>ERZ857998.30-NODE-30-length-206329-cov-6.042390_pt1 | contig 206329 bp, 177 predicted proteins | sample MGYA00519954_ERZ857998 | MGnify/ENA primary metagenome ERZ857998 (study PRJEB31778, sample SAMEA3449424) | human gut metagenome | biome: human gut; feature: human-associated habitat; material: faeces | place: United Kingdom | collected 2010/2012 ...
TTAGATTTAAGGTTAACAAAGTTGGTTAGGGGTTGTCGTGAGACAGCCTTTAATTGTTTATAGAGGTTCCGTTTCTTCTCCCACATACAAATCGTATACGAAAAAGCCGGTCAGGACAGCTTATAGAGATTTCCCGGCAACGCTTTTACCTTCCCGTTTATTTCCAGTTCGAACAATAGCATAGAGAGTTGATGTACCGGCATCTCCAACACTGAGGCAAGCTCGTTGATATGGATCTCATTCCGCGTTCGCATAATGGCTAAAACCGGATTTTGTTCCGAGGCGGAAAACAGCTCCATTTGAACGGGAGTAGCCGCAGCTTGGATATCCCAACAAAGAGCGGAGAGCAGATCGTCCGCAGAAGTGATCAGACCGGCTTTGTTTTGTCGGATCAAATTGTTGCATCCTTTGGAATGGCTGTCACCGACGCGCCCTGGAAAGCTATAGACATCTCGGCCATAAGAGAATGCAATATCGGCAGTTACCAAAGAGCCTCCTTTTTCAGCCGATTCAACCACGATCGTACAATCCGAGATTCCGGCGACAATCCGGTTCCGCCGGAGGAAATTTGGACGGTCTGGTTCTGTGCCGCTGGGAAAATCGGTCAACAGACCGCCTGATTCCAGCATTTCGACAGCCGTATTCCGATGGCAGGAAGGATAGATACGATCCAAGCCATGCGCCAGCACAGCAACAGTCGGAAGTCGGTTGTACAAGGCGTTCCGGTGGGCACAGATATCGATACCGTAAGCCAATCCACTCACGACCAACAAGTCCGGGATCACTTTTGCCAAGTCTTTTATAAGGGATTCGGTAAGCTCCCGGCCATATTCGGTCGCGTTGCGAGTACCCACAATACTGATGATACGGGTTGCATCAAGGTCAGTATTTCCCTTAAAATAGAAAAGTATAGGGGTATCCGGACATTCTCTCATGCGCACCGGATAATCTGTATCAGTCAGATAATAACAGGAAATATTGTTTTTCTCAATAAAAGCCAACTCTTTTTCCGCCCGTTGCAAGATTTCCGGGCGTTTGATTTCGGCAGCAATATTGCTGCCGATACCAGGGATCCTTCCTAACAACTGTTGCTTTTCAGTAAACACAGCCTCTGCTTCTCCCAAAGCCTGCAGGAGATGGCGCGCCAGGATATCTCCCACGCCGTTTATCATAGTAAGGCCGATTTGGTAAATCCGTTTGTCAGTCATGTATGTTCTATTCTTTTTAGCATTTCGTCGAAATATTCACCGCGTGTCAACTTTCCGTTCTCAACGATAACCGACTCGACGATTCCTTTCGTCGCCAATGCATTGTCAGAAGCCCTATATATATCCTGCTCGAATACGAGCTTGACTCCTTTTTTATAGGCATTGAGGCAAGAGATATAGCTGTCGCCGCTCTTGAGCGAGGTCTTATACTGGATTTCTACCCGCGATACAAATCCGTCAACCCCTTTTTCGTGCATCTTTCCGAAGTTCTCGCCAAGCGACTCCAAGAATTCATGCCGAGTATGTTCCATATAATGCTGATAATTGGAGTTGTTGACCACTCCTTGCAGGTCGCATTCGTAGTCACGGACCTTGTCTGTCAGTTTAAAAATATACTCTTTCATTATTCAAATACCTTTTCAAGTTGAACCTTTTCCATTTTATACAATCGGTCAGACGGCCGAATCTTCTCGTTCACCTTGAGAGAGAACCGTTCACCTTTAACGGTCTCGTCCACCGGCTTCAAGTCCACACGGATTTCTTCTATCGTTTGCATAACCGCACCCGTTGTCGGTCCGGTAATCAGGATCTCATCACCCACTTTCAGGTTACCGGATTCCATTTCGAACTCCGCCACGCCGATCTTGTCGAAATATTTGATTCCTTTGGCAACATACACTTTCTTCTTAGTCGCGCCGGAGCCATATTTGCTACTCCACTCACCCAACCGTTGCCCCAAATAATAGCCGTCCCAGAATCCTCGGTTGAACACACTGCGCAGGCGTTCGTCCCAAGCGGCAACTTTCTTTTCATCGAACGTGTCATTGCAATAGGCACACACAGCTTCCTTATAGCATTCGGTCACCAGACGGACATATTCGGGACCGCGAGCACGTCCTTCGATCTTGAATACCCGTACACCTGCATCCATCATCTTATTCATGAAATGAATTGTCTTAAGGTCTTTAGGCGACATAATATACTGGTTTTCGATATCCAGTTCGATATTGCTGTCTTTATCTTTTACCGAATAAGCACGCCGACAAATCTGCATGCAAGCTCCCCGGTTGGCGGAAGCGTTCATTTCGTGCAGGCTCAGGTAACATTTACCGGAAATGGCCATACAGAGAGCTCCGTGGGCAAACATTTCGATACGGACCAGTTCTCCTTTCGGTCCCGTAATCTGCTGGTCGACGATCTGCCGATAGATTTCATGCACCTGTTTCAAATTCAGCTCACGCGCCAAGACGACAACATCGGCAAAACGGGCATAGAATTTCAGTGCTTCCGCATTGGAAATGTTGAGCTGTGTGGAAAGATGCACCTCCTGTCCGATGCTGTTGGCATAGTTCATAGCTGCCACATCGGCCGCAATGATCGCTGAAACTTCCGCCTCCTTCGCCGCATCGATAATCTCGCGCATCAGAGGCAGGTCTTCCCCATAAATAACCGTATTGACGGTCAAATAGCTCTTAATACCGTGCTCACGACAAAGCGCAACGATCTTGCGCAAATCGTCTGTCGTAAAGTTATTGGAAGAGCGCGAACGCATATTCAATCCTTCGATACCGAAATAGATAGAATCGGCTCCCCCTTGGATAGCCGCCATCAGTGATTCGTACGAACCGACAGGCGCCATTATTTCAAAATCTTTCTCGTTCAAGTTCTTATACATTTACTGGTTCGTTCGCAAAGGTAGGAATAATATCCGAGAAGAATTGCATGGGTATCCGTTTCTCAGAGCATCAAAATCGTGATCAAATACCATTTTCTATAAAGATTTGCAAAACAACCATCATACTGTCATTGTTGTCCTTTAGAATCTGTTATTCAATACCTTAAGACATGATAGTTTCTATTTTTAACTATCATACTACTATCATGCAACTATCATGATTTCAGCTTATCATTTTATCTATATCATTGACAGTATGACATTTGTACTTTTTATTGATCAATTACTACATTTTTTAGTAGATATCCTTTTATCCCTGTTTTTAGCAGGAAATCAGTACCTTTGTCCCCGTCATTGATAATATAAATATGAAAATAGGTACAATAGATTTAGGCGAACGCCCCGTCTTCTTAGCTCCGATGGAAGACGTTACAGATATTTCTTTCCGGTTGATGTGCAAACGTTTTGGTGCCGATATGGTTTATACCGAATTCGTTTCAGCAGACGCCCTGATCCGCAGTGTAAATAAAACACAGCAAAAGCTGAATGTGGCGGATGAAGAACGTCCGGTCGCCATACAAATATATGGCCGTGATGTTCCGACAATGGTCGAAGCCGCGCAAATTTGCGAAGCCGCTCATCCGGACATTCTCGATATCAATTTCGGTTGCCCTGTCAAACGAGTGGCAGGCAAAGGAGCAGGCGCCGGCATGCTGCGCAATATTCCACTGATGCTGGACATCACCCGTGAAGTCGTCAAAGCGGTGAACATCCCTGTCACCGTAAAAACCCGCTTGGGCTGGGATGCCGACAACCGGATCATCGTAGACTTGGCCGAACAGCTACAGGATTGCGGTATCGCAGCCCTTTCCATCCACGGACGTACCCGGGCACAGATGTACACAGGAGAGGCAGACTGGACACTGATCGGTGAAGTAAAAAACAATCCCCGCATACAAATTCCCATCATCGGCAATGGCGATGTGACTTCCGCCGAAATCTGCAAACAACGTTTCGAACAATATGGCGTGGATGCCGTTATGATTGGCCGGGGCAGCATAGGCCGCCCCTGGATTTTCAGAGAAGTGAGGCATTATCTGGATACAGGCGAGACATTACCTGCCGAATCTTTTTCATGGTATCTGGACATACTGAAAAAGCAGGTGGAACAAAGCGTGGAACGTTTGGATGAGCGCCGGGGAATTCTCCACATTCGCCGCCATTTGGCTGCAACTCCGCTGTTTAAAGGTATTGCAGACTTCAAGCAGACACGCGTCGCCATGCTACGTGCGGAAACAGTGGAAGCATTATTCGACATTCTGGATTCCATCCCCGACAAATTTCATACAGGATACGGATTTCAAAGCGACTCTCAAGTGTCAGAATCGATCGATTGTTGATATAATAACAGTGTGAATCCGCACACAGTATCAATTTTAAAACAAAAAGTAGCAAATTTGCAATAAAATGTAATTACAAACTCTTGCGTATTCAGTAAATATACTTTATATTTGCAGTGAGTTTTTTTCATAGTATTTTAGATCTAAGGTTAACAAAGTCTTTGCAGAGAGGGAATCGAGAGACTGTTTCACTGGAAAGCAACAAAAAAGCCGCATCCATTTTTATTATAGGGAGTGCGGCTTTTTTGTGGGTTTGAACGAACATAAAGAAAGCCCGTTGCCAATGGCAACGGGCTTTTCCATATACATATATATAATGTATTAGTCTTGTAACTTAGCAGAGATGAACTCGCGGTTCAAGCGAGCGATGTTACTAACGGAGATGTTCTTCGGACATTCCATTTCGCAAGCGCGAGTGTTCGTACAGTTACCAAAGCCCAGTTCATCCATCTTAGCAACCATTGCTTTTGCACGGCGAGCAGCTTCCACCTTACCCTGAGGCAAAAGAGCCAGCTGGCTAACCTTTGCAGAGACGAACAGCATAGCTGAACCGTTCTTACAAGCAGCAGCACAAGCACCGCAGCCGATACAAGCAGCAGCATCCATAGCCAAATCCGCATCAGCCTTAGAAATAGGAATTGCATTAGCATCAGGAACCCCACCTGTGTTTACAGAAACGAAACCACCTGCCTGGATAATCTTATCATAAGCATAACGGTCTACCATCAAGTCGCGGATTACCGGGAAACCGGCAGAACGCCACGGCTCGATCGTAATCGTCTCACCATCATTAAAACGGCGCATATAGAGCTGACAGGTTGTTGCACCTGTTGCCGGTCCGTGCGGATGTCCGTTTACATACAATGAACACATACCGCAGATACCTTCACGGCAGTCGTGGTCGAATACGATAGGTTCTTTGCCTTCGCTAACCAAACGTTCATTCAAAATGTCTAACATTTCCAAGAAAGAAACACTCTGATTGATTTTGTCGATTTGGTAAGTCTCAAACTGTCCTTTATCTTTCGGACCTTTCTGACGCCAAACTTTAAGTGTTACCTTTATATCTTTATCCATGATTCTAATTTTTGTGATTGATGATTATTACTTCTTGTAGTTACGTGTTTGAGGAACAACGAACTGATAGTTCAAATCTTCCTTCAGCATAACCGGGTCTTTGTCTTCACCCTGGTATTCCCAACAAGAGACGTACATGAACTTATCGTCATGACGCATAGCTTCGCCTTCTTCGGTCTGATGTTCCGTACGGAAGTGGCCACCACAAGATTCTGCGCGGTCTAACGCATCGTGTGCCATCAATGCACCGATTTCGATAAAGTCAGCCAAACGCAATGCCTTGTCCAATTCCACGTTCAAGCTGTTGGCCTCACCCGGAATGAATACATTGCTCCAGAATTCCTTCTTCAGGTCTTTCAACATTTGGATAGCTTCTTTCAAGCCTTCCGCGTCGCGTGCCATACCGACGTGTTCCCACATGATATGTCCCAGCTTACGATGGATAGAATCGACAGTTTCTTTACCCTTCACGTTCATCAACTTCGCGATACGGGCGTTAATAGCCTTTTCTGCTTCCACAAATTCAGGCAGGTCAGTGCTGAAGCGCGGAACCTGGATCTGGTCAGACAGATAGTTCTGGATCGTGTAAGGCAATACAAAGTAACCATCAGCCAATCCCTGCATCAAAGCAGAAGCACCCAGACGGTTAGCGCCGTGGTCAGAGAAGTTTGCTTCACCGATTGCGAACAGCCCCGGAATAGAAGTCATCAATTCATAGTCTACCCACAAACCACCCATTGAGTAGTGCAATGCAGGATAAATCATCATCGGAGTTTCGTACGGATCATCGTTCGTGATCTCTTCGTACATATCGAACAGGTTACCATATTTCTGTTTAACTACTTCCTTACCCAGACGGTTGATAGCGTCGGAGAAATCCAGGAATACAGCCAAGCCCGTGCTATTTACACCGAAACCGGCATCACAACGTTCTTTAGCGGCACGTGAAGCCACATCACGAGGAACCAAGTTACCGAATGCCGGATAACGACGTTCCAGATAGTAGTCGCGATCTGCTTCAGGAATATCCTTACCTTTTTTTGTTCCGGCCTGCAATGCCTTCGCATCTTCCAGTTTCTTCGGAACCCAGATGCGACCATCGTTACGCAGTGATTCAGACATCAAAGTCAGCTTAGACTGGAAGTCACCTTTCACCGGCACACAAGTCGGGTGGATCTGCACCATACAAGGGTTAGCAAAGTAAGCCCCTTTCTTGTAGCACTGCCATGCAGCAGAACCGTTAGACGCCATCGCGTTAGTAGACAAGAAGAATGTATTTACATAACCACCTGTCGCAACAACGACTGCGTGAGCGGCAAAACGTTCGATCTTACCGGTAATCAAATTACGGGCAATAATACCGCGAGCACGTCCGTCAACCTTCACAACATCCAGCATTTCATGGCGTGTGTACATCTTCACCTTTCCCAAACCAATCTGACGGCTCAATGCAGAGTAAGCACCCAATAGCAACTGTTGTCCGGTCTGACCACGGGCATAGAACGTACGGGATACCTGAGCACCACCGAATGAGCGGTTATCCAACAGACCACCATATTCGCGAGCGAATGGTACACCCTGTGCCACACACTGGTCGATAATAGAGTTTGACACTTCAGCCAGACGATAGACGTTTGCTTCGCGGGCACGGTAGTCACCACCTTTGATTGTATCGTAGAACAGACGATAAACCGAGTCACCATCATTCTGATAATTCTTTGCCGCATTGATACCGCCCTGTGCAGCGATAGAGTGTGCACGACGGGGAGAGTCCTGAATACAGAAATTCAATACATTGAATCCCATTTCAGCCAGAGAGGCAGCAGCAGAAGCACCCGCCAGACCAGTACCTACTACAATTATGTCCAAACGACGTTTGTTTGCGGGATTCACCAATTTCTGGTGATTTTTATAATTTGTCCACTTCTCAGCCAACGGGCCTTGAGGAATTTTAGAATCTATTTGAGTCATAATGTTTTATTTTCAAATTGAAAAAATAATATCCGAAATTAAGCACCTACACCGTTCAGGTAGAAGATAACTGTGATAACAGCGAATAAGCCACAAATAATAGTGGCAACCCATTTAGAGATACATTCCCAACGGCTTAACCAAACGGTATTGTTCCAGCCAATTGTGTGAATCGCAGACCAGAAACCGTGAGTCAGGTGAAACCACAGAGCAACGAACCAGATCAGATACAACACCGTATTCACGACATTGCCCTGGAAGTAGAAATTGATAAACGCTGCACCATCCTGCGGATGAATGTCACCATGAATACCTGCCAGTTCGGCAAACATCATGTTGTACCAGAACTGAGTAAAGTGCAGAACCATGAACAGGATAACGATCACACCCAAAACAAACATGTTCTGAGAAGCCCATTCAACACCTTTCGGACGAGCGTTGATGGCATAACGGTCGTTACCGCGAGCCTTACGATTCTGCAGAGTCAAGATAATAGCATACACGAAGTGCACGACTACACCTGCAGCCAACACCAATGTACCGAGCAAAGCATACCAGTTAGAACCCAGCAAACCGCAAATCACGTTATACGCTTCACCAGAAAATACTGCCGCAATGTTCATACATAAGTGGAACACCAAGAACAGAATGAGAAAAAGACCTGATATACTCATTATCAGCTTCTTCCCGATAGAAGAATTAAGTAACCACATAAGATAATAATTTAAGTTATTTAATTGTATTTAGAAATTTCTTCCAATCTATGGTTATTATCGTGCAAAGGTATGCTAAATCCCCATATCACGCAAACGATTAAAGAAATATTTCATCAATTAGAACGCTGCTTGCTGGCTGGTTTTATTTTCATCAGATATCACAAACGGATTGTACGAAACGAAAAAATTTCGTTTTTTTGTAGCCGATACAGGCAAGGTCTTGCCGGATAACTGATTATTATTTAATTGTCATATTATGAAAACTGCTATTTTTTCTATTGGTGTTTTTTTGATTTCTCTGTTCTTAGGCTCTTGTCAGCCTTCCGAAACATCCTGTTCCGTCGTCGACACGGGGAAAGCCTTGGACTATAAGATAGGAAATAAACTGTTGTTCTCTTACAACTATACCACGGTTTACCCAGCCCCTGGCGTTGACTCGGTCTATAAACGCAGCGGTTTCATCCATCCTTTGAAGACATTGGGAGGCGAAGTGATGACCAATTGTTCTCCCGCCGACCATTACCATCATTTCGGTTTGTGGTATGCCTGGACGAAAACCACGTTCGAAGGAAACGAGATCGACTTCTGGAATCTCCACAAAAAACAAGGAACAGTTCGCTTCCGCAACTTCGAGCACGTATCCGACAACGGTTTTGTTGCGACACTGGACCATGTGGTCTACCCCGATTCTCCCGCAGAAAAAGTAGCAATGAACGAACGCCTGGAGATCAACATCGGGACAACATCCTTACCAGGTTATTACATCGACTATCATACCACTATCCGCCTCGCCAGCCCCAGCCCGATCACCATGGAAGCTTACCGTTATGGCGGCATATGCATCCGTACGCGCGAAGACTGGAACGATCAGACAGCCGAAATGCTCACCTCGGAAGGCCTTTCCCGCGACGAAGCTGACGGTTCGAGAGCCCGTTGGTGCTATTACCAAGGGAAAGCCGGAAACGAAAAGGCCTGTATCCTAATCGTTGCCTCCCCTTCCAACCTGAACTATCCTGAGCCTTTACGCGTATGGGACAAAACTGTCAACAAGCCTGCCGGTGACGTCATGTGGAATTTCTCACCGACCAAGCAGAAGGCATTCACCTTGGAACCCGGTAAAGAACTGAGCCTGTCTTACCGCATTTATGTATTGGACAAGAACATCAACGCTACTACGGCAGAAGTGCTGTCCGATTTCGAACGTGATTGAATTTCTACTAAAACAAACTGACAATTTGCAGGGCAAGGTAAACAAGAAAAGGAAAAAGGGCTTGTTCTCCTATATCATCAAAGACAAGGCTCTTTTATGTAAATACAGCTACAAATCAATGAAAAACACGTAATAAAACTTGCCCAACACCCCCATGTGCCCGCCCCCGACACCCGGATCTATAAGAGCGTAAGATCCGGGTGTCGGGGGCGGGCACATGGGGGTGTTGGTGAAATTGTCTCCTTACTTTTACCTTAAAATGCTTGGAGTTTATGCAAAAACAGATAGATGAACGATTACAGATGGTGATAGAAGCGTGATATATAAAACAGGTATCTATCACTTTAGATACGCACTGATTATCAAGACTCACACGACATTTAGTGATAGAGTGACAGATGTTTATGAAAAAACATCCAAGAAATCACCCCATCCCGACTACTGAGCTTCAATAAAGTTGCACTAAAATTAGATAAATTAACACAGGCATTGTATTTCATTGCCTATTGCCCTTTTCTCTGTTTTTCGACAGATACAAAATCATGTTCTGTGCTGATGAGAATATGCATAACCACAAAACTTTCAGACAAATAGGCAATATTATAAAAATAAGATTATTTTTTAACCACCCATGCACAGAAAGAGATATAAGTTCTATCAGAACTCATGTATTTATGAAGAAATGTATCTGATAAGTGTGAATATTGTACAAAAATAGAGTTGAATGATAAGCCGCAAATTACTTCTTGTGCTTAAAAAGGTTCAAAAGTCTGATATTGTCTGATGCTTGTTAATAGCCTGCAAGTCTGAATTGTTAAAAATGAGTGCAGTATGAACTTTTTTAAATAAAAAACATACAACGAAATGAAAATTTCATACCTTTGACCCGGATATGAGATAATTAAAAACCATAGTTCTGATAGAACTAAATTATAAAAACACAGAAAAACGCTATAAAAATATGCAAAATCTAATGAGCATGATCTAATAAAGACACTCAACAGATGTAAGCCGTTTTCGTAGTATGTATTATTTCTTTTAAATATATACTCTATGTTGAAAAAAACTAAATTAGTAAGTCTGATGCTACTGGCAGGAACTTTAGCTGTTCCAGAAAGTGCTTTTGCCGAAATTACTCCGGAAAGGCCGTCAGTAAGTCTATCCCAACAAAATGGGAAAGTAGTATGTGTGGTGGAAGATTCGTTCGGCCCTGTGATCGGAGCTTCAGTTGTTGTAAAAGGAACAACCAACGGAAATGTGACAGACATGGACGGCAAAGTTGTTTTGGAAAATTTGAAGAAAGGAGATGTTATTCAAATTTCTTACATTGGATACGCGACACAGGAAATAACCTATACAGGACAACCGTCAATCCCTGTAACATTAAAAGAAGATACCCAGGCGCTACAAGAAGTAGTAGTAGTAGGTTACGGTACACAGAAAAAAGAGAATTTGACAGGTGCTGTGGCAGCTGTTGCCGGTGATGTACTAGAAAACCGTCCTATAACAAATGTTGGACAAGGATTACAAGGAGTTGTTCCAAACTTAAACGTCACCATGAGTAAAGGTGGCGCTCCTGGTAGTAGCTCTGACTTTAATATTCGTGGTAACAACTCGATTAACGGTGGTAGCCCTTTAGTGCTAGTTGATAATGTTCAAATGGATGCCAACCTTGTTAATCCGGAGGACATCGCATCTATTTCAGTTTTAAAGGATGCCGCATCTGCTGCTATCTACGGTGCCCGCGCTGCTTATGGCGTTATTTTAATTACAACAAAGAAAGGTAAAAGTGAACAAAAACCTCAGATTTCCGTATCAGCAAGTGGTTATTGGCAGAGCCCTGCATTAAGGATGCACAATATCAACTCTTTGGAGTATCTGGAAATGAGAGATATTGCTGCAGCCAATAGCGGAATGAGTTCCTTGATCACTCCGGGACAATTAGACTATGTAAAGAAATATATGGATGGCTCTTATAAGTATCCAGAATATTTCGATCAGTCGCAAGATCAAAGTCGATGGATTTATTGTGGCAACACTGATTGGTTTAATGAATTGTACAAAACAAGTTTCTCTCAACAATATAATGTAAACATTAGTGGTGGAGACTCAAAAACAACTTATTACGGCTCTGTCGGATTTGCTGACCAGAATGGTATTTTAAAAACAGCTGATGATAATTACAAGAAATTTAATGCGACATTGAATCTTTCTTCACAACTGACAAAGTGGTTGCAGGTCAGTGCCAAAATCGCAGACAATTATTCCACAGAGGATCACCCCATTACCAACTCTACAGCTGGAATCGATGCCTATGGAGGTATGTTGAAAAATGACTTAAGCCCGTTAATGCCTGTACGTTTTGGCCATACAGGAAGACTCGTTTATAGTCCTGGCGCAGCAGCCATCAATGATTCTAACTTAGGTATCCAAACTTCAGGCGATTATATCTATAAAGATGAAGGTATTAACAACTATTCAGGTCAGAACGGGAACACAAATCCCGCTGCTGTAGGAGATTTAGGCGGATATACCAAATATAAAATCAACGATTTATGGTTAACAGGTGCTGTAAAAATCACACCTTTGGAAGGATTGGTTATCAATGCTGATTATACATATAATATTTATAGCAAGAATGCATCAGAAGTTCAACGGACGTTCACAGATTATACGGCTGTAGCTGGAACAGAAGCTCTTTACGGTTGGACAAAGCCAAGTTATGCAAATTATACTACAAATGAAGATTACTACTATGCATTCAATGCATTTGCAGAATATTCTAAATCATTTTTAGAAAATACGCATAACTTTAAGATTATGGCCGGTTATAACCAAGAAAAGAAATCCAACAAAAAATATAATGCGAAACGTACCAATCTGATTGTTGAAGATATTCCCGACTTGGATTTGGCGACAGGTGAACAAAGCATGTCTTCAGAAGATACATATTGGGCAATTAATGGTTTCTTCTTCCGCTTCAATTACAATTACAAACAACGTTATCTACTCGAAGTTAACGGCCGTTATGACGGTTCATCCAAGTTTGCAAAAGATCATCGTTATGCATTCTTCCCATCTGTTTCCGCAGCATGGCGTATCTCAGAAGAAAATTTCTGGCAACCGTTAAAAGGTTGGTGGAATGATATGAAAATCCGTGGTTCTTATGGGTCATTGGGAAATCAGGTAATGGATAATCTAGGTAATTTCCCATATTTAGCAACATATGGGACGAATTCTTCCTACAATTACTTGATCAACGGATCCAAACCTGTTATTGTAAAAGCACCGGGGCTTGTCGCCTCTGATTTTACTTGGGAAACAGTCACTCAAATGGACTTCGGTTTTGATGCTTCATTTTTGAATAATCGATTGACGGGAACATTTGACTGGTATCGTAGAAATACAAAAGACATGTTGGTAGCCGGAGCAACTTTACCTGCAACATTGGGCGCCAGTGTTCCTAAAAGTAACTCTGCTGACATGAAGACCATAGGTTGGGAGCTTTCTTTAGGATGGAATGATCGATTAGAAAATGGATTTTCTTATTGGGTAAAAGGTGTTTTATCTGACTATCAGGCGACTATTACCAAATATGCCGGAAATGACGCTGGTTTCTATTCACAAAGTGATGGCGATGGTAAATATTATGTAGGACAAAAGATTGGTGAGATTTGGGGATATCATTCAAACGGCCTTTTCCAATCAGACGATGAAGCTGCAACAATAGACCAAAGCGAACTTTATGCTGGAAAATGGGGTGCGGGTGATGTAAAATACGAAGACTTAGATGGTGATGGTAAAATCACAAAAGGGGAGGAAACAATCTATAACCCGGGTGATAAGAGCATCATAGGTAATAAAACACCTCGTTATCAATTTGGTATCACCGTTGGATTTGATTATAAGAACTTCGATTTCGAGATGTTTTGGCAAGGGACAGGAAAACGTGACTATATGTTGAGTGGCGCTCAGTTCTGGGGATTCACCAGCCAATGGGATGTTCCATATACTCCGGCCCTTGATTATTGGACAGAAACAAATACAGATGCTTATTTTCCAAGACCAGGATGGCAAAATGGCGGTAACAGGGTAACAAGTGACCGTTATTTACAAAGTGCAGCTTACGGGCGTTTGAAGAATTTGACGGTAGGTTACACAATTCCGAAGAATCTAACGACAAAATGGGGCATTTCTCGTTTGAGATTATATGTGACAGGAGAAAATTTACTCACTATCACTCCTCTGAACGATGCCTTCGATCCTGAAACATTGGGAGGATTGACATACCCGATTAATCGAAAAGTTGCAATTGGATTAAATTTAACACTGTAAAAAACGAAAGAAGACAATGAAAACTAAACATATCTTATTAGGATTAAGTCTTGGATTGTTAGGAGGATTTACGGCTTGTGACGTGACAGACCTCGATCCAAAAGACAGCATTACCGACAATAGCTACTGGAATACAGTTAGCGATTTGGAAAATTATGCCAAAGGTTTTTATATGAACCTGACGGGAAAAGGTTTAAGGTCAGACGGAAGTGAAAATTTGGATGATTTAAATGCTCTCGATGAAAGAAGTGACGATCGTCTGGTCGCTTCTCCCGACCAATGGTTGTTCAACGAATGGGTTATACCTTCTGAAGCAAATTTCGATTCAAAATGGTATTGGAACAATATTCGTAATCTAAACTATTTTATGACTCGTTATCAACGGGTAAATGCGACAGAATCTGAAGTAAATCCGGTTGTTGCCGTAATTCGCTTTTTCCGGGCTTTCGATTATTTCGATAAAATCAAGACATTTGGAGATGTTCCTTGGTATGAAAAGGATTTGACAACTGCCGATATTGACGAATTGTATAAAGCACGTGACGACCGTGACTTTGTACTAGGGAAAATTATCGAAGATCTAGAATTTGCAATTGAATGGTTACCGGAAAAAAGTGCAGCAGAGGTAGGAGCTTTACATAAAGATGCCGCTCGTACATTTTTAGCCCGTGTTTGCCTACATTATGGAACATATAAAAAGTATCATAATGTTTCGACATCACCTACATCTCAGGAATTATTACAAAAAGCGGCGACTCTTGCCAAAGAGGTGATGGATAGTGGTCTTTACGATATCGTACAAGGCTCGGATGCCGGAGCAAACCAGTCTGCTTTTGCCGATTATCCCTTGTATTATGCAAACCAGTTTACACAAGAGGATTTAACGACTAATAAAGAATGTATTTTAGCACGTGTTTTCGAAGCAGACGTATTGACTCATAATCTCGCTCGTAGTGGAGGAGTCGGCCTTTCTAAAGATTTTGCAGAATCATTCCTTTGCAAGGATGGTTTGCCTATTGCAAACAGTAGTGAATACAAGGGAGATGAAACACTGGATGATGAAATGGCAAACCGCGATCCTCGTATGTATCAGATTATAGACAGTAAATATCGTCCATATACGGTCAAAAGCAATGGTATGCGTGTAGTAAATTCCGGTATTGATGATAAAAAGGAATTTAGTCCGTCTGAAGAACCAGGAACAAATGTCCATTCAGCTCCGGGATTAACCGGGACTGCCACAGGATACTCACCTATCAAACTGGTGTCAGCAAGCCAGAGCCAACAAGATGCAGTGAAAACATCTTCTTACGACTGGTTTGTTTTCCGTTACGCAGAAATCCTGCTGATCTACGCTGAAGCCAAATGCGAATTAGGTGAATGCACACAGGCTGTTTTGGATGAGACGATTAATAAATTGCGCGACCGTGTTGAGATGAAACATTTAACAGTATCTCCAGTAGCCGATCTGAATCCGGTTGATTATGGGTATTCTATAACTCCGTTGTTATATGAAATCCGCCGTGAACGTCGTATCGAGTTGGCTTTGGAAGGTTTCCGTTATGATGATATCATGCGTTGGAATGCGATGAAACTATTCGAAAATCCTAAAACATATCTAGGCATGCGTGTTACAGATAAAGTAAAAGCGTTATACCAACCTGAAGTATTTGAAGGATCAACAGCCCGTGATTTAATCGAATATAATGGTAAAACTTATATCCGCATGTATTCTGGTAAAAGTTTGAACGAAGCCGGCCGTAAATGGACAGGAAACGACAAGCGTCTGTACTATCCTATCCCAACAAGTCAGATTACATTGTCTGCAAGCCATGGTTCTCTTCTAAAACAAAATCCGGGTTGGGAATAAATCTCATACAAGAGGGAAGGTTAGCCTTCCCTCTTTATTTCCCTCAATAAAATATAATGAGAATATATTACTTATCTTATTGTCTGCTGGCTAATAGGACGTTTATATTACAATCCTATAGAATATATAGAGAGTTACATACATCATAAATGTTCCGAAATCTGGCATGTATACAGTAGATGTTCAAAACGGGATTTTATATGAACAAGAAAGACTTAATATTAAATATTCTTTTATTTATTAGTCAAATAATAGTCTTTTATTATTTCTTCTGCTATTTATTCCCTTTTAAGGAACAGCTACAAATGTTTCAATTTACATCACAGTACCTAACTGAAACACTGAAGCAGGCCGGTGGTGTTGCTATTTATATATCGGAATTTCTCTCTCAATTCTATGTGGTATTTTGGACAGGACCTATCATTTCTGCTCTACTTTTAACTTTAGTGGCTTTATTATCATCATTAATACTGAAAAAGATTAACTCACGAAACGATTTACCTCTTATTTTCCTGTTACCCTGGCTATCTTTACTAATTATTAGTTTAGACTATGATTATTATGAACAAGGAACTATTGCTTATTTATTTTTATTGCTTTTTCTATGGCTATATACAAACATAAAAACACGAATAAAATTTATTTATGGCATTTGCATCATTCCTATTTTATATGGAATAGCAGGTCCTATCGTACATTTATTTGCTATATCGGCATTGTTCTTTGAGTTTTTAACCAATGGAAAGAAAAAATATATTAGTATTATTTATTTGTTGATTGCCGCACTTTCAGCAATTGCAGGTACTTACTTAGGATATAGTAGAAATTTAACTTTAGCGTTTTTACCAGAGGCTTATTGTAATCCACTACAAACAGTATCCGGGATATATTATGCATGGTATGCATTACCTATGACAATGCTTGTGGTTGCTTATTTGAAACGATACAAAGAACCCGTTTCTCTAAAAGGGAAATGTATATGGGAAGGGGCACAATGGGCAATCATGTTTCTATTGGTCTATCAAGGTATCTTTCATTTTGGGAAATTGGATGCACAGCATTCCATGAAGCAGGACTATTTGATCCGGACGGAACAGTGGAACCTTGTTATCAGTGAATTTAACCATGATGTATTGTCTAAACGCCGAATGTGCGGTTTAAACTTAGCTTTGGCACATAAAGGCCAGCTTTCAGAGAGATTGTTAGATTATCCTCAACACGGTATTGAAACCTTGATGCTACATTGGGATCAGTCGATCTATACAGCACAACTGCATAGTGATCTGTATTATTGTATGGGAATAATAAGCGCAGCACAAAAATTCGCTTTTGAAGCGTTTGTCAGTTCTCGTTCTTCCGGTAATCCCCGGATGTTGAAAAGGCTGATAGAGACAAATCTGATAACAGGGTCCTATCCGATTGCGGATAAATATATTCAATTGTTGGAAAAGACTTGGTACTATAAGGATTGGGCTACTGCTCACCGTCGATTTCTTTACAATGATAAAGCAGTCGAGGAAGATAAAATTTTAGGAATGAAACGTCGCTGTTGGAAGGCCGAAGCCTCTGCTGCAAAACTATATACAGATCCTGTCAGTTCATTAATAAACTTGCTCCCGGCTTGTCCGGATAATAAAGCAGGATTAGCATATTTGACTTCGTTTTTACTGTTGAACAAAGATATTGAAACTTATAAAACCTTGCAGGAGAGCTTGTACCGTTCTCCCGCCTGGCGCGATATGACGGAATGCCAGCAGGAGGCAATCGTGATTTGCAGTCCCAATGATCCGCACTTCTGGTTAGAGCATGGGGTGAGCATCAAAGTAAGGAACAGAGCGATCGCTTTTATGCAGAAAGTACAAGATATTTCCCGTTCGGGGCAGAATCCTGCGGTCGCTTTGGCTTCCGAGTATGGCAAAACGTATTGGTACTATTATATGTTTAATATGATGGACAAATGAAACAATTGCTTTTTTGCATATTCCTTTTGTTGTTGGAAGGATGTTCTTCCAACCAGCCACCTGCCGTCTCCGGGCAGATAGATGAACTGCCGGCCATCTATCCGGATTATATTGACGTAACCATACCGCAATCGATCGCACCTTTGAATTTTGCCGTGCAAACGGAAGGGAAAGCATGCGCGGTATTTACAACCGAAGGATATGCATTTACCGTTTACGCCTCCAACGGAGCCTTTTCTATTCCCGATACAGACTGGGAAAAGTTATTGACTGCGGCAAAAGGGAAACAGGTAGAGGTATCTGTCCTGACAGAAGAAAAAGGGAAATGGAATGCCTTTCTTCCGTTTCATATCCGGGTTTCCGAAGACCCGATCGATCCGTATATCGCTTACCGCCTGATCGATCCCGGTTACCAGCTATGGAACGAAATGGGAATCTATCAACGCGAATTATCCTCTTTCGATCAGGAACCGATTCTGGAAAACCGCCTGACGGATAATAATTGCATGAACTGCCATTCGTTTTGCATGCAGGACCCGGATAAAATGCTGTTCCATGTCCGTGCAAAGTATGGCTGTACCGTGTTTGTGGATGGCGACCGGATAGAAACGCTCGATACGAAAACCGATCGGACGATATCGGCATTGGTCTACCCTTCCTGGCATCCTTCGGGAAAGTTTGTTGCTTTTTCCATCAATAATACAACCCAAGATACGCATCCGGTACATCGTACAGAAGTATATGACAAGGCATCGGATGTAGTCGTCTACGATGTAGAAAAACAGGAAATCATCACGACTCAAGCACTATTCTCAAAAAAACGTTTTGAAACATTCCCGACTTTTTCACCGGATGGAAAACAACTTTACTTTTGTTCCGCCCCGGCATTGAAAGTTCCGGGCGAATTGCGTGACCTTCGTTATAGCCTTTGCCGCGTTTCTTTTGATCCTGAAAACCGGACTTTCGGTTCTGTTGTCGACACGATCTTTCAAGCGGAAACAGAAGGGCAAAGCATTTTGTTTCCCCGTGTCTCGCCAGACGGAAAATATCTGCTTTGTACAACGACATCTTACGGAACCTTCCCTATCTGGCACAAAGATGCGGATCTGTGCATGTTCGACCTGAGCACGGGTGCGCAAGTTCCAACAGAAGAAGCGAACAGCCCTGATACGGACAGTTATCATTCCTGGTCGTCCAACAGCAAGTGGGTGGTATTCAGCAGCCGTCGTTTGGATGGCTTGTACACACGTCCTTTCATTGCCCATGTCGGTGAAAGAGGCGTTCTCTCAAAGCCGTTCGTCCTGCCTCAGAAATCAACGGAATATTATACATTTCTCACCAAATCGTATAATATCCCGGAATTTGTCAAGGGGAAAGTGAAAACGGATACATACAAATTAGTTTCCCGAATAAAAGAAGGGAAAAACCAGCAGATCTCATTTACAAAATAACAACATGAACACAAAGAATCTTTTAATCACCGGTATGTTTGCCGGGTTGTTTCTTTCCTGCAAGGAAGTAGAGCCGCCCGCACCTGTTTTGCCGGTTCCGACGCCGGAGCAGATCAAATGGCAGAAAATGGAGAATTATGCATTCGTGCATTTCGGTTTGAACACATTCAATGATTTGGAATGGGGCTATGGGAATACACCTGCGGAAACATTCAATCCGACAGACCTGGATTGCGAACAATGGGTACGTATCATCAAAGCGGCCGGCCTGAAAGGGGTGATCCTGACAGCTAAGCACCACGACGGCTTTTGCCTTTGGCCGACCAAAACGGTCGACTATAATATCTCTAACTCGCCTTATAAAAACGGAAAGGGCGACATGGTTCGCGAATTGTCCGATGCCTGCAAGAAGCACGGCTTGAAGTTCGGGCTTTACCTCTCTCCCTGGGATCGCCATAATGCCGAATATGGGCGGGAAGGATACCAGAAGACCTATCATGAGCAAATCAACGAACTGATCTCCAACTACGGTCCGTTGTTCGAGTTCTGGTTTGACGGGGCGAACGGAGGAAATGGCTGGTACGGTGGAACGAATGAAACGCGTTCGATCGATCCGAAAACCTATTACGGCTACGAGACTGCCCGAGAAATGATCAAAGCGAAACATCCGGAAGCGATGATCTTCGGCGGAACGGTTCCCGATATCCGCTGGATCGGCAATGAGTCCGGTTGGGCCGGCGAAACAAACTGGTCACCCTATTCGTTGGACAAGGAGACACATTATACACAAAACCAATGGGGAATGAAAAACGGAAACCAGTGGTTGCCGGGAGAATGCGACGTATCGATCCGTCCGGGGTGGTTCTATCATCATCGTGAAGATCATCAGGTTCGTACTGTTCCGAATCTGGTCGATTTGTATTATCGCAGTGTGGGGCATAATGCCAACTTCCTGCTGAACTTCCCGGTAGCACTGAACGGACAGATTCATCCGGTCGATTCGGCACGTGCCGTCGACTGGTATCATACGATCCAAGCAGAGTTGAAAGATAATCTTTTGGCTGGTATCCAGCCAAAAGCAAGCGAAACCCGTGGGGGTGTTTATAAAGCATCGAATGTGACGGACGACAACTGGGATTCTTATTGGGCTACTTCCGACGGGATGACGTCGGGCTCTCTGACTTTCCCGTTACCGACAGGGACTTCGCTGAACCGGGTGATGATTCAAGAGTATATACCTCTTGGACAACGTGTATGCGCCTTTACGCTTGAAGTGGAAAAGGATGGCAAATGGCTGCCGGTGGAAACAACCGATACGCTTTCGACAGTAGGTTACAAACGTATCGTCCGTTTCAAAACGACTCCGGCAGATGCTTTGCGCATTCATTTCACAGAGGCAAAAGGCCCGTTATGTATTAATAATGTGGAAGCCTTCCTGGCTCCTCCGCTGTTGGAACAGCCGCGTATCGTGCGAAATGCGAAAAATGAAGTCCGTATAGATGTGGAAAGCGAAGGAGCCGACATTTATTATACGACAGATGGAACGGAGCCGACGGCACAGTCTGCAAAATATGAAGTTCCGTTTATATTGGACAAGAAAGGAACCGTCAAAGCGATTACTTATGATGCGCAGTCCGGCAAATCCGGTCCTGTAGCCAGCCGCCGCTTCGACTTGCCAGCAGCCGATTACAAGGTGGTCAGCCCTGCCGATGAGCGGACAAATCTCATGTTTGACGGAAACGGTTATTCCACCTATTATCTGCCCGAAGGCAAAAACGAAATAGTAGTAGAGTTGGCCGCCCCTCATACGATAAGCGGTTTTGTTTACACCCCTAATCAGGGACGCGATTCGCAGGGACATATTTCAAACTATCAATTGTCAGTGGATGGAAAGGTCGTGGCTTCGGGCGAGTTCTCAAACATCAAACATAACCCGATTGAACAAGAAATACATTTTGCTCCTGTCAAGGGCAAAAAATTAGTTTTTAAGGCAACACGAATTGTTGATAACGTAAAACGTGTTGGAATTGCTGAATTTTCAGTTATCACGGAAGACTAAACGATTTTCAACATAATTTGTGTTTGGCAGCAAGTGCCTGTGAAGGTCCTTGCTGTTTTTTCTGCCGGACTAAAACAAAAGTTTGTTTCTTGTTAAACCTTTTTGCACCTAATTCGTCTATAATTTCGTGTACTTGTGTATATTTACGTGTCGATAAGTGTTTTTAAGTAGAATACCAGAAAAATATGACGAAGAGAGTGAAGTGGAGCGTGACGGCCGCAATTGTTTTGATGATTGCCGGAATGATCGCTTACCCGCAGATTAAAAGCCGTATGAAGGCATCCAAAGATGCAGCCGAAGTGGTTCCGCCAGCCGGAAGCCAAGTTCGGAAACAAGTTTTGAACATTAACGCGGAAGTGCTGAAATATCAGTCCCTTACCGATAAGACCATTGTAACCGGCAGTACGATCCCGGATGAGGAGGTAGACCTCTCGTTCGAATCGTCGGGCAAGATCGTGGCCATCTATTTTACGGAAGGTACGCATGTGAAAGCCGGTGACCTGCTTGCCAAGATCAATGACAAACCGTTACAGGCGGAACTGAAGAAGTTGGAAGCGCAAGTGCCTTTAGCCAAGGATCGCGTGTACCGCCAGCATACACTTTTGGAAAAGGACGCGGTCAGTCAGGAGGCTTATGAACAAGTGGCTACCGAATATGAAAAGCTGATGGCGGACATCGAACTGGTAAAAGCCAATATTGCCCAGACCGAGCTCCGGGCGCCGTTCGACGGGATTATCGGCCTTCGTAATGTCAGCGAAGGAGCCTATGCCTCCCCCTCGACAGTTATCACCAAGCTGACAAAAATATCTCCCTTGAAAATCGAGTTCTCCGTTCCTGAACGCTACTCTGCCGACATCAAGGACGGTACGCCGATCGTATTCAGAATGAACACGTCCGTCGGCATGATGCAAGACTACAAAGCGACCGTTTATGCAGTAGAAAGCAAGATCGACGAGGCAACCCGCTCGCTGAAAGTGCGTGCAACCTATCCGAACCGGGACGAGTCGATCGTGCCGGGACGCTATACATCTGTCGAAATTACCCGCCGTGACATAAAAGACGCATTGGCGATCCCCAGCGAGGCACTGATCCCGGAAATGGGAAAGAACATCGTCTACCTGTATAAGAATGGCGTGGCCGAACCTGCCGAAATTACCTTAGGACTCCGCACGGAAAGCCAGGTCCAAGTATTGAAAGGGCTGAGCGTAGGTGATACGGTGATTACTTCCGGCGTGATGCAGCTTCGGACGGGAATGAAAGTGTCGATTGATAACCTGAAGTAACGAAGCAGCATGGCGAATATTTCCGAAATAAGCATAAAGAGACCGGTACTCTCGACCGTGATGACGATCATCCTTCTGTTGTTCGGGATGATCGGTTATAAGTTCTTAGGGGTCCGTGAGTTTCCGAGTGTGGACAACCCGATCATTTCGGTCAACGTAACCTATCCGGGAGCCAATGCCGAAGTAATCATGAACCAGATTACGGAGCCGCTCGAACAGAATATCAACGGTATTCCCGGCATTCGTTCGCTGAGCAGCGTCAGCAGTCAGGGAAGTTGCCGTATCACGGTAGAGTTTGAACTGTCTGTCGACCTGGAAACGGCGGCCAACGACGTGCGCGACAAAGTTTCGCGTGCCCAGCGTTACCTGCCGCGCGACTGCGACCCTCCGACGGTATCGAAAGCGGATGCCGATGCTACCCCGATCATGCAGATCGGTATCCGAAGCAGCAAACGCTCGCTGATGGAACTGAGTGAAATTGCCGAACTGACGGTGAAGGAACGGCTTCAGACCATTCCGAACGTGAGTGGCGTGGACATCTGGGGACAGAAACGCTACTCCATGCGCCTGTGGCTGGACCCGATCAAAATGGCCGGCTACGGAGTTACTCCGTTGGATGTGAAGAACGCAGTGGACGCCGAAAACGTCGAGCTTCCTTCCGGAAGCATTGAAGGAAACACGATCGACTTGTCTATCCGTACGTTAGGACTGATGCACACGGCAACGGAATTCAATGATTTGATCATCAAGCGTGACGGCGACAATATCATCCGCTTCCAAGACGTAGGGCGAGCCGAGGTGAGCCCGGAAGACTTGCGAAGCGTGATGCGCAAGAACGGCGAACCGATGGTTATCGACGTCATCATCCCGCAGCCGGGCGCCAACCAGATCGAAATTGCCGATGAGGCATACAAACGTATCGAGCAATTGAAGAAAGACCTGCCGGAAGACGTAACGGTCGAAATGGTGTACGACAATACACGCTTTATCCGGGCCTCCATCGCGGAGGTCGAAGAAACCATCTATGTGGCATTCCTGCTCGTGGTGCTGATCATCTTCCTGTTCCTGCGCGACTGGCGCGTGACGCTTGTCCCGGTGGTCGTTATCCCCGTATCATTGGTCGGGGCATTCTTTGTGATGTATGTCTCCGGCTTCTCCATCAATGTGCTGACAATGTTGGCGGTGGTGCTCTCGGTCGGACTGGTGGTGGACGACGCGATCGTGATGGCGGAGAACATCTACGTCCGCATCGAGCAGGGAATGGAACCGAAAGAGGCCGGTATAGACGGGGCGAAAGAGATATTCTTCGCCGTCGTGTCTACGACGGTAACACTCGTGTCCGTGTTCCTCCCGATTGTCTTTATGGAAGGCATGACGGGACGCTTGTTCAAGGAGTTCAGTATCGTGATCGCCGGTTCCGTAACGATATCTTCCTTTGTGGCTTTGACCTTTACGCCGATGTTGGCGACTAAGCTGCTGAGAAAACGCGAAAACAAAGGCTGGTTGTACACAAAGACGGAACCGTTCTTCGAAGGCATGAACAATATCTATGCAAAGTCGCTGAACGCATTCCTGAACCACAAGTGGTGGTCCATACCGATTGTCGTGATCCTTTTCGGCTCCATCGGCTATTTCTGGCGAACCATCCGCTCCGAACTTTCTCCATTGGAAGACCGTTCATCCATTTCGATCAATATACGTGCACAGGAAGGAGCTACCTTCGAGTTCATCCGCGACTTTACAGACCAAGTGGCCGCCATGGCCGACACGTTGGCTCCCGAGCGGCAAGCCCTAACGGTTCGTGCGAATAACAGCAACGGATACATCACCGTTTTACTTCCCGACATCAAAGATCGTGAACGTTCGCAGATGGAGATTGCCGATGTGCTGTCAAAGAATGTACGGGGCAAGACAGAAGCACGTGCTTTCGTCCAGCAGCAATCCACTTTCGGAGGACGTCGCGCAGGTATGCCCGTTCAATATGTTTTACAAGCGACCAGCCTGGAGAAGCTACAGGAGTATTTGCCCGCCTTTATGCAGAAGGTAAGCGAAAGCCCGGTGTTCCAGATGGCAGACGTGAACCTGAAGTTTACGAAACCCGAAGCCCGTATCGAGATCAACCGCGACAAAGCTTCTTCATTGGGCGTCAGCACCCGCACGATTGCCCAGACACTACAATATGCATTGAGCGGCCAGCGTATGGGATATTTTTACATGAACGGGAAACAGTATCAGATATTGGGCGAAATCAACCGCCAGCAGCGCAACACGCCGTTGGACCTGAAATCCATTTATGTCCGCAGCGATGCAGGAGAGATGATCCAACTGGACAACCTCGTCACGTTGAAAGAAGACGTTGCCCCTCCTCAGCTGTACCGTTACAACCGCTTTGTGTCGGCAACGGTTTCCAGCGGACTCAACAAAGGTTATACGATCGGTGACGGCCTGGACGAAATGGACCGTATCGCCTCGGAGACGCTGGACAACAGTTTCCGTACGGCCCTGTCGGGCGAATCGAAAGAGTTCCGTGAAAGTTCGTCCAGCCTGATGTTTGCCATGATCCTCGCACTGTTCATGATCTATCTGGTCCTGGCCGCGCAGTTCGAGAGTTTCAAAGACCCGTTGGTCGTGATGTTCACGGTTCCCTTAGCTATTGCAGGGGCGTTGATCTTTATGAGCTATTCAGATATAACCATGAATATATTCAGTCAGATCGGTATCATCATGCTGATCGGTCTGGTGGCGAAAAACGGTATTTTGATCGTAGAGTTTGCCAACCAGCGCCAGGAAGCGGGACTGAGCATGGCGGAAGCGATCCGTTCGGCTTCCACACAACGTCTGCGGCCGATCTTGATGACCAGTATTTCGACGATCTTAGGATTGGTTCCGCTCGTATATGCTTCGGGCGAAGGGGCACAAGGACGTATCGCGATGGGTATCGCCGTAGTGGGCGGTATGATCGTTTCGACATTCCTTACCCTGTTTATCGTCCCGGCGATGTACAGCTTTATTTCCACGGACAGACAATCGAAAATTAATAATTAAGAATTAAAAATTAAGAAATAAGGCAATTGAGGATGAAGAGGTTTCTTTTATTAATATGTATAGCATTTACAGTCGTCCCGGCCGAGGCGCAACGGGTGTTCAGCCTGGACGACTGCATCCAGACCGGATTGGAACGCAATTATTCCATCCGCATCATCCGTAACGAACAGCAGATCAGCGACAACAACGCCACTCCCGGCAATGCCGGCTACCTGCCGACCGTCGACCTGAGCAGTGGTTTTAGCGGCACGCTTAACAATAACAATAACAAGTTGTCCGACGGAACGACAGAAAAAACGAACGGCATCCACAACGAGACGGCAGACATCGGCCTGAATGTGAACTGGACCGTCTTCGACGGATTAGGCATACAGGCCACTTACGAAAAACTGAAAGAGTTACAAAACTTGGGAGAATTGAACACCCGAATGACAATCGAGGATTTCGTTGCCGACCTTTCGAGCGAATACTACAACCTGATCCGCCAGAAGATCCGCCTCCGCAACCTCCGTTCCACGCTCGAACTGTCCCGCGAACGTCTGCGTATCGTGGAAGAGCGGTATTATATCGGCTCGATGTCCCGCCTGGACCTCCAACAAGCGCAAGTCGACTTCAATGCCGACAGCTCCAACGTCCTGAACCAGTTGGAACAAGTGCATACTTCACGTATCCGCCTGAACCGGCTGATGGCATTGGAGGATGTGGAGGAACAAGTACTGATCAAGGACTCCCTGATTACCCCCAACCCGTTTTTAGATGAAGTGGAACTATGGAAAAGCACGCTTACCTCCAATTCATCTCTGCTGATCGCCAAGAAGAACCAGGTGATTTCCGAGTTGGACTACAAAAAGATCAAGAGCCGTAACTATCCGTATGTCAAATTGAATGCCGGATACGGCTACACGGCGAACTGGTACGAGGTAGGAACGACCGACCTCCAGCGCCGCCTCGGCCTCAACTACGGGGTGACGGTCGGCATCAACGTATTCGACGGTTTCAACCGGAAACGCGAACAACGGAATGCCCGGATACAGATTCAGAACCAAGAATTGCGCACACAAGAACTCGAACTGGGATTGCGGGCCGATATGAGCAACTTCTGGATGGCTTACCGCAACAACCTGGACTTGTGGAGCCTGGAAAAAGAGAACTTGGTCGCGGCACAGGAAAACTACCGGATTGCGATCGACCGCTATAAACTGGGCGACCTGTCCGGTATCGAATTGCGTGAAGCCCAGAACAGCCTGCTCGAAGCGGAAGAGCGCCAGTCCATCGCCGAATACTCCACCAAGATATGCGAAATCTCCCTTTTGCAGCTTAGCGGAAAGATCATGGATATGTTCCATGAAAATGATTAACTTTGCAGAGTTAACGATTTATGATTTTAGATTTATGATCGAGGTTCACAAATCATAAATCTAAAGTCATAAATCTAAAATCATAAATCATGCGCATTATCCCCAAAGCTAATACACTAAGAAAAGGCATACTTTTATACAGAGGCATCCGTTACCGCAAAGGCTTCGGGGTTCATTCCCCCTTTGTCTTCAACCTGATCACTAAAGTGATTGAGGAGCGTTGCCAATACTATAGCTTCTACGACATCGAACTGATCCGCAAGCAGCTGCTTTTCCAAGATGACGAGATCACTTATCCCGACCGCCAGCAAAAGGGGAAGATGCGCCGCCGCACGATCGGCCGGATTGTCGAACGCGAAGCGATACGGCCCAAGCACGGCGCCTTACTTTTCCGTCTTGCCAACTATTTCAAATCAAAACACATCCTTCAGTTCGGACCTTCCATGGGCCTGTCCACTTTGTATCTGACTTCATATGCATCCGATCTGAAATGTATCGCTCTGGAAAACGTACCGGAGTTTGCCTCCATCGCCCGTATCGCTTTCGGCAAAGCCGCCCGTAACCCGGTCGACCTGCGTGTCGGAAGCTACAAAGATTTACTACCGAAAGCCTTGAAAGACATGGAGCAACTCGATTTTGTCTTTTTCAACACCCTGTATGAGCAGCAAAACAATAGCTGGCTGTTTGAGGAATGCTTGAAACATGTGCACGGCGATACGGTTTTTGTCTTCGAAGGCATCAAAACCAGCCGCAAAATGCGCGAATTCTGGCGGGAAGTATGCTGTCATCCCGAAGTAACGGTGACGATCGACCTGTATTCAATGGGAATCGTGTTTTTCAACAAGAAGTTACACAAGAGGGATTATATCGTCTATTTCTGACTCTTTATCCAAAGATACAAACAAATTGATTTTTGACTTATACATCCGTCTATCACCTCATCGACTGCAATGCTCGATTTGATCTGTGACCGTGATAATAATAGGAAACAATAACAAATATGCAAATAAAAATATACAGACCATACGCTAACTTGAATAAAAGTATTATAGAGTGATAGAGGCCATACTTCTAGCTTTAAACTATAAGGTCATAGAGTTTTTGACCTAAGTCGAATACCTTTTCGACCTTAGTGAAAAAGGTTTTCGACCATAGGCAAAAAGGTATTTGACTTAGGCCGAAAATAAAAAAGGATATAGGACAAAACGTAAATATCTATATATTAGCACACAAAAGTTTTCCGCAATCTCCTCATTTATCACTTAAATATGTCGCTTTGGGTACAAGGACGAGGGGGAGGAACTATAATCAAGCTGGATCAAGACGAGACATTGGTAAAGATGCCTGCAATTTTTTCTTTCCCATCAAAATAAATAATCCGAATCCTTGCACAAATCCCGGAATCTGACGAATATTGTACTCCTTTTTGCAACATCTGGCAAGGATGTGCGATTATATAATAAAACGATAAGTTATTGTCATATGAAAAAGAGCATTATATACACAGGGACCGGCGACAAGGGAACCACTTCCTTAGTTGGCGGCGAACGGGTATCGAAAGCGCACCAACGTATCGAAAGCTATGGTACGGTCGACGAACTGAACTCGTTTATCGGGTTGTTGATCACTTCGCTTGAAGAGAAAGCGGATCAGGACTTCCTGCTGTTTATCCAGCACAAGTTGTTTACGATCGGTTCCTATCTGGCAACCGATCAGGAAAACACGGAACTGAAAGTAGAAAGTAAGGTGATGCCGGAAACGATCACCCGTATCGAGCGGGAAATAGACCGCCTGGATAACGAACTGCCCAAGATGCGCAACTTTATTTTGCCGGGAGGAAGCCGCCCGGCCTCTTTGGCACATGTGTGCCGGACAGTCTGCCGGCGTGCCGAACGCCAGATCTACCGTTTGGCAGAGACAATTCCGGTTGAAGAACCTGTCCTGGTTTTTATAAACAGACTGTCTGATTATCTGTTTGTTCTGGCACGTAAGGAATGCATACGGAATAATGGCAAAGAAATTATCTGGGATTATACTTGCATCTAAAGAATATTGTTTTATTTTTGCGGAAAATTTGAGAACCTGACCGCCGTAAGGTGGTTATTAATACTTGACAGCTATGTATTGGACATTAGAGTTAGCTTCAAAACTGGAAGACGCACCCTGGCCTGCAACCAAGGATGAACTGATTGACTATGCACAACGTTCTGGTGCGCCACTGGAAGTGATTGAAAATTTGCAGGAAATGGAAGACGAAGGTGAGATTTATGAATGCATGGAAGATATCTGGCCCGACTATCCAAGTAAAGAAGACTTTTTCTTCAACGAAGAAGAATATTAATGTGCGATAAAAACGTACAGGCATGAAATAATAACGAGGTGGCAGGGTTATGTCCCGCCGCCTCGTTTGCTTTTTATACAATTTATTCGGATTTATTCCGTTTCTTGATATATGAACAAATATCTCCTGCTTATTATCCTTTTGGTAACCGGCCTCACGGGAGCGCGGGCGCAATACGACTCGCAGCTAAGCCAGTATTTTATGGCGCTGGGTTACTATAATCCGGCGTATGCGGGTGTTACGGGAGATTTGAACATGTTGGCGCTGTCTCGTTTGCAATATGTCGGGATCGACGGGGCGCCGACCTCCTTTTTCATCAATGCGGATATGCCACTGAAGATCGGGAAAACCAATCATGGCATCGGGATGGTCGTCTTTACCGAAGGGATCGGGCTTTTCGTCAATACACATGTCAATTTGCAGTATGCCTATAAACAAAAACTGTTTGGCGGTACGCTCAGTATCGGAATGCAGTTCGGAATGGTAAACCAGTCGTTTGACGGAGAAAAGGTCTTTTATCCGACCAGCCAGTTCCACCAACAGGAAGACCAGGCAATTCCAAAGACGCAGGTGAGCGGAATGGGCTTCGACTTGAACGCCGGGCTTTACTATCACCGCAAGAACCTCTATGCCGGTTTGGGCGTCACGCACTTGAACAAGACGGAGATCATATTGGACGAATATTCTTCCATGTATCTCGCCAGCACATATAATTTGATAGCCGGATACAATATTCAGTTTCGAAATCCGTTGTATGAATTACAGCCGTCTGTATTCCTGAAAACAGACATGCAGAGCTTCCAGGCGGACATAACCGCCCGGCTGTTTTATAATAAGATGTTTAACGGAGGTTTTTCCTGGCGTGTGAATGAGTCGCTGATCCTGTTGTTAGGAGCCAAGATCGGGAGTTTCCAGGTAGGATATGCGTATGATTTTCCGATCTCTACCATACCCATCTTGAAAGCCACGAGTGGAAGCCACGAGTTGGTAGTGAGCTACAAGTTGAAGTTGAAAAAATCGAAGTCAGGAAAGAATAGACATAAAAGTGTACGTATATTATAGTATATGAAAAAAGTATTGTTAGTACTTGCGGCAGTAGCCCTGTTTACCTCATGTGGCAAAACCCTTTCCGGTGGCGGGGGCGAAGTGACAGGGGTACGATCGGTGGCGTTTAACGAACCTGCCCCTTACGGGATGGTTCTGATCAAAAGAGGCTCATTCGAGATGGGACCCGCAGATAAGGATTCCTTGTGGGGGATCAATCCTGAAACGAAAGGCGTCTCTTTCGATGCTTTCTGGATGGACGAGACAGAGGTGACGAATGCCAAATACCGTCAGTTCGTGTATTGGGTGCGCGATTCCATTATCCGCGAACGTCTGGCCGACCCGGCTTATGGCGGCAATGACCTGTTTAAGATTACTGAAGATAAATATGGCGAACCGGTGACTCCGCATCTGGACTGGAGCCGCCCGATTCCTTGGAAACGTGCCAATGAAGACGAGATACGGGCAATCGAAAGTGTCTATACCGTAAATCCGGTGACCGGCGAAAAGACGTTGGACCCGAAACAGATGGTCTATCGCTACGAATGGTACGACTATACGTCAGCAGCCCTTCGCAAACACAACCTGGACCCGGCAGCCCGCGTGCGTAACACCGATATCCAGGTCGACCCTGACGAAGTGATCATGATATCCAAAGACACGGCCTACATCACCGAGGAAGGCGAGATCGTGAACGAAACCATCACACGACGGCTCAGCGGGCCGTGGGATTTCCTCCACACCCGTATCGTGAATATCTATCCGGACGAAAGTTGCTGGGTGAACGATTTCAACAATGCTTACAACGAACCTTATATGCGTATGTATTTCTCGCATCCGGGCTATGACGATTATCCTGTGGTAGGCGTTTCCTGGGAACAGGCGACAGCATTCTGCGTATGGCGCACCAACCTGTTCAAGGAATCTCTGAATTTCCCCAGCGGACAGGCTCTCGAACCGTTCCGCCTGCCGACCGAAGGCGAATGGGAATATGCGGCCCGTACAGGCAAGAACGAAAACAAATATCCGTGGGCAGGCGACGAGCTGGTGAGCGGAAAAGGTTGCTTCTTGGGCAACTTCAAACCGGGCAAAGGCAACTATACGGAAGACGGCCATCTGATCACTTCGCGTGTCGGCTCTTTCGCTCCGAACGAATTCGGCCTCTATGACATGGCCGGCAACGTGGCGGAATGGACATCGACTTCTTATTCCGAATCCGGACCGAGCCAGATGAGCGACATGAATCCGGATCTGCGCTACAATGCCGCGAAGGAAGACCCGTATGCCATGAAGAAGAAGGTCGTACGCGGCGGTTCCTGGAAAGACGTGGCACAGTTCATCCGTTCGGATATGCGCACCTTCGAATACCAGAACGAAACGCGTTCATACATCGGTTTCCGTTGCGCCCGTACACAAATCGGTTTTTCGAGAGCAAAAGGTAAAAAATAACGCAGGGGCGGAGTTCGCCCGCCCTCTCTAATTAACGAATATACATTATATCATGGGAAAATATAGAAGATATAAAAACAGAGTAGAAATGTACCTCGCCAGTGAAAAAGGCAAGCGGGTACTGAATTTCTGTTATAGCTGGGGAGCCTCCATCGTTATTATAGGCGCCTTGTTCAAGTTGTTGCACTTGCCGTATGGTAACCAAATCCTGTTTGTGGCCATGACGGTAGAAGCTTTGGTATTCTTTATCTCCGCTTTTGAAAAGCCATTCAACGAATATCACTGGGAAGAAGTGTTCCCGGTTTTGAAATCGAAGAACCCGCTCGACCGTCCGGATTTCGCCAACACGCCTATGTCCAATCTGGTCAATTCGCCTGAGAATACGACCGACGACGAGGTTGCTGGCGGATTGAATATCAACTTAGGCGGCAAGCAGACTACCGGACTGGGCAATCTCGGCCTGGATGTGAGCGAAGAAGATACGAAAAACCTTTCCGACAGTATCAAGAAACTGAGCGCCGCCGCCGAACAGATCTCCAAGATGGCGGAACTGACGGAAGCGACGCAGAAATATCTGGAACAGCTTTCGGGTATGTCCGAGAATATGGAACGTTTCAGCCAGGTGACGCATTCGCTGACCGACGTTTCCGACACACTTTTGAATTCGTATAAGAGCATTACGGATAATTCGGATGGCATCAACCAGAATTCCCGCGGTTACGTGCAGCAGATGGAAATGCTGAACCGCAACATCTCCGGCTTGAACACGATCTACGAAATACAGTTGAAGAGCATCAGCTCGCAGATCGAATCGATCGAACATATCAACAGTGGCTTGAGTCGCATTCGCGAAATGTATGACGGCTCCGTTGTCGACAGTTCCGTGTTCCGCAATGAAACGGAAAAGATGACGCGACAGTTGGCCGAATTGAACCAGGTATACAGCCGCCTGTTGCAGGCTATGACGGTCAATATGGGATACCAGCAACCGGCGCAGCCCGCACAACCTGTTTACCAGCAGCAACCGCAGCCGGCACAGCAGCAGAATTACCAGCAGGCCTATCAGCAACCGTACGGATATCAGCAGCAGGCTCCGTATACAAACAACCCAATGAAGTAATCGGATATGGCAGGAATAGCAAATAATCCCAATTCGCCCCGTCAGAAGATGATCAACCTGATGTATCTGGTGTTCATCGCCATGATGGCACTCAACGTGTCGTCGGAGGTACTCGACGGTTTCGAACTGGTGGAAGGCAGCTTGCGTACTTCTATCGATAATACCTCGACCCGTAATGAGATCGTTACAGAGGAACTGAAGGCTTATTATCAGACAAATCCCGAAAAAGTACGTGAATGGTACGAAAAGGGGACAAAGGTGAAGGAGGCTTCCGACAGCCTGTACAATTACGTGCAGGATCTGAAAGTGCGTATCGCGCAGATTGCCGATGGTAAGGATGCCGATGTCAATAATATCGATCATAAGGACGACCTCGAAGCGGCTTCCCGCGTGATGCTGTCTCCCGTTTCGGGCGAAGGCAAGAAATTGCGCCAGAGTATCGAAAAATACCGGACACTGATGGGCGAGATGGTGGAAGACTCGGCCAAGACGCGCATCATCGAAGCCAGCCTGTCGACAACGCCGCCTCACAAGGCCGGTATCAATACCCGCACTTGGGAAGAGGCTTTGTTCGAGAATATGCCGGTGGCGGCGGCTGTTACCTTGCTGACGAAATTGCAAAGCGATATCCGCTATGCCGAAGGTGAAGTGTTGTCCAACCTGCTGAGCAGCGTCGACATGCGCGACTATCGTGTGAACCAGATCACGGCACAGGTGATTCCGGAAAGCCAGATCGTCATGCGCGGCAGCCAGTACAAGGCCAATATCGTCTTATCGGCTGTCGACTCGACGAAACGTCCGACCGTCTATGTGAACGGCAAGGAATTGCCTTATGATGCAAACGGCATGTTTACGGCTGTAGCCGGTACTCCGGGCACTTATCCGGTCAAAGGATATATCGAAATGCCGGGCAGCGACGGCAGCGTGATGCGCCGCGAGTTCGAAAGCGAATACTTCGTGACGGAACCGAGTGCGACGGTAGCGCCGATGCTGATGAATGTGTTGTATGCCGGAATCGCCAACCCGATCCGTATCGCCGTGCCGGGTGTGCCCAGCGGCAACGTGACGGCAACGATGACGAACGGGACACTGATCCGCAAAGGCGACCAATGGGAAGCCCGTCCCGCAACGGTCGGAACGGATGCCATCGTTTCCGTCCATGCTAAAATGGCAGATGGGCGCAACGTCGAAATGGCGAAAACGACTTTCCGCGTACGTGCCCTGCCCGACCCGATGCCTTTTATCGAATATAAGGATCAGAACGGCAATATGCGTAAGTTCCGTGGCGGCCAATTCTCCAAACGCAATTTGGTGGAAGCCGACGGCATCCAGGCGGCTATCGACGACGACCTGCTGAACGTGCCGTTCAAGGTGTTGAGTTTCGAGTTGACTTTCTACGATTCGATGGGCAACATCATTCCGGAAGTCACGCAAGGCAACCAGTTCTCGCAGCGTCAGAAAGATTATATCCGCCGTCTGGCAAGAGGCAAACGCTTCTACATCACCCATGTGAAAGTATTAGGTCCGGACAATAAGGAACGTATCATTCCGACCGTCGAAGTAATCGTCAATTAACATAACGTAGGGACGAGGTCTGCTCGTCCCGTAATGTATAAAGATATATGAAACGTTTATATTACATAGCAACCCTCGCCATCGCCCTGTTCGCCTCCCTCCCCATACAGGCACAGGAAGAGGCCGGCAATACACAGCAACAGCAGCAGAGACGTCGCGGTCCCGAAGCAAGCCGTGGCGCCCGTGAAGAAGAGAAGAAAGAGAACGGCATGCCCGAACTGACCGTCCGAGCACAGGATATGAACGAGCGAATGACGCAGCATATCGGTAACGCTCGCTGGATGCGTGTCATCTACCGCCAGATCGACCTTACGAAAGAACAGAATGCTCCTCTATATTATCCCACCCAACCGATGAACGGGCAGATGAACTTGTTCTCGATCATCTTCCAGCTGGTATGCGAGGGCAAGTTGTCCGCCTATGAATACCTGGACGGTTACGAGGATTTCAGCGACAACCGCAAGCTCGACTTGAAAGTCATGCTGGACCGTTGCCGTATCTTCTACGAAGAGACGCCAGGCAAAGACAACGAACCTGCCGGTTTCGTCGTGAACGAAAGCGATATTCCTTCCGGCGATGTCCGCTCCTATTACATAAAGGAAGCGTGGTATTTCGACCAGAACAACTCCGTATTCGATGTCAAGACATTGGCGATCTGTCCGATTCTGACAATCGTGGACGATATGGGACAGAACACCATGCCGATGTTCTGGATTCCTTATGAAAATTTGCGTCCCTATATCAATACCGCCTATATCATGACGTCCAACATCAACAACGCCATGACTTTCACGCTCGACGACTATTTCCGTCGCCGGATGTTCCAGGGCGATATCTTCAAGACGCAGAATCTGATGAACCAACCTCTGCAAGCCTACTGTCCGACACCCGATTCGATGAAACGCGAACAGGAACGTATCGAGAACCAGCTGATTACTTTCGAAAAATCCCTCTATCTGCAACCGGATACAGCTCAGTTGGCTGCTGATACAAAAGGCAAAAAATCTAAAAGCGCAACCGTTTCCGCCCGTGGCAGAAAGACGGAAGCCGCAAAAGAGAGCAAACAAAAAGAGGTCAAAATCAAAGCTCCAAAAGCCCAGAAAAGCGCTCCGGTCCGCAGCGTACGCCGCCGGTAATTACCTCTACAATATCCAAAACATAAAAGAGGCGTAGATTAGTGATGACTTGAATGACATCTGCTAATTTACGCCTCTTTTATGTTTCGTCGAAGAGGGATTACAACTTATGTATCACCTTCATCAACTGGTCACCCAAGCCGATTGTGTAGCCTTGTGAAACGAACACTACACGGTTGAAAGTGTCGGCAATAATGAAGATTGGCAGTGTGTTGGCGTTCTGCAACTTCATAGCTGCGGCGATCTCCTTCTGAATTGTTTTGTCGATATCTATGCCATATGTGATGGTAGTTGGCAACTCTCCGAACTCCTTCGGATCGAAGTTCTGGAAGCCTTTTTCATCGGGGAACAACAAAACCATGCCGCAGCCCCATTCTTCAAGGTCCTTCTTTACGGCAGCGATGTCACGCATGGCATGGTTGGTCGGTTCCTGGCGCGCTCCGAGGACAGCGACAACATAATAGCCGCGGCCGGTGGTAGCCAACAGACTCGTTTCCTCGCCGTTATCAGCCCGTTTGAATTTGTTTTCGGAGTTGAAGTTGCCGATGACTTGTACATCGTCTTGGCTCTCACGCATCTCTAGTTTGATATCACTCGTCTTGCCTGGTTCTACGTTGAAGAAAGACATTTCGGCCAGTACGCTACCGTTTGCCATACGTGTTCCGGTTACCAGCATATAATGGCCCTCATCCATAGAAAGCGGCTTTTTCAACAGAGCACTCCAAGTATCACCGCCTCCCATATCCACATCGCCCGATTCGAAGTTAAGTGTCTGCAACTTGCCGGTCGGCAACACTTTCGCAATCGTGAAATGACTGTAATATTTCGGGTCCTGCAATGCTTTGATCGGCTGGTAAGAAGCGACGACCTTACCTTGCTTGGCAACCGTCTGCTCGGCAGCTTCGAAGTCTACATCCACCCAGTTCAGACCTTTCGCATATTGCACTTTTCCCGCCACTGGTTCGATACGTGCCGGAATACCGATGCTACGACATACAGCGACGAAAAATATATCGCGGGAACCTTTATCGGCCACGCGCGATTTCCATACGCCCATCGGCATAATCGGAATGCGTTGCGGATTCAGGCTGTCATTGATACTGATATTTTCCTTCACCCAGTCTACTATTAATTGCGGATCAGCTTTAGCCTTCTTCACTAGTGCCGAATCGACGTTGGCGGCGAAGAACTTCCTGTACGGCGTCAGGAACTCGTTTGCCACACGCGGATTGAGGATATATTCGGTAAACAGGGAACTTTGCACAGCTTGGGCATTGTTCAGATGGTCCGCTAACACGGAGGCCGGCGTATCACGCAAGTCCTTGGCAGAGATAACATTCAGCAAATCCATCGCCATCGGACGTTTGTCGGCAGGCGCATCGCGAAGGAACTTCTCGATCTCACGCCAGTTTCCCCGGCTGCCGATCATGAAATCGGCTGTTTTCAGCGGGTCGATACCTAATTCTTTGGCAAGTGCTTCCGCTTTCTCTTCCGTATAAAAAGTGCCCACATATTTATTACGGATCACATCCTCTTCGTGCAAACGCTTGGCGTTGGCCTCTTTCTGTTCGTCCGTCACGCAGGCGGCAATGGAACCGTCTACCGGAGGAATGACATCAAGCGTGACGGTTTCGATGTCACCCGGTTTCTTGTCGAGAGTGATTGTCACGTTATTGTCTTTGCCGAACGACACCTTGCTATATCCGAACTTGCCGTCCTTAGTCGCCCATACCAGCATATCACCTTTACCGGCTGAAAGGAATGCCTTCCCTTCAGCATCCGCCTTCTTATTGGCTACGGAATAGAACTCGGCATAGTTATATATTTTGAACTCGACATCGGCTCCGGCAGCCGGCTGGCCGTTTTCATCCACAATGGTGATCGTTGCTTTGGCCGTCGGGGCATAATTGTCGATCACGTTGATCTCGGTGTAACCGTCGGTTACGTCCATGACTTCTTCCGGTCCGTTGTATTTGCCGAATACTTTCGTGTGCATCAGCATACCACGGTAAGCCGGTCCGTTGAACCACCCCAAGTTAAGTACCGGTTCCGGTTCACAGGCTCCGAGGAAATACCATTTACCGTTTACCCAGGCTTCCACCCAGGCATGGTTATCGTCGGTATGCGCCCAACGCGGCGTATAGACCTGACGGGCCGGTATGCCGAACGAACGAAGGGCGGCTACGGTAAACGTCGACTCTTCTCCACAACGCCCGTAAGCGGTCTTCACGGATGCCAAAGGCGAACTCGTCCGGGCATCCGACGGCGTATAGATCACTTTCTCGTGGCACCAATGGTTCACTTCCAGCACGGCGTCATACAAGGACAAGCCCTTCACCCGATCTTTCAATTCTTCATAAAAGACCATGCGGCTCTCGTCCAGATTCTCGTTGTTGACCCGCACGGGAAGTACAAAATGGCGGAAGATGTCTTCCGGTATGCTGTCTCCCCAAGGCATTTCCACCCGTGCACGAAACGAACTGCGGATATTGTCGAGATACAGTTGCCCGTCATAATCCGTGATATCTCCGATCGGCATATAGGCATACAAGAAAGTAAGCGCCTCTTTTTCGTCGGACGTCATCTTTTGGTTAAAGACTGAAAAAAGGTTTCCGGCCGGCAGAGCAGCCAGCTTTGCCTGGAAGTCATTCTCCACTTCGGCACGGAACGTATCGTCCGAAATGAAATGTTGCTGTCTATTGCACGAAGTTCCCGCGAGGAGAACGAACAATAGTAGGAATAGATTTGTTTTAATCATAGCGTTAATTTTATCAGCACAAATATAGTGAATATATTTATTAGTCAGTAGATAACCCTGTCTTTTAAGTGTTAAGCTGTTGTGCATATCGTTATTTTTTCTTTACTTTGAAGTGACAAATTATAGAGTAAATCGTTATTATCAGCCTATGTTCCACGAATTACAAATTTTCGAGAATCCGGAAGCAATCCTGTTGGTTGCTTCGATTATCTTTTTCTTCAGTATTATTGCCGGTAAAGCCGGTTTCCGTTTCGGCCTTCCCGCCTTGCTTCTCTTTTTAGGTGTCGGAATGCTGTTCGGCAGCGACGGCTTAGGCATTCAGTTCAGCAATCCCAGTGCAGCACAGTTCATAGGTATGTTGGCGTTGAGTATCATCCTGTTTTCCGGTGGTATGGATACTAAAATGTCCGAGATCAAGCCGATAGCCACGGAAGGAGTTGTCCTTGCAACAGTGGGAGTATTGTTAACGACGCTTATAACGGGAGGTTTTATCTATTATGTGTTTTTGTGGTCTACAGGTTATGAAACGCTTACGGTAGCCGAATCTATGCTGATGGCGGCAGTGATGTCGTCAACAGACTCTGCTTCCGTCTTTTCCATCCTTAGGAGCAAAGGGGTTTATTTGAAACAACGCCTGCGTCCGACCCTCGAATTGGAGAGCGGTAGCAACGACCCGATGGCATATATGCTTACCTTGCTTATTATCGCTTATATACAGGTCGGAGGTATGAACTTGCAGGAAGCTGTCCTGCAATTGCTCGTCCAGCTATCCGTCGGTGCGATAGCCGGTTTCCTGTTAGGTAAACTGGCCGTTCTGATGATCAACAAGATCAATATGGACAACGAGTCTTTATATCCGATCTTATTGTTGACAACTGCTTTCTTCACTTTCTCGGCGACTACTTTATGTAAAGGGAACGGCTATCTGGCCGTGTACATTGCCGGCCTGGTCGTGGGGAACGCTAAGATTGTTCATAAAAAGAGTATGGGAACTTTCTTCGACGGCTTTGCCTGGCTGTGGCAGATCGTCATGTTCCTCACGTTAGGTCTGTTGGTGAACCCGCACGAGTTGCTGCCAGTCGCTCCAGTAGGCCTTTTAGTGGGAGTATTTATGATACTGATAGCTCGTCCGGCAACGATTTTCCTGTGTTTGCTTCCATTTAAAAACTTTACAACAAAAGGAAAGCTATATATCTCGTGGGTGGGACTTCGTGGAGCAGTTCCGATAATCTTCGCAACTTATCCTTGGATTGCCGGAGTCGATCATGGAGGCATGATCTTTAATATCGTGTTTTTCATCACGATCCTTTCCCTATTGATACAAGGAACAACCGTAACACAGGCTGCCAAATGGCTCGGACTTGTCGACGAGCCGGAGCGAAAAGATGTGTTCGGTATCGAATTGCCGGAAGATATTAAGAGTGCCATGAGTGAAATAGACATCACTCCAGCTGTCCTTTCTCATGGAAACAAATTGATGCAACTCACCTTGCCCGACCACACCCTTGCCGTTATGGTGAAAAGAGACGGACATTATTTCATCCCGAAAGGCAACACGGAGCTGAAAGAAAATGACAAACTTTTGATGATTTCCGATAACGACGAGGCCTTGTTACAGGCATACGATTCGTTAGGGGTGAAAAACTATACGATGAAAAAGAACTGAAGGATTCTCAATCAGGGCTGCTTCGATGCTACAATGGAATCACGTAACACCAACAGCCCTTCCGGTCCCATGTTGAACAGTAAATCCACAATACTCATATTCGGAAGGAATCCGTGCTTGCCCTGAAAAACCTGGTAATAGGGCTTCGGGGAGAAGGACGGATCTTCTCCTTCATGTTTCGGCCGGATGATCTCACGGAAATCGTTCGGCACTTCGGACTGGTATTCTTCCGTATAAATAACATTCGGATGCAGGTCGAGCAGGCGGCAGATCAACTGACGCAATTCCTCATTGTAATCAAATAAAAACTCATATTTTTTCTCGTAAAAAGGAGCGAAGTCCTCTTCGTAATATTCAAAAAACGGACTCATGTTATAAGCCGAAACCAAAGCGTTCCAATGCAGGTGACGCCAGTTCCCATGATCGGAGATACGGATGTCCTTGGTCGGACACTTCAACGTGTCCGGCTTCACGATAGGGATAGATAAAGCTAACGGACCGTTGGCGGCGGCAATGGTACAACGGTTTCGGAAGGTTTGCTTGAGGTAGTTTTCGGCTGTTTCCAAGTGTACTTCCGGATATTGGAACAGTTTGCAATATTGCTGGACCGGCCCCAAATAGGTAGTAGAAATATAAACGGGTTGCATCATCAGTTTACGGGTTTAAAGATTCGTTGTTTGTCACGGCTGAACCAGCATAACCAGGCATTTCCGATGATATGGTCACGCGGAACAAAGCCTAAATGGCGGGAATCGACCGATTCGTTTACATTGTCGGAAAGCATCCAGTAGTAATCTTGTTCGAAGAAGAAAAATGCGGTTTCCCTTCCATCTAAATATAGCTTTCCGTCACGAAAAACAGCCTTTTCTCCGGCCTCGGCCAATATCGCTTCCTTGCAAGCGACAAGGGCAGCTTCATCCAGGCGGTATGCCCGGCCTTTACGGGGAACAACCAGCTTGTACGGAGCAGACTGATTCCGGATAAAATGAATATTCATCTCTTCCGTCAGTTCTTCACGCAATTGATATTCTTCGAAAGAAGTCAGGGAAAAAGAGAAACCGAACGTCTCGCTCTTCCAGTTCCGCACAGGTATGCTCAACTTTTGCAGAGCTTTCAGGAAATCGGCGGCACTCTTCTGGGTAATGAAACAGGTGTTAAGCGCACGAGGAGAGTGAGGTAACAGTTTCCCGTTCACCTCATACCCGTCGCCACTCACCAAGATAGTATCCCCAGGCATACCGATACAACGGCTCAATAACAATGGGTTACTCACCGTGTCTTTCAGAAGCGGACTGGTAAACAGCACGACCTTGTTCCGTCCCGGATTTCCTTCAAGCGGCAATTTATTTACCAAGATATAATCGCCTTGATGCAATGCATCTTCCATCGCACTCGTTGATATTCGGTAAGATTCGACACAGAAACGGCGGACAGGTATAACAATGAGAAAGGCGATAACAATCGTTACCACCCAACCCACGTAGAGGCGACTTTTACGTCCACCCGCCCCGTTTATGTTATCATGAATCTTTTTCCCCATAGAAATTTGCTTAATCCGGGTGTACCCAACGGAACATACGGTTCCAGCGAATACCGCCGTCAAACAAGCTACGATCCTTATCCAGTGACAGCCAGATCATGATCGGCTTACCTACGATATGGTCTTCCGGCACGAAACCCCAGGAACGGCTGTCGGCACTGTTGTGGCGGTTGTCACCCATCATCCAGTAATAATCGTATTTGAACGTATAGGTCGTTTCCGGCTTGCCGTTAATATAAACCTTACCATCCTTTACTTCCAGCTTATTATGTTCGTAGTTGACGATACAGCGTTTATAAAGGGCGATATTACGTTCCGTCAACGGGATCGTGGTTCCCTTCTTCGGGATCCATAGTGGTCCGTAATTGTCACGACTCCATCCGGTCTGGTAGTCAACCGGATAATAGGAATCGGCTCCTACGGGATCCGGTTCGAGAACCACACGTTTCACGACCGGAAGTTTTTTAGCTACTTCCAATGTCTTTTGAGTCAGCGGGAAATGGTAAATCGGGTTATACTGCCCGTTGGCATTCGGCTGAGTATTCAACATAGACATATATTGGGGATTATAGCTTCCATCGATCAATACACGGTCGGCCTTGCTGACATCCAATAAACGGAACTGCTCCTCACTCAACATGGAGCCGTCCGTCTCGACGAAGTAGTTAAGCTGCATCTTTTCCGGATTCTTGGCAGCAACACCATCGATGTAGACCTGGTTGTCACGAATCTCGATCGTGTCGCCCGGCATACCGATACACCGTTTGACATAATTCTCTCGTTTATCAACAGGGCGATAGATCACATCACCGAAATCCGCTTTATTCAACAGGATGGCTTCCCGTCCGTATTGTTCTACCAAATGATAATAATCCGGATTCTGAACTTTTAGTGCAACCGTGTCGCCGGCAGGGAAGTTGAACACCACAATATCATTCCGTTTCACATGACCGAGGCCTTTCACCCGTTTGTAGTCCCATTCCGGCCAGTCCAAATATGACTTACAGTTGAAGAAGGGTAATGTGTTTTGTACCAGTGGGAAAGCGACCGGCGTATTCGGCACGCGCGGTCCATAGCTGAGCTTACTCACAAACAGATAGTCACCCACTAACAAGGACTTCTCCAGCGAGGAACTGGGAATCTGGTAATTCTGGAAAATAAAGATATTGATGAAATAGACGGCAACCAATGCAAACAGGATATCATCCACCCATTCCAACACATTGCGTACCTGCGGATTCTTGGTACGTTTCCAGGCTCCCCAAGGGATATACCCGGTCAGAAAAATATCGACAAGGACAATCAGGCCCAACAACAACCAGGCATTCTGCATCCAAAGCGTGAAAAGCAGGTAGAGAACGGCTGCTATGCTGAATTTAATCCATTGTTTCTTGGAAAACTTCTTCATTTGTTTCTGTTATTAATTAAAATTTAAGCATATCATCCATTCCGAGGAAACCTTTCTTTCCAGCAGTAAATTCGGCGGCAATAACAGCGCCCAAGGCAAATCCGGCACGACTCTTCGCATCGTGCTTGATGCTAATCGTGTCGACATCCGACTCGTATGTGATTTCGTGGATACCCGGAACTTCTCCTTCACGAATGGCATGGATAGGTATATCGGTTGTTTTCTCAGCCGTTTCCAAAGTCCAGCGGTCTTTACGGTCCACGTTTTCAATGATTCCTTCCGCCAGTGTGATAGCTGTTCCGCTAGGAGCATCCAATTTATGGATATGGTGGGTTTCCATCATTTTGATATCGTAAGCGGAGAAATTATTCATAATCTTTGCCAGATATTTGTTGATAGCGAAGAATATATTTACACCGATGCTGAAATTGGAGGCATAGAAAAAAGTTTTACCCTCTTTTTCGCACATATCTTTGACTTGCCCAATCTTGTCAAGCCATCCTGTCGTACCGGAAACAACCGGAATGCCTGCTGCAAAACATTGCATATAATTGTTGAATGCTGTAGCCGGAGTCGTAAACTCGATCGCGACGTCAGCACTCTTGAATTTGTCGGAGTGTATTTCTTCAGGGTTATTGATATCTACGATAGACACGATTTGGTGTCCCCTTCCAAGTGCTATCTGCTCGATAGTTTTTCCCATCTTTCCGTAACCGATAAGTGCAATCTTCATACTTATATATTTAACTTTCAATTTTAATTTTTCAACTTTCAACTGATAACGTGCTGCAAATATAAAGAATAATGCTTAGATTTGGGACATAAATCTTAACTCTGAAAAAAGATGGAACGTTTATTACATTATGTTTGGAAATACAAACTTTACACGGCCACACCATTGATAACAACAGAGGGACGTCCCGTCCAGGTAATCGATCCCGGAATGCAGAATACGGATGCAGGTCCCGATTTTTTCAATGCGAAGATCAAAATAGACGGAACGCTATGGGTAGGAAGCGTCGAAATTCATGATAAATCTTCCGACTGGCTGCTCCATCATCATGATACGGATAAGGCATACGACTGTGTAATCCTTCACATTACAGGCTTTAATGATTTCCAGCCAGTTCGAACGAACGGAAACCCGATTCCACAAATGCTCCTGACTGTTCCGGAAAATATTCTCCGCAGTATAGACTGGTTGCTTTACCGGGAGGCGGCTCTTCCGTGCCTCGATCACATAACAGGGATCGCTCCTTTGCATATAGCCTGTTGGATGGAAGCCTTGCTAAGTGAGCGGCTGGAACGGAAAACACATGACATATTCCTCCTTTTGGATGCGTATCAGACAGACTGGAATGAAGTTTTTTATATTACTTTAACCCGAAACTTCGGCTTTGGTGTGAATAATGATGCTTTTGAAAGGCTGGCAAAGAGCTTGCCGCTTCGTTGCATTCAAAAACAGCGGAGCAGCCATTCACAGATAGAAGCAATGCTTTTCGGACAGGCAGGAATGTTAGAGGAGGAAAACGACGATCATTACTACCGCTTGTTGCAACGGGAATACGATTTTTTACGCCATAAGTTCAGCCTGTCACCAATGGAAGATTTCGTATTTAAGAACCTACGGACACGGCCTGTCAACTTTCCGTATCTGAAAGTGGCACAGTTAGCCGCACTTTGGGTACAGTACGACACCCTGTTCTCTGCCATTCTTGAAGCTAGGAGCACCGGAGAGATCAAAAAGTATTTCAGGATTCCTCCATCCGGTTATTGGGAGACACATTATCATTTCCGGTATGCTTCTCCCCGAAAGGAAAAGACTATAGGCGAAAACGCCCTGAACATCCTACTGATAAACACGGTCGTTCCGATGCTCTTTGCCTACGGCCTACATAACAAACGTCCCGAATATTGCGAACGTGCTACCCGCCTTTTAGAAAGTATTCCTCCGGAAAAGAACACCATCGTCACCACCTTCTACAACGCCGGTATCACCGTCCGCCACGCTGGCGACAGCCAGGCTTTGATTCAATTAAAACGCGAATATTGCGAAAAGAAGAAATGTTTGTATTGCAGGATCGGGTTCAGGATGTTGAAAACGACAATCGGACAAAAGTCCGTTTAAATGCAAAGATTGATTAATGGCAGGATACCCTACTAATTTTCACCGGATTTTTCCCTATTTTTGCACGTGTTTGTCGAATGTATTTGAAATAGACATAAATGGATACTAAATATATACGAAATTCATTCCGCCTGTTGTATGGAATGCTGCTGTTGACTGTCATTTATTCGTGTGCCAATATCGGTAGTCCGAACGGAGGGCCCTATGATGAAACACCTCCCAAATTCGTAAGCAGTACACCGGTCCCAAATCAGATTAATTATACAGGCAAAAAGATCGAAATCCTCTTTGACGAGTTGATCCAGATCGAGAAACCTTCGGAGAACGTGATTATCACTCCGCCCCAGATGGAACTACCGGTTATCCGCTCTGCCGGAAAGAAGGCGGTGATCGAATTGAAAGACACGTTGAAACCTAACACGACCTACACGATCGACTTCACCAATTCCATCTCCGACAATAATGAGAAAAACGTGTTCGAAAACTTCTCTTTCGCTTTCTCTACCGGAGACATCATCGACACACTCGAAGTTTCGGGAGTCTTGCTGAATGCCGAGAATCTAGAACCGATGCCAGGCATTACGATCGGCCTGCACAACAATTTGGAAGATTCCGCATTCGTGAAACTCCCGTTCGTCCGTACTTCCCGTACGAATGACAAAGGGCAGTTCACGATTCGTAATATCACTCCTGGAACCTATCATATTTTTGCCTTAAACGATGTGAACCGCGACTATAAATTCGACCAACCCGGCGAAGACATCGCTTTCTTGGATTCCGTCATCGTCCCTTCCTTCGAACTGACGACCCGGCAGGATACGACCTGGAAAGACAGCCTGACGATCGATACGATCCGGACGGTCGGTTACACCCGTTTCTTCCCGGACAACATCGAACTCCGCCTGTTCAAGGAGAAATTCGAACGCCAGTATATGGTAAAGCCCGAACGCCCGGACGAGAAATACTTTACGCTGCGTTTCAATACGAAGCTGGACACCGTACCGGTGCCTGTCCCCATCAATTTCACCCCGGAAGACAGTACCTGGTATTTTGTGCAGCAGACGGAAGGCGGCACGGCCGTTAACTACTGGCTTGCCGATTCGACCGTCTGGAAGCAGGACACTCTGCAGGTGCAGGTCTCCTATCCGAAGAGCGACTCCCTGAACATCCTGCGCCCGCAAACCGACACGGTCCAACTGGTATTGCGCCGCCGTCCGGCAGAAAAGAAAAAGAAGAAAAAGAAAGACGAACCCGATCCGGTTGTATTCTTAGGCATGCAGGTAGACGCTCCCGGTTCGATGGACCTGTTCGATACGATATCCGTAACCTTCAACGAACCGGTATTGGATATCAACAAAGATATGTTCTTCCTCGACCAAAAGATCGATACCGTTTGGAATACGGTCGATTTCGACTTCTTCCCCGATTCGACTAACAGCCTGAACTATTTTATCAGACGTTCGTGGAAGTATGGGGAAGAATACCGCATCGAAGTAGATTCCGCCGCCATTCACAGCCTTTACGGAAAGTGGAACGACTTCTTTACCGGCGAGTTCAAGATCAAGAAGGAAGACGAATACGGCCACCTCTATCTCAATATCAACGGTGTGGATACGACTGCTTTCGTCGAATTGCTAAGCACCGGAGACGCGCCCGTCCGCAAAGCGAAAGTAAAAGACGGCGGAGTGCTCTTCATGGACTTGAAGCCTGATAAGTATTATGCCCGTATCGTGATCGACACGAACGGCAACGGAGTGTGGGACACCGGTAATTATGCCAAAAAGCGACAGCCCGAAGAAGTTTATTATTCTCCCAAAATGTACGAGATCATGCAGAACTGGCAGGTCGAAGAGACATGGAATGTCAACTCCACCCCGCTGGCTAAGCAAAAGCCTCTTGAGATAACGAAGAATAAGCCGAAGGAAGCAACCAAGAAGAAAAGAAACTACAAAGATGAAAGTCAACAATCATCATCAAGGAATAATAGCAGCGGTAACATGGGAATGCCGTTCTGACATCGTCCGCCTGTGGCTGATATTTTTGCTATTGCTATCGGCCGTGTGTGCGAAAGCGCAGGAAATCCCAGTCCGCCACAGGTTCAGCCCCGGCGAGGAAGTGCAGTATGAGTTATACTTCAAATGGAGCCTTCTGATGCCCCGTGCAGGCCACGCCACCCTTTCCATCCGCGACGCGGAATACGAGGGCGAGCCGTCCTATCACTACCGGCTTATCTTCCGTACCTCCGGCATTATCGAGAAGGTCTATAAGATGCGAGATACGATCGATTGCCATTTTACCCCCGACATGCTGCTTCTACGGAGTGAGAAGCGGGTAAACGAGAATGACTATTATCTGATAGACGACATCCGTTTTTCCTACGACCGGAAGAAGATACTCGCTCATTCCCACCGTTATACGCCCACCCGCACGAAGATCGACACGATGCTCGTGACGGAAGACCCACACATGTTCGACATGCTGGGAGCAACGATGTATCTGCGTTCCCTGGACTGGGACAAGATGAAAAGCGGTGAAAGCTTTCCCTTCCAGGTGGCGATCGGGCGCGAACGCATCAACATCAGTTTCCGCTATACCGGGCAGCAGATCGTGGAACGGAGTGAGACGTTGAAGTACAGGACCCGCCATTTCTATATCGACATCTACGACGACGCCTTTACCCAAAGCAAGGAAGCCGCCGAGATCTGGATCGGCGACGACGAGAACCATATCCCGATCAAGATACGCGCCAAGCTGAAGATCGGTGCGGCCGAAGTCTATTATAAGTCCTCCAAAGGCTTGCGCTATCCGCTCACTTCGCGGGTAGAAATCAAGAGACGGTAATTCTTATGGCTTTACAGGCAAAGAAACCGTGAAGCAGGTTTCCCGGTAAGGTTGCGAAGCCACCGACAATTCTCCTCCATGCATCCGTATAATCTGCCGGGAAAGGCTCAACCCGATGCCGCTCCCCGTAACCTTGGTGGTGAAGAAGGGGACGAAGATATCTTCTATCAAGTCGGAAGGGATGCCGGGACCGTTGTCCGTCACCCGGATAAGCAATTGGTTCTTCTCCGTATCGACCTCCATACGGATCTTTCCATCCTCCTGCCCTTCAAGTGCCTGCATAGCGTTTTTAAGTAGGTTGATCAAAACCTGTGACAGCAGCTCTTCGTCTGCATGGACCGTTATTTCCGGCAGAAACAGTACGAGGGAGAAATCAATATGCAGCCGTTGCATATCCGGCAAGTACAAGGTCTGCAGGTTTTGCAGCAGATACGTAAGCGGGAATGGCTTAGGCACCGGCTCCTTCAGGTAAGCAAACTGACGGTACGATTCGGTGAAATGCATCAGGGTTTGCCCCTGACTTTTGATGGTGACCAATCCCCGTATCGTCTTGCGGATGGTGGCATCGGTGATCTCTCCGCTGCTTTTCGGCGCATCTTTCGTCCGGAAATAAGAAAGAAGCGTGCCGGAGAGGGAGATGACCGGAGCAATGGAGTTCATGATTTCGTGCGTCAGGACATGCATCAGTTTATCCCACGATTCATACTCCTTGCGATGCAGTTCGCGGTCGAACGCCTTCCGTTTGTTCTCGGTCATCAGTCTATGAATGCGGTTGAAAGCGGCATGCAAGCGGCGTTGCTCCCGGCTGCCGATATTTTCCGGGAAATTGAGCATCGACTCGTCATCCTCGATGGCATCCAGGAAAAGCTGTATCCTCCGGTTCGATGCGTTGAGATAATAGACAAGGAAACTGATCAGCCACACTGAGATAAAGAGAGCCACGAAACCCAGTATGACTGCCCGTCCCGTAACGATGCCGGCCACGCCCAAGCCCGCCATCAACACGATGGCGACTACTTGCAAAAGAATGCGTATGTATAGACGGACACTGAACATACCGGCGGAAAATCAGAGATTGAATCGCTTCATCTTATTATATAACGTCTGCCGGCTCACGCCCAACTGCTCCGCCGCAGCCGTCAGGTTCCCTTCATTCTGGGTGATAGCCGCCAAGATCGCCTGCCGCTCCACCTCTTCCAAATTGGGTACTTCGCTAAAAGAGAGTGCCTTTCCCGGACGTATAAAGAGGTCGGAGGCACGAATCACATTCTTTTCCGCCAGGATCACCGCCTTTTCGATCGTATGCTGCAATTCCCGAATGTTACCGGGCCAGTCATAGTTCGCGAGCTTCTCCAACGCCTGCGGATGCAGGGTTAGCCCCGGCCGCCCGTAAAGGTCTGTATATTTTTTCAGGAAATAATCGACAAACAGGGCGATATCTTCCCGCCGGTTCCGAAGAGGCGGAATCTCGATCTGTATCGTATTGATGCGGTAGAACAGGTCTTCACGGAAAAGCGACTGAGCCACCATCTCCGGCAGGTTTCGGTTCGTGGCGGCAATCAGGCGTATGTCGACCGGAATCTTCCGGTTGCTCCCAAGGCGGGTAACCTCGCGGTTCTGCAAGGCTGCCAGGAGCTTGGCTTGCAATCCTAACGGCAGGTTCCCGATCTCGTCAAGAAACAGTGTGCTCCCGTGTGCCGCCTCGAACTTCCCCGGACGGCTCTCGCGTGCATCCGTAAAAGCGCCTCGTTCATGCCCGAACAACTCGCTTTCGAACAGCGACTCGCTGACGGCTCCCATATCCACGTTGACCATCTCTCGGCCGCTGCGGAGCGAAAGGCGGTGTATCTCACGTGCTAGCATCTCCTTACCTGTACCGTTCTCTCCGGTGATCAGGACATTGGCGTCTGTCTTAGCTACTTTTGTCACCACTTTGATCAGTTTCATCATCACGGGAGAATGCCCGATAATCATAGCCGGCTCACTCGGCCTCTCCACTGGATGCACCAGCTGACAGGATTTCCGTTCGCGCAGGGTGGCACGTATCTTCCCGATCAGGTTATCGTTGTCCCAGGGCTTCAATACAAAATCGGCTGCCCCACCCTTCAACGCCCTAACTGCCAACTCGACATCCCCGTAGGCTGTCAGCATGATAACAGGAAGTTCCGGTGCGATCTCCCGTATGCGACGGAGCCAGAAAAGCCCTTCATTACCAGTATTGACTCCGGCAGAGAAATTCATATCCAACAGGACAAGATCAACCGGCCGACTGTCCAGGACCGAAAGGATACTGTTCGGGTTCGAGGCAGTCTCCACCCCTTCGAACTCATCTTCCAGAAGCAGTTCGAGAGAGGTCAGTACGCTTTTGTTATCATCAACGATCAGGATAGTTCCGGCTTGCATAAGATCTTTTTCCGGTAAAGTTATCCGCTTCCCCGTTACCTTGCAAGCGAGCGTCAAAATATTTGACACTTTTGGATTATTATTCTACACGAACCATTTATCCCTTACCAGACATTCGCCTTCCCTCTACGATCCTCTTTCCGGCTATATGGGAAGATCATAAAAGGGTAAAACTGGCAGAGAGAAACCGTAAGTATAATCCTAAAACAGATTTGACAATCAAGGATTATCATAATCTTTGGCCAATCCCCTACTCGGAAATCGAACGGAATGTATATGCCACGATCGAACAAAATCCGGGATATTAATTCATTTTAAATCTTTAAAGTGTCCGGATGAATTGCATATCTTTGCATCTGGACACTTTTTTATATAATCTTAAAATACCATGTATATGCGCACTATTTCTTATCTGATCTCATTCTTGTTGCTGGCCGCGTGCACGGGAACACCCTCAAAAGCACCACTCACCTTGTGGTACGACAAGCCTGCCCAAAACTGGGACGAGGCACTCCCCATCGGGAACGGCCGTGCGGGAGCAATGGTTTTCGGAGGAGTTGAGAAAGAACAACTTCAACTGAATGAAAACACATTATACAGCGGGGAACCGTCAGTCGTTTTCAAAGATGTGAAAATAACACCGGAGATGTTCGACAAAGTTGTCGGGCTGATGAAAGCCGGAAAATACAAGACAGCTTCCGATCTGGTTTGCAAGAACTGGCTGGGACGCCTGCACCAATATTACCAACCGTTCGGAGACCTGCATATCCAAAACAACAAGCCGGGAGATGCTGCCGGATACAAACGGGCATTAAACATCTCGGATGCGGTTGCCACAACAGTCTATAAACAAAACGGAGTGAAATACGAACGGGAAGTATTCGCTTCCCATCCGGACAACGTGATCGTCATGCATCTGAAAAGCGATACACCGAATGGCATCGACATCTCGCTCGATTTCACATCACCTCATCCGACAGCCCTGCAAAAAGGGACTGACGACCGTCTGATCCTGCACGGACAGGCTCCCGGCTATGTGGAACGGCGTACATTCGAGCAAATCGAACAATGGGGCGATCAATACAAACACCCTGAACTCTACGATGCGAACGGCAAACGCAAGTTCGACAAACGGATGCTTTACGGCGACGAGATCGACGGGAAAGGTATGTTTTTCGAAGCCCAGTTGAAACCGGTCTTCCCTAAAGACGGGAAATGTGAGATTACCGACGCCGGTATCCATATATACAACACGGACGAAGTCTATTTCATACTCAGTATGGCAACAAGTTTCAATGGTTTCGACAAAAGTCCGAGCCGGGATGGTATCGATCCTTCGGCCAAAGCAGCCAGCATTCTGGAAAAAGCCCTTTCCTATGACTATCAGACACTGAAACAACGCCATACGGAAGATTACCATTCCCTGTTCGACCGAGTCGATCTCCAGCTGGTTTCTTCGTCTGAACAAAAGGCGATGCCGACCGACAAACGACTCGAACAATTCACCCAGACAGCCGATCCCGCTTTGGCAGCCCTCCTATTCCAGTTCGGCCGTTACCTGATGATCAGCGGATCACGTCCAGGCGGACAACCTTTGAACCTGCAAGGAATCTGGAACAAAGACACAATTCCAGCCTGGAACTGCGGCTATACGATCAATATCAATACAGAAATGAACTACTGGCCGGCCGAACTCACCAATCTGTCGGAATGCCAGGAACCTCTTTTCCGAATGATCCGGGAACTGTCTGTCTCCGGTGCCGAAACAGCCCGGAATATGTATAACCGCCGTGGTTGGGTGGCCCATCATAACACTTCCATCTGGCGAGAGTCCTTGCCGAACGACAATGTACCGACAGCTTCTTTCTGGCCAATGGTACAAGGCTGGTTGTGCAGCCACTTATGGGAACACTATCAGTTCACACAAGACGAAGCATTCCTGAAAAACGAAGCCTATCCGTTGATGAAAGGGGCTGCCGAGTTCTTTGCCGACTGGCTGATAGACGATGGCAACGGTCATTTGGTGACTCCGGTAGGCGTCTCTCCGGAAAACCGCTTCATCACGGAAGACGGACAAACGGCAGCCATGAGTATGGGACCGACCATGGACATGGCCATTATCCGGGAAACTTTTACCCGCACGATCGCCGCTTCGGAAATGTTCAATCTGGATGAATCGTTTCGCAATGAATTGAAAGATAAATTAGCACACGCCTGTTACCCTATCAAATCGGAAAGCGTGGACAACTACAGGAATGGATATATGACTTCAAGGAATGGGAACCTCAACACCGCCATTTCTCCCACTTGTACGGTTTCCATCCGAGCGACCAGATCACACCGGACAAAACACCGGAACTGTTCAATGCAGTCCGCAAAACACTCGAACTGAGGGGCGACTTGGCTTCCGGCTGGTCGATGGGCTGGAAAATAAACTGCTGGGCACGCTTGTTAGACGGCAACCACGCCTACAAGATCATCGCCAACCTGTTCAATCCTGTCGGATTCGGAAACAGTGCACATAAAGGAGGAGGGCTCTTCCGAAACTTACTGTGTGCACACCCTCCTTTCCAAATCGATGGAAATTTCGGCTATACAGCAGGTGTCGTTGAAATGTTATTGCAAAGCCATGCCGGATACATCCATCTGTTGCCTGCTTTGCCCGATGTATGGGCAGAGGGCTCTGTTTACGGCCTGAAGGCACGGGGCAACTTCGAGATTACGATGAACTGGAAGAATGGAAAATTGACAGAAGCCAATATCCATTCGCTGTCAGGGAAAAGCTGTACACTTCGTACCAGACAAGCATTCACGGTCAAATCGGACGGTAGAACCATAGCTACATCCACCCCGGTCCGGTCAAACGGTAAAGAATATTTCCAAGCGACATTCGAAACGCAAAAAGATGGAACATATCTAATCACACAATAAACACGAAGAAATGAAACAAGCATTATCATTGATCGGAGTTTCCTTTTTATCTGTTGTCAGTTCACTGGCAGCAGATAAAAAGCCCAATATCATTCTGATTCTTGCCGACGACATGCGGGCTTCAGGAATGAACTTTTTAGGAAAAGAACAAGTCCAAACGCCCAACCTGGATAAATTGGCAGGAGAAAGTACAGTCTTCACCAACGCCCACATCATGGGTGGTACATCCGGAGCCGTCAGTATGCCAAGTCGGGCCATGTTAATGACCGGAAAATATCTTTATAACCTCGAAAAACAGGGAGCAACAATCCCGAATTCGCACACGATGATAGGTGAAACCCTTCAGAAAGCCGGCTATAATACATTCCATACCGGTAAATGGCACAGTAGCTATGAAGCCTTGAATCGTTGCTTTAAAGAAGGGAAAGCCATCTTTTTCGGAGGCATGTGGGATCACTGGAATGTTCCCTTGTACGATTACCATGCAGATATGAATTACGGAAAACGTCGTCCGGTCATCCATAACCAGGCAAAATCGAACAAGGTAGAATATGAAATAGGAGAATATATGTATTCAGGAAAGCATTCCGTAGATATTTTCACCCATGAAGCCGTCGAATATATTCAACAACAAAAAGATAAAAACCAGCCGTTCTTCTTGTCGGTAGCCTATATGTCTCCCCATGACCCTCGGAGCATGCCGGATGAATATATGCAGCTTTACGACCAGAGCCAAATACAACTTCCACCTAATTTTATGGAAAAGCACCCGTTCGATAACGGAGAATTAGAAATACGTGACGAAATATTGGCTGCTATTCCCCGCCGTCCGGATGAAATCAAAAAACATATCAGGGAATACTATGCCATGATCTCCCATGTAGACAAACGCGTAGGCAACATTATCCAAACTCTGAAAGATAACGGGTTATATGAAAACACAATCATCATATTTGCAGGAGACAACGGGTTGGCAGTCGGACAACACGGCCTGATGGGGAAACAGAATGTATACGAACATAGCGTCGGCGTCCCTTTGATGATCAAAGCTGCCGCACAGCATACCGGTAAAAAGACCGCAGACCTATGTTACTTGATAGACGTATTCCCAACCCTTTGCGACATGCTCCAACTACCTGTACCCCAATCGGTAGACGGTATCAGTCTACTTTCTTCCTTAGATGGGAAAGAGCCTGTCCGCGACTACCTATATTACAGCTATATGGATAATCAACGCGGCATTTCCGATGGAACTTGGAAGTTGATTGAATATCATGTGAATGGGAAACGCACGACCCAGTTATTCAATCTGAAAAACGATCCTTGGGAGAGGAACGATCTCAGCGGACAAAAGAAATACGAAAAAACAATCCAGCGTCTTCGCGAAAAGATGGCTGAAGAGCAGAAGAGGACAAATGATACATCTGTTTTCTGGAATAATTTCAGTTATTAATTATGTTTTCGCGCACACTCCATGTTTATTTAAAAATAAACTTCTACTTTTGTGGTCTGAACACATTATAAACCATCGATATGGATAAGAAAGTAATAACCTTTGGAGAAATCATGCTTAGACTGGCCACTCCAGACTATCTCCGTTTTTGTCAAAGTGATAAATTGAATGCTACCTTTGGTGGCGGTGAAGCTAATGTTGCCGTATCACTGGCAAACTATGGTATTGCAACCGAGTTTGTAACCCGTTTACCTAAAAACGACATTGCGCGTGCTTGCGTAATGGACCTGCGTAAATATGGTGTAGGGACTTCTCACATCGTTTACGGCGGCGACCGTTTGGGTATCTATTTTCTGGAAACAGGTGCGGTAGCCCGTGCCAGCAAAGTCGTCTATGACCGCGCTCACTCGGCTATCTCCGAAATCCAACCGGGAATGGTAAACTGGGAAGAAGTATTCAAAGATGCATCCTGGTTCCACTGGACAGGCATTACACCGGCCATTTCACAGGGTGCGGCAGATGCTTGCCTCGAAGCTATCCAAGTGGCAAACCGTATGGGTATCCCCGTATCATGCGACCTTAATTACCGCAAAAATCTGTGGAAATATGGCAAAACGGCCTCTGAAGTGATGCCGGAACTGGTTGCAGGTTGTGACGTGATCCTTGGTAACGAAGAGGATGCGGAAAAGGTATTCGGCATCAAACCAGAAGGTTTCGACGTAACAGCCACAAACGGCGAAGTAAACGCTGCCGAATTCGAATCCGTTTGCACACAATTGATGGCTAAATTCCCGCGTGCAAAGAAAGTGATCATCACACTGCGCGGTGCTATCAATGCAAACCACAATACGTGGGGCGGCGTTCTCTATGCCAAAGGCAAACTGTACCAGTCTCGTCGTTACGACATTACTCATATCGTTGACCGTGTAGGTGGTGGAGACTCTTTCATGGGAGGTTTGATCTACGGTCTGCTGACTTATACGACAGACGACCAGAAAGCACTCGATTTCGCTGTCGCTGCATCTTGCTTGAAACACACGATCTACGGCGACTTCAACCAAGTGACAGTCGAAGAAGTTGAAAAGTTGATGAGTGGCGATGCTTCCGGACGAGTTTCAAGATAAGTGACAATTCAATCATAAATTATAATTCAGAAATCATAAATCTTATCATGGCAAGATTCAATAAAATGCAGGTACTCGATGCGATCGTCAGTACAGGGATGGTACCTGTTTACTACAATAAAGATGTAGAAATCGCAAAGCAGGTTGTCAAAGCTTGCTACGAAGGCGGTGTCCGTGCATTCGAATTCACCAATCGCGGTGACTTCGCTCATGAAGTATTTGCCGAACTGATCAAGTTCGCTACAAAAGAATGCCCCGAACTGGTATTAGGCGTCGGATCTATCGTGGATGCCGGAACAGCTTCCCTATACTTGCAATTGGGTGCTAACTTCGTTGTCGGTCCATTGTTCAACCCGGAAATCGCGAAGGTTTGTAACCGTCGCTTGGTCCCATATACACCAGGATGCGGTTCCGTTTCGGAAATCGGTTTCGCCCAAGAAGTAGGTTGTGACCTGTGTAAGATTTTCCCTGCCGGAAACGTAGGCGGACCATCGTTCGTGAAGAACATCAAAGCTCCGATGCCTTGGTCTATGATCATGGCTACAGGCGCCGTAGAACCGACGGAAGAAAATCTGTCGGCCTGGTTTAAAGCTGGCGTGACTTGCGTAGGCATGGGTTCCAAGCTGTTCCCGAAAGAAATGATTGCAGCCGGCAACTGGGAGGCAATATCCACACTTTGCCGCGATGCACTGGCAACTATCAAGAAATATCGTTAAATGATTTCTGAATTATGATTTATGCGCCGATGATAAATCATAATTCAGAAATCTATAAATCATAAATCTAAAATCATAAATCATGAAATCCTTTCTCGATTCCAATTTCCTGCTCCAGTCCGAGACAGCTCAGAAACTGTATCACGAACACGCAGCCAAAATGCCAATCATCGATTATCACTGCCACTTGATCCCGCAACAGATAGCCGACAACTATCAGTTTGCCGACCTGACGGAAATATGGTTGGGTGGTGACCATTATAAATGGCGTGCGATGCGTGCCAACGGCGTACCTGAAACATACATCACAGGAGATAAACCGGCGTATGAAAAATTTGAAAAATGGGCTGAAACCCTGCAGTATGCCATGCGCAACCCTCTATATCACTGGACCCATCTTGAACTGAGCCGTATCTTCGGCATAGACAAGGTTCTGAATCCGTCCACCGCCCGCGAGATATACGACGAATGCACAGCCAAATTGCAAACACCGGAGTTCCGTGCCCAGGCAATCATGGAACGTATGAACGTGGAAGTCGTATGTACGACCGACGATCCGATCGATGATTTGAAATATCATACCCAAATCCGCCAAAGCAGTCTGAAAACCAAAGTACTTCCTGCCTGGCGACCGGACAAAGCTATGGCAATCGAGAATGTCGATACATATAACGAATATCTGACCAAGTTGGAAGCAGCTGCCGACATGTCGATCCTCAACTTCAAAGACTTGATCGACGCTTTGCAGAAACGTCACGACTTCTTCGCGTCACAAGGCTGTCGCCTGTCCGACCATGGAATACTTACATTCTATGCCGAACCCTATACGGATGCTGAAATCGAGGCCATATTCCTGAAAGCACGTATGAAGAAAGAACTGACAGTCGAAGAAATCGACAAATTCCGTTCTGCCATGTTGTACGAATTTGCGGTTATGGATGCCAAAAGCGACTGGGTACAACAGTTCCACTATGGTGCAACCCGCAACAACAACGTCCGCATGTTTAAGCAATTAGGTCCCGACACAGGCTACGATGCAATTGGAGATGCAGAAGTCGCAGCTCCGCTAGCTCGCTTCCTGAGCCGTTTGGACGAAGAAGGCGTACTGGCAAAGTCTATCTTCTACAACCTAAACCCGCGCGATAACGAACTGCTGATGACAACGATCTACAGCTTTAACGACGGCACGGTTCCGGGCAAGATGCAGTATGGCTCCGGCTGGTGGTTCCTGGATCAGATTCACGGCATGGAAAAGCAGATGAACGCATTGTCCGACTTAGGATTGCTGAGCCGCTTCGTCGGAATGCTCACGGATTCACGCAGTTTCCTATCCTACCCGCGTCATGAATACTTCCGCCGCATCCTGTGTAACATCCTGGGCCGCGAAGTGGAAGACGGTTTACTGCCTGCATCCGAACTGCCGTTCATCGGTAAGATGGTCGAAGATATCAGTTACAATAATGCGAAAGGATATTTCAAGTTCTAAAAGAAACTTTCCTTAATTATAAAGGGCCGCGTCAGCAAAGATTTGACACGGCCCTTGTTTTTTACCTCTTTCTTTTCGCTTTGGCAGCCGCCTCTTTGGCCTTTTGGGCTTCGCGGCGGGCTTTTTCTTTGGCCTTCAGCTTTTCTTTGTATTCGCGTTCCTTCTGCTTACGTTCTTTTTCCTTTTGCTTCAGGCGTTCCTTATACTCACGTTCTTTCTGCTTACGCAGTTCTTCACGGGCTTTGAGTTTCGCCTTACGTTCGGCTTCGACCTGTTTCAGCTTGGCCTTGCGGTCGCGTTCAAGCTGTTTTTCTCGTTCGGCTTTTGCTTTCAGCAACGCTTCTTCTTCAGCCTTTTGCTTCTTCAGAAGTTCCTCGTTTTCTTTTGCCTTCTTTTCCTGCAATTCTTTTTCGGCTTTCTGTTGAGCTTCAAAAGCTTTACGAGCTTCTTCCTTACGGGCTTCAGCTTCATCGGCTTCGCGCTTGCGGAGTTCTTCGATCTCTTTCAACGTGAGTTCCTTCGGTTGCTCTACAGGAGTGACAACAGCGGGAACGGTGTCAGGTGATGCCGGAACAACCGTATCTTTTGCAGCCGGCTTTACTGAAACGGTATCTACATCCGACGGAAGGAACGTTTCTGTTTTACGGACAGTCGTCGTGTCGACCGACAGAAGTTCAACCGGAACCGTATCTTTTACAGCAGGCGATACAACAACTTTTTCTACAGCCTGCTGCTGGCGTTGCTCTTTCGGGCGGACGGTCTTCTTAACAGGTTCCGGCTTTTCTTCCCGGATTTCCGTGGTCAGTGTTTCTTCCGGAATATTTTCAGAATCCTGTGCTTCAACCTCTTCGGCTTTTACCTCTTCCTCTTTGATCCTCTCGGCAGCCATGCGGGCTTTCCAGCGGGCGGCCAATTCAGGAGCGTCTTCACCGAAGTTTTCCTGGAAGAATTCAACATATTCCTCAAGCGTCTTTCCCCGCATCAAGGTTTCATAGTTGTCGTCGGAGATCGGAAGAATAGCCACATTTTTGTCCAATGCAGTTGCATAGCCATCCGCTCCGTAGATCATCTTATAATAATGCAAGATTTCATCCAAATTAAAGAAGCCATGAATCGTCAACATGCTCATCGGACCGGCTTCTTCAAAACTCAAATCAAACTCCTTCACCATAAAATTGGCAAAGTTATAGGCGGCAACGGCAAAAAGCAACTGGTTACGATCGAGTGTTCCGGTCGGGAACATTAACAGCATCCGGTAAGACGTGTTAGATTCAGCCGTAAAGACACGTGCCGAGTCGGCTGCCGACAACGTACCATCATCCCCCACACCGAAACGCAAGTTCCAACTCATTCCCCTAATACCACCTTGAACCATCATACGCCCACGCAGAACACCTTTCAGCATTTCACCCGCCAGTTCCGTCACATCAGCCGTCGGATATTTCTCAACCAATGCTTTCAAGGCATTTTTGAAACCTTCAGCATCCCCAGCCTGCACATAGGTCAGCGCCTCGAGGAACATGAACTTAGGCAACAGATCCGCCAACGGATACTTGGCACTGACATCGCGATAATTACGACGAACGGTGACCGTATCTTCCGCCAGGTAACTTGCATAGGTCGCCTGGTAGATCGAATCCTGCACCTTGTCCATCATCCGGATATTATATTCGTAATTCGGATCGGCAATCGCAACCGCATAATCCGATTCAGGGAAAGTCGTAACCAACTTATTCTTATAAGCAGCAGCGAGCGCTTGGTTTCCGGAACGAAGAGCCATCAGATAAACCTGGTAGTAGCTTTCCAAAAGGTGACTATGCTTCGGGAAACGGCGTTCCAGTTCCTCAAAGGCTTCGGTTGCCAACGGGATATCCTCGAGTTTGTCCTTATAAATCATAGCCATGTTATAGAGACCATCTTCTATGATAATATTGGAAGCCTGGATATCTTCGGGTGTCAACGGAAGCTGCTGAATGTAATACTCACGTGTTTTCGGGTCATCGGCAGCAGCAGGTTCCAGTCCGGCCTCGAGCGAATCGGTAGCCAGTTCGCCCACCTCTCCTTCGGAAGCATCCTCAGTTTCGTCTGCCATATTCTCATTGAAAGTGGACATTTCTTTCTTACGTCGACGCCAGTCATCTTCCAGCGCACGCCGTCCCCATTTACGTTGGAAAGCTGCTTTTCCCTGCGATACTGCCTGCGGGTTATAGAAATAGAAACCGGAACCTCCGGATGTCGTCGGTAATGTGATGCCGCCAGTCTCTGTTCCTGGACGGTCGATACCAGTCCCTTTTGCCTCCTGTTCCGCCAGATAAGCTTCTTTCTCGGCCAAGGCCTTGGCTTCCTCCTCCTCTTTCTTCACCTGCTCGATGATTTTGTCGATCACGGCAAGCCGTTCCGACTCCGGCATTTTGGCAAGAGTTTGCAAACTATCCTGCAAATGGACCGCCTCCACATGCACGACCAACTCGTCCAAGATAGCAGACAGCTTGGATACCCGTTCATAGTCTTTATATTCTTTCTGGATGCCGGACAATGCACCGCTGAAATTCGGTTGTGCCTTGACATAGTCGCGCTTCTGGAAATAAAGATCACCCAGTTTGATCTGGCAGATCGCCTTGTCCAAACCGTTCTGTGTGCTTTTCTCCACACCCAGCTCGTAGTTTTTGATGGCATTGACTGTATCTTCACGGCTCATATAGACATTGCCCAACGCATAATAGACCTGATCGAGCAGGTCCTTGTTCTTATCGCTTTTCGCCATCCGTTGCAACATCTTGATCACTTTCTGATAATTGCCGCCAGTAAATACTTCGGTCTGGCGGATACGGGCGGCAAACTCCAGTTCATAAGGAGGATTAGCTTTGATCACCTGTCCGAACATCTGGTAGGCAAGCCCGTTCTGATCCTGTTCGGCATAAATCTGTCCCAACAAATACTTCATCCGGGTACGCTGGCGCCGGTTCTTCTCTGCCTTGATCGCTGTCTTGAAATAAGGGACCGCTTCTTCATATTGCTTATTCTTCACCAGGTAGTCGGCATATACCGCCGCATACTGGTTCAGGTTCTTGCGAGGGATACCGTTCGTATTCAGTTTTCCTAAGATATCTTCCGCTTCATAGAACCATTCCATCTCGGAATAGCAGCGGGCCTGCCAAAGACGGGCTTCGGCCACCACTTCTTCATCATGGGCATAATGACGGGCTATGTAAGAGAAAGTGGCAGATGCCTGCAAGAAATCAGCATTATAGAACTGCGCCTGCCCCATCATCAACCAGCACTTTTTGAGGAACGGATTGTATTCTTCCTGTTCCTGCCAGGCACGTTGTTTGGGATCATTGCGCCATCCCGGTTTCTTAGGCGGCTTTGCTTTGATGGAGTGGAGCTTGATCGCTTTATTGCTTTTCTCGATCGCCCGGTCGAAAGGACCTCCGGTTTCGGGCTTGTCTTTCGGTTGCGCACTGATCGGGTACATCAGTATCATGTCGGAATAGCTTTCCTTATAGCCGTTCTGCATGGAAAGCAACGCTTCGTCAAACGATGTTTTTCCGTTGAAATAGATATTATAGCGGGAATTAAAAGCGTGATAGAAGCGGCTTGCCTTGGTATTCTTTTTCGTACTGCAAGACCAAAACAAAGAGACAATCAATAATGCGATTATATAGTAGAAACCTTTCTTCATTTCCCCTTTTAACGCTTTAAAACCGCTTTTATTGCTTTCACTATCAAAAAGAAAAGGACTAGGACAAGAATAATAAACGCCCCGGAAGGCACATTCAGAAGATAAGAAAGGACGAGCCCGAACACACATCCCAAGAAACCGATGGCAATACTTCCGAAAATGATCTTCTTGAAGTCTGATGTAAAAAGGTTTACGGTGATCTGAGGCAATGTCAGCAAACTCATCAGGAGCATGATCCCGACCAGACGGATCGAAAGGACGATCGTCACGGCGATACAGCACATCATTACATATTCTATGCACTTGACGGGCACTCCTTGCGTCAATGCAAAATCCCTATCGAAGGCCACATAAACGATCTCCCGCAGGAAAAGCGAGAAAAGGATAACCAGCAACAACGCCAAAGCGGCTATCCAGATAATATCTCCCGTCGAAACAGTCAGAATATTTCCAAAAAGGTAGGCGGATAGATTCGGTGCATATCCGGGTGTCAGGAAAATAAAGATAACGCCCAATGCCATTCCTAACGACCATATCCCGGCAATAGCAGAATCTTCACGCACATTCTGTGTCTTGCTCGCCCACTCCACCCCGAATGCGGAGAGCACGGAAAACAACATTGCCATCAAGATCGGATTCATCCCAAGATAGAACCCCAACCCCAATCCACCGAAAGAAGCATGAGTGATACCTCCGCTGATAAAGACAAGCCGCCGCGACACGATATATGTCCCGACGATACCACAAGCGATCGCGGTCAGCAGGCTGCCCAAAAGGGCATGCTGGAAAAAACCATATTGAAGTAAATCCATTTTCTATTCTCCTATATCCTTTTTTATGGTTTCCCGGCAGGAAACTTCTGTTTCATTATAGGGGAACTCCTGTTCCATGCCTATGAAACTGTTGTTCCATGCAAGGGGAACTTTTGTTTCATGGTTATGAAACTTAATGTATGCGCCGCTCCCCGACAATCAGGAACGCTTCGTCCTTCAGCTCATCCGGTAAATTAATAGCACGAAGTTGCAGACTACGCAACCAGCCGGCCACTTCGATCTCCTGCAACGTATAAAGCACATCACGGAACTCGTTCACAGCATCTTCATCGTATGCATCGGCCTCGACTCCCCGAAAACGGTCCAGTTCTTCATCGTCATAATACTCGATTTTTTTGCTGACTGCCGCCAACAGACTGTCGCGTTCACAGGTTTCATGCTGTCCGCAACATTCGTCAGTGACAAGTTCCTGTGCCTCGGGGATTTCAGAAATCTCCCCACGTTCCAGCATCTTCTGCAATTTCCGGTTCCGAAAATAACCGGCAATGGCAGCAACAACACCCAATACGATAATACCTATAACAATATACCACATAATAATTGACAATTAACAATGAGCAATTGACAATGGACTTCCAGACACCGACAACTAATTGTCAATTGCCTATTGTTCATTGTCAATTATAATAAAGCCTGCGGTTCTCAAGTCTCCCCAATAGTGCGGATAACTTTTGCTGACCACCTGCGGGTCAGCTATCTCGATCCCTTCCGGCAACACGAGGGCGGCAGGTGCAAATGCCATCGCCATACGGTGATCTTCGTAGGTCGCGATCACAGGATGCGCTTGCGGTTCACAACGTTCGCCGTTCCATTCCAAGATACTGTCACCTCGATCTGCCAGAAGATACCCTAACTTGCGAAGCTCCGTCTTAAGCGCTTCGATGCGGTCGGTTTCCTTTATCTTCAGACTTTGCAGACCGGTAAAACGGAAAGGGATATTCAATAACACACAGGTCACGACAAAGGTTTGAGCCAGGTCCGGCTCGTTTACGAAGTTATAATTCAGTTTTTTGGTCCTATTCCCGTTGTGCTTCAAAACAACGCCCCGGTCCGTGTAAGTCGTACCCACACCAAGCTGTGTAAACAATTTGGCTCCCACGGCATCTCCCTGCAAACTGTTCTTAAACAGCCCCAGCAATTCGATCTCAGCATTTTTAGACAACGCCATCATGGAATACCAGTAGGAAGCAGCACTCCAGTCGGATTCAACGGTAAAGGGTATCGGATGATAATCCTGCGGTCTTACCTTAATGGTCTGCCCGTTCCATTCCGCCTTTACCCCATATTGTTCCATCAGCTGCAATGTCAGGTTGATATAGGGTTTCGAAATGACAACCCCTTCAAGATGCAAGGTCAGCCCGTTCTCCATCAGGGGGGCAATCATCAGCAACGCCGAAATATACTGTGAACTGACCCCACCGGCAAGCGAAATCTCGCCTCCCTGCAACGCACTTCCGAAAATACGGAGAGGAGGATATCCCTCCTTCTCCATATATTCCACCCGTGCTCCCAGCGCATTCAGCGCATCCACCAGTATCTTGATCGGCCGGTTCTTCATCCGCTCCGTTCCGGTAATCGTCCACTCACCCACCACTTTAGACAAAAAAGCCGTCAGGAACCGCATCGCAGTTCCCGCGGCTTTTATATCAAAGTCACGGTCATTCGAATTCAACGCCTTCACCATCACCTCCGTATCATCGCAATCCGACAAATTCCGAATCTCATACGGGCTATAGCTCAACGCATTAAGTATCAACGCACGATTACAGATACTCTTGGATGCGGGCAGCTTAACGGAAGCTTTCAGTGAATCAGGAGACTTTATTGTATAATTCATACTTTTGCATTAAAATGGAATACAAAAGTACGGAAATTATTGGGAAGATATCACTAATATTGTCCAGATATCACTATTGTAATAATTTTCCGACAATCATTATTTACACAACAATGCATAAGTACACCACAGCATCGGAGCCTGTCCATGATAGTCGCCAATAATCCGAGGACGGTCATAATAATACTGAAGATCATTCTTCTTTCCAGTACCGACACAAACTTCTTCCACATCTCCGTCCTTATTAATATAAGGGACTAAAGCAATCCATGCTTTTCTAGCTATAGGTCCATACTCTTCAGCATCTAACCATCCCTTCTTCACTCCCATAATCATTGCATAGGTAAACATAGCAGAACCAGATGTTTCAGGCCAACAATCAGCCTTATCAATCAACTGATTCCACATACCACTTTTATCCTGATAATCTTTTAAACTTTTCATCATCAGGCGGTATCCCTCTAAAATACGAGCATGATTCGGATTATCTTCCGGAGTAGACAATAATAATTCTGCCATGCCTACAGCCATCCACCCATTCCCTCTTGCCCAGAAATACGGAACATCAGGAGCATGATAGAACAATCCGTTGGGACGCTGTAATTCATCCAAATAGACAACCATTTCTTTCACTGCACGATCCATATATTCACGTTTCCCTGTTGTATGATATGCTTGGGCCTGAAGAATTGTAATCATAAACATATCATCAATCCAAAGACGAGTTTGCCAAGATAGTCCTTTATCCGCCCAGGCTTTTTCCTCTGGGGTTGCATTAGCCGGCAAAGTCCATTGTGTATCAGCATAGGATAAACCCATTTCCAAATATTTCTTATCCTTCGTTATCTTATACAATTCTAACGGGATACAACCAAACACATTCAAGTCTACATGATCCATTATAGGCAAATGAGATTTTTCCATTGTAACAAGTAAGTCAAAACGATCCTTTAATTGTCCAGCTAATTGTTTATCACCGGTAATTTCCGCATATCTCAGCGCTCCATACCACGTACAAACTTCTGCATAATGGATCCATTTCCCTTTTCCGTACCACATGTGTTTAGATGGAATAAAATTCCGGCTAAGGATAGCTCCAACTTTCTCAGGAGAACAATTTTCTGGTAAATCTTTAAAATAGTTTTTTTGTGCACTTGCTAATTGTACTATAGACATAAACAGACAAACAGTCACAAAGAAATTCACAACACACCTCATTATTTAAATCTATTGCGTAAATTTGACATTATTATACTCTTTCCATCCCGTAAGAATCTTATTTTTATAAGATAATGCAGTTTCTGCATCCTTCAGCCAGTCCCATTGTCCTAAAGGATATTCTCCTTGCATACCTTTCATTTCATCCGTAACGAGATCTATTCGATTCAAAGCAGACCTAATCTGCTCTTCAAGATTTTCATATCGATAAGATTTCCCTTTAGCATATATCCTAAATCCGAAATAGGCAGTGGATACAGCTTCGTAAAGCTGCGCAGTCAAAGCCGTTCTTTTAAAAAGCCGATATAAATCATCATAATCCGAAGGGGTTAAAAGGTCTTTAGCCCGTTCTATATCAGCTAATGCCTCATTAGCCAAACTTACACCATACCGTTTTTCCGTAATAATATAGCTGAGGTAAAGACTATCCATTAGCTCTACAGGCGTAACCCAATTCTGATCAATCACATATCTTGCCTCTAATCCCAAGCGAGAATCTTTTGTTTTAAATCGTGCCGGAGCTATATGATTAATAATGTCTTTCCAATAATGAAATTCCTTATTGATTCCATGCTCCACAAATACAACAGGTGGTTCCAGCCATCGCCCTGAAACATGCCTATCATAGCTACTACTATAAGGATCATAATCCATAGATGAATGTTTCGCCGCATTTGTCCCTAAAATATACATGGAAGACAAAACAATATCGTATGCCTTTTTAAAAGCATTCTTTACCGGTTCCAAAGCCTTTTTCCCATATCGGGTTGAAATATATTCATCATATATCCGATCAGGCAAAATCTCTGGATTCTCAGTTGAGCGCTTTAAAGCATATAACAATATCTCATTGGCAGAACCAACCAACTTTGTTGTTCCATACCGGTCTGTCCGGGCTACATATCCAATTACATTCGGTCGCTTAATAAAATCTATCCAACGTTTTGTCACATATTCAGGCCACGTATTGGCTATAACTCCCTGACCATTATATTCATTTCCCGTATCAAATTCGACGATCGTTGGTTTATTTATTTTACCAATAAAAGGATCATTCGGATGAGTCAAAAAGAAATCATGAGGAGTTTCTTTCATCATTAAGATTACTTTGTCATTTTTAATATGATTGATACAGCCAACAGTATTTGCATACTCTTCTTTCGAATAGGCAAAAGTTCTTATATATAACTTCTTTCCGCGCTCATTAATGACAACATCAGCAACAGCATCTACTACTGCAGCTAATTTTTCTTCATTTGTTTTTAACAAATTCGAGTATTGCTTTTCTGCATATGCACCTGTTTCAATGAAAGTCAGAACCAATCCATCTATTTCTGGGATCAAATCAAGCATTCCTCGGTAATCCTGCTTAAACCACTCCCAAAAAGCCGGATTATCCATATTAAGAGTTCCATGAGGACCCGTCTTAAATTGCGCTGGATAATAATCCAGCGCATAAAAACTATGATCCCAAACAAGCACCTCTCCAATTCCCTCCTGATGAGCCAATCGGGTGAGGTTCCTTACCTGATTTCGTACTGATTCATTCTTTACTTCCATCAGATTATGAATAATCTGATGAGAAAGTTGAAGATGGTTAATTTTATAACCTTTCGCCGCTTTTATTGTCGTAATCGCATTATCCATATTATCGGATAATATGATCCATCCTTTTATCGGCACATCCTCCCCTTTACAGGGGATAGAAATCGCAAAGAAAAACACCAATACGAGTCTAATAATATCTTTCATTTTATTTCTCACCATTGGGGATTTTGTGGATATACATTCGTACATCTATCAATCTGACTCTGAGGTATAGGGCGCAATTCATGGAATGATTTCATATTACCATGTGCTTTTTTATTATGCAAATCAGTCCTTTCGATCAGTTTGCCTAATCGTTTCAAATCATACCAGCGTTTCCCCTCTCCACAAAGCTCACGGGCACGTTCATCCAAAATAAAATCAACTGATAAGTCGGATGCTGAAATTTCCATTTCTTTTTCTTTTCCTTTGATTGCACAATTTCTACGCAACATATTGATATATTTCAAAGCATTATCCACATCACCAGCTCTATAATAGGCTTCACCAGCCAAAAGATAAGCTTCGGCAACTCTAAAACAAACCCAATCCCTAGTGCCTTTTTCTTCATTCATGGTAGCTCGTTTTACATCATCAAATTTCTTCAAATGTAAAAACACACGATTACTTACCGTACTATAATCATTTCCTAAACTCTCACTAAATTCCGGATTAAAAACTTTATAGTTTTTCGAATCGATTTGAGCTTTGCTCCAAGCATCTTTCGGAAGATAAAAAGCTGTATCTCCCACAGATAGTTTATCAGTCGCAGTTGTAGCATACCATGTATCACGCCAATAAGCCTGATAGCGGGAATCAATAGAAGAGTCGTATAAGTCCGACATGAACTGAGTCGGTTTAAAACGAGCATAAGGACGCCCATATTCCACAGTACGAGTCATTCCCGGAATATTAGCATCATATTTCGGAACAAAATATAAATGTGTCTGATTTCCATTTTCCCTTAACGATTCATCTTCCGAGAACTGTAAACTCCAGATAATTTCTTTATTCATATCATTATTCTGATTAAAGACCATATCTCTTGTTTCTTGCAACGTATATTGTGACTCATTAATAACGCTAGACGCTAATCGAGCAGCTTCTTCAAACTCGACTTTGCTGCTCCTTTCATCAGATAACAAAACATAAGAGAGAAAAAATTTGGCACCATACACATCAATACGTCCATAATCAGTTTGTTGTGTAGGCAAATTCTCCACCGCATAACGCAGATCCGGATAAATAGCTTCATCCAATATTTGTGCAACCGCAGTTCGATTAGCTTCCGTCTGTACACCAACCGTCGGTTCAAGAGACAAGTGCACATCTCCAAACTGCATAATTAAATGATAATACATATAAGCCCTCAAAAAGCGAGCTTCCGCTTCACGTAACTTTTTATCTGAATCAGACATATCTGAGACAGAGTTAATAAAATAGGTTACATTATTACATGCATTAATACCTATATAGCATTCTTCCCATATTTTTGTGATTTGGCCAGCCGTAAGAGAGATGTTATAAGTATCAAAATTCACATCTCCATCCACACCCGCTTCAAAAATATCTGTACCTTGTTCAGTCAGTTGTAACAAATTAGTTGTAGATGCCGAAAACGATCGCAATCTTGCATAGCAAGCATTTACAAGCGTCTCAATACCTGTTTTTGTATTATAATATCCATCCGGTGGCAATACTGTCTTCGGCTCTTCTTCCAAAATATCACAACTGAAGAATAATGACAAAAACATAATCGATGTTAAGAATATCTTTTTCATTTCTATTTGTTTTTAGATTTTAAAAATTAAGATTAACACCTAATTGATAAGAGGTAACAGACGGATAAGATTTCTTATCTGTTCCTACCTGCGGATCCTGACCATCAAACGGTGTAAAGACAAAAGGATTATTGATATTGATGTAGACTTTTGCATTTTCCATTCTAAATTTCTGGATAAAATCTTTAGGCAAGGTATAGCCTAAGGAAATATTTGAGATACGGACAAAAGAAACATCTTTAACAAAATAATCACTATTAGAAAAATCCGTATAAGTTCCTTTTATTGCAGGAGCGGGATAATCATTCGACCGATTCTCCGGTGTCCAATAATTCACACGAAAACCTCTATATCTCACAGGATCGTCACTACTCTGTTTATGCGCATCCGATAAAGCTCTAACACCTTGGCGAGTATACATACTCATATAAAAGTCAAAACCTTTATAAGAAACAGAAGTATTTAAACTTCCAATCCACTTCGGATCACGACTAATGATATATCGATCATCATTCAAATTGATATTTGGAGCATCTCCTTCTTTGTTATAAATATCTTTGTATTTAGGGTATCCTGGCTTAGCTCCATAAGCCGCAGCTTCTTCGGCCTCATCTTCTTGCCAAACACCAATAAAATCCAATAAATAATAAGAACGAATAGAATGTCCAATAAAATAATTAGAACCAACATCATCCTTTTTATCTCCATAGAGGTCCAAAATTTCATTCTTGTTTTTCGCAAATGTGATTCCAACATTCCATCTCCATTCAGTATTCCTGATAATATCACCATTTAAAGTCAGTTCGACACCTCTATTCCGTGTACTACCTATATTCTGATAAATCTCTGAGAAACCGGATGTGACAGGCAGTTGTCTTTTTAGTATCAAATCTTTCGTCGTTCTTTGATACCAATCAATCGTTCCGTTTAAACGAGAATTAAACAAGCTAAAATCTAAACCGACATTATACTCTTCTGTCTTCTCCCATTTCAAATCCGGATTCGGAATACCGGTGGGTATTGTTCCAATAGCTGCAGTTTCGTTCCAGGAATAGTAAGTCTTAGACAGTTTTCCTAAGGTCTCATAAGGATCTACATTCGTATTACCGGTATTACCCCATGAAAAACGAAGTTTCAAATTATCCAAAAATCTAGATCTTGCTCCCTGTAAAAAAGCTTCTTCCGAAAGTCTCCAAGCAACAGACATAGAAGGGAATCCAGCCCATTTATTTTTATCGGAAAGTCTTGAAGAGCCATCATAGCGATAAGTAAGAGTCAACAGGTAACGATCTAACAATGTATAATTGAAACGCCCCATCAAAGACATAATCCCCCATTCCGACAAAGTCGTTTTCTTATCCAAAATCGTAGAGGCAGCTTCCAAATTATAATACAACCCATCATAATACATATCCGTTCCTTTCAGATAAACAGACTTTTCTTGGAACTGTTCCACATTAAATGCAGCCATTGCTCCTATTTTATGTATAGTATTGATCTCTTTATTATAAGACAAAATATTATCTATGATCGAAGACAAACGAGTACGACTATCGAAACTGGCAGCATGTGCTCCGCCGCTTCTATCACGAGTGTCGCTTCCCTGATAAACTCCATTATTAGTATTACTATAATCCAGCCCGACTGAGAACTTATAAGACAATCCATCCCAAATATTCCAATCTAAAGCAGCTGAACCTATCACACCATATTCATCCGTTGAATTTTGATTGTTCTGAATTTCGCATAATGGATTAGTAACCAATGATTCATTCGGAGTTGGATATAACTTTAACTTCCCGTTTTCATCTCTAACAGGAGCTAATGGAGATAACTGATAAATATGATAAATACGATCCGGAAGAGCATCATTTTTAGAATAAGACCCTAAAACCGCTGTCGTAAATTTTAAACGATCCGAGAACTTAAATGTATTATTAAAATTCACATTAAACCGTTTATATCCGGCATTATCAACCAACGAACCCTGATCCAAATAACCTAATGAAAGCATAGTTGCAGTCTTCTTACTTGAGGCACTAATCGTTACATTATGATTTGTAGAGAAAGCCGTACCGCCCCATACCTCATCGAACCAATCTGTAAAAGTTCTATTTTTCCATGAGTTCAATTCAATATCATCGAACATTGCCTCATCAGAGTTATCCTGGCCGGCATTAGCCAATGCTATACGCTTAAAATCCACAAATTCATCAGCAGACATCAGATTCGGTTTTCCTGCTGCTTTGTCAAATCCGACCCAACCATTATAACTTGCCTTTATTGAACTTTCTCCAGCTTCTGCCCGTTTGGTTGTTACAATGATTACACCATTGGATCCTCTTGCTCCATAAATAGCCGAAGCTGAAGCATCCTTCAAAACATCAATAGATTGAACATCATTGGGGTTCAGATTCACACTCGAACTTTGCATTGGGATTCCATCCACCACCCATAAAGGGTCATTCGAACCTGTTATAGAACTAATCCCACGGATTTCAATGGTTGGATTGTTCCCAGGTTTCCACACGCCACCAATATCAACCGGGATTTTTCCTTGCAGGGCTGTACCAATATTAGGGCTATTTGCCTGTGTTATTTCTTCAGCGCGTATTTGTGTAATTGCACCTGTCAAATCTTTTTTCTTTGCTGTTCCATAGCCAATTACAACAACCTCATCCAACGCTTCCATATCTTCTTTTAATTGGATTTCTATGTTACTTTGGTTACCAATAATCAGTTCACGCGAAGTAAATCCAATATAGCTAACCAAAAGTGTTCCTTTAGAATATACTTCTAAAGAAAACCTACCATCAACATCAGTAATTGTCCCGTTTGTCGTTCCCTTCTCTACAACATTTGCTCCGATAATCGGTTCGCCATTTTGATCTCTAACGACGCCAGTAACTTTTTTCCTAGTTTGGGATTTATTTTGACCAGCAAATTTCAATTGTTCTGGCGAAGGGTTTATCAGAATAAGGTTATTTTCTGTAATTTCATAATCGACTCCTTCATTATTAAATAGTTGTCTTAACACAAACTCCACAGACTGTTCTCTCACTTGAACAGAAACCTTCTTATCTAAATTAATCTTTCCACTTTCATAAATAAATCGAAAATCAGTCTGATTTTCGATCAAATAAAGGACATCCTTTATTGACTGATTCTGTACATTCAATGATAACTTTGTGGTCTGTGAATATACAGATGCAGAAATCTGCAAAGAAAATGCAATCAAAAAAACGACTGTCAATTTCATAATAGATAATATCTTTTTAAGAGTCGAAGACTGGTCCAACTCTAACATATTAAAAAAATTCATATATTTGTATATTGATTGTTAGTTAATTATTAGTGCTTCCAACACTAATTTTATTATCAAACTCATAACGGGAGATGTGGCAGCATTTCCCGTTTTTGTGTATCCATGGCATTCTATTTCATAGGCAATTCTTATTTAGAGGTTATACTTATATGTTTTCCTTTTACATGATAACTTATATTACTTAGACGCGACAATGCATCCATAACGTCTGTTACAGTCTCTTCCTGTATTACTCCGTTATAACGGATCTTTTCTCCCAATCCCGGTTGAAGCGTAATTTCCACATCATACCATCTTTCCAGATATTTACAAACAACCGACAGAGACATATCTTCCATATATAACTTATTGTCCAACCATCCATAAGAATGGGACAAAACACCTTCTACCTGCTTAATCTTATCCGTCTTCTTATCGAAAACAGCTATCTCTCCCGGCTTCATCCTCAACTTCTCGTTTCCTTTCTCCAGTTCGATACATCCCTCAACCAAAGAAGCCTGGATAACCGGATCATCAGTATACGCCTGCAAATTGAAAGAAGTACCCCAAACCCTCACGTTTAAACCTCCGGCCACTTTAATGACGAAAGGATCTTTACTCTTGGACACATCAAAAAATCCTTCCCCCTGAAAATCAACTTCCCGCGTTTTTTTCTTCGGATCATAAGAATAAACGACTTCAGAACCGGCGTTCAACTTGACCAAAGATCCATCCGGCAACATGATCTCCGAACGATTCCCATAATCGGCACTCATACTGACCAGAACCTCCGATCCTTTCTGAAAAGTTCCCATAAAAGACAAAGCTAACACTATCAACAAAGATGCGGCAACCCCGGAAGCCGTATATAACATGTTTTTCCAATATTTCCGAAGATATACTTTCTGTCGGTTTATCTTGTCAACCTTTTCCCATGCAAGATCAGGATCGAAAGCCTCAACTTCTGTATAACGATGAAATTCTTCCCAAATCTTTTTATACAAATTAAATTCTTTTCTATGGGACTCATCTTCGGCCAACCACTCAACTAATACCGGATCAAGACGTTTTTCATCTTCACCGTCCAGTAAATAGTCCACGATATAGTCTTTTATAGTTTTTTGTTCTTCCATGAATCTTGCTTTTATTATATGACACTATAAATAAAAAAAGGTCCTATTCCGGACCCGAAAAAATTATATTCCTTTTAATTCCAAACATCGCCTCAGCTTCTGAAGCGAGATCCAGATCTGATTTTTAATCGTTTTTATCGAGACATCGAGTTTTTCCGAGATTTCTTTTTGTTTCAATCCTTTTATCCGGTGCAGCAATAACACTTCTTTACAACGACCGGGAAGATGATCGATACAGCTATAAAGAGCGATCCGAAATTCTTCAGACTCGACCCGGTCGTCTTCATATGATAACTGATCCTGAGTTTCCGACAGATTATTAAAATAGACTTTTGAACGAAGATGATTCAATGCCAAATGTTTAGCCATCTTATAAAGATATCCGCCAACATTTTCTTTAATTTCAATCCTTTCCCGGTTCTTCCATATATTCAGAAAAAGCTCTTGCACAATATCCTCCGTATCACTTTTATCCATGAGCAGGCTATATACATATTGACAAAGACGGCCATAATAACGCTCAAACAGTTTATTATAACTGACGTAATCATTTCTCCTGATCGCCTCTATCAATCTTTCATCTGTGGTATTAGACATACTCTTATCCGGTTTATCTCCTTAGTGCCCAAATATACAATAAATTTTTGATTACGTTCGGATCAACCTAAAGAATATCTTATTGACGCATATTCTAGCTGAATGACACATTTCTTTTTCAGCAAGATTATTGCAAGGGCGACCTTCTCAGACCGCCCATTTTTTTATTTTATTTTCCGATAAATCATTTCCAAAGCCACTAATCTTGTCGTTTTACCGGCTTCTATGCCCGGCAGGTCCTTTCCGCTCAGTTTTTTCCAGGCGGTTAGAGTCGCCATATCCACCGGCTCCTGCAAACGTGCAGTCCATTCGGGAAGATAGCCGCGAAGTCCCAGATATTGCACCATGCGGAAGTGAGGACTCGTGTAATCCACATCCTTGAAATACATAAGTGTCGCCTTCTGGTCGATCAGCTTGTCCTGCAGACGGGAGAGGTCGATGTTCTGCACCTTCACCTTTCCGTCAATCGAAAGGGCTGAAGCGATACCGGCGGCCTGTCCCATCGCCATCCAGCAAGGTTCCATGCGCAGGGTGGAAAATCCGATGTGCGAACCCGACACTGGGACGGGCAACAGGAGGTTGTCCACTTCTTTCGGGACCATCACGCCATAGGGGACTGTGTATACTGCCGACGGATAGCTCAGGAAGCCGTCCAGATGCACTCTTCCTTCTTCTCTTTTCCGTACCGCATGCGAATCCAACGCATAATGGCTCGCCGTTATGCTGCTTTGGTGGATGGGCGGGCGGCTACCGATCGTTACCGGAATGGCATCGTTGGCGGTAAAGAAATATGCACCTTCGAAACGACGGCCTTCACGGACGTAGACCTGGCGCGGGAAATGTCCGTTGTCCGCATATTCGTCTTTCGAAAGTCCCCATTCTTTTGCCGCTTTGCGGAAGTGGGCGGGCAGTTCGGGATCGTTTTGGGCGAACCAGAAAAGGCCTTCGGTGTATTCACGCAGACGTTGGGCGAACTTGTCGCGCCATTCCCACGAAGAGGTGGGCCAGGGCCAGTTCTCCTCAGGCAGGTCGGTCGATACGAACACACCGTGCTGGTTATTGGCGTCCGTCTTCATGTTCGGGACATGGACGATGTTGGTGATCTTGGCGATCCCCCATTTGTCTCCCGGAAGTTTGGAGGGGTTGCCGGCCTTGATATGTTTCCGGTTCTCTTCCATCATTTCGGGTGTCACGCGTTGCATGGCGGCATCCGTGTTGCGTCCGGTCCAGACATCCTCCACGATGGAGGCATAGTCTTCGCGGTTATAACGGGCCGGCTTGGTGAAGGCCACGCGGTTCGCCGGATTATTGGTCAGACAGAGGCGGTAATTGTAAGACTGCACGGCATTGTCTTTCTTGAACGTGCTGCCGTCCCCTTCCGGACCGCCCCAATATTTGTAGACGCGTCCGGCTCCGGGCTCGCCGAACTCGTCTTTCCCTTCGCGCCCTACGCGGAAAGGAACGCCGGCGGCAGCCCCGAGGTCACCTTCGTAGGTGGCATCCAGGAATACAGAACCGGTGTATTCCTCCATCTCCCCGGTTTCGCGGTTCAGGATGCGGATCTTTTCGATGCGGTTATCGCGCATGACTATGTTTTCATCTTCGGCATCGAACTGACGCATGGTCAGGATCGTGATCTTGTCCTTCTGTCCGTCGAGCATCTTCTGGAAGATGCGTGCCCCGACGGAGGGTTCGAAGTGGTAACCGTCGCTGCATACTTTCACCTGCTCGGAGCCAGGACCGTAGGTGTCGATATAGTGTTGTTTCACTCCGTCCACAAACTCACGGAACAAGCCGGTCGTTGCGGCACGGGTGGCGATGTCGGTTGCTCCGAGTCCGTTAGCAGGAAGTCCGCCTACATAGCGGGTACGTTCGAGTATCACCGATTTTTTCCCCATCCGGGCAGCCGAGATGGCTGCCATGATCCCTCCGGGGTTGCCGCCGACGATCACCAGGTCGTAGGACGACTGGCCGAAAGCGGGCGCACAGGCCAAAAGGAGGGAGAGTACAAGTGTTTTCTTTCTCATAAAGTGCTATTTACTGTTTAATATTTCTTGGGCATAACGGGCATAGTGGCCTTGCAGACCGTCGGCATACTGGCGGAGCACCTTTTCCCCGATACCGTCCTGGTCGCCGCATAGGTAAAGGGCTCTTGCCAAATGCAACTCCTTCAATGCGAGGTTACGGGTAGACGTGTCGTTGAGGTCGGGGACCGCATTGCTACGTGCTTCGGCAAACGAAAGGATCGAATGGCCCCGTACACCCGGTGTCGTTAGCATGGCCAGCAGTACGGGGACAGCTTCGCGGCTGCCGATTGCTTCGGTGGCCATAGTGATGGCACGGAAGTGGGAAAGATAGTCTTCCGGCTCCAGCTTCTTTGCTTTTTCCAATATGGTGGGAAGGACGGATGTATCGCGGGCGTTTCCCAATGCGGTGATAAGGGCATCCAAGCGGCTGAGGCACATCCCGAATTGTCCCATGCCGGTGTAGTGCCAGCCCTCGTCCCAGTCTTTATATTGCCGGATAGCTTCAGCCAGTACCGGGGCATGTTTCCCTTGCCCTAAGATACACAGGATGCTGGCAAGGATCACTCTCTCTTCCGGCATAGTGGCTCCGGCGATTTGTTTGCTGGCGAGCTGTATGCAACGTTCGGGATCGGTTAGTAATATTTCGAGCCCTTTATAATTATCCGTCACGCTGGCGATAGCCTTCTTCATCTCGGAATTACTGAAACCTTTAAACTCCTTATCCGTCAGCACCCGTTGCGGCAGATTCCCGATCTCGACCAGGTGACGCTGCACCTTTTTGATATCTATCTTGCGCGGAGATTTATTTTCTTTGACACATAGGGCGGAGAGGTAGCCGACTGCATATCCCTGGTTTTGCAGGCAGGGCTGCATACGAATCACCGGCATGGCATCTCGGTGCGCACTTGCTCCCAGGCCGGTGGTCAAGATACCTTCCAATCCTTTCGGTAACAGACAGCGCAAGGGGACATCTGCATCATAAATCTTGTGCCGTTTTTCCGGAGGGTTTAGGATGAAGAGCGGGTCTATGATCATACCGTGCGTGTCGAACGAACTTTTGTGATAAGAGATCGTGTCGGGGTAACGGCGGTGGTTGATCACGTCGTAGACCGAGATGATGTAGTCGCCTATGATCCGGCGGCGTTCGCGTGTCTGGGGAATTTTGACCAGATCGTATTGTCCTTGCAGCTTGGTCTTGGCTTGCACAAAGGCGCGTGAGACATCCAGAATATCCGTGTCGTCTACGAACAGCCAGTCGTTGTTGTTGTAATAGTCGCCCGGCGCCCATTTTCCAGTTCCCGCACCTTGTACGGCGATTGTTTTTTTACCTGTATAATCGAATGCCGCTCCGGCAGCAATGGCTATATCTGCGCTTCCAGTGCTGTCTATCAATATTTTGGATAGGATGACGCCTCGTCCGAAGGGAGTGGCGACTACGACTCCCTTTACTTGGCTTCCTTCTATCAAAGCACCGCATCCCATCACGCCGAACCAGAGTTTGCCTCCTGCCTGTAACAGCTCTTTACGATGCCATTCCATTTTCCAGTCGGCAGGGAAACGTCCTTCTCCTTTGGGTTGTCTTGGATGGTCTTTAGGTGCCATCGCCAGGACACTCTTGTCTATATGAGCGGTATATCCGCCTCGGAACCCATCCCAATAGACACCGATCATTCCCAGTGTACTCAATCCTCCAAGCCCGTGCAGGTATTCCAATACCAATGTATTGGCTCCCTGTTTAGCTGCAGATATTCCAGCGGATGCACCTGCTGTGCCGCCTCCCATCACAACTACATCGTAGCTGCCTAAAACCGGAAGCGCACCTGCTGGAGAGTCGACGAACCCCTTTTGCAGGGACGGACGGAGTGGGGAGAGCAGTTCGCCTGTTTGTCCGTAGTTTGAAGCGTTTACTTTAAGCTGGCGGACAGTGGCCTGAGCTGGTACGGGTATATCCTTTATCTGTCTGGCTACTGTTTCGCCCATCATTTCTCCTATGAATAGGGCCGGAGCGGGGCGCATCACTTTGGCAGCCAACTCTCTTGGTATCTCAGCACAGGGACCGAGTACCCATAAGTTTGCAATATTCTTAGATTTGAATGCTTGCATCGGCAACTTGCGCAGGGACGCCAGATTCCCGTTATATGCCTTCTCGCTGTTGATCGTTTGTTTCGGAATATACCAGAGCAGATCCGAGCTGTCGACCTGTTCTATATCCCATGTCCGGTTACGGATGATCTGTTCGGCCTCGGCCAGTGATGCATACGAGTCATCTTTGAGCGGTAAACGGAATGTATAGCGGGTGACCGGATAGCTTTTCTCACCAACCTTGATGGGCTGGGACAGTTCTTCGGCTGCGATAATTTCCGGCGCTTCCTTTTTCGTATTCCCGACTACCGTATAGCAGAATTCTTGTGAACCTGCGGTAAAAGGTTTACGTTCTGCCCCTAATAGTCCGGCAACGGAAGCATTGTGCGTCGCATCGATAATCGCTTTGCAACGGATAGCCTGTCTGCCCGAACGGTTTGCAATCACGACTCCCGCAGGTTTACCGGACGGGTCCGTCAGCACATTCGTTACATAGCTGCTGTAGAGGAACTGTACGTTGTTGTCGATCAGCTCGTCTTCCAGCGTTTTCTTTATATGAAGCGGAGTCGGGAAATTTTTTCCTGGAAAGAGCTTGCGTGCAAGTGCTGTCTGCAGTTTTTCCCCTTCCTTTCGTTCGTAGAGATGTGAGCCGCATATGTCTTCACCCAGATAGGGCATATAGCCAACCAGGTAAACTCGACTGCCCGTTTTCGCTGCGGCAACAGCAGCGGCAATAGCACGTGAACTTCCACCCGCGACCACAAGATCTACTTCTGCAATCACCGGAATCTTACGTGCTCCTTCATGGCAGAACCCTTCGTTGGGAACGGCTGACTTCATGGCCGCTTTTGCTTCCGTCACGCCACCTAAAGAGGCTAATGCGCCTCCTGCCGCCGTTACTTTTAAAAAATCACGTCGTGTAATCATGGTATTCTCTTTTTATACTGGTCTTTATGGGAGCCATAAAGATAAGAATTTTATTTTTTAGGAACTAATATAATAGCATCGGCAAATAAGGTACCCTTCGAACGGCAGCCGTCAATCTTGATAGAAGATGTCCAGTTGCCTTTCTCAAACGCGTATGTGCCTAAACTTACCCATGAACCTTTGTGAGATCTGGGAGATATTTCTACTTGCTTGGTCCCCTCTTTACCCGTAATGTCAAAAGCCATAACTTCGGGCATTTCCTGGTCGGGAAGAGCTGTGCAGTAAAAGAACACTTCGTATGTATCCGCCTTTTTGATAACAGGCATAAAGGTGAAAGAGCAATTGTTCTTTTGGTTCGCCGATTTAAAGAAACTGTTTTTATAATGCGCTCCAAAGCTTTTTTGCCAATGTCCGGATCTTTCTATTTTGTCGATATCGCTGTCATCGACTAATATTTCGGGAGTAGAACCGTCCAAATAAGGATTCTCTTTCAGGATTTTCCTTAGCTTGGTTACATCTATTGTCTGGACGTCGGTATTATCGTTGATCGCTAATGCCGATGCTACGGCTGCCGATTGCCCCAATACCATAAAGACCGGTTCCATCCGGATTGATCCGAAAGCGATATGGGTGGAAGAAATACATACGGGGACCAGTAGATTAGTACATTCTTCGCGTTTAGGCGTAATGCTCTTGTACGAGATCGGATAGGGTGGAAAGCCGTGATATTGGACATCCCCTTCATTTTTTACCATACCGTTTGTAATGATACGTTGGCAATTATGAGAGTCCATCCCGTAGGCGGCCATTCCGATAGCATCTCCCACAGTTTCTTCCCCTTGGCAATTCTTTTGTGTCATGATATATTCCCCGTTCAGACGTCGGGCTTCGCGCACATATAGCTGGGTCGGGAAATTATCATTGTCTACAAATTCATCTTTCGCCCATCCGAATCTGGAAACCTGGTCTCGAAGTTTGGAAGGGACTCTTTCATCGTGTGTGAGGAAATAGAGCAGTCCTTTTGTATAGTCTACATGTTCTTGCCAGATCCGTTCGCGGGTTGCATAGTCGCCATCCGGATATTCGTAATTCATACCGATCATATCGGTTGATAGTGGTCCGCGATTATTCACGTCATACTTATTATCCGGCATCATACCCCAGTTAAATAAGAGATAATTATCTATGTGTAAATCCATTTTACGGATAGCACGTGCCAAAAGTTCGTATTTGGCCGGATCATAGTTTACCGGTTTCTCGAACGGACGTTGATTTTCTTTATTGTCTGTGAGACATAGGCGGAAATTGTATGCTTGTACAAGTTTATCTCCGCTACCTCTTTCTTTCAGAGTATTCGGTTGGATTCCCCAGCATAAGCCACTGTTTGGATCTCCTTCTTTCAGATATGGGTCTACTTCGTCCGGGAATTGATGCCAGAGAGACATTTGGACTCCGTTAAGAGTCTCGTCGTGTTCTTCGTTTCCTTCACGTCCTACAAAATAAGAGACACTGGCTTTTGCCATTAAATCGCCTTCATACGAACAATCAATGAATTGTTTGGCTTTAACCCGTATCAAGGTCTTTTTATCCGGTTGTCGGGAGTCTTCCAAAGTGATACTTTTTATTCTTTTATTCTGAACTTGAGCATCTGTTATGCGGCGATAATACAGGACATCCAAATCTGCATCTTTCACAAAGCGGTTCATGGTTGCAGTCGCGACACTTGGGGGAAAAGTCCATTGCTCGAATTTATTATAATGCTCTCCAATACGACGATAGAAAAGGCGTGCCAATCCGGTAACTGCATATTTGTTTCCGATATCTGTCATTCCGAGACCGCCGGTAGTCATACCTCCTAAATATTTGCCAGGCTCTACCAAAAGAACGGATTTACCCATTTTTTTTGCAGAGTAAGCAGCTACAACGCCTGCGGATGTCCCTCCGTAAATACAAATGTCAACTTCTCTGATAGAAGTTAGGCTGTCCTCTTTGCCGGATTGGCAAGAAAATAGGGAGACACAGAAAATAAGAAAGATTATTTGATATTTCATGTGATTATTTTTATTGATAAGTTCAAAAAGGAATGAGCGAATAATCCCGGAATAGGGAAATTACCCCGGATGTAATTTGATGAAGATATCCAATCGCCATCCGGGGTAAATATTAGAGATACAAATTTATTCGTAATTAGGATTCTGAGTCAGATTCGGATTGGTTTGTCTTTCGATATATGGGATCGGCCATAAATAATCTCTATTCTTGTCGAATTTACGGATATCGACAACACGCATTTTAAAATCTGCTGATTCTCCGCTTTCAGCAATGGGAATACCTTCATAAAAAGCTGTACCCCATTCGTCGATACGCGGTGCCTTATCTGGATAAGACTTCTTCATTCTACCTAAAAGAGGTTGATTCATTACGGTTTCGGCAATTTTCCAACGGCGAATATCGAACAGTCGTAAGCCTTCGCCTGAAAATTCATATTTACGTTCGCGAGCAACCGCGTAGAATAATTCGTTTGGATCGGTTGTTGTGATCGGTGGCATCTTAACAGAAGGACGTTGGCGAACTTTGTTGATCGCTTCCAAAACGGATGCATCGATTTCTCCAGCTTTTATTTTAGCTTCGGCATATGTTAACAAAACTTCCGGATAACGGATCAAAATTGTATTCATATCACAGTCGTTCAATGCATCTTTATCTTCTATATTAGCATATTTACGCCAGCAAATACCGGTAAATGTCGCATAAGCATGAGTCGCTTCCAGATTGTCTACACGCTGGTTAGTCATATAATTCCAACATTTTGTACTGTCGCCATGAGTTTCGAATTGGAAACCTAAAAACTCCGAACCGGAGACGGCTAACGTATATCCCAGACGTGGATCTCTGTTTTCATACGGATGTTTGGGATCAAACATCGGAGATTTATCAATTTGTTTTCCATCTATACATTCCCAGGTATCGGCCAGTTGGTAAGCTGGTTTCTTATTCGTATGTGCTAACGCATTACGAGAACCAAACAAACGATAAAGGGCATGTACTTTTGTTCCTAATAGATATTGTACGGAGAAGATAACTTCTTTCGATGTCTGCCCTTCATATTTAAAAAGTTTAGAATAGTCATCTTCTATGATATATTCTGTTCCCTCCATTGCTATAACTGCTTGTGATGCGGAAATAGCATCTTGCCAGCGTTCATTGTAAAGAGCTGTTCTAGCTTTTAGAGCTAAAGCTGCGCCTTTTGTTGCACGGCCGGAAGTTGGGTTATTTGTCGAAGGAAGATTTTCAGCTGCTTCTGTATATTCCTTTAAGATGAAGTCTACTACTTCGCTTTTGGGAGTTCTGGGTTGTTGCCCTGTTTCCAATGTCAATACATCTGTAATCAAAGGTACATCCCCATATAATTCGATTAAGTACGAATAATAAAGGGCACGAAGGAATTGGGCTTCAGCCTTGATCTGTGCGTAGGTTGCTGGGGCTACGTTATCTTCACCTCTAGACATGTTTTGTAGAAGATAATTACATTTTGCGATGCCTGCATAAAAAGCTTTCCAATAATTTTTTGCGAGGTCACTATTGGCATCGGCAGCTCCTTGTGCCATAGTTTGTAAGGCGCTCGTATTACGATCATATCCTATATCGGAGGCCTCATCGAACGATAGGAAGAATGTCATGGTTTCGAAGTCTGTCCATAAAGCTGTATAACAGGAAGCCAAAGCCATTTGCATTTCTGTTTCGGTCGCTAAAAAAGTTTGATCCGAAGGAGAGTTCAGTGGATTCTTATCCAAATAGTCACTACACGAATTCATACATAAGGCAGAACATACGGTAGCTACATATAAAATTACTTTTTTCATTTTCAGATTTAATTTAAAGTTGAACATTAGAACTTAAGATCTACACCAAAGCTTATCGTTTTTAATTGTGGATAATATCCACCATTACCGATAGGAGCTTCAACATCGAATCCATCCCAGAAACTGTCTATTGTCAACAAGTTGTTGCCACTTACATAGAAACGTAAATAAGATATTGGAGTTTTTCTTAATACATTTTTAGGCAGTGCATAACCCAACTGTACATTTTTTAAACGAATATAAGCTGCATTCTTCATCCAAAAAGAGGAGTTCTGCATATTGTTTGTTTCGTTGAATGCCAAACGTGGGAACTTAGCGTTTCTGTTCTCTGGGGTCCAGTAGTCTTTATGTTGTTCCTGGACTGTACCGCCTTCGATGAAAGTCTGAATACCTTGACCATTGATATAGCCGTCGGCTTTTCCGACTCCTTGGAATAACATACTTAGATCAAATCCTTTGTAATCTCCGTAAAGTGACAAACCAAATGTGTAACGTGGGATTGTTCCACCAATGATCTTATAATCGGAAGTATTGATAACACCGTCACCATTCTGGTCTTTGTATTTGATATCACCAGGGCCGAAGTTTCCGTATTGAGTAGCTCCTAAATAATTTCCATCGGCATCGTAATCTTCCGGTTGGATATAACCAATAGCTTCCAGTCCGTAGATGGAGTACATTTCGTGCCCTTCACGGTTAACTGTTAAACCTGTTTGGTTTACACCTCTCATATCTAGTATTTTATTGCGTACATCAGAAATATTGAAAGAGGCACGGTAGTTAAAATCTCCGACTTGGTCTGCATAGCTAAGAGAGACTTCCCAACCTCTATTCTCCATCTTACCTGCATTCTGAGACGGGGCATCCATACCGATAATAAGTGGTACGTTTAGTTTCATCAAAATATCGTCGGTCACCTTGTAGAAATAATCAGCGGTGATATTCAGTTTACCAAATAAGGTTGCATCGATTCCTATATCTGTGGAAGTCGTAGTTTCCCACGTGATTTTTCTGTTTGCCATATTCGTGATTGCTGCACCGGATGATATCGTTTTGTCGAATATATATTTTGTGTCCAAATTAACATTTGAGGAGAATGGGTATGGATCGATTGCAGAATTGTCAGCATTCATTACGTTTTGGTTACCCAATTGTCCCCATGATGCTCTGAATTTAAGATTGTCGATAATATTTCTGATCGGTTCCCAAAAAGCTTCTTCTGATATACGCCATCCTGCAGATACAGAAGGGAAAATACCCCATTTATTTCCTTCTGCAAAACGGGAAGAACCATCATAACGCATATTAGCTTCGAAAAGATATTTACCTTGATAGTCATAATTGATACGTCCGAAAATAGAACGCAAAGACCATTCGTAGGAATTACCGTATGCTTTTTGGTTTTCTTCTCCACCGGCATCCAATACCGGATAATCGGGGAATGCATAGTTTTCACGATAGCCTTTATGCATATCATAGCGATGGTCTTCTTGCTGGTAACCTACCATTGCTTTTATACCGTGATCATTGAATTGTTTGTCAAATGTTGCAGAAGCTGTCAACAAATTTCTCAAGTTCCTCGATGTCTGATCGTTCAGCGTACTTTTTTGTGGAGAACGATAATAAGGAGAACCGTCGTACTTATAAGTCTGAACTACTTTTCTGAAATCAGACGTATGATTTTCCCAATAATTGGCTGCATAGTTACCCTGGAAAGTCAACCATTCAAACGGTTGGTAGTTCAATGCAACATTGACAACTGCGGTTGGTTTCCGTTGTTTTTTTAAACCTCCGTCATTGGTGAAAGCTATGGGGTTGTCCCCGTTCCAGCCTTCACCCCATTGTCCTGTGCTAAGGACACCGGCTTGGATGGCAGGAATACGGCTCATCCAATGGAATGCATCTGTTCTGGACGGTTCTTTCTGGTCGATCATATTCAAGTGTGCATCGATACGGGCGGACAAGGTAGATGAAATATCCATATCCGTATTCATGCGGAAGGTATAACGTTTATAATTGGAATTCTCTATGATACCTTGCTGGTCCATATAGCCGAAACTGGCATTTGTACGGATTCGTTTTGAACCTCCACTTAATGTGACAAAATGATTTTGCATCAAACCACTGTTAGTCAAACATTCGTCATACCAGTCAGTATCGGGATAACGATCCGGATCTGTCAATATGCCCTGACGGTATTCCTTGATATATTCGTCTGAATAGAGAGGAGATTTACCGATATTGGTATAGGCTGTATTTGTCATCAGCATGTGATCGATAGCCCCGACTTTGTCAGGAAGGTCGATCGCGCTCTGCCAACCAACATAACCGTTGTATGAAACAGTAAATTTATCCGCTTCTGCACGTTTTGTGGTGATAAGTATAACACCATTGGCTGCACGTGAACCATAGATAGCGGAGGATGCAGCATCTTTCAAAACGGAGATAGATTCGATTAGAGAAGGATCGATGTCATTGATTCCCATCTCAACTCCGTCCACCAGAATTAGGGCGTCATTATTGTTCAAAGTCGTTTTACCACGGATGCTGATTGTTCCTCCGTCAGCTCCCGGTTGTCCGCTACGTTGTGTGATGGCGACACCCGGAATGAGGCCCTGCAGGGCCATTGAAGTTTGACCAACCTGACGTTTGGTCAAATCTTTTATAGAGACAGATGTTACCGAACCTGTCAGATTTGCTTTTTTCTGTGTACCGTAACCAACAACTACAACTTCGTCAATATCTTGTGTGTCTTCAATCAATTTGATGTTAAATAAGTTTTTGTTTCCTACTTGTATTTCTTGTGAAAGATAACCGATATAAGAAATTTGTAGTATGGAAGAAGATGTGACATTGAGATCGAAATTACCTTCAATATCAGTGATGATACCGTTGGTCGTTCCTTTTTCAATTACGTTTGCACCTATAATAGGTTCGCCGTTTACATCTGTTATTTTACCGGTAATATGTTTTGTTTGCTTTTGCTGGGTTGCATATGCTTTCCGAGTGATGTTGATATTGCGATCGTTGATCGTATAGGTTAGGTCGGTACCGACCAATGCTTGTGAAAGGACTTCATCGATTTGTTTGTTTTTTATTTGGATGTTGACTTTTATATTTTTCACTTCTTCATCCACATAAAAGAAAAGAAATTCACTTTGATGCTCTATCTGGGAGAATAGGTCGGTGAGGGATATTTGCTCTGCTTTGACTGATATGGTAGCAGATTGGGAATAAGATGATTCTACAGCTACCATTTGAAACAGAGCCACGAATAATAAGATAACCGTGATTCTCATAATTGTAAAAAGTTTTTTTAAGCCTTTGGGTAAGAAAGACTTGTAATACGAAACATTTTCCATATTTTTGTACTGATTTAAAGATTGATAATTCGCTTCATCCACAATGTTTGGTCGCGGAGCGGACGGAGCGGAAAATTAAATTTAATGATTTTAAACCGGTTGTACCCTTAGGTAGGACCGGTTTTTTAGGTTAACACTGGTGCTACTTCATAGGCATTATCTTTTAAGTGTTGCATATTGTATGTAATAAACTCTCTCGCTGTTGTGCCACCGGATGGGTAGGCTACGGGAAATGACTTTTAGGATCTGCTCGATACTTTGTTCTTGACTGAAAGTCCCGGAAACAGTCACGGCAGGGTTCTTCAGTTCCTGGCTGTCGATCTGGATTTCCACTTTATATGCACTTTGCAGCTCTTTGATAAGTTCGACGAATGGAATCGATTTGTATTTCAACAGACCGTCTTTCCAGGCAGTGAAAGTTTCGGTGTCTATTTCTTTGACATCCACCTTGTTTGTCGACCGGTTGAAAGTCAGCTGCTGGTTCGGAGTCATCACTATGTTTTGCTTTGCGCCTTCGAAACGGATGGAACCTTCCACAAGGGTTGCCGTGATATCGTCTGACTCTGCATCTGCCTTCACGTTGAAGTGCGTACCCAATACGGTGATAGAAGCACCGTTCATTTCTACTTGGAAAGGCTTGTTGGAATCTTTTGCCACTTCGAAATAGGCTTCACCTTCTAACTTGACGTTGCGGTTGTCTTTTCCGTATTTATCGGAATAGCTGAGGCGGCTGTTCTTGTTTAATGTGATGACGGTTCCGTCTTCCAGTGTGAAGTTGGAGGTATGTTCGTCTGTCAGCAAGGTGTAGTATTCGGATGTACGGTCCTTTGTATTATAAAGGAAAAAGGCTGTTGAGAAAATGAAAAGCAAACAGGCTGCGGCAATTAGTGGAATGGCGTTTCTCCATAGTTGCCGCCGGGCAGTCTGCCTTCTTTGTACATTGATCTTTTGTTGCAGTTTGTCGGCCGAGAGAGCAGGGGCAACGGAATGTTTGAAAGCGACATCCGCATCCCAATAATTCTTGAGACGTCGGAATTCATCTCGGTTTTTTTCGTTTTCGTTCAGCCATTCGCTTAACGAAAGGATATCGTCCGAAGAACTTTCTCCACTCAGGACACGTGCGATTATATGGTTTATTCTGTTTTCCATTCTATGTGTTTCTATATGTATAGTCGCAGGGAAGCGAGAATTCCCTTAGTCAGAATGAGAAAAAGATAGAAAATTTTCATCTGTTCCCATTCGGAGAAAATAAATTTCCTACTGTGGGAAAATTTATTTTCAATAGGAGGAAATAATATTTTCAATAGGTGGAAACAAATGTTTCCTGGGCATGAAACAGAAGTATCCTATGCATGAAATTTTTGCTTCATGCCAGAGTGTTGCTTTTCAGATGCAATCGTCGGCAAGTGTTTCCCGCAGTTTGCGGACGGCATTCGCCAAGTGTGCTTCCAATGTTTTGACGGAGATGTCGAGGATGGCAGCCACTTCTTTATATTTGAGCTTGTCCTCGCGGACGAGTTTGAAAGCCATTTTGCATTTGGCGGGTAGCGAGTCGATTGCCAAGTTCAGGCGGTGAATTCCTTCTTGGCTGATAAGCTCTTCTTCGGGAGTCGTTTCGGTCGATGTGAAAAGGTCGATGGAGATTTCGTCCAGCGATACCTGCTCCATGTGTTGTTTACGATAATAGCTGATCGCCTTGTGGCGGGCTACCGTATATATGTAAGAATCGAAATTAGAGATGCCGGGTAGCTGTTTGCGGTTGTTCCAGATAGCTAAAAAGGTATCGGAAACAATTTCTTCGGCTTCTGCCGGGGATGAGACATACATGCCCGTAAATCGTATTAGTGGCCCGAAATAGGTCATGTAAAGCGATTTAAGAGCGGTTTGTGAATCCGATAAGGCCATTTCACAAGCCCACTGTATGATATCGTCTCGATTCTCTCCCAAGTGTGAGCAAGATTAACAATGTTCTTATAATAAAAGTCGCGAATATAGCGAAAATCCCTTAGTCCGGTAACATTATTTTTTTATTCAACTGTTTCTGTGGATGTATGGTTCGACTTGTAACATGTTTGTAATATCTATGTCATTTTTGCGTAATATTTGTTTCAGACCTTTGCAACCAAATACATAACAAGCAATTATGGAGACATTCTATCTCTTTCTGATCATTTTCCTCTTTGTGCTGGCGGTGTTTGACCTGTCAGTCGGAGTTAGTAACGATGCGGTCAATTTCATGAATTCGGCAATAGGGTCGAAAGCTGCATCTTTTAAAGTAATAATGGTGATTGCCGCGATCGGCATCTTTGTCGGTGCTTCGCTATCCAACGGAATGATGGATATTGCCAGGCACGGAATTTACCAGCCGCAACATTTCTATTTTTCAGAAATTATGTGTATTTTGCTGGCTGTCATGCTCACCGATGTGGTGTTGCTGGATATTTTTAACTCTCTGGGGATGCCCACTTCGACTACCGTTTCACTGGTATTCGAATTGTTGGGCGGTACGGTTGCGATTTCATTAATCAAGATAGCCAATTCTAATGGTGCACTCCAGTTGGGTGACCTGCTGAACACGGATAAGGCTTTTACGGTGATACTCGCCATTTTTCTTTCAGTGGCGATCGCTTTCTTTTTCGGGGCCATTGTTCAATACATTTCTCGCTTGATTTTTACCTTCAACTACAAGAAACACATGAACTATTTTATCGGCTTGTTCGGTGGTTTGGCTGCCACTTCCATCTTGTATTTCATGTTGATAAAAGGTTTGAAAGAAAGTTCCTTTATGGAAGGTGATCTTAAAACGATGATTTATAGCAATACAGACACGATCGTGTGGGGAGCACTTATCTTTTTTACTTTATTGATGCAGGTTCTTCACTGGTTGAAGGTGAACGTTTTTAAAGTGGTGATCTTGCTGGGAACGTTTGCCTTGGCTTTGGCGTTTGCCGGTAATGACTTAGTGAACTTTATCGGTGTTCCGTTGGCTGGCTATTCTTCTTATATGGATTTGATGGCGCAGGGAGGCACGACTACAACCGACACTTTCCTGATGGAGTCGTTGCTTGAACCGGCCAAAACCCCGTGGTACTTCCTTGTTGGTTCCGGCTTGGTCATGGTGATTGCCTTGGCTACTTCGAAAAAGGCGCAGGCGGTGATCAAAACGTCTGTAGACCTGGCCCGGCAGTCGGATGGAAATGAAAATTTCGGAACATCGCCCGTTGCACGTGTTCTGGTGCGTACGTGCAACAATGCCTCCAATACGATATTGAGCGTGGTGCCTTTGCGAGTGAAGGACTGGATTGACAGCCGTTTCAATAATAACGAGATAATACTTGAAGATAAGGCCAGTTTCGACTTGGTGCGTGCTTCGGTGAATGTCGTGCTTTCCGGTCTGTTGATTGCGTTGGGTACTTCGTTGAAGTTGCCGTTGTCTACGACTTATGTCGCTTTTATGGTGGCGATGGGTAGTTCTCTGGCCGACCGTGCCTGGGGGCGTGAAAGCGCAGTTTACCGTATCACCGGTGTGCTCTCCGTGATCGGTGGTTGGTTTATTACGGCAGGTGCAGCCTTTACGATCTGTTTCCTGGTTGCTCTGTTGATCCATGTCGGTGGTATTGCGGCAATGGCGGCGATGGTGGGGCTGGCGATCTATATGCTGATCCGTAACCAGATTCTGTATAAAAAGAAGATGAAGAAGGAAGCCATGCAGGAAGAAGTTGATTCCACGATTTCCAAACTACGTGAGACAAAGGACAAACGTGAGGCTCTTTCGCTGTTCCGTGAACATAGTCGCGACGAGCTTTGCGACGTGCTGAACTTCGCTTCCGACACTTTCAACCGCTCCGTTCATGGCTTTATGGATGAAAACCTGCGCGAACTTCGCAAGGTTATGAGCGCGATTGAGGAAAAGAAGAGTTACTTGAAACAGGTCAAACGTGTCGGCACGTTGGGCGTTACCCAGTTGGAGCATGATATTGCGATCGATAAAGGTTTGTACTATTATCAGGGGAATGATTTTGCCAGCGAGATCGTGTTCAGTATCCGTCGTCTGACGGAGCCAGGCAAAGAGCATGTCGACAATCATTTTAGCCCGCTTTGTGAAGTACAGAAGGAGGATTTCGGAAAGATGACCGATGAGATCGTTTCTTTCCTGAACCGCAGTTCGGTTATGATCGAAAGCAATGATTACCATCGTATGGATGACCTGATTGCCGAATCGGTCGATCTGACGGCTAAACTGACGCTTCTGAAGAAGGAGGAACTGAAACGTATCCAAGGACAGAGCGGTAGTACGAAGGTCAGCATGGTCTACCTAAATATGGTACAGGAAGCGCAGAATGTGGTATCTTTTACGGCAAATTTACTGAAGGTGAGCCGGAAGTTCCAAAAAGAATAATCGGTGTGTTACTTTTCTCTTGAAAGAAAAGTAACCAAAAGTTCAAGGCTTAACCGTCTGGGCTACTCCGGGCAAAGACTACGCTGTCGCCTGCCCGGAGTAGCGAAGCAGGTTCGGCCTTGACTTTTTGGTTACTTTTGGGACAAGCCAAAAGTAACTATAACAATAGCATTGTCTTTTCTTTGACAAGATCACTCTCATCCATCTGAAGCGAAGGAACCGTGCACATCTTGATGTAGTCGCCGGTCTGACAGGTATAATCGTAATAAGCCTGTTGTTCGGAGGTGAAATCCTCCTTTTGGATCAAGCCGCTTTCCATGGATAAAAATTCTTCCGTATCCGTGCAGTCAGACTTCTTGATAAGTAGGATGCGGCGTGCAACCGGGTTCCGGTTGTAGTCAAGTCCGATATATAAACCGCGCAGTTGCCGGGGATTCCGGAAGAATGGGATTTGCAGATAGATTGTTACCAGCGTGAATTGAGGCGAGGGGTTTTCGCTGAACATGCAATAAAAGTTCTGTGGATCACCTGTGACTCCCATGCCCCATTGCGCCTCCCCGTAAGCATTTAACCGTCCGATGCGGATGTACTCCTTGTTTTCGGATAGACTGATGATAAAAGGTTCCATCTTCAGGCAGTCCGAGGAAGAAGAAAGGCTGTAACTCGTGTAAAGTCCGCATATGTTGTCCACCCGTGTGGTGGAAAGCAGTATTTCTTCTTGCAAATGGTCGAGGAAAGGATTGGCTTTCCGGTCGGGTTGTATGTTCGGTTCCATCCCTTCCAAGCGTTTCAACAATTCCGGCAGGACGGACAGCAGGCGTCGTTTGGATATGTTGTTGACCAATACGATCGCATGGTCCAATGCTTCCTCGTGCGAGCAGTTTTTCAGTTCCTCGAAATAAGTCGGGAGCACTGTTGTGTACAGAGAAGACAGGATGCTGGGAGCCATTCCGGCACAGTCGGCAATCTCCTTCATCTTGATCCCGTTATTGCGCAGATATTCTATCCGGCGGTAGAGTTCACGGAAGTCGTCCATGTTGTTCTTATTTACTGTTTTATATTGCAAAATAAATACAAGCGTGTTGCATTTCCGTTACATGAATGTTACATAAATATTGCTTTATAATCGGTTGATTTATAATATATATAAATAATGAACATTCATGTTTTCAGTAATATTTCTGTAACATGCCACGTCTACTTTTGCAGCCGTAAACAAAATGACAGCATGTTATGAACAACGAACAACAAACTAAAAATCCATCTCGGAAACGGTTATCCGATTTTCTTTTTATCCTCTGGGCCGGCGGTGCGGCTCTTTTATCTTATTCGTTGGTATATGCACTGCGCAAGCCTTATACGGCAGCGGCTTTCGAGGATGTCGAGTTCTTCGATATGGATTATAAGGTGGTTGTTACGATCTCCCAGATAGTAGGATATGTGATTTCTAAGTTTATGGGGATCAAGCTGATCTCCGAACTGAGACGGGAAGAGCGTTTGAGGTTTATCCTGATGTCTGTTGTGATGGCAGAGCTTTCGTTGGTTTTCTTCGGTCTGCTTTCCGCTCCTTACAATATTGCAGCTATGTTCCTGAACGGCCTGTCGTTGGGTTGCATGTGGGGGGTGATCTTCAGTTTTATCGAAGGACGTCGGATGACGGATATCCTTGCCAGCCTGTTAGGTGTCAGTATGGTGATCAGTTCCGGGACAGCCAAGTCGGCAGGGTTGTATGTTATGAATAACCTGCATGTGAATGAGTTTTGGATGCCTGCATTGATTGGTGCTGTCGCATTACCTCTGTTAGCATTACTCGGATATGCCCTGAACCGTCTACCTCAACCGACCGAAGAAGATATTGCGATGAAATCGGAGTGTGCGACATTGAATGGGAAACAGCGTTGGGAGTTGTTCAAGAATTTTATGCCTTTCCTCATGATGTTGTTCGTTGCCAATATAGCCATCGTGGTGTTACGCGATATAAAAGAAGACTTTTTAGTGAATATCATCGATGTTTCCGAATATTCGCCTTGGCTTTTTGCGAAGATCGACAGTGTGGTGACACTTATTATCCTTGTGGTTTTCGGATTGATGGTTTTTGTGAAGGATAATCTGAAAGCTCTTTCTATTCTTTTCGGGTTGATTATTATGGGGATGATCGTGATGTCTGTTGTCTCTTTCGGGCAGGAACGGTTCCAGCTTTCTCCTGTTGTCTGGCTGTTCGTCCAAAGTCTTTGCTTATACATCGCGTATCTTACTTTCCAGACGATTTTCTTCGACCGCTTCATTGCTTGCTTTAAGATTCACGGGAATGTAGGGTTCTTTATCGTAACGACGGATTTTTTGGGATATACCGGGACGGTGCTTGTGCTTGTGCTGAAGGAATTTTGCAACCCGCATATCGATTGGGCGGTATTTTATAACCAGTTTGCCGGGTATGTCGGTATCTTCTGCTGTATCACCTTCATTTGTTCTTTTGTATATTTGCATCAGCGTTTCCGTAAGGAAAACGGGTTGGCTGTCAAGAGCAACGAAGTACTCGAATTGGATACGGCTTCGCGGAATGCGATCACGATGGCTTGATAAAAGAATCAGTATAATAAAAGAAATAAATCAGTTATGAAAAAGATTTCATGTGTGATTATGGACTGGGCCGGAACGGCTGTCGATTTCGGCTGTTTTGCCCCTTTGAATGCTTTCCTGAAAGTTTTCTCTGAAGAAAAAGGAATTGATATAACCTACCGGCAGGCGCGTGAGCCGATGGGATTGTTGAAAATAGATCATATCAAGGCGATCCTGAATATGCCGGAAGTAAAAGCCAAATTTCAGGTTCGCTATAACCGTGACTGGAACATGGACGATGTAAACGAAATGTATCGGAGCTTCGAAAAGCATTTGTTCTCGTCTCTCCGCAACTTTACGGATCCGATCCCCGGTGTGCTGGATACGATGAAGCTGTTGCGTGAAGAAGGAATTAGAATCGGTTCTACAACAGGCTATACACAGGCGATGATGGAAGTGGTTCGTCCCGATGCGGCAGCTAAAGGCTATGTGGTGGATAACCTGGTTACTCCGGATGATGTTCCCGCCGGGCGTCCTGCCCCGTATATGATCTATAAGAATATGATCGACTTGGCTATTCCTTCCGTTGATAATGTGGTGAAGGTAGGAGACACGATCGCCGACATCAAGGAAGGAGTGAATGCCAAAGTATGGAGCGTCGGCATCGTGACCGGTAGCAACGAGATGGGATTGACAGAAGAGGAATACAACCACCGTTCGTCCGACGAATTGATCGAACTCAAGCGCGAAGTGCGTGAACGGATGCTGAATGCCGGTGCCCATTTTGTCTTGGACAACATTACGGAGCTCCCCTCCTGCATTGAGAAGATTAATGGTAAATATTGATTTATAATAAGGATATCATGAATACAAAAAGAAACTACCTGTTGCTTACCCCAGGTCCCCTGAGCACATCTGAAACAGTTCGCGAAGCGATGCTTCAGGACTGGTGTACTTGGGATAAAGATTATAACGAAGGAATTGTAACCCCCATCCGTAAGGGCTTGTTGGCTATCGCCGGACTGGATGAAGACGAATATACGGATGTCTTGTTGCAAGGCAGCGGAACATACTGTGTGGAGGCCACCATCGGTGCAGCCGTGAAGCCGACCGACAAACTTCTGATCCTGGCGAACGGTGCTTACGGCAAACGTATGGCACAGATTGCGGAATACTATCATATTGACCATGTACTGGTCTCTTTGCACGAGACGGAATTGGTGACTGGTGAAGTGGCTCGTAAAGCCCTCGAAGCCAATCCGGATATTACGCACCTGTCGATGGTACATAGTGAAACGACAACCGGTCTGCTGAACCCGATCGAAGAAGTGGCCGAAGTCTTGAAAGGTCGTAGCATCACCTTTATCGTTGATGCTATGAGTAGCTTTGGCGGTGTGCCAATTGATATGAAGAAGCTGGATATCGACTTTTTAGTCAGCAGTGCCAACAAATGTATCCAAGGTGTTCCCGGTTTCGGTTTTATCATTGCGAAGAAAGATAAGCTGATCGCAACGAAAGGAAATGCCCGTTCCCTCTCGCTCGACATCTATGCGCAGTGGGAAACGATGGAAAAAGGCGGTGGCAAATGGCGTTTCACATCGCCTACACATGTGGTGCATGCTTTTTATCAGGCCATGAAAGAACTGAATGAAGAAGGCGGTATCGCTGCCCGTTCGGAACGCTATAAGCAAAACCACCGTACGCTGGTCGACGGTATGCGTGCGTTAGGTTTCAAAACTCTGCTGCCGGATGCTTCACAAGGCCCGATCATCACCTCTTTCCTGTATCCTACTGCCGATTTCGACTTCCATTCTTTCTACGATCAGTTGAAGGCAAAAGGTTTCGTCATCTATCCTGGTAAAATCTCCGACGCTGATACATTCCGTATCGGAAACATCGGCGATATCTTCCCTGATGATATGGAAGCACTTTTGCAGGCAATACGATCAATAAGCTACTAAAAAAATTTAATAACCTTGTAAATAGTTCCCACATACGGGAACTATTTTGCTGTTAAGAAATAGCAAATCGATAGTTGTAATGTAAGAAGATTTTTGTTCCTTTGGGGGCGAAAATCAATAAGGTACTTAGTGAAATCTTTTATTTGTATTCTGCTGGCATTATTCCAGTTTACAATATTTACAGCGATAGGGGCGGTTGGTGAACCGCCCTTACATGAATTGCCCCTAAACCTTTCCCTGTCCGATGCAGGGGTACGGGATAGCACATCCCGGATGTCTGTCGTCGAATATAAATTCAAACCGAAAAGCCTGATCCTTCCCGCTTCCCTGATAACAGTCGGGGCGATAGGCACTGCCATAGACGGGATGAACGATTTCCATCTCTTTTCTCGTAAGGATTCCGTCAAGAAGATACAGATCGACGATTATATGGAATGGGGCATGTTGGGTTGGGTGTTTGTCTGCGACCTGATGGGGAAGGAGAAGCATAATTGGGTGGATCAGCTTTGCCTAGTAGTCATAGCCGAAGGCTTCAATGCTGCCATGACACGAACGGTCAAGTATACTGTGGGTGAAATACGTCCTGACGGTGGTCCTCATTCGTTTCCTTCCGGGCATACTGCCAATGCTTTCTTGGGGGCGCATATCGCTTGGAAAGAATTTAAGGACAGCAGTCCGGTGTTGGCCTATTCCGGCTATGCGTTGGCGACCTTTGTCGCCTGTTCGCGTTTATATAACAACCGTCATTGGGTGGCCGATGTAGTGGCGGGAGCCGGCTTTGGTATCCTTTCTGTCGAGCTGGCTTACTTGACCTATTTCCCTATCCGTAATGCGATCGCCCGTAAAATCAATATGAAGGGAAATGATCGCCTGGTCGTTGCCCCGACGTTTAGTCCTGATGGGGGCGGCCTTTATCTGTCATGGAAATTTTGAAGATTTATGATTTATGAATTATGATCGACATATAAATCATAAATCACAAATTTTCCCCAACTCCTCGATAAATGTCCGGTCGTTGCTGAGGCGGGGTATTTTGTGTTGACCGCCTAATTTTCCTTTCCTGCGAAGCCATTCGTAGAAGGTCCCTTCGCGGGCAACTCGGATTTCCAGCGGTTGGAGGGAAATTTCTTTATAACGTTTTGCCTCGTAGTCGGAATTAAGCTGTTGCAAGGTCTTGTCTAGCAAGGAGGCGAAATCATCGAGTGAAGGCGGCATTTTCTCGAATTCGATCATCCATTGATGGCGGCCCTTTGCCTTGTCCAGCATGAAAAGGGGAGCGGCGGTATACTCTTTCACTTTGGCTCCTGTCTGGCGGCAAACCCTGCTGATCGCTTTGTCGGCATTGTCTACCATCAGTTCTTCTCCGAAGGCATTGATAAAGTTCTTGGTGCGTCCCGATATTACGAACTTGTGCGGATAAAGGGAGGTGAAACGGACTGTGTCGCCGATCTGGTAACGCCATAATCCGCCGGAGGTCGTGATCACCATCGCGTAGTTTTTCCCTACCTCTACAGCTTCTAACGGAAGGACGGTCGGATGTTCTTCCCCCACTTCGTTAATCGGGATAAATTCATAAAAGACACTATAGTCGATCATCAGCAAAAGGCTGTGTTCCTCCGGATTGTCTTGGAGGCCGAAAAAACCTTCCGATGCATTGTAGGTTTCCATGTAATGCATCCGATCCGAAGGAATCAATGCTTTGTATTGGTCCCGGTACGGCTCGAAACTGATCCCGCCGTGGAAGAATACCTCCATGTTGGGCCAGACATCCGTCAGGTATTCGCTTCCTGTCTTTTGTAATACGGCCTTGATTAGTACCAGCATCCATGAGGGAACACCGGATAGGCTGTTCACGTCGGTTTTCCAAGTGCTTTCGACAATTGCCTTGATCTTGCTTTCCCATTCATCCATAAGGATGATATTTTTGTTGGGGACGCGAATCAGGTTGACAAGAGGATTCAGGTTCTGCAACAGGACGGCAGAAAGGTCCCCGCAATGTGCATTCCGGTTCAAAGGGGAAGGACTGTGGCTTCCGCCCAGTATCAACCCTTTGCTGGCGAAAAAATGGCTGTCGGGATTATTCTGTAGATAGATGGAAACGGTGTCGAAACCACCTTTGTAATGACACCCTTTCAGAATTTCGGGTGTGACGGGAAGGAACTTGCTTTTGTCGTTTGTGGTGCCGCTGCTTTTTGCGTACCATCGCACGACCGAAGGCCAAAGGATATTTCTTTCTCCGTTTATCATACGGGTGACGTATGGTTTTATGTCATCATAGGTCTGTAAAGGAATCCGCTCACAAAAGTCTGCATATTCCTGAATACTTTTGTAGTCGTGTTTTAAACCCCATTCGGTATTTCGGGCGGTAGATAAAAGGGACTTCAGCTGTTTGTGCTGGATGGCATCTGCATCCTGGGCAAACCTTGCGATCTCTTTTTGCCTGGGGCGGAAGAGTAGTGATATTGTATTTGTCAGAATATCCATGCTCCTGTTGTTTGAATTGCATGCAAAGATACGATAAATTTAGTATCTTTGTACAACAAGTACTTAATCCCAAAAAACGATGAAAATAGGTATTCTTTCCTCTGGTGGCGACTGTCCCGGAATAAACGCCACGATACGTGGTGTCGGTAAAACGGCCATTATGCACTATGGTATGGAAGTCATCGGCATACACAGCGGCTTTGTCGGCCTGCTGAATAAAGATGTCCAGACTTTTGACGAACGTAGCCTTTCAGGTATCCTGAACTTGGGCGGTACGATCCTGGGGACTTCCCGCGAGAAACCTTTCCGTAAACTCCTGGCTTCAGGCGAAAGCGAGAAACCGCAGCTCATTAGGCAGAATTATGAAGAACTCGGCTTGGATTGCCTCGTCTGTATCGGCGGCAACGGGACACAGAAAACCGCAGGTATGCTCTCGGCGATGGGTTTGAACGTGATCGGTGTGCCGAAGACTATCGATAACGACATCTGGGGGACAGATATAACGTTCGGTTTCGATACGGCTGTCAATATCGCGACTGAAGCGATCGATCGCCTGCATTCGACCGCCAGTTCGCACAAACGGGTAATGGTGGTGGAGGTGATGGGACACCACGCCGGCTGGATTGCGCTATATGCCGGGATGGCCGGAGGTGCTGATGTGATCCTGCTACCTGAACTGGGCTTTGACATGGACCAGATAAACGAAGTGATCTTGGACCGTGCCCGCCGTGGTAAGCCTTATTCCATCGTGGTTGTGGCCGAAGGGATCGAAACACCTGACAAAGAGCGTCCTTCCGTCTATGTGACGCGTGTCATAGAGGAGGCGACAGGTATCGAAAGCCGCGATACCGTCTTGGGGTATATTCAGCGTGGAGGCAATCCTTCTCCCTTCGACCGTAACTTGGCTACCCGTTTGGGCGGACATGCTACGGAACTGATCGCAAACAGGCAATTCGGACGTATGGTTTGCATGAAAGGCAGTGAAGTCGAATCAATCCCTCTGTCTGAAGTGGCCGGTAAGTTAAAACTGGTAACTCCCGAACATGATCTGATCATTCAGGGGAAACGGATGGGAATATCGTTCGGAAATTAATTTTCAGCGGGAACAGCTTCTATGCTTGTTTCCGCTTTTCTTTTCTCTGTATCTGCTATTTCCTGTCCGCTATTTTCTACGGCTTCTTCAGGTAGATTTTCGAATTCGTTTTCGGCTGTGTTCTCACCGGTTTTCTTCTTCTTGAGTTCCGAGATGAATTGTTGGAATGTCTTGTCAGTCCGTAATTTCTTGATCGCCATCTTGGCTGCGCTCTGCTGGGATTCCTTTTTCGAATAGCCGATGCCTACGCCTATCTGTGTGTCAGAAAGCGTCACACCTGTCTGGAACACCGGATTCCCATCGTTGTCGGTAAACGATTCAATTAGGTCGAACGATATTTCAAGCTTGTTCTTTTGGCTCCATTCGATCAGACTCGATTTGAAATTGACTTCCTTACGGGCGATGGTTTCCAGATTGACATGTTTTTTGATGAGTACGTTCTGGATGAAATTATAGCAGACTTCGTAGCCTTGGTCCAGATAGATTGCACCGATCAGTGCTTCAAGGGCATTTCCATACATGTGGTTGTTGTGGGAACTAAGTTTGGCGGAGTACACGACCATCTTGTCGAGTCCCAGTTCGACAGCAACACGGTTCATCGTCTCGCGCTGTACGATTTTGGAACGGGTGTTGGTCAGGAATCCTTCCCGCTTGTTCTGAAAGTGTTTGTAAACGATATCGGCTACGACCGCATCCAATACGGCATCACCCAAAAACTCCAACCGTTCATTGTTCAGCCATCTGCCGTCACCGCTTTCTACGGAAGAAGATTTATGGAGGAAGGCTTGTTCATAAAGGTGGATGTTATCGGGATAAAAACCGAGTATCTTGTATAAAGAAGAATAAGGCTCCTTGTTCATGTTCTTGAGGAGCCTTATTCTTTTGTATAGCTTTGTAAACACGTTACTTCACAAATTTTTTAACAATAGCACAAGCGTTGTGACCTCCAAACCCGAAAGTATTGGAGAGTGCTGCCCGCACTTCTCTTTTTTGAGCTTTATTGAATGTGAAATTCAGTTTATAATCTATTTCAGGATCATCATCACCATCCGCATGGTTGATTGTCGGAGGAATGATTCCGTCGTTTATCGCCTTAATGCAGAGCATTGCCTCGATTGCTCCGGCCGCTCCCAAGAGGTGTCCGGTCATTGATTTCGTCGAACTGATATTCAGGTTGTAAGCGTGATCTCCGAAAACTTCCTTGATCGCTTTTACTTCTGAGATATCTCCTACCGGCGTAGAGGTTCCGTGAACATTGATGTAATCGATGTCTTCCGGAGTCATTTCTGCGTCTTCCAGTGCGTTACGCATAACCAACTTGGCTCCTAATCCGTCCGGATGAGAAGCTGTCAGGTGGTAAGCATCGGCAGACATGCCGGTTCCGGCAATCTCGCAATATATTTTAGCACCGCGAGCCAACGCGTGTTCCATCTCTTCCAGGACCAGACAGGCAGCACCTTCTCCCATAACAAACCCGTCACGGCTTGCGCTGAACGGACGGGAAGCGGTTTCGGGCGAATCGTTGCGGGTAGACAGCGCGTTCATCGAGTTGAACCCACCGACACCAGATTCCGAAACGGCAGCTTCGGCACCACCGGTTATAATCACGTTAGCTTTTCCTAAACGGATATAGTTAAACGCGTCACTGATCGCGTTGGTTGAAGATGCACAAGCTGATACTGTCGCAAAGTTGGGACCATGAAATCCGTAAAGCATGGAGATATGTCCGGCTGCAATATCGGAAATCATCTTCGGTATGAAGAACGGATTGAACTTAGGACCGATCGTGTCTTTGATCTTTGCATATCCTAATACTTCTTCGTCGAATGTCTTGATACCACCGATACCAGAGGCAAAGATAACGCCGATACGGTTCTTGTCTTCCTTGTCCAAGTCCATAGCAGCGTCGTCAATCGCTTGTTTTGCGGCATTTATTGCGAATAAACTATAACGGTCACATTTGCGGGCTTCCTTACGATCCATTACTGTCAACGGATCGAAGCCTTTTACTTCGCATGCAAATTGTGTCTTGAATTTGGATGCATCAAACTGAGTAATAGGCCCGGCTCCACTTTTCCCATTGATAATACCTTCCCATGTTTCCGGGAGAGTATTACCAAGAGGAGTAATAGCTCCAAGACCTGTTACCACAACTCTTTTTAATTCCATACCTTTAATTAAAAGGATTGATTACTTCGCGTTAGCTTCGATGTAAGCAATGGCGTCGCCTACAGTTGTAATCTTTTCTGCTTGATCATCAGGAATAGAAATACCGAATTCCTTTTCGAATTCCATAATCAGTTCTACAGTGTCAAGAGAGTCTGCTCCTAAATCGTTAGTAAAGCTTGCTTCGTTTGTAACTTCTGTTTCTTCAACACTTAACTTGTCAACGATGATAGCTTTTACTCTTTCAGCAACTTCAGACATAACTTTTTCAATTTAGATTAATAAATACGAATATACTTTTTAAATTTGCAGTGCAAAGAAAAGAATTTTTTATGTTACAAAACAAATTTAATGAGCTAAAAATGCGGAAAACTGCACATTTTTTCTTTTCTTGTGCACAAAAAAAGGAGAAAACATGAAAAACGTAGCAATTTTTGCTTCCGGGTCGGGTACGAACGCGGAGAATATCGTCCGATATTTCTCTAAAAGTGAAACTATTAAGGTGGCAGTTGTTTTGTCTAACAACCGGAACGTTGGTGTGCATGCCCGGGTGAGTAAGTTGGGTGTTCCTTCTTTTGTCTTTTCGAGGGAGGAATTTGCAGATGGGGCGTCTGTCTTGGCAAAGCTTGCGGAATATGATACGGATCTGATTGTCCTTGCCGGCTTCATGAATAAGGTCTCCGATCCCTTGTTGAATGCCTATCCGGGTAAGATTATCAATATTCATCCTGCACTTCTGCCTAAATACGGAGGCAAAGGCATGTACGGAATACACGTGCACAAGGCGGTCGTTGCCGCCGGCGAACGGGAGACCGGTATAACGATCCATTACATAGACGAACATTACGACGAAGGAACGGTTATCTTTCAGGCAAAATGCCCCGTCCTGCCATCCGATACGCCGGAAGAGGTTGCCGCGAAGGTGCACGCACTCGAATACGCCCATTATCCTAAGGTCATAGAAGATTTGCTTGCGGCCCGTATCTGACGGATAGTATCAGAAGTTCGCGCTCAGCTGCATGACGTAGGTACGGGGTGCGGAAACGAGCATCGGACGTGTACTGTATTCTTTGTTGAACAAGTTATTCACCATGAACTGGAAAGACAGTCCTTTCATGATCTTCACGCCTGCACGCAGGTCGACCACACAGTAGGGCGTGTTGTTTTTCGCCCAATAGGAATGAAGTGTTTGCCCGTTCACATTGCCGAAGAGGATGTCGCGCACGTAGTCCATGATCTCTGGTTGTTCTTTTGTTCGCTCGTCCACCATCAGGTAGTCTACGGCCAACGTCTTACTTTTCCACACGATATTGGTTCCTAGTGTCAGCCGTTTCCATTGGAAGTCAAGGATGGCTTTCACTGTGTGTTTTTGGCGGTACTTCAGGTATTTGGATGTATTTGACTTCTCTTTCATCTGCATCGGATCATCGTAGGTCACCTCTTCTTCGTTCTTTTTCTTATAATCGGCGTCTTCAGGTTCGATGAATACATATCCTAAGTTGTAGCTTAGCGTGGCATTGGGATTGAACGTGTAAACACCGTTCGTACTGACTTCCGCCCCGTAGATACGTGCTTTCGACACGTTATAGAACTGGGCGCCGAATCCCGGCATCTGGCCTTGGGTGATCATGCTCAAGAGGTCGCGTACACCGTTGATATACTGAAAAGTCGTATTGTTGAAGATTCCGAAACGGAATTCGATCATGTCGGTATATTGGGTATAAAATCCCGCCAAGTCGAAGAATCCCGTCAGGTTTCCGAACTTATATCCCTGTTTGAAGCCCAGTTCGGCATTTACACCTTTTTCGGCATTCACCTCTTTGTTCGGGTACACGCCGACACCACCGATGTCCTTACGGGCATATTTCTCGGTCAGAGAGGGATAGCGGTAGCCTTGCCCGAAGCTGGCGCGGATAAAGCTGTAGTCGGCAAGTTGGTAGTTCAGTCCGGCGCGGAAGATCGGTTTGACCGGAATCTTGGTTCCGAACAGTTTGGTATCCGCTTCCCGCAGGTAACCGTCCACCCGGTAGTATTCGGCACGCATGCCGGCCGATATGCTCAGGCGGTCGAAGAAACGCTGGTCGTACTGGACGAACAGGGCGGCATTGTCGCTGTCGTGCGTCCCGGTGGTTTTCGAAACGCTTTTCATGTGTTCGTAGGTTGTCCCGGCGGTGATCTGACTTCCGCTGTCCCATTTCTTATTGAACTGGTAGTCTACATAGTAGGTGTAGTTCTTGTCCGTCCCTTTGGGAACATTCTCCTTGTTGTTGTTCATCACCCAGGAGATCAGGTCGCAGTAATCGGCTGTCGTGGCAGTCGGGAATACCCCGTTCAGGATGTTGACGGCCCCGTCCACGATCCCGTTCAGGTCGCCTTGCAGTATCGGCTGGATCAGTGGGAAGAACGGGCTGTAGTCTCCGTTCTTGATGTTGTCGATATAGGCGTTGACTGTGGCTGCATCGCTTCCCATATTGCCTAAGATGTCGTCGAGCGACTTATGGCTGGAGCTTCCGTCGATGATGTTGTCTCCCCGGTAATAGAAACGGGTCTTGATCTTATGCGAGGTATTGTTGGCCGGATTGGTAAAATTGAAGAACGGGTCGATATAGAAGGTGTTCCCCTTGCGACCCATGTTGGCGATGGATGACGGCTGGTAGACTTCTACCGGAGAACGCCAGATGAAGAAGTCGGCATATTTGTCGGCCAGATAATTGAAATTGAACCCGTAGTTCAGCAGCTTGCCCTCTTTCATCGGATGGTGGTATGTCATATTGCCTCCGAGTCGCAGACGCCGGTTGTATCCTTGATCACGGTATCCGTCATCGGAAAACAGGTTGAGTCCGCCCGATACATCGAAGTTTCCGATCCGTCGTGCGTGCGAGACGTCCGCCCCTTCATATTCGTCATGAGCCGGATGGTCGTATACCCCGACATAGGCGCGGGCACTTGTGGTCGGCGTGAGTCCCGGCCGTTTCGTGCGGATGTTGATCACCCCGTTCAAGGCCGATGAGCCGTAGAGCACGGAGGAAGCGCCCTTTATCACCTCTACCTGTTCGATATTTTCGAGCGGGACGATGTTCCAGTTGATCACTCCGTTGCCCGAACTTAGAGCACTCATACCGTCTACCAACACAAGGCTGCGCGAACCGACCCCGTATGTCCATCCGTTCCCGCCCCGTATGGAGGGTTGCTTGTCGTTGATATCCACACCCGGCATTGTGTTCAGTGTCGAACTCAGGTCGGTAGGGGCCTGCTTGGCGATATCGCCTGCTTTCAGCAGGTCCATCGAAACGGTGACATCGCTTAGTTTCTGTTCGAAGCGTCCGGCACTGACCACTACGTCTCCCAACAGGTTCGTTTTGATGTTCATATAGACATCTTTTGTTTTGGTATCCCCCTTGCGGAGTATCAGCGGGAGTTGTTCGTTCTCGTACCCGATGTAACTGAACAGGAGGTCGATCCCACCGTCCGGCAACGCGATTTCATAGGCTCCGTCGGCATCCGATATGGTTCCGTTCGTATCCCCGTTTATTTTCTTGTAGGTGATATTGACGCCCGGCAGCGGTTCATGAGTTTCTGCGTCATAGACATGTCCCTTCACTGTCTGCCCGAATGCGGCTCCGGTGAAAAGCAACAGAGTAAAAATCAGGATATATAGCTTTCTCATGCGAATTGCTTTTAATTGATGGTTTTGTCTTTGTATAAATAGATACCGATCTCAATGGGAATTGCGTTCAACTCTTGGCTCAACTGATCCAAAATTGCACCGAATGTCTTTCCTTTCAGGAGTATGGCAGCGATACTTGCGAGCTGGGGTGGGATCAGGTCGCCGATCAGGTCCATGACAGGTGCGTTAAGCGTCTCTTCCGGGATAAAGACCTTCACGAGGTCCAACAGGGCGAACAATTCCTGTATTTCCGATTTGTCGAGGAGCAGGATGAGATCGCCTTTTGCCGGGTCTTCGCTTTCGCGGATTGTCATTTTTATGCCGGTTGTAGACCAGGCATTGATTTTCCGGTAGGCTGCCAACAGCTCATTCCCTATAGTGCTATCCCCGGAGTCGCTTTTCGTCTGTTTGTTTATCATCACCTGGCGGATGATCATGTCGATCTGCGGGATTACATATATGGATGTATTGTCTTCCACATAATAAGTCACCAAGTTGGATGGCGAAGTGTTCCAGTCGTTTGCCGGATGTTTGACATAACTGCCTATCAGACTTCCTATCCGGACCGAGTCGGGCAGGGGAGCATAGCGGGCGGTGATGTTTCCGTCCGTTTGGAAGGTCAGATCGTCCAGCACGGAACTGATCAGGTTACTGACCAGTTTGCCGCCCACCAGGTTATACAGCATTCCGATCATCGTCTGCATGTTGCCGTTGTCTACATTGTAATAAGAGGCGTTTTCGTGGGCGACATACCAGGTCCCGTTCATTGCCAGCCGGTTCTTCGGAATCGTGATGTCCGACAGTTCCAGTATCAATTTCCCGGCCTGTATGCTGCCCTGGTAATGAAATGCCGTACCGGTAGAGGTTGTCTCGTCGCCGCTGAAAGAATAGCTGCCGGAACCTGCTGTCAGAGAGACGCCGGAGATAGCCGTTTCTTTATCGTGCGGTAGTACATATTTAAGAATGATATGTGCGGTTTTCCCGTCATCCGTCTTAAATTCCACCTCTTTTCCGATAAATGTATTCCCGTTGTAACTCAAAATAAGGGAATCCTCGTTTGCAGGGGCACTTAGTTTGTTAGAATAGGTTCCGTTCAGCTCCGCCGGTGCAAGGCCGTCATAATCATCCTCATCATTGCAGGATATCAAGAGGATAGCCAGCATCATGGCGTAGAAGAAACTGCATATTGATTTTTTGTCCATATATTTCGCTTTTAGTCATATTATAGGATGATACAAAGAACAGGCTTAAGTTTGAAACAAACAATCTCCATGTTTGGGAATAAATATTCTATTTTTAAGATTGTTAGGTGAGCTAAGCATATTTTGCTACTTTTGAAACAACAAAACGATGTTTTTATGAAGATTGACGTTGACTTGCCTAAATTCGATATTCCGAAAGATTTTATCGTAGGCGATGGTATTACGGGTGACATCCTGAACATGTACGGGCTTTTTCCCTGCAAGATAAAAGCGGGCGTGTTTGCTTTTTGCACGCGAGGGACGATCCGTGTGACGATAAACCTGGATGAACATACGGCGCGGGCGAACGATTTCATCACTTTGCTGCCCAATACCTTTATCCAGATTCATGAAGTGTCGGAAGATGCGGAAGTCTGTTTCGTCGCTTTTTCTTCCCGTTTTCTGGAAAGCATCAATTTTATCCGGACGATCTCCAACTTGATTGTTACGATCATCGAGAATCCGGTAGTCCCTTTGTCCGGTAATGCCGCCGCTATCTATAAAGATTTTTTTTCCTTGCTGGTACGGGCTGACAACGCTCCGGACTCTATCCTCTTTACCGACAGTTTGAAACCGGTCCTTGACCTGCTGATCCAAGGGGTGGTCAATATGTACAGGAGGTTCAATACCTGGAAAGAACCGGTCCTGAGCCGTGATAAGGAGATCGCTCGCGAGTTTGTGCAGCTTGTCTGGCAATATTATACGAAAGAGCGGAGTGCCTCTTTCTATGCAGGAAAGTTGCGGATCACCTTGCCTCATTTCTGCTACGTGATCAAAAAGACGACCGGGATGACAGCCCTCGATATTATTGCCAACGTCGTGATAATGGATGCCAAAGCCCAACTGAAATCAACGAATCTCCCGATAAAGGAAATCTCTATCGGACTGGGCTACAGCAACGTCGCTTTCTTCGACAAGTATTTCCGTCGCTACGTGGGGATGTCACCGCTGGAGTATCGCAACAGCTAAGCCAACCTTATCTCAATTTGTTCCGGTTGAAATGAGGACCTGCTTTCAATAAAAAGAACAGTGTCGAAAAAATTGTCAGGCACGCCCCGAACAGGTAAGCGTAGTTGAATCCCCCGAAAGCCTGTGCGATACTTCCGCCTATCATCAGCCCGATCCCGATCCCCACATCCCAACTGGTGAGATAGGTGGAAGTCGCTGTCCCCCTCTGGCTGTTGGGAGCGAGGTTCACGAACAGAGTGTTAAAAGCCGGGAACATCGTACCGAATGCGACTCCTTGTGAAAGGGCGATCCCGATATACAGATAAGAAGTGAAAGCCGGATTCCACTGCATCAGCCTTTCCAGAGCTGCCAGCCCGAAGAAGCTGGCGGCGGCAAGATACATCCCCAACGAGATGACCAGCGTGATCCTCCCTTTGTCGACCTGCCGCCCGGAGAACATACGCGAGACAGCCAGACCGATCGCCATAAAGGTGAAATATAATCCTGAATTGACGGAAATCCCGATCTCATCGGCATACATGGCCACGTATGTGGTTGTCATGCCGTAGGGTATGGAGAGCAACAGTAAGGAGATGCCAGCCCAAGTGCCTTTCACCAAAAAGAAACGGTCCAGCGAGATCGGTTCTTTCTTTATCGGCTGTTTCTGCGGTGTCTTTACCAAATAGGCCATGATGAATCCGAGAAGGCAGGAGAGGAGCGAGCAGGCGAAAATCGTTTCGTAGGAGAAGCATGTGTGCATGAACAGCCCTGTCATCGGCCCGAAACTCATGGCCGTATTGTTGGCCAGCCCGTAATAGCCGATCCCCTCGCCACGGCGGGAGGAAGGCAGGATGTCGATCACGATCGTATTGCCCGACACCGTCACCATGCCGAAGGCGAAGCCGTGCAGGATGCGGAGCACGATAAAGATGCTCAGCAGGCTGGCGATCATATATCCGGCGAAGATGACCATGAAGACGGAGTAAGCTAAGAGATACAACGGCCGTCTGGCGAATGTGTCCAGCAGGTATCCGGAGAACGGACGGATGCAGAGGGCGGCAATGGTATAGCACGAAAGGATAAAACCGATCATCGATTTATCCGCATCGAACTGGTCCTGCAAATAGAACGGCAGGATCGGCAATATCAGATAAAATGCGAAGAACAGCAAAAAGTTGGCTGCTAAGATATAGCAGAAGCTAGGTGATATGAGTTTGTCTTTTGCCATTGTTCCGTTTTGTTTATGTTATTGTTGGATTCCGAACCCCAATTTTCGGAGCAGTCCGGCTTCTTCCGGGGTTGCATGGACGATTGTGTATGCACCGTATTCTCTTGGGTGATGGTAGTTTGCCCGGAACCATTCGAATTTGTCGGGGGTTTCCCGTAGTGCCCGGTCTGCGGCAAGCGGGTTGAAGCTGGTTAGGATTGCCTGTTCGATCCGGTTTCTGTCGAACAGGTCCAAGTCGATAATCGGAGTTTCGGGAGCTGGTGGCACCACTTCTCCGATCTTCTCGATCTTCACCTGGAAGTATTTTTCGATATTTTCCAGGCACATACGCGTACCGTTGGCTTTCCCGTCTGCCGAGAAGCCGGCAATATGCGGGGTGGCTATCGCAGCCAGTCTCAGTAATTCCTGGTGTATATCGGGTTCGTTTTCCCAGCAGTCCAGGATCAGTTCGCTGATCTTGCCTTCTTTCCGGGCATGCAATAGGGCCTCCGTATCATGGACGGTTCCTCTGGATGCGTTGACGAACCAGGGTTTCCGTTGGAGTTTGCGGAAGAAGTCTTCTCCTGCAAGGTGGCGGGTGGCAAAACGGCCTTCTTTTGTCAGCGGCGTGTGTAAGGTGACGATGTCGGCTTGTTCGGCGATCGTCTCCAGCGAAACGAAGCCGTCTTCTCCTTCTGCTTCCGCACGCGGCGGGTCGTTGCGGAGCACGTTCATCCCGTAGGCCGAGCACAACTTTTCCACTTCTTTGCCGACATGACCGACTCCGACGATCCCGATTGTCTTTCCCTGTAAAGGTTCACCCTTACGGAGGGCAATCGTGAGCAATCCGGCAAGTACATATTGGGCGACCGAAACGGCATTGCATCCCGGCGAGTTTTCCCAGGCGATACCTGCCTCGTCGCAATACTGGGTGTCGATATGGTCGAAACCTATCGTGGCGCTGGTAATCAACTTCACCCGGCTTCCTTCGAGCAGTTCGCGGGTGCATTTGTCTATGCTCCGCACGATCAATATGTCTGCATCCTTTACGTTTTCCGGTGTAAACTCTTTAGAAGTGAGATATTTTACCTCTGCGATCGGTTCTGCAATTCCTTTCAGGTAAGGAACGGTGTTGTCGGCGACTATTTTCATCTTGCTGTCCTTTTTCGAGAAGGCAAAGGTAGGGATTATTTTCCAATCTTGACATAATTCAGCCGTGTGTACTGTGTGCCATGACTCTCAAACGTCGCGGCGATGCGTGCCGAAGAGATATGCAGCACTTCCCCCGGCCGGTAGGCGTGTTCCAGGGAGGGCAGCTGCCCGGAGGCATGGCTGGGATTGCCGGAGGCAAAGGTCAGGTTGACCAGGTTGCCACTCGTATCGATGGCCGTCAGGCGCTGGCGGACGAAGAAGACCGGAGTTGTCCCGATGACATGAGTCCTGTACGGATCGTCTTCCACCTGTACTTTGGTTATTTTCAGGGTGAGATTGGACAGCTTGTCCCCTTTCTTTCCTAAAAAACGACTGGTGGGACGTAGTTGGTATTTCTTTTTAAGCATCTTGTCCAGGTAGACGCAGTTGTAGGCTTGTGCCATTTTGACGAAACGTTCCTGCTTGGGGATGGCCGGTGTATATTTAAAGGCGATCCAGTTCACGTAGCCCGGATCTATCCGCAGGATTTCATACAGGAAATGTCCGCGGTATTTGCCGAAAGCGATCAGGTCGTCCCCGTGTGTCGACATCCTCTTTTCGTTGTAGTCCGTGATCAGGATGCGGCGGTTGGCATACCACAATTCGGAAGTGACGATGCGCAACGACTGGATAATGTCCGGTTTCAGGTCTTCGATAAAGAGGATGCACCGCCTGTCGAGCAGAGGCGTGTAGAACCACAGGCTGTAGTTCGGATGCCCTTCCCTCGGTAAAACCACAAGGTAACATCCCACCTCCTTATAAGAGGCTTTCCCCTGGTTATAAATATTCAACTTCTCATACAGGAGCTCCTGTTCCGACTCTGTTATATTGGGTAATCTGGGGTTTGCCATATTGTTACCTCCGTTTGGATGTTTTCATACTGACAGTATGAGTTGTGAACGAAGATAGCGAAAATTTTTGACAATAGAGGTGTTATACTCCCGTTATTTGATTTAGAGCCTGATTGAAAAAGCGAGTTTCATGCTAAACGGAATTTCTTCAAATCGGTCGAGTACGATTTTTTTGTATACGCTATGGGCTGAATAGACAGGAAAAAGTAATTCTCCATTTCCATGTATTTCCAGCATTTCCAACGTGATAGCTATTTGTCCCTGCGGGATGAACGGCCTGTCTGTTGGAGTTATCGTGATTGTTGTTGTTGCCTGATTTCGTGGGATTGTTTTATAAATGGGAGTTGTAAATAGAGGTGTCGCATTTGATTCTCGGTTTAATTGATAGATATTGATTCTTACTTTGACGCTGTCATAAGTACATTTTAGAATAGGAATTTTAATTTGTTCAATGACTGTTGCGGATTTTATATTGGTAAGTACACCTATTTCTTCTCCTAAACTATCTATTTTCAAACTTCCTCCGGGAATGCGTATCCCTTTGTTCTCGATACCGATACTTGCATATGCTATGGCTTTCTTATTCGAATCTTTGATCGATCCTTTTAAAATGATTTCTTGACTATAACAACTGAAACTGAATGTGTAGGTTAAGAAAAGAATCAAAATACACAAATTGTAACTTTGATTGTTCATCTCTTTTTTAACAATGAAAGGATAGAAAACAATAAGACTATAAATAGAAGGTATAGATACATGTTCTTATGCGTATTTCCATTTTGAATGGAATTATACATTAGATAACTGAAGAATAGCATTAAAAATAGTATGAATGCCCTGATTATAAAATGTAGTATTTTCATAGATGTATAAAGCTATATTACTATATTTAATTATGATATTTATCAGCCTGTTATAAATTTCTATTTTTGCTATAAATACGACTTGATAAGGGAAGATTACCTTTTTGAAATGAATCTAATAATCGTTAAACACAGAAAGGCTATTAATCCTCCTAAAAATGATAATATTATATCTATATAATTGAAATGTCCCCAAAATGTAAATACAATTATTGTTGCTATTAGACTAAATATAATATCGTTTTTTAATCCGTTTCTATTATATAGGAATAATAGGAGACTTGGAAATAATAACATTCCTATAGGCTCAAAATTGTATTTTAATCCAAATCTTAAAATAAATATTGCAACAAATGCGAATATGGATATTAGAATTTTTGAATATATAGTGTATCTTATTTTCATTGTTCTATTTTTTTTGTATGTGATTTAATTTTAATAAGGGTATTACAATATGATCAATTTGATAATATATTGAATACCCTTATTGATTCTTAATGTGCAAAACTACGCCACCAATAATCGTTTTGCATAAACTCTGCTACCTTTTTATGAAACGTAGCCATTCCTTCAAGAATAGATGTGGATACTTCAGATAGCCCACCATTAATGTTTTGTAATTCAATTGAATTTAATTCCTTCATGATGTATTAATTTAAATTATTATGCATTTCTATACGCTTCTTTATAAATTTCTATAGATTCTGAAGGATTAAAAAGTACTTCACCTAAGAATGTAGATAATACAAAGCCTGCGACAAATCCAATCCATCCTCCGTTAATAGAAATATTCTCTGAAGAATTTAGTTCTGTTATTAAATTATCTTTTTCCATGATATTTATCGGCCTACTCTATTCAAGCTTTTCGACCCTTATTTCCGCTTCCCGCTTTCTCTGGCAACCGGGTAACCTATAAAATAAACCAAATTCCTTGCAAGTATTCCTGTTTCTTTTACATTAGCAAAGATAGGTCGGTTCTGTGCAACCTCCTTGCACGTTCGAAAGAAAGTTCAATATTTCCGCCATAAATGTAACTTTTTTCTTTGGAAGTGAGTGGACTGACTTTGATAATAAGTTCCAACTCAAAGTTATTTGCATAATAAAACGTGCATTTAGTACGGTCGTATGCAATTTCTGCTCCGAAATCTTTTAGTTCATCTAATAAATAGTATAGTAACCGGCGACTGATATGTAGTCGTTCTGCAAATTCGGAAGGAGTTCCTGTTGCTGATTTTTGGATCATACGATGTATCCGTTGTGCCCGATCGATTGTTTCAAACAGTTGCATAATGGCGGAAATAATTAATTTTTCATTTCATCCGGTTATCCGTATATAAAAGTTCGTTTGTCGGATCGTATGCTGCCATCCGGCTGACAAGATTCCAGTTCTCGTCTTTTTTGTTCCAGGTATAGTTGCATACGCTAAGTACATGTTCGTCCAATTGCGAATAAATGATTTTGTCTTCCTGATTGGAGTAGCTGTTCGTGCGGCTGTCCCATTTCATGCAGGTGACGCTTGTTTCCGTCAAATCGTACTTGTATTCCAGGCGATATGCGTTTTCCCATTTGTCGGACACCGGATCCCAAGCCTGGACTTCTTTGGCCGCCAGGCGCTTTTGCGAGTCGTAGTCATATCGGTAACGAAGTCTCTTTTGGAAATTGCCGTCATCGTTTTTCTTGAAAACAGTTTTTGCACATACTTCCTGCTGGTTGTTGAACTCGGTGTTATAAATAAATTGTCCGCCCCCGATGTTAGTATCGAATAAAGAGAGAACCATTGCTGCTGTGATTGTAATTGCATCCATTGTTGTTTATTTTTTAAGATTAATACTTTGTTTCTTTTATCTATGGCAAAAGTAGGCAGACGATATCCGCCGGTATGTTATCGTTACGTTATCTTTAGGTTAATTCGTGCCGGCAAGTTCCCGGCAAGCATAAAAATTCAGAATCCTGTTTTTCAGCAAACAAGTATATTTGGCCTGAGCCTGGGCGGAGAGCGCGTTTGCCAGTTTCATCTTGCTTTCGTTATATTCGAATACGGTCGATTTGCCGGCGGCATATTTTTCTTGTGCGTACCGGTGGGCCTCTGTGTTTGCTTCGACCGACCGGGTTGTCGATTCATATTTTTCATATGCGGAAACAGCATCCGTATAAGCTTTCTCGATATCTTTATAAAGCGCTTTCTTTTCTTCTTCCAGGGCGAGCAGGGCATTATCGGCCTGAACTTTGGCAGTGCGGATTTCGTTACGCGTGGAGAAACGGTTGAACAGCGGAATGCTGAGCGTGATGTAGATGCTTTTCTGCATATTGTTTTGCAGTTGCCGACCGAAGGAAGCGTTTAAGGCTTGGTCCGAATGGTAATAGCCGCTACTGATCCCGGCTCCCAGCGAAAGGGAAGGATAATAGCCGGAACGGGCGATTGCGATGGACTTCATGCTGCTTTCCACCTTATAATGCGCCTGTTTGATCTGAGGCATGCAAGTCAATGCGGCGTGATAGACCTCGTCCGGCAGCAAAGAGACCGTTTCCGGATTTCCGGTCCGAACCGGAACTATCCGGAAGGAATCCGTGTCGTTTAGTTCCATTAGCTGCATGAGTTCCAGCTTGGATAGCCGTAGCGTGTTGACGGCTTCCGTGACCGTAAGTTCGTCATCTGCCAGTTGTGCCCGTACATCATATAATTGTGAATGCGGAACTTTTCCGTGGTCTATCAGAAATTGCGTTTTTGCGATTTGTTCTTCCGTCAGGAGCACTTGTTGGCGGGCAATTTCGGCTATTTCGATGTCCAGCAAGATCTGAAAATAACAGGAGACGATGTTCAGTGACAAATCGTTTCGGGTTACTTCCGTCCCGGCGATTTGTGCGGACAGGTCATACCGGTTTTTCCTGATGGAATGAAATCGTTTCAGACCTTCGAATAATACGATTTCGGATGACAAGGATAAAGAAGTGCTCTGCGCATTCGTTTCGTCATAGGTGTTGTTTTTGTTTAGCGAGCGTCCGAAGTCCATCTTTTGCGTCGTCCCTGCCTGGAGATTGGGCAGAAAATCGCTTTTCAGGTTGTTGCGTTCGATGTTCAATCTTTTGATTTCGTTTTTCTGCTTTTTTATGCTGATGTTGTGATTCAGGGCATAGTCGATGCATTGCTGTAATGTCCATACTTCCTGTGCGGAAACATTGGCGGTAAGCCATGATAAAAAGAAAGAAAGGATGATTGTTCGTTTCATGTGTATGTTTGATTGCTTTGTTTGTCGCAAAAGTAGCGGGATGATAAAAGGAATCAGGTTATCGGTATGTTATCATTAGGTTAACGGTTCCATCATCCGAAAGTGGCAAAACACGGATTTGATGTCTTTGAAAATATGTTAAAGCATACAATAACCCCATTAAAATGGCATGTTTTTGTATTCTGCTCTATATTAGGTCTTTGTATAAACGTCTGTTTGTTAAAAAATATTACCCTTGCGGGAAATTCTATTTTCACGGGTATGAAAATCGATTTTCATGCCAATGTGTTTCGATTTGGACCAACTGGTCTTTTAATGAACCGTACAATAAGTAATAGATGACAATAAGTTCATGTTTAAGAAAAACTGAACCTATATTTTAGGCACGGATTTCACGGATTACACGGCAAGAAGTTTTTTCAAAACATATTTAAACCGTGAAATCCGTGTAATCCGTGCCTAAAATTGGTTCACATCTGCCAGAAAGCGAACGTGCCTGCGCTCTTTACGTCAACATGTCGAACTGTTCGTTCCAGAGTTGGTTGTAGATGCCGCCGGAGCTGCATAGTTCGCGGTGCGTGCCGGTTTCCGTTACCTGCCCGTGGTCGAGGACGACAATCCGGTCTGCGGCCTTTATCGTGCTGAGGCGATGGGCAATGACGATGACTGTTTTGCCTTCACGTGCCAGTTCGTCCAATGCTTGCTTGACAAACTTTTCGGAAATGGAGTCGAGTGAAGAGGTTGCCTCGTCGAAAATCAGGATATCCGGCTTTTTGTACAGGGCGCGGGCAATGGCGATACGTTGGCGTTCTCCGCCTGAAAGGGAGGCGCCGTGTTCCCCTATATACGTCATGTATCCTTTTGGCAGGCGTTCGATGAAAGATTGTAACCCCAACCGGTTGGTCAGATCGACGATCCGTTTCATATCCGGATGCAGGTCGCCGACAGCGATGTTTTCAACAATTGTTCCGGCAAACAATTCGATCTGCTGCGGTACGGTTCCGACACGGCTGCGCAGGCTCCGGTTGTCGATCTGGGCGATGTCGTAGTTGCCGATCCGTATTTGCCCGGACTGTATCGGATAGATATGTTGCAGCAAAGAAATTAAGGTGGTCTTGCCGGAGCCGCTTGCACCGATGATGGCTGTTGTTTTTCCTTTTTCGATGGTCAGATTCAATGTTTCGAATACCTGCTTGCGGGAACCGTAGCGGAAGGAAACGTTTTCGAACGTGATGTCACCGATCATGTCCGGTTCGAGCGCGATTTTCTGCTCATCGTCCTGCTCGCGTTCCAAGTCCATGATCTGGAACAGGCGATCCGCAGCGATCAGGGCGTCCTGGATGGTCTGGTTGGAAGTGATCAGCGAACCGATAGGTGAAAGAACATAACCGACCAGCGAGTAGAACACCATCAATGTTCCCGGCGTCAGCTCCTGGTCGACTACCAGGATGCTGCCAAGCCACAGGATAGCGATCGTAATGCCTGTCGAAACGAACTGGACTCCTCCCTGTGCCAGTATGGCTCCATGAATGCTGCGATAGGTGTTTTTCAATAAATGGACAAATCGGCTTTCCGTTTTCAGGTTGGCGAAGTCTTCGATTCCAAAACGTTTGATCGTCGTAATCGAGTTGATCGATTCTACTAATTGTGATTCCAGGTCAGCGCTACTTTCCATAATGCTGCGTTGGTATTTCCGGTTCAACTTGTTGAAGGCCCAATAGATAAGATAAAATAAAGGGGCCGACACCAATGTGATCAACGCTAATTTCCAGGAGTAGACGAACATCAGGCAGACGGAAAAGACGAGGATCATCATGTTTACCACTAAGTCCAGCGATACGTTGTTGATGAAATTGCGGATTTTCACGGCATCGTTCACACGCGAAATGATTTCACCGACACGCATCGTGTCGAAGAATTGTTGGGGCAACGTGAGCAGGTGCTTGTAATACCCCAAGATAAGGGCGGCGTCTATGCGTTGTCCGGTCTTTAGTGCAAGAATGCTTTTCATCGCTCCTACAAAAGTCCGTAGCAGCAGGATCAGCAACATGATGACTCCCATCAGGTTCAGCAGGTTCAGGTTCTTGTCTACCAAAACATAATCGGTTATTTTGCCGACATAGACGGAGGTCGATAATCCCAAGATACTATATATGAACGCTCCGAACAGTGCCTGGAACATGACGTTTTTATGTGGCATCAGCAATGACAGGAACTTGCGCGTCATGCTGACCTTCTGGTTTCCCTGGCGAAATGTCTCCTCCGGTTCCATCAGGACCAACACGCCCGTCCATTCCGCCTGGAACTCCTCATTCGTCTTTTTGTGCATCCGCCCGTCTCCAGGGTCCATATAGGTGATATGCGTGTCCGTCACTTTGTAGATGACGACGAAATGTTGCAATACCTCTTTGACCACGATGTGGGCGATTGTTGGCTTGGGCACGATTTGCAAGGCTTCGAATTGGGCGCGGACGCCTTTGGCAGACAACCCCAACTTGTTCGCGGCTTCTACCAATCCTAAAATATTTGTTCCCTTCTGGTCGGTAAATGCGTATTGCCGGATGCGGGCTACCGGAAATTGCAGGCCGTAATGCGCACATACGGAAGCGAGGCAGGCTGCCCCGCAATCGGTGATATCGTGTTGTTTGATCTTGATTCCTTTTTTCATCTTCTTTTATCTGTTTAATTTTTAGCAATCATTGTGTTGGAGTTATATTGTACGGGATTTGCCCAGTCGTCGATCTTCTGGTACAGCAGGTCGAAGAGGGAACGTTCCGTGATCATGAAATGCGCGCTGACAGTCATTCCTTTTTTCAGCACGCCTTTCTTGCCGTTTCTGCGGAGTGTCAGATAATCCCGTTCCATGCTGCATTTTACTTTGTAGAAGGAGTTACCCTCGCTATCGGTCAGGAAATCGGACGAGATATCTTTTACTTTGCCGGGAATCGTGCCCCATTCGTTGTAGTTGAACGATTCCACTTGCATATTGACCGGCATGCCGGGATAGAGAAACCCGATATTGCGGGGCGTCACATATACTTCTATGCAAAGGGTCGAGTCCGGGCTGACGACGGCAAGCGACTGTCCTGCCTGGATATTGCTGCCCCGGTAGATACCGGAGAACTGGTCGATTGTCCCGTCCACCGGGCTGCGAACGATATACAGGTCTTTTTCTTTTTCTTCCTGCCGGAGGCTTGTGTTCATTTCGTTATGCTGGTTCCGGTAGGTGTTCCGGTCGGTTTGCTAGGTGCTTAGCTGGCTTTCCTGCAGGGATGCCAATTCGTTTTGCTGGCTTTTATACTGGAAATAATATTTATCGTATTCCTCTTCGGAGATCACCTTTTTCTCAAAGAGGGTTTTGTTGCGCAGATACTCTTTTTCTGCCTGTGCCAAAGTCGTCTCGAGCTCTTTTTTGCGACGGATAAAATAGCTGTATTCTTGTTGCCGGACGGGAGAACGGAAAACGGACGGTGTTTGTCCTTCTGCCAGATAGGCGAGATCTGCCAAATGGTCTTCATAATCTTTGATCCGGTTTGTCTGGTAGTTGATCTTATAGTCGCTGTTGTTTGTCCGGAAGCGCAGGAGCACGTCGCCTTTCCTCACTTGTTGCCCTTCCCGGACGAATACGGAGTCTACATATTCGGTGATAGCTGCCTTGATTTCGGTCTTTTCGGTTACCGGCCGTACCACTCCGCCGCCCTGTACGGAAATATCCACATAAACAAAAGGCAGTGCGATGATTGTGGCTGTGATAGCTGCCAATACAACCCAGTAGATAACTTGCGATTTTGTCGTGTGCTGATAGATGTACGTCTCGATGCTGTTCTCTATCCATTCGTTCGGTAATAACATGATCTTATTTGTTTTATGGTTTATACGTTGTTGTTTTCGGCAAAGGTATAAAGAGCATAAAGCGGGGAATGTTATCGGTAGGTTAATGTTAGGTTAATGAAAAAGGAGGGTTTAAAGATGCAGATATCTTAATAAGGGTGATCATGATATTGTTAAAGGTTAAATTCGTGATTGATTGATGATTTCAAATGAATACAGGTAAGAAATTTATTTTGTCTGATGTATCCAAAGAAGAACTTAAGAAAAGAAGAATTCCTGTATACTCTTATTTGCTGTAATGCTTGAAAGCGCATATCCATTTTATTTTATTCAAAAGGATAAGGGAGATTCCGAGGGTCTTATCATAAAGAAAACGTCGATAAGAGTGCTTATATGCTTATAAACAACATTTCCTTAAATGAAAATCCTGATTTAGTAGAACAGATAGAATCATTTTTCATAAAACAATATGAATATTTTGGCAACTGTTCCGCGGATGTAACACGGTTGGGGGATAATATTACCTAATCCTATGATCTGATTCCAAGGAATATCGGGGTAGTTCGTTAAGTAGCAGTGTGAAGTTTTATTATCGATCGTTTTGATACTTTCTCCAATGAAGATTAGCTGAATGCGTATAATATCAAACGTTCTTAAATTAGTAGGGCTTGGCTATGTTTTTTATTAATAAACAGGTAAATACTGACTACAAGCCCTCCTATGATTGTTGCTATAATATCATACCAGTCAAAACCATATCCTAATAGTTGTATGCATTCGTATACAAGTCCTCCAAATATGATAACTATCAATTCATAAAATGGATTCTTTCTCTGAAGTTTAAATAGCTCTTTCATAATAAGATAGAATAAATATGTTACAGGTACAGACATGAAACTTGGAAAACAATCTGCCAAATGCCAATCATAAATATGGTTGGAGTAAATATATGGACGATAAAAATAGGAGCCACAGAAACTTATTGTAAGGAAAAGTAAGAAAGTTATAATCTTTTTCATATTCTAAATTCTCTACCGGACTTTTGACATTGAACACATATTAAAAAAAAGCTGGAATAGAAATGATATATTCTATTCCAGCCTGTTCTTAGCAAGTTTTACATTTATTGTTATTTAATAAGTAGATGACATCTACAAAGATAATGATTAATAATAATGTAGTTTTTAATATAGATGCAATTGATACCTCTTGCGGTTCCTCCATTAGTGGAGTTAACCATATTGGTAAAACAATAGTAGGAAACAGTTTTTTGAAAATAGTGAGTAAAAACACTATGATGAATAAACTGGCATTTATTATTCCTATTTTTGTATTGGATAAATTGTTAATCTTTTCCAATTTCATAGCAGTGCTCTAATGCTTGTAGATATAATGTTCCAGTTGCAATAATTAAACCTGCTACTACGAAAGGATTCCCTCCTTCAATGTTAATTAATTCTTGATCATTAAGTTCTTTCATGATGATATTTTTTTATGTTGTTAATATTGACTACTTTTGCATAGTCCCAATAGTATAAGCAATAACTCCGCCAACACCAGCAATAGCTGCACAATAGAGTGCTTCTTGCCAATGCCACTGGCCATCACCGCCATTAATTTCTTTCATTTCTTGATTGCTCAAGTTCTGTAATTCTACATTTGTATTCATAATGATAATTGATTAAAAAGGTTTGTAATAAATAAAGTTTTCATTATTAGATAATCCAGTCAATAGGAAATTCAGGTTTTAACTGTTCGATAATCCAATCGATAACTCCGCCACCATTCACTTCTACACTTTCTTTTTCTGTTAACTCTTTCATGTTTTTATAAATTTAAAATTAGACATAAATATTGATTCTTCCAAATTTTAGTGGATGTGTGTCAATTTTTTCAACTCATCCAGTGGGCTTGGGTTGCTTGGACAGCAAGAGCAAGTACCCGGTTCGGGAGGAATGCAGCCTCCGTTAATACTTGATTTTTCAGCTTTTGTCAGTTCTGACAATTCTTTTGTTCCTTTTTTCTGTTTCATAACTTTGTTAATTTATTTGTTAGTAAAAAATGTTTATTCTTTTTGTTGATACAAAGTAGAGCGGCTGTCTTGTCTCGAATGTTAACCGTACGTTTTTATTCTGTTCATGCATTTATCAACTTTCGGGGTTGACAGACTTCCGGGGAAGCGTTCGCTCTATCTTTGATCCTTTTTCATAAAGTAAAATTTAAAATTGTTAGTAATATTGTTGTTTTATCTCTTTTGATATTGCAAAGATAAACCGGTTGTTTCTTCTTGAATGTTATCCTTACGTTATCGTTAGGTTAAGAATGTGATCTCTGTTTGTTTGATTCTTTCCGCTGCCCGGATCCGGAGAACCGGGCAGCATATCCGGTCATAGAGAAGATCCGGATATTTACAGCCTCCTGGAACGGGCTTCTTGATTGTGACTTGTTCGTTTTTGATATTGCAAAGATAGGGTGGCAGATTTGCCTCGAATGTTAACCGTACGTTATCGTTAGGTTAAGAAATTAATATTCTAACAAGTTTCCCATTTTCTAATACCCATTTGTAGATACCTTTTTCTTCTGTTGAACTCCCTCCCGAAATTGTTTGTTGTTCTTTCTTTGTAAGTTCTTGAAATAAAAAATCGATAGATTTCATGTTCTTTTATTTTATGTTAATATTGTTTTGTTTGTTTGATATTGCAAAGGTATGACGGTTTAAAATGCAAATATGTTATCAAAAGGTTATCTAATATTATCGAAATGTTATATATTCGTGGCATGAATATCATGAAAAGGGTATATATAGTAAAATTTATTACGGCATTAGGCTTATTAGCGATATTATCGTTGCAGATAATATGGTTATATAATATGTATATGCTTTTGTGGAATGATATCAAGGAGAAAGCAGAAGAGCAACTCTGGGTTTCTGTAGAATTAGAGGTAATATATAGAGTAGAGAGCATGCCAGATGCTGATCAGCCGAGAGAAATATTATCTGGTCCCATAGAAGACGCAGGAAATCTAACGAAAATGATTGTCCCTTTGCATGAATCTTTGATCCAATGGGGTTTCCCTATTGATATGTCCCAATTAGATAGTATTTATACCTCTAAATTAAAAGAACAGCATATACAAACAGATATAGTTCTGAATCATATAAATATGAAGGATCAGTCTGTAATTCAATCTGCCGGAGCTTCTGGAGTCTCTTCTTTGGGTGCAATAAAAACAGAGATTATCCCAATCCGGGAAGACGGCTCCGAAGGCATCCAAGCTGTAATATTGAATCCCTATGTGACAATCTTCGAACGAATGGGGCTGATATTGATCGCCACAGCCCTTATAATGGTATTTGTTGCTGCCTGTATCGTCTATCAAATCAAGGTAATCTTTTTTCAAAACAAAATCGCCAAGCTACGGGAAGATTTTTCGTATGCAATGGTTCATGATATGAAGACTCCTCTTAGTTCGATTCAGTTGGGACTCCGTCTTTTGTATAGTAATAAACAGACCGGGGAAAAACGGGAAAAAAGTTTTCAGATTGTGGAGGATGAAGTCGCTCATTTGTTGGCTTTGACAAATAAGGTGTTGACTCTGTCAAAGATGGAAAGTGGGAAGTTGAGGCTTGATAATAAGAAGTTTCGGATTGCCCCGGTTATCAATGATTTGATAGAGAAGTTTTCGGTGAAAGCGGGTAAGGAGACTCTGTTTTCTACCGATATACGGCAAGAACTGGTATATGGTGATGAAGAGTTTCTGAAAGAAGCGATCAGCAACCTGATCGACAATGCCATCAAATATTCCGGAGATTCCGTCCGGATCGATATTTCGGTCGGTTCGGATGATACTTATACATGGATCAGGGTGAAAGATAACGGATTCGGTATCTCGCACCAAGATCAGAAAAAGATTTTCGAGAAGTTCGAGCGGGCGGCAGCTATCGACCGGAACCGTAAGGGGGGAGCTGCCGGTTTCGGCCTGGGACTGAACTATGTCTACCGGGTGGCCGAAGCGCATGGCGGGGAAGTCCGTGTGTTCAGTATCGAAGGTCAATCCAGCGAGTTTACGATTTATTTACCTATACTAATCCAAACAATTGAGACATTATGATTAAGCTGTTATTGGTAGAAGATGATGCCAGCCTGTGCTACATGGTGAAATCATCTCTTGAAGATTTGATCGGAGGCTATGAAGTGATCATTGCTAACAATGGAAAAGAAGGGCTGGATGCCTGGAAAGAGCATCATCCGGACATTATCGTGACCGATATAGAGATGCCTGTAATGGATGGAAGGGAGATGGTTTCCAGAATACGGGAGATAGACGGCGATACGCCTCTTTTATTCGCTTCCGGCCATGTCACCCCGAAAGATGTGATAGAGGGATATCAGATCGGAGCCAATAATTATATCAAAAAGCCTTTTATCGCGGAAGAAATGGATGCGCATATCCGTGGACTGTTGAGTATGAAAGAAGGGGCGCGTTCCAAGAATCAATCCCGTATATATACGATTGGCAGCTATCAGTTGGATGCAGAGCATTGTCTACTGAAAAGCGCCGATGAGAAGAAGAAAACATTGACTCCGCGGGAAGCCGGCATTTTGGAACTTCTCTGTGAGAATAAAGGGGAAGTGATCCGGCGTGAAGCGATATTAAGCCGTTTTTGGGAGACTGAGGATGATTATTTTGCTTCTCGCAGCCTGGATGTTTTTGTTTCGAAGTTACGCAAACTCTTTACAAATGATCCTTCTGTCGAAATCCAGACAGTCAGAGGGGTTGGGTTGATGTTGGTGGATAACTGATTTTTTCGATCGTCCGGTAAGCATCCCGGATGACAGTTGGCGGAAAACCGTTGATCTCCAATAAACGGATGGCGTTGCGTTGGTAAAGGGGGCCGCTCTTCAGTTTGTAGTCGAACGAGAAGGTTTCATCTTGGATAACTTCGCTGAAATGGTATAGGTCGTATTCTGTGTCGAGCAATGTTGCCAGTTCCGCGTCATGTGTGGAGGCGACGATTATGTTATCCGTAGTATTCAGGTATGATAAGACGGCTTTGGCGACAGCAATACGTTCGGTGGTGTTCGTCCCTTTGAATATCTCGTCGAACAGGAAGAGGTTGGCTGTTCCTTCCTGACTCCGGCTGATCATCTCTTTGATCGTATCGACCTCTTTCATATAGAAACTTTTTCCTTCCGAGAGGTCGTCGGCGAGCATCAGGGCGGAATAGATCTTTATGGGGGCGGACAGTGCGAATGTCCGGGCAAAGGCAGTGTGAAGCGTCTGCGCCAGTAAGACATTAATCCCGATTATACGGATAAAAGTTGTTTTACCGGACATGTTCGAACCATTCAGCAGTACAGACTTCTCTTTTATAATAACGGAATTAGACACACAGTCCTCTATCAGAGGATGATATATCTCTTCACCCTCCAGTCTGTACCCATTGTCCGCTTTTTCCGGCAAGCAGTAATAAGGCAGCTCTTCCCGCAGGTAGTAGACGGATAACAGGCAGTCCGCCAGTCCGACAAACCGGTACACGGTTTCAATCTCCCGGTTTTTATTCCTCAGAATAGATACGGATTGCAGAAAAGAAAGCGGTTCTGTGAGAAAGAAAATATGAGCCAGTTCGGTACAGAACCAGACAAAGACAGCCATGTCGCTTTGCAGTTTACTCTCCATCCGAAGGAATAAAGCGGTTTTCCGGATCGGTCTGAGTGTTGCCAACGCATCCGGAATCTCTTTCGTCAGCTTGCCTAACTCCGGATATTTGCACAACTCTTCTGCTATCCCCAGGAGTTTGATCAGTTGGGGCACGGAATGTATGTAATCGAGACTCTTGGGTTTGAATGCGTAATGGATAACAGCATTCAGAATAATAGCGACCAGGAAAAGCATTCCGCAGGCTGTTATATGTGCAAACAGATAAAGAAGCAGGAACAAGGCCGGCAGAAACTTCAGGATTGTAAAGGCGATCTTGGTCTTTTCGGATGCTACCGGATGTTCGTCTGCCATCAACCGTACGATGCTATAAACCTCCGTATCCCGCAGGCGGAACAAAGCCTTCGCCAGCCTGCCCCGGAAGTTTGCGTCTGTTTTCAGATGATTGATAACATCTTCGTTCTTCCCGATCTCCCCTTTTGCCAGGGGGATGGTTCTTAGCGTATGATACAGGTATTGTTGCCCGATCCCCGATGTCGTCCTATCCGCAAAAGTAAACAACTCTTCCACCCCCAAGTCCGAGTAAGTCTGGCCGGACAACAGGTTATCCCCTCCCTTCTTTTTCGTGTGGAGGAAGTAAGCAGAGATATCCGTCAGGTTGAAGTCCCCCGGCTTTATTTCTCCTGTGTAGTTGTTCGCTTTTCGTTTCATTGGCCGTAATTATCTCTGTAATAGTTGCAAATATAATATAAGTATTCAGAACTTGTACCGTGCCGAAGCCATAAATTCCCGCGGGCGGATATCGATCCAGGAGGTATAGCTTTCCGTGGCGGAATACTGCGTGTAGCTGTACTGTTTCTTATTGAACAGGTTGGTGGCTTCGGCTACAAATTGCCAACTCCCCGTTTTCCACCGGAAGGAAAGGTCGGCGAAGAAAGTGTTGACCGCCTTGTCACGGCTGACGTCGTTGTGGTAATGGTCTGCCGATAGATTGATTTCTACGGGGAAAAGTTCGTAGGAGAGCTGGAGCTTCTGGACGACGTCCAGGAGCGGATCGAGGCGTGTGCCGGTTCCGATCTTCGATCTTCCGAGATGGATGGTGGCCTGGTAGCTGGCGGAGAAGCTGCGGGCAGGTGTCCAGGTGATCTTCGGTTCGTATTGCATGAAGTCGTATCGGTAAGGCAACCGTTCGCCGGCACTCAACTGTTCCGCCTCGCTGCGGCCAAGAAGATAAGTGAGCGAAGTCTTCAGCCCGTAATCGTAAAAGCCTTTGGAGAGTGTTCCCTTCGCGGTCCATCCGGAAGAATGGTTGGAGAGGCGGTGGGAGACAAGGGTGACTTGCCCGTCCCGTATTTGCTGTTCGAAGATGCGGTCTGAGCATCCCCGGTTATGGTTGAGCGACAGGGTGGCGAAGAATTCGCGCACCGTATTTTTGTATTCTCCGTACAGCGAATAGCTATGCGTGCGGTTCACCGGCATGATTCCGTTGTTCATTCGGTAATTGCGGTAGTCCGTGCGGTAGGCATCCGGGTACAAGTCGGTGATGTTTCCGTAGTTTTCGTGATAGTTGGCGTGGAAGGAGAAACGCCAGGCATAATTGAACTTATAATTGATGTACAGGAACGGGTTGACCGCCAAGCGGGAAAAGCCGGCTGCCGGGAAGGTGGTCCATACGAGCGGAAGATTGAAAGCCAGATTCCATTTGTACAGGTTACACTGGTAGTTCGGTTTGAAATACAGGTTTGTCCCGTTCCGGATCGAATTGAGATCGCCTGTTATGCCGGCCGTATATTGCCGGGTCAGGCTCCCCTTCTTGCGCAGGAAAGCGAGGGAATGGTCCAGGTATAGCTGTTGCAAGTTTAACGCTTGCTTGTCCCTGTCTATCAGGATGCGTGCTGGCAGATTGTGATAGCGGAGCAGGGAACGGAGTTCGAGCGTGTATTTGTCCCGTGTCCAGATGTTTTGCAGGTAGTTGCGTACGCCCATGTCCGGGGTCTGGATGCGCTGGTTGACCGATGAGGCGCCGGAGATGCGGGATGTGCCTCTTTCCTGTTGCGTGAGATCATGCAGGTAGTTGGCGTTGAGGCGTAATTGTGTCGTTTCGTTCAGCTTGTACACCCGGTTGCCGGAAAGGGAATGCACGTTGTTAAAGAGCAACCGTTCCTTTTTCAGCGGTGCGGAGAAGGAGAGCTGGGAAAGGAATGACGGGATCGAAGGGCCTGTTTTCCCTTCGGCTCCTATTTGTGTAAGTACGTTCTGTTCGTCTGTCACGTCGTCTCCCCGGTTGTTCCCTTTATAAATATAGGCGGACTGGCTTTTACGGCTGATCTGGATGGCATTGCCCATGCCTTTCCACAAAAGGGGGGAAGCGCCCATGCCTCCTTCTAACGTGCCCATCCAGCGGTCGCGGAAGTCGTCTTTCAGTTTGAGGTTGATGGCGATATCTTCGGTTGTCAGCTTCTTTTGCAGGACACGGATGGGCTGGTGGTTTTCCATTACCTGCACGCTCTTGACGGCGTTGGCCTGCAGGTTGTTGGTCAGTTGGTTGTACCGCCCGTCGGTCAGGTCCATTCCTTCCACGTAGAATTTGCTGATGTTTTTCCCGTTGTACGAGATTTTCCCGTCGTCGTCCACATCCACGCCTGGCAGTTTCTTCAGCACGTCTTTGATCGCCTCGTCTTTCGGGCTGATGAATTGCGACACGTCGTAGTTGATCGTGTCCTGCCGCCCGTAGACGCGTCCCGGACGTATCTCGACCTCTTTCAGTGTGAAAACTTCCGGTTCGAGGCGGATACGGAGCGTTGCCCCGGCGGTGATCTTTTGCCGGATCGCTTTATATCCTAACAGCGAGACGTGGACGAACAGCGAATCGTCTGCCTGGCGGAGCGGGAGGATGAATGTGCCGTCGGCCTTTGTCAGGGTGTAGGTCAGCGGGACTTGCCGTCCGGCTTTGCGTATCTGCACGGTTGCGGCGTCTACCGGCTGGCCGTTTTCGGCATCGGTCACAATCCCTTTGATGGTTTGTTGGGCAGACAGGCTACAGGCAGTGAGCAGGAGAATGAGTATATACAGGAGGCTCTTCATCGTTTTGTACTTGTTTCTGTTACTCTTTTTCTATCGGGTTGTAAGGCGTGTTCTTCGGGTGTATCGGTTGTCCGTCCTCTCCTTTGACGATGACTTGCATGCCGGGGGAGGTTTCTTTCAGGTAGCCGATCGGGTCGGCGGCGAAGCGTTCGTGTACCCGGAGCAGGTCTTTGCGGGAGATCGGTTCGTACTCGCTTCCGGCGAACAGGATGGCTTCCTCTTTGCGGGCTTTCTCGATGCCGGTGCAGACGAACGTGTAGTGCTGCCGGTTGTCAGAGGCTTTCAGGATCAGGCCGGGCAGTCCTTGCAGTTTCCAGGGGCCTTCGCTGCGGGGGATTTCCGGGGTGTACCAGGCTTCGTAGTCCCGTCCCCGGAACCGGCAGGTCGCTTTGTAGCAGGTGTAGGCGAGGAGGGTTGCCGTGTCGGGGTGCAGTTCCCAGACGGGAAGTTCTGTCTTTTCTTCCGAACGGAAATTGCTGGCGGCGATGGGTTCGAGTTGTGTCAGTTTGCCTTCGGGGTAATTTTTGTATATCTGGTAGTTCACCTGGCTGTTGCCTTGTTTCATGTGTTCATTGATGATTTCCTGCGAGGCTCCGGTCGCTTTGTCCATTTCGATAAGCGAGTCCATGCGGAAACGGGCATAGCTGTAGAACAGGGAACTTTTAGCGCCAACCTTCAGCATCATGGTTTCGTCGATATGCCTGTCCTCATGGGCCGTGTCGCCGACGAAGGAAAGGGCGTACTGGGCGGTGAACAATACCTTGTCGATGGGTTTCGCCTTGAGAACTTCGTTCATGTTGTACACACGGATATTGAACTGGGCCTGTGCAGCCCCGCACGCCAGTAAAAGAACTGCGGATAAAAGGATTCGTTTCATAACCTTAACCGTTTTAGAGTGTTTGTCTGATCGCAAATGTAGCGGACGGCAAACCTCCGGAGCGACTAAAGTTATTACTGAAATATTACGGGGGTGTTATTCCTCCTTTTCCCTTTGGAGTAGAGTAACGGAAAAAGATTGATGAAAAGCGTTGTGTTCTCCTGTTTTTAAGATAGCTTTGTGGATGTTTTTTGTATATGGTTATTAATGAATTGGATCTATATGGCTAAGATAATAGTAAAAGAGATACCCGTATCCGTTATTAGAATCAGCAATGAAGACTATATCAGCCTTACTGATATGTTGAAAGCAAAAGATGGCGAATACTTTTTTTCAAACTGGTTAAGGAATAGAAATACGGTTGAATTTCTTGGAATATGGGAGAAGCTGAATAACCCGGCTTTTAATTGTGTCGAATTCGACATAATTAAAAGTCAGGCAGGATTAAACAGTTATCGTCTCAGTGTGAAAGAGTGGATGCAAAAAACAAATGCTGTTGGTATTGTTTCAAAGACAGGTCGCTATGGTGGTACTTATGCCCATAAAGACATCGCTTTTGAATTTGCTATGTGGATTAGCCCTGAATTTAAAGTATATCTGATACGTGAGTTTCAGCGGTTAAAGACAGAAGAGCAAGCACAACTCGGTTGGACTGCCAAGCGTGAACTGTCTAAAATCAACTACCGCATCCATACCGACGCAATCCGGCAACACCTGATACCTGCGGAAGTAACCGCTAAACAGGCAAGCGTTATCTATGCCAATGAAGCCGATGTCTTGAATGTGGCTATGTTTGGAATGACAGCAAAGATGTGGCGGGAGCAGAATCCTGAACTGAAAGGAAATATCCGCGACTATGCTTCCGTAAACGAACTCATTTGCCTCTCGAATATGGAAAACCTCAATGCTGTTTTTATCGACCAAGGCATTCCACAGGGAGAGCGGCTCATCAAGCTCAATCAGATTGCCATTCAGCAAATGCGAGTATTGGAAGATGATGGAAACAGGAAGTTGCTAAAATAGGCTGGCTATTCTTGACTATCCAGGTCACTTTTCTCTGTTTGTTCTCCACGAACAACTGATCCGAAGATGCCGATTTTGAGGATACCGTATTTATCGGCAAATTTGGATTTGAATTGTTTTAGCAAAGTAATATAATATCTGTAATCTTTCATGAAGAATCCTGTATATGGGATCAAAGATACATAAAAAACGGTGATTCCTATGTAAATAGTAGTTTTTTCCGTAAGTTTGTGCAAACTTCTTTCAAGTAAGGGGTTAAGTGATCAAAAAGCACAAAATAATAAAGCAAACTTTCATAAATGAAGACTTTGGATAAACAGAAAAAGAACGTCCTTACCCTTTGCGGGGCGGCGATGGCATCGTTGCTTCTTTGGGGATGTGGCGGAACAAACCCTACGGCCGAATCATTCGAACGGTCTGATTATTATACGCGTGGTATCGGACAGTATCCGGGCGACCCGAAGGAGGATTTTTCACCTTCCCTGGCACCGGATCATTCCACTTACCGTAACATTGCCCGGTTGCGATCGGCTTTTGCCTCTTCCAGCCATGACTATAACTTAGTGGCACAGTTGGCGACAGACGGTATCGTGACGGACAAGCAACCACAGTACCTGAACCTCTCGACTCCCGATGGAGACGTTCCGAGACGCGAACGAGAATGGATGATCGACGAAGGGCCGTATTCACGGAATACTTTTCCCGGCGGAGATACTTATTTCCAGTTTACGCTGGCAAACTATAGCAAAGCGGCCGGCAAACTGTCGCTGGTAGGGACGGTCGTGTATGACGATAACGTGTCGAAAGGCGGTTACGAGATCATCTGCCAGGGCTCCAATGACGGGAAGAACTGGACCGAAATCGGTAAACTGAGCGGTAGCGGCCTGCCCGGTCAGGCGCTTTCCGGACGGGTGGTGGTGACCGACCCGAACAAACAGACGGGAGAAACAACCATGCCGGTCCGCAAACTGAATGAAACGATCACTTTCAATTCCGAAGATGCCTATTCTGATTACCGCGTGCTGCTGAAGATGGCAGGCGCGCACGATTGGATATTTACGGAAGCGAACTTCATGGATAAGGACGGATTAGTGGAAATGAAGCCGTCGCAGTTCTTCAACAGTGCCTGGATGAGTGCTACTGCGGGTGAAGAATGGTTGTATGTGGACCTTGGCAGCACGTCGGAGTTCGACAAGGTCGTGTTGCACTGGATCAACAAAGCCGTCAAAGGAAAAGTGCAGGTGTCGGATGATGCCATGCAGTGGAAAGATGCGGCCGAACTGCCGGGTGGTGACGGCTTGATAGATGAAATTGCTTTGAACGGCAAACAGAATGCCCGCTATGTACGCCTTCTGATGCAACAGCCGGCGAACGACAGCCGTTACATCCTGAGCGAAGTGGAAGTTATGGGTAAAGGTGGACTGGTGGCTCAGCCTGTGGCTGCCCCTGCCGTTTCGAAAGGAGAGATCATCTTGTCCGGCGGTAATTGGGAGTTGCAACGTGCTTCTGAAGTGAATGCTTCGGGTGAAGAAATCTCGACTCCGGAGTTCAAACCGGAGAACTGGATCGTGGCAACTGTACCGGGAACGGTATTGAGCAGTTACAAGAATATCGGGGCAATCGCCGATCCGAACTATGCGGACAACCAGTTGCAGGTATCCGAATCTTTCTTCTGGTCGAACTTCTGGTATCGCGACGAATTTGAAGTGCCGGAAGGATTCAAGCAGGATCGCCTGTTCCTGAACTTCGACGGGATCAACTGGAAAGCGGATGTCTATATGAATGGAAAGAAACTGGGGCGTATCGAAGGCGCCTTTATGCGGGGCAAGTTCGATGTGACGGACTTGGTTGTCCCGGGTAAGAACGTGGTGGCTGTAGAGATCATCCGGAATAACCATATCGGGGCGATCAAGGAAAAGAATAAACAGAGCACGGACTTCAACGGTGGAATCTTAGGGGCGGATAACCCGACCTTCCACGCTACGATTGGTTGGGATTGGATTCCGACTGTCCGTGGACGCAATATCGGTATCTGGAACGATGTCTTCCTGACTTCTACCGGGAAGGTGACGGTTGCCGATCCGCTTGTTACGTCTGTCCTGCCGTTACCCGATACGACTTCCGCTACCTTGACGGCCGAGGTGATCGTGAAGAACCACGATGCCAATACGGTAAACGGTACGTTGGAAGGCAAAGTAGGAGATATCACATTCCAGCAACCTGTTTCCCTGGCGGCGGGAGAAGAGAAGACGGTCGTTTTCGATGTCAAGGATTTCCCGCAACTGAAGATGGAGAACCCGCGCTTGTGGTGGCCTAAAGGTTACGGCGCGCCGAACCTCTACGATGCCAACTTCACCTTTAAAGTGGATGATAAGGTTTCGGATGCGAAAGACTTCAAAGTCGGTATCCGCCAGATGACGTTCAATGAAGATAATCATATCCTGAGTCTCTTTATAAATGGCCGTCGCTTTATCGGTCGTGGTGGTAACTGGGGCTTCAGTGAATCGAATTTGAACTATCGCGGCCGTGAATATGATATCGCCGTGGCTTACCATGCCGATATGAACTTTACGATGATGCGTAACTGGGTCGGCATGATCGGTGACGAGGAACTTTATGAGGCCTGTGACCGCCACGGTATCATGATCTGGCAGGACTTCTGGCTGGCTAACCCGGCCGACGGTCCCGATCCGTATTACCCTGAAATGTTTATCGCCAATGCAGAAGACTATGTAAAACGGATTCGCAGCCATGCTTCTATCGGCCTCTACTGCGGACGTAACGAGGGTTTCCCACCCGAACAGATCGACAAGGCGTTGCGCCGTATCGTCAAGGAAGACCATCCGGATATCCATTATATCTCCAGCTCGGCCGATGATGTGGTGAGTGGCCACGGCCCGTACCGTATGCTTCCGGCAAAAGAATATTTCACGCTGAAGACTGGCAATGACAAATTTCATAGTGAACGAGGCATGCCGAACGTAATGACCTACGAAAGCATGCTCCGGACCTTCTCGCCGGAAGGAATCTGGCCGCAGGATAACCAGTGGGGTATGCACGACTATACCCGCGAAGGGGCACAGGGTTGTACCTCTTTCAACGAGATTATCGCGAAAGGGTATGGCGAGCCGCAGAGTGCGAAGGAGTTTGCCGAATTGGCACAGTGGGTGAACTATGACGGCCACCGCAGTCTGTTCGAGTCCAGAAGCCAGAACCGTAAAGGTCTGCTGATGTGGATGAGCCATTCCTGTTGGCCTTCAATGGTATGGCAGACGTATGATTATTATTTCGAGCCGACTGCCGCCTATTTCGCAATCAAGAAGGCTTCCGAACCGCTGCATATCCAGTGGAACCCGGCAACGGATGAGGTGGAAGTGGTCAATTACAGCGCCGGAACACGTAAGGGACTGACAGCAAAAGTCCAAATCTTGAATATGGATGGATCTGTAGCCTGGGAAAAAGAGGCGACTGTCGATAGCAATGAAGATACGACCAATAAATGTATCAAGTTGGCATTCCCGGTCAACCTGTCGAAGGTCCACTTCATCAAAATGGTCCTGACCGAAAACGGTAAAGTCGTTTCCGACAACTTCTATCACAGAAGCTTGGAAGAGAACAACTACCAGGATCTGCGCCAGTTGGCAAAGGTTGCTTTACAGTCTACGACAACCGTGGATAAGCATGCAGACGGAACCTGGAGCGCCGTGTCCGTTATCGAGAACAAGACGTCTACACCGGCTTTGATGATCCGCCTCAATGTTGTCGGTAACAAAGACGGCCAGCAACTTCTGCCTGTATTCTATTCCGACAACTATTTCTCTTTGCTTCCGGGTGAAAAGAAGGAAGTCCGCATGAGCTGGAAAGATGAAGATACCAGAGGCAATGAAGGCAAGGTCCTGATTACCGGGTATAACGTCGAATAATATTATAAGTAGGCAACGGGGTAGTGTGTCAAAATCTTTCAGGCACGGATTACACGGAAAACATGGAAAGAAAATAAATTTATCCATGCAAATCCGTGAAATCCGTGCCTGAATTATGTCTATTAGTAAGCTGGATCATCTCCTGTCACGCTGAAAGTTTTCGCCGCCTTGCCCGTAGCCCGAATGTCGCGATTGACCGTGAGATCATCCTTCCTGCCGTATGGGGAAATGTCTCTTATGTCAACTCCTTGGCTTTGAATGTGCAGGTCGCTTATCTCCGCAACGCTCTTTTGGCCGGTATCGTTTCCCTGACAAAAAAAGGCGATATGCTGAAAGGATAAAAAAACTTGCTATCTTTGTACGTCTGTATTTACTAAGTAAATTGAACTGTATGAGTTTCAGCGAGAAGTGTTGCCGGGTTTTGGGGCAGGCTACGAATGCATATCATATCACTAACCATATAGATGCTACGGTACATGACCCTTATGAGGTGAAGAGTATCCAAAAGCCGGGCGTGAACACTATGAAGGTCTATAAGCAAATGAAAATGTACGATAAGAAATAAATGGCAAAGATATTAGTGATACGACTCGCTGCGATTGCCGACGTGGCGATGACTCTTCCGGTCATCTATTCCGCAGCCAAAGCTAATCCGCAAGATTCGTTTACGGTGTTGACGCAGGCGTTTATGATGCCGGTATTCATGAACCGGCCGTCTAATCTGGAAGTGATAGGCATCAGCACCAAAGGAGCGGAGAAAACGCTGCTCGGCCTTCTGCGCTTTACTTCTGCTTTGGTGAAGTTCGATTATGACATTGTCCTGGATTTACAGGATGTGATCCGGACTTGGATCATCTGTGCCGCTTTTCGGATGAAAGGAAAGCCGGTCTACGTCCTGGATAAAATCCGAAAAAAATATCCTCCGCTTATGCGCAGGGAAAACAAGAAACTGGAACCGCTGCCGACCGTTATCGAGCGGTATGCCGACGTGTTCCGTGCGGCAGGATTGGCCTATACCGAATCTTTTACTTCTTTATATGAGTCGCGCCCGGCAGATTTGTCGAAAATGGAAGCTATTGCCGGAGTCAAGACCGGGAAATGGTTAGGTGTCGCTCCCTTTGCCCGTTATCAGGGCAAGGTATATCCGATTGATGAGATGGAGCAGGTCGTGGCTACTCTTTCTAAAAGGGAAGACCTGACCTTATTCCTGTTTGGGGCGAAAGGATATGAAGAGGCGGTATTGGAGGATTGGGCCTATCGCTATCCGCGCGTAAAGAATGTGGTGGGAAAATATACGCTTGATAATGAATTGGCGTTAATTAGTCAGTTGGACCTGTTGCTTAGCATGGATTCGGCGAATATGCATTTTGCCTCGTTGGTCGGCACTCGCGTGTTGTCCGTATGGGGAGCGACACATATTTATACTGGTTTCTATGGCTATCGGCAACGTCCGGAGGATGTGATCGGACTGCCGTTGCCTTGTCGTCCCTGTTCGCAATTCGGGCAGAAAGAGTGTTCCAGAGGAGACTGGGCCTGTTTGACGCAGTTGCCGGCAGAAAAGATCGTGTCTCGTGTGCAAGCCGTTCTGGAAGAACAATCAGGCTGTAAATATAGATTCAGAGAGTGAAATAGAAAAAAGCAGGAAAATGAAACAATTACATATCATTACCCCGGTGAAAGATTCGATAGAGTTGACTTTACAGACAATCGAGTCGATCCTGTCATCCGACTTTACGGTTCCTTATCATTATTATGTATATAATGATTTCAGTACGGATGAAAATACGGCGCGTCTTCGTGAAGCCTCTGAGAAGATGGGCTTCGAACTGATTAACCTGTCAGACCTGACCGATCATCCTTCTCCCAACTATCTTCTGATCCTTCAGACTGCACAGCAAAAAGCGATTGCCGCCGATGCAGGGCTTTTGATTGTCGAATCGGACGTGATCGTAAAGAAGCATACGTTACAGTCGCTGTTCGATGGTGCTTTGACACGTCCGGATTGTGGCATCGCTGCCGCCGTAACGGTCGACGAACAGGAAAATATCAATTATCCGTATTTATATGCCAAAGGCAAGGAAGGTAAAGTCTTTCCGGAGAAAAAGCATGTGAGTTTCTGCTGTTCCCTGCTGACCGTGTCTTTCCTGAAGGCTTTCGATTTCCATCAACTGGACCCGGAAAAGAACTGGCACGATGTGACGATCTCGCATCGTTCTTTGGAAAAAGGTTTCACAAACTACCTGTTTACAACGTTGACCGTGTGGCATCGCCCGCACGGCAGCCGCCCCTGGAAACAACTTAAATATACAAATCCCCTGAAGTATTACTGGTTGAAGTTTACAAAAGGGCTCGATAAAATCTGATTGGCTTTATGGAAAATTCGCCGTTGGTTTCGGTAATCGTACCCGTGTATAACATGGAGCAGTATTTGGGTGAAACACTTGATTCGGTGTTAGCTTCGGATTATCCGTCCTTTGAAGTGGTCGTTATGGATGACGGTTCAAAAGATGCTTCGTTGGAGATCGCAAAAGAGTATGCCCGGAAAGATCCACGGGTAAAAGTCCATACTCAACCGAACGCCGGAGCCTGTGCTGCCCGTAACCATGCTATAACGTTGGCAGGAGGGGAGTTGATACTTCCGGTTGATGCGGACAATACTATTACTTCGGATTTTATCCGTAAGGCTGTTGAAATAATTATACAGGATGAAGATATAAAAGTCGTGGCTCCGCGTGCGGACTTTTTTGGTGATCGTACGGGAGAATGGATTTTACCTCCTTTTTCCTTAAACTTGCTGGCACGGAAGAATATCATGGATACTTGTGCTTTATACAGGAAATCGGATTGGGAACGGGTAAAAGGATATTGTGAAGAAATTATAGCTCGTGAGGACTGGGAATTTTGGATATCGGTATTGAAGGATGGTGGTAAAGTGGTAAAACTTCCAGACATATCTTTACACTATCGGATAAGAAACAGTTCTAAACGTGTAACAGACCGTTCACTGAAAAAGCATGTAATAGACATTTTGAATAAACGTCATCCTGAGTTTTTCGAGCGAGAATTGGGTGGTCCTCTAAGATATAGGAGGACTTGGTCGAAGTTGATAAATAAAATAGATCGAATATTCCATCCCCGTGTCGTATTTGTAAATGAAGTGTATGCAGACTTTCTCTCTTTTATAAAAGTTCTTCCTGTCTATTTCAAGAATAGTGAAGGAAGGGTTATTTATAAAGGACGTAATGAATTGCGTGAGTTCAGATATAAAGGGATGGATTTAGTAGTAAAATCTTTTCGTAAGCCGAATTTGATTAATCGGATCGTTTATGGTTTGTTTCGTTCTTCCAAAGCGCAACGTTCGTATGAATATGCGGAGATGCTGTTACTGTCAGGGATTGGAACACCTCAGCCAGTAGGTTATTATACCGAACGGTCTGGATTGTTGTTCACACATAGCTATTATGTCAGTTTAAAATCTGAATGTCCATATACCTATTATGATTTAGTGAAAACTGATTTCCCGGGTCAGGAACAAATACTTCGTGCGATTGCCCGTACGACAGCTGCCATGCATGAACATGGTTATCTGCATAAGGATTATTCTCGTGGGAATATACTGTTTAAGGAAACGGATGGAGGCGTGAAAGTCGAAATCATTGATTTAAATCGGATTCGTTTCCGGAAAGTCGGTATTGAAGAAGGATGTCGAAATTTTGAGCGTTTACCAGTAAAAGAAGGATGGTGTAAAATAATGGGAGAGACATATGCCCGAGAACGTGGATTTGATATTGATGTTTGTTGTCGGTTCATATATGAAGCGACATATAATAATGAGTAGCGTGAATTATGGAAAAAGAAGGCCAAATTTGGGTTTCGGTTATTACCGTTTGCTATACCTGCCGGCAGGTAATCGAACAGACCATGAGGTCTGTTCTTGAACAAAATTATCCATTTGTCGAGTATATAGTTATTGATGGAGCCTCGAAGGATGGGACAAAAGAAGAAATAGAACGGCTGGCTCCTTTGTTTAGAGAAAAAGGCTATCGTTTTCATATGATTAGTGAGCCTGATCATGGTATTTATGATGCTATGAATAAAGGAATTAAACTGGCAAGTGGAGAATGGATTAATTTTATGAATGCGGGAGATCGTTTTTATGATTGCCATGTTTTAAGTCGCATATTCGGGAGTCCTGTTCCGGAAGCCTATAGTATCGTGTATGGCGATACGGTTCTACACTTGGCATTCGGTGATGTTGAGATGCGTCCTAAGCCATTGGATTATTTGAAAAAGAAGATGGCTTTTTGTCATCAGTCGGCTTTTGTTAGGACAAAAGAAATGCAACTTCGCCCTTTTGATACACGTTATCGCTTGGCTGCTGATTATGATTTCTTTTATTATTGCTATTTGAAAGAGAAGAAGTTCGAATATATGGCCTTTCCTGTGGCTATTTTCGAATCCGAGGAAGGTGCTTCTTCTTTAAACCGACTAAAGGTCAACCGTGAATATGCTCAGATAAAGGGCATAGACAAGACTGTGATATGGAAACTGAAATACGTGTGTAAATATGTGTCAGTCAAACTCAAAGAGGCTTTCTATGCTTCCTTACCGGATTCGTGCGTGAGGAAGTTGCGTGAAAAAAATTATGAACGATTGAGAAGGAGGCGTTTAAAATGAAAAAAGGATGTGTGTTGTATGATCACCAAGCGTTTGAAATGCAACGTTTTGGAGGAATCTCGAATTATTTCCATGAATTGATTCGATCGGTCAATGTGGACATTCGCTTGTCTTTGCTTCTATCAAACAATTATTATGTCGGAGAAAGATGCCGCTTCCAGGTTGCCACTCTTCCTTATAAGTGGTTTAAAGGACCGATAAAATCATTGAATCGCAAGTTTAGCTGCCAGGAGATACGAGCTGGTCAATACGATTTGTTTCATCCGACTTATTATAATCCTTATTTCCTGTCTGAAATAGGACATAAACCTTTTGTTCTAACGGTGCACGACATGAACCATGAACTGTTTCCGCATCTGTTCCCGAATGCAGATCTTATGATTGCATGGAAAAAGAAAACCATCGAAAGTGCATCTCGCATTATCGCCATAAGTGAAAATACGCGTCGGGATATTTTGAGGTTTTATGATATAGAACCTCAAAATATAACGGTTATTTATCATGGTGTAGGGGAGTTTCGGCAACATACGGATAATTTGATTCTACCGGAGCGATATCTATTATACGTGGGAGCACGGAGCGGATATAAGAATTTTGAACGTTTCTTGCTTGCATTTAAATTATTGGCAGAGAAAGACGATTCACTGCATCTTATTTGTGTCGGCAAACCGTTTAAAAAAAGAGAATGGCTGCATTGTCAAGAGTTGAAGGTCGCAAACCGGATACAGGTCATGCAAACGAGCACAGATGATCTGGGACAACTTTACAGGCAAGCTTTGCTTTTTGTTTATCCTTCCTTGTATGAGGGTTTTGGCATTCCGATATTGGAAGCTTATGCGAATCATTGTCCGGTTGCATTGAGCAATGCCAGCTGTTTCCCGGAAATAGCGGGTGAAGCTGGTGCATATTTTGAACCAGAGTCGGTCGATTCGATTTATGAAACGATTTCAAGCCTATTGGATTCAGACGGTGAACGTACTGCTTTGATTCAAGCTGGCAAAGAACGCCTGAAGCGATATTCCTGGCAAAAAACAGCTGAACAGACGGGGCAAGTTTACCGCCAGGTGATGGAAGAAAACAATTAATCATTACATTTGTGCCTCTTTGTACAGGAATATTAGTTATGGAAAATATAAAACTTGCCGTTATCGGCCTCGGATATGTCGGTTTGCCGTTGGCACGGTTGTTTGCGACGCGTTATCCGGTGGTCGGGTATGATGTGAAGCGGGAGCGGGTAGCTGCCTTGATGGAAGGGCGGGACGCGACGCAGGAAGTATCGGACGAATTGTTAAGGTCCGTGCTACTGCCCCGGTTGCCGGAGGAAGGTGAGGCGGGATTGTTTTGTACGTCCGATGCGGAACAGCTCCGCGGATGTAATTATTACATTGTGGCGGTCCCTACGCCGGTCGACTTGCATCATAGCCCTGACCTGACACCTCTTTATTCGGCCAGTGAAACGGTGGGAAAGGTCTTGGGCAGAGGCGATATTGTTATCTATGAATCGACCGTCTGTCCCGGAATTACGGAAGAAGAATGCGTCCCTATCTTAGAGAGAACGTCCGGGTTGGTTTTCAACCGCGATTTCTTTGCCGGATATTCGCCGGAGCGTATTAATCCGGGAGACAAGGAGCATACGGTGGAGAAGATTATGAAAGTGACATCCGGTTCCACTCCCGAAGCCGCAGAGAAGGTCGATGCCCTATATCGATCGGTTATCCAGGCCGGAACCTACCCGGTTTCCAGTATCAAAGTGGCGGAGGCAGCCAAAGTGATCGAAAACTCCCAACGTGATATCAACATCGCTTTTATGAACGAACTGTCGAAGATTTTCCATCTGATCGGTATCGATACGAACGAAGTGCTGGCGGCAGCCGGGACGAAATGGAACTTCCTGCCTTTCAAGCCCGGTCTGGTTGGAGGGCATTGCATAGGGGTTGATCCTTACTACTTGATCCGTAAAGCTGAGGATTACGGTTTCCATCCGGGACTGATCCTGTACGGACGTCGTATCAACGATACGATGGGCGAATATATTGCCGGTCGCGTCGTGAAGTGCATGATCAAAAAAGATGTTCCGGTGCGGAATGCGGAAGCACTGGTTTTAGGCTTTACCTTCAAGGAAAACTGTCCCGATGTGCGTAACTCCAAAGTCGGTGATGTCGTTCGCTATCTCGGTGACTACGGTATCAACGTGACGATCTATGATCCTTGGGCACGTCCGGATGACGTCCGGCGCGAATATAGCCTGGAAGTCCTGTCCACCCTGCCGGACAAGAAGTTCGATGTTGTCGTCTTAGCGGTCGCCCATACCGATTTCCTGTCACTGGACATTCCGGAGCTGGTAAAGGAACACAGCGTGGTATATGATGTGAAAGGCTGTCTGAATCCGGCTTGGGTAGACGATCGTCTGTGAGTTATTTCCGTCCGAAATCCGCCGGGATCTCTCCCCATTCCGAAGTTTCCCATTTTAGGATAGGAGTGGTATAAGTATTGGTTTTGAGCCACTTTTCTGCCCGTTCGATCATATCGAAGATCGGTTCGTTCTCCGGTACGCGCTCTAAGAGTGTCTTGCATTTCTTCTTTTTTACCCAGCCGATGGCGTTCCGACTGTCCGAATAGATCGGAAGGCTGCTTCCTTTCTGCTTCAGTAGGGCAAGTCCGTGTACCAAAGCCAAAAATTCACCGATGTTGTTCGTCCCTTTTTTTAACGGCCCGATCCGGAAGATCTCTTGCATGGTTGGCGGATAGACGCCCCGGTATTCCATGTCTCCCGGATTCCCGCTACAAGCAGCATCCACACAAAGGCTTTCCCAGATCGGTTTCCCGACCGGAGCTTTTGGAGCCAGGCCTGCAGCCGCTTTGGAGGAAGACGCTGTTTTCAGATAATGCTCGTATCCTTTTTCAAAGGCTTTCGTCGCCTCCTCTTTGGTTTCGAACGATTTATATTTTGCTCCGTCCTGTCCGTCCACCTGCGCTTTGCATTCGCCCCAGTTGTCATATACGCCCGGAGTGATACCTTTCCATACTACATAATATTTGTTTTTTGCCATTGTTCTCTGTTTAATAAGTCCTTGTCCGACTTCTCCTTCTTCTGGTGAGAAATCGATTCTATCCTTTGGAAAAATGCCTTCGGCTTGCCGGATAAGTTTGTTTTTTCGGCATCTAATCGCTTACCGACAATTATCAGCAAACCTGTCGACAATTACCGACAGGCAAATCGTTGGGCATGGAATCGAAGAAGTATGCGGTCAAAGATAAAAATTTATCCGGCACAAAACAGAACTTCTTAATGGAAAAAGTTTACATTTGCAGGAAACAATCATATAGATATGAAGCGTATATTTCTGATTGGATATATGGGAGCCGGAAAAACCACTGTGGGAAAAGTGCTGTCCCGGCAGTTGGGACTCTCGTTTATCGATCTGGACCACTATATAGAAGGCCGTTACCATAAGACTGTCGGGCAGCTTTTTGCCGAGAAAGGGGAAGATGCATTCCGGGATATCGAGCGGAGGATGCTCCGCGAAGTCGCCGCTTTTGAAGATGTCCTGGTATCGACCGGAGGCGGTGCTCCTTGTTTTTTCGATAATATGGAGTTTATGAACGGGGCCGGACAGACCGTTTACCTGAAAGTCTCGGTAGAGGAACTGGCGAAGCGTTTGGAGCTCTGTAAATCGACCCGCCCGATACTGAAGGGTCGTTCGGGTGACGAATTGAAAGCCTTTATTGCCGAAAGTCTGGAGAAAAGGGAACCTTTCTATTCGAAAGCGTCGATTGTGTTCGATGCGGAAGAGATGATGACCGATCAGGATGTATATAACATATCACAAGAACTGGCAATACGATTATAGGGTTGAAAGTTGAAAGTGAAAACTGGCACAACCTTAACTTTCAACTCTCAACTCTCAACTTTCAACTATTAAATTATGGATAGACAAGGGCAGGGGGCTTATATTCCGCAGGAGCTATTAAAAGAACTCAGTAAGGCGAGTAATCGCTTACTGATAGGTATACCCTGTGAACGGGTAGAAGGAGAACGCCGTCTGGCTCTGACTCCCGAAGCGGTCGACATGCTGACCGACCGTGGGCATCGCGTTCTGGTGGAAGCCGGGGCGGGCCTGGGGATCAATTACTCCGATAACCATTATTCGGAAGCGGGAGCCGAGATTGTGGCGACTCCGGCCGAGGTGTATCAGGCGGACATCATCCTGAAAATCCTGCCACCGCTGACTGCCGAGGTGATGATGATGAAGCCGCGTACTACGCTGTTTTCAACCGTCCAGTTCAATACCTTTTCGCATGAAGCCTTCGAACTGATGATGGCTAAACGGATTACAGCTGTCGCTTATGAACTGTTGGCGGATGACAAACAGCGCTGTCCGGTCCTGAATGTGATCTCTGAGATAGAAGGAACAGCCTCTATCACGATCGCTTCCGAGTTGTTGAGCAATACGCAGGGCGGAAAAGGGATCTTGTTAGGAGGCATACCGGGCGTTTCGCCGACCGAGGTCGTGATCATTGGAGCCGGTAATGCCGGGACTGTCGCCACCCGTGCCGCTATGGCACTGGGTGCTTCCGTGAAGGTGTTCGATGACGATATAAACAAGCTTCGGACCATCCAGCAGGTATTGGGGCAAGGCTTGTTCACTTCCACTTTCCATCCGAATGTGCTGCAAAACGCTTTCCGTAGTGCCGACGTGGTGATCGGGGCGATGCGTTACATCAATACGCGTCACCGGTATATCATCGCCGAAGATATGATCCGTATCATGAAGCGCGGTGCATTAGTTATTGACCTCAGGATCAATCAGGGAGGGTGTTTCGAGACGACCTGTTGCCTCTGTCCTTCCGATCCGGCTGTTTTCGAACAGTACGGCGTACTGCATTATTGCCGGCAGAACATCAGTAACCGTGTGGCGCGTACCACTTCGATGGCACTGAGCAATATCTTCGTCCCGATGCTTTTCCTGCTGGGCGATGCCGGTGCCGTGCAGGGGATGATCAAGAGCGACCCGGGATTCAAGAACGGAGTCTACATGTATTGCGGTAAGCCTGTTAATAGCTACGTTTCCAATCGATTCGGTTTATCATCGAATAATATCGATCTATACCTCTCTGCGTTTTAACCCATAAAAGTTTTGAACTCGCAAAGTTTATTCTTTACTTTGCGATGATCTTAAATATCAACAAGCGATTAAGCTAATATAAGTATATTATGGCAGAACAGACAAAAGTAACAACTCTGGAAAAGGTTGTCATCCGTTTTTCGGGCGATTCCGGTGACGGTATGCAGCTGACCGGAACAATCTTTTCCAATCTGTCGGCTATTTTTGGGAATGAAATCTCTACATTCCCCGATTATCCGGCAGAAGTGCGTGCTCCTCAAGGAACACTTAGTGGTGTATCAGGTTTCCAGGTTCATCTGGGATCCCGTAAAATTTTTACTCCCGGCGATAAGGCGGACGTGCTGGTCGCAATGAATCCCGCTGCGCTGAAAGTGAATGTGAAAAACCTGAAACCCAATGCGATCGTTTTGATCGATACGGATTCGTTCCAGAAGAGTGACTTGGACAAGGCGCAATTCACGACAGACGATCCGTTCCAGGAATTAGGGCTTGGCGGCGTGCAGGTCGTGGCGGCTCCTATCTCGACAATGGTGAAAGACGGCCTGGCTGAATTCGGCTTGGATAACAAGTCTGCGCTCCGTTGTAAGAATATGTTCGCACTGGGGTTGGTTTGTTGGCTGTTCGAACGTCCGCTGGATGAAGCGATGCACATGTTGCAGAACAAGTTCGCCAAAAAGCCGGCTATCGCACAGGCCAATATCAAGGCGCTGACAGACGGTTACAACTACGGACACAATATCCATGCTTCAGTCTCCACTTACCGCATCGAAAGTAAGAAGGCTGCACCAGGTTTTTATACTGACGTGAACGGTAATAAGGCCACATCCTACGGGTTGATCGCTGCTGCGGAGAAGGCCGGCTTACGGTTGTTCCTCGGAAGCTACCCGATCACTCCGGCCACCGATATCTTGCATGAGTTGTCAAAGCATAAGGAGCTTGGTGTCATCACTGTTCAGGCGGAAGATGAAATTGCCGGTATCTGTACTTCCATCGGAGCCAGCTTTGCCGGTTGCTTGGCTGCGACTTCCACATCCGGTCCCGGTCTGGCGTTGAAGAGCGAAGCGATCGGTTTGGCCGTGATCGCCGAACTGCCGCTGGTTGTTATTGATGTGCAGCGTGGTGGTCCTTCTACGGGTATGCCGACCAAGAGCGAACAAACCGACTTGATGCAGGCGCTTTACGGACGTAACGGTGAAAGTCCGGCTGTCGTGATTGCTGCTTCGACTCCGACAGACTGTTTCGATGCCGCTTATTGGGCAGGAAAATTGGCGCTCGAACATATGACTCCGGTTATCCTGCTGACGGATGCCTTCATCGCCAACGGTTCTTCCGCATGGAAGCTGCCGAACTTGGCTGAATATCCGGAAATCAAACCGAATTATGTCTCCAACTACGATGCGAGTGAAAAAGTATGGAAAGCGTATCGCCGCGACAAGGAAAGCCTGGTTCGCTATTGGGCTATTCCGGGAACCGAGGGCTTTGCCCATCGTCTGGGCGGTCTTGAAAAAGACTATGAAACAAGCGCTATCTCGACAGACCCCGTCAACCACCAGAAGATGGTTACCACCCGCCAGGCCAAGATCGACAAGATTGCCGATTATATCCCCGAACTGGAAGTGATCGGAGACCCCGATGCAGACCTGCTGATCGTCGGATGGGGCGGAACATACGGACACCTCTACGAAGCAATGGAAACTATGCAGGAGCAGGGAAAGAAGGTTGCTCTGGCTCACTTCAAGTTCATCAGTCCGCTGCCTAAGAACACGGCTGAAGTGCTGAGCAAATGCAAGAAGGTGGTCGTTGCCGAACAGAACAACGGGCAGTTTGCCAACTACCTGCGTGGTAAAGTGACGGGATTCAATCCGTACCGTTTCAACCGCGTAAAGGGACAACCTTTTGTCGTAGCGAGATTAGTTGAGGAATTCACTAAAATATTGGAGGCTTAAAAGATGGCAACTGAAGAAGTAAAATTTCAACCGAAAGATTATAAGAGCGATCAGTATGTACGCTGGTGTCCGGGTTGTGGAGACCATGCCGTGTTGAACTGCTTGCACAAAGCAATGGCCGAAGTAGGAGTGGCTCCTCATAATATGGCTGTTATCTCTGGTATCGGATGTTCTTCCCGTTTACCTTATTATATGAACACATACGGTTTCCATACGATTCATGGTCGTGGTGCTGCTATCGCTACCGGCGTGAAGACGGCTCGTCCGGACTTGAGCGTCTGGTTGATTACTGGTGACGGTGACTGTCTGGCTATCGGCGGTAACCATTTTATCCATGCTGTCCGCCGCAACGTGGACCTGAATATCGTGTTGTTCAACAACAAGATATATGGTCTGACGAAGGGGCAGTATTCCCCGACTTCCGATCGTGGTTTCGTTTCCAAGAGCTCTCCTTACGGGACGGTCGAAGATCCGTTTATTCCGGCTGAACTGGCTTTGGGTGCCCGTGGTAATTTCTTTGCCCGTGTGATCGATGTGGATCTGAAGAATACGACCGAAGTGTTGGCTGCTTCTGCCCGCCATAAAGGTGCTTCCGTGACTGAAGTGCTGGTGAACTGTGTGATCTTTAACGACGGTATCCATAAAAAGATTGTCGATAAGGAATTTCGTGCCGACCGTACGATTTTCTTGCGCCATGGCGAAAAGATGTTGTTCGGCAAAGACAATGAAAAGGGTATCGTGTTGGAAGGCTTGAAACTTAAAGCCGTAACGATCGGTCAGGATGGTTATACGCTGGATGATGTTTTGGTACATGATGCACATGAAAAGGATAACACCCTGCACATGATGCTTGCCATGATGAGCGGGGATATGCCAGTCGCTCTCGGTGTGATCCGCGATGTGGATGCTCCGACCTACGACGAAGCCGTACACCAACAGATCGAAGAAGTCCAGGCCAAGAATCCGATCCGTAACCTGCAGGATTATCTGATGAGCGGAGAAATCTGGGAAGTAAAGTAAGGCGGTAAGCCGATCTGTGATAAGAAAAGCTGTAAACCTTGAAAAAAGATGCAAGGGTTTACAGCTTTTCTTATTTATATTTCTATCTTTGTGAAACAAAAGGGTATAGCAATGAAGACAACAGCCGAAATCATAGAAATCCTGAGAGATTACAAAGCCCGTTCCGCCGAAAAATACGGAATCGAAACATTGGGCCTTTTCGGTAGCGTGGCTCGTGGTGAACAGAATGAGAAGAGTGACATCGATGTTTTTATTAAGTTGAGAAAAACAAGTTATTACACATTGATGGATATAAAAGATGATTTAGAACAAGTTTTCAGGCAAAAAGTCGATTTAATAACCTTGCATAAAACAATGCGTGCTTTGTTTCGGCGTAAAATAGAACAGGATGCAATTTATCTTTAAGGATCAAATAACAGATAAGCTTCTTTTTGTTATACAAAGAGTTGAATTGGCATTGAAACGAACTTCCGATGTTGCAGACTGCGATGATTTGCTTCGTACTCCGGAGGGTGTCGATTTATTTGATGCAACTTGCATGAGAATACAGACTATCGGTGAGACATTGAAACAAATAGATACTGAAACAAAGGAGAAGTTGCTGGTCTATTATCCGGGAATTCCCTGGCGCAAGATTTTTGCCATGCAAAATATTATTTCTCATGAATATTTGTCTGTTGACCCGGAGATTATAACCGATATCGTTAAACATAATTTATCCCCTCTGCTTGTCGTTCTTTACCGCATCCAGGATGACTTAAATGCCGGGAAACACGATGCTATTTTTGGATAAAAGTAGCTGATTTGTAAACTCTATGTTACAAAATGGTAGGGTTTGATGTTAATGGCATGGAAAAGAATAATTATTACTGAAAAATTTCCTTAATTCGATATGTACTATGAAAATTTGTATTACTTTTGTACCGCGATTAACAAGGCGAGGGAACAGCAAGTAAAAACAAAGATGATTTGCCTTGTGTTTTAACATTGAGTAGAGAGAAAAGTTATATAAAGTCAATCAATTAAATTAATTTCAAGATGGCTACATTAGATTTAAGCAAGTACGGAATTAAAGATGTGAAGGAAGTTCTTCACAATCCGTCTTACGATGTTCTGTTCGCAGAAGAAACAAAACCGGGTTTGGAAGGCTTTGAAAAAGGTCAGGTAACTGAACTGGGTGCTGTAAACGTGATGACAGGTGTTTACACAGGTCGTTCTCCTAAAGATAAATTTTTCGTAAAGAACGAAGCCAGCGAAGATTCAGTATGGTGGACTTCTGAAGAATATAAAAACGATAACAAGCCTTGTTCTGAAGAAGCTTGGGCTGATCTGAAAGCTAAAGCTGTAAAAGAATTGTCTGGCAAACGTCTGTTCGTTGTCGATACTTTCTGCGGTGCTAACGAAGCAACTCGTATGAAAGTTCGTTTCATTATGGAAGTAGCATGGCAGGCACACTTCGTAACTAACATGTTCATCCGCCCGACAGCTGAAGAACTGGCTAACTACGGAGAACCTGATTTCGTATGTTTCAACGCTTCTAAAGCAAAAGTTGACAACTACAAAGAATTAGGCTTGAACTCTGAAACTGCTACAGTTTTCAACCTGAAGACGAAAGAACAGGTGATCCTGAATACTTGGTACGGTGGTGAAATGAAGAAGGGTATGTTCTCTATCATGAACTACATGAACCCGTTGCGTGGTATCGCTTCTATGCACTGCTCCGCTAATACGGATAAAGAAGGCAAGAGCTCTGCTATCTTCTTCGGTCTGTCTGGTACAGGTAAGACAACTTTGTCTACTGACCCGAAACGTCTGTTGATCGGTGATGACGAACACGGATGGGATAACGAAGGTGTATTCAACTATGAAGGTGGTTGCTACGCTAAGGTTATCAACCTGGATAAAGAAAGCGAACCGGATATCTACAACGCTATCAAACGTGACGCTCTTCTTGAAAACGTTACAGTTGCAGCTGACGGTACAATCGACTTCGCTGATAAGAGCGTAACAGAAAACACACGTGTTTCTTACCCGATCTATCACATCGAAAACATCGTTAAGCCGGTTTCTAAAGGCCCGCACGCAAAACAGGTTATCTTCCTGTCTGCCGATGCATTCGGCGTATTGCCTCCGGTATCTATCCTGAACCCGGAACAGACTCAGTATTACTTCCTGTCTGGTTTTACAGCTAAATTGGCTGGTACAGAACGTGGTATCACTGAACCGACTCCGACATTCTCTGCTTGTTTCGGTGCTGCTTTCTTGTCACTGCACCCGACAAAATACGGCGAAGAATTGGTTAAGAAAATGGAAATGACCGGTGCTAAGGCTTATTTGGTCAACACTGGTTGGAACGGTACTGGCAAACGTATCTCTATCAAGGATACAAGAGGTATCATCGATGCTATCCTGGACGGTTCTATCGACAAAGCTCCGACAAAGGTTATCCCGTACTTCGATTTCGTTGTACCGACAGAATTGCCGGGTGTTGATCCGAATATCCTGGATCCACGCGATACTTATGCTGACGCTGCACAGTGGGACGAAAAAGCAAAAGATCTGGCTGGCCGTTTCATTAAGAACTTCGCTAAGTTCACTGGCAACGAAGCTGGTAAGAAGCTGGTTGCTGCTGGTCCGAAATTGTAATAACATACATAATGACTCTATAAAAGCGCAGGACTTCGGTTCTGCGCTTTTTTTATATATATACATTAATTTTATCATAAATGTTAGGATATTTTAAAATCTATTCCTACCTTTACCCCAAATTATCTGTTAATGTGGGATGTGAGGTATAACATGATTAGACGTTTATTACTGGTCGTTGGGATTATCGTTTCTTTGTCATCGTGTGGCGGAGATATTGCTTACCGGATAGAAGGAAAACTAACCAATCTGGAGGATCAGACCTTATATGCCGTTTTCGAAAATGAAGATATAAAGGTTGTAGATACCGTAACTTGCGGGAAGCCGGGGGAATTTTTGATCGAAAAGAAACAGGGGGATTTCCGGGAAGTGACGATTTTCTTTGCTGATAAAATGCATTGGGTTACGGCTTATCTGGAAAAGGGAGAGAAGGTGACGATCACCGGAGACGCTGATTATCCCGCCATGTTACGTGTCAAAGGAGGGCGGATCAATGACCGTCTTTCCGCGATAAGAAAAGAAATGGCTCCTTTATTGAAGGAGCAGGCCGACTTGATCCGCCAACTGAATAAGAAGAACAGAGAAAACCTCAACAGCTCGATCGAGGAAGCGGATATGGCTTCGCGCCTGGCGAATGTAAACCATCTGTTGAGCGAGGAAGCTGCTGCTGCCATCAAGAAATATCCGGATGAAGAAGCTTCCGTCGTATTGATACAGCATTATTTTAACCATCCTGACGATACCCGGCAAATGGACGAATTGTTGGCTGTGCTGAATCCGAAACTGAACGACTTTTATCTGGTGCGGAAGTTGCAGGAATACAGCACGCGGGCAAAAAGGACTGCTTTAGGCGCCGAAGCACCCGGTTTCAATGTGAAGAATATTTACGGGACTCCTGTCAGTCTGGATTCTTTTCCGAAGAAATATTTACTGCTTGCGTTTACGGCTCCCTGGTGTGATATGTGCCAGACGGAAGACCTCTATCTGGATGAAGTGGCAATGAAATATCCGAAAGAAAAGGTGGATATGTTGCTGGTCAGTCTGGATGACGATCAAGCCGAAGTGCGGAAAGTCCTTGCAAAGGATAGCATCGGCTGGAACTTGGTTACCGATTCCGCCGGACAGGCAGCCATGTTGGTTGATCTGTATAACGTAAGCGCCTTGCCCCGCTGTTTCCTGATCGATGAAGAAGGGAAGATCATCTTGAAAACGGACAATGGGGTCGAGATAAAGCAGACGTTGGAAAAGCTGATGGAGTAGGAATTTATGATTTATGCAATGTTGCTATCCATAAATCATAAATCCGGCCTCATAAATCCAGACCCATAAATTTAAATCATAAATCTTTAACTATGTTAGTCAAATCTTACGCTGCCGCCGTGCAAGGCATATCGGCAACGGTCGTTACGATCGAAGTAAATTGCACGAAAGGTATCCAATTCTTTTTGGTAGGATTGCCCGATGTGGCTGTCCGTGAAAGCCATGAACGCATTATCTCTGCTCTTCAGGTGAGTGGCTACAAGTTTCCCCGTAACCGCATTGTGATCAATATGGCGCCTGCCGATATCCGGAAGGAAGGTTCGTCGTATGATTTGCCGCTTGCGATCGGCATCCTGGCTGCAGCCGAAGAGTTGGATGCTTCCCGGCTAGGCCACTACATGATGATGGGAGAGCTTTCATTGGACGGCAGCTTGAAGCCGGTAAAGGGAATTCTGCCGATTGCGATCAAGGCGCGTGAAGAGGGATTCAAAGGTTTTATCGTTCCCAAGCAGAATGCCCGTGAGGCCGCTGTCGTCAATGACCTGGATGTGTATGGCGTTTCGACCATCAAAGAAGTGATCGAGTTCATTGCAGGAAGACGGGATTTGGAGCCGACGGTTGTCAATACCCGTGAAGAATTTTATGCCCGGCAACTTCAGTTTGAAGCGGATTTCTCAGATGTACGCGGACAGGAGAATGTGAAGCGTGCGCTGGAAGTAGCCGCCGCCGGAAGCCACAACCTGATCCTGATCGGTCCGCCGGGGAGTGGCAAATCGATGCTCGCCAAACGTCTCCCTTCCATCTTGCCACCTTTTACCTTGCAGGAGTCGCTCGAGACCACCAAGATACATTCGGTCGCCGGCAAGATCGGGCTGGACACTTCCCTGATGACGCAACGTCCGTTCCGTTCGCCCCATCACACGATTTCAAATGTGGCGATGGTCGGTGGAGGCGCTTTCCCGCAGCCGGGAGAGATCAGCCTGGCACATAACGGAATCCTGTTCTTGGATGAATTGACACGAAAACACTTTCACAGTTAGAACCTATTGATACTCAGTAGATTTAGTATAATGTTAAAAATCCTTATTTTTGATTTTTGAAAACCTAAAACCGTGAAAAGTTCAGGGGGGTGTGGTTAGAAGGCTCTTACCCCTAAAATTTTACCCCATACCCCTATAAAGCCTAGAATCCCCTCCCAAGCTATCTAGGCACTATATATCATTACTATCTTCTCTTCTATGTGTCGGCTCTACCTCTAAGGCTAGAGAAGGCATCACCATAGACATCAATAAGCAGAGCTGAATCTAGATAGTGTGGTACATAAATAAAAAAGAAGAGCAGGAGCTGTGATTACTCCTACTCTCCCACGCTGTAGAGCTAGTGAGATTACTCACCGAGAGCTGCTAAAGCTGCTTTAAGTGCTTCCTTATCCACACCTGCCAGAAGCTCCATCTGGCTAGCTTTCTTCAGAGCCTTGCAGTTCTGAATCCATTGTGTATAGATAGCTATACGACCATCACACCACGATACCAAGTCAGACGCCGTAGCACCTTCCTTGAACCACATACCGTACTGCTGTGCCATCTTAGCACGGTTAGACACTTCGTGAGCAGCCTCTACTGCTGCACCATTCATTACATTCTCTTCCATTTCTTTCTGAGTTTTTAGTTGATTCGGCAATATTGCCGAGTAGTCAGCTTCTCATCAAATCAACCTAGTAATGAAGGATAGTGCAAAGGTACAAAGAAAATCCCACACCAGCAATAGCTAATGTGAGATTCCTTCACTTATAGTATCTCTATCTCAATAGATTCACCTCTCTTATAGGCTGCATCTAACAGCTTATATAGCTTCTCAAAGTAATACTAACTGCTAGTTACACCACCTACTACTGTATTCTTACCTACTATAATACATCCTGCACTACTATCAGCATTAGAGCCTTTATGTATTAAGATACCATCAAATCCCTTCACATTAAGAAGCCGGGGCATCCTTCCATTACAAAAGCTCTTATAATATGGCTTCTAACTAAACTTAGGACTGATAACACCCATAGCTATCTTATAAGTGCCAAGTGGAATAGCAGTCTTAGCATATACCTTAGTAGCCTTAATCTTATCTAGAGAATCCTTATCGGTTAACCCTCTATCCTTATCTTCTACAGTATCACAGAAGTAAACCCCATCTATATAGAGCTTCCCTATACTGTATGTGGCTTTCTTATACTTCCGATTCAGAGTTAGCTTCATCACTTCCTCCATTAATCGCTTTCTGTATAATCTTCTCTATCTTCTCTGTTGCACTACTAGAAAACTCTCCAATTTTGGACTTAAAGTAGATGCTTACCCCAAATATACCACCAGCAGTAATAAAGCACTATGCAATAAAGATAAGTGTGCCAGTAGCAATATTAAAGGCATTAAGGGAAAAGGATAAGAAGGCGATAATCACCCCAGCAGCAATAAGCACAATAGCCATAGCATACTGAATCTTATCCTTAATACATAGGTCTTTCCATTTGTAATCCTTAATCATTTTGGTAATAAATTGTTAAATAAATACTTAGTTCAACTTAAAGAGATAACCGATTACAGTAATGTTAATGGCTCTGATACCTCCACCATCACCACCCCAATAATCATTACCCCAACTATCATTATCTCCATTTTTCTAGTGAAATTCTCTAATCTTAAACTTGCCACCTTCATAATATGCTTCAAACCAATGTGCTCCATCACTTCTACCTCCAATAGATACATTAGAGCTGTGAGTGGATTTAGTAGCTGTATCATTGTTAGCAGTATCACCACTCATTTCCTAAGTAACGTGAATGGCATTAATGTAAACAGAAGTATTATCGGCAAAAGTAGGAGTTACATACAGAGTACCGCCATCAGCAGTAATAGCCAAGTCTGTAATAAGCTCCGATTTACACCCCTCAAAGGTAAATAAGCCAGTGGCACTAGCATAGCTATATTTCCTAATCTTTCCGGCTAGTAATACTACTGGATGCTGATAATTGCCATACTTGCACACTTTCAGCTCTTCCTATATAGATTTAAGGGTATTGGTAATCTCAGTTAAATCAATCCCTTCAATATCTCCACTGATATTACTTACTTGATTCTTTAACTTCTCAATCTCATCAGCATTAGCCTAGATATTAGTAGTATTGTTTGTAATGGCTGTAGTGTTGTTATTGACTTTAGAAGTAAGATTAGTTATGTTGGTTTCAGCGGTGCTTACTCTGCCTTTAAGAGCATCTATTTCCGTCTTATTGGCTGCTATGTTAGTGGAGTTATTTGTAATCCTAGTATCATAGCCTTTAAGAAGCTCTACTATATCAGTCTTAGCCTTAGTAGTAGGGTGTGAAATATATAGATGCTGTTTGGCGTAAATATCATTAGCTTCAACCTCATTAGAAGTAATCTTTAACTCTACATTTAGATTACCTCCACCAGTTTCTACATCTTCATTCTCTCCATCACCATCATCTTCACCTTCATAAGTAGGTGGTACAATAGCCTTAATAGTAACATTTCCATTTACTACCATAGAGCCATCTATATCATCACCGCCATCATACTAACCCCAAATAGTTCTATCATCACCACCTCCCCTAGTAGGTGGATATTCACCACTACCAGAAGAGCCACCACCATTTATAATAGTAGTGCTGCCGGATTTTCCTCTATCGTATTTAAGTAGCTTCATAGTTGTAAGTATTTGCTTTCTCAATTAAGTTAAGAGCCATCTGATTCATCTTATAATCAATTTCAATAGTATCTACTATAAAATGCTTACCGTTAAGAGTTTTATCTGTTAGTAAAGTCCACGGCTTAATATTAAGACTGTTTTTCAGATTGCACTCAAAGAGTATTCTAGGCTCTTCATACTGAGATACATTCTTTATAATAAAATGCTGTTCCTGCCTTAGAGATAGCCTAGTAGATTGATTATAAGTCCTGTCTAAGTAATTGGAAGTAGAACCTACTAGATAATCTACAGTGGAATAAGAAGGCGTTTTAGCGTCATAAGTACAAATCTTAAACTTGATTTCATCCATAGGCTTAACACTGCTTAGAGTAGATACATCATTAGTATAGACTGTATCAGAGCTAGCAGCATCATCATTCATAGCATCATCAGCATAGCCTACAGTTATATCCAATCCCTTAAATAATACTACTTTTGGCTTGAATCCGTTATAGCTGTTCTTTTTATCTCTCTTATTATTTCTAGCCCATTTACCTTTAGTATCTTTATTAGCGTAAACAGTCCATTCTACATTTCCATAAAGGTTAGAATCCGGTGGAGCAGGAATGTAATAGCCATCTTCCTCTACTCCCCATAAAGCACCACAGTTATTATAAAACTTCTAATCCTTATCCTGCCAATCATCTACCCTATGCTCTGAAGTAGGGTCGCCATAGAATATCTTAAAGTAAGAAGGCGTAGTAGTCCAATCTCCCTAAGTCTTATAATCGCCTTCACACTTCCAATAGTAGTTACCCCATTTCAACCTTGCCCAGAAATATCCTTCATTAGAATAGATAGAAGTTTTCTTTTCATCTTTATGCCTATAAACAGTACCATTCATAGGAAAAGGAGCATTATACATATAGTGTCTAATTACAGTTCCTTTAAGCACTATATAGCCACCATCACCACCAAATATAGTAGGCATATCCTTTTTAACAGTGAAGTAGGGGTAATCTCTAACTTTGTCGTGTTCTATGTGGTTAGTGTCTTGATTCAAGCAGAGAATGTAGTTAACTAGCTTCTTACTTCCGATATTGGCAATATTACAGAGCCTACCAAATTGCTCCAGCTTCACCTCTTTACTCTAGCCATCCCAATTAGAAGTAATATCTACTCTCCACTTGTTATACACATCACCTTCTATCTGTTTGGTGAAGTAACCTACATAAGTTGCTCCTTTACCATTCCAGAGCTTAGAATACATCATAGGATTAAAGCTAGCTTCATTTAGAAGGGAATTACTGTTATGGTCATAGTGTTTAGTAGTAACTAAGGCGTGTTTGTAGAACTTGCCTAGTACAAAGAATATTTTACCATCATCCGCTTTAGTCAGAGAGATAAAAAAGCTCTCATCTTCTCCTAGCTTATTCTTAGCAGTAAATACTTCACTCTCTAAAAATCGGCTATCATTCTTAAACCAGTTTTTAAGAGTAGTATCATAGTTAGCTGTTATATTCGTTAAGTTCTTAGTGGAATCAATGCCATCTAAAAGAGAATCAATCTCACTAAAATCATCCACTACTATAACCTAGTTAAATACTTCTGCCAAACTAACCTTAGTTCCATTCTCAGAATAAGAGTTAGAATCAATGTGATAGGCATTAGTAATAGTAGCTGTAGTAGCATTACCAATAGCAGAGCCACTTATATCATAACGGTAATACTTGCTCCTTCCGGCTCTGATAGCATCATAATCTATAATATATACATCTTCTCCATCAGCAATAAGAGTATAGCCTAGATACTGCATTATTTCAAATAAGACATCATAAGTAGTCCAAGCTACATCATCATCCTATTCAGCTTCATAATCCTTCTTATCAAAAAAGTTAGCTTCACTGATTCTTAGCTTCTCTAAGATACACTGTGTATCAGCAGCACTTAGAGCAACATTATCATTTACATATAAGTAACGGTAACACTTGCACTTCTTTAGGCACTTAAAGATAATCTGAAGGAATGTATTAATATCCTTATTACTAGTTCTGTAAGGTACTTCTTTTAATGAAGCAATACCATCTACAGCTTCTATTTCCATAACTTCCCTATCTTCATCCCAATCCTATGTATAAGCACACGGTGTTACATATCCTACCCACTCTACTTTATTGGTATTCTGATTAGTTAGCTTTATCTTAGTTCCTTGTGCATTAGCACTATATATATCATACTTCAAATTAGGCGTTATCATTTCTATAGTGGCTCCAGTAGTCTTAATAGGAGCGTAGATAGTTTTTCCATCTGAATCCATAGAAGTTACAAAGGGATTACCACCTAAAGTAAATACTTCTGTATTATTTCCCTTTTCAGTGGTAATCTCAACTTTATAACTAACTCCGTTCAATGAAGTAAATTCACTTGTATATTTAGACATATCAACGGATTTTTATAGGTTATTTTAATCTACTCTGTTTCTTATCGTAGTTATTTAGGCATCCTTTAAGAGTAGAGCCACTAATCTTAAACTCTACATTTCTCATACCTCCTACAGCACCTCCACCATTAAGAGCATTAAACAGATTGCTCTGCTGCATAGGATTCAATATCATTTCTCCAGCGTTTACTCTAGCTAGCATCTTATCACCGTGAAAAGAACCACCGCTAATAATACCACCATCAGCAAAGCTACCAGCGAAGGAAGCAAATAGAGCTGTAATAGTGGCTATGATAGATGCTATAGCTGCAATATTAGCAGGGAATGGTAGAGCAGCAGCAGAAGCAGTACCAGAAGCTAGAGCTTCACCCTATTTAGCACCAATAAGAGCAACTATCTAAGGGATTATCTGAGCTACAGCCTAAGCGGTCTATCCTGCCAGTTCTAGCATCTTTCCGGCTGTGCCACCAATAGCACCACCTAAAGAGCTGAAGGCACTCCCAACAGAATCAGTAACAGAAGATATATTATCCATCTTTTCCTAATAGGCTTCAGCAGCTTCAGCAGCTAATTCAAATTGGCTCTTTACAGTTTCACCATCTATCTTAATCTAGATTTCGTGTTGCTGTTGTGTCAATTCGGCTATATCCTTAGATAACTGTTTCCATTCATCAGAGCCTACAACTTCCAATTTAAGAGCAGCCTATTTATCAGATATTTGCTTTTGCACATAGGCTATAGAACCTTCCTTTGCTTCCGGCTTAACTTGCTTAGGCTCTTCTTTCTTTTCTACAAGTAATCCGTTTCTGATTTTGAGCTGTTTAATCTGTTCCTCTAGAGCTGCCTTCTCTGCATTGATTTCGGCTAGCCTAGCATCAGATACTACAGTATTTTTAAGCTCATCATCTAGCTTTCTGTAAGCCTATTCTAAAGCTGCTATACTTCCTACTTCTGGTGGAGTTTGAGTAGTTCTAGTAGTGTTGGTAGTTCCTCTTCCTCCACCTCTTCTACTTCCTCCAACTGAAGGAGTGCTAGTAGAGGTATGAGTGTTAGTAGGTAGCTCTGTAGATGTTGTAGAAGTAGATTTAACTGTTCCAGCCTTCATAGGAGCAGGAACGGAAGTAGATTTACCTTCCAATCCTAACCACTGTAAAAAGTCATTCCAGAGCTTCTTAACCTTACCTATAATCTCAACAGCCTTATTATAAATAGTAGTCCAAGCATTAGCAATATTCTAAACAAAAGCGTTATCAGTCAAAGTACCTTTAAGCTGATTCCACTTATTCTAGATACCATTAGCCACATTAGTAGCTACATCCTTAATAGCGTTAAATGCCTTAGCTGCTACAGCCACTACTATCTGTAATACTGTGCCGATTCCTTTTATAATATCAGATAACATTTGAATCTGAATCTTACTGATATTACAGTTATCAGTAACATCAGAACCAAATAAATCAAAGGTGCTTATAACATCAGAGATTACATTTATAATATCATTCAGTAATCCCATAATATCCATTACTCCATCTGCTATACCCTATAATACTCCAGATTGTCCTAGAGTGATTAATAGAGCATCCCAAGCAGATTTAAGCCTAGTAACAGCACCCTCAAAGTTATCATTATTGATAGTCATTTGCTCATAGGCTGTATTAGTTCCGGCTAGTGATTGTGTGTAACCGTCAAATGTGCTTCTACCTTCTATAAGAGATTTAAGCATAGTTACATTAGATTCACCAACCATCTTAGCTATCTCTGCATCCGATAACTAAGCAGCAGCTAGATTCTCTAGAGCTTGCGACATACCCACAACAGAAGGCTTAAAGTCATTGCTAGCCTTCATAGATAATTGAAGTAGTGTCGATGCTAACTGTGAGCCAGCCACATCAGCAGAGCTAAATTTAGGTGCTACTGTTTCAATAGCAGCAGATAGTTCCACATAGTTCATTCCTGCCGATTTAGCAGCAGTACCAGCCTTCTCAAAAGCTGTATTTAAGTAGGCTACATCTGCTGAACCTTGCTAAGATGATGCTGCCAATACATTGATAATATTGGATGCTTCTGAAGCCGATACACCCATTTGATTCATTACAGTAGTAATACCCTTAGCAGCATCCACTACTTCTATCTGAGCAGCTTCCGCTAATACGTTTGCAGCCTTAGTAACTTCCATCAGAGCATCTTTATCAGATAGGAGTTCTGGAGCTTGTGAACCAATCAGCTTCATAGCATCCACAATATCACTAGCACTACTCTTAAACTCCTTACTCATTTCAATAGCTCCCTTAGATATATCCTGCATAGCTTCATCACTTAATCCGGTCAGTGATTGTAAGCTGTCTAAGTGTGTTTCAAATTCAGCAGCAGCCTTACCAGCTTGTACCATTACAACACCAACAGCAGCCACAGCAGCAGTAGCAGCTCCAGCAGGGGTAGCTATAGCACCCAAAGAGCTAGCAATACCACCGAAGCCACTTCTAGAAGCCACTTCATTAGCAATATTTCTAAGGTTGCCTAATCTACCGTTCATCTAGCCACTAGCACTATCAACCCTTCTAGTAGCTTGATTCACCTAATCTAGAGCTTGCTGATACCTTTGTGCTGCTTGTGCCATCCTCTAGAAGAGTTCACTAGAAGTATCACCAGTAACAGCCAACTGTTCCATAGCTCTTTTTACATCCTTCAGCTTCTTATTAAGTGGTGCTGAAGATTGCTCTATTCGGTTAAATCGCTGTTGTATTGCGTCTAATCGGTTAGCACTTCCACCTAGTTCATTAATGCTTCTTTGTGCATTTCTAATAGTACCAGATAGATTATCCTAACCCTATAAACGCACTATATAATCGTTTGCCATATTATTCTGTTATTAAGTTTTCGTATTGTTTAGCCTTCTCCCTCAGTCTAGCCACATCTTCATTAGATATAGCAGTATCAGCATCTTCTTTTTCCCATTGAAATTTAAGTATATCAGTTAGCTTTAACCTTTTAGTGCTGTTGGTCTAGGCTATCATATAGGCTATTAATCTGGACTGTTCCCAACTATCTTTATAAGATAAATACTCATATTCCATAACAGCCTTTACTTCATAAAGCTCCATCTTATCTAATACATACTCTGGTGGATAGTGAAGCCTTAGTGTCAGTATAGCGTATAATTCAGATACACTTAACTTTTTTTTTCACCGTTCTCTTCTGTTACCTCATTAAACAGCTCACTTCTTTTAGTAGAATCTACTATTACCTAGTTGAGCTGTGTAATAAGAGTAGCATCATTATCTAGAGCATCTAGAAATTCATCCCATTCTAGATTAGTATCTGGATTGTTTGCTAGTATCATACTATAAAAGAATAAGCAGTTATCTTGTGTGTTACAGATTTCAAACGGCTTACCAGTTATACGTTCAAATATGAATAATGCTCTGATAGTATATTTCAGCTTATACTCTTTGTTGTTAATCGTAATTGTCATAATAATTAGTATTAAAAAGTAAATCCCTCTATACCCTCTAAACAAAGGTATAAAGGGATATACTTATATTTCAGTTAATTCCTTTATGTAACAAGAAATTTTTTAGACTATGTTCTAGGCTATTATTTTACAAATTCTGTTACACGGTCTTATCTTCATCTAAAGTCATTTCTGATTCCGGCTGTTCACCTTCATCAGCAGGAAGTTCAATCATCTTAGACTTTAATTTTTTTTTACGGGTTTCAGTTCGCCTACTCCAGTAAAATCTACTTTAAGAGTAGCGTTTTCACCGTTAGGAGCGTTCTTTTCTAGATTGGTAATAATCATCTAGCCAGTGTAACCATCATTGCCTTTAGCAGTCCATCCAGTAGTAGGAGCAGCACCTAACTTACCTTCCTCAAAATTAGCTGAATCTCCTTCAAGTGCAAATACACCAGTAATAGGCTTTCTAGCTCTCATATACTCAAAGAGTTCATCAAATCCGATTCCAGCCATAGGGTCGCCAATAAGATTCTCACTAGAGCAGCTCCAGCTTAACATTCCTACTTCTGAAGTCTGCCAAAGTCCACCACTATCTTTAGTAGATGTTTCCTTAGTATCAGCAGAGATACTAAGAGTGTGGTTAGTAGCGTATGCGATAGACTTTCCACCCACGAAAAGCATTAAATCACCACCTTTTGTAATCATAGTATTTCAATATTAAATGTAAGTTTTTGTATAAAAGCATCTTCTATATAATCCTCTTCAGCATTAACCAGCTTAATCTCTGATATGCTGATTCCTTCGTACATCCCTCTAGTATGCTCCATTCTACCTAATACTTGTTTAGCTATCTGTAGAGCCTCTTGATAAGTAGAACCTGCTACTATCACTTCTACAGTGGCTAGTTCCTAGTAATTGAATCGGTCTTTAGTATTAGCGTGTGTAAGTCCGCTTCTCCGATATACAATAAATGGATAAGAAGCACCCTAATCAGCAACTAAAGGATATACTTTTGTAGTGCCATCCAGCACTTTATATATTGCTTTACCTATTTCTAATCCGTTCATTAGTTAATATGGTTTAATGATTCTGTTATTGAACTATTTATAGTTTCACCTATATCCTGCTATCTAGCTTCTCTAAAGAAGTATAAGGGTCTAATGCTACCTCTGTTAGCTCCACCCCTTCTAAGCCTTCTTTGTGCTGTTCCTTTTTCAAAGAACTTCAGCCTAAAATCTCCTAAGATACTTACAGATACTTCACAGTAATCCTTATCCGCTTTCATTCTCACTCCGCTTACCATAGTCTTACCGTTCCATCTGTTAGGAGTTGAAGCACCAGCACCTAATTTAGCTCTAAGACTTCTTTTAGTTTGGCTAGTCAGTTTCTATCCACCCTTCTTTAGAGCAGTAAACAGAATCTATTTTGTAGAGTCAGAATCCAAAGCATTAAAGAGATTTTGTACCTAAGTATCATCCACAGTTACATTACTCATTTATCAGCTCCGCTTTAATGGTTAAAGATTGAAGTGCCTTATTTTCCTCTAGGGATAATATGCGATACTTTTTATTCTTCCAGATAATCCTCATTCGTTCATCTATCTGGTGATAAATTCTCACTGTAAATACCACTTCATAAGCAAAGATTATTTCATTATTCTCATTAAGCCTATTACCGCTTGTATAGGTAACTTGTGCTTTTGTCTTTCCTATGAAGGGTTCCCATCGGGTATAAGAAGCTCCAAACTCATCAATAGTAGTAACTGGCTTTTCTACTTTAATTACTTCTGTTAATCGTCCGGCTCTCATATTACGGTATATAATAGTGTTTGTAAGTAGCTAGTAAAAATTCTAAGGTATAAGGGATTTTAGTAGCTGAGGTAAAACTGACTGGCTCTCTATTAGCATATAGATTACCAATCATTAGCAGGATAGCGTGATATACAGATTGAGGTAAAACACCATCCTTTAACAATGAAGCTAAAGGTATGTTCAAATTTGATTCTACAGCATCTTCAGCTACTTGAATAAGAGATATGATATATTCATCATCATCCTTAAAATCCTAGTCTATTTGAAGATGCTTCTTAGCTTTACTTAATGTAACATACATAGCTTATAAAGTTTAGAAGCAGAAGTAGAGTAGGCATTAAAGCCTACTCCATTTCTACAGATTATAACACTAATTATTACTCAACTACTCCAGCAACAAAAGCCTCAGAGCGTCTAGGTTTAGCATCAAAATAAGCATTAATTACAAGTCTAACCTTACCATTAGCAGCTTGTGTATAAGGGTCAACAGTTAAATCAATAGCTCCCCACTGAGCAATTACATAATCAGAGAAGTTACCAAGTACAACACCCTTAGCAGCAGAAGTACAAAGTACCTTGATACCGTTAACTTCTCCATCCTCCATTACAAAGCCACTATCACCCTTAGCAGCCTTGCGAAGAGCAGCCTTAGCTTTAGGAGATACAATGTAGCAGTATTCACCCATTACATTAGCTTCATCAAGCTCAGATTCCATATCTACAGTACCAGCATAAGTAAGCACAGCAGCATCAGCACCGTTAAACATACCAGCAGGGACTTTATTAGAACCAGCTTCATCACCAAGTATAGTAGCTTCAAGTTTATTGCTGATAGCCTTTACAATATCATTTCTAAGCATAGCTTCAGCACTTACAGAATCCTGAAGTAAGAACTGTTTGCTAACATCAATGTAAGCAGTAAGGCGTTTAGGTGAAAGTTCAACCTCAGAGAAAGTACCAGCTCCATCAGAAGCAGCAGCTACTTCACCTTCCCAAGTTACAGTAGAACCACTATATTTAGGAATAGAGATATTACCTACAAGTCCAGTCATAAAGGTAGCTCCGGCTTGTGCCATTACTAAGTTAGCTCTAAGTGGCTCCAGAATATTCAGCTTATCTTCTGCAACAGCTTCCTAACCAGCAGTAGCTACAGTAGCCTGCACATCAGCACGCTCTTCTACTGGAAGCTGAATCTGTCCGTTAAAAGAAAGTCCAGATTTACGCATTTCAGTTGCACCAGCGTTTACTACCTCTGCACTTCTTTCATCAAGTTGCTTTCCATTAGCAACATCATTAATAGCTTTAAGTAAAGAAAACTTTTCCATTTTTCTAATTTGTTTATTGTTATTATCAATTTGTATAGTGTTATTAATCTGTCTAAGTTCCTCATCTGCTTTTTCAATCTCTTCAATGAGTTTATTATAGTTAGCAGATTCATCATCTGTTAATTTCCTAGATTCTTTTTCAGCTCCAGATAAAATAGATTCGGCTTGAATCTTTAGCTGTTCTTTGTGGTCGATAAGTTCTAGTGAGTTCATTTCAATTTATTTCTAAGTTCTTTATAATAATTGGCTAGCTCTTCCTTCTCCTGCTGCTTGATAGCATCTAAACCACGGCTATCAGCTTTAACAGAAGTGGCATCATAAGCAGCTCTATACACTGGAGATACATCAAACAGCTCATTAATGCTATTGATTGTTCTTAGATAAGTGCCATTCTCCATTTTACTCCAGCTATCTTTTCCTACTGTAAAGGCAAAGCTAGAAGTAGAAATATCACCTCTTCTAATTCCTTCTAACAGTTCATCACCTAGAGCTGTATTAGGTGCTTCAAAAGTGTACTTTAAGCCAATTTCATCTATCTCTAAGGTTAAGCTACCTTCTCCTTTATTGCTTCTAGCTAATACACCTCTATCCTCATTATGATTAAGTAAGCAAAGCACATCCGACTTCTCTACTACACCATCTAAGGAATTAGGGTCTATTCTTTCAATGAAGCCACCTAAATCATTAGAATCACTATTAAATACTATTGCATATCCGCTAACAGTTCTGGATTCCGGCAAAATAGGTGTTATTTCGTTATTACTGTTTCTAATTTCTTTTATCATAGCTATTTTACTCTTTCTATAAATATTACAGTATTTTGTGATACAAAATCAAATATTCTCTGAAGTCATATCATCCTCATAGGAGCTAGCACTGTATTCAACTCCATCATATAAAGGAGCTAATTGTTTCAGAGATTCCATTTCAGAAGCTATAAAGGCTACTCTTTCAGCTTCCTCAGCATCATCAAATAAGTAGAAATAATCAGTTCCCATAGTGGATAGTAATAACTTCACCATCTACAATATCCTCTATCTGATTGGCTAGATTCTCTGTTACACATACCATTCTCTAGGGTATGGAATTACCGTATTTAGTATATAGCTTTCTATCCTCATTAGTTGAGGTGAAGTAGAAGTAAGTGTAATCCTGCTTAGTAAAGCTATCAGTAGTAACAGTGCTAGTAATATTCTGAGAATCTATATCAGCTCTGCTTACATCAGCTATATAACGCTCATCCATTCTGTTTATAGCTTCTCTAGTAGCCTTATCTACTATCTCATATTCTACTCCATTAATATTAATCTTAGTAATCTCCATAGTATCAGAATTTATAGGTTATTTCGGAATTGCATCTAACTAACCAGTTCCCAAATCTAAAGAGCTTGTACTGTTTAGCTCCAGAAGGAAAATCTATAGTTACTAGAGAGTAATCCTCATCCCACCCATTGAAGCACTAGCATCCAGCAGAAAGAGAATAGAGATTTTTGTGAGTAGCCGGAACTAAAAGAAAGAATGTTTTTAGCGGTGTTCCTCCAGTGGATAGCCAGTTATGCCTAATAGAAATTGGAAGGTCAGTATTAGCAAATACCTTATTATTAACTTTATCTTTACTGAGAAGAGCAGTAAGATAGCTGTAGGTAATAGGAGTATCTTTATCAGTTTCATCCATTACTCCAGCAAAAATATTGCCTTCTGCAAAGGCTTCTACTTCCTCTACTTCTGCTGTCTTATGCTCTAGCTCCTTTATACGATTAAGCAGCTCATTAATCAAAGTCTGAGCTTCATTATCCTTAATCTTATAAGTAACACCATTGAAAGTAATTTGAGTAATCTCCATCAGTCCACTTCAATTATATAAAGTCCAGATTTACTTTCAACAGCTTCAACCCTCTTAGTAAGAGCTTCTATTTGCTTCTGAGCTTCTGTATCTTTAATCAGATACTCTTTACCGTTTATATTTACTTTAATTACATTCATTCTATTTCCCTCCAAGTTAAGCAGTTGTTAAGTTCATCTACATCTTTCTTTAATTGTTCAACATCATTAGAAAGAATATCTAACATCTGTTGAGCTTGCTTATCGGTAACTTGAAATTCTTTACCACCTATGATAACCTTTGTTAGCTTAGTTTCCATTGTGTTCTTTCTGATATGCTATAATTATATTGGCTTCATCTTCTGTTATCTCTTTCCAATTAGCAGGGGAATCTGTAACGGCTAGAAATATCTCCTTACTAAATACCCTCTGCATTATATCAATATCCTCCGCTTGTGTTAAGAAGTGTCCTTCTTCTGGAGTGATAACCCTTGTTATATATTCTTGCTGCTTCATACTATTGTGAATCCTTTGTTAGTTATTTGTGCCTTCTCTGAGCTTGTAAGAGCTGCCTTAGTATTATTTGATAAGTATAGGCTAAGTGTTTTACTTCTAATAGTAGTATTTGTAATCAAGCTATCTATTAAGCTCTTTTTAGCATCTGGAATAGCAGTAGAATTAACTCCCCAGTTTGTTAAGTCAGATAGTTTGATTATATCATACGCTTCATAATCACTTAGGTTAGTAATAGTCATTTTCCTAATGCTAGATTGGCTATTTCCAAATAAAACTAATCCAATAGCAAAAGAACCGTGATTAAGTGGTATAGTTACCTTATTTACAGTTTTAAGACTACTGCAACTATCTACAACCTTATTAACAGAAGTATAATTTGGCAAATTAAGATTCTCTATATATTCTAGATTCGGGCAATTATAAATACCTTTACTGTAAACATCGGTAATAGTATCATTACCCTTAAACATATCACCTTCTAGCCTAGTAAAATTACAGTTCCTAATATCTCCTAAAGTATCTACCTTACTAAATAATCCAGCTACATTTATAGCTCCATCATAATCATCATTCTCTAAAATAAAAGTGTTATCCTTAAAAGGATAGTTCTTAGGAAGCACACTTATACTATTAGCTTTCTAGATTTTGAATGAAGTATGATATTGCTCTCCTAAGCTATTAACCTTAGTTATTTTGCAGTAACTATTAGTAGTGCATATTGAATCAGTAAAAACATATTCACCGCTAGTAAGAGTAAAAGTTACTGTGTATGTTCCTCCCTTTTGATAATAATGATATTTAGCACTATTACCCTTGCTTAATGTTAGTTGTTCATTCTTACCATCACCCCAATCAATAGAGCCAGTAACATCACTAGTAGCACTTATAGGAAGGTAGAAATAATAGCCTTTAGTAAGATTAATTTCTAAGATTAGTTCATTTATAGGTATATCACCCTATTTACTCCAAACTAATTTAACACCCTTGAAAATGGAGCTGATAGAAGTGCTGTCTTTCAGCACTCCTACCAATCCCTTACTAGTTCCGTTCATTACTCTTCAGTTATATAGTAAAACGTCTTATTATCCTTCACTGCAATAGCATCATATTCGGCTTGTGTGCCTACCCAGAAAGTAGGGGTAGCATCTACCTTAGCCTTATCAGCAGCAGTATAATCATTAGTAGATAGTCCTTTACCAGATACCTTATCTACCTTACCAGTTATATCCTAATGCTGTGTAAGATACTGTGAATGGTCTATAGCTTCAAGTGTGGCTACCCTTCCTTTAAGAGCAGTATCATCATACTCAGAAGGAAGCTCACTCTTCTTAGCGTAGTCTGCTAATGATTGGTGTTCTGTAAGATATTTAGCATCAGATTCAGCCTTAGTATATGAATCCCCTACATTAGCCTTACCACTTATATCCTAGTGTTCGGTTAAATAGGTATCTTCTGCTTCCGTTTTAGTTAGATAATTGCTAAGTTGAGCCGATACATCTACACCCGCTACAGCAGCATCTACTTCAGCTTTTGTATATACATCAGAAGCATTAGCCTTAGCTGCTACTTCCTCTTTAGTGGCTACACCTTCACTCCAAGTGTTGAAGCTGTCTATAGGTAATCTAGCTTCTGCAATAGCCTTTAATTGATTACCTAAAGTATTAACCTCTTCTTTAGTATAGGTATCATCTTTATCAGCCTTAGTAGCTAATTGAGCATCTACATCAGCAGTCTTAGCATAAGAAGCCATATCAATAGCATCTATCTTATCATCTATAGCACCTACTAGAGTATCTACCTCCGTTTTATTGTAGGTAGATTCTCTAAGTTGTGCTATAAGGTTTTGAGCTTCCTTATCGGTTAAGTTATATTCAATCCCTTTTAGATTGATTTTAGTTATATTTGCCATAAGTCATTAAATATTAATTATAAGAGTTTCATTTTCTACTCTAAATCCTGCTTTAATAGCAGCTACATCAGCACTTACAGTATCAACAGAATCAGATATAGTAGATTCAGCAGCTTTAGCTCTGTCTGCTTCTGCCTTGATAGCATCAGCATTTTCCTTTTCAGCTCTCATAGCTCTAGCAGCTTCATCAGCTACACTATTGGCTACAGTAACATTCAGCTTGCTAATCTCATCATCTGTATAGTGTTTGGCATCCTCTAAGCTATGTGCAATAGAACCAATAACAGTATTATCACCATTGATAATATCAATCTTATCAGAAAGAGCCTTTTCAGCATCCTTAGCACGGCTTACTTCTGTAGTAAGGTCAGTGGCTATCTTATTCTCTGCTGCTGTAGCTCTGGCTACTTCTCCAGTGATAGCTGCATTAAGTTCGGTTTCCTTAGCTGTAGCTCTATTGGCTTCAGCAGTTACGGTATCACTTACAGTAGAGAGTGAATCAGAAAGATTCTTTTCTGCTTGTTTGGCTCTGTTTACTTCATCAGTAACAGTAGTGCTAAGATTACTTACAGAATCGGCTACAGCACCTTCAGCGGATTTAGCTCTAGCTACCTCAGTGGCAATATCAGAGTTAATAGCTGCCACCTTAGTATCTACATCAGATTTAGTATATACATCGGCACTATTGGCTTTTCCTGCTAGCACACCATTGATAGCATCAATAGCATCACCATTACCATTAAGCACATCAGCGATTTCTCCAAGTGTATCTAAGGCTTCTGGAGCAGTACCAATTACATCAGCAATTCTAGAATCAACCTCTGCCTTAGTAGCATAGGTGTTAGCATTACTAGCAGCATCATTCAGAACCTTATTTTTAAGAGCTGTAAGGTTAGTGGTAATATCAGCTTCTACTGCCTTAGCTCTGGCAATTTCAGAAGTGAGGTTAGAAGCATTGGTATCAGCCTTAGATTCTATTCTAGCTTCCTCTGCTTTTGCCCTGCTGATTTCAGCAGTAACAGCAGCACTTACTTCATTCTCCTTTGCTGTAGCTCTAGCCACTTCATCAGATACAGCGTTAGTAAGCTCTGCTTCCTTATCAGTAGAACGTTTAACTTCATCGGCTACAGTTCCACTAAGAGCAGTTACAGAATCGGCTATTTCATTCTCCTTAGCTGTTGCCCGGCTTACCTCTGCATTGATAGAACTAGTAAGAGCATCAACATCATCAACTCTATCAGCTAGTTCAGCAGCTATCTTATCATCGAGAGTTTTTTCTGCTGCCTTAGCTCTAGTAACCTCCTCAGTAATAGCTGTATTCAGTTCATCCTCTTTACCAGTGGCTCTAGTTATTTCAGCGGTCAGATTATCAGCTACAGCCTTCTCTGCTGCCATTGCTCTAGCCTTCTCTGCATCAATAGCATCAGTTACTTCTGTGTTCTTATCGGCTACAGAAGATTTAAGAGCTTTAAGAGCGTCTGTAATATCCTTCTCAACAGCCTTAGCACGTTCAACTTCAGAAGAGATAGAACCAGTAAGCTCATTATCCTTAGTGGTGCTTCTATTGACTTCATTAGTTATCAGAGTTTCCAGCCTATTCTCTTCAGCTTTAGCTCTGTTTACTTCTATATCAAGTTCCTGCTTATGCTCTCTATCCTTCTCTAAGGAGCGTTCAATTTCATCCCCTAGATTCTCTACTACCTCATTAACCTTATTGTTAATAGCGTTCTCTCTTTCAATGGCTCTATCAGTTTCAGCATTAAGAGAATCTGTAAGCTGTTTTTCAGCAGCCTTAGCTCTGTTAGATTCAGCTTCAATACTATTTCTAGTAGTAGTGATTTCAGCAGTTACCCTATTAATCTCAGTAGTAAGATTAGTGGCTATCTCATTCTCTCTAGTAGTAGCTCTACTGATTTCATTATTAAGAGCAGTATTAAGAGTATTAGTAGCTTCCTCTACTTCCTCAGAAGCTCCTTCTTTATTCTCTTTAATGAGCTTATGAAGTTCTATATCCACTTCATTACTTCTCTTAATCTCATCATTGAGCTTATCCATAATAGCCTTATCACTAGCATCACCAGCTTCTTTATTAGCCTTGATTAGCTTGTGAAATTCTATATCTACCTCATTGCTTCTCTTTATCTCTTCCTCTAACTTATTAGTATATTCATTAGTAATATAGTGATTAATCTACTTATCGCCAAGTTCCCTAGCTATCCTCTCTTCCTCAATCAAATCCTTTATATACTCTAGAGTTTGATAGTTTACAGGGTTAGCAGGAACTTCATTAAAGTTACAGTTACGCCAGTAAATATCAGTAACTACCTCTTTCACTTTGTTATACATACAATCAGTATGCTTAAATGCTGAATCGTATTTAGCATAGTCATAAGTATAGCAGAGTACACCAGATTCTAGAGTATTCATAAAGTAATCGGGTATAGCTATTCTATCTACATTTCCCTTAGTTTCAATATCTCTCTTATTAAAAACTAGGTAGTTATTTCTGTTAGCAGTCCATACATACAGCTTAAAGTGTGCTGTATCATTTACCCTTAACTGCTTGCCTTTAATATCCTCTAGGTCTAGGATAAGGATTAAATCACTTCCGCTTTTAATTTCCATTTTAGTTATTCGTTATCAGTTAGTATATCAGTTTGTGTATCAGTTTTCTCTTTAATGGTATTGGTGTTTTCCGGCTCACTAGATACAGCTCTTTCTAAAGTCTGAATATTAACCTATACAAAGGTATTATCACCACCTTCTATAGCTTCCATATCCAACTGCTTTCTAATGTCATTAGGACTAACTACACCGATATTAAAGAGCGTCTGATAGTAATTGGCTAGTGATTGCTTATCTGCCCTCAATAGAGTGGCTGTATCAAATCTTACATCTATAGAATCCTTCTCTGAAGGCTTATACAGCTTCCTCTCAAACTCCAGTTCTATCTTCTCTAGAAGTGGTGATAGTGTTTCAGTAAGGAATGATAGGTTAGTGGCTTCAACAGTAGAGTAACTTGATTTAGTTAAATCAAATGCCTTTACTGGAGATACACCAAAGAACCTACATATATCTACTACATTAAACTGCCTAGTTTCCAATAGTTGAGCATCTGTAGGATTAACTGTAATAGGCTCAAATGATAGATTACCCTCTAATACTGCAACACCATTAGGAGTACCAGTAGCAGGGCTAAAAGCCATCTGCCAACTTCTTTTTAATTCGTTCTTTTGTTGGCTGTTAAGATTAGTGGTAGTTTTTAATATACCAGCTAGATTAGCACCTCCCTTAAAGAATCCGGCGGCGTGTGCTTCTGCATCTGTAGAAAGTCCTAATGTGTTCCTAGCGTGTCTAAGAGTAGATACACCCTCAATTCCATCATAACTAAAATTCTTAATATGAATCATATTACAGCTTTCAACCGTTCCAAGTCCGGCTATACTGTAAGATACAGATTCTTTAAGGCTTTTAGGTCTAATGATAGTAACCAGTTCAGCAGGGATAAAGTGTAATCCAATAGCATCACCCTTATTATCCCTCTCTATATAAGCATATCCATTACCCTTTAATAGAGTAGATACTATCATTACCTTTATAAAGTCAAATCTAGTCATTCTAGGATTAGGCTCTTTATTCAGCAGCTTGTAAGTAGGGTGTGAAGTGAATTTGATTTTATACCCTTGACTATCCATCTTATAAGGCTCTAGTGGAAGCTAGGCTACTGAATCCGATATTACCTCTACACATCTGTAAACAGTAGATAGTAACATAGATTTCTCAGTAGTATAGTTAGTGGCACAATTATAAGAAAGATAATCACCGAAGTAACTTCTTTCCTCTACTTTTGGCTGTTCAGTTCGTTTCTTTCCAAATCCAAACATAAGTAGTTATTATTAGATTATTAATATTTCATTAGAATAGTGTGGCACTAGTAAATACATACCCAAAGCCTATATCATAGCTATCACACCATCTATCTTTTTAGCCTTAATATCTTTATTAGGCTTCACATTGCCGTTATGGTCTGATTTAAGGGTAACATTCTTAAAGCACCATCTATTTATTTCATTGTTATCTATTACTGCTTTACCAGATAAGATTAACCGCTCCATTTCTCTAGTAGGTTTATTGAAGTTACCTAGTGTTTGTGGATATTCCTCTAATGGTAATCCTAGCTCTGTTGAGTGAATCGCCCACTGAGTAGCATTATACTTATCATATCCGATAGCCTATATATTGACTATTTCACTAGCTTTAATCATATCATTAGTGATATAGTCATAATCGGTAACATTGCCCTCTGTAACTTTCAGTAATCCCATCTACTTCCAATACTTGTAAGTTTCTCTATCCGGCTTCTCTTTTAATGCTGATTCTGGTAAATAGTAATCCGTCTTAAAGTAGTATATACCATCTTTCTCTACTAAGTAAGATACCGCTGTAAGGTCAGAAGTAGCTCCTAAGTCAACTCCGATATAGCAGGGGCATCCTCTAAACTCTTCCAGATTAATTTTCTTTGTATTTCTAACTATGTAGGATTCTGGTAGCCAAACAGAAGCACTATCACACCATAGATTAAGTGTTTTAGTTTTCACTCCAACTTCCTCACTAGGATTATTGATAGCACTTTTAACCTATTCTTTTATATATTTCTTAGTAACAGTAACATCCAGATTAGGAGTACATTTTACCCAGTTGTTTTCATCAGTCCAATCATCTTCATCATCTAAAGAGTAGATAGCAATAAACATACTATCATCTTCTTTCAGTCCGTTTAATATTTCAATAGCTGTAGAGCGTAGTTTGTAGCAGGGTAGAGTTTTATCAAATCCGGCTGTAGTGATAGTGCATAAATGCGGATTCTACCTCATACCCATAGAAGATTTAATAACATCCCTTACCTTACTGTTCTTAGCAGAGTGGTATTCATCCACCAATCCAAAGCTAGCGTTAAATCCGTCTAGCTTGCTATCATCAGCAGCAAACACTTTTAACTTACTAGAATTAATATTAAATAGGATGCTATCTCTAAAAGGCTTTAATGCCTTAGCTGAAGGGTCTAGCTGTTTGGCAAAGTTGGAGCAAAAATTAAAGGCTATACTAGCCTAATCTTTACTATTGGCTGCTAAATCCACTTCAGCACCATCTTCACCATCAGCTATCAGAAAGTACATACATAAAGCAGCAGCTAAGGCTGTTTTACCATTCTTTCTACTAACTTCTATGTAAGAACTTGTAAAGCGTCTATCTCCATTTTTCCAATAAAATCCGATTATATTAGCCACTATAAACTGTTGCCACGGCTCTAGGATAAATGGCTATCCGCTACTCTTTCCTGCAAAGTGTTTCAGAATCCCTATAAAGGATATGGCATTATCCACAGCATCCTCTCTAAATTCTAAATCCTCTCTTTCTAAGTCAGATAGAAAACGCTTACAAGCTAGCTTTATATTCTCACAACATACTACCTTACCTTCTACCACATCTACAGCATACTTATAGTATGGCTTATTCATTGTGATATTTGCAATAGTATTTCTTATAAATAGTTCCCTAGTGTTTATACTTCCAGCTTCCATTAATGTTAGCTGTGATATTGGAAGCCTTACAGCCGATAAATTTAGCTGCTGCTGTGATACTGTCAAAAGAACCAATCACTTCATCAGTTTCCACAGAATACACATCGACGGCTTTTTTAAGCCAGTCCTTACTCTTTCCCTTCTAAATATAAGGCTCTGGATGAATCGGCTTAAATTCAATCTCTGGACTTCTAAAATAGTATTTCTTTTTGCATACTGTCTTAGTTACTCCACTACAGTTATTTCTAATGGTAGATACTGGTATTCCAGTTTTATTACTAGCTTCTAAAGTAGAGTTAAATCTACCTAGAATGGCATCCGTTTTAGCATCATACCAGATAACAGATTTAGCTTTATTGGTATAGGCTCTATCAATCTCCCCATAACGGAAATATATATTACCCCTAATAGGGATTCCCTTATTACTCTTCCTTACAGTATCTCTAGACACATCAAACTCATAAGCAGCTATAGAAGCGGAATCAAATACACCTATCTACTCATTTGTAGTAGCATCATATACTTTAACTTCTATGCTCATACCTCTATAATTTGTAAGCCAGTAGCCATTACTTCTACTTCCGGCTCATTTGTAACATCAGTAGTATTCATCTTACCTCTTTCTTTTTGTTAGACTTTATAAAGGCTTCTAAAGGTGATTCAGTACCAGTATTGGCATCCAGCTTAGGTAGCTTAGTTCTAGCCTTAGCTGTCAATCCAAATTCTGCCATTACCTTCATTGCCTAAGTTTGTGCATCCTTAGCTATCTTAATAGCAGGGTGAGGTGATAAGTTACCCCTATCCGACACAACCGTTAAACCATCTTTTTCTAGCTGTTTTGAAGCCTTTATAAACATAGAGTAATTTCTGGCTAACATTGTAAGAGCTGCTGTATCAACATCCTCCATTACTCCATTCTCTTCAAGCATTTTCAGCACATCCTAGATATAGGTTTTGGCTTCATCCTCTATATCTACTGGAATAATAAATTTCGTGTTCATAATTAGTAATAAATTAGTGTTTAATAATCATTTATCATTGTAATCAGCCATCAGAAATATTCTCTTCATCGGCTTCCCTTTTTCTATTAATTATACAGAAAAATGTGATACAAAATCTTTCATCATTTATAAAGTGGAATCACTGTGATACGCTAAGTAACATCTTACAAATCAATCTACAACTAAATTTAAGAATGTGATATTTTTATTTTGGACTGTCCGAAAAAAGTATTATCTTTGTATATAAGTTAAAAAACAATAAATCAATATATTATGAAAGACAAAAGTAGCAATAAAGAAGCTCAATTAAGAGTTAGGTTAACTCCACACCAATCTTTAATGTTAGATGAAATGTGTGAGCAATTTGAATTAACTAAATCCGCTCTGATAAGATATATTCTGGATTAGTTTATAAAACAGTATGAAGATACAGATGAATGAAGTTTGGAGCAGCTATAAAAGGAAACAGGTAAACATTGATAAAGCCATTCCTAATAGTGAAGTAAGCCGATTACTACAGCTCCATTACAAATACCTTCATTCTCGCTTAGTAAAGTCTGATAGGGATGAAGGTATATTTAATGATACCTACTTAAAACTCACTTATAACTATAATCCTTCTAAGGATTTCATAGAGTAGTATATTTACTACTTCAAGCTCCTAAAAGGAGCATATTATAGAGATGATAAAGTGGCTAACTACTATGTGGAGTTAGTAGAAGTGTATGATAAAGTAGATACTGCTGTTTACTCCGACACCAGTTTCAGCAGTGAATTAGATACAGCTCAACCCAAGAGAGATAAACGTAAACTAACCGACTTAAAAAAGGAGATTCAAAGCTATGCCATATCTCAAAAAGCCTACAAAAGAAAAGCCATCAAATCAGATAAGAAGAGCTGAGAGATAGAAAATCTACTAGAGCCAAAGGTGGAAGGCTCTTAGATTAGCAAAGCTATCAGAATAGCCACTATGTGAAGTGTGCCTAAGTAAAGATAAGATTACCCCTGCTATAGATGTTCATCACAAAGATTCCTTCTTAAACTATGAAGGATTAGAGAGATTAGCTAAAGCCTATGATTCAGATAACTTATTATCCGTCTGCAAAGAGTGTCATAGCTTCCTCCACCGGAACGGCACAACACACGGATATTTACCGCCTACCTAATTAATAATCGTAGAGAATAATAGATACACATACAGTATAAGATAGATTCTTAGATATATAATTTCTTTTTACTTAATAGGGTTGCAGATAACTAGAAAATCAGATAAAAAGCAGTGCATTAGATAGCATATTTTAATATTCACAAAAGAGCAATATAAATATCCGTTAATCATTTCATTCTAGAGTTGAATATTAAAGTTTGTGATAGAATTATTTTGGTGGCTGTCAGAAAGTTACTATCTTTGTAATAGAAATTAAAGCTACAATCATCTGGCGTTTTTCCCAGAAATTCTCTCATAATGTTTTTGAAATTTGAAGATTGGGGGTAGAAATACCCCTAATTTTCGGATTTCAATGTTACAGAAAGTTACAAAAAATAGCCTAGTAGATACTATAAAAAAGTAACACTACTAAGCAGGGAACTAAATCGGCTTCTAAAGCTCAATCTTTCCCGATTAGCACAGCCGGAACTGCCGATTTTGAAGCTCAGAGCAGCGTAAAAACTTTTTTCAAAAAAAGTGTAAAAATTATTTTGGACTAAGAAAAAAGTTGTTTATATTTGCTTATAAGAAATTGAGAATGAGCAACTAACATATTTCTCTGTTCCAATCATTTCTAGGAACATATCATTTTACTATCTGACTTTTTAGCAGTAGAGATACTGCTAAATTAGGGGAATTGGGGTTATGGCTAGCCCGGAAGTATGGCATACTTCAGATAACAGTTCGATTCTGTGATTCTCCACTTTACTAGCTCGCTGTTCGTCTAAATTGCGGAGTTGGTGAGATTGAAACATAATTAAACTTTACATTCTGTCATTTATTAATCAGAATATTAGGCGTTGAGATAACGCCTATATTTTGCCTTCAAGTGTAACAGAAAATTTGAAATAATACCCTTAGAGATACTAAAAATGTTACACACTAGACTACTAAAAGATATACTATATAGCACTCTTAGATAAGAATATTTCTTTACAGATTATCAGTTACAAAATTTCAAAAACAAAAACATTATGAAAACACTTAAAATTGAATCCTAGAACGGATATTTGAACTTAACAGATTTACCTAGTAATTGCATCTTTAATAAAGTAATTACTGGATGCGGTGGAACTACTATAGTTCTCTTTAATAATGAAAACTATGTTATAGCAGTACCTACTACAGAGCTTATTACTAATAAGACTGGTCTAACAGAAGCAGGAACAGCTACTATTACAAGTCCTAGCGGAAAAGAGCAAACAGTATTCGGATTATTCGGAATCTTCAGCTATCAAGTAAAGAAGGAGCTTAAAGAGTATTTAGCCACTTCTGGCATTAAAAAGATTATGTGTACTTATGATAAGCTACCAAAATTAGAAGAGTATCTAAATCCTTCTGAATATAGATTGCTAGTGGATGAATACCACATACTACTGAAGGCTTACAGCTATAGAAGAGCAGCCATAGATGGAGTATTAAACAGCTTCAAATCTTATAGAAGCTACTGCTTTATGTCAGCTACTCCAGTCAGTCCAGAATTTAAGCCTAAAGCCTTAGAAGGGATTGAGGATGTTATAGCTGATTGGGATGATGTTGAAGTATTAAAAGTGAACTTACAAAGGACTAACAAACCATATCTTAAAGCTGCTAATATTATAGATGCTTATAAGAATGATGGATATGTTACAGTTGGAGAATTAAAGAGCTATGAAGCCTTCTTTTTCATCAACTCAGTAACAGATATAGCTGCTATCCTACAGTATTGTAATCTTAGCAGGGATGAAGTTAAGATAGTATGTGCTGATACTGAATCCAACAGAAAGAAGCTAGCCGGATATGATATAAGCAACAGCAGAAGCGAAAACAAAAGATTCACCTTCATTACTAGCAAATCATTTGAAGGTGCTGATTACTTCTCTGATTCGGCTATATGTTATGTAGTAAGCAATAGCAGTAACAGCAATACCTTACTTGATATTAGCACTGATATTTACCAGATAGCAGGAAGGATTAGAACGGCTACCAATCCCTTTAGAGATATGATAGTACACATATTTAATACTACTGGTAAAAGAGATATAGACTTAGAGATTAGCTATACCGATATGGTACAAAGAACCTATGAAGATTTAGAAGGAGCTAAGGAGATTATAGAGCTAGTTAATAAGAGTGATAAGGCTAGAAAGTCTGCTGAAAAGTTCCTTAATAAAGAGTATGTTATGAAGGATGAAGATGGAAGCTATTACATTAATGATATGCTTATTAAATTGGACTTATTCACCTTTAAGCTAGAGCAAAGTATTTATAAAAACGGAATCTCAATAATGAAACATTACAGCGAAAACGGAATAATAGCCAATAGTCCAGAATATGAAAAGCTAGATGGTACTATTAGTAATAAGTCTAAAAAAATGAGCTTCAAAGAAGCGTTCTTAAAGTATGTGGAACTAAAGAATCAGCCTTTTACATTGAGCAGTGAAGCAGAGAATCTTATAAAGGTACAACCTCTTATAAAAGATGCTTATAACCTCTTAGGAGCAGATAGGGTAAAGAGTTTGAAGTACATTAAGAAAGATATTCAAGCAGCTATAGTAAATCTGGATGCTGATAAGAGCAAAGAGAATAAAGCAGCTATGATACTTAAAGATAGAGTAACAGTAGGATTCAATGCTACACCTTCAATCCAATCAGCAATAGCAGAAGCATATTCTACAGTAGGCTTAGATAGAACTGTAAAGGCTTCTGAGATTGAAAAGTATTTTGATTGCAAAGCAACAGTAAAGCGTATAGATGGTAAACCTACTAGGGGATATGAAATATACATAAGTAAAATAGTTTTCGGATGATATACTTAGTGGAGAAATATAGTTAGGTTGCTCTAGTAAATGAGATTCAAAAAGGATAGAGATTACTTGCTATGTGTGTGAATAATGAGCCGATACCTAATCTTTAGAAGCAGAATCAGATAATAGATTACTTTAATGGATTAGCAGGGAATAAGATACTGTTTACTGAATCCCTGCTATTCTTAGAAGATAAGATTTCAACCCTTTATAATGAAATAACTAACCTTTAATAGCTTATGATGATGTTAAAAGCTAAATGTATGATGATAATGAGAATGAAGCTAGATATAAATAAGAGAATAAAATGGATAAATTTGATAAAGCAGAATAGACTGGAAGAGCCTTATTCACAACAATATTACAGTAGCTCTAGGTTTCCGATTATAAGGAAGCTACAGAGAAATATGATACTCTAGATATGTTCTTTACCATTAATGAGAAGTACACTGGAGTAGAGATTAAGAAGAGAGATAAATAGTTTGAGAGTTACCCTACTTATATGATGGAAGTGTATAAGTTTAAGGCTCTCTGGTAGAGATTGAAAGATAATGAGTTTGAGTAGATATACTATGTTAATTTCTTTGGTGAAGATACAGTGTATATCTTTCCTCTTAGAAAGATTGCAGAAGGCATTAAGAAGGGCAAAGTAATAGTTACTTCCACTTATGCCAATAAGACTACAGCAGTATTCTAGGGTAAAACAGAGAAGAGAATATTACTCATACCTAAAGAATATGCTGCTAAACTAGTCAGAATAGATAATAAATGGTATAACGCTAATAAAATCAATAAACAATGATACTAACAATAATACACATAATCCTAATAGTTCTGCTTGTACTAGCAGTAATCAGATTATTCATTACCGATTACCTAAGACAAAAGGAGCAGAATGAAACAAAAGCCTTAAAGATGGAAGTTAGCTAGAATAGTCAGATATTTGATATACTTGTTTTAATTGTCTTAACCTTAATATTTTAACCGATATGATAACACTGATATTACTCCCTATATTCCTATTACTTACTTATCTCTTTTATAAGAAAACAAAGAGCAACATATTAAAAGATAAACCAATGCTTAAAGGAGCTGATTTATACCTCTTAGGAATGATAGTTATACTTCTATTCACCATAATCTTCCCCTTTATATGAAACGGATAGCAGCAATACTTATAGCACTTATAATCGGATTCGGCATAGCTTTTGCTAAGTCCGATTATAAGAACCCAGTAGAATCTCAGATAGTAGCAGAGCTAGTAATACAGCCTACTTCTAATCCATACAATAAGGTAGAAAGAGATATGTACTTAGCAGTAGATAAGTATGATAATCACTTTATAAGCATTAATGTTACCTACTTCTATAAGAAGGGCAAAGATAATCTGAATATCACTCTTAAAAATGGAGATAGCTTTACAGTAACACCCACAAAGTTCTTAAATGTAGAGAAGGGTACTTATAAGAATGGCACTTATACAGCTACTACTAGAATCACAACAGTAGGCAACTATACAACAGTAAACACAACAGTAAAAGAGAATAAAACTACCTACTATGATGCTTACAGCATTTACCAAATAACAGAAGAGCAATACAGTAAGATATTAGAAGCCGGATTAGATAGCATATCTGTAGAAGGCATCTACCAAATCATAATTCAATAAAATATAGCCAGTCCATTTAGTTGGATTGGCTATTTTCATTTATAGGTGGATAGCTATCTATTAGCTCTTGTAATCGCTCCCAATATCTTGCTTTTAGTTCGGGATTCTCTTTAATGATAGCCTTATTACGCTCTATAATTCTCCAGATAATATCAGTAATAAATCTATTCAGCTTTACTAAATCCCATTCCGCTCTAGTCCTTTTGATAGTTTTAAGACTATGCTTTACTTCCTTCTGAACTTCAATATCATCACCAAATACTTTAGCTAGTATATTTCCATCTTTAGAAGGATGCACATAGCTACTATAGGTAGTATAGATTTCGGGATATTCGGGATATAGCTCTTTAATCTTATCATTGATTTCAGAAGGCTTCAGCTTTCCACCATTAACCTTTATCTGATTTAGCTCCCTGCCATTTTCAAAGATATTAGGTAGTATCTTCTCTGGATAAAGATACTCTGCTACCATTATCTTTAAGTTATCAGCTACTAGCCTTACAAGTGGATAAGCAGCCACTATTTCCCCTCTTTTTGCTAGGTCATAGAAACATCTATTATAGGCATTGATATTATGAATCAGAGTATCAAAGTAGCTATAGCCGGGTAGATAATCAGCCATACACTTATAATAGGTTAGCTCTAGAGTAAGGTTAAGGTAGTCCATATATCTACTATAGATACTACCAGAATCTTCTAGATACCTATAATTAAAGCTCCGCTGTTTTATATACCGTCTTAGCTTCACAGAGTTTTCCAGAGAGTAAATAAAGTAGCTGCTAAGGATAGTATAGATACAGCAAAAGCACCCCACGCTATATTAATTTGTGTATTAGCTTTACCTAAAGACTTTTCAAACTGCTTTTGTGCTTCCTCTGATTGCTTTTGCAGTTCTGCCATTCTTTCAGTATGCTGCTTCTGAAGTTCCTCTATCTCTTCTATGTGCTGTTTCTTAGATTCTTTAATTATATCAGTGATAGCATTAAGCACATTCATTTCTGATTGAATATGAGGAGGTAACATAATTCCTATTTTTAAGTTGTTCTATAGCTATTTTTTGAAAAAATCTGTAACAGCTAACATAATTACCAAAGTGATTCATAATACTCACTAAGGCTGTTGTAATTGGCATAAAACGCCCTTATAAGCTCACCTATTCTATCCTCTATCTTTTGTACTATACTCACATTCTGAAGAGTAGTATTAGCTACACTATCTATACTCTCTATTAGAAGGGTATGATAATTTTCATTCTCAGAGATAAAATCCCATAGCTCTTTACCTACTAAAGTCTTATCTTCCCAATTAGGTACATAAGTTCTCAGTAAGCCAGCAGTTACAGTGTTATCATTCTTCTTTCCGTAGGTAATACCGATATATCCTCTATTACCAGCTTCTTCTACTATTCTTATTTCATCGGCATAGTGCTTTACCTGCCCGGCATCCATATCATTAAAACCGCTTTTAATCTCTAAGAATGATTTAACTTCTCCTAAGCGGTCAATAACTAAATCAAATTTAGTTTTATCTCCTTCATCATAGTTTTTGCCTTCAAATATATATTCATTTGAATATAATAGTAGGTCTTGCACTAGGAATCCCATAGAAGTAACTATACTTCTGCCTATTGCTTGATATGCGTTATATCTTACAAATTCCTCTGGCGTCTTTAAGTTAAGAGCAGTGCAAAGGATAGGATTAGCATTAAAGGATTCTATAGAGATAGAAGAGAGCATAGCAATTTGTTTGCTCACAAAGTTCTTAGTAAGAATCTTTATAAAGTTTTGTATTACAGTCTTATCCTCTTCTATTTCATTTTGGAATGATATAATAGCTGCAACTTCTTTAGGCGTGAGATTTCTAAAGTACCTATCACCTTCCACGCTTCTAAGGTTTTTAATGGATTCTATACTAGCTTCCTTAAAACCTCTAAGAGTAGAAAAGTGTGCTGCTATGATATTTAGCTTACTCTTAAAAGAGTTACTAGCATTGCCTTCAAAAGTAATACTACAGCCTTTTTCTATTAGATTTTGTAATGTTGCAGCCATATCAATCAAATATTAGTACACCTTCCTTTACATCGGATAGGCAAATATCTTTATCTGTTGTATTCTTATATCTGGAGTAGGGAATCTGATTATTCTTATCTTCATCCCCTTTAAGTTCTCCGTTATCAAATCGGATAATCTGCATACCAGCCATATAGCCTAAGCCTACTGGAACTGCATTACCAATCTGTTTATAAATATCGGCAATTCTACCACTAAACTTCCAATTATCGGGGAACTGTTGAATCCTAGCATATTCCTTTACTGAGAGCGGTCTAAGCTCTGTAGGGTGGCATATAAGGGTAGCAGGCATTATAGGACTTGTTACCAGAGTAGGGGAAGGCTTACTGTTAGAGAGCCTTCTAAGGAATCCAGTTTTACCTCCACCTAATTCATAGGCTTTACCCATTGCTTCCCTAGCTACCTCTGGCTCTAAGCTAGTCCAATTTTCACCCTCCTTTACTAAGGGCATATATTGGAGCATCCTTTTACTAAGTGGAGTATATTCTGATTCATCCGGCTTAGGAAGGTCATTAATAACATCACCTAAAGTAACCCATTTCTTAGTGTCATATAGTCCTAGCTCGCTGTGAGTAGGTTGAGGTAGTGGTATTCTCTTTGTCCCTTTTGTGCCAAAGATTATTACTCTCTCTCTTATCTGAGGTACACCATAGTTAGCAGCATTGAATAAGGCAAAGCTGATAGTATAGCCTAGCTTCCTAAACTCATTAGCTAGGAATCTGATTACACTTCCTTTTTCATTCTTTATTCCTTCATACTCTTTATAGGAATCGGGAACTGCATTTAACTTAGCGGATAATATACCCCTTACATTTTCTAGAATAAAGTACCTAGGCTGTATCTCAGATACTACCCTTAAATATTGAATGATTACGTTTCCTCTAAAATCATCCAATCCTCTTCTAGCTCCAGCAGTGCTAAAGGCTTGACACGGTGGACCGCCTACAACTAAATCAACTTCTCCAGCCTTTAAGCCAGATACTTCAAGTAGTTCAGTAGTAGGTATAGTAGTTATATCCCTATCTATAATGGGGATATTAGTATTATTGCGTATGGTGGAAGCTGCTTGTTTATTCAGCTCTACACATAGCTTTATATCTATTCCAGCCTTTTCTATCCCTATATCTAAACCCATCGCTCCAGAAAATAGGGATATAGCCTTTAACTTACTCATATCTGTAGGGGTCTATTAGGTTGCAAAGTTACTAAAAAAATCTGAGATACAAAAAAGAAGGGCGTACTAAAAGATAGCACACCCTCCTAATTTACAGGTATTTAACTTATTAATATCCCTTTATAGCTTCTATAAAAGGAAGGTCAGTAGGCTCAGAAGAGCGTAAAGGGTACTTCTCTACTGGATAGCTCCGTTCATTCACACCATAGCCTAAGCCAGCGCAAAAGGCTAGTGCTTCCTCTTCTGTGTTGAAGGTTTCCGGCTCATTGAATAGAAGAGTATCATCCTCTTCTAGAAGAGCCTTGAAGCCATCTATATCATCATTCTGGAGATATTCTATAGCTTCCTTTTCTGTTACTACAAATACTTCTATCATATTATTGTTATTTAAGTGTTATACTTCCGGCTTATACTGATACTCTAGAACTTGATTCTGAGCCTTAGCTATCTCAACAAACTCATTTATATTTATTACAGCATCAGTATCATTAGCTCTATCATCATCAAAGTAGAGAAAAGGAGATACTATGTAAAACAGCTCTTCACCTAATCCTTTAATGTAGTCAGTAGCAAACTCACTACCAGTATAGACTATATCAGCAGAGAGATAGTAGGCATATCTTACAGCTTCTCTACCATTAGCATTATAGAAGATATAATATACAGCGTTAATAGCGTGTACCTCTACTAATACAGCTCCATTCTTTACTGTGATTATGTCAGTAGCGTTATAAGGTTTAGCTGTTTCCTTACCCTTCTCTCTTCTGAGCTTTCTAAAGGTGGTAATCTTATGTGGTACTATCTTAGTTATAAGCTGCTTCACTAGATTACGCTGTTCAGTAGGGTTAGCTTCTGCCTTCTCTATAATGTCTTTAGGAAGAGTAGGACTACTGTAGTAATCTCTAAGGATAGTTAGTCTTTCTATCTCTTTCTTAGCTGCTGTTATAGAGCCTTCATAAGTAGCCTTCTCTTTACTGATAGCCTTAGAAGTCTTACTAAACTCTTCCATAGCCATAGCCTTCATATCTTCATTATCTCCAGCCATCATAGCAGCACTAGTAGCCACTTGAAAAGCTGCTGTTTGGCGTTTAGCTAGCTTATCTAGCTCCTTCTGAAAGTTTACTATGTTGGAGTTTTGAAGGCTTATCTGCCCTTCTAAATCCTCTATCTTAGCTAGTCTATCCTCATTGTTAACATCAGCGAAGGCTATTAGCTCATTCTTTACCAGCTCCCATATAATAGGCTCTAGCTTCTCATTGGCTATACTCATACGGTTAGGGCATTTAGTAGAGTTGTTAACACCACTCATACACACCCAGCTCATAGCCTTCTTTCCGTTTATAATTCGGTATGCTCCATTAGCACCCCTGCCATCTGGAGTAGAATCACTGCCCTTAGCTCTAGGAGTAAGAGAGTAGCCACAGCAGGGGCATTTAATCAGCTTAGAGAGTAAGTGAGTAGCTTGTGAAGGATAAGGCTCACCCTTCACTCTGTTATTAGATAGCTTCTCCCTTACAGCTTCAAACAGCTCCATAGGGATTAGCTTAGGTATCTCCACATCAAATACCTCTACTTCCTCTCTATCGGGGTCTGCTAGATTGATAGGCTTTACACCAGTAGCATAGTATTCATAAGTAAGGATATGATGAATAGATGCTACTGTAAACTTATAAGTAGTCTTATCTCCAAATCTAGCAGAGATAGCTAAGGCTGTACTTTTAAGAGTAGAACCCTCTTTAAGATACTCATTAAATATCTCTGGTACTATCAGTGATTCTACTTCATCAGCTACCCACTTAGTTTTAGTGTGCTTATCCTTACCACCATTCCATCTATAACCAAACTTCACAGTACCTAGAGCTATAGCACCCTTATCTAAGTAGTTCCTTCTAGCGGATGCTATTTGTGTTTTCATACTCTTCAGATACTTCCACGCTGCATCAAAAGCACCTCCTATAGTGATTTCTGCATTAGGTACTTTCTTCTTAGTAATAGGGTCTATAGTCCAAATGTCAATATCTCTAAAGTACACCGGAATCTCCATATTAATAAGTAAGCGTACATAGATACGCCCAGAAGCAGGGTCGCGGCTCATTCGGCTTACCTCAGATACTAGGACTACATCAAACTTCTGTTCTTTTGCGCCCTTTAGTAAGCGGTCTATAGATGCTCTGTTACGCTTAGTAACATCATCCTTACCAGTTATCTTCTCTCCGTACACCAAATTCTCTAGGTCATATTCATAACCCATAGACTTAGCTAGCCTAGTCAAGTCGCTAACTTGCCTATCCAAGTCTTGATATTTAGTGGAGCATCTTATTAAGAAGGCTGCTTTCATATTATTTTCCGTTTTTATTCGTTAACTTTGTAGTATGAATCTGAGATACAGTATAACTACATACCTCTTACTCATTCTAGTAAGTGCAAAGTTACAGCGAAAATCACAACTGTGCAAGTGTTTTCGCTTGATTGAATTGCCCGAATTCAACCGGAGCGTGCTCGAGGTCATGCGCCAACCATTGGAAGACCGGACGATAACGGTCTCTCGTGCCCGCTTATCTGTTGATTATCCGGCCAACTTCATGTTGGTCGCTTCCATGAATCCTTGTCCTTGCGGATATTATAATCACCCCGATCGCCCTTGTCTCTGTTCTCCGGGTGCTGTCCAGAAATACATGAATCGTGTTTCCGGCCCTTTGCTCGACCGGATCGATATACAGGTAGAAGTCGTGCCGGTCCCTTTCGAGAAGATATCCGACGGACGCCCTTCCGAATGTAGCGAAGCGATACGCGAGCGCGTGATGAAAGCCCGCGCTATCCAGGAAAAACGCTTTGCCGCGCATGAGGGTATTTACAGCAATGCCCAGATGACCTCCAAACTGCTTCATGAATACGCCGTGCCTGATGCTGCCGGCCTGTCTTTACTGAAGGTCGCCATGCAGCGCCTCAATCTTTCCGCCCGCGCCTACGACCGCATCCTGAAAGTCTCCCGTACGATCGCCGACCTGGAAGCCTCTCCGAATATCGAGGCACGCCATCTGGCGGAAGCCATACAATACCGGAGCCTGGACCGGGAAACATGGGGGACGTAAGCCGGTTTCATTTATTTTAAAATTGGAGATCGGAAAAAGCATTAGGAGAAAATAAAATGAATGCCTCTGGCGTGAACCAATATCTTTCGCCTGCCCAGAGCGCGGCGACCGCCTGTGCGTATAGCTGTCCGTATTCGACAGAACGGTCTGGACGGATGTTCCCGTTTATCTCGATGCAGACGAAACGGCGGCTACCGGTCGGATCAGCCAGCAAGTCCCAGTTGTTGCGTTTTTTATTTAGGATAAAAGTACCGCCTCATTCGTGTTTATCCTATTATTATTTGTATCTTTACTGCCACGTTATTGACTATTCGACCTAGGGCGAAAAGCCTTTCGACTTAGGTCGAATACCTTTTCCACCTTGGGCAAAAACCTTTTCGACCTTCGTCAAAAACATACAAAGAAGGCAGGAAAGCGATAAAGTCTTATTATTCACCATTTAATCTATTACTAATATGACAGCACGTTACAGAATGGAGCGTAACCCGGATTCCGGGAAGAACGGCAATAAAATGCCTCTTCACCCAAGATTGATCCCCTATGAGACCGTCAGCATTAAAAAGTTGATGAAATATGCCAAATCCCGCTCCACCTATTCGGAGGCCGACATTGCCGGCGCCTTGCAGCTGATCACCGACTTGGTGACGGAACGCTTGCGCGAAGGCGATAACGTGGAGATCGAGGGCCTCGGCTTCTTCAGCGTCTCGCTCCAATCTCGCGCGGTGATGTCTAAAACGGAACTGAGGAGCGAATCTGTCCGTTTCAAGAACGTCAATTTCCGATGCTGCCAGCAGTTGAAGAAGGCCTTGAAGACGATGCCGCTCACGCGTATGAAAAGTTCAGGTCACTGTGCACCCGGCATGGCGGACCGGGAGGAACTTCTTTACCGCTATTTGGACGAGAACTCTTATATCACCGTCCGTTCCTACCGTTATCTTATCGGGCTGTCTGACTACAGTGCGCGCAAGGATTTGGCCGCATTGGTCGCTTCCGGCCGTTTGGTGAAGGGAGGCAGCCGTTTGTTTGCCATCTATACCCTCCCGAAAGAGGAAGACATGGGCATCCCGCAACCTTTGGTGGTCGATTCGAACTTGCCTGGATGAAGGCCGGATACCGGGGTTGAAGGCAATCCGGGCGGGTGCCTTCACCTGTTGGGGCTTGTTGCAAGGCGGGTTGTACAGGGTGGGTGAAGCTGAAATGACCCAGCGGCCCGGAACTTTTGTTTTTAGCTGTTCCGGTATTCCAACGGCCCCATCCCCACATGCCGCTTGAAATATTTGCCGAAGAAAGACATATTTGTGAAATTCAGCGAATAGGCGATGTCGTGGATCGATAGGTCGGTCGATTTCAACTGTGCCTTTGCATCCATGATCACCATAGAGGTGATGATCTCGACACAAGTCTTGTCGGTCGTCTGCTTGACAATCGTGCTGAGATGCGCCGGAGTTATGCCGAGTTTCTTGGCATACCACGCAACGTTCCGTTGCGTGGTATAGTTCTGCATAACCAGATGTCCGAAATTCTTGCTTATTTGTTCTGCTTTGGAGAGATTCGTCTTGCTTTCCACTTTATCTTTATACATGGCACTGACTCCCATGAATACACCCGACAATAGATGATTCAAAATATGTTTGTTTAAAGCAGGCTTGCAGGTATTATATGTTTTAAGCAGAAGCGAGAAGTAATCTTCCAGCAGTTCGACCGGCTTCTCTTTCAATTCTATGATTGGGGTATCTTTGGCTGCGTAGTGCATATCTACTGCCATTTTGTTGAGGTTCGATTGGTTGATAAAATTTGAGGAAAATCCCATGAAGTAGATTTCCAAATCTCCTTCTACCCGATATATTTGCAAAATTGTCCCCGGTTGTATGGTGATAAAGCTTCCTGGCCTGACTTTGTAGCGCGTCAAGTCGATGGATGCCTCCAGATCTCCTTGCAAGCAAAGCACGAATATTTCGGCTTTCAGCCGGCATGGATAATTGGCATAGAGGTTCAGCAAGCCGATTTCGCTTTTCGTCAACTTTCCGATTATCCAGTCTTCGGGCAGGTCTATTTTGGGAATGTCATTATCTATATACATATTAGAATAAAAGATACGACAAAGATACGAAATCTTGTTTATATGTAAAGCTTATTATGAAAAATCGGACAGTTATGTGTTTGTGGATATATCATTTGTGTATCATAAATAGGAAATTAAAGAGGTGGCCTTAAATGCAAATCAAAAAAAACGGACAGCGAATAATATAAATTGACCTTGTAAGGCTTGAAGAATCGGGGTTACTTTGCGACCTTGAAAATGGAATGTTAAACGGAATAGAATCTGGATGGAGAAGAAACGTTTCTTGGAAGGAGATAACAAGCGCTTTTGTGTGGTAAGCCGCCTGTTGTGCTTTTTTTGTTTGTTTATTGGGATTTATGCTTGCCAAGTCGATGAAGATGGGGTGGTCAATAAAGGTACTCTTGCTTTTCGGATGAATGTGGACACGGCGTTGGTGGGTGTATCGACAAAAGCTTCTGACTTGGTGGACTTTAAGGATGTGAATAGCTATGCTGTGACGATCGCGCAGGATTCGGGTGTTGTGGCAGAATATTCCCGCTTCGACAAGATGCCAGCCGAACTTGAGCTGGGAGCCGGAGCATATACGATTCAGGTGTCAAAAGGAACAGAAACGGCAGCCGCTTTCGATGCACCTTACTTTTCCGGGAAAAAGGAATTTACGATTGTCAAGGATATGACGACACCGGTGGAGGTAACTGCCGCAATGGCGAACAGCCGGGTGACGATCGACTATTCGGATGATTTTCTGCAAACATATAAAGATTATACCTTGTCGTTGAAGACGAACAAGATGGAATTGCCTTTGGTGTATGAAAAAGGCGAATCCCGTCCGATGTATTTTCAGTCGGATGCTTCCGGCACGAAGCTGGAAATTGCGATGGAACTGGTCAATGTCTATGGAAAGACTGTCAATTATACGGCGACAACAACTATCAAGCCCAAGCAATGGGCGAAGCTGACCGTCCGTACGGATGAAAAAGGGTTGAACGGGATTGCTATCGATGTGACATTAAACGATGAAACAAAGGAAACGATCTATGTGAATATCGGAATTCCGGATTTCATGGAGAAGTTGAAGGGGGCGCCATTTATTGATAATGCTTACTTTTCGTGGGCTGATAGTACTAATATGAAAACTCCCTATAAGTTAAAACCCATTGATGCTGGTAAATTTAAAAATATTTCGAATGTGTCTGTGTATGCAGGAAGGAAAATAAAGCAGGCAGTTTTAAGGGTAACTAAGGATGAAACAACAATATTGAATATAGACTTTGCAAATCTTTCAGAAGAAGAAAAAGAAGAGTTGGAAACAAAATATGCTTTTGGGCTTCCAGAAAAGATTAAAGGTGAAATAAATTTTGAATTCAGTGTTCTTGATTTATTAAATTCTCTACTTCCAGTAAAGAATAAACAAGCAGAATATTTAATCACTTTAGCGGTTACAGATGTTTTGGGCCGTACTACAAATAAATTAGTTACTGCTATTCTTAAAGAACCTAAAGTACCTAGTTTTGGATCGTTAAGTAGCATAGAAGGAACTTACCAACAATTTAGTAGTCAAAAATCTTTGATGATATCACCTAAGTTGGATTTAGTTTCATGTTCTTTTATTTTAAAAAACTCCGCAGAAGAGATAGTGGAAAAAGGGAATGTTGATATAGAGACTGGAACGACTGGTGTGGATGGTATTGTTTGGAGAAAATCGTCATCATTTTACTATTTAGATATTACAAAAGAGTGGTTAAACTCTTTATCTAGTGGCGTATTTACGATGACAGTAACAGTGACGGATATAATAGGAATGGAAGCCTCTAAAGATATAAAAATATCTGTGGCTGCAATAGAATGGCTAACAACAGAAAGTGATGTTTTTGCTACATATCTGACATTGAAAGCAAAAGCGTTAGATAAAGATATTAGCTCTGTTAAGTTTATTTATGAGGGTAATGTTATAGGAGGAGAACAGTTTAATGATGAAGGAGATGGTATTGTTTCTTTCAAGTTGAAAAAATTAACTCCAAATAAAAAATGTGAGGTAATAGTTGAGCATAAAGGAATTCAATTGAAAAAATCTTGGTATACAGAAAAAGCGGCTCAATTAACAAATGCAGGATTTGAAGATTGGCATTATACACGACCTGATAATGTCAAATATTGGGAAGTTTACTATCCGTGGGCTGAAAAAGGAACCTCTTGCTGGAATACAATGAATTTATTAACAACTTCGGAAGGTGGAACAAATACTACTATATTAAATAGAGATGGTTGTAGGTATTCGGCAAATTCAGGGACTTTGAGTACTAAGGATGCAAATTCAGGAAATTTAGCAGCTTTAATTCGTACTGTAGGTTGGGGAAGTGGCAATTCTGCTGCTGCAACTTCTTGGGGAGACGGTATGGGAACTTGTGAAAAGTTGACCCCTGGTGAACTTTATTTAGGGACCTATGATGTATCAACGCATACTCCATCATATTTCGGATATGCTTTTACTTCTCGTCCTTCTGCTATATCTTTTGCTTATAAATATCAACCAAAAAATAGTAGTGACTGGGGAGTTGTTGAAATTGAAATTAAAGATAACGAGGATCAGACTTTAGTAAAGAAAGAGGAAAAGTTATATTCTCAATCGTCTTATGTTGTAAAAGAAATCCGGTTGGATTATTCGTTAGCGTCAAAAGCTGCTAAAATTTATATGAAATTTAAATCATCTGGAAATTCTGAATGTTGGGAAATTAATTCAACCAATTTGACACCTCCACCTGCAAGGAATTTGTCAGATGGCGAATATGTCGGTAGCCAACTCTATATTGATGATGTCGAACTAATATACGATTATCAAGAATAATATGAAACACTTATTATATACATTAGCCATCCTGCTTATCGCAGCCTCCTGTTCTAACGAAGAAACGGAACAGGTGATGGGACAGGGCAAAGCCCGTCTCCGATTTCATGTTTCAACCGAATCTCCGATTGTGATAACCCGTTCTACACCAGTGCCGACGGTAAATCAATTATACGTTAAGATACAGGATGGTATCGGTGCGGTTGTGAAGCAAGACTCTTTGAAGACCTTGCAACAAAACAGTCCGGTTTTTTTGGAAGCGGCAGAAAGCGGTACGGAATATAAGGTAGAAGTTTATTCCAATGAACTGAAAGATGCCATACTGGATAAACCCTGTTTTTTTGCTTCTGAAACATACTCTTTATTACCGGAAGAGACCGTTTTGGTGGAGCTGGAATGCTGTTTGCAACAATTTCAAGTTTCTTTTAATGCAAGCGATGCATTTAAGAAGGCGTTTCGGACAGATGATAAGTTGCAAACCGGAGATACAAAATTCAAATTGACTGTTTCGGATGCAAACAAACGTCAAGTGTCTTATGCTTTGGCCGATTTGAATAAATCTGCCTATTTCGATGGAGCGAAAAACTCTTCCTTTATTAAAATCCATATCGTAGGAACTACTTTGGAAGGGTTTCCTGTCGACTATTCGGAGACGATTTCACCCAAAGATGGTCTGTTGGAAAAGGAAGACCATCTGATTATCGATCTGCAAGTATCGGAAACAAAATCAATGATGTTAAAAGCAACACCTGTTGAATGATGAAATATAGATATACATATTACGTATTGTTATGCCTGGCTCTTGTCGGTTTGGTTTCCTGCGAGATGAAAGACGAACTTTTAGGAAAAGGGGAACAGGGTGGTTCCGGCGAAGTCGGCGTGCTGGATTTGAAGTTGAAAGTTGTGCCTCCTTCTTATGGGAATGGCGGCGTGTCTTCCAAGTCATCAAGTACGGAACTGATTGTTCCGAAAGCGGAAGATATGATCGTGAAAGTATTTAACGCATCGATGGAATTGCAGGATTATTTCGAGTCGTATGCCGATTATCTGAAAGAATCCCAATATGTATTGGAACAGGGCACTTATTACATCGAAGCCTATTCGGGTGATAATTATGAAGTGACATCGGAATATCCTTATTATGAGTTGTTGGATACATGTGTCATAAAAGCCAAAGAAGTGACATTGGTAGATAAGGCTTGCGAATTGCAAAGCGCTATCTTGTATTTGACTCTGTCCGAAGAGTTTTTGAATGCATGCAAGGATGATTATGCAATCACTATTACCAATGGTTCTGGTGTTCTGTCTGTGGGTAAAGGAGATGCCCGGATCGTATATATCCGTCCCGGAATGAAAACGACGGTGACAATCCGTGCTACGGAAAAGATCACTGGCAAGCCGGTGATCCGGACATTCGGACTGGCCGATTCGGAGGGAAAGATTAATCCGCAGGATTTGTTTAGGATAGAGATCAAAGACTTGGAAGAAGAAATTGTACCGGATGAGCCGGAAAAACCGAATCCTGACCCTGACGATCCTGATAATCCGGAAAAACCGACAAACGGCAATTTTACCATAAAGGTAGATGTGACATTGAATGAAACTCCGATCGACATTACTGTACCGAGCGGTGGGGGGAATGGCGGCAGTACGGGAGGTAATGATAATACAGGTGGTGAGACGGAAAGTGTGATTTCGATAAAAGGGGATGCGATCAATACTGACCTGGTAGTGAGTGTGCCGAACGGTATTTCCTCGTTTAGAGTAATCATTGATTCGCCATTATTACCTGAATCAGAATTGCAGGGTATCGGATTAACGTCAGATTTTGATTTGGTCAGTCCGGGTGGATATGCTGATAAGTTGAGTGGTTTAGGTTTTCCGGTTCATATTGGAGGTGAAACATCTGTATCGTTTAATATATCCCAATTTGTGCCAATGCTCCAAATATTGGGAAGCGGTACAAGTAATTTTCATTTGACCGTTACCGATTCGAAAGGAAATACAAAAACTCATACAATAACAATTACGACTTAATAGGATGAAAAAGTTATCATATATAATAGGTTGTTTGTTTTTAATGTTGTTTGTTTGGGTATCATGTGATAATGAAGATAACCGTATGCAAACAACAGGCTATTTGGAATTAGGTGTATCGAAAAATGTGGAAGTGGTCACGCGTGGTTTCGATGTCAAGGATCAGTCTTTGGCAGTGGATATTTGTACCGGAGCGAACGATTCGGTCGTAAAACATTTTTCCGATTACAATGATATGGCCGGCGAGCGTGTGTTGTTGGATGTCGGGACTTATAAGGTGAAGGTCACATCTAATCCTTCGGACAAACTGGAGTTTGAAAAACCTACTTTTTACGGGGATAAAGATAAGATTGTCATAAAAGCGGGTGAGACAACCCAAACAGCAATCGAATGTTTTTTAACTTGTGTGAAAGTAACCAGTAAGTTTACAAAGCCTGTTCAGGATAAATTCGCATCCTGTGTGGCGAAAGTCAGTGATGCGACGGGGAGCTATTTGGAATATGATATGCAAGAGACACGCGCTGGTTATTTCCAACCCGGTTATCTGTTGGTCGATTTGACATTGACGAACAAAGAAGGGTTGACATTTCACATGTCCAAACTGATCGAGAAGACGGAGGCGAAAGACCATTATCATCTGGTATTCGATTTGGTGGATAGCGGTGAAGATAACTCAGGAATGGACTTCGATATAACGATTGATTCTGATCCGACCAATGACGAGAACCATACGGTGACGATCCCGTTGCCGGAATCGGGATATGGGCAGGAACCACCGGTGGTGAAAGTGTTGGAAGATGGCAAGGATAGCAATGGAATGGTCTCTTTGGACAAAGGAGATTCCAGAAATGTAATGTTGAATATTTCTTCTACGAATATAGGTTTAGAATCTGTTAGCATGATTACGACTTCGTCTTTGTTTGACGAACATAAAATTTCATCATCTTTGGATTTACTGAAATTGTCGGAAGAAAGTAAGAATAAGTTAGCTGAAATAGGATTGGAAGTCCCTGCTTTGGATGATAAAAAGGCAATGTTTACATTGGTTTTCGATAATTTGATTACGCGATTGCCAGGAGGTACGCATACATTTGTTCTCTCTGCCCGTGATGAGATGGGGCATGAAACGGTGCAAACGATTTCTATTACTGTCAATTTGCAAATCATGACTCATCCGGTAGTAGAATCGGAGGTGTGGGCACATTTTGCTACATTGAGGGGATATGTAAAGAACGCGAGTGAGGAAGATAAAGCCTCTTATAAGTTCCAATATAGGAAATTCGGAACGGATGATAAGTGGAGTGATGTTGAAGGTGAGGTGGCAGTTGGAAATAATGGCTCTTCTAATGTGATGCAGGTTGTGACGCATTTGGATGATGGTACAAAGTATGAATATAGATTACTGCAGAATGGTGCTGTTGCTGAATCTAAAGAATTTGTAACAGAGGAGGCGGTAATGCTGCCTTATGGTGATTTTGAAGATAAGAACAATGGACCTTGGAATGAAAAAAATTCATATTGGAGTTCGGGAAATAATACATTTACCCCTGATCTTTGTCAATCTGTTACTGAACAAAATAATACAAAGGCTTTTCTGAAATCAAGAGCAGCGGTAGGTAAATTTGCCGCCGGTAACGCTTTTACTGGTTCTTTCGCTTTGTCAGGAATGAATGGAGTTGTGACTTTAGGTAAGCCATTTACAGCTCGTCCTTCAATGTTTAAAGGTAAATATAACTATATACCTCAGACGGTCGATAAATATTCGGGACATATAGTTAAGGGGAGCTTTGATCAATGTGCCATCTATATTGTGTTGTTGAAGGAACCAATGGCTTTGAATACGGCTAATCAAGAAACGCTGAACTGGAAAGAATATTATGCTGACAGGATAATTGCTTATGCGGAACTACCCGCAAGTGAAAATATGCTAACAAATGGTTGGAGTGATTTTAACTTGAAATTGCAATACCTAAAGAAAGATGTAAAGCCTGAATATATTGGTGTTTTAGCTACATCCAGTAAATATGGGGATTATTTTCAGGGTGCAGTCGGTAGTGAATTATATATTGATGATTTTGAATTAGTCTATGATCAAACTCCAACAGAATAATATTCGGATGAAACATATCTTGACAATGTTTTTAGTTTCATTCTTAGGAATAGGAACTATTCAAGCCCAAACCAAAATCCTTGGTCGTAAAGTCTTCGACCGGGGTATCCAGAGTCATACTTTTATTCCGAAAGGGCAATGGATGGTCGGATCGACTTTTTCCTATTCGGAACATGAGGATGACAATTATAAATTCTTGGTGCTGGAGAAGATTGAAAGTACCGGTTATACGTTTAAAGTAAGTCCTTTTTTCGGTTACTTTATTCGGGATAATGTTGCATTGGGCGGACGTTTTTCCTATAATCGTACTTATACGGATTTAGGAAATATCAGTTTGGATTTGGATGATGATATCAATTTTGATATCAGTGATGTAAATTATTTGGAGCATACTTTTTCTGCTACTGGATTCGTGCGTACCTATATGCCGATAGGAAGTAGTAAGATTTTTGGTTTGTTTAATGAAGCTCGCGTGACCTATGGCTATGGGCAGGGTAAAAACTCTTCGGGTACAGATACCGATTATACCGGTACTTACCAGACCATCCAGAATTTGCAGATCGGAATGGCGCCGGGTCTGACGGCTTTTATCACTAATTTTGCAGCTGTTGAGGTATCGGTTGGCGTACTGGGGTTTAATATGAAGTGGACCGATCAGACAACTGACCAGATTGATAAAGGCTCACGGCGTAGCAGTTCCGCTAATTTTAAGATAGACCTATTTTCGATTAATTTAGGTATGAACTTCTATTTTTGACGAGGTATGGATATAAATCATATAAAACGAAAAGTGACAGGTTTTCTCTGTTGTTTGTTCTTTCTTGTTTCATGTATCGAGAATGATATTCCTTATCCATATCGGGAAGGAAGCATTACCGATTTCCTGGTGGAAGGGCAATTGGATAATACATTGGAAATAGATAAGACTAAAGGGATGGTTACGGTAGAAGTGAGCGATGCGGTTGATCTTGCAGCTCTCCGGATCAAGAAGTTGACGGTGACTAATGAGGCGGAGATACGGATAGATTCTGCGGCGTGTCTCGACTATAACGCTTTTCCACGAATCGGATTTTCGTCTTTAGACAGTTTACCCAAGAGCGCAGATACGCGGGTGGATTTTTCTTCATCTGTCTCATTGATTTTGCAGACATATCAAGAGTATCCTTGGAAGATAACGGTTAATCAGACGATAGACCGGGCTGTGCAAGTCAGTAACCAGGTGGGTGAACCGGTAATCGATTTGGCAAATCGGGAGATGATCGTGTATGTGGCAAAAGAACAACATTTGGATCGGATAACAGTGACTAAAATGCAACTGGGCGGTTCGGTGGGAATTGTCGTTCCTGATCCGACGACGGTGACGAATTTTTCGCGTCCTTGCTCATTTGAAGTGACTCGTTTTGGAGTAACGGAAACTTGGAAAGTGACAATTCTGCATACGGAAGGTGGTGCTGTTTCCGGTGGTGAAACGGTTGCAATGGCCAATCGAATCATTGTAACCGGAATGATTCAAGAAGGTAAGATTCCGGTAATAGAATATAGAGAAAAGAATCCGTCCCAAACGCGGGTGGATGATGGTTGGCAGATGCTTCCGGCAAGTTCCGTAACCGTCAACGGTACTTCTTTCACGGCCACAATAACTGGTTTGAATCCGGGTACGACGTATGTGTATCGTGTTGTGGTTGATGATATAGCTGGAGAAGAGGTGGAGTGTAAGACCGCTGCATTAGTGCCATTGACCAATGGTGGTTTTGACGATTGGCATCAAGATGGTAAATTGTGGAATCCGTGGTTGGCAACAGGTGTTTCTTTTTGGGATACGGGCAATAAAGGAGCTACTACTTTGGGAGACAGCAATACGATTCCGACAGATGATACGAGTAACGGGACCGGAAAGGCAGCCAAGTTAGAATCGCGGTTTGTCGGAGTTGCTGGTATCGGTAAGTTTGCGGCTGGTAATATATTTGCCGGTTCGTATGTCCGTACAGATGGTACTAATGGCGTCTTGAGCTTTGGGCGTCCATTTGAAACTTATCCGACAGGTTTGAAGTTTAAATACAAATATACTTCGGCTGAGATAAATAAAAGTAACGATTCCGATTACAATTATTTGCTGGGCAGACCGGATTCTTGTCATATTTATGTGGCTCTGTCTGATAAGGCAGAACCTTATGAGATCAAAACAAAGAAGTCGGAACGGCAGCTGTTTAGCAAGAATGATAAAAATGTTATTGCTTATGGTGAGTTCATTTCCGCTAAGACCATATCCGGTTATGAGGAATATACAATCCGGTTAGATTACCGTGATTATCGTAAACCCAAATATCTTGTCATTGTGGCTACAGCCAGCAAATATGGTGATTATTTCACAGGAGGGGAAGGTAGTACACTTTATTTGGACGAAATGGAATTGACTTATGATTAGCGATAACTTGTTTAGTGTATCCTTAGTCGGATTATAACAACTAATGATATTCCATTCTTTTTAGGTTAAGCAATAAATGTGTACCTTTGCCTCTCAAAAAGAGAACACAAGGTATGGAAAAACAGTTTAAGAGAACGCTGATAACTACGGCGTTGCCGTATGCGAACGGGCCGGTGCATATCGGACATTTGGCCGGGGTGTATGTGCCTGCTGATATTTATGCACGCTATCTTCGCCTGAAGGGGGAAGAGGTTTTGATGATTGGTGGATCGGATGAACATGGAGTGCCTATCACGCTGAGAGCGAAGAAAGAAGGAATTACGCCGCAGGATGTGGTGGACCGTTATCATGGTATTATCAAGAAGTCTTTTGAGGATTTCGGTATCTCGTTCGATATCTATTCCCGTACGACTTCGGCAACGCATCGCCAGGTGGCGTCGAACTTCTTCCGTACTTTATACGATAAAGGAGAGTTTATCGAGAAAACAAGCGAACAGTATTATGACGAGGAAGCGAAACAGTTCCTTGCCGACCGATATATAACCGGGACTTGCCCGCATTGTGGCAATGAAAAGGCTTATGGCGACCAGTGCGAAGCCTGCGGTACATCTTTGAGCCCGACGGACCTGATCAACCCGAAATCCGCTATCAGTGGTAGCCAGCCGGTGATGAAAGAGACCAAACACTGGTATCTGCCTTTGGACAAATGGGAACCGTTCCTGCGCCAGTGGATACTGGAAGGACATAAGGAATGGAAACCGAACGTATACGGACAGTGCAAGAGTTGGCTGGATATGGGATTGCAGCCTCGTGCCGTAAGCCGTGACCTCGACTGGGGGATTCCCGTGCCAGTGGAAGGTGCGGAAGGGAAGGTGCTGTATGTCTGGTTCGATGCGCCTATCGGATATATCTCCAATACAAAAGAACTGCTCCCCGAAAGTTGGGAAACCTGGTGGAAAGATCCTGAAACCAAGATGGTACATTTCATCGGTAAGGATAATATCGTGTTCCACTGTATCGTGTTCCCGGCCATGTTGAAAGCCGAAGGTTCTTATAACCTGCCGGAGAATGTGCCGGCCAATGAGTTTTTGAACCTGGAAGGCGACAAAATCTCCACTTCCCGCAACTGGGCTGTCTGGTTGAACGAATATCTGGTAGATATGCCGGGTAAGCAGGATGTGCTGCGCTATGTTTTGACGGCCAATGCTCCGGAAACAAAAGACAACGATTTCACCTGGAAAGATTTTCAGGCACGCAATAACAATGAGCTAGTAGCTATCTTAGGAAACTTCGTCAACCGTGCTTTGGTGCTTACCGAAAAGTATTTCGAAGGTAAGGTGCCGGCTGCCGGCGAGCTGACCGATTATGACCGTCAGACATTGACCGATTTCGCGAATGTAAAGGCCGACGTGGAACGTCTGCTGGATACCTACCATTTCCGTGACGCCCAGAAAGAAGCGATGAACTTGGCTCGTATCGGAAACAAATACCTGGCTGACACTGAACCTTGGAAATTAGCAAAGACCGATATGGCGCGTGTCGCCACGATCATGAACATCGCTTTGCAGATCACGGCAAATTTGGCAATCGCTTTCGAACCATTCCTGCCGTTCAGCATGGAGAAATTGAACAAGATGCTGAATGTGGAACCGTTAGGCTGGAACCGTCTGGGATCGACCGATCTGTTGGAAGCCGGCCATCAGTTGGGTAAATCGGAACTGCTGTTCGAGAAGATCGAAGACAGCGTGATCGAAGCACAGGTGCAAAAGCTGTTGGACACGAAGAAAGCAAACGAGGAAGCAAACTACAGGGCGAAACCCATCCGCGAGAATATCGAGTTTGATGATTTCATGAAGCTGGATATCCGTGTCGGGACCGTGTTGGAATGTACGAAAGTGCCTAAGGCGGACAAGCTGTTGCAGTTCCGTATTGATGACGGTCTGGAAAAACGTACGATCGTTTCCGGTATCGCTCAACATTACAAGCCGGAAGACCTTGTGGGCAAGCAGGTTTGCTTCATTGCCAATCTGGCTCCACGCAAGTTGAAAGGTATCGTTTCCGAAGGAATGATCCTTTCAGCAGAAAACTTCGACGGCAAGCTGGCTGTCATCACTCCTGAAAAAGAGGTAAAACCGGGCAGCGAGGTGAAATAATCTGGTTAATCCTTCGTTGTAGTGACGAAGGATTAATTAATCGGAAAACAGATAATATAATGTTGGAAGAACAGATACAGATGGTCGACTTGCATGGACAATATCTCCGGTTCAAAGAGGAGATTGATGAGGCCATGCAGGCGGTGATCGACAGTTGTGCTTTTATCAATGGTCCGCAGGTGAAATCCTTTGCCGGGCATTTGGCTGATTATCTTCAGGTTCCATACGTGATTCCTTGTGGTAACGGGACGGACGCTTTGCAGATTGCTTTGATGGCATTGGAGCTTCAGCCTGGCGATGAGGTGATTCTGCCGGCATTTACTTATATAGCGGCAGCCGAGGTTGTCGCTTTGTTAGGGCTGACGCCCGTGCTGGTGGATGTCGATCCCCGGAGCTTCAATATCGATCCCCGGAAAATAGAAGCGGCTGTTTCGGGGCGGACAAAGGCGATCGTGGCCGTCCACCTGTTCGGACAATCCTGCGATATGGAGCCGATCATGGCTTTGGCAGATGCCTATCATCTGTATGTAGTGGAAGATAACGCCCAATCCGTTGGTGCCGATTATATCTTTTCCGACGGGCGGGTACGAAAGGCCGGGACGATCGGACATATCGGGACGACTTCTTTTTTTCCATCCAAGCCGTTGGCCTGCTATGGCGACGGAGGTGCGTTGATGACTTCCGACGAGGCGTTGGCTGCCCGTATCCGTATGATTGCCAATCATGGCCAGGAATGCAAATACCACCATAGGTGGATCGGATGCAATTCCCGTCTGGACACGTTGCAAGCTGCCGTACTGGATGTGAAGTTGAAGCATCTGGGGGAGTTCACGGAAACCCGTCGGCAAGTTGCCTCTCGGTACGATGATGCTTTGTCCTCCTGCGATTCGTTGGTTCTCCCTGCGAGATCGACGTTTTCGACTCATGTCTATCACCAATATACGGTCCAGGTAAAAGACGGCAGGCGGAATGTCCTTCAATGCCTGTTGAAAGAACGGGGAATCCCTTCCATGATCTATTATCCAGTACCAGTGCATCATCAGGAAGCTTATCGGCATATCTCCCGTGTATCCGGCAATTTGGACGTCTCCACCCGTTTGTGCGAATCCGTCCTTTCCCTGCCTATTCATACGGAAATGTCCCTCGGACAACAGCAATATATAACAGAAACTCTAAAAAAGGGGGTGTGTCGAAACTATCCTGTTCCCGCGCTTGACGTGGGATCGCATTAGAACCGACCCTATAAAAATCTGATTGATAAGGTCTGTCCTTTTGCGGCCCCGCGTCAAGCGCGGGGACAAGGAGATTTTGACATCCCCCCCATCGAATGCTTATGGATAAAAAGATAAAATTTGCAGTTATCGGTTGTGGCCATATCGGCAAACGTCATGCCGAGATGGTGACACGCGATCCGGGAGCCGAATTGGTGGCCCTTTGTGATATTCGTCCCTGTGAGGAATTGGGTATTGAGGCATACGATGTCCCGTTTTTTTCATCTCTGACGGAGCTATTGCAGAGCGGAATTTCCATAGATGTCGTAAATGTTTGTACCCCGAACGGCTTGCATGCAGCAATGGCCATTCAGGCTGTCGAAGCCGGTTGCAACGTCGTGATCGAGAAACCGATGGCACTGACGCTTGCTGATGCCGAGAAGGTGGTCTATGCTTCGCTGAAATACCGTAAACAAGTGTTCTGTGTCATGCAAAACCGTTATTCTCCTCCTTCCGTTTGGATCAAGGAGATGGTAGATTCCGGCAGGTTAGGTAAAATCTATATGGTCCAGTTGAATTGTTATTGGAACCGTGACGAGCGCTATTATAAACCCGGTGGTTGGCATGGTGATGCCGCTTTGGACGGGGGGACGCTTTTCACTCAGTTCTCCCATTTCATCGACATTATGTACTGGCTTTTCGGGGATATCTGCAATATCCAAGCTCGCTTTGCCGATTTCAACCATGCCGGACTTACGGCTTTTGAAGATTCGGGCTTTGTGAATTTCAACTTTGTGAACGGGGGAATGGGAAGCCTTAGCTATTCCACTTCTGTCTGGAACAGGAACATGGAAAGCAGTATGCTGATTGTGGCGGAGAACGGTAGCGTGAAAATCGGCGGACAGTATATGAACGAAGTCGAATACTGTCATATTAAAGATTATGAAATGCCGGAACTGGCGCCGACGAATCCGGGAAATGACTACGGCCCTTATAAAGGTTCCGCCCAGAACCATAATTTCGTGATCCGCAATGTGGTCCGTGTCCTTTCCGGTGCAAGTTCGGAATGCATTACGACCAACGTACTGGAAGGCATGAAGGTTGTGGACATCATCCAGCGGATTTATGCACTGAAGTAATAAATGTAAGATAGGGACGGGGTGGCGTTTAAATATGGATTCCGTATTCATGCTTTACCTCGTTCATCACAAAGGTGCTTTCGAGCGATCCGAGGCTGTCGATCGTGCCTAACACGTTCAAGATAAACTCCTGGTAATACTTCATATTCGGTGCATGGATCTTCAGCAGGTAGTCGTAACTTCCCGATATATTGTAGCATTCCGTGACTTGCGGAATCTCTTGTATGATTCTTGTGAACTCCGCCGCAATCTCTTTGTTTAGTCTCCTCAACTTGACACTGCAAAAGACCACGAAGCCCAGGTTTAGCTTTTCAGCGTCCAGCACGGCAATGTACTTCTTTATATATCCTCCGTTTTCGAGGCGTTTCAGGCGTTCGAATACGGGTGTCGACGAGAGGTTGACACTCGCGGCGAGCTCTTTTGTGGTGAGCCGGGCATTTGATTGCAGGGTACGGAGGATCTGCAAGTCTACTTTGTCTAATTTCTCAAGTGTGTTCATAAGAATAAAATTCTATCGGAATCCTTTTTTCGATCTTGATACAGTTTATATGTTCTGTTGATGGCCGTAAAAATAGCGTTATTTTCTGTATTTTCCATATATCTTGTCTGATATCTCTGTCTGCTATAGTTTTGCTGGAAAATAAGCAAGAAGAACAATTTAAAATAATACGACTATGGCAACAAAGAAATTACATTTTGAGACATTACAGGTTCATGTAGGGCAAGAACAGGCCGATCCCGCAACAGATGCTCGTGCCGTCCCTATTTATCAGACAACATCTTATGTATTTCATGATTCACAACATGCGGCAGATCGTTTCGGCCTTCGTGATGCTGGGAATATTTATGGTCGTCTGACCAATTCGACACAGGGAGTTTTCGAAGCGCGTGTCGCTGCTCTCGAAGGGGGAGTGGCTGGTCTGGCGGTGGCTTCCGGTGCGGCGGCCGTGACGTATGCCTTGCAGAATATACTTGGAGTGGGCGACCATATTGTGGCTGCCGATAATCTCTATGGCGGTTCCTTCAACCTGATTACGCATACGTTAGCGGCTCAGGGCATTACCCACACGATTGTAAATGTCAATGACTTGCAGGCGTTGGAGGCGGCTATTCGGGAGAATACGAAAGCGGTGTATGTCGAAACGTTCGGTAATCCCAATTCTGATGTTACCAATATCGATGCTGTGGCGGAGGTGGCCCATCGTCATAATATTCCGTTGATAGTGGATAATACGTTCGGTACACCGTACCTGATCCGTCCGATCGAGCACGGGGCCGATATTGTTGTTCATTCCGCCACCAAATTTATCGGCGGACATGGATCGAGCTTGGGAGGAGTGATTGTGGACAGTGGCAATTTCGATTGGAAAGCAAATTCCGATAAGTTCCCGACCTTGGGCAAACCGGACCCAAGTTATCATGGAGCGGTCTTTGCCGACGTGGCAGGTTCGGCAGCTTTCGTCACCCGCATCCGGGCTGTCATTCTGCGTGATACAGGAGCTACGATCTCGCCTTTCAATGCTTTTATCTTGCTGCAAGGTCTGGAAACATTGTCTCTCCGCGTGGAGCGTCATGTTGCCAATGCTCTGAAAGTCGTCGAGTATTTATCCAAACACCCGAAAGTAACCAAAGTGAACCATCCGGCTCTTCCAGACCATCCAGACCATGAACTTTATAAAAAGTATTTCCCGAAAGGTGCCGGAAGTATTTTCACTTTCGAGATTGAAGGCGGACAGGTAGCAGCCTGGAAGTTTATCGATTCGCTCGAAATATTCTCCCTTCTTGCCAATGTGGCTGATGTGAAGAGCCTGGTGATCCATCCGTATACGACTACCCATTCTCAAATGACTCCGGAAGAACTGGCCGGACAGCATATCACGCCTTCCATTGTGCGCCTGAGTATAGGTACTGAATATATCGATGATATCATTGATGACCTAGACCAAGCTCTGGCAAAGGTTTGATGTAAGATGGCAATGTGTTTTTGTTTTGATGCAAGTGTAAGTTGTTTTCGACGTTGTCGGGAATATATACGGCAATGTAGAAAACAACTTACGCTTGCATCTGAATGAAGAAGTATGGGGTCGAATTTTTATTTTATCCTGAATAGTTTGTTTTTGTAATCGATAATCACGGTGTTTTCAAAGAAATAAGCATTTCCGGTTATTCCCCAGACATCGAGGGAACTATAAATACTATCCCAAAGGCCGTCTTTGGCGTAGTAGACTTTCGAATTGTTCAAGGCTTTTCCGCCGAACTCGATCGGTTTGGTTACATTAAAGCCATAAAATGTTATTTCTTGTCCCCACCATAAAGGACCGCTTAGAGAGTCGACAATAGTAAGGTCTGATACGCTCCAAGCTCTTTCTTGTGTCGTTATTAACTGGAAAGGGCTTGAACCTGTATCGAACAATACTTTACATGTTTTTCCATTAATCCGTAAAGGCAATTTTATTACCCCATATTCTGATTCAAATTCTTCAGCCGGCAGATTTTCGTATTCAGCCGGTAAAAAGTCTGTGATTGCAAGCTTGTTTGATTTGTAATCAATGATTAAGACTTTATCTTGCACCATGTCGGATGCGATCGTTCCAATATGCTTGGGTGTATTTGAATGAAGTGAATCTTTAGGGATTTCATTTCCGAAATTCTGCATGAATCCGATATTGGCATTGCTAAACTCCACTGTCCCTATTTGCAGGTTGACATTCTTATACATCCCGGTTGAATCTTTTTTGTTCATTAAAGATGGGGCTTCTTTGAGATAAGGAGCAAAAGTATTCCCGTAAAAGACAGAATTATATGTTCCTAAATCAAACTGCATTGTGAATTCGTAGGGTAAATTCTCTATTTTTACCGGAACATTTAGAAAAGCTTTTTCAATGTATATCCCCGAAATTGTATCACCTTCCCAACTGAAGGGAATCCATTGCAGCGATGGTTTTCGTGAACAACTTGTGAAGACTAATAGAAGGAGAACAAAAGTAATCCCTTGTTTGTGTATTTTCATAAATGGTAATTTTTTGTTATTAGAAAATAGTTTATTTCGGTGTCTCGTTGTTCTTAGCCAATGAAACCAAGCCTCCCATAGCCCCTAAGTTCATGGTGTCGAGTGCCGAACTCGGTACGATAACCATTGATCCTTTTTCTTTTAAGCCTTCGAACAGCATATTCATCCCTCTGAGATGTAATGCCACAGGATTATCGGTATATTTTTTACTGGCTTGTTCGAACTTTTCTGCGATTTCCGTTTCTGCCGTTCCCAAGATGACACGAGCTCTTCTTTCACGTTCGGCTTGGGCCTCTTTGCTCATTGCTTCGGCCAGGTCTTGCGGAATAGCGATATCTTTGATACCGACAGTCTGGCATGTGATGCCCCACGGATTCGTATTTCTGTCTAAGACCTGTTGCAAATCCTCAGCTATCTTATCGCGTTCCTGCAAGAGATCCGACAGTTCGTGCTTACCGATGGTATCTCTTAGACCAGTCTGTGTGATATGTTCGATCGCTTTTTGGTACTCCTGTACTTCCAATGCAGCTTTTTCCACGTCCCAGACGGTCCAATATACGACTGCATCCACATTTACCGGAACCGTATCTTTGGTTAGAGTTTGTTCGGCCTTAAATGCACTTACCCGTACACGCTGGTCAATATAAGTCGACACACTGTCTATAACCGGGATAATCATAAAGGGGCCGGGACCTTTCAAACCGTTGTATTTCCCCATACGAAGGACTACCGCCCGTTCCCATTGGTCGGCTATGCGGATTGCAGAAGCCACCAACCCGGAAAGAAGAAGCAAGAGGATGAATACCGGTATGTTTATAATCTTCGAAACATACAAAACGGCTGATACGATAACCAGTATCAGCAATACGGAAAGGGATATGGGATTGAACCAACCCTTGTTAATTACATTTGTTGTCATATTCATTGTTTTTTAGAAGTTTCGATATTCTTTAATTCTCGAATAACCTCATTTAGGCTGAAACCGTAACTCAGTACAACGGAAGAAAATTGTGTACAAATTTCTTTTAACTTGTCTTCCCGTTCTTTTTCCGGTACTACATGATCTGTTTTGCTAATAAACGTTCCGGTTCCTTGCTGAGTTTCCAAAATATTCTTGATCTCCAATTCTTTATAAGCTTTGGATACCGTGTTTAGGTTTACCTTTAACTCTACGGCAAGTGCTCTGACCGTAGGAAGTTGTTCTCCCAACTTAAGTTGCCCGGATGCTATGCCAAACCTGATTTGATCAATGATCTGGCGGTATATCGGCATACCGCTAGAGTAATCTAATAAAAACTTGATCATATGATTTTATATTATTCTATATTAATATTGTACTATTATTATAGTACAAATATACAAAAGCAAATTATTCCACAAAAACTTTTTGTGGAAATTTTTGAGGTGTATGGATGAAATTTTTTGGAGAGGGCGTATACAGGAAGTTATAAAATGAAGGTATGGATTGGTTTGTAGTGTATTAAATGTTTGGTATCTCTCTATTTATTACGGCACACCATCGATATCATGCATCGATAAACCATCATTTATCAGTTCAATGCTCTTAAACAATAATCCTCTTCTTATCCAGATTTGCAAAGAGAAGCTTTGTATAGTATTGTTTCGTTAACAACAAAACATATTCTTGAACTGATTTATGCTTTAGAAGCGAATGGGGATTTTAATAAAGGAACGGCTACTTTAAAAGAGATTGCAGGATATTTTGAAAATGTGTTCAGTATAGATATTGGTGATTTATATCATTCTTATTTGGAAATGCGAAGCCGTAAAATAAATAGAACTCGGTATTTGGAGACATTGCAAAAAAGTCTGCTCCGAAGAATGGATGAAAACGATACATGATGCGAGTTTTATTTTCTTTTCGCAAGTAATTATGCTCTTGTAATATAAACCATTCAGTATTTCAATTAATATTGAATGGTTTATTGTTTTCATTCAATCCTGCCATATTGAAATCTTGCTTTCAATCAATCAAGCTATCAATATTTCAATAAAACAAGATTGCAGAATTACAAAAATAAACTCATCGGTCGGGGAACGCCCAGCGGCAAGGGGCGGGACCACCCATCCCGACGAGCGAAAAAATCTTTAGTTGGGGAATCTCTTTCTTCTATTGGCAAACGACTTCGGAGTGAATTTGCCCAAGGTGTTTTGCGGCACGGAAAACAGATTTGTGTGCCACAAATCACACCTTGCTGTTATCTGACGATAACATGATTTCATCGGCTGGCAATCCTGTGTGCAGCGTCCAGCTTTTGAGCCAACATTTCCATGTCGTTACTTACCTTCAAATCGGTAATCCTCGCATAAATTTGAGTAGTCCGGATATTGGTATGACCTAAAATTTTAGATACTGTCTCAATAGGTACACCATTGGCGAGTAGCACCGAAGTTGCACACGAATGGCGCGCACAATGAAAAGTGATAGGCTATGCAAAGAAACACAGAGAGGTAAAGATTAAACGTAAGTCGTTTGAAATGAGCGGTATTTCACTATTCTGCTAAGTGGAGAAAATGCAAACGGCAACGGAATATTGAGGTTGTTCAGTTACCAAACCGTTAGCTTATCGGTTACCGAAACGTGAACAGGTAACGGCAGGCAATGAAAAGAAACCCTCACCGTTTTGTTTGCGCTCACACACAGTGTTTTGCATATCAAGGAACGCTTATACGGCAAGTAATTTTGCACTTAAAAATATAGGCGTATGAAAGTAGAAAAATTCAAGGTGCTGCTCTACCTCAAAAAGAGCGGACTGGACAAATCGGGCAAAGCCCCGATAATGGGAAGAATCACCGTGAACCGGACGATGGCACAGTTCGGATGCAAGCTGTCCTGCACGCCTGAATTATGGAATCCAC
>ERZ857998.37-NODE-37-length-195574-cov-5.697431_pt1 | contig 195574 bp, 148 predicted proteins | sample MGYA00519954_ERZ857998 | MGnify/ENA primary metagenome ERZ857998 (study PRJEB31778, sample SAMEA3449424) | human gut metagenome | biome: human gut; feature: human-associated habitat; material: faeces | place: United Kingdom | collected 2010/2012 ...
GCTTCCGCACCAGGCGCTGGTACTGGGGGCGGTCAAAGTCCTTCCCCGACTGCTTGTCGGCGAAGATGTTCCGCGGAGGGATGTCCAGCTGGTCCATGGCTAGGCGCTGGCGGTCCTCGTTCTGTTCCCGGGTGCTGACCCGGATGTATCCGTACTTGGTCATGGTATGACCCCCTTTTCTCGCATCCCTCCCTGCCCTGCCAGTGCGTTTCCCCACACGAAAAGCCCCCTGCCCGTACTGGGCAGGGGGCCTTCGTCTGTCTTAGATGGGGATGGCCCGGATCATCAGGCGGTCGCAGACGGCGTCGATGTTGGTTTTGTCCACATGGGCCTGGTCCATGGTCTGTTTCACCTTGTCCACCAGGACCTCGTTGTGCAGGTCCGAGAGCTGGCCCATGATCCCCAGCCGGCGGCCCAGGCGGAAGAGGTTCTGGGTGTCCTCCGGCAGGTCCAGGAAGAAGTCGATGAGGGCCAGCATCCGGTCCTTGTCCTCCGGCAGGCGGCCTTTCAGTTCCAGGAGGATGTTCAGGATATGGTCGCTGTCCACCCAACTGGTGATGCCGTGGAGGTTCTCCAGGAACAGGCGGATCTCCCCGATGGTCTCCATGTCGTTGGGCCGGGTGAGGATGCCCTTCTCATAGTCCTCATACATCTCCAAATTCTCCGCCAGGGCCATGGAGCGGATGCGGATGAAGTCAGGGTTCACCTGGTTCATCACGTCGGCGGTGTCCAGGGCGCTCTCCCTGGCATACTCCCGCCCTCCCATGCCGGGCATGTAGAACTCGTTGATCTCGATGCCTGCGGCCATGGCCTTGATGCCCGCCTCGATCTGGGCCTGCTTGGTGACCCCCTTGCGCATCATTTTGAGGATGTGGTCGTTCCCCGTCTCCAGGCCGATGTGGAAGCGGTTGAGCTTGAGTTCCCGGTACCGCTTCAGCCGTTCTAAGGGGAGGCGGTTGATGGTGTCCGACCGGGCGTAGGTGGTGATCCGCTGGATCTGGGGGAAGGTCTGGTTCAGGTACTCCAGCACGTCGGTGAGCTCGTCCGGGTTCATCAGCAGGCCGTTGCCGTCCTGGAAAAAGACGGAGCGCATCCCGCTCTGCACCCAGTGATAGGCCATGGAAAGGGCCTCGTAGTCCGCCTCGGACTTGGCCTGGCGGGGGGGCTGGCGGTTCTGGATCACATCCACCCAGTACTTGACCAGGTCGATGTCTTTCTTCACGTCCTCCGCCCGGCGGATGCTGAAGGGCACGTCCCGGTAGAAGCCGCAGAAACGGCACTTGTTCCAGCCGCAGCCCCGGTTGATCCGCAGCAGCAGGCTGTAGGCCTCGCTGGGCGGGCGGATGGGGCCCAGTTCAAAGCCGTTGTATGGTGGGATCTTTGGCACGGCAGGGTCCTCCTTTGGATGTCATTTTGGAGGTATTATACCCGAAGTTCTCCCCCGCCGCAAGTGAGGAAGACACAAAGCGCCCCCAGCCCAGCGGGCTGGGGGCGCCAAAGGCATCGGGTTTACTTGGAAGGGGTGCTTCGGACTTACCCCTCCATCCCCCGCAGGCGTTCCACCAGTGGCTCCTTGGCGAAGGTGTGGAGGGACACCCCGGTGATCACCAGGGGGACCAGCACCAGCACCGCCACATAGGCCAGGGCAAACCCCGTGGGGAACTGGAAGACCATGTAGTGCACCCCCATCCCCGCCAGGGTCCGGCTGAGGAACCAGCCGCAGAGGGTACCCACCGTGAGGGTAACCCCCACCGTGGCCAGCACCAGCAAGAGGCTCTCCCCCAGGAGCATCTGGCGGACCTGCCCCTTGCCCATGCCGATGGACTCCAGCATGGCCAGCTCCTGCTTCCGGGTAACGATGTTGGTGATGAGGGTGTTCATCATGCTCAGGATGCTAAAGAGCATGATGAAGATGGCCAGGCCGCTGATGGCCCCAAAGATGGTGTTCACGTTCTGGGCATCCGCCGCCTGCCGCTGGGAGAGGGTCTCCATGGTCAGCTCGCTCCGGGCGGCCACCAGGGGCTCCAGGGCGGCCTCTACAGCGGCCTCCTGGCCGTCGGCGGCGTTCACCAGCAGGCCGGTGTTGAAGGTGTCGTAGGACACCCAGCTCTGGGCCACCGCCTCCGGCAGGAGGAACCAGCCCTCCAGCAGCTCGTTGTCCCGGTTGTACTGGTCATTGAGGATGCCCAGCACGGTCACCGTCCGCTCCGCCGGGCCGGTGCCGTCGAAGTAGTGGAAGGTCAACTGGTCCCCCACCTGGAAGCGCCAGCCGTAGATCTCCTCCACGTTGTTGTTGTCGGCCACCAGGACATAGGACCCGGACATCAGCTGGTCATAGTCGGCGCTGCCCTCCTCCAGGTACTGTCCGATGGTGCGGACCTCCTCCTGGGTCATCAGCCAGGCCATGTCGTCGTTGTCATGCTCACTCTGGGTGGGGATGTCATAGGAGAGGCCGAAGTTCTTCAGCTCCTGGACCGACTCCACCCCGTCCAGGGCCAGGATCTCCTCCACCATGGCCTGGTCCATGGGTTGGTTGGCCTGGAGGCCGCTGATGCCGTTGTCCTCCAGCTCGATGGCCGCCTGGGTGTAGTTGATATGGGCCTCCGCGTCCTTAAAATAGATCTGGCGGGAGTAGGCGTCCCGGTCGAAGGAGGTCATGTAGGTGGCCGCCGTCATGAACAGGATGCCCCCCAGGGCCAGGGAGAGCATGGTGACGGTGGCCTTCTTCCGGTTCTTTCCAAAGTTCATCACCCCCAGCCCCACCGGGGTGAGGTTCCGGCACAGCTTGCGGCCGGCTGCCGCCTTCATGCCGTCCTGGGGCTGGTACCGCAGGGCCTCCATGGGGGAGACCGCTGCCGCCAGTTTGGCCGGCTTGTGGACCGAGAGCAGGGTGATGACGTAGACCACCACAAACACCCCCACCGCCAGGAGCAGGGTATTGAGGATGCTGAACCCCGCCGGCAGGAGGAAATACCCCACCACACCGCCGATCACGATCCCCAAAGGGGCGGCCCGCAGAAAGAGCATCCGCCCCTCTCGGGAGACCAGCTTCCGCATCTGCTTCTTGGTCATGCCGATGGTGCGCAGCTGACCGAACTGATGGACCCGGCCAATGACGGAGAGGTAGAACACCCCATAGATCACCAGCACCGCCGCCAGCAAGATCACCGCCCCCACCAGGCCGCAGAGGAGAACCTGCTGGCTGTCCACCGACAGGGAGTCCAGGAAGGCCCGGGAGGGGTTCACAAACTGCCGCTCCACCCCGGCATCGCTGCCGATGAGGAACATGGCCTCCTGGCAGTCCCACTGGTTCATGGTGGTGGCCCCGTAGAGCTGGGCATAGACCTCATAGGGCTCCTCCGCCAGCTGGCTGCCCGTCTCGGCGTAGGCCTGGGAGAAGAAGAGGGAGAACTGGCTGGCGTTCTCTCCCCCTGCCAGCAGGCCGGTGACGGTAAAGGTCTCCGTATGGCCGTCGTAGAAGGGGAAGGTCACCTGGGTGCCCAGGGCGGCAGGCAGGCCCATCCGCTCCAGCATGGCCCCTTGGACGGCCACCTCGTTGGCCGCCTGGGGGAGGCTCCCCTGGGTGAGGGTGCCCACCTGGATGTGGTCGGACATCTCGCTGACGTAGTAGGGCACCACGGAAAAACCGTCCAGCTCCGTGGGCACCCCGGTTTTCACTTGGATCTGGTAGGCGATCCGCTCGTCCCTTTGCAGGGCCTCCACCTGGGTCTCGGTGAGGTTATAGTAGCCCACCTGCTGGGCGTGGGTGAGGTTCCGCTGGGTCTGCTCCTGCTGCCCTACGGCAAACATCAGGATACCCATAAGCAGGGCCGAGGCCAGGACGATGGTGAGCATCACAAACCCATTGCGCATCCGGCTGGCCCGCAGGCTGGCCTTGGCCATGCGGGCAATCATGTCCCGTTCCAGTTTCTTCATGGCGCGCCCCCCCTTACCGGTGGATCTTCCCGTCCTCGATGCGGACCTGGACATCGGCCTTGGCTGCAATCTCGGGGTTGTGGGTGATCATCACGATGGTCTGGTGGAACTGCCGGCCGCTCCGCTTCAGCAGCCCCAGCACCTCCAGGCTCGTCTTGGAGTCCAGGTTCCCGGTGGGCTCGTCGGCCAGCAGGATGGCGGGCTTTGCGGCCAGCGCGCGGGCAATGGCCACCCGCTGCTGCTGCCCGCCCGAAAGGCTCGAGGGCATGCGCTCCCGCTTTTCAGCAAGTCCCAAAAGCTGTTCGATCTGCGCAACATACCCAAGGTCCGGCTGCGCGCCGTCCAGCTGCACCGGCAGCAGGATGTTTTCGTGCACGGTCAGCATGGGCACCAGGTTGTAATTCTGGAACACAAACCCGATCTGGCGGCGGCGGAACACGGTGAGCTCCTCATCGTTCATGGTGGAGATGGTCTTTTCCCCCACGGTCACGGTGCCCCCGGTGGGAACATCCAGCCCGCCCAGCATATGCAAAAGGGTGCTCTTGCCGCTGCCGGAGGTCCCCACAATGGCGGTAAAGCTGCCCGCCTCAATGGAAAGATCCACGCCGTCCAGCGCCTTTACCAGTCCTTCCCCCTCGCCGTAATACTTTTTCAGGCCTTCGGTTTTCAATATCTCCATGGAAAACGCTCCTTCTTTCTTGGAATGGCACCAGTATAACAGGCCAGGGTATCGGGCAGGTATCAAAAACAAGGGGGAAAGGTATCAGTTTTGATACCTTTCCCCTGCTCCGGGCTCCCCGCTCGGCAAAAAGATGCTGAACATCGCGCCGCCCGGCCGGGTGCGCGCCTGGGTGTAGCCCCCCTGCTGCTGGGCGATCTGCCGCACAATATAAAGGCCCAGCCCCATCCCCTCGGTGCTCTGGGCCGCGGGCTCCCGGTAAAAGCGCCCAAACAGCTGGGCCGCATGGCGGGCGTCAAACCCGGGCCCTGTGTCCTGCACCGAAATGCGGGTGAACAATTCCCACCGCTCGGCCGCAAGGCGCACGCTGCCCGCCCGGGTATATTTGACCGCGTTGTCCAGCAGGTTGAACAGTACGTTCGTGATGTGCATCTCATCCACGTAGATATCCGAATCTTCTGCCTGCAGGTCGATGTCGATCGTGCCGTCATACTTCTCGACTTTCAGGGCGAATGTATTGGCAACGCTTGCCAGCAAATCGTTCGCATCCACCTCCTTCAGCTTGAGGGCTGCTTTCTGGCGTTCGAACAGCGACATTTGCAGCACCTTTTCCACCAGGAAGCCCAATCGTTTCGTCTCGTCGTTGATCACCCCGGAGATATGCTTGAACACATCAGGACTCTTCGTGATGTCCGAATCTTTCAACATTTGTGCGGCAAGCGAGATGGTCGAAACCGGTGTCTTCAGTTCGTGCGTCATATTGTTGATAAAATCATTCTTCATTTCCGAAAGTCTCTTCTGACGGAACACGATATAAATGGTAAAGATAAACGTTACCAAAAGTATCAGCGAGAAGATGATTGACGGTACGATAAATGTTACAGAACTTGAAATATAATCACCCTTCGTCGGGAAATACACTTTCAGGTAATTCTGCTTCGAAGGAGGATCGTTGGGGAATAGAACCTGTTGAATCACGTCTGATACAGGAGGGATATCCCCGTTCTGATAGACGATCTTTCCGTCTTTGTTAATAACAGCAAAGACGAACGGCAGGTTCAATCCGTTGTTAACAAATTCTGATTTTAAGTAATTATTCAGCTTTTTAAAATCTATCCTTTCTTCGATCGGCTTCAGGTTTGCCGTATGCAAGATATTCAAGATCACTTCGTTAAACAACCCGCTTTGGTACTGATAACGACGTTTCAGCGTTTGCTGCAAATCTTTTGACGTACTAACGATGCTGTTAGGTACTTTATTGCTGCCCAGCGAAGAAAGCGGTTCAAACTTGCGTGTCCGGATATCGCTATGAAACTCGATATGTTCTACAGTTCCATCGGCATTAGTGAACTGCATCTTGTATTTTTTCTCAGTGATGATTCCACCGCCAAGACTGCTCTGTTCGTTCTGGTATAGGTAATTGTTGGCCTCATCACGGCTGAGATCTTCTTCCAGATACCGGGCCGTTTCATCAAGCTCCAGATTTTTCGAGACTTGGTGCATCGATCGTTTGACTGTTTCATTGAACTGCTCGCTACTTTTCTTGAGTATGATACTTACATATTTTACCTGCAAAAAAAGCAAACCGGCAAAAGCAAAAGCCATCACCACCGCAAGCAACCAAATCGTAGACTTCCTCATATCAATAAATCTCTCGTTTTAATATCACAAATAACGCGCCTTTTAATTTAATATTTACACAAAAAAGGTAAAAACAGAACACCCAAAATGTTAAAAATACATTACCAAAGGATTGCAATACTCTTTCTATCTATTTTTAAACTAACACCTTACATCCCTTTCACAGACGTATCATCATATCTTGCACGTTCCGTACTAATTAGTAAGAACAGCTGTACAACATGAATTGTTGTAGCCGACACTTAAAAACTTTTCCCGAAAGCATTGACTTTTAATTATTAACTCTATCTTTGCCTCCCGTAAGAGTTACGTGAAATGATACAAGAAGGTATTACACAGATAGACATCAAACAGGTATTACGGCAAAAGGCGCCTTCGGTTGCCCGTAAGATTCCCGGTTTTATGGTTGACTATCTGATCCGTACTGTTCATCAGGATGAGCTGAACGAGATCCTCCGTCGGTATCACGATAAAGACGGGGTAGCGTTCATGCAGGAGTTGATCGGATATTTTGACTTGAATCTGGAACTGGTAAACGAAGAGAATATTCCTGCCGAAGGGCGGTACATATTCGCTTCCAACCATCCGTTGGGCGGACTGGACGGGATTTGCCTGTCGGCCATTATCGGCGGACGTTTCGACGGGAAGATCCGCTACCTGGTGAACGACCTGCTGCTCTACCTGTCTAACCTGAGGTCGATCTTCGTCCCTATCAACAAACATGGGGCGCAGGGGAAAAAGAACGCCGAACTGATCGAAAAGGCATACGCTTCGGACAACCAAATCATCACATTTCCCGCCGGTTTATGCTCACGCAAACAAAACGGGAAGATACAGGACACCGAATGGAAGAAGTCGTTTATCCAAAAGGCCGTGGAATACCGGCGGGACATCGTACCGGTGTTTTTCGAAGGACGTAACTCCAATTTTTTCTACCGTCTCGCCAACATGCGGAAAGCATTGGGCATAAAGATGAATTACGAAATGATCTACCTGCCCGACGAGATGTTCAAAAGCAAGCACAAGACATACAGCATCCATTTCGGGAAACCGATTCCCTGGCAAACTTTCGACAGTAGCCGTAAACCGGCTGAGTGGGCTGAGTGGGTGAAGGAAATCGTCTATAATCTAAAGAAATAATTGATTTTATTATATGCAAGACATTATCAAACCGATTGACCGTGCTCTCCTGAAAGCTGAACTGACCGGGGACAAGAAGCTGAGGAGGACCAACAAATCCAACAATGAGATATACATTATCACAGCCCACGACTCTCCCAACGTGATGCAGGAGATCGGGCGACTCAGGGAAATCGCTTTCCGATATTACGGAGGCGGGACCGGCTTTCCGGTCGATATCGACGAATACGATACGATGGACGACGCTTACCGCCAGCTTATCGTATGGAGCCCTGAAGACGAACAGATTTTAGGCGGCTACCGCTTCCTCTGCGGTTCGGATGTAAAATTCGACAAAGCCGGCAAACCTGTTTTAGCAACTTCCCACCTTTTCAATTTCTCCGATAAGTTCAATAAAGAATATTTACCGTACACGGTCGAGCTGGGTCGTTCGTTCGTAACGCTGGAATACCAGTCGACCCGTAGTGGCAGCGCGAAAGGATTGTTCGTATTGGACAATCTTTGGGATGGCCTGGGGGCTCTTTCCGTGGTGGACCCCAGCTTGCAGTATTACTTCGGGAAGGTAACGATGTATAACACCTACAATTCCGAAGCCCGCAACATGATCCTGTATTTTCTGAACATGCACTTCCCCGACCCGGAGAAACTGATCACTCCGATCTGCCCATTGGAAACAGGCACGGATCCAGAAAAAATGCAGAAGCTTTTCAAGTATGACAACTTCAAGGACAATTACAAGGTCTTGAACCAAGAAGTCCGCAAGTTCGGCATCAATGTGCCGCCGTTGGTCAATGCTTATATGAGCCTCTCCCCTAAGATGCGTGTATTCGGCACCGCTATCAACCATGAGTTCGGGGAGGTGGAAGAGACCGGCATCCTGATCGCCATCAATGAAATTCTCGAAGACAAAAAGAAACGTCATATCGAAACTTATCTGAACGAGGAAGGCAAATCGGCCGACTTGATACGCAATAGTTAAGAACGGGATATAAAGACATACGAAGAGCCATGTACGCCAGATGATACATCATCCGCATACATGGCTCTTTTATGTTTAGCCTTAAATCACTCTTCGTTCTTCTGTTTCTCCCACTCTCCGGCAATCTCCTCAAGAGCCTCGTACCAGTCCTTTCCGAAACGGCGGACCAGCGGTTCCTTCAGAAACTTATAGACCGGGAGTTTTTCTTTCTTACCCAGTATCTCTGCGGCTTTGCAGATACTCCAGCGATTATAATTAACTGCTTCGAACGTATCGTACTTTTCCACACGTATCGGGTAAAGGTGGCAGGAAACCGGTTTATAGAAAGAGAGCTTACCTTCGCGATAGGCCTTCTCCACCGCACACTTGCAAGTTCCGTCCGCATCATAACAGGTAAAAACACAGTCTTTCCCGTTTACGATAGAAGTCACTAAGTCACCCTCTTCATCAATATAGGCAACGCCTTGTTTCTTGATGATCTCCTGAGCTTTTGGCGCCAGATCGTCCCAGATAACCGGAAGGGCTTTTTCCAGTTCGCCCACCTCTTCCTCCAGCAGGGGGGCACCGGAATCACCTTCCACACAGCAAATACCTTTGCAATGCGACAGATCGCATAAGAACTGGCGTTCGAGAACGTCGAGGCTGACTAGGGTATTGTCTATTTGAATCACTGTATTAAATTAATAATTAAGAATTAATAATTAAGAAATATCATTTAGTCATAGAAGATTTTACGGATTTGACTATGCTGACCAAAAGAGCGACTAATTCATTGCAATCAGCAGATAACGAGTCATAGGCTTGTTGTTCTAAATAATCCGTATCTTTCAAAAGATTCAGCCAATAACAAGTTTCATTGGCCTCCTTTAAGGCAATACTCATTTTGCTTACAAAATCAGCACTGCTTTGTGCATAATGCGCTTCTGCAACCAAAGCCCCTATGGCAGTACCACTTCGCAACACTTGCTTAGTCAAGACATATTCTTTTTTAGAATCGATTAAAAACTTGTATGCGTTCACTATACGAATAGCAAACGCATACGATTTAGTCTGGATCACATTATTCACCAGTCTTATTTTTTAATTTTTAATTCTTAATTTTTAATTCTTTATCAAGTCATGCCCTGTCATATCAGCCGGCTGTGCCATGCCCAAAATATGCAGGATAGACGGAGCGACATCGGCCAGGACACCGTTTTCCACTTTTGCATTTTTGTTTTCTGTCACGTATACAAAAGGAACCGGGTTCAGGGAGTGAGCCGTATTGGGAGTACCGTCTTCGTTGAGCGCGTGATCGGCATTACCGTGGTCGGCGATGATGATTATTTCATAGCCGTTGGCTTTGGCAGCCTCGACCGTGTCTTTCACGCAGTTGTCGATAGCCGTTACGGCCTTTTCGATGGCACTATAGATACCGGTATGGCCAACCATATCACCATTAGCATAGTTCACGACGATGAAGTCGAACTTCTGCGTATTGATAGCCTCAACCAACTTGTCTTTCACTTCGTAAGCGCTCATTTCCGGCTTCAGGTCGTAAGTGGCGACTTTCGGGCTCGGAACCAAGATACGTTCTTCATTTTTGTACGGAGTTTCGCGACCACCGTTAAAGAAGAAAGTCACATGAGCGTACTTCTCCGTCTCGGCGATATGAAGCTGTGTTTTCCCGTTTTCAGCCAGGTATTCTCCCAATGTGTTCTGGACGTTTTCCTTGTCGAACAGGATATGGACCCCTTTGAAAGAAGCATCGTACGGAGTCATGCAGTAATACTGCAAACCAGGGATCGTGTGCATACCCTGTTCCGGCATATCCTGCTGGGTCAGCACGACAGTCAATTCTTTTGCACGGTCGTTGCGGTAGTTGAAAAAGATCACGACATCACCTTCTTTGATCGTACCATCTACTGTAGCGTTGTTGATCGGTTTGATAAACTCGTCGGTCACTCCTTCATCATACGATTCCTGCATGGCCTGAACCATGTCGGTAGCCTGTTTGCCCTTGCCTTCAACCAGCAGGTCGTAGGCTTCTTTCACGCGTTCCCAACGTTTGTCGCGGTCCATTGCATAGAAACGACCGACGATGGATGCGATCTTTCCGGCAGACTGTGCACAGTGGGCCGTCAGTTGTTCGATAAATCCTTTACCGCTCTTCGGGTCCGTGTCGCGACCGTCCATGAAGCAGTGGATGAAAGTATTGTCGATTCCATATTCCTTGGAGATATCGCAAAGTTTGAACAGGTGGTCGAAAGAACTGTGTACGCCACCGTTGGAGGTCAACCCCATGAAATGGATATTTTTGCCATGTTCTTTGGCATAAGAGAAGGCAGAAACGATTTCAGGGTTCTTCATGATGCTATTGTCGGCACAAGCACGGTTAATCTTCACCAAATCCTGGTAAACGATACGTCCGGCCCCGATATTGAGGTGTCCGACTTCAGAGTTACCCATTTGTCCGTCAGGCAACCCTACGTTTTCACCGCTTGCCTGTAACTGTGAATGAGGATAAGTGGCCAGCAGGCTGTCCCAATAAGGAGTGGGAGTGTTAAAGATTACATCGTCTTTACCTTGATCGCCGATACCCCAGCCGTCAAGAATCATTAAAAGGGCTTTCTTGCTCATGATTGCTTAATTATTTATTGTTTATACTCATTTTCGTTATTCGGGCGCAAAGATAAGCAATTCCGGGCATATATTGTTTGCTTGGAAAACATTACTTTTGTGAACGATATGGAAAAGACGATACAAGATAAAGAGTTAGGAGCCATCCACCTCCGCACCAGTCCCCGTGCTACCCGTTACACACTGAAAATATCCAAAGGGACGATTACGGCTACCATGCCTCCGGGTGGAAACGAAGCGCGTATGCTCGCTTTTATCCGGGAAAACAAGGAAAAACTTCTTGCTGCCCTTGCCAAACATCCCGCCCGCCCGCTCCTGACAGATGAGACGAAGATGCAAACCGCAACGTTCCGCCTCCATGTCTTCCGTACCGACCGGGCTAACTTCTATATGAAATTAGACGATGGCGTCCTGCACATCGCCTGTCCCTCGCAGACCGACTTCGCCGACGAACGTGTACAAAAACTCCTGAAAGACTTCATTGAGCAAGCCCTCCGGCATGAGGCCCGCCGCCTCTTACCTTCACGGTTGCTCGACCTGACCTCCCGGCACGGCTTCACCTGCACGGATGTAAAAATCTTCAACAGCAAAAGCCATTGGGGTAGTTGCACACCACGTCGCAGCATCAATCTCTCTCTTTCCCTGATGCTCCTGCCCTGGCACCTGATCGACTACGTCCTCCTCCACGAACTTTGCCACACCATAGAGATGAACCACAGTGACCGTTTTTGGGCATTGATGGACAAGGTCACAGAGGGGAAAGCGTTAGAACTGAGGAAGGAGTTGAAGAAGTATCATATGCTGTAAGCCGGATTGCGGAATATCTGATTATTCAGTCCTTGGGGTAATCGTTCCATGATCTCGATGCTGCTTAAGGCATATAACCACTTCTTATAAAGCGTGTCACAAAATCGTTTTCCAGTTCCTCTGTCACTGTATCACTGATTTCTTTGTACCAATTGATATTCAACTTGTCTTATTTGTGATATATGCCCGTTTTCTCTATCACTACGGCATCACTACCCTATCACTGGCAATTTGGATAAAAATAGGCATTCCGCTTATATACAACTGTATATTAATACATTACAAATAACACAAACAATAAACACCCTATTCCCATCCCTGCAAACCACTCGATTATTTTATGTAAAAACGGGTATAAAATAGGTAAAACCGGGTGGTTTTTATTGTCCGGCACGGTACTTTAGTTGCCGGACACCCCCATGTTACCCCCTTTTACACCCGGATGTACCGGCTCTCTACACCCGGATGTAAAGGAGGGCAACATGGGGGTGTTTACGGAATTATCTGCTTGTTTCTGCTAAATAAAGAGAGGGCTTTTGTGAAATGAAGAACCGTATTTCGCCAATTTAATACCTATTCAACAATATGATAAAACGTCATATTGGAAAATTTTGATGCGGTTGCCCTGTTACTTCGACGGTAAATATATCGTCATAAAGGACGGAAGATCAAGTATCTTTCCTATTTCTTTCCAGCAAAAACGAATCCCCTGCAATCATTGACTACAGGGGATTGTTTTTTGTCTGCTTCGGTCTTCACAGAAGGAGAGCAGATGAACTTTTTTTAATTTCATTACTTTAGTATTAATATTCACCGCTTGTTCGCCCTCGCGGGGTAGTTGGTCGATCCGGACGGAGAGCTGTAAAAGCTGATGTTCCGGGAATACCACACGATGAATCTTAGAATTATTTGATTTTAATATTTCTAAAGTGCCGCACACTGATGTACGCGACACATTTACAATCTATTCATCAATTATTTTACGATAGCTTTAACCGCTTCTTCGCCTTCAACAGCTACTACAACCACACCCTGAGGAGCAGCGATAGTTGCGTTGTCGGAAGTGATAACTGTGTTAGCCACTACCTGGCCCAAAATGTTGCTGACAACAACTTTCTTACCGGTAGCGCCTACGATCTGAACACCACCTTCAGTAGCGATCACTTTCACTTCAGATACTTCAACACCTTCGTTTGCAGTAGGAGCTTCAGCAGCGTCCAAAGTAAATACCTGAGGAGCAACAGTGTTAGAGAAGATAACCGTACCGTTAACTACAGCCAAACTCTTGTTTGTATTAAGAGCTACGATTTCATAACCTTCACCGTCAACAACTTTGAAGCCAACAAGAGAAGTATTCTTAGCATCTCTTACTTTATATTTATTCTGTTTGCCATCTTTATCAAGATCGCCAGTATAAGCAATCGTATCAGCAACAACAGTTACACCACGGAAGATTGCGCTGTCGCCTGTAGCATTGTTTGCAACGAAGTCACCCTTAGCAGCCAAAACGTTACCAACGATTGTGTCGTTCTTAACTTCTGCACCTTTGTAGATGTAGTAACCATATTCTGTATTGTCATCGCCACGATTCACATAAGCAGAGTCAACATACAGAGAGAAGTCAGAATCATCAGCAGCAGCTTTCAGTTCGTCACCTACGCGCAACATCTTAGCGATACCAGCAGAAGCTGTCAACATTTCACTACCGTTTACTACATTGTAATGACCTGCATCAACCTTAGCATAGACAGGAGCTTCAGCACCTTCGATGTTGAAGTAAGTTTCAACACTTGCAGTCGGATTATCATAAGTTACAGTAAGATTAGAGATATTCATTGTAACCATCTTAGCAGCATTTTCATTAGCAGCTACCACCTTATAAGAGCCACCGACAGGATTTTCTGCGAAGAAGAAACGTTTTTGATTTTCATTAACAGCTCCGTTAGTAGAAGATGTCAATTTTACAACAGCGCCTTCATAAGCAAATCGACCTTCAGCATTATAAGCTTTTTCCATTGCATAAGCAACACGAACCAATGTATCACCTAAAGCCTGAGCACCATAATAAATAGTATCACCAACAGTAGCCAAATCAACACCTTCCATCAGACGCAATTCAACAGCTTTGTCAGCACCTTTAGCACCAGCAATTACAGAATCCTGAACCAAAGTCAAATAGATATCATCAGCAGCTTTAGAAGCCAGATTGAACTTAACAGCACCGTAACCCATTTCTTCTTTTGTATAGTACTTGTAACCGATGTGCTTGTTAGCCATATCTACATCGAGTTTTGTGAATACCAAAGTATCGCCACCAACAGTAGTGTAAATGCTCTTAGCTGCATCTACTGCGTACAAAGGTTGATTTGTAAACGGTTGTGCCGGAGCAACAACAGCTAAACTTTCACCATTAGAGCCTGTGGTAACGCCTGAAGAAACAGTTGCAGAGACAATATCACGAGCCTGAGCAGAATAAGTACCATCTTCGTTTTCCTTTACATAGAACTGAGTAGAAGGAACATATACAGAAGCAGCTTCGGCATAAGTACCACTTGTACCAGTCAAATACTTATCATTATTAGTTGCATTACCGCCTGTACCTTTAAACTGCAAAGAATAAACACCTGTTCCACCAGCCAGTTTAACCGGAGTACCTTTAGAGATTGTGATAAGCGGAGCATTGATCTGGATAGAGTCTACTACCAACTTTGCACTACCATCGAAACTCTTGTAACCTACAAGATAAGTAACTCCTGAACCAGCACCATGATCTGCAACTTCAAATTCGCCAGCTGTATTGAAACGAACAATAGAATCAGTTGTCATAACGATAGAATCGTTACCCAAGTCCATTTTCAAAGTAAATGTCTGCAAACCTTCATTCAAAGCACCTTTATATGCAGAAGATGTAACAGTAATAGTTGTATCCAACTGGAAAGAAGCAGCTTTTACAGAAGCGGCAGTACCCACCATAACAGTATCGATTGTAATATACTGCGGCTTCTTTGTACCCTTCGTGCTGTTTTCCTGACCAACTACCTGGAAGCGGAATTTGTTACCGACAGGAACCGGAATCAATTCATTAGCAGTGAAAAGACCACCGTCACGACCGGCAAAGTCAAATTTGAATGAAGGAAGAACCGGAGCAAGGTCTGCTTTTGTTACATCATAATTTGCTTCAGCTGCTTCTACTGTGAAAACAGCAGCCGTACCTGTTGTACCAGCTTTGTCAGTTTTGCCATCAACCATCAACAAGCCGAGAGTTTGAGACATCTCAACCAACTTGCCATCAGTAGTTGTACCGATAATACTATAACCACCCGTACCATGTTTAATTTTAAATTCGCTAATACCAGCAGCAATAGCCGTACCGAATTTATCTGCGCCATTCAATTTAGCAGAGAAAGAAAGCTGTTTCTGAGTAGCTTTGTTCGTCAATGTGTAGATAGAGTCATTACCCGGCATATTGACACGAACCAAATTGGCTTTCCACAAAGCAGAGTCCATATCCGCCTTAGTAGTACCTTTACTACCAAGTGCCACAGAGTCTGCCAAAGAAGCCTTATCCCAAGTCAGGTAATTAGAACTGGTCTTCAAATGCACATACTTGTCACCGATCTGTGCATAAGAGACAGTAGCAATTGCTGCGAAGGCAGCAACGAGAGTAGAAAATCTCTTGTTCATAATCTAAATTTTAATATTAATAATACAGTTAATTGAAATATCAGTTCTTACTTCTTACTATCATTATGTACACGTATATATAATGTACACGTGTTAACATTTGTACTTTGATAGCAAAAACGATCCTTTTTTTTAGTCATTTTTTTTGCCTATCTTCGAAGTTCGTATTGGAAAGATGGTTTTTTGTACTCCAATTGCTATCTAATTGATAAGAAAGGATATAGGGGTACGAATTTTTTTACAGAAAAGAGTTGTGGTTTAAAAAGGAATGCGTATTTTTGTCTCGGAAAAATGACAAATTTAAAGGATCGTTTTTTTTAGTCATTTTTTAACCCACCAATCACTTGATTTACAATAAATTATTTTCCAATTACCAAGTCTTAAATTTCATCAGCCCCGTTTTGGTTCAAAAATCGGTCTTTTTCAAGGAAATCCTTGATGCTTACTACGTTTCAGAGGGATACTTATCCGTTTTTGATCCGATGCCTATTTGTTTGTTTTTCGGTGATTGTCCGATTTTCCTCCCCCAAACGGCCATTATTACTGCATCGGCACAAACCCTTCGTAGCGAACCGTCCAGCTCCCGTCTTTCGGGAAACCGGGAGCCTCCCCCTCCGAGCCGTCCCAACCGCCACACATCATGGCGACTGCCGTCAGCAACGCTCCGTTGGAAGGGAAATAGGGAAACGGACCGCCTGTCGCCAAACCATGTTCGTCGAACTGGAATCCGGCGGAAGGGTGCATCAGCATGTCAATAGCCAGTGCCGGCTGTCCCGTACGGGCTGCAGCCATGGCCAACATCGGGAAATCCCAGCCCCAAATGCGATTGAATTGCCATTCTTTGCTGACTTTCTCCAACGTGCGCTTGAAAGTCGGCTGGTCTACCCCATCACCAGGCAACATGCCGTAGACACCGGTCAGGGCCGGATGCTCGTAGGTATATTTTGTCCACATATCGGGGATGCCCTCGTAGGTGGTATAGACGCCGTCGGCAACGGGAAGGGGAGCCATCTTCGAAAGTACTTCCTTCCATTTCTTCGTTCTTTTTTCCGACAGGCCCAGCCGGTCCGCCCATTCCAACGCCGTGCGCAAGCCGTAGCGGAAATAGCCTAACTCGAAAATCGGATTGATGGTCTGCAACGGGTCCGTATTCTCGGAAACGACAACGACAGGAGGACCCAGGACATATTGTTTCGTCTTTTTGTCGTAGAAAAGGTAATCTGCCATATAATCGGCCGTGTTCAGCACGACGTCTTTCCATTTCTCCAATGTTTCGGGAGCAGGTTTCTGACGGTATTGCATCTCGGCGAAGTAGATCGGATGGGGTTCGTGCCAGATCAGATAGGCATGGGCGCTACCAGGCCATTCGCGGTTGAAGTTTCCGGTGCACTTCGGCCAACGTGCACCACTGCGACCTTCGCTCTTGGCGCGTTCGAGGGCCTTCGGCATAAAGTCCTTATAGACGTTCAGATAGTTATCAAAACATTCCATCCGATTCCACAACCCGTAGTGCACGCCATGCCACCAAATCATCTCGAAGTGGAAACGGCCGAACCAGCCGTTATTCACCAAACCAGATTCCTGAGGTGGGAACAGCCCGCTTTCATTTGCACGCATCAAGTACTGCGAGAGGACAATACGCCGCTCCAGTTCCAGCCAGCGGGGATCTTTGCTTCCGGAGAGGTCGACGGCAGCTCCCGAACGCCAGTATTTCTCCCAACTGGCAGCACTCTTCCGTTCGATAGAGGCAACCGACTCGGTCACATCGGCGACCGGTTCAGGAGAGAAGCAGCAAGTAAAGGAAAAGGTGGAAGTATGCCGGGGCTGGAGGAGGAAGGTATGCGCCTTTTCAGATTCACGGCTGAAAGTGGCAGGGCCGGTCCAGTCAAGGGTGGCGTAGTAGTGCGTGTCATCCATCGTACGGGCGATACGGACCGAGTTCGGAGCCAACTTCTCGAAGGTGGAAGTATGGCCAGAGATCGTGTCGTAGCGTCCTATATAATGTTTGAAATAGCGTCCGTCGGGATAAGGAAAGTCGAGATAGATGCTCATATTACCATCGTTCAGCAGTTCGGACTCGATGCAGACTCCGATCATATCTTTATCGGGATGGCAGACGGTACGCACTTTCACCTCTTTGCGGTTCAGTTCGAAACGGCTATAGACGACACCTGTCCACAGATCGATTTCCTGCCGGGCATTGCCCAGGTCAATTTCCCGCGCTTCCGTACCGTCTTCACGCAGTAGACGGAAACCGATACGGCCCAGGTTATAGCGATGAGGGTTCTTGGTCAGCCATTCGGACAGCTCGGGCTGGTCGGGATTGCGGAGTTCATAGGCGATCTTTTTGCCGTGCGTCTTCACGGCAACCGGACGGTAATCTTCGGCTCTCATCCCTTCGGGGAGGGGAAAACTATGCCAGCTCCAGTCGGACAGGGTGTTGAAGGGGACGAAGGTCTGCAATCCGGTTATATCCATCCCGAAGGCAAACTTGCCGTTACCTACTTGTGCCGGACTTTTCAGAAGCGTCCCGGTCGTACACACGCGATGCCGCTTGACAACGGCCTCCCGGTCAATGGGCTCTCCCATAACAGACAAAGGTAAAAAGACCGACAGGCAAAAAAGGCTGACTAAACTTATCAGTTTTTTCATGGTAGTTATCCTTTTATATGTTTCTGTGGATAAAGATAAGAGATTGCCGCCAAGCCTCAGTTTACAGTTCTGACATTTTTCCTTCGATTTCTGGTAAATAATGGTTTACTTGTTACTTTTGGCTTGATCCAAAAGTAACCAAAAAATCAAGGCTTAACCGTCCGGTCTACTCCGGGCAAAGGTTCCGCTGTCGCCTGCGAAACTCGCTTCGCTCAGACAGCGCAGGCTCCGGCCGCTACACCTTTGCCCTCCGCTTGACGACCGTCCGCTTAGGCCTTTCTTAGAAAGCTCCGCTTTCTCTTGGGATAGCCGATACCGACGGTTCTTCTGCGGCCCCGTGTCAAGCACGGGGACAAGCCTGTTTCCGCACTTGATGCGGGATCGCAAAGGAGCTGGCAGCATCGGCCATCCTTGAGTACCAGAGAAGACCGGTCCTACTATATTATATATTGTCGGTCTTCTTCTTCCAAACCAGGAAGAAGGCTAAAACAACGATTGTTATGGCAAAGCCGATAATTTGTGAAATGCCGTTTTCCATGCCTAAGCCTTCAGGAGCGACAAAGATGTATGTCGAGCAGACAGCCGTCATAAACAAAGCCGGAATCAGCGTAACGATATAGGGCTTCTTCGAGATCACCAAGTAGACAGTCAATGCCCATAAGGTAAACACCGCGAGTGTCTGGTTACTCCAAGCAAAATAGCGCCAAATCATATCGAAACCATCCTTGTCTTTCTGGCTGTAAAGCAAAAGAGCGATAGCCACCAAGAACAAAGGAATGCAAATCATGAGCCGCTTGGAGACACTGCGCTGTTCAAGATGCAGAAAGTCCGCCACAATCAGGCGGGCCGAACGAAACGCCGTATCACCGGAGGTAATTGGGGCGGCGATCACACCTAAGACTGCCAATATACCACCTACCGTACCGAGCCATTCTTTCGTAATACTGTCGACGACAACGGCAGCATTGTTTTCCCCCATACCATTGTTATGATAGAAATAAGTAGCAGCAGCAGCCCAGATCAACGCAACGATACCTTCCGTAATCATGGAGCCGAAGAAAATAGGACGTCCGTACTTCTCATTCTTGATGCAACGGGCCATCAACGGACTTTGTGTCGCGTGAAAACCGGAAATGGCACCGCAGGCAATGCTGACGAACATAATCGGGAAGATAGGCAGATGACCGGGATAGGTGTTCGGCATCCCGTCCGTGATTTCAGGCAACGGCGGATGATTGACGAACAACATCACCAGAATGCCGATCGCCATAAACAACAAAGCGGCAGCAAACAAAGGATAGATTTTCCCGATAATCTTATCGACCGGCAACAAGGTCGCCAGGATGTAATACAAGAACACGACAATGATCCAGAAAGTAGTATCCAGATGTTCCGGTGTCAGCTTTGCCAGCAAGCCGGCAGGCCCGGCCACAAACACGGAGCCGACCAGCACCATCAGGATTACCGTAAAACCACGCATGAACTGCTTGAAGTTCACGCCCAGGTAACGGCCGATAATCTCAGGCAAGCTCTCCCCGTTATGACGCAGGGATAACATCCCGGACAGGTAATCGTGTACTGAACCGGCAAAGATACTTCCCAACACGATCCACAGGAAAGAAGCGGTTCCGAACTTCGCTCCCATAATGGCGCCGAAGATCGGTCCCAGTCCGGCGATGTTCAGAAACTGGATCATAAAGACTTTCCAAGTTGGCATCGGAATATAATCCACGCCGTCCTGGTGCGTATAGGCAGGAGTCTGCCGTTTGGCATCTATGCCGAAAATACGTTCGATGAATTTACCGTAGACGAAATAACCTACGATAAGTGCAATAAGGCAACAAACAAAAGTAATCATAATCGGTAATTGAAAATGGAAAATTGAGAATTGAAAATTAGATTGATAAGGATACAACAAGGGAGAGAAAATGGAAAACTGAAAAGTAAAACAATTCTTCTTTATCTTTCAATTTTCCATTTCCAATCTTCAATTCAGAAGTTTTTTAACGACTTCCGAGATCATACGTCCTTCGGCTTTTCCGGCTAATGCCTTGGAGGCAATGCCCATTACCTTACCCATGTCCTTCGGACCGGTAGCCCCGACCTGTGCAATGATTGCCTTCAGCTCGACTTCCAGCTCTTCGGCAGACATCTGTTTCGGCAGGTACTTTTCGATAACGGCTACCTGTGCCAGTTCGACATCGGCCAAATCCTGACGTCCCTGCTGCACGTAGATAGCGGCGGAATCCTTACCCTGTTTGACGAGCTTTTGCATGATCTTCAATGCATCGGCATCTGTCAATGTATCGTTGGCTCCCGGAGCGGTCTTCGCTTCGAGGAAAAACTTCTTCACGTTTCTCAGTGTTTCAAGGGCGACTTTATCTTTCGCCTTCATTGCGTTTTTAATGTCTTCGCTGACTCTTTCGAACAAATCCATAGTTTTGTAAATTAAAGAATTAAGAATGAATAATTAAACCTTCGCGTATCCAACTACTCATCATTAATTTTTCATTATTAATTATCAATTAGTCATTATTCATTACCTAAAACTAATAACTGTGCCGCCAGATTTAGGCTTCTTGTTTTGGTTAGTGGCAGGCGAGGTGAACGACATGCCTTGGGTACGTACCGGTTCCTCACCCTTCCGGCGTATCTGCTGCACGTCTTTGGCAGTCCGCTTGTAGGCAGGTTTGTCTTCCATGAAAGAGATCAGAGCGTCATCGTCCAATTCGTCGACGGCAAATACAACGATTTCGGCATTCGGACGCGAGTCGATATATTCACCGTAATAACGTCCCATCAAGGCATCTTCTTCCGCTCGTCTTTTTCTTTCCGCTTCTTCCTTCTCTGCCATTTCGCGCAGTTGTTCTTCTGTGACAAGCTCCTGCTGTTCCGTCTTGGTCAGGATATCTTCCAACCCGAAACCGGTCACCAAGATCGTAATCTTGATCTTATGCCCTAAACTGTCATCATAACCATGTCCCCACTTCACCTCGTATTCAGTCTTGAATTGCGACATGAAATCATGTATATCGTCCATTTCACTGATACGAAGTTCGTCTTCATGGCTATAATAAATGACAAACGCTACCCGTTTAGCATTGAAAATATTGTTCACATCGTTGACCAACGTACTCTCCAAAGCTTCCGTAATCGCTTGTCGCAAACGTCCTTCTCCTTCTCCGAAACCGATACTGATCAAAGCTACGCCACTGTTACGCATCGTCGTGTCGACATCGGCAAAGTCGACATTCTGTTCCAAATCGGTCGTCACGATTTCGGCTATGCTCTTGGCCGCGATTGTCAATGTTTCATCCGCTTTACGATTCGCCTGTGGAACCGGCATGTCGGCAAAATTTCTCAATCGCTCATTGTTAATCACTAAAAGCGAATCGACATTCTGCGCCATATTTCTGACACCACGGAGCGCTTTCACGATTTTCGGCCGTCCTTCAAAGACAAAAGGTATCGTAACGATACCGACAGTCAGAATCCCCATATCTTTAGAGATCTTAGCGACTACCGGCCCGGCTCCTGTTCCCGTACCACCCCCCATTCCGGCCGTAACAAAGGCCATACGAGTACCGTCATCCAACATCCGGTAGATGTCTTCTTCACTTTCCAAGGCGGCTTTTTCTCCCACTTCCGGAACATTCCCCGAACCAAGTCCATGCGTCGTATTCTGTCCGATCAGCAATTTATTAGGAACCTCCGACTTCTGCAACGCCTGATTATCGGTATTGCATAACACGAAAGATACATCCCGGATACCTTCGCGATACATATTGCTGACCGCATTACCACCACCGCCACCGACACCGATCACCTTGATGATTGTCTGAGGCGCTTTTGCCAAATCAAAATCGTATGTATTATCGTCCATTGTCGTCTGTCTTTTATTGTTACCGATTATTGCTCATCTTTCAAGGCCTTGTCAATGCCTTCTCCCACCTTATCCACCGCATTTTTGAAAAGGTCGCCGATACCCCAGCCCTTACGGTTCTTTTTCTCTTCCTCCTTCTTTGTTCCGGAATTGCGGTTCTTAGTCGTAGCCGCTGACTGCTTTTCAACAGGCGGTTCTTCCTGCTTTTCTTCTATTTCAGCGATCACGGGTTCTTCTTTCGGCTCGATCTTCGGTTCTACCACTTTCGGTCTCTCCGGTTCGGGAGCGATATAAAGGGCGCAGTTCTCCGTTCCTTTTAGCAACAGGGCGGCTGCGGTCGTATACTCGGGATTATTGGCAATCATCTCGCCGTCGGCAATCAGATCTTTCCGGACGGAAGCATAACGAACATCCATCTTGAAACGTTCGCTGAGGGCTTCACGCATGTTCTTCAGAGCGGCTCCGTTGCCGGCAATCACGATACTGTAACCGGGATCTTTCGCCACTCCCGCATCTTCCATGCGGGCGTATATGTTTTCGATGATCTCACGGCTGCGGACTTCCACCACCATATTGATATCCGAAAGTTTGATCTCGCTCGAATGCTGTCCGTCGGCCAAGTCTACCGTGACCATCTGCTGTTCGTTATCTTTTTCCCAGATAGCGTTGCCGTAGGTGCGCTTGACACGTTCCGCTTCCTTCTCCGGCATACCCAAGGACATCAAGTCGCGAGTGATCAGATGGCTGCCCAACGGAATAACGTAGAGACCGGCCAGACTGCCATCCTTGTACACCGTAACAGAGGTGACGCCTGCACCGAAGTCGATCAACGCACACCCCTTCAATTTCTCCTGTTCCGTCAGGATCAGGTCTGCCAACGCCAGCGGCGCAACAACAACACCTGCCACATCGAGCTTGATCTGCTCCGCCATGTTCGTGGTTACGGCATGACGAAGAGACGGACGGCCAACGAGCAACTTATAGCGGGCTTCAATACGCGAACACCCCAAACCTACCGGATGGTTTTCCGGCTGGTTGTCGAGATAATAAACGGGAGCGGCTATATCCAGCACGTCCAGCATATCGGGACGATACTGCCGGCATTCCTGGTCCAGTTCCTTCAGCACCTCTTCAGTCACCGTACCGCTACCGAGCACTTTCGACACGGCATGGTTAATCGAACGAAGCGACTGGCCTCCCACCCCGACATATATCTTACCGATACGGGAACCGCCCAATTTGTTTTCCAGTTTGCGGATCAACCGCACGATCTTGCCGGCCGCATCTTTTATATTATATACACATCCTCTTCGTATACAGGTATCGGAGTTCTCCACTTCGTAGGCAATGATGGAAAGTGTCCCGGCAGGGCCTTTCGCGCCTACCATACCGACCATGTGAGAAGAGCCAAGGTCGATGGCCGCTATAAAGTCTGTGTATGCCATATTCTCTATCTTTTAGTACAAACAATCTGATCCTTATATTTTAAACTGATAATGCTGTACTTCTCCCATCCCACCTTCGGGATCGCTTTCTCGTAGAAGAGCCGGAGATTGTCCAGCTTCTCCTCGAAATCAGCAAAGGAGCCCAGTACGATACGATGGTTACCGACCCGCGGAATCAGCTCCACCTCGTTATCAGGATGAACGTAAATCTGTTCTATCTGATTATTCCAGAAATCATTCTCCTGCAAAAATAATGCAAATTTGTATAAGTCGGTTACCGCCAGCTCTTTTTCCACATATCCGCTCACAACCGGAACGTGCGCCACATAGCGGCGGCTGACAGGCATCGTGCTTCCCAGATTATCCACATAATAGTTGCCTCTCGGACTTATCACACGCAAGATAGGAATTTTTTGCTCCACTTCCAATTTAATCATGCCGGAAGGAGTCTTATAGGCTTCCACACGGGCAATCATTTCGTTTTTCAGCAATTCGTTTTCAATCCGGTCGGTGTTGATCTCGTCCATCGGCCTCTTGATCGGGTTCAAGTCAGCCTTCTTGAGGATATGCACCAAATCGCTCTCGCTCACAAAATGCTTGTCAAGGCTGTCCACGACCACTACTTGCAGGTCACGGCACAACTCCTTCTGCCTGCTTTCCCGAAAGAAGAAGGAGACAAACACGATGTAGCAGAACAACAGTGTTGCAACGATTATGGATACGATACGGATCACGATTTATTCTTTTTTATCCAATATTTGTTTTACCGGATCTACCAACAGTTCAATATTGCCGGCTCCGACCATCAGGACGACTTCGAGCTTACCGGCTTCGGCAGCCACCACGTCCAACAGTTCCTCCTTGCGGATCAACCGCTTGTCGGCAATGGTCACGGCATCGAAGATAATCTGTGAAGTGACACCCGGTATCGGCTCCTCACGTGCCGGGTAGATATCCAGCAGTATCAGTTCATCCAGGAGCGAGAGGCTGGCGGCAAAGTCGGCGGCAAAGTCACGCGTACGGGTGTAGAGGTGCGGTTGGAAAATACCGGTCACCTTACGTCCGGCATAAAGCTCCTTCACGGAAAGGATACTTGCCTTCAGCTCGGCAGGATGATGGGCATAGTCGTCGATCAGGACGATATTTTCTTTCTTGAGATGGAAGTCGAAACGACGGCGCGGACCGGCAAAGGTCGCCATACCATGCTTGATCTCCTCCGGTGTCACACCGTTCAGCCAGGCAAGGGCGATAGCGGCAACTCCGTTCTCTACATTCACTTTCACGGGCACACCCAACTGTATATCGGGGATGCGGACATCGGGACCGACAAAGTCGAAGAAAATTTCGCCACCTCCGATGCGGACGTTCTCCGCATAAAAGTCGGGACTTCCAGTTGAGAGTTGAAAGTTGAAAGTTGAAAGTTCTTTTGCGTCGAAAGCGCCGGTATAAGTATAAAACTTCACGCCTTCCTGCAGGCGGGGAGTGACGTTGATGCCTTGTTTCATAAGCAGGCAACCGTCCGGACGGATCAGCGAGGTGAAATGTTCGAAACTTTCACGATAGGCTTCCGGAGTCCCGTAGATATCCAGGTGATCGGGATCGGCCGCGGTAATAACGGCCATATAAGGTTTCAACCAATGGAACGAACGGTCGAACTCGTCCGCTTCTATCACGGTCAGGTCACTCTTGTCGGAAAGCATCAGGTTGCTGTCATAGTTCTTCAGGATACCGCCTAAGAAAGCATTGCAATCCACATGAGACTGTTTCAGCAGGTGGGCGACCATCGAAGAGGTCGTTGTCTTGCCGTGCGTACCGGCCACACACAATCCCCGGTTGCAACCAGTGATCTCGCCTAACACACGTGCACGCTTCATCACCTCGAAACCATTCCCCCGGAAATAGCAAAGCTCCGAATGGTCTTCGGGAACGGCAGGGGTATAGACGACCAGTGTCTTTGCCGGATCGGTAAAGTCGTCGGGGATCAGGTCGACATTGTCTTCATAGTGAATGGCGGCTCCTTCATAATTCAACTGCTCCGTCAGACCGGAAGGAGTCTTGTCGTAACCGCCCACCTTCTTTCCTTTCGAAAGGAAATAGCGGATCAAGGCACTCATTCCGATCCCGCCGGCCCCGATAAAATAGACAGCCGTTATGTTGTTTATATCCATATTTTCTTACTCGTTACTATTCTTTGTTACAAAGATACGATCTTCCCACCGTATTTGCCATAAAAGAACGGCATCTTCTTCAGAAAAGGCTATAGCTTTTCTTGTAAAAGACTATAACTTTTTTCACCAGAGGCCATAGCTTTTCCGGCAAAAAGTCATAGGTTTTTCTTTTCGATAATCTTGACGATCTCGTCCACTATGCGTTCCGCGCTCTGGTGCTGGGCCAATGTCGCGATGTTGCGGCCCAAGACACGGAGGCGTTCGTCGTCGTGGATGATTTCGAGAGCCTTCGGCACCAATTGCTGTTCGGCATCTTTGTCGGCCACCATGACAGCAGCATCTTTACCCACCAATGCCAAAGCATTCTTCGTCTGATGGTCTTCCGCCACATTGGGAGAAGGGACCAGGATCACTGGTTTCTTCAGCAGGCAAAGTTCGGAAATAGAACTGGCGCCTGCACGGGAGATAATCAGATCGGCCGCCGCATAGGCATAGTCCATACGGGTGATGAAGTCCGAGCACCAGATCGGCATTCCCCTGTAAGCCTTCAGATGTTTCAAGGCTTCTTCATGATAATAGCGTCCGGTTTGCCAGATTACCTGTACGTCGACATCCGAAGCGAAAAGTTTATCCAGATCTCCCTGTATACTGCGGTTGATCGTCCGTGCACCCAGACTGCCGCCGACCACCAGAATAGTCTTCTTATCCGGGGAGAGGCCGAAGAACTTCAAGGCTTCCTCACGCTTGTCCGACGCCTCTTCCAGATCCTGGCGGACCGGATTGCCGGTCACGACGATACGGTCGGCCGGGAAGAACTTCTCCATGCCTTCGTAGGCGACGCATATTTTACCGGCTTTCTTTGCCAGGAGCTTATTCGTGACACCTGCATAGGAATTCTGCTCCTGTATCAGGGTAGGGATTCCTAAGGAAGCAGCCATCCAGAGCGTCGGTCCGCTGGCATAACCGCCTACCCCCACGGCAATATCGGGTTTGAACTCCCGTATCGTCTTTTTGGCAAGCTTGAGGCTTTTGAGCAAACGGCCTGCGACACGGATGTTATTGGCCAAGTGGGCACGGTCGAAGCCGCTAACCGGCAACCCCACGATGCGATAACCGGCGGCAGGCACTTTCTCCATTTCCATCCGGTCATCAGCTCCCACAAACAGTATTTCCGCCTCCGGAAAACGCTTCCTGAAGGTATTGGCAATGGAGATAGCCGGGAAGATATGCCCTCCGGTTCCACCGCCACTTATGATGATTCGGTACTGTTTCATATTTTAGTTTCTGTTGTTGTTTCTTCTATTGTCCGCACGGCCTCCAATGGATTCTCTTCACCCACGGGAGCTTTCGCGGTCGCTTCGAACGGTTTATCCGAAACGGTATCAAGGGTTGCATCCGCGATCCTTTCGCTTTCCGGAAGCGTACCACCTTCGGCAACATCAGCAGTCCCTTCTTCTTCCGGTGTTTCTTCCTCATTTCCCATATTGGCTCCGAAACGGCTAACGCTCAAGATGATGCCGATATAGGCGCAACTGATTACGGTCGACGTACCTCCCCGGCTGACCAACGGCAAAGGTTGTCCGGTCACCGGTATCAGGTCTACCGCCACCGCCATATTCGTCAAGGCCTGGACGACAACCAACAATCCGCAGCCCAGCACCAGGAATTTAGGAAAGAGCTTATCACATCTACGAGCAATCATCCCCACCCTGACAAGCAAGATGATATACAGGAGCAGGACAAAGACACCCCCGACGATTCCCATCTCTTCTATAATAATGGCATAGATAAAGTCCGAGTAAGCCTGCGGCAGAAAGTCGCGTTGCTGCCCATGTCCGGGGAACTTCCCGAACAGACCGCCACGTGCCAGTGCAATCTTGGCATGCACCACCTGGTAGTCGTCACCGTCAATGCTGACAGCTCTTCCCGGTTCAAACTTGACGGCATCCGCCGGATCGGAAAAACGCTCGATACGTGCTTTCCAAGTGTGCACACGATCCGGCATCAAGTCGATCACCTTGTCCGGGGCAAACCGTATAAAACCCACTAACATCAAGACGCCGATGATACCCGCACCGCCCAATCTCAGCAAACGTCCGATGGATATCTGCCCGATGAACATCATCATGAAAGTCACGGCGAACAGCAGGATAGCGGTCGACCCGTTATTGAAGAAGATCAGGAAACAAACACCCCCAACGCCTCCCAAGATGTACCAGAACATCTGTTTATCCGTAAACCAATTCCGCTTGCTCAGGATAAACGCCGTATAACCGATAGCGGCTATCTTGGCTATTTCCGAGGGCTGGAAACGGATTCCGAGAATTTCCAGCCAACGAGGTTCCCCATTTACCACGACACCAACAAAGGGCGTAATGGCCAACAGAACCATCGAGACCGGCAAAAGCAAACTCAACAAGGAATAGAACCTGCACGGTATGTTGTGCATCAACAGTACAAGCACGAAACCTCCCAACAGGAAAGTCGCATGACGTACAATAGGAGCCCAATGATTCGCATTCTTATAAGCAATCGTACTAGTTGCACTGAAGACCTCGATCACCGAGACCAAACACAGGAACATGAAGATCACCCATATCACCCGGTCGCCCTTGAACAGTTTACTTGCTAAGTCCATTTCTTCGTCTTTCTTTACAGGTTACGCACACAAGCCTTGAACTGGTCGCCACGATCCTCATAGCTCTTGAAGAGGTCGAAGCTGGCACAGCAGGGTGACAACAGGACGGTATCTCCCTTTTCGGCCAGCTTATACGCTTTCGCTACGGCTTCTTCCATCGAACGGGCATCCTCGATAACAGGAACCTTCCCGTCGAAGAAACCATGCAGCTTGGTATTGTCCACACCAAGGAATATGAGGGCATGCACCTTTTTCTTCACCAGCTCTTCGATTTCGGAATAATCATTTCCCTTATCCGTTCCACCAAGTATCAGGACCAGCGGAGTGGTCATGCTCTGCAAGGCATACCAACAGGAGTTTACATTCGTAGCTTTCGAGTCGTTGATAAAATCGACTCCGCGCACACGTGCCACTTTCTCCAGGCGATGTTCCACCCCGGTAAAGTCGCTCAGCGAAGCCCGTAAATTCTCATCGTGGATATCCACCAATTTGGATGCGATACCAGAAGCCAGCGAATTATACAGATTATGCGTTCCCGATAATGCCAATAAATCTTCTTCCATTGTAAACGTTCCGTTTGAGGTTTCAATTATTATCTTTTTGTCTTCCGTATAGCCCTTTACGCCGGCTTCGTGAGTTTCGGCGAACGGGTAGAGAGTTGCCTGCGGATGGCGTTTGGCGATTTCGCGGGCAATAATGGGATCGTCGTTCCAGAATATGAAAGCATCTTCAGCCGTCTGGTTCCGGATAATGCGGAATTTGGCATCCACATAGTTCTGCATCTCGTAGTTATAACGATCCAGATGGTCAGGCGTTATATTCAGCAAGATGGCGATGTCCGCCTTGAATTCGTACATGTTGTCGAGCTGGAAACTACTCAGTTCGATAACGTAGACGGCGTGAGGATCTTCAGCCACCTGGAGGGCAAGGCTGTTCCCGACGTTCCCGGCAAGCCCCGCATCCACTCCCGCCTGCCGGAGGATGTGGTAAGTCAGCATGGTCGTCGTCGTCTTGCCATTGCTCCCGGTGATACAGATCATCTTGGCATCCGTGTACCGTCCGGCAAATTCTATCTCGGAGATGATAGGCGTACCTTTCTCCTTCAGTTTCTTTATGATAGGAGCCTTGTCGGGAATCCCCGGACTCTTGATAATCTCGTCGGCATTCAGGATGTCGGCTTCGGTATGCCGGCCCTCTTCCCAACAGATACCATGGGCATCCAGCATATCCTTATACTTGGGTTTGATAGACGAGAAATCGGAAACGAACACATCGAATCCTTTCGCCTTTGCCAGCACGGCGGCACCTGCGCCACTTTCACCGGCCCCTAAGATAACAATCCTTTTCTTCATTTGATTTATGATTTCTTTATTCATTTATGATCTATGATTTATGATTTATGCGTCGATAATAAATCACAAATTATAAATCATAAATCACTTTACCTCATCTTTAACGTCACAATCGTAATAACCGCCAGGATGATACCGATCAACCAAAACCGGACCACGATCTTCGATTCGGGCACCACGTTAAAAGGTTTCTGTATCAAAGCCTGTATTCCCGCATTACCGGGCTTCTGGAAATGGTGATGAAGGGGAGCCATATTGAAGATGCGCCGTCCCTCACCGTATTTCTTCTTCGTATATTTGAAATAGAACGTCTGCATAAGGACGGAGAGATTCTCCACCAGGAAGATGCCGCACAAGATCGGGATCAGTAATTCCTTCCGAATAATGATTGCGAATACAGCGATGATACCGCCTAACGTCAAGCTACCCGTATCACCCATAAACACCTGTGCCGGATAAGCATTGTACCACAAGAATCCGACCGTTGCCCCGATAAAGGCAGCCGCAAACACCACCAGTTCTTCCGCTCCGGGGATGAACATGATATTCAGGAAAGAGGCGAACTCGAAGTGCGACGACATATACGCAAGTATTCCGAGTGCTACCCCGATAATCGCCGAGCTTCCCGCCGCCAGGCCGTCCAGGCCGTCCGTCAGGTTCGCCCCGTTCGACACGGCCGTCACCACGAAGATCACCATCAGGACGAAGACCAGCCAGGCTGCCTCTTCCTTATATTCGCCTGCCCAGTTGACCAACTGCGCATAATCGAAATTGTTGTTCTTCACAAACGGGATCGTCGTCTTGGTCGACTTCTTTTCAACCGTATGGTAACGGACTTCCTCGATCACATTGTCATGCCGCACTTCCATATTCTCCTTGATTACCACATCGGGGCTCATAAAAAGCACCAGGCCGACGATCAACCCCAGACCGATCTGTCCGATAATCTTGAACTTGCCGTGCATGCCTTCCTTGTTCTTCCGGAACACCTTGATATAGTCGTCAGCAAATCCCAACGCCCCTAACCAGATGGTCGTCACCAGCATCAGGATCACATAGATATTGGTCAGCTTCGCACAAAGCAAGGTCGGCACCACAATCGCAATGATAATGATGATACCTCCCATCGTCGGCGTCCCTTTCTTACTCATCTGCCCTTCCAGACCGAGGTTACGCACCGTCTCGCCGATCTGCAACATTTGTAGCTTGTCGATGATACGGCGTCCGATAGCCGTCGAGATGAACAAGGACAGGATCAATGCCAGAGCAGAACGGAATGATACATACTTGAACATACCGGCCCCCGGAAAATCGAGCTGATCCAAATAATTAAACAAATAATACAACATAAAAAACTTCGTTTTTCAGTTGAAAGTCGAGAGTTGAAAGTTGAAAGTTAAATACTGCTGAATATAACTTTCAACTTTCACCTTTCACCTTTCAACTCTTAAATATTTCTTTTAACTGTTCCCGGTCGTCAAAATGATGCTTCACGCCTTTTACTTCCTGGTAATCTTCATGGCCCTTGCCTGCAACCAGGATCACGTCACCTTTCCTGGCGAGCATGGTAGCTGTTTTGATCGCCTGCGCACGGTCCGTAATGCAGAGCGTATGTTCCATATCGGCAGCATTCAGGCCGGCAACCATATCTTTAATGATCTCATCCGGTTCCTCGAAACGGGGATTGTCGGAGGTCAGGATCAGCTGGTCGCTCAACTTGGCTGCCTCCTTCGCCATGATCGGGCGCTTTCCTTTGTCGCGGTTGCCGCCACAGCCAACGACCGTAATCACACGGCCGTTGCCGTCCAGCACTTCATGGATGCTGTTGAGCACGTTCGTCAATGCGTCAGGCGTATGGGCATAATCCACGATTGCCGTATATCCCAACGGAGACTGGATCGTCTGGAAACGACCGGAAACCGAATGCAGATCGCTCAACACCACCAACACTTCTTCCGGATCTTTACCTAACGAAACAGCAGTTCCATACACTGCCAACAGGTTATAGGCATTGAAACGGCCGACAAAGCGTGTCATCACCTCACGCCCGTTAACCAGCATTTCAGTCCCTTCGAAATGGGATTCCAATATCTTTCCTTTGAAATCGGCCAATGTGCGGAGCGAATAGGTCAGCTTCCTGGCAGCCGTATTCTGCAACATGACAAGACCGGCTTTGTCGTCCGCATTCGTAAGTGCGAAAGCCGAAGCAGGCAGATCATCGAAGAATTTCTTCTTGGCTTTCAGATAATTATCGACAGTCTTATGATAATCCAGATGATCGCGCGTCAGATTGGTAAAGATACCTCCGTTGAACGACAGGCCGCTGATACGCTTTTGGTCGATCGAATGCGAACTGACTTCCATAAAAGCATACTCGCAACCGGCTTCCACCATCCGAGCCATCAGATTATGAAGGGTGACAGGGTCAGGCGTCGTATGATCAGTCGGGATTGCTTCGCCATCGATATAATTGCAAACGGTAGAGAGTAATCCTACTTTATGCCCCATCTTCCGGAACATCTCGTACAGGAGTGTCGCAATTGTCGTCTTTCCGTTCGTGCCGGTCACTCCAACCAATATCAGATTGTCCGAAGGATTCTCATACCAGGCAGAAAGTGATTTGCCTAAAGCATCCGCCGAATCTTTCACCCGGATAAAAACCGGTTTGCTTTCGGATACCTGTATGTCTTCATCCGAAAGAGCAGGAATTTCCTCGCAAACGATTGCGGCAGCCCCTTTCCCGATCGCGCTTTGGATATAATCATGGCCATCTACGGTCGTACCCCGAACCGCCACAAACAAAAAGCCTTTTTCCACTTTACGGGAATCAGACTGAATACCGGAGATCTCCACGTCGGTGTTTCCTACGACCTCAAGCACTTCCAACGGATGAATAAGTTCTTTTAGTTCCATAGCCTATTTTAATGTTAATGAAACGGTTTGTCCTTTCGAAACCCGTGAACCGGGAGATACGGATTGAGAAGATACCCGCCCCATACCATTCAACGAAGCCCGTAATCCAACGCTTTCCAACAGGTAAACGGCGTCTTTCGCTCCCATGCCGATCACATTCGGCACCAATCCTTCGCGGATAGGGATATCTTTCAGTTCCACATCTTCCCTGCCGTCCTCACGCTTAGCCGTCACCCATTGGGTTTCGATACTGTCGTTATCGGCCTCTATATCGAGTTTGTCCAAAACATATTCCAACGCTCCCCGTTCACCGGCTTTCGGCTGCGGCAACGTCACTGCCAATGAATCCTTTTCCATGTCGCGGATATCGAATGACATATGGCTGGCATAGACCTTCTCGGCTATCGCCTTCACTACGCCGCCTGACATCGTGCCCCCCGAAGGATAGCCGTTGCGCGGCTGACGGATCACGACGATGCAGGAATATTTCGGTTCGTCGGCCGGGAAATAGCCGCAGAAGGCGACCTGGTGGCCTGCCTGGCGGTAAACACCTCCCGAAGCGATCTGGGCCGTACCGGTTTTACCGGCAATACGGACAAAGTCAGAATGGACGGCCTTGCCGGTTCCTTTTTCCACTACGCCTAACAACATATCCTTTATCATATTCAGCGTACGTTCCGAGCAGATGGATTCCCGCACCACTTCGGTAGAGAAGCTCTGCACGGTCTTGCCGTTGTGCAAGATTTCTTTTGTAAAGATCGGACGCACCATCTTACCGTTGTTGGCAATCGCATTATAGAAGGCAAGCGTATAAATCGGCGGGATCTGAGTCTCATACCCGAAAGACATCCACGGCAGAGCAGTCTTCGACCAGTAGCGCACAGTGTCGTCCGGCCGGCGGATTTTAGCACGGCCCGCTCCAGGGATTTCCAGACGAAGGTCTTCGTTCAAACCGATACGGTAAAGCCCTTCCACATACTTAGTCGGATTCTTTTCATATCCTTTCAGGATCGTCTTGGCCACCCCGATATTGGAGGAATACCAAATAGCTTGTTCCACCGAAATACGGCCGTAACCGCCTTTATGGTTATTATGATCCGTCATACGGGCTCCTTTATACATATAGATACCGTTGCCGACATCGACCGTATCGCCGGGCTGGCAGACACCATCTTCAAGCGCCACCATGATGGAGGCGACTTTAAAGGTCGAACCTGGTTCCGTTTCGTCTGCCACGGCATGGTTGGTATCCTCGCCGTAGACGCCTTCACGAATACGCCCCATGTTGGTAATGGCTTTCACCTCGCCTGTCGCGACTTCCATGACGACAGCCGTACCCGATGCAGCGTCGATCTTTTTCAGCATGTCGAGCAACGACTTCTCGGCTATATCCTGGATATTGATGTCGATCGTCGTGCGGATATCCATTCCTTCCACCGGATCGACCTCTACGACATTCGTCCATCCTCCACCGAGACGGCGTACGGAATTCAGGCCGGCTACGCCGTGGAGCAAAGTATCGTATTGCAATTCCAGACCGTTCTTTCCCTTTGTCAGCCCTGTTTTAGGATCGATATCGCGGAACGTGTCGCCGATCGTACGGGAGGCCAATGTCCCGAACGGCTTCTGCCGTTCGACCATCTCCCGCGTGTAGAAGCCGCTCTTGAACCGTCCCAAACGGAAGAACGGGAATTTCTTTATTTCCTTCAAGTCGGAATAGGAAACTTTACCGTCACAAACGGGGAACTGGCGGCTCTTCTTCTTCAGACCATTCAGCAGGTAATTCTTATATCCGGCAGGCGTCCTGTCTTTCAATTTGCGGGAAAGGTAAAAAGAAAGGGAGTCGATCCCGTTATGTTTACTTTTCAGAAGCGTATCCAAGCTGTTCCATTTCTTGGTCGGATGGGTATAGCAATCTGCGTTGAAATCGATATACAGATAAAAGCAAGGCACACTGGTCGCCATCAGCTTGCCGTCGGAAGAATAGATATTTCCACGGCTAGGATAGATCAGGCGGTTCGGACGCTTCTGGCTCTCGGCCACCTTCATCCAAGTCTCCCTTTCCACAAAAGCCGTATCGAAGGCACGCACCAAGATGCCTATTGCTACCAATCCGAGCAACAGCACGATAAAGAAGTAACAGAATAAAATCCGGTTACTCTTAGGAGCTTGTTCTTTTGATCCGATCTCTTCTTCAGCCATCTTTTACTTATACAATTCATACGGCGGATTCTTCGCCGCTTCCAATTCTATACCCTGTTCTTCTATCAACAGTTCAATCTGCGACTGACGGCTGTTGCCTGTCAATTCCGAAGAAATGGACAGCGCCTCGAACCGCACATCGCGCAATTGCTGTTGTAAGCGGTCGATTTCACGCAACCGTTGCATACAGACATATCGGTTACCGATAAATATGAATATCAGTACGACAACAAGCACGATCATCTTCGTATGCCTGACAATGAAATCCTCTTTCAGGATCCCACCCCCCAATATGTACAAAAAAGAAAAACGATTCTCCTTCTTCTTTTTCTTCTGTTTCGTTTCCATTGCCATACTTTTTCTGTTGAAAGTTAGCAGACTCTATTATCCAACTCCGCAATCCTTAGCTTTGCACTCCGGGAGCGGGGATTCCGTTCGATCTCCTCGTCCGATGGAACAATCACCTTATTGTTTACCAGGCGAAACGGAGATCTGATATTTCCAAAGAAGTCCTGCTCCGCCTTTCCTTCAAAGTTACCCGTCTTCAGGAAGTTCTTCACCAACCTGTCTTCCAAAGAATGATAGGTGATGACAACCAGACGTCCGCCGGGTTTCAACACTTGCAGCGTCTGTTGCAACATCTCGCGCAAGGCACACATTTCATCATTCACCTCGATACGCAAGGCCTGAAATACCTGAGCCAGGAATTTTTTCTCCTTATCTTTTCCCGTAAAGGGCTTTATCACTTCCAAAAAGTCGGCGATCGTTTCTATCTTCTTCGCTTCCCGGCTGCGCACCAACACGGATGCCAGCTTGCGTGCCACTTTCAATTCTCCGTAAAGGTAGAACAAGTCTGCCAACTGCTCTTCCGTATATGTATTAACAATATCCGCAGCAGTTTGTCCAGCCCGGGTATTCATCCTCATATCCAACGCTCCGTCGAAACGGAAAGAGAACCCGCGATCCTTGTCATCAAAATGATGGGAAGAAACGCCCAAGTCGGCCAACACCCCATCGACCTCACCCGCTACACCATGATAACGCATGAAGTTATATAAGTAACGAAAATTACTGCGGACAAATACAAAACGGGAATCCGCCGGAATGTTTTTCTCCGCATCGGCATCTTGATCAAATCCATAAAGTTCCCCTTCGTCATTCAGCCGGTTCAAGATTTCACGCGAATGTCCTCCACCTCCGAAGGTAACATCGACATACACTCCGGATGGTTGAATGTCCAGTCCTTCCAAACTTTCATGAAGCATTACCGGCACATGATAACAGACTTCTTTTTCTTCCATTTCTTCGCTACTTCATGTTAAACTTTTCCTTAAAATAAGGGCCTGTAGTTGGTTGATTTGCACATACATCACCCTATTGGAGGGTAAAAGTACACATTTCCTAATTTAACCGCCAAGAAATATATGGGAAAAGTAACAAAAAGTTATCAACAGGTCGGAAAAACATTCACATTCTGACACCCCTAAACCCTGTCAGAATCGCCTATTTGGACGATTATACAGGGTTATTTTCAAATATCGCATTCTCCGGAAGATAAGCAGCTCCGACTTCTTCAAATTCCCCCAATCATACCACTCGTATATATACACAAAAAGCCTCTCCGATATTTCTACCGGAAAGGCTTATTTGTTTTCTGCCCTCTTTTCTCACGAGAAGAGGAGCAATCGATTTATTTAATTAATAAATGCATCGAACTTATTTAACGATAGCCTTAACAGCTTCTTCGCCTTCAACAGCTACTACAACTACACCCTGAGGAGCAGCGATTGTAGCATTGTCAGAAGTGATAACTGTGTTAGCTACTGTCTGGCCTAAGATGTTAGTGATAACAACTTTCTTGCCTTCAGCACCAACTACCTGAACGTTTCCGTTACCAGCAATCACTGTTACTTCTGATGTTGTAATAGTTTCGTTATCTGTAGCCAACTGATCGTTTTCTTTATTCTCAACATTGAAAACCAAAGCACCATCACCACCAGTCTTAGCATTAGCGAATGTAGATTTATCATCTGTCAAAACTACACAACCATTCTGAATCTTCAGCCATGCAGCTTTTTCTGTAGGAGCGATAGATTCATTAACGGTAGTTGCAGAATTCGGCCAAATGTTCGATTCGAACAAGAATGAGTTTTCAGGACCTTCTTCTGTTACATTGTTAGCCTTTTCAGGATGTACATAACGGAATGACCATACGTAGTTCTTATGAACATCTTCAGTCAACAGATTCTTGATAGCAGGCAGCCCCTTAGCCACAACAGAATCATTATAAGCTTGCAGAGTTGCAAAGTTTACTTTGTCGTTAGCCACGCTTCTATATTGAGCCGGCAAGATCCACAATGTATCAGCAACACGGATACCTTCAACGAAACCAACGCGAGTATAACCACCAGCTACGTCTGCATACGGTTTGTCTTGACCATAAACTGCAACAGAATCCTGGAAGCTTACCATATATTTAGCTCTTTCGAATCCAGGGATAGCCGGATGAGCATGCTTACAAGCCATAGGATCGTCTGTAATCTGTCCGTCAGGTGTAATATGCGGACCATCTTCAGTACAAGGAGTTCCTTCGATACCTGCAAAATCATTATGAGCAACAGAAATCAGGTACTGAGGTTTGATATAGCCACGTCCACGAACTACCCAAGTTGTATCAATCTGGAATGCCAAGCCTGTTGCTTTGTCTGCAGTCCACATACCAACATAGTTAACGAATTCGTCTGTCAAGCCACCTTCCTTATTATTTTCGTCCATCAGATATTCATGACGTACGTTTTCATAGAATCTCAAAGTATCACGGCCATCAGCTTCACCAAGATTTGCATTATTGAAACGACGATACAACGGAGTCTTATCAGGATTGATTGCAAATGCAGAAGTTCTGGTTTCTTCCAGTGGTTGTACCTTAACTGTTGCATCCAGAATATCATCCGTTACACCAGCTTTAACATTTGAAATTGCATCACTATTAGCCTTCACAATTGCATAATAGCATTCACCTTCATAATGGTTATTTTCTTTCAAGAAGAAATAATCGATAGGATCAGCGTAAGCTGACATTGCATACTTGTTTTCCTTAGCTTCGTCCATATAAGCATCTTTCAATGAGATTGCATATTCTGTTCTACGCAACTGTTTGATGCCAACACGTTTTGCAACATCCGCCGTTACTGTATAACCATAATCAGCAATTTCGTCTTCAATCAGACGGAATGCATCTTTACCGTTCAATACATTCAGCAAAGAATCTTTACCAGCACCCTTAGCTAAATACTTGCTGTTTTCGCCTGTTGCATACGGATGCAGATATTTGAATGTATATTCATCCAATAAGAACTTAGCGTCCGGGATATTCTTATAACCTAACAGTGAATCCTGATAAGCTTCAGCGATCAAAGCTGCATTACCCTTAACACCTTCGGCATCTTTTACTTGTACAAAGATCAAAGAGTCCGTTGCCTCGATATTAATACCAGTAGCAGCAGTAGTATACATATATTTAGCACCTTCATTCAACATCAGTTGAGCTGTAGCAGACAATTCGGTTGCGAACTCACGGTTTGTGATAGTAACAGGAGAATAAGCCTTTACCTTATCAGCCGTGTTCTTTTTCAACACAACCCACTGATAAGCCGGCATATGAGCTGTCAACTGTTCGTCAGCCTTTACTGTTACCCAAGTAGCTTCGCCACCATTTACATGGATCGGAGAAGCCAAATATTGCCCCTTCTGATTCATGATGAAATACAAACCATCCTCAACAGAAGTACGACCGTTGTAAACGGCTTCACAACCTTTATAACCCAAAGAAATATCAGTTTCCTTCTTGTCATAGATAGTTACAATACGTACTTTATCTTTGATCAAATCCTGAACAGTTACAAAGTTGTTCTCACCTTTCACTCCAGCAGCTGTAGGAAGCACAGTTGCAGCAGCATCAGCAACCCAATCAGAACCATTAGTAGCAGTTTTCGGATCATAATCCATTGCAGATTTAACCTGAATTACCAAGCTATCTTTTGAAGGATAGTAAGAGAATGCGAACTTATACTGATCTGAAAGATCTGCTACTCTGGAAATAGAGTCTGCAGCAGAAGTCGGCTTTGTAGCAGCAGTACTTGCCTGACGTTTAGCATAGCTCAGATCAGACCACTTGAATGCACGGAATCTCTCACCGCTTTCGTTAACGATAGCAGTATCAACACGCAGATAAGAACTATCTGCCGTCAACACAAATACATAATCATTATCAACAGAAATAGCTTCAGCCAAGAATTTGCCAGCATTCTTTCCATTGAACGGGTTGGCGACAGCAACCTTTTCGCCCTGTTCATCCGGTGTAAATGTCAAAGCAACCCCCTTATCCGCAGCTTGCAACCCCAAAATTGTATTGATTTCAGGAGCCTGCAAACGAATCATATCGGCTTCTTGAAGAATAAACGTCGTTAATTCAGTACCAGTAGCTGCATCTTTATAAGCATCAGCTGCACCTAACTTCTTCACTTGAATATTTGTTCCGTCAGCAACCAAACCGATTACAGAGTCAGCTTTAAAATAAGAATACAATGTCTTACCTGCTTGTTCTGCTGCCGGAATAGATGTATACTGGTTCAAGTATGCCCAACCAGAGATTTCACCACCGACACGAGTAGAATCATTTGCCGTTTCTACGTCCGTATAAGAAGGCGTTTTTTCAGCCAAACCTTCCAACAGAGTACCAGCATACTGGATATCCAGACGCTGACCGGTAGCTTTGTTTGTAAAATCAAAGATAGGAGCTTTACCGTAACCTTCTTCAGTTACTTCAACACACCACAATGTACTTGCTAAATTTGCAGATTCAGTAGTTGCTTCCAATTTCAAAGCACCTTCCGGAGTCATCGCTAACACTCCACCAGCAGCTTTCAATTGATACAAGCCATTACCCGTTTTCTGCAAAGATGTTACAGGATTCCCTGCATTAGCAGACATCGCACCTAACAATGCAACCCCTGCCAAAAGAGTAGAAAACTTTTTGTTCATAATCAAATAATTTAATATTAATACTAAAGTGTAAATAAATCAATCAAATAACACGTACGTCTTCTAAATCTTATAATCAAATACCATTGCGTACGATTTTCTCTTGGCAAAAATACGCATAACTTTTAAACCGACAATCCTTTTCCTTAATATTTTTTCCTTTTCTATATTCTTTCTTATCAACAAGATAAGCTATCCTGTACGAAAATGCTTATTTACGAGACAAACTCTGATATTTATAGAGGAACTACCCCAAAGCCCTACATATCTGAAATTAATGTACATGCGTACATTAAATATATAAACAAAATCGATCTCTACATGATATAACGGAAACAACTGTCATTCCTGTATATTATGTCACCAATCCTCACACAAGGGTGAAGACAGACATCCGGACTGCCTTCACCTCAAAAATTTGCCTTCACCCTGTCTCGTCCTGATTTGGGTTGGCCATGCCTCCCCGGTTTCACATCCACATATTTAAGTAAAAAACAAGGAGGCTACAATATCAATTAATCAACAAATACACAGGTATTAACAGCTATTACTACCACTCCTTTCCTTTTCGCCCTTAGTCGAAAAGGTTTTTGACCTGTGTCAAAAGGGCTTTTGACCAAGGGCGAAAAGGTTTTCGACTAAAGGCAAAAGATCTATGAGCAGGCTGTTTGACAACAGTAGCATGGCGATTGTCACTTAAATAGAACCTTCCGGAGCCGACTTGATCTCTGGTGAAGGCAGTTTGGTTCAGTTCTCAGAACCAAGCCTTCTGCGTACAAATAATAAGAGATTGAGAAATGAACACCCCTTATAAAGACAAAACTATTTCTTCGCTTAAGCCGGTACACTTTACTATGGTAGCAACGTCTACACCCGTATCTTTCATCCTCGAAGCGACTTGACGCATGCCTTCGGCAAGACCTTCGGCTTTTCCTTCCGCTTTTCCCTCTATTCTCCCTTCTAATTTGGCCGTGTCGATCACATCGTTCTGGATCATGATGGCGTCGAGATGGCGGTCGTAGATAAGGCGTTCCTGAGGGGACATGGAGTAGTATTTCAACTTCTCGCGGGCTTCCTTCAGACCCGGTGCAGTCGTATCGGGACGGATCGTGCCGTCTTTCAGGTATTCGATCCATTCGTCCAAAGGGGTGAGTGCCACTTTGTCGAACTCGTTTACACGGACCAGGATATATTCGGGGAAGATTTCAGCGGGAAGATGCGAGACGATCACATCACGTTCACGCGTGTTGACACTCAGATGGTCACCCGTATGTACACCGACGAAATGATTTTGGCCGTGATAGATATAGTCTGTCCCGATACCAATATCGAAATAAAGGATGCTGATGGAGTAGACTTTCTTGATTTTCCCATACCCTTCGCCAATCGAGATATGTTCGGTGATGGCTTTGGCTACGCCGTAGAGGATGCGTTCCAAATAATGCAGTTCGCGTGTGTTCTGGATTTCGACGAGGATGATTTCGCCTTTACTGTTCAAGGCTTTGATGTCGACGCGGTTGAACTTGTCGTCGGCGCTTTCCTGGTTGCCTTCGCTTTCGAGGATTTCGACGATCTTGATTTCTTCGTTCAGCATGACGGTCAGGAAACCGTCGAGCACATCGAAATTGGCCTTCTGGCGCAACAGACGCTTAATGGCCCAATCGAAGCGAATATACCTGTCCTGCAACTTTTTTCTTTCCATCTCTTCCATGATTTTCAGATCCGACCCTTCCTTTTTCATAGTTACTGTTTTATTAGTTCATCCACAAATATACATATTATTTATGAACGGGCAACGAACCGCAATCTTTTTGTAATATCTTACCTTTCAATGATTATCGGGTAAGCCATTTCTTCCCCAGATAGTGGACAGGATACCAGGCGGCAAGGAAGCCGATGGAAAGGACGGTTATAAAGACAATAAGGATATCACCGGCTTCGACACGGACCGGATAGGCATCGATAATAAAGGAGCCGGCTGCCTGACCTAATTTGATAATACCCAACTCCTGTTGCAACAAACAAAGGGCCAATCCGATAACAATACCGATCAAAGCGCCGAGCCCGGAAATCATCCAACCCTCGAAAAGGAAAATGCGACGAATCAGACGGTCGTCCGCACCCATATTCCGCAACGTACGGACATCCTCTTTCTTTTCTATCATCAGCATGGAAAGCGAACCGATCACATTAAACAGAGCCAGGATCAGAATGAAACACAGGATCAGAAAGATCATCCACTTCTCCCCCTGCATCATCCGGAAAGAGGCTTCCTGCTGTTCATAGCGGTCCTTGACCGAGAAATCATCGCCTAAGAGTGATTTTATACGGCTTTTGACCAAATTGATGTCTGCACCGGGAACCAATGACAACTCTATCGCCGAGACTTCCTTTTCATAATCGAACAAAGAGCGGACCATCGGCAAAGGCAGCAGGACGAAATTCTCGTCATACATCTGCTGGTTAGTGGCATATACGCCGCCGACAAAAGCATATTCCAAATTCAAGGAGGCGACAGGGTTGGCGAGATTGACTTTTTCATTCCTCTTGGGAGCGTAAATTTCCAAAGGATCGGCATAATTAGGGCGCACCCCCAAAGAAAAAGCCGTTCCGACACCCAAGTTGGCGTAATTGGCCACTTCGTCGGACAGGACAAAGGAACCATCCCGGCTATCGACTAAAATGCTGTCTATCCGCGTCAGCCGCCCGAAAGTATCGTCTACGCCTTTCACCGTAGCGGTAATCTGGCGATCCCGATAGCGGACCTGCGCATTGTCCTGGAGCACTTCGCAAAACAAGGCGACCTCAGGCAACTCCTTCACTTCCCGGACAGCCGGAAGATTCGGATCGAATACCTTTCCATGTACAGGCTGAATCTTCAACTCCGGATCGAAATTGCCGAGCATCGAAGAAACCAGCCCGACAAACCCGTTCAATACAGACAGCGCACACACCAGGGCCATTGTAGCGACCACCACCCCACAGACAGACACCATCGAAATTATATTGATGGCATTGTGGGATTTCTTCGAGAAAAGGTAACGCCGGGCTATATAAAACGGGAAGTTCAACGCGGTATTCTTTTACTTTTTCAACAGATTATCAATATTTTCGATATAATCCAGGGAATCGTCGATAAAGAATGTCAGTTCAGGAATCTTGCGAACCTGTTTCCGGATGCGCTGTCCGAGATCAAAGCGGATGGCTTTCGTATTCGCCCGGATATTCTCAAGCATTTCCTTCGACTTGTCGGACGGGAAGATACTCAGGTAAGCACGTGCCACACTCAAATCGGGGCTTACACGTACCACACTGACAGAGATCAGGATACCATGCATAGCCTGTGTCTGTTTCTGAAAGATATCACTCAACTCCTTTTGCAGGAGACGCTCTATTTTACTTAATCTTGTACTTTCCATAATTTCTTGCTTTTTTATTTTTTCCAGATCATCGTGAGGCCGTCACGCAAAGGTAAGATAACTTTTTCAATACGCGGGTCTTCTTTGATTTTATCATTAAAACTAAGAATACCGAGTGTTTGTTTATCCTTAGGATGCTCCTCCACCACATGACCGTCCCACAACGTGTTGTCGGCAAGAATCAAGCCGCCGGCACGCACCATCGGGAAAACAAGGTCGAAGTATTCCGAATACAACCGCTTGTCGGCATCGATAAAAACAAGGTCGAAGGTTTCACCGAGCGCCGGGATAATATCGAGGGCATCGCCGAAATGCACCCGTATCTTATCCTGATGGGGCGACTGTTTCAGGTATTTCATGATGAAGTCTTCCATTTCGTCGTTGATCTCAAGCGTATGGATCAAAGCCCCTTCTTCCAGCCCTTCCGCCATACAAAGAGTAGCATATCCTGTATAAGTACCGATCTCAAGCACACGGCGGGGACGAAGCATCCGGCAAAACATCTTCAATATCCGCCCTTGCAGATGCCCCGACAGCATTCGCGGACGAAGCAGGTTCACATTCGCATCCCGGTTCAGGGCCGAGAGCAGTGCACCTTCTTCGTCACTATGAGAAAGGATATATTCGTCTATTGTCATCTTCATGATTTATGATTTATGATTTATGATTTGCTTGCTAGGATATTAATCACAAATCATAAACCATAAATCTTTGTTTATTCCTTAAACGTCGGCAACTGATAATTACTTCCGGCGTCCAATACCTTCCCTACATTATTAATTTCAAGGAAGCTCGTACCGCCACCTTCACCGAAACTGCCGCTCAGGTAAGCCACCATGTCGTTACGGGTGATGCGTCCGCTTTTGATCAGCTCGTTCAGCGCATCATAGAAATAGCCGCGGCGACTGTCGTTATAAGGCTGGTGAACAGCCCAGACACCGTAAGAAAGGGACAGCATACGCATGACACGGGGATTGTAGCAGATCGAGAACACGGTGGAAGTACCGCGGAATGCAGCCAGGTAACGAGCCGTACGGCCGGTATAGCTATCTGTAATAATAGCTTTTACATGCAGTTTGGAAGATGATTTCACAGCCTGCTTTGCAAGGAAAGACGTAACATCCAAGTCGTTACCCTCGATAGGGACACGGATATCATTGGCTGCAAGTTTCGTCTTTTCTGCTTCACGGGCTACCTTCGTCATCGTCTGGACAGCTTCGACAGGGTATTTTCCGTAGGCTGTTTCACCGCTCAACATCAAGGCATCCGTGCGGTAATAGATCGCATTGGCGATATCCGTCACTTCGGCACGCGTAGGACGCGGGTTGCTGATCATGGAGTGAAGCATTTGGGTAGCCACGATAACCGGTTTCTTTACTTCCACGCATTTACGGATCAACACACGCTGGATACCCGGAATCTTTTCGGCTGGCACTTCGATACCCAGGTCACCACGGGCAATCATGATACCGTAGGCTACTTCGAGGATCTCGTCGATGTTGTCGACACCCTCTTGGTTTTCGATCTTCGCAATGATCTTGATCGGGCTGTTATGTTCGTCCAGAATGCGCTGGATATCCATTACATCCTGCTTGTTTCGGACAAATGAGTGAGCGATAAAATCCAGATCGTTTTCAATCGCCCACAGGATATTTTTACGGTCTTTCTCTGTCAAGGAAGGCAGATTGATACGTACACCCGGCACGTTCACGCTCTTACGGCTTCCCAAGGTCGCGTCGTTCTCCACTTCGCAAACCAGAAAATCGTCTTTCTTATCGATTACTTTCAGTTCCAAATCCCCGTCATCGATCAGGATATCGCTGCCGACGGTCAGGTCATTGACAAAATTCCGGTATGAGACACAAATACAATCATGCGATGTCTCCCCTTCCGGGTTTCCCACGATCTTAACCATTTCCCCGGTCTTGAACTCGATGGGAGCCTGCGCAGCAGTCGTACGCACTTCGGGCCCTTTAGTATCCATCAAAATTCCGATACGGTTAGAAACCGTACGGACATTATTAACGACTCTGGTCAAACCTTCTTCCGCCATGTGAGCCGTATTGAGGCGCACGACATTCATTCCAGCCTTGTATAACGCGTCGATAAACTCAACCTCACAACGCTGGTCGGAAACTGTAGCAACAATCTTCGTATGCTTTAACATATAACCCTTTTTTAAAATTGACAATTGACAATTGACAATTGACAATTTTAAAAACAGCCAATCCTCAACTCCAAGAGCCAAACCTTTATTAAACTTCTTTTTACCTAAACAAATTTCTATCTCTTCCTAATTGTCAATTATCCATTGCCAATTGAAGCACCGCTTCCACCGCCAAACGGTACGAATCCAGCCCGAACCCTAAGATCACCCCCTTGCAAGCGGCTGAAATCATGGACACATGACGGAAAGATTCACGGGCGTGTACGTTTGAAATATGTACCTCCACAACCGGAGTCGTTACAGCTTTTATTGCATCGTGGAGGGCAATGGATGTATGCGTATAAGCGCCTGCATTCATAATGATCCCGTCGTAATCGAAGCCGACTTCATGGATCTTGTTTATCATCTCACCTTCCACGTTACTCTGAAAATAAGCAATCTCACATTGTGGATACTTGGCACGCAACTCACTCAGATAGCCTTCAAACGAAGCATTTCCGTACACTGTCGGTTCACGCTTGCCTAACAGATTAAGATTGGGGCCGTTGATAATCTGAATTTTCTTCATTTTGCCGTAATTTATTACCTTTGCCCTGTCTTTTACGGACAGGAAATATCCGGCAAAGATAGTAAAGATTTATGATTTATAATTTATGAATTATGAATTGGTGCTAAGTCATTAGGGTAAAATCCATTACATAAGCAGATTTTACCGGACGAACCTTCAGCTCCTCATACTTCCCCGTAAATCATAAATCATAATTCATAAATCACAATTCGTTTCATGCACCGAGAGAATGACAAAATAGAACGATACAAAACATACCTCCGTCTGGAAAAAGCGCTTTCGGCCAACTCTATAGACGCTTACCTGACGGATCTCGACAAACTGACAAACTTCGTCGAAAGCGAAGGCAAGAAGTATGCGGATGTCACATATGACGACCTGCAACAGTTTGTTGCCCGCCTACATGATATCGGCATCCACCCACGTTCACAGGCAAGGATCATTTCAGGGATCAAATCTTTCTACCGGTTCCTGTTCCTGGACGATTATATAACAACTGATCCGACCGAATTGTTAGAATCGCCCAAGATCGGACTGAAACTTCCTGAAGTCCTAACTGTCAACGAGATTAACAGCATCCTGGACACGATCGACCTGACATTGCCGGAGGGGCAACGGAACCGGGCGATGCTCGAAGTCTTGTATAGCTGCGGACTGCGCGTGTCGGAGTTGGTTTCACTACGCTTCACGGATGTTTATTTCGACGAAGGATTCATCAAGGTGGAAGGGAAAGGGAGCAAGCAACGCCTGGTCCCCATCTCGGAAACAGCTATCAAGGAGATCAAGAACTACCTGTATGACCGCAACCATGTCGCGGTGAAAAAGGGATTCGAAGACATCCTGTTCCTGAGCCGGCGAGGAACAGCTCTGTCGCGGATCATGGTTTTTCATATCATCAAGCAGCAAACAGAAATGGCCGGTATCAAAAAGAACGTGAGCCCGCATACGTTCCGCCATTCCTTCGCCACCCACCTGTTGGAAGGGGGAGCCAACCTGCTTGCTATCCAGGAGATGCTGGGACATGAAAAGATTACCACCACCGAAATCTATACGCATATCGACCGCCAGTTCCTGCGGAAAGAGATACTCGAACATCATCCACGTAGCAAGCCGCGGGATTAGAACAGCCGTTCCATGCGTTCGATCAGCTCATCGCCCAAAGCCCTTTTGACAACAATATGCTCTTTGACTGCCGTGACAAAGGGATTGCTCTCGAATGCACCGCGCACACCTTCGAAATCTTCCTGCTTCTCTTTATCCGAACCATCCACACCGAAACCGGTCATGAAAGTAAGGGAGAATTCTTTCTTCGCATCTTTATAAAGCAGATTATCCAATCCGATCACCGAGTCTTGCCAGCGGCGGACAAGATCGACGATCTGTGCTGCCGATATTGATGACAGGTTCACACCGTAATACTCTTCCAGCATATCGTACGCCCATGTCCATTCCATATCATAATAATTGGAATGCATGGCTGCAAAGAACTCTTCTATCGCCTCAAGCGAAGTTATCTTGCCTTCTTCAACTTTCTCGATCAACCTGTCCAATTCTTCACGAGGAAGGATCAACCCGGAAAGATCCAGCCATTCCCCACGACCAGCTGAAGAAGTCGGTTTCAACTGTGACCAGACTTCTTCCATAGAACAGAAATCCGTTCCTTCCAGGCGCTTGATCAAGGAGTTCCCCAAGAATTTATTGATTGCCATACCATAAAGATTGAGGGCCGTACGCAAAGAGGAACCTTTGATACGAGTATTTTGATAATAATAGACTTCGGATGTCTCGCCCACCAACTCTTGCAGGTTCTTCAAGATTCCGACAGCTTTCATCATCTTGTAGATGGTATACGGACTCAGCAAGTTGTAGTTGATCATATCCAGCCGTTGCTGGTCGGTACGCTTATCACGCTTCGGCCATTTCTGCGCATCGCGGATCGTACCGACGCTACGCAGGTTTACACCAGGAACCAAGTAAGTCTCATCGTCTTTCTCTATCAGATAAGAAAAAGGCATGTCCGACGTATCGCTATGATGGTGATGGCGCCCCATTACCAGAGAGAAAGCCCCGACACGCGCAGGCCACAGGATATAGGAGTCACTGGTCGTCTTGGAACCTCTCTCCACAATACCTTGGTGGATAGGGCCCAGCTTATACATATGGTTACTTTGGTTCGAGCCGCTTCCGGCGTTCAGAAACGAATACATGCCGGCAATCAGCAGGCTGCTCTTATGCATCGACACAGTAAAAGGTCCTGCAAAGATAGCACAAGCCTCTCCGTTCTCAAAAGCGCAGTTGCTGAACAGAAGTGAATCATGCGCAGAGAAGTTATGCGTCACATGGCACGCCTGCCCGATAAAACAACGGATAATCTTGGCGGCATCGGCAACCACAGCCCCCGAAGAAATGATAAAATCCTCCGCGATAACGCTGTCGCCAATATACACCGGAGCATTCGCATTGCTATTGACCGTACCGTTATCGAGACGGGTACAGTTTTCGACCGTTGCATAATCGGCAATCACAGTATTGCGCACAGTCCCTGTATTGATTATTTTCACATGGTTGCCGATAAAACCATAGTTGCCAGTCTGCCGTTCGGCAAAATCGGCAATCATCGCCTGCAAACGCAGTATTAAAGCCGGCCGATGACGATACAATGCTATCAGATAGGCCAATGATGCGGACAAACCGTTATAAATGGGTACTTCGCGACCTCCCGTTTCATTCAGTACGGACACTTCGACATTGTTCCCGAAAGAGGACCTTCCTTCTACATACATCACGTTCACGTTCTGTATGAAACAATCATCACCTATGAAATAGTTGGAGATATAATTGTGCACATTTTCAATCAACGTATTATCGCCGATCTTACAATTATGCAAAGTTGCATTCCGGATACCGCTATGTTTCTTCACCCCTCCCGGAAGAGTAAATTCCTTTTCAAAAAGACCCAATGCCACACTCCCTGAAAAATGGACATTACAAACGTGTTCGGCATGAAAAGGGCTGACAACCTTTATGTTTTCCCAATTATCGGCTGTACAGCCATTCATCTCCAAATCTGCAATTTCTTCCGATAGCAGATGCCTTAAATATCCTTCACTCATTCTTCATCATATTGTTGGAAAAGAAAATCGTTATAAGGGAAACGAGTAATATGAATCTGTTTCACCCGCTCGTACAGCAAGGCTTTGAGTGCATCGATATTCGTCCGTTCCTTGGCTGAGATAAAGATACAATTATCCTGCATCTTATTCATCCAAGTGCGTTTCAACTCGTCCAAATCGATATTCTCACGTGTACGCGGAGTCAGGTCATCTTCATCCTTCGGGACAAAAGTGAAAGCATCGATCTTATTGAACACCATAATCATCGGTTTCTCCGTCTTGTCGATTTCCGATAAGGTGCGGTTTACCACCTCGATCTGTTCTTCAAACGTCGGATGAGAAATATCGACGACATGCACCAACAAGTCCGCTTCACGCACCTCATCCAAAGTCGATTTAAAAGATTCGACCAGTTCGGTCGGTAACTTACGGATAAAGCCGACCGTGTCGGATAGCAGGAAAGGCAGATTGTCGACAATCACCTTTCGGACAGTCGTATCGAGTGTCGCGAACAGTTTGTTCTCGGCAAACACTTCGCTCTTACTAAGCAGGTTCATCAATGTGGACTTTCCGACATTGGTATAACCGACCAGTGCCACGCGGACCATCTTTCCGCGGTTCTTCCGCTGCACGCTTTTCTGCTTATCGATCTCGACCAGGTCCCGTTTCAGCTTGGATATCTTATCCAGGATGATACGCTTATCCGTTTCCAACTGAGTTTCACCCGGCCCACGCATACCGACACCACCACGCTGACGTTCCAAGTGTGTCCACAAACGAGTCAGGCGGGGCAGCATATATTTATATTGCGCCAGTTCCACCTGCGTCTTCGCATGAGCAGTCTGTGCACGACGGGCGAAGATATCCAGGATCAGATTCGTACGGTCCAAAATCTTCACCTGCAACTCTTTCTCGATATTACGCAATTGCTTGGCGGAAAGTTCGTCATCGAATATCACCAACCCGATCTCGTTTTCCACCACATATTCCTTTATCTCCTGCAACTTGCCGGAACCGACAAAGGTCACGGAGTTCGGATAATCCAGTTTCTGATAAAAACGTTTCACAGCTTCAACACCTGCCGTATCGGCCAAAAAAGCCAATTCATCCAGGTATTCCTTCACTTTCTGTTCATTCTGTTCAGGAGTAATCAGTCCTACGAGAACAGCCTTTTCTGTCTGTGCTTCAGATATAATAAATTCTTTCATACAGCAAAGATAGTAAATTCAATTATTTATGTATATTTGTACCCATAATATCAATCCAAAATAGTATTAACTATGAAAAAGGGAGTCATACACTTTGTTCAGTATGTACTTGTAAAGATTTTATTCTTCGGTGCCGCTTATCCTCTCCAGGCACAGGTTTCCAATCCATCCTCATGGGAAAGTTTTGTCGGTAGCGATGAAAATAGGCTTGTTTCGGATACGCTCAGATTGCAGACATTCGGGGATTCAGAATGGGATAATTGGGGATATACGTTAACTGTAAATTCTTCTCTTATCCAAGAGAAACATACGATAAAGATACCTGTCGGTTCCGGAATCATTTTTTCCCCCTTCTCACTTAATAATTATACAAATGTAAAAATCGTATCACATATTGCCGGACTCAAACTAGAACCCGGTGAGTTGTTATTATTTAACGTTCACCGTAATAATTCCGATGAAGTCATAACAGGAAACACTCCTGAACAAGGTAAAGATTACATGGGTTACAGATATCTTACAATCGGAAGCAATCCAAGCTCTTTTGCTATAACGACAAACAAAAAAGTCAATACACAGAATGGATATTATATGACCGATAGCGTTTTTGCTTATGGCGACATCCCTTCATATTCTCTATTCTCTGGTATCGGAAACTGGAACGACACAACCCTTTGGTCGCATCTTCCTCCACTCCGCCACAGGAATGCGCTCATAAAAGGAAATGTAACTATAACAACGGATACGTATTGCAAAGATATCGCCATCCATTCCGGATCACTGGAGATCAATCCAGGCAACCTGTTTATCCTACAGAATCTGGACCTATACGAAAACAAAGCCTCTCTCCATTCAGGAGGGACGATACTTCTTTCCGGCCGTATCACCTTCCATAAAACTTTTGAAGAACCCGGCAAATGGTATTTTATCTCATTTCCTTTCGACGTTTATCCGCCTGGTATCGACCTCCACTTCGAACAAAAGGATGCTACGCCTAACGACGGAGGCAACTATTTTTATGTCCAATCCTACAACGGAGACAAGCGGGCATCGTCCAACCAATCTGCCGGGAATTGGGAAGTCGTGCCCATCCGTCCCGATAATGTCCCCCTGTTCGAAAAAAACAAAGGTTACCTGATCGCATTAGACGAGAAAACGACAAACCGAACTTTATCTTTTTCATCTCGACCCGGCGACATCCCCGAAAATTTTGCCAATATAGGAGTTATTGCAATTCCTTTAAATTCCGACAGCTCTTCAGGCAATCAAGAAAACCACGGCTGGTATTTGTGCGGCAATCCATTCCCCGCACTACTTCCATTAACCCAAATCGAAAAAAACAGGGCTTTGGATGGAAATATCTATGTATATGACGGAAACGGTTATAAAACCTATTCCCTTAATAGCAACTATGCCCTCCCTCCTTTCGCCGCCTTCTTTGTAAAAGCATCCTCACCGACCGAGTTGAAAATATCGTCCAACAGCACACCCACAAAAGCAATAAACATAATCCCGACAAACTTCCCTATGAGTAAAAGTATAACCGAACCCCATCCCGACAAACAAAGCACAGAGATAGAGCCCCCCAATACAGAGGATTTCCGTTTTTTCATAAAAGACGGCCAACTGCACCTGCAAAATATCCCGGAAGCAGGATATATCAAAGTTTTTAACATGATGGGACACTGCATGTTTCAAAAAAGAATACGACAAGGTTCGCTGGTAGTTCCGTTCACCAATCTCTCTGGAATGTACATTTTACAAATACATTCCGCCAACTATCAAAAACACTATAAAGTGGTCCTTCCATAAATACGACAAAAGCGAAATGTAAAAGTACTTTATTCTCGCACTTCACATTCCGCCTTTACCCTATAATTCAGTATAATATGAACTATTACAACTTATATTTTTTCTGCTGTACATTCCATCCGCCGACAGTTAATGAAAACTCGCCTTCTGTAACTTTATCCACAGATGTATCAATAAATACCTGCTTCGTTTCACCTGGCAACAACGAAAAAAAATTATCCGTATAGAACGAAGGGCGAACAGGCTTGCCCGCTTTATCCAGGAATTGAAGTTGCGTAAAAAAAGCAATCCGGGAAGAAGTATTCTTCAACGAAACTTCAATATAATACCGCCCATCAACTTCTTTCGTTTTGTACTTCGTCTGAAGCCGGGCCGTTGGCATATCATTCAGAGATTCAAAACCGGAAGAGGTTGGTCCTGTTAAAGTTTCCTTTCCTTCATAAGCGGCATTGGAACGCCAATAGAACGTAGACGCTACTTCTTTTCCCTTTTCATCCGACAAACCAAGCCGGATAAAATGCACAGGGGTTATATCTGATGGAAAATCGATTTTAAACAAATCATTCAGCACCTCATCTTCACCGATATCAATCCGTTGAGAGTAAGAAAAGACCTTCTTGCTATTCAAATCATATACATCAGCCTTGACCTTGTAATTTTTAAAAGACCGATAATAATCATTACATACCGAAACCGTATTCTTCAAATAATCAAACTGCGCATGTAAAGGCTCCAATGCATTCTGAGTATGATATAGTGAAGCCGTCGGTTCCAACGACCAATCCCACATACGGGCACATACCTGGCGTACCGGACAATTATGATACCAGAATAATAACCCTGAACAATAGCGATCCCCATAGTCCAGCTTATTATAATTCCAAACCTCCCAAATTGTCTTTGAATTCATTGCTCCTACCAACTGGCCTTTTTTAGCAAACTCTTCTATCGACTGCGAGGTTCCGTAATTATTGACAAGATCTTTATACATAGTGGACATTAAATGGAAGCCTCCCCCATCGTGATAATCCCAGACCTCTTTATTGATCGGCCATAAATCCTTCTCATCCATCACCTCCCGTAAAGTTTCAAGGGTCGGCAACGTTGGCGCTCCATACTCTGGGTTAAAACCATCCACACGGCTTCCACGTGGCGAGGCCGTATTCTCATAATGCTGCATCGGATTCACTTGCTTGTAGGGACTGCCATCATGCACACCATCACATTCCGATTGCATCTGATAACCGCGTGTACCATCCAATTTCATAATCAGATCTTTTGCACCCACCACTTCCGTACTTTCATTAGAAGAAACATAATAAGCCAGAGAAGGATGATTCCGTAAACGTTTTACCGTTGATTCCACATTTGCCAAATAAAGAGCTTGGTCGTGTGGATGTTTCGTATCGCCTGTCAACCAAAATTCCTGCCAGACCAACAGTCCCATTTCGTCACACAATTGGAAAAAGTAGTCGGATTCTGCAATACCACCTCCCCACATACGCACCAAATTAACGCCGGATTGTTTGGTATAGCGCAATTCTGCATAAGTACGTTCATCCGAATGCCGCAACATTCCTTCCGGTATCCAGTTCGTTCCCCGGATAAAGATCTTCTTGCCATTGACATAAAACTGACGGGATTTGTCTGGTGTATTCTGATCCGATGTAATTTCGCGAATACCAAAACGAGTCTTCAACGAATCCGAAACTTGCCCTTTAACAGAAACTGTCATCTTCAATTCATACAAATCCGGTTTACCTTTAAACAACGGCCACCACAACCGAGGATTATCAATTTTCAACTGCGGAAATTCTTCCGGGGTAAAGACTATTTCACGAGTTTCTCCACGAAAAAGGCTTATCTCTTTTGAAAAACGAATATTTTCACCTGTTATTTCACCAGCAACGACACATTTGACCGACCCCGTCGTCGGATTAATAACCTCGACAGAGACAGTCTCCTCGGCTTTATCATATCCAGGCTTGGCAAGTTCAGAACGAATAAACGGATTGCGGATCGCAGCTTTGTCAGTAGCATACAACGATATGCTTTTCCAAATGCCGGTATTCCGGTCACGTATACCGTCCAAGAAAGTAAAGTCCCAACCGACAGACATCAGCATCGTCGTGTTCAGCCCTATATTCCCGTCACCACCGTTATGAAATTCTCCTACAGCTCCCCACTGTTTTTGTTTGACGGTTCCAGACATATCGACCGGATAGACTTTTACTGCCAAAGCGTTCGTTTCGCCTACTCGGGCGAACTCTGTTATATCCACATAATCCTGAATAAACATGCCGGAAATATTACTCAGCAAATGACCGTTTACCCAGACTTCCGCCCGATAATTGATCCCGTCCAACTGTAACCAAATGACTTTCCCCTTATAATCAGCAGGAACGATGAAATCGGTACGAAACCAATAAGTATAAAAATCACGTCCGACAACAGACAAATCCGGAATGATATTGCTCGTCAGTTTATTATTCAATCCATAATAAGGTTCGGGATACACTTTGTTATATACGAGAGAATTTAGAACAGTACCCGGAACAATTGCCGGCATCCAGTCACCCGTCTTATATCCGGGCTTCGACACGGCTTCCGCACAGGCTGTAACATCTCCTGCTTTTTTCATTTTCCAAAGGAATGCACCTTGGTGTCCATCTTTTGAATCCAGATAAATCCTATCGGGATTACGATAATAATTCGCATCTTGTCCCCATACAAAGGAACAGCCTACAATACATAAAAATAGAATCAGAACGATTTGCTTCATATTTATTAGCAATAGTCAAATTAAAACTTTAAAACAGAATGTACACAATATTTCATCTACATATATACCCGCTATAGGACATAATATACCCGTCTGCCGATTCCTTGTTTAAACTAGAAAATAACAGACGAGTATCCATTTACATCAGATCAACTGACCTACTTCTTTCAATCGTTTCCTCAACTTTTGAATATCAACATTATGTATATCAGGAGATTTGGATTTACAAATCTGACCGGCAGCAACACCAACTGCTTCACCTGTTACAAGCGACGGTGGCATCACACGCAGACTACCATGAGCATAAGAATCCGTCGAGATACAACGTCCTGCAACCATTACATTTTTCAAACCCGCAGGAGTCAGACAACTAAAGGGGATTCCATGAGATTCTCCTTTCTTATAGCGAGGATACACGGTTGCATCCTGTTTATGGACATCAATATAATAACAGTTACGTCCGATACTGTCCTCAAACTCCTTACGAGCGAGCCAATCTTCCAATGTGAATGTATAATCGCATTTTATCCGGCGACTTTCTCTGATTCCCATCAAATTAGCCGTACTTGCCAAAAAAGAAGCACCAAATGACTTTGGTTCAAACTCGACCAATCCTTCATGTAACTGTCTTACCAATTTACGTCCTTTTATCATTGCTTCAGTCAAAGATACTGGATCTGTACTATCAACAGTCACATGACCGGCATTGAATCCTAAGATACCCGGTCCGATTAACTTGTCATTCATGTGCTTATCTTTCACCAATGGGTATTTAGGGTTACCATAAATAGAATGAATCGGACCATCCTTCCGATTAGTATGGACATTCCCTATTAAAGAAAACTCATAAGGGTCGACATTCGACAAGGTAAAGCACAAAGTACCTTCTTGAACGGAACCACTCTCATCTCCTATTACAAAATCAGCACCAGCCCAAGCCGCAAGATCACCATCGCCTGTACAATCAATATATACTTTAGCTTTGTAAGTTGACAATCCTGCTTTATTAGCAACAACTATTGCATCGACAACCCCCTTACGTTTCATTTCGACAGCAGCCATTGTTGTGAAAAAAAGAACAGATACGCCCTCAGAGGTTACCAAATCGTCATACACGACTTTCAGATATTCACCATTTATAGGCACCCAATTATCATAATGAATATGAGGAACACCTTTCTTTGACTCGGAAAAAACCCGTTCCGCAATTCCTTTATAAATAATCTTCTCACCATCCGTAAAAGGGCACCACGCATTCAGTAAGCCAGAAGTCCCCATTCCACCTAAGGCTCCAGTTCCTTCCATTAACAAAGTTTTGGCACCTTCGCGTGCCGCAGCCGTAGCCGCAGCACATCCCGAAGGTCCTCCCCCCACAACTATTACGTCCCACCCATCATATACCGGTATTTTCGATTTTCCCGGCAAACTGTTACTTTGAGGAGTTTCTGCTGCAAAAGATGTTCCCACTGCTACAGATGCCAAACCTAAAGAACTTATGTTTCTGATAAAACTTCTTCTCTTCATATAATACTTAATTTACCATCCCGGAGTTTGCTCTAATAACTTATTTGCATCCAATTCTGTCACAGGTATAGGCAACAGATAATGTTTTTCCTCTACCACAGCACCAATAGTCGGATTCTGCGCCATCATGGCTTCCTTCAATTTATGCGTACGTACCAAATCAAAACGACGTTGTCCTTCAAATGCAAATTCTTTACGACGTTCCAAAAGAATTATATCCAAGAAATCTTCTTTACTCAATCCTAGCTTAATATCAATAGCAGAAGCCTCGTTCATATTAAGTCCAAAAGCCCTACGACGTATGACATTTAAGCACTCATACGCCTCTGCATCAGAAGTATTTATTGCATTCAAGGCTTCCGCACGCATTAGATAGACGTCCGAATAACGCAATATCGGATAATTATTTTCTCCTCCTTGAGATCTTACGGCCAACGGCGAAGGATCCTGAAATTTATTTACATAACAAGGAAACTCATAATTGGAAGACATATTCGGATACTCTTCCTTCGTATAAAGACGCACATTTACATCCCGACGCAAATCACCTTCCTCGTAACATTCATAATGATTACGTGTCACTGGATCATCTCCATATCCGACCCAACCATTTATATTGACAAACGGAGGACGATAATATCCGTTGTAATTACTACCCGACACACCCGGAGTATTCCGCTTATACTGGATTTCAAATATAGATTCCTGTCCATTTTCTTTTTCCACATCAAAATTATCAGCATAATTCTTCCATAATTTATATCCCATCTGCATCACTTCCGACGTCTCCTTCACTACATTCTGATAATCTTCACGGGTCAAATAAACTTTTGCCAACATAGCAGAGGCGGACCCTTTTGTTGCCCGTCCTAAATATCCCTCTGGAAGTTGCCCGATAGCAGGAAGAACAGATTTTGCTTCTTGCAAATCCGAGATAATCTGTTCATAACATTCGTCAACTGTATTCCGGGGAACTTCTAAGCCATCCAACGAAGTGGTTTGCTTCAATACTAAAGGGACTCCTCCATATATGCGAACCAAATTAAAATAGGCCAACGCCCGCAGGAACTTAGCTTCTCCGATCAGCCGCTTCCTGACATCATCTCTTATCTGTTCGCTCCCCATATTCGAAATATTTTCTATCGCGAAGTTAGAGCGGTTAACTGCCACATAGTGCTTAATCCAAACGGAGTAAACTAAATTCGTATTCCCATCATACTCAAATTTATCTAAAGCATTTTTGTCCAGGTTAGTCGTCGTGCGCCCACCACTCCACTCGCAATCATCAGTACCCTGACTCTGCAATACTTCCCAAAACTGGTTATAAATATCATTATCGGTAAAAACCGAATACGTTCCATAAACAGCAGCTGTTGCATCCTCTTCGGATTTAAAGAAGTTTTCAGGACTCAGATTAGACTCCGGTATCAGATTCATATCCGTACATGAGTTCATCATGACCGAACTCAATATTATAAATGCTATTTTTTTCATAAACTACTTAGACTCTTTTAGAATTTAACATTCAAACCAAACAATACTGACTTTGCAAACGGATAAGAGAATGCATCATATCCGGCTCCCAAGTTATCCTGACCATATTTGCTGACTTCCGGATTATCACCAGAATAGCTTGTTATCGTAAAGAAATTCTGCAAAGAAGCATACACCCGTAATCCCGATACATACTTTGTAAAACTCAAAAATTCAGTAGGCACATTATAACCTAACGTGATATTTTGGAAACGCAGATAAGAACCGTTTTCCACATATTGATTGGAAACACGCATTACAGCCTTTGAACGGAGTGGACGTGGCAACGGAGCATTTTGATTATCAGGCGTCCAATAATTCATCGTTGAAGCAAACATATTTGTTGATCCCTGCATATTCTCCATAGTAACTCTCGTACCGTTATAAACGTCATTTCCGATCGTGAAAATCGTATTTACATTCAAATCAAAATTTTTGTAAGAGAACGTGTTATTGAATCCTCCAAAAAGCTTTGGCTGTGCACAACCGATAATCGTACGATCAAGATCGTTGATCACTCCGTCAGGAACACCATCCGGGCCACTAATATCTTTATAGCGGATATCGCCAGGTTTAGCTGTCGGCTGCGCAGAAGATGCTATGTCATCCGTCGTACTGAAAAGTCCGTCATACACATATCCGTAGAACGTTCCTAAAGGCTGTCCGACCTGTATGATACGCCCCAAATGTATTCCGGTTTCATCCTGGCCTGGCTGACTCGGATAAATAAATGAGACATCACCCAAATCCAATACTTTATTCTTGTTATAAGTAAGGTTCAAACTCGTATTCCAAGTGAAATCACCTTCTATCGGCGTCGCATTGATCGCTAATTCAAAACCTTTATTTTCGACTTCTCCAATATTTTTCAGACCGGAAGAGAAACCTGAAGACCCCGGTACTTTCACTTTCAACAACAGATCACGGGTTTTCTTGTAATAACCATCAATAACTACAGTCAAACGATTATTAAAGAAGCCGAAATCGATACCGGCATCGAACTGGGCAGTTGTTTCCCACTTCAGGTTCGTATTGGCAACTTGCGACGGATAATAGCCAGTCACCTTATCTCCACCTGCCACATAACCATTCGAACCCAACAAAGCATACGCAGGGTAAGTACCAATTCCATCTTGGTTACCTGTGATACCGAAACTTACACGAGGTTTCAAATTACTAAAGATATTCAAGTCTTTAATAAAAGATTCCTCAGAAGCTCTCCATGCCAAAGCAGCAGAAGGGAAATACCCCCAGCGGTTATCCGAACCGAAACGGGATGAACCGTCTGCACGGATAGAAGCAGTCAACAAGTATTTATTATTCACTGTGTAGTTAACACGAGCCAGGTAAGAATTCAAAGCCCATTTCTTAACTTCAGATCCAGGAGCCGTATAAGTCGTCCCCGATCCTAAATTATTCATCTGCAAATTATCATTCAAGAAACCATAAGAACCGGCATTAAAACCATCATAGGCCGATTGCTGTTGCGTATATCCGACCATACCCGTAAAAGAGTGTACACCCCATGTATTCGTATAAGTTAGGATATTTTCGTTAATCCACGTATAAGTGTTATTCGAGATTTTCTTGGCTTCTCCATTCTTTTGGCTACCGGAATAAACAGAACGGGGATTATAACTTTTGTTGGTGGCATAATCGATATCAATACCAAAAGAAGATTTGAACTTCAGTCCTTTAATTATATTCCACTCAACAAATGCGTTGTTTAATGATCGGAAATTGGTATGCCAATCCACCTTTTCGTTTATAACTCCAACCGGGTTGTCAAATGTAATGACGCCATTATTGTCACTAAACGTATAACTTCCGTCATCTTGCATCACAGGCAAATTCGGTGGCGTAGTCAAACGGGACTGCAAAACAGAATTTCCAACACGGTTATTGTCGACTTTCGTCATCGTCAGACTTAATCCCAGATTTATCGTTGAAGAGATCTTATGATCAATATTGGCTCGGAAAGCATATTTTTTCATTTCAGATGCTTTGATTACTCCTTCCTGGTTGAAGTAATTGAAAGAAGTCAAGAAAGTCGTTTTATCATTACCACCGGAAACCGTCAACTGGTAGTTTTGTGTCAGGGCATTCTTATTGGATGTCAAATCCTGCCAATCCGTCGTAGCTGGAGTCAGACTTTCATCATAAATTGCTGCCCCACCGGAATTTACCAATGCCTCATTTGCCAGTTTCTCAAATGAACGGGAATCCAGCAAGTCATATTTCTTATAGATATTCTGAATGCCCCAGTAGGCGTCAAACGCAACAGAGGTTTTTCCACTTTTACCTTTTTTGGTTGTTACTATGATAACACCGTTAGCACCACGGGAACCGTAAATAGCTGTCGAAGAAGCATCTTTCAGAACTTCTATCGATTCAATATCCGATGTCGGGATCGAGTTCAGCGGGCTTAATGCCGTCTGACTTGCATCCGCACTCGGATAAACCGGCATGCCGTCGATGATATACAACGGTTCATTACCGCCGGAAATAGAGTTACCACCACGGATACGGACGGTGGAGCTTGCACCCGGCATTCCAGAATTCTGTACCATATACAAACCGGAAGTACGTCCTTGCAACATCTGGTCTACGGATTTCACACTGATACCCTGCACCTTGTCTACCTGGATGGAACCGACTGCACCGGTCAAGTCACTTTTCTTTACCGAACCGTAACCGATCACAACCACTTCTTCCAGATTCTGAGTATCTTCGGATAAGATAATCTTCAAAACAGACTGACTGCCTACAGGCACTTCCTTGGTCAGATAACCGATGTAAGACACGACTAACGTTGCAGCAGGCTTGTCCAGTGCCAAAGTAAACTTACCATCGACATCCGTCACCGTTCCGACAGATTCCGAATCTTTTTCGATCACGTTGGCACCAATAATAGGCTCGCCATTGATATCCGTAATCACACCACTGACCATTTTACCCTGCTGTGCAGACAAAGGGATCGTAGTCGTTGTTCCACCTGCGGACAATAATATATACGAACCATCGACAGAGTATTTCACATCCGTTCCGGCGAACAGATTAGCCAAGACTTCCTCCAGAGAGGCTTTTTTCAGGTTAACAGACACTTTCCTATCCACATTCACAAACTTGTTGTAAATAAACAGAAAATCGGTTTGTTTCTCAATATCGTTCAATACATTCTCAAGTGTAGTGTTACTTCTTTTGATCGTAACGTTTACATTCTGAGAACTGGAGTTTTCTGCATGCATGCAGAAAATGAAAACGAATAATAACAAAGTGGTTATTCTCATGACTCTAAAAAATTGTTTACATCGAGGCCTTTTTACAGAATAAGACATCGACAAAGATTTTTTATTCATATCTTTGGAAATCAAATTTATTAATACAGTTAAATAATTGTGTTAAGTCTATGCCGGTAAGTGTGGGGACACTTCCGGCATTTTTCTCAATAAAAGGTTAACCTTTTTCCTTCATCATAGGCATTATATTTTAAGATTAGACATTACTTTATATAAATAACCGATTCATCTTTGTTCCGTTCAAACGTATACTTAGCATCTTTTTGTAGGATATGCAATGCCTTGTCTATACCGTCCGATATCCGGAATTTACCACTACAGATATAATCGGTTAATTTGGGGTTTTCTATAATAACATGTATGCCGTAGCATTTTTCGAAACGGGACATCAACTCCTTAAAATTCATATCTTTAAAACAAATCAATCCCTCTTTCCAGCGGAAAGGATCAAAGTCCGCAATCGATTTCGACTGTAAATGGCCATTGATCAAAGAAACCTGTTGATTAGGCGCCAAAACCAAGGTTTCCGACGGATTCCCCTTATCCGATACCCGTACCGAACCTTCCATCAGTGACGTACAGAAATCCTCGGAGTCACTGTATGCCTCCACGTTAAATTTCGTTCCCAGCACCTCGACATTACATTTGTTCGTCTGGACAACAAAAGGTTTGTCTTCATTGTGAGTTACTTCGAAATAAGCCTCTCCATCCAAGGTTATCTCTCGCTTATTGCCCGTAAAGACAGCCGGGTAGCGCATTTCGGAACGGGCATTCAGCCAGACGTTCGTACCATCCGGCAAAGTCAGGTTGGCACGCTGGCCGGCAGGAACTGTGATCGTATTCATTGCCTCGCCTATCTTACAGATTTCCGACTTATAGAAATACGTTCCGCTAGCGACAGTAATGGCAAACACGGCCGCGATCTTTATGGCTTCGAGCAAGACAGTTCGATAGAAAGGACGGGATTTCTTTTCCATCCCGGCCACCTTCGTACTGCCCGACAGGATCATCGCATCGAAAAACTCACGTTCCTTGAAAAGCTCTTGCTCGTTTTCGGGAGAAGATTCCAGCCAGATACGGACAGCTTCTTTCTCTTCACGGGAAGCTTTTCCATCAAAGAATTTATATAGTGTTTCTTTTTCCATTTTTTCCGTTTCTGTTTATAAAGCAAATAAGCAGGAAATATCCCTAACGGAAAAGGGATTTTTTGAAGAAAAAGTTTCAACCAGACACCATGCACTTGGAATTTACCCGTCATTTTTTCTTATTTATCGCCAGATATCGAAAATTTTTCACGCCAGTCGGACTTTTGTCGACAACCGTCAGCAGACTTGCCGACAATTGTCGACAGGCAAGTATCAGCAAAAGAATTTTGGCAGGAAAGCCAGTAAAGGGAAATAATCTTTTAAAGCTACACGCAAGACTTTTAAAGCCTTGGTAATATGGAACTCCACCGTTTTCGTCGAGATACCCAAGGCTACCGCAATCTCCTTATGGCTTTGGTTGTTGTAGCGGCTGCGGACAAAGATGTCACGTGTCTGTTCGGGTAATGTTTCCAACGCCTTATCGACAAGCGACTGCAACTCGTCAGTAAACAGCTTTTCAGGATTACAAGCTTCGAGGGTAGCGATGCGCAGGTTCAGTTCCCAAGTGTCACAATCCTTCAAATACTCGACTATCTCTTCTCGAGTACGCAAACGTTGCAAATAATTCAGGCATTTGTGCTTGATGACGGTTAGAATATAGGCCGGAACATTCGAGTCAGGTGCAAGTTTTCCCCTATTTTCCCAATAATACATCAGGCTTTCGATCGCAATATCTTCCGCAACCATACTGTCGCCTACATATGTGTTGGCAAAATGAACAAAACGACCTTTATAGTCAGTAAACAACTGATTAAAAGAATATATCTCGGATCCGCCTTTCATACATATAGAATCAAATCGCCGATAAAGATATACATAAATCCGGCTTGTCCACCTTTCTTGTAGGATTTTCCAGCATTTATCCGTTAAATAGGAACAAAGACAAACATAAATCATATTTTTTCTCTAAGTTTGCATTCAAATACGAGAAATCCAATGAAGAAAGTAAACATAACAACTGCTGTTCTATTGATTTACCTGATCGTTATGAGCATAATCGGTTGGCCTGGCAAACAAGCCGATCCTGATTATGTACAGTATTTCGGGGTAATCGCGGCGACTGTTCTTGTTATCGGCCTATTGCGTTTCCTGCAGATCAAACGACTGAAGATTCGGGACAAGATGAAAGACGAAAAAAAGGAATAACGAAGTTTAATTGCAAATATAAAATTCTAATTCATGAAGGACCTTGTGATCGGACTGTCTCTGTTAGGGATGGTTAGTGCGTGCAGCCCTGCACCCCAAACAAAAGACAATGTCGAGGAAGACTATTGCCAGTATGTTAATCCCTTTATCGGGAATGCGGACAACGGACACACGTTTCCGGGTGCTTGTGCGCCGTTCGGACTGATACAGGCAAGCCCCGAATCCGGAGTTGGCTCTTGGAGATACTGTTCGGGATATAATTATGAAGATAACTTTATCGAAGGTTTCGCTCAAACGCATCTGAACGGAACGGGTTGTCCGGACTTGGGTGACATCCTGCTGTTCCCGTTCAGCGGCGATATAAAAGACAATACTTATAAAAGCGAATACGACAAATCCACCCAGAAAGCATCACCGGGTTATTATGCGGTCACCTTATCCGACTACGGTGTCGATGCAGAAATTACGGCAACTGCCCACACTGCTCTCCATCGCTATAAATTCAACAACGAAGGGCCGGCACGTCTGTTGGTCGACCTGCAACGCGGTATAGTCGGAAGCAAAGATGCGCTGAAGACACATGTCTTAGAAGCCGAGCTTGAAATGCCGGACAACCAGACGATCACTGGACATAACCAAACTCGTGCTTGGGTGACACGCCATTATTTCTATGTAATCAAATTCGACCATCCTTATACGGTCAAGGAAGAACTCCCGGTGGAGAAAGGAGAAAAGGCGAAACGCCTGATACTAGAATTCGACACGAAACCAGGTGAAGCCGTACAGGTGAAAGTTGCCATGTCGAGCGTAAGTGTCGACGGAGCTCTCGCCTCCTTGCAAAAAGAAAATCCGGCATGGGATTTCGATGCTGTCCATCAGTCCACACGCGGCCAGTGGCAGGCACTCCTTTCCCGCGCACAAGTTACAGGTACGACGGATGAAAAGACAAGTTTCTACACCTCCATGTATCACTTGATGATGCAACCGAACAATATTGCTGACATTGACGGACGGTATCGCGGTATCGATGACAATATTCATACGTCTCCGACAGGCGAATACTATTCTACGTTCTCACTTTGGGATACCTATCGCGCCGCTCATCCGCTATACACGATTCTGAACCCGGACAAGGTAGACGCCATGATCCAGACAATGCTGGATCACCAGAAGATACAAGGTTTTCTCCCGATCTGGGCTTTGTGGGGAAAAGAGAACTTCTGCATGATCGGCAATCACGCCATTCCAGTGATCGTGGATGCTTATTTGAAAGGATTCAAGGGGTTCGATGCAGAAGAGGCTTACCAGGCAGTCAAAGCGAGCGCTACCGTCAGCCATTTTAACTCCGACTGGGAAACATTCGAGAAATACGGTTATTTCCCGTTCGACATCATCGACACCGAATCGGTTTCCAAAACCTTGGAATGTGCTTACGACGACTATTGTGTAGCCCAGATGGCAAAAGCGTTAGGCAAGACGGAAGATTACGAACGTTTCTCCAAACGTGCCGCCTTCTATAAGAACCTCTTCGATCCGGAACTCAAGCTAATGAGAGGAAAAGATTCCAAAGGCAACTGGCGTACGCCGTTCAATTCCTTCCTGCTCTCACACGCCAGTTCTTCGGGCGGCGATTTCACGGAAGGCAATTCTTGGCAGTACACTTGGCATGTACAGCACGATGTACAAGGCCTGATCGACCTGATGGGTGGCAACGAGGCTTTCGTGACCAAACTCGACTCATTGTTCTTCCTCGAAAGCACGGCTGAAAACACCGGTTTCGTTTCCGACGTAACCGGCCTGATCGGACAATATGCACACGGCAACGAGCCCAGCCATCATGTAGCTTACCTTTACAGCTATGCCGGTCATCCGGAAAAGACGCAGCAGGTGATCCGCGAAGTCTTCGACCGTTTCTACCTGGCCAAACCGGACGGCCTGTGCGGTAACGACGACTGCGGCCAGATGTCCGCCTGGTATATCTTCTCGGCTATGGGCTTCTATCCGGTCAACCCGATCAGCGGGGAATATGTTTTAGGCGCTCCTCAGATAGAAAAGATTTCCCTATCTCTCCCCGAAGGCAAAACATTCACTGTCGAAGCCAAAGGTTTGTCCAAAACCAACAAATACGTCAAATCAGTAGAACTGAACGGAAAGCCGGTCACAGGTCTTACAATCAGCCACAAAGATGTCATGAATGGCGGGAACCTGGTGTTTACAATGACAGACCAACCAGGAAGATAATAAGATTCAGAACAGTGTGTCAAAATGTACTTGTCCCCGAACTTGACGCGGAAACAAGTACATTTTGACATACTGCCCTAAATTATGCCAATCAGCAAACCGAATTCAGTCTTGCATACTTTCTCTTATCTGGGGACAACGGTTGTCACCTCCTTGAAGGCATACCTTCGCCGCTCCCCATCGCGCAATTGGAGGATCAGATGGCCGGTCGGCTCGATGGCATGGATACGGGCTTCGAAAGAGCCGTTTTCATCAATATAGAAATAATAACCGTCACCATGATATAAGGCCGCCATATAGGCAGCTCGGATTTCTTCCTCCTTCTCCTGCAATAATAGGAAATAGTAGTTAAAGAAGATACGCAGGAAGCAGGCCAATACATCTTCCCGGTCATACGTCTTACCTGTAATCTGAGTCAGGGATATGGGATTGGGGGCATCACTACGGAATATTTCCTGGTTGATATTAAGCCCGATACCGACTACCGAACAATAGAGATGCTGCCCGGACAGATCATTCTCGATCAGCATTCCGCATATCTTACGATCTTTCCAGTAAATATCGTTCGGCCATTTTACCGTGACGGAATCCGTGTACTTCTCCAACGTTTCCTTCACACTCAGGGAAGCAATCTGGGAAATCAGGAATTGTCGGTTCGCAGGAAGGAAATCAGGATATAAAAGAATACTGAACATCAAATTTTTCCCAGCTTCCGACTCCCATGAGTTTCCGACCTGCCCCTTTCCGGCTGTTTGAAAATCGGCTATGACGAGGCTACCTTCCGGCAACCTGGCTTTTGCACTTTGTTCCCGCAGATAGTTATTGGTCGAATCTGTCTCGGCAAGCCGGATGATCTTCGGAGTTTCGTTTTTGTCATTCATTTTCGTAAGCTTCTCTTATTTTCTTCGGTAATTTGGCGATCACCTCGCGATAAGAATGATGGATCCAGTGCTTGATCTCGCTGTCCGGCATATCTCGGTCAAGGTAGATGGTGTTCCAGTATTTCTTGTTAAAATGCCAAGCACCTTCCACTGCCGTATATCGTTCGCGCAGATCCTCGACATAATCGGTGCTGCATTTCAGTGACACACACGGTTCCACGGCATCCAGAGGCAGGAGCAAAAACATCTTCCCCTCCACTTTGAACACCAGTGAAACATCATCGAAAGGGAAACACTCCGTCACATTCTTCAGCGACAGGCAATATTCCCTGGCTTCTTCTATATTCATACTGTTCTTTGTTTTATTTGCGGCAAGGAGCATAGAAAGCATCTTCTATATGATCTATTTCAGACTCCTCTCCTTTTTTGATTACGGTTATGATGTCAAAACGGACCGGTAGTTCAAGATTGAAAAAGCGGACATACGCATCGGCTGCCGCCACGATACGGCGGATTTTAGGAGCATCGACCGCATCTTCCGGCGCCAAAAGATAATCATCCGAACGCGTTTTCACCTCTACCACAACCAGCCAGGTATCTTTGACTGCTACGATGTCCAGCTCATAATGATGCCAGTGCCAGTTCGTATGGGTAATCTTGTAGCCCTTCTTTTCCAGAAAAGCACGTGCAACCGACTCACCGTCTTTTCCTGTTTCGTTCCGTTTAGCCATTCCATGTAATTTGCACAAATATACTGTTTTTCTTTTTTATTTGCGCTTTCCCCCTTACATTTGCAAACTATGACACTGAAACGTAAATATTCATCTCCACAGCCGAATCACCCACGCGTGCACAAGGTCACTTTCATGCTCAACGACGATGAGCAGAAGGCAGTGGAACGTTATCTTGCCAGGTATAAAATCATCAACAAATCCCGTTGGTACCGTGAGACAATCCTGTCCCACATACTTAAAACCCTGGAAGAGGACTATCCTACCCTCTTCAATGAAAACGAAATGAGAAGATGATGGATCCATTCAACGACGAATATTTCATGAAGCAGGCACTAGTAGAAGCCCGCTCAGCAGCCGAAGAGGGAGAAGTTCCTGTCGGTGCCGTTATCGTATGTAATAACCAGATCATAGCCCGCGCCCACAACCAGACGGAACGTCTGAACGACCCAACCGCCCATGCCGAGATGTTAGCGATAACGGCGGCAGTCGGCGTCTTAGGAGCCAAGTATCTGACCGGATGCAGCCTTTACGTGACGGTGGAACCTTGCGTGATGTGTGCCGGAGCAATCGGATGGTCGCAACTAAGCAAGATCGTCTACGGAGCGACAGACGAAAAAAGAGGCTTCCAGCAATACGCACCGAAAGCCTTACATCCAAAAGCGACAGTCAAAAAAGGGGTTCTTGAAAACGAATGCGCCGAAGAAATGCGCAAATTCTTTCAGCGCAAGCGCTGAACAACTTATTTCACTTCCTCATAATCCACATACTCCCCCTCATCTTTTGCAAAAATCTTTTTACGGGAGACCTGCGAAGCATATTCTTCTCGTGCAGAGCTGTTACTGCGCGCGTCGGAAGAGTAACCGCTTGTTTGACGGCGTTGTTCACCCTTCTTTCCACTACTTCCGCTTCCGAACAGGATATTTTTAAAGGTACGCAAGATAGAGAATCCCATTAGAAAAACTAACAGGATAAAGAAGAAGAACATAACAAACAAAAACTTAAACATATTCCGTCACTTAGTTGGTTTATTACACAAACACAAAGATACGAACTCTTGTTTACCTTCTTTTGTTAAAAAAAGACAAGGTTATATAGAGAATGACTGTTCCGGCAATGCCCAGAACACCAAAGAGAGTCACAAAGACCACCGCCCCGGCCACTAAAATATAGCGTAACTCATTGCCTTTCCATGCCAACGACTTTACTTTCAATGAGAACATCGGAACTTCAGATACCAGCAAAGACGAAAACAGGATCGCCGCAACTATCGTTCCGGCAATAAACCCGATGCTGTCCACTGGTATGGCAGAATGGAACGCATAGCCGATAGACGCCCAGAAAAGAGCATGGGCCGGGACAGGCATACCGATAAAAGAAGTCGTCTGCCTTTCATCGATATTGAACTTGGCGAGACGCAACCCGGAAAAGACCGGTATCACCAGAGCCATATACGGAACATAGCCTGCCGCCTCTCCCAAAACAGGAGCCGTCATACATGCCTGCTCCAACAACCAATAAACGATCATTCCTGGAGCGACACCGAAACTTACCATATCAGAAAGAGAATCCAATTCTTTCCCCATCGGAGAGTAGGCGTGCAGGGAACGGGCGGCAAAACCGTCACCAAAATCAAAAACAGCCGCAATGACAATCCACAAGGTCGCCATCGGCAAGTTTCCCCTTAACGCCATAATGCAAGCGATACAACCAGATATCAGGCTGCAGCAGGTAACAAAATTAGGTATACTATTCTTGATGCTCATTTATTTCTCTTATTTTCCCAAACGGGCTATCGGAGTCTGGTTACCGGTAACCTTCTGATCCATTTCGACCAGGACTTCCGTCCCGACAGGCAGGTAAACATCTACACGCGAACCAAACTTGATAAACCCCATCTGTTCGTCCACATGGCACTTATCACCGACTTTGGCATAGGTCACGATACGTCGTGCCAACGCACCTGCAATCTGGCGTGCCAATACATCCACCCCGTTACGGGTTGTAATGACAACAGCCGAACGCTCGTTCTCCGTGCTGCTCTTCGGCAAGTAGGCGGCACGGAAACGCCCGTTCTGATGTGATACATGCTTGACAGTCCCATTCACCGGGAACCAATTGGCATGTACATTGAAAACGGACATGAATATGGATATCTGCAAGCATTCCCTGTGCAGGATTTCATTCTCCATCACTTCCTCAATCGCCACAATCGTACCATCGGCAGGGGCGATCACCAATCCTTCCGAATCGAACGGGAAACGACGGAACGGGCTACGGAAGAAGTTAAGTACCAACAAGAACAGGACTGTGGTGACGAAAGTCGTGGTATAGAACACCCAACCTCTACCGACAGTATGATACAGCGCAACGTCCACGACAAAGAATATCGTGAAAAGCGTTAATAATAGACCTGTTCCTTCTTTATGTACTTTCATTCTTTAATCTAATCGAGTATTTATCGTAAGAATTTGCAAAAATATTCATTTTTACCGAATAACAAAAATATATCACCCTTTCACCGCTTCTATTTTGTTTAATTCAACATACCAAAGGAAACCTTCAACCTCGTCATACCCCATTTGCCGGATCAGTTTCAGGTAGTTCCTTACCTGACTATGATAGCGTTGGTCGGCATGTTCCCCAAACTTATAGTCGACCACGACCACACGGTTTCCGGTAATCATCACACGGTCCGGACGCTTGGACAGCCCTTTTCCGAACAGGATGTCGACCTCGTTCAACACACGTGCCGTACCGTCATACCAGGAAGCGGCTTCCGGCAGGTTCAACAACTCTTCGAGGCGTGCGACAAGTGCTATCGCTTCCTCTTTGTCGATCACCCCTTCCTGATGGTATCGTTCGACCGACTGCGGAATATCCTTCCGGGTACGGATACGGCTCAACACCTCGTGCATCAAAGCCCCATGTTTCCGGCGGGCATTATCGAAGAAATAGCCTTTGCCATGCAGGCGCAACTGCAAACGGTCGTCCGGAGAGATGGAACTAAGGCGTGCCATCCCGATCTCCTGAATGTCCCCATTCTCCTCCTTTGCAACCGGATGCCACCAGTCGCCCAACTCGAAAACGCCCGTTTCGGTATCGAAAGCGGCAGGTAACGAGATCAGCTTCTCACCCTCCCGTGTATCAGGCATATCCGTGCGCAGACCAGCCCACAAGGCATCGGTCAAAGTCGAAATCTTTTCCACTTCACCAGTTGCATCCTTCATCTTCTTCGGGCGCGGAGAGAATACAATCAACTCATCTTTCGAACGAGTAAAAGCGACATATAAAGTATTCAGGTTATCAATAAAGGCATGCAAGCGTTCCTTAAAGTAATCGCCTGCAAAAATCGTCTTTCCCAACGACTGGCCGTAGCGCACGGGAACCAGATGCAGGCGATCAAACGGCTTCTCTTCCGGATGGCACCAGAGGATGACTGGTTTTGTCGGTTTATGGTCGATCTCCCAATCCCCGAAAGGGATGATTACGACTTTAAAGCCCAACCCCTTCGACTTATGAACCGTGAGGATACGGATCGCATTCTGTCCGTCCGGTGTGGCAATTGTTTTCCGGCAGCCCGTTTCGTCCCACCATTTCAGGAAACGGTTCAGGTCTGCGCTCTCCTTCTGGGTATATTCGGACACCATATCCAAGAAAGCCTGGACAAAAACCTGCTCATTTTCGGGAAAGTCGTCGGCAAAAAGGCGGAACAGACCTTCCGTTATTTCATAGAGGGACTGGCGGGAAAGGATTTGCAGGACAGAGACGACTTCCGGTGGAAAAGCCGGAGTTTCGACACCAAATCTCCCTTTCAACACTTGATAGGAATATAAAGCGATCTGCTCGTTCGTCCGGTCTTCGGGGTTCTTCAGGTAACGCAACAAAGAAACCATGAAACGGACTGCCGTCGAACCACTGACAAACAGAGCCTCATCCGAAATAATATCGTAGTTGTAGCGGTTGGAAGGATGCTCTTCCTTATAAGCCAGTAAAGTATCTGCCACCTGTGCCCCTTCCTGATTGGTGCGAACAAGGATAGCAATGTCTTTTAGCGCATATCCGTTATCCTGCAATTTCTCCAACACGCCGGGCAAACGTCCGAGAGCTTCCTCTTTCCAATCTTTCTCATTATCTCCGGAGAGAAATTCAATCCGTACATGCCCGTCTTTCTGCATGAAAGGGGGAGGAACCTGTTGGAAACTTTTATCATAGGCGGACATGATCTTAGTGAAAAAAGCCGCTCGTTGTTCCTCGCTCAGGGAAGAGACGGACAGCGCTTCATTATAGACAGCCTGCAGGACACCCGGAAGTGTCGTAAAAAGGGCATTGTTAAACTCCACGATATTCCGGCAACTGCGCCAGTTATCCTTCAGCGTCTCTTCATGAACTACTTCAGGAGAAAAGTCGGCTTGCACCTGTTCGTCCAGCAACTTCCAGTCCGAGTTACGGAAACGATAGATGCTTTGCTTCACATCTCCTACGATCAAATTATCCCGGCTATGTGCAAGGCTCTCTTCGATCAACGGACGGAAGTTGTTCCACTGCATTCCGCTGGTGTCCTGAAACTCGTCTATCATATAATGGTCGACATGTGTACCGGTTTTTTCATAGATGAAAGGAGCATCGCTGCCTTCGATCACCTTACTGAGCAATTCGGTCGTGTCGGCAATCAACATCACATTTTTTTCTTCCCGATAAGCGGCTATCTGGCGGGACACATCGGTCAGGATCCCCAACGTATAATAATAACGGACAATTTCACGGGCGGTATTATAGGCAGTCAGATTACCGAACAGGGAAATAATTCCTTTGATGCAATCGTTCAAACCATCCTCAAAGGCACATCCGATGATCTGCCGGGTACCGAGCGAAACCGTTTTCGTGAAACAGCCGTCCAGATTATCCGCCAAACCGATAAAAGTAGCGGACGGCTCTTTCATCTCTCCCTGCACCAGACGGTCGAGAAGCGTCAGAGGCGAACGGCTGCCCCCTTTAAAATCGGTAACTTTAAGCCCATATTTATTCAGGATCGCCAGGCCGCGTTCTCCCAATTCTTTAGCGGTCGCTTCTACCGAACGGATGATGCCGTACAGCTCGTTCTTGTAATCTTCCAGCGCTTTCTTGTCCTCTATATCCCGGCCGACCGCTTCACTGAAAGCCTTATAGCTCTCCTTGAAGACCTCACGGCTCAGGGCCATAATATCTTTACGCAAGTTCCACTCCCCTCCGCTCTCTATCTTATCCTCCGCAAACCGGAGCAGCCAGCCTAACAAGTCCTTGCTTTCAGGCTTTTCGAGGTCGGACAGCAGGTTGTCGATAGCCGTCGTGAGCACCAGTTCCTGATCCATTTCGATCCCATAACCACCTTGTAAACCAATCTCGCGTGTAAAGGCACGCATAGTTTGCTGGAAAAAGCGGTCGATCGTACTGATGTTGAACGCCGAATAATCGTGCAGGATATCGATCAGTATTTGGGCCGCCTGTTTGCGAACCTGGATTTCCGTCAATGAATAGGCCGACTTCAGCAATTCCACATAATCCGATTTCCTTCCGGAAGCCAAGTTGTACAGTTCGTCGACAATACGTGTCTTCATCTCGTCTGTCGCCTTGTTCGTAAAGGTCACAGCAAGGATACGGCGAAAAGCGCCCGGTCCCGTAAACAGTAAAGTCAGATATTCACCGGTCAGCTTGTGCGTTTTCCCGGCTCCGGCGGAAGCTCTGTAGACTGTCAGCATACGATCAGATTATACGACTTTTGACATAGCCTTCTTTTTGCAATATTTCCAGCACTTTAGGACGCAGGTCACCCTGTACGATGATTTCCCCGTCTTTGGCCGAGCCACCGACACCGCATTTCACTTTCAAAAATTTTCCAAGTGCTTCCAAATCGCCGGTCGTTCCCCGGAAACCGGTTACCAATGTCACGGCCTTGCCGCCCCGGTTCCGCTTATCCAAAGCAATGCGCAGCAGCTGCTTCTCTTTCGGAAGCGTTTCTTCTTCCTCTTCGTCTCCTGTATTATATTGAAAATCCGGGTTCGTAGAATACATGATCCCCAGACGGTCCTTCCAATCGTTACTCTTCATATTTCATCTTTTCTTTATGGGGTCAAATCTACAAATTAACGGCGGGATAAACAAGATACAACATTAGTTTCACTTTGTTACCCGTAAGTGAAACCCTTGTTTCATGTAAGAGAAAATAAATTATCCCTTACATGAAAATAAATTTTCACCCAAGGGGAACTTCTAAAACTATTATAGATAAAGACCTGGAAGCGGTAGACTATTTCTGTATCAGCACCGTTGCATATGCAGCTATTCCCTCCTGTCGTCCGGTAAAGCCTAACTTCTCGGTTGTCGTCGCCTTGATGGAGATATCTTCTACATCTACTTGGAGGACGTCAGCCATCACCCGTTTCATTTCGGGAATATGTGGATTCAGTTTCGGACGTTCGGCGGCGACAGTCGCATCTATATTACCCAATGTATATCCGGCATCACGAAGCAATTCCATTGTATCGAACAACAGGATCTTGCTGTCGATGTCCTTATATTCACCTGCCGTATCGGGGAAATGATAACCGATATCACGCATATTAGCTGCGCCCAACAGGGCATCACAAATAGCATGAATCAAGACATCCGCATCACTATGCCCTTGCAGGCCCATCGTATGCTCTATTTTCACTCCGCCCAGCCACAAATCACGCTCCGGAACCAATGCATGCACATCATATCCAAACCCAACCCGCACTTTCATCACTTTCAACTTTTAACTTTCATCTGAACAAGTTCTTGATCCCGTCCATATCAAAAGACAGGGAGAAACGAAGTGTCTGGTCCAACGGGTTCTGCGGAACCGTACTAATCAGATAAGCAGCATCCAACTGGAACACGCTCATACGGAAACCGGCACCTACAGAAAAGTATTTACGGTTACCGACATTCGCATTCTCGTAAAAGTAACCACCACGGACGAAGAACTGCTGGTTATAACTATACTCGGCTCCGACCGAAACCATGATCTCCTTCAGCAGGCCGTTAGGTGAATCGGTAAAAGACTTCAACATACCGGAAAGGCTCGACCATGATTTATAGTCGTCCACACGCGTCTGGTAATCGGCATCAGTCTCTCCTTCTTCCTTTTGCGGAGCATACGGGACCATGTATTTGTTCAGGTCCAGATAAACGCCGATCTGGTTGTAATCGTCAATCGGATAAAGCAAACCGGTCCCCAACGTCAGCTTTGCCGGAAGGTACTGGTTCGTATTACCCCCGTCATACGAGATCTTACTCCCTATATTCGACAGGTTGAAACCAAAGCTCCACAATGCCTCGGCATTACCCATCAGCACATATTTTTCCAGATAACCGGAAATATCGGCAGAAAAAGCATTGCCCGCATTGCTTTCGTCATTCTGGTCCGTCCCCATATCCGAACGGATGTAACGCAAGGTTACCGCCATTGAATAAGACTCGGACAGCTTGCGACTATAAGCCACGTCGAACGCCATCTCATACGGGTTCAAACCATAAGGGACCTCCCCGATGTTCTCCCATATATTCACTTCACCTAACGAGAAATAACGCAAAGATGCACTGATAGCCTGTAAATCGCTATTTCCTAATTTGTAGTAACCGGTCATATTCACCAAGGCCACATCATTGACCAATTTACGCAACCACGGCGTATATGACAAACTGACTCCCGCCTTACTTCCCATAAAAGCATATTTGGCAGCATTCCAATACTGCGAGTTGATGTCCGGCAAAGTCGCCGCGCCCATGTCTCCCATACCGCCGCCTCGTGCATCCGGAGCGATGTTCAACGAAGGAACCGCCATTTGGAGCAAAGAAGGATTATCCTGTCCCCAAATCATCGCAACCGAAGCGAAGAAGTTAAGTATTATAACGAGTACACCGATTCTGAATTTACTTATCATATGTCTATCCTTAAATTTATTTTCCGATTCAATAGGGACGATTCACGAACCGCTCCTACTGCATTATAAACTGAATAATCCGAACTTTATTGTATGCTCAAATAAAATTCCTACTTTTGTCTTTTGAGTATGAAAGATATACAATCGACAGGCAAAGTTAAAGCATTATTTCTTCTGATGCGCCCTTTCCAGTGGGTAAAAAACATCATCTTGTTCCTTCCCATATTTTTTGCACAGGAGATAGGAGATACGGACAGGCTGTGGAATGTTGCAATCCTGTTTGCAGGTTTCTGCTTGCTCACCAGTGGCGTATATATTTTCAACGACTTGATGGATGCGGGTGAAGACCGCTTGCATCCGGTCAAACGATTCCGTCCGATCGCCTCCCGGAAAGTTTCTCCGATGGCCGCCCTTGTCTTCATGTTCCTGCTATATGCGACGAGTGCATTATGTTTCAGCTTCATGTATACAAGCAACAACCAGATCTGGTTGTTGTCAGGAGGATATATCCTCCTGAACTTAGCCTATACGCTTTACCTCAAACAGGTACAGATCATAGATGCCATGATTGTCGCCTGCGGTTTCATCATCCGGCTTGAAGCGGGAGCTGCCGCCGGGGAGATAGAACTTTCGCACTGGCTGATTATCATGACATTCATCCTCTCCTTGTTCCTCGCTTTTGCCAAGCGCCGGGACGATTTGCTCAATTTCATGGAGACCGGACAGATTTCACGTAAGAATATTACCGGATATACGATCGACTACCTGAACGTGATCCTGTCGTTTCTCTCTTCCATCATAGCCGTGACTTACATATTATATACGCTTTCGCCCGAAGTGACGTCGAGGAGCAGCGAATACCTGTATGCCACAGTTCCTTTCGTACTGGCAGGCATCATGCGCTATCTGCAAATCATCCTGGTGGAGAAGAGCAATTGCAACCCGACCGACATCCTCTTACAGGACCGTACTTTGCAGTTGACCGTGGCCGGCTGGTTTATCGTATTCGCTTTACTTATTTATTGATATGGCAATCGCAATATTCGACTTCGACGGAACCATCATTTCCCGCGACTCTTTGCCGGATTTTCTAATTCAGGCTTGTGGACGGAAGGCTTTCCTCCTGCGGCTCCCCTGGATTATCCTGCTGAAAGGAGCAGCCTTAACGGGCATTCTCTCCACGCACCGGGCCAAAGAGCTTGTGATCACCTCTTTCCTGCGAGGAATGAAGACGGAGGATTTCCAACAGGCTTGTCTCGAATATGCCTCCCGTATACCGGCTTTCGTCTATCCTGCGGCCTTGGAAGAAATACGCAGGCATCAGGAAGAAGGAAACAAGATCGCCATTATCAGCGCGTCCGTGCCCGACTGGATACGTCCCTGGGCACAAACTGTCGGAATCCGGCTCGTGGAAGGAACAGGGCTGGAAGTTAGGGAGCAGACTTTGACCGGGCGGTTTTCCACGCCCAACTGTAAAGGAGGTGAGAAGGTACGCAGGCTCCGCCGGCTATATCCGGATTTCGCCTCCGAGACGCTGCATGTATATGGCGACAGTTCCGGCGACAAAGAACTGCTCGCCCTTGCAGATGTCCCCCATTATAAACCATTCAACAATAAATAAACATATAGTATGATGCCATCCTGCCTGTCTATCCTGTTTCGCGCTCTCCGGATCGAGTGGAGAGAGACTAAGCACACGTTATTTCCGACGACCCCGATAGAAACCGGGCTTTTCCTTTTCTTCTTCCTTCTTTACGGGTGTATCGGTTACCGGATGCTCTTTCATACGGAACTGATCGATGTACCCAACGGGGGAGCGGGAAGTTACTTGGGCTATGACAACCTATTCCATCTCCACACGCGCGGAGGAGCATTCGACATCAGCCATCCCTTTTTCGGCATCTTCCATTTGTTGAAAACACTGTTGACAATCCTGTTGACAACCCTGTTCAAAGAGAAAACTTCCGGTATTATTTGCCTGACGCTGATGAACCTGTTGATAACCGGCGGACTGGTCATGATCTATCGTTACCTGAAGCAGATCGTCCGGATTTCTTCTCGGCGGGCACTGTTACTGACAGGGTTCACGGGATGCTTTTTCACGACCGTTGTCTTATCATTCACCACAGAATCTTATCCGTTCTCCTTTTTCCTGCTCGTCTTCTCACTACTAATGCTTTCCAGGGAATACATGCTGACCGGATATATAAAAGGCCGGACGATCCTCTTTCTCTCTTTCCTTTGTGGAGGAATAACAATCACCAACGCAGCCAAACCGACAATGGCCCTGTTTCTGAATAAAGCACCGTTCTGGCGTAAAATACGGACAGGATTCAAAGTCATGCTGCCATTTGTCATTTGCGTAGCTGCCGTCATGGGCTTTTACACCCTCAAAGCGAAACTGTTCAACCCGGAAGGCCCGTCTCCTATCGAAACGACCGGGCAACTCGGACAGTATTTTATCCACGACGAGACATTCGGCAAACAAGCACTGGTCGATTTCTGGGGCAATACGATTATAAGCACGCCTCTCACACAACAGCTAGTCGGGAAAGAGGTCGTATTGCGTCCCAGCGAATACCTGCACAGTTGGAACAATGCCGTAATCATGTTTCTGTTGTTTTTAGTCGCGGCCTCGGCTTTGCTCAATCTGAAAAACAAATATGTACAACTGCTACTTATGTACCTGAGTATCGATTTCGTGATCCACTTTATCATCCGCTACGGGATGAACGAGGCGATCCTGTTCGGTGGGCATTGGATGTTTGCAGTCCCGATCCTGCTGGGCTGGCTATACACACGATTGCCGGTCCGCATGTACCGGATACTGGACTGGGTTATTATCGGATTCTTTGTCCTGACTGCAACGATAAACACGATGGAGTTTATGCGTTCCTTCTTATTCGCCTAAAATGATGAATTTCCTTGCTTTTGTCGCGTCTTTGGAATTATCGGTACTGATAGCTGCCCGGTAGATATAAACACCGGGACGCATACGGGCACCACCGGATGTCAGATCCCAGGAAACCGTATAGTTTTCGAACAGACCGGACGTTCCGCTTTCTTCATGTTTCCAAAGTTGTCGGCCTGCCAGATCGTAGACCATAATACCCACCCGCATCCGACTTTCGGGACGGTTGTGCATAAGATGGAAAGTCACTTGCTCACGGGCGATACCCGGTGTTGCGATCACATCGAACAGGAAGGGTTTCAGTCCCTCGACCACTTCAAAAGTAAATGTCCGCACGGTCGAGTTATTCAAGATATCCCACACCCAGAACTCCGCCGTATGTTTACCCGGCTCAAGCGCCGGGATCGGGAACTTCACGATACCGGTCCCATCTTCGCCAGGTAACAGTTCGTAATAACTGTTCAGGTTATAGCTCAGGACGGTCGATTCGTCTATTACCAGCATCATATCATGCCCGACACTGCTTCCCGTGATATTCACTCCGCTCTTATCCCATAACTCAGCGACAAAATAGGGAGTCGTGTTCACCTGGCCGCCATCTACAAATGTCGTATCATTCAGGTAAAGGGCACGGATTTCCGGACCAATCGTATCGGTTTCCGCCGTGTCGGAAGTTCCTCCGACAATGAAATTGTCGAAATTACCCTGTGCCTCATTGCCACTTTCCGTATCGACGGCATAGAGATTCATTTTCCCCTGCAAATTAGAATAAGAAATATCCTTCGGAACCGTAAAAGTAAAGCTGAACTTTCCGTTGCGCACGGAGTCATTCCCTATAAAAATCGTATTCGGATAGTCGGTGAAGGTAAAAGCCGGACTGTCATCTTTATTGCTGTTCTTCAAGCAGGTGACAGTCACCTTGCTGTCTTTTACCGTCGGGTTGACTATACCAGTAAAATCAGTTACCAACTGCCCGGAAGCATCCAACACCTCTCCTTCGACAGTGATCTTTTCCAAAGCTTTAAAAGATATTGAATTTCCGTCTACCGATTGCCCGTTTACGGTCGTCACTTTCATTCCAAATTCTGGATAAGCCATTTTTACAGCTGGGTCTCCGATCAAGCAGAAACCAAGTTTGTAAACGGACGACAAGGTGTTTTTCGTTGCTTGCATCACTTCTCCCAGCGTACGACGACGCCCATTATTTCTTTCAAACAAATTACGAATAACATTGTCGTTGATCGGGAAATTAGGTCTGGAATAAGCGACACGAACAGTCGTAAACAGCGCAATGCCCCCACTGCTTTTATTCAGAAAGACATCTTCTCCGGCAGACGTATTCAAGTCATCGAATCGCGTAAAATCGCAGGTAGCCGTCACCCATACCGGCAGATGAGTATAAGTAAACTGGTTGATATCTGTTTGTGTTAACACTTTCTCATCGCTTAAAGCCGTTGTCCCTCCATGTCCGGTATAATTAAACAATAGAAGTCCGTCTTTTAGAAGTTTTTGCAAGCCACTCCTTACATCCGGATAAGTTCCTGCCGTCATGTCTTTTTTATAGGCATCATAATACAGCTTATTCACCAAAAACTCAGGATGTTCACTTTCGACATAACCTGCCAACTGATCAGCAAACTCCATATGCTCAGTCATAAATCCATCCGTATTGCTACCATCATCAGCCATAAAACACAGATTGTTTTTCCACGAACCTGTATTTTTATTTTCCATATAAGAGATTACCTTATCCACCATCTGAGTCGCCTGCTCCACAGTCCTGATAGGAAAGCGTCCAATCCCCAGACATAGTTTTTTATTTTGAAGGGATTTCTTATTATCCGCATCATCCAGAAATCCGAAATAGTCATCAATCACATACGATTGACTACTTAATGAGTTTTCCGTCTGATACGTCAATAACATATTGCTCATATCCACCGATTTCCAGGCGGAAGTCAATTTACGGTTGTCGAACGAGCCATCGCCGAACAGCAGTAAATATTTAGGAGCATCAGCTCCCGAAGTCTGCCGGTCGTAGAACATCTTCATAAAGCGGCGATAAGCAGTTGCATCCGGTGTACCGCTGGAAAACTCGTTATAAATTGATTCTGGCGTCACCACTCGGACCGTCAGGTTATCCTTTGTCCGATGCGCTTCTGCCAAACGTTCTGCCTGCGTGGTAAAATTAGGCTGGGCAATAATGATCATATCTTGCTGTGGCAAAGCATGCAGATTCTGATTCACCACCTCGCCGACCGTCACGGGAGCTTTGATCTGTGAAGGTTTTACTACGACAAACTCCCTCAAGGAAGCGGAAGCAGGAATCGAAAAAGACAACTCTGTCCCGTTCAGAGACGTTTCCATCTGTTGCGGATTTACACCGTCGGTCACATCAAAAACCAGCGTACTGGCATCGGCTCCCTGAATCACAAAGCGGGAAGCATTGCCTCTTGCCGAGAGGCTGCGGAAGAATGTATAATTGTCATATACTTTCAATTGCCTCTTCATCTGCAGACGGAAATAGTTCAAGTGCACATTCTTATGTCCGGTCGTACTGTATCCGACGTTGACCTTTACAGTCTCACCTTTATCAGCCGTCCAAGCTCTTTCGCGATACAGTTCCCGTGCCACTTCGTATTCGTCCGACGGGACAGACACGGAACCGGATATTAAAGCGTTTCCATCGACATTCATAGTAATCGTTCCGTTGCCACGGGAGATAAAAGACAGGGTGGCTTTTCCCTCGTCGTTCGTAATACCCGGAACCGATATCGTGAAATCACGGGATAAAGTAGAAGTAAACGATTCCCCATACAGTTCACGCCCGGAACTGTTCACCGATACCAACTCTTCTTCGTGCAAAACATAGTCATCGAAAGTTGTCACTTGCAAAGTGGCTCCAGCAGCAGATGCAGCCTTCTCCATCGTACGCCCGGTTGTTTCTTTCTCGGTCACGAAATAATATCCGTAATTGGAATAGGGGTTGTTGGTGTGGATAAAGGACTTATCAGAAGAAGAATATTCCCATTTGCGCGGCCCTTTCCCATAAAACAACAGATAATCCGCACTCCTCCATACGGCTACCTCAGGGACATCATCAATATAGGTAGTAGAGAAATCTTCATCCAAAGGCCATCCTCCGTAGCCATAGACAGCTACTTTATCCAAATTGGAAAAGCCCATCTTTTTCAGATCGGCAGCCGTCAGTTTGTAAATACCATCTTCCGCCACCTGTATCTTCACCCATTTCCCGGAGTTCAATACCGACTCGGAGGCATATCGGCTACTATCCGCCCAAGCAGAAGTGAGCAGACCGAATACAAACAGCAAGGCACATAAGATTCTCTTCATACGTTTTTTCCGTGTTATCTCACAAAGAAATCCAGCAGCTTCTGCTCGCCGATATATCCCTGCAAGTGGTCGTCTATCTTGACCGGCCCCACGCCTACCGGGGTTCCGGTGTAGATCAGATCACCTATCTTCAACGTAAAGAAACGGCTCACATAGGCAATGATCTTGTCGACCGGGAAAAGCATATCCTGTGTATTTCCCTCCTGGACGGTCTTCCCGTTAATATCCAGATGGAAAGGAATGCGGTTCACATCTCCCACACGCTCCAGTGGGACGAATGTCCCAAGAACAGCCGAATTATCGAACGCCTTGCTGATTTCCCAAGGCAGACCTTGCGCACGCAGCTTGTTTTGCAAATCGCGGGCTGTAAAGTCAATCCCTACCGTCACCTCGTTATAGTAACGATGGGCGAAACGTTCGGCAATGTTTTTTCCCAGCCGGTCTATCTTCACGACGATCTCCGTTTCGTAATGAATCTCCGAAGAGAAATCAGGAATGAAGAACGGTTTGCCGTCTTTCAGTAACGAAGAGTCGGACTTCATAAAGATAGTAGGCTCCGATAATTTTAACGAATGATGCAGCTCTTTATTGTGAGCAGCATAATTCATTCCTACGGCTATTATTTTCATATATCAGTGATTGATTGAATTCAAGCGGTTGAACATCACAGCAAGATGGGCATACATAGAGGTATTTTGCACCACGATATCTTCCGGCACACGGATACGGAACGGGGTAAAGTTCCACAAAGCCTTGATTCCTCCCGCGATAATCAATTCGGTCACTTCCTGCGCCTTGTCGACAGGGACGGTAATCACTCCGATCGTCGCTCCGTATTCCTTCTGCTTGGCAGGAAAATCATCCATGTGGTAGACCGGTATCCCGTTAATCTCGGTTCCGGCCAATTCCCGGCGGACATCGAACCCTCCAACAATCTCCAATCCGTATTGTTTCAGACCGGAATCCTGCAACAAGGCGGCTCCCAAGCTACCGACACCGAACAGGAATGCTTTATGCTGCGCCGTAAAACCTAAGAAATCCTCCAACACATCCACCAGCGTACTGATTTCATAGCCGACACGTGTCTTCCCTGAAATATTCACAAAAGAGAGGTCTTTCGCCACCTGACTGGGGTCCACATTAATTTCTTTGGCAATCTGAGTAGATGATACGAAAGCTTCCCCTCTTCCTTTCATCAGTTTCAAAAAGGCAAGATACCACGGCAACCTCCTAAGGGTCGGCTCCGGCACTTTCCAGATTTGTTTCATTTCATCGTTAGCCATTGTTCAATCTTTATTAATGTAGCTCACAAAAGTACAATTTTTTCTTTGGGAATAGAAAAATAGAACACGCTCTTTTCATAAAGCGTCCATCTGTTTTCGCCACCGATACGGACGATGACTATATAAATGTTCTTGCAAAACCAACCATCATACTATCATAATCGCCCGTATATTACTTTAAAACAACTCGTTACAGCATGACAGTTACCATTTTGCACTATTATTCATCTATCATAACCATCATAGTGAAAAACGATAACATACTGTGTTTCAATTATACAATAAAAACAGAGACCGTCCGGGAATAGATGCAGAACAGGTTAAAATAGCTTCATTTTTCATCAAGACAAGCTTTTCTTTTGCCAAAAACAGCTTGAATAGCTGCTTGAGACCCAGGTGTAAGAGCCACGGACATCCGGGTGTGGAAGAGGTGCAGATCCGGGTCTGCGCGAAGCTCTTCCGGGGATGTGGGGATGTTTATCTGCCATGCTGAGGACACTTTTATGCCCTGTTTTTGCATCTTATCCGGCGAAAAGAGCGTTTTTTTGTGTCAAATAATCTCGTTTCTGTCGATAGTCATTTTGGCCTATATAAATATAAACAGCTCATTATCGGTTACATAAATAAACTATTAAATAAAAAGCATGATAGATGCATGATGGTAGAATGATAGTAGAAAACAACTACTATCATGCTTTAACATATTGTGAAACAACAGCTAACAACCAGCCATGATAGTATGATGGTTGGTTTGCAAATTTTTATAGAGAAAGAAGAGATGGTCTTGGATAGCAATTTTTGGTGCGGTTGCCCTGAAAACATACAGAATCAATGCTCTTTTTAACAAAAGCCTCCCCGATATTGCTACCGGAGAGGCTTCATTTTGTGTCTGCCTTTTCTCTTCACAGGGATAATGGCAGATGAACTTTTTTTAATTATTTACTTTAGTATTAATATTACCGCCTGTTCACCCATCACGGGATAATTAGCTTGAAAGCTGCACGGTAAAATTTAGAATTATTTGATTTATAAAATCTTATTCTTTTTCAGAGCAGAGATACGATTGCTCGTATCCCTACCTGATGATGAATTTTCTATTATTACTTAACGATAGCCTTAACAGCTTCTTCGCCTTCAACAGCTACTACAACTACACCCTGAGGAGCAGCAATTACAGCATTGTCAGAAGTGATAACTGTGTTAGCTACTGTCTGGCCAAGGATGTTAGAAACAACAACCTTTTTACCGGCTGCATTAGCGATTGTTACCTGACCTGCACCAGCGATAACTGTTACTTCAGAAGTTGCGATTTCTTCGTTGTCTGTTGCCAAGTCTTCTTTAGAACCCTTTTCGATATTGAAGATCAAAGCATCGTCGTCATTTGTAAACTCATCAAAAACAGACGGAGCACCAGCTGTTCCAGACATAACCAGACATCCGTTCTGCATCTTCAACCAAGATCCTTCACGCGGAGCGATAACATCTGCTGCATTCGTAGCTAAAGATTCCAGCAAGAAAGCACGATCTTCTTCTACTTCATTACCTGCATTTTCAGGATTTACATGACGCATAGACCATGTTACAGTCTTATGGGCGTCACCTTGCAGATTCTTAATATACATCGGATCGTATTCTCCATCTTTGACAGCTTTATGAATAGTAGCTGTATCGAATGTTGCAACAGTCATATCTGCAAACTGGCCAGTCAAGATATATAAGCTATCACCCATGTGCGCTGCTTTGACAAAGCCTGCACGATCATAGCCCTTCCAGCTATAATCTGTATCTACAGAATCTTTGAAATTAACCAAATATTTACCAAAATGGAACGGTAATTTACCAGCTTTGTCATGAGGACAGTTAGCAGGACGAGTTCCACCATTTGCTACAATTTCCTGACAAACAGGACACATATCACCAGCTTCGAAAGCCTGATCCTGGCGATCAATAGAAATCAGATACTGCGGTTTGATTTCGCCATTCCAACGATTTACAAATGCCGTATCAACAATAAACGACTTACCATCTTTCGTAAAGTCCGGAGTATAGATACCTAAGAAATCAATACCCTTAACTTTAAAGTTCTCATTAGCTTCAACCTGCAAATATTCCTTACGATATTTTTCTACGAAGCGTAAAGTATCAGGACCGTCACCTGCATTTCCTTCCAACACAGCAGAATTGAAACGACGATACAAAGGAGCGTCATCTTTTTCGATTGCAAAGACAGAAGTACGAGTTTCGCTCAACACCTGAGCTCTCAACTGAGCCTTCAAATCATTATCAGTTACACCGGCTTTCATTACATTACCCATTGTGTCGATCAACGCATAGTAGCAAAGTTCAGTTTCACCCTTTTCTGCTTGGTTGTTTTCTTTGAAGAAGAAAGTAGTAGGCAGATCGGTTGTAGCAGGAGTAGAAGTCATAGCCAACAGATGTTCCTTATTTTCAACCATCTTGCGGCCACCGCTTACTTCGATTGTATAAGAACGTCTTGTCAACTGAGCCAAATCAGGAATATAAGCAGCTGCACCAGAAGCATCATAACCATATTCTTTCCAAGCATTAGCCTTGATGATGAAACGACTCGGAGTTTCACCCAAAACATTCATCAAAGAATCGTCTGCATTCAATGCAATATATTTGTCCATTGTGTACGGATGCAAATAGTTGAATGTGTAACGATTTACACTCAGTTCATCGTCAACCAACTTCTTGTAACCTACATATTCATCTTTTCTTGCGTCATCAGATACCGGAATGAAACGAACTTCAACTCCATTCAGTTTGTATTGACCATCCTTAGAGCCTTTTCTCAACTGCCACCAGCTATCATTGTAAGCAGCGAACTCACGGTTTGTAACCTGTACAGGAGAATAGTCTGCACGAGCAGCTGAATGATCTTTCTTGATTACAACCCACTGGAATGCAGGCATATGATCCAAATTCATAACATCTTCATCAATTGAAGAATAGTCTGCTAAAGAATCTATTTCATAGATATGTACGCCCCAGAACTCGTTACTCTTAACAGCCTGAATTTTATACAGACCGTCTGCAATACTTGCCAAATCATCGTCAACACCGAAATGAGCCCACAAGTTAACATAGTTTTCAACAGGTCTTCCAGCAGTCATATCGTCATCATAGAAAGTAACAACATTCTTAGCTTCGTCTACCAAAGTACAATGTGACAACACTGTAAATAGCTTCGTATTATTCTGAACACCTGATTTAGGAGCAGTTGCCATGCTACCAGAAGTTCCACCATCTACACGGGCATCATCATTCAACATTGTCCAATATGTCACCTTATTTCCTTTCTGGTTTTTCGGAGTCACGGCATTTGCCAACTCTACAAACTGAGAGAAAGATTCAACCTTCAAAGAGTCTGTCAACAGGTCCTTTGTAAATTTGAAACGGAATGCATCATCCGGCAAGTTATAACCCAATGTATCAATTGTATTATAATTATTTGCGACAATAGGATCACCATTCGCATCCTTTTTCAATACGGCAGCAGAAGTCGTCAATTGGTTATACAGTTTGAAAGATGCACCGGTACTTTCATAATAAGATGTATCTAAGCGAAGATAGTTGTAAGTCAACTCATCTTTGTCATTCAATTTGTTCAAGAACACATATTCTGTAGAACTATTTGTATAACCATCTTTAACAGGGCGATGCACCTGATAATCACCTGAAGGAATTGTTCTACTCATTTCCTGTGCCTGATACTTGTCGGCAAACGGATTTTTGTCGATATCTTCAGCAAAAGAAAGCTGCATGTACTTCACGTCATCACCTTTCGTATTCAGGTCTTCAGCAGACAAAGTCCATATACCCGGCTGCAGAATTTGCAGAGAGACTGCACCACCCGGAAGTGCAACTTTTTTAGTCTCCTTTTTTGCATAAAGAATACCAGACGGATCTTGAGCTACATATAAAACAGAGTCACCGTTATGGAAATCCATAGTCAACTTCTCACTAGACTGAAGAGAAGAACTAACATTGAAACGAGAATCATACCATTTCCATTCAGTCAACACACCACCGATTTCACGAGAAGCAGCAGTCATTGATGAACCAGTCGTTGCATTTTTCGGATCAAAAGAGAAGGTAATGCCCGTTGCCTTATTAGTCATAACGAAACGAGTGACACCGCCATTACCTGTTGTATTGGCAGTAACAGTCCATAGTGCAGAATCAGCTTCGGCCAAAGTGCTAATAGATGCTGCAACAATGCTTTCCAATGCAAGAGTTCCATCAGCTTGTTGATTAACAGTTACGACATTGGTTGCACCACTAATACCCAGCATGTAATACTTGCTCTGCAAAATTTCAGAGTTCGTAGCCGTAAAAGCACTTGCTGGAGTAGTATACCCCGGTGCAGCGAAAGCCCCAACACTTGTAGCCAGCAGGGCACTGGCCAAGAGAGTAGAAAACTTTTTGTTCATAATCTAATAATTTAATTAATAATACTATATATAATGAAATTCAGTTCTATAAGTCCCTTCTTGGGATCATCCTATAAGATGACTAATGAAAACGTACGTTTTTTTTAGTCATTTTTGGGGAGGGTTTAAATGGTTTGTGATAAAAAGGTGGTTTTTCGTACTTGCTAAGCTATCTAATTGATAAGAAAGAATATAGAAAAAGAAAAATCTTTGAGGAAAGAATTGCAGGTTCAAAAAGTATATGTATTTTTGTAGCTGAAAAATGACTAAAAAAAACGTACGTTTTCATTAGTCATTTTTCATATTTCTAATATCTTTTTATAAATCAACATTTTACATTCGATTTTATACTTATTTTGCCCCCTAAAAAAGCCCCTTTACGCGTACATTATATAAATTAGCACATTACTATCAATCAATCTATTACGAAAATCGCAAAAGTACCAAAATACGCCTTTTTGCAGAAAACCGCCCAAAACAGCCCTTTTTGTCCCCTTTCCAAGACAGCTATTTCCCTCAAAGCACAGGTCGTCATTGTTTCAGGCCTCTACTTTTTGGTATCAATGACCAAAATCGAAAAGCCTGCAGCCGAAACTTAGGTTTTACTTAGTTCCAAGGCGTGAAACAAAAGTCTCATCCGGGGAAACTTTTGTTCCATCAACACGAAACTGAAGTTTCAAGGGAAGGGGCCATCTGAAACTTTAGTTTCAAGCATAATTTAGATTTGAAACTTCTGGAAATTCACTTGCAAACCATTGCTTATTCCAAGCAGATACGATCCATCTACATATCTTCCAACGACAAACAAACTATCTCAATCCGGAATTTGGGTAATAGCTTATTCTTCAGATGATCTACTTTTGCAGATAACAACTCCGGTTTGAAGTTCATCCTTTGCCGCTTTACTTCGGCTACTAACGCTTGGTTCTTCTCCAATTTCAGGGCAACAATGTCTATTTCATTCTGATCGCCTTTCGGTTCCCACCATGAGCCGATAGCTCGGTATTGGAAACTTTCAGCAAGTTGCTGCTTGAAATATCTTTCCAACATCCTACCTGAATAAGTAGGATAATCGGATTTGATAATAGACTGCAAACCGATAAAGTTCTTTATCTCTATCAACGAACGATAACGGTCAAAATAATTAAACCAGAAACGGATGAAATTATCTTGTATTTCGTATCGGGCTGTCTGGCTACCTTCCTTTGCCAATATAGGGCGTTGGCGTATAATAATGTTGTAATCCTCGATCAATCGTTTGATTTGGCCACCGATACTTTTGTATCCCAATGCGGCTTCTATTTCCGGTTGCGTGTTGATACCTCCCGAAATGGCGCTCAGAATGGAGAAATAGGTAGCATAGTTTTTTCCGAATTCTTCTATTAGTAAATTTTTTCCTTCATCGGTAAAAGGAGAATTTTCCCTAACCATGAAAGAGATCATGTTATCTATACTCAATGTGGTACTATCACAAAGCAATTCGACGTATTTGGGAATCCCACCTGTAAAAGTGTAGAACGCGAGCAAGTCGTCATTCGTATAATCAGGATGATGCTCACGCATAATCTCTTTCAGCGTGGTCAAATCGAAAGCAGATAGTCTAATGATACTATCCGCTCTGCCGAACAAAGGTTCTTTATTATTTTGAAAGATTTTCTGCATCAACGAGTAAATAGAGCCAGACACGACCAGGTTCATTTTGGATTTCTTCCGATACATATCCCATATATTTTGCATATCGCTATATACCGACTCGTTGATATTGTAAAACTCCTGAAATTCGTCAATGATCAAATTGAACGATTTTCGTGAAGCCAGCTCCATCAGATATTGAAACAATGACCGAAAAGTGCGTATTTCTGTAGGGACAAATGTATCGAGTGATTGACTGATTATCGGAATAAATTCAGCACAAAGCGTTGCTTCGCTTTTACGGCCGACAAACAAATAAACTGTCGGCAAATCTTCGACCGACTTCATAATAAGGCTTGTTTTACCAATCCTTCTTCTTCCAGTCACTACTGTCAGACGAGAATAGTCACTGAACGACAGATCTCGTATCCGCTGCAACTCAACCAATTCGCTTGTTCTATCATAAAACCTCATACTCTTTATCCTTTTGTAACCGCCGTAACTGTTACGGCGGTTACAAAGAAAAATCAGGATACACAGATACCTCTTCCAAAAACATAAAGAGGTTATATACGAATCAGATTCTCGCAAGCGTCGTAACAATAAAGTCCCACGTACGGGCAACAGACGGAATGCTTACACGCTCGTCAGGAGAATGCGGATGCTGCAAGTCCGGACCAATAGAGATCATGTCCATATCGGGGTAGGATTCCTGGATGATACCGCATTCCAGACCGGCATGCATAACCTTTGCCTCCGGCTTCTTTCCGTACAAATCCAAATAAGCTTGCTGCATGATTTTCAGGATCGGCGAATCGATATTCGGCTGCCATCCGCCGTAACCATCCGAATATTCCACCTTCGCCCCGGCTAGAGAGAAAATACTTTCCAAACTCGAACAAACAGCTTCCTTGCGGCTCTCGGACGAACTGCGAACCAAAATCTGAATCTCGATCATTTCGTTCGAGGACTTGACGATTGCCAAGTTTGTAGACGATTCGACCGTGCCCGGAAAATCGACCAGCATACTGATCACACCGTTCTGGCAACCTTCTATCGCATTGATCAGATCATCCTGAATCTCTTCCGGAATCAGAGTTGCCGGCATATCGGTCATTTCGGCCGTAAAATTAATATTGTGTTCAATGCCCTTATATTCGTAGCGGTACATTTCCTGATAATCGGACACAAGCTCCCAAAGAGCTTCCACATTATCTCCAGGAATTGTTATTACGGCAAAAGCTTCACGCGGGATAGCGTTGCGCAACGAACCGCCGTCGACAGATGACAGACGAGCCCCATAATCGCGTACGGCCTCTTTCAAGAAACGGAACATCAGCTTATTCGCATTCGCACGTCCCAAATGAATATCCACACCAGAGTGACCGCCTTTCAAGCCGGTCAGGCTGATTTTCACGGCAACATCGCCCTCCGGAATATAAGTATCTTCCTTAAATTGCATGGAGACATTCAGATCGGCACCACCGGCACAACCGACAAACAACTCGCCTTCTTCCTCCGAATCACAGTTCAACAGGATTTCCCCTTTCAGGAAACCCGGCTTCAAACCGACTGCGCCATCCATTCCCACTTCTTCGTTAATGGTAAAAAGGGCTTCCAGAGGACCGTGCGTCAATGTCTTGTCCGCCAGGACAGCCATAGCAAAAGCAGCACCCATACCGTTATCAGCACCCAATGTCGTTTCGCGTGCTTTCACCCAATCTCCATCTATATAAGCATCGATCGGATCGGTTAGAAAATCATGTTTTACCGAAGAGTTCTTCTGCGGAACCATATCGAGGTGAGACTGCATGGTCACGGTTTTGTGTCCTTCCATTCCCGGAGAAGCCGGTTTACGAATCAAAACGTTTCCCACTTCGTCCTGCAAAGTTTCCAATCCCAATCCTTTACCAAAAGCTACCATAAAACGGGTTACAGCCTCCATATGTCCGGTTGGACGAGGGATTTGCGTAAGGTCATAGAAATAACCCCAAACTGGCTGCGGAGAAAGATTTTTGATTTCTGCGGACATAAATAAAACTGCGTTTTAATTGACAATTGACAACTTAATCAATGGACAATTGACAATTAGGTTAATAATTAATGTTATATATCGAATGGACAACCGGGCATTTAATTGTCAATTGTCAATTGTCCATTGTCAATTCCTTTGTTTACAAAAGGCAGCGCCACCACACCAAACAGTCCCGTAATTCCGAGCCAGGCAGTTTGCACCGTATGCACCACCAGAGCAAAAGCCGCAGCATCGGTTTCTTTTACTCCGAAGCACATCAAAGTGGCGATCACCATAAAATGCCACGGACCAATTCCCCCCTGCACGGGTACTGCCACAGCGATACTACTCATCGTAAAAGCGATCAGACCGACCGTTACACCCAAATCACGGGTAAAATCGAAAGCATAGAAAGTGATGTAGAAATACAGGAAATATCCTGTCCAGATCAACAGGGTTTGAATAACGAAAAGACCTTTACGCTTCATCAGCCAGATGCTCTTCATTCCATCCCAGACGTTCTGCAACATCGACTTTGCTTTCTTGACCAGCGTAAAGTTACTCATATATGTGAATATAAACCAAATTCCGGCAATAAAAATTACGCCGGCCACATAAATCCATATCGAGTTGAACATGGACTGGAAACCATCCAGCAACGCAGGGTTCTTCGCAAAGAAGCTATGGAAAAAATCAAAATTGAAGATAATGATGGACATTGTGATCAGCCCGACCATGATGGTATCGCTCACACGGTCGATCAGCAGCGTCCCCAACAGGCGGGTAAACGGGATCTTGTCATATTTGGTTATCATCCCGCAACGCCAGACTTCACCGACACGCGGTAGCACAAGGTTCACAGCATAATTTCCCAACACAGCATAAATCACATTGCAGGTCTTCACCTTATCACCTAACGAACGAATCAGCAGTCCCCAACGCAATCCCCGGACAATATTGGCTCCCAAGCCAAACAAAAGGGAAAAAAGAATAATCTCATAACGGACCCCCTTACGAATCACATTCCAGATCTCGCCAATATCCATCTTACTGTACAGATACCAAAGGAGTAAACAACCGAATGCAAGCGGGAGAATTATCTTGAGAAACGTGCGTAGAATTGCTTTAAAATCCATTATACGTAGATGACTTTAAATTATTTGTTGTATTTTTGTACGCCTGCAAAGATAAGCATTATATTTAAATACGAACACATTACACCAAAGAAGTGGATGAGATTAGTTAAGCCCAAAAAAGCATTAGGACAACATTTCCTGAAAGATCTGCAAATAGCTGAGCGTATTGCAGATACATTGTCCGATCACAAGCAGTTACCTGTACTGGAAATTGGCCCTGGGATGGGCGTCCTCACCCAATTCTTACTGGAAAAAGGACACGATCTGACAGTAGTGGAGCTGGATATGGAATCGGTCGATTACCTGGAACAGAACTTTCCCGGCTTGGAAGGCAAGATTTTGGCCGAAGACTTTCTGCGTCTGGATCTCGACAAGTTGTTTCCGGACCAGTTTTGTGTGATTGGCAATTATCCTTATAATATATCCAGTCAGATATTTTTCAAAGTGCTCGACTACAAGGAACATATTCCCTGCTGTTCGGGTATGATACAGAAAGAGGTGGCCGAACGTCTTGCTGCCGGTCCGGGTAGTAAGACATACGGCATCCTGAGCGTCCTACTACAGGCCTGGTACGAAGTGGAATATCTGTTTACGGTCAGCGAGAATGTATTCGATCCGCCTCCAAAGGTCAAGAGTGCGGTGATACGGATGGTGCGCAATGACCGAAAATCGTTGGGATGTGACGAGAAGCTTTTCAAGACGGTTGTCAAAACCTCGTTCAACCAACGTCGCAAAACATTGCGCAACTCCATGAAACCTCTGCTGGGTAAAGATTGTCCCGATTATTCGCTCCCGATCTTTAACAAACGACCGGAACAGCTTTCCGTAGAGCAGTTCGTGGAACTGACGCTGATAACGGAGCGAAACTTAAAAGATTTATGATTTCAGATTTATGATTTATGACTTATGGAGCTTGTATTGTTTCACAAATCATAAATCATAAATCATAAATTCTCCAAAGCATGATTGAACTGACGAAAGAATATATAGACCATCTAAAAAACATCATCACGGAGAAGGATGATGCTAAGATTAAGGAGATACTGGACGAACTGTATCCGGCAGACATAGCCGAACTGTACCAGGAGCTTGATTTGCAAGAGGCTATCTACCTCTATCTGCTGATGGATGGTGAAAAGGCAGCGGATGTTCTGATGGAACTGGATGAAGAAGACCGTCACAAGTTGCTGAAAGAACTTCCGAACGAACTGATTGCCAAACGCTTCGTGGACAATATGGAGACCGACGACGCTGTAGACCTGATGCGTGAGTTGGACGAAGATACCCAGGAAGAGATTCTTTCGCACATCGAAGACGTAGAACAGGCGGGCGACATCGTCGACCTCTTGAAATACGATGAAGACACTGCCGGTGGATTGATGGGTACCGAAATGATCGTGGTGAACGAGAATTGGAGTATGCCCAAATGTATCGACGAGATGCGCAAGCAAGCTGAAGACATGGATGAGATCTATTACGTCTATGTAGTTGACGATGATGAGCGCCTTCGCGGAGTCCTCCCCCTGCAGAAGCTGATCACTAATCCTTCCGTCTCGAAGATCAAGCATGTGATGAAGAAAGACCCGATCTCCGTCCGCGACAGTGACAGTATCGAAGAGGTGACCGAGACGATCGAAAAATATGACCTGGTCGCCCTACCTGTTATCGACAGCATCGGGCGTCTCGTCGGACGTATCACCATCGACGATGTCATGGATGAAGTCCGCGAACAGCACGAACGTGACTACCAGTTGGCATCCGGTATCTCGCAGGATGTGGAAACTTCAGATAATGTCTTCACCCAAACGGCCGCCCGCCTTCCTTGGCTCCTGATCGGTATGATAGGCGGAATAGGGAACTCACTGATCTTAGGTAATTTCGAAGGGAATTTTGCCGTCAACCCCAAGATGGCGCTGTTTATTCCGTTGATTGGAGGAACAGGTGGAAATGTCGGCATCCAGTCTTCCGCCATCGTGGTACAAGGCCTGGCCAACAACAGCTTGAAGGAAGGGAACATTCTGCCTCAGATCTTGAAAGAGTCTGTCGTTTCACTGATTAACGCCAGCATCATCAGTTTAGTCGTATTTATCTATAATTTCTTTATGCTAGGCGACAGAGGCATCACCGCTTCGGTTTCCTTAAGCCTGTTTGCAGTTGTCATGTTCGCCAGTATCTTCGGGACACTGGTCCCCATGACTCTCGATAAACTGAAGATCGATCCAGCTCTGGCCACCGGACCGTTTATCACGATCACAAACGATATTATAGGTATGATGATCTACATGTTCATTACGTCTGCACTGGCTGGATAAGCAAAAAAACAATCTGTCACACAAAAGTATGTTTCAAAATAAAATCCGCTTTACTAATAAACATTATTTGACCATGGAATTTACAGCTTAACACGGAATGAAAGTATATTCATTCCGTGTTAAGCTGTAAATTCCATACCCAAAAGATCGTCATAAATGTTATGACACTCTACATTTCAAATTCCAATCACCAGCCTGTAGGTTGTTTTATATTGGAATTAGCCGTTTCCTCTTGTTGTGGTAATGGCCAAGAGTCATATTTCGGAAACACACAAGCACGGGTTTCTATCAATACGAAAGCCTCATCATTCGGATTCCAAGCTCCATAAATCGGACCACTCATTGTTTCCGTCCCAATTCCCCAACGACGAATATCATCATAACGTTTGTTTTCAAAACAAAGTTCCACACGACGTTCACGACGATACAGTTCGCGCACCTTCTCCTGTGTATTATAAACAGACTTGTCCATAGCCGGTAATCCTGCACGATGACGGATCATATTGATATAAGTCTCAACATCCGGATTTTGCCAATCCCCCGTTTCAACCAAACATTCTACATAATCTAACAGCACTTCGGCATAGCGATACAGAGGAAAATCTAACGATCCATAGCCTGTAGAACGGTCATTTTCATCAATAAACTTCTTCAACATATACCCAGAACGCGAAGCACCAGTCTTGCCCACATAGTCACTACTTCCAGGATCAAACGGCGTATAGGTATAATTAGAGATAGAAGAGTTATCTCCAGGAAGTATATAAGTAGCAGCCAAACGAGGATCACGTGGTTTATACAACGGATTCTTTTCGTATTGTTGACGTTCGGATGCAGGTAAAGATTGGATCGTCTTACCATCTATTGTTTCATATGTATCCAACAGTGATTTTAAAGGAGCAGCACAACCTTGTCCTCCCAATGGCGTCCCCATATTACGGAACCATATATCGTTTGCACCATCTTTGGTAAAGAAGATACGTTCTTTATTCTGCTCTCCTTTATAGGTAAATAAGTTGCGATAATTAGCTGACAAATCCGAAGGTTCAGATTCCGTATCATAGTACAGTTCAAATGCTCTCGAATCTATTAAGCGCTTTGCTGCCGCTTTTGCCAAATCATATTTCTTAAACTGCAAGTTAATGTCCATCTTCATAGCCAAGACCACTGCCTGGCAGATACGGTCACGGCGTCCTTCGTCCCACAAGAAAGGAAAAGCCTTTTCATCTTGAACATTTAGGATCTCATCAAACTCCCGATTTAAGAAATCAAGACACTCTTCCACCGTATTACGCCCGATATACACTTCCGTAGGATCTAAAGAATTATCAACAATAGGTATACCATCATTCCGGCCATACCACCGCAACAAATTCAAATGGTACCAAGCCCGCCATGTCCGCGCTTCCACTTTCATACGTGTTCGTTCAGATTCATCCGAAAAATAGGCTGCATCCACGTGTTCCAAGAAACGGCAGCAGCGACGGATTTTCTGATAATAATAACGCCAAGTCCAAAAAGTCGATTCCCAAGAAGAAGGTGAATTATTAGATGTAGGAGGAACCAAAGAACCATTTCCCATCATGACAATACGCTGTTCAAAATTGGACAAAAAATACATATTATCTGTCATTCCTTCCATACATACAAAACTTAAATCATCCCCACCATGTCCGGCTTTCGGCCATGAACGGCATTGCCCTAATGCGTTTTCACACTCATTCATCGTCTTCCAAAATTTATCGTCTGTTGTTGCCGTTGGATGGTCTTTTGTCAAAAAATCTTCACATCCAGTAGTTCCAATCAACAATATAGACGAAAGTACAGCTATTTTAAAAAAATTATATTGTTTCATAATCAAACCTTTTTATTATTAGAAATTCAAACTAAGTCCCAAAGAATAAGTTTTCACTAATGGATAAGATCCTCGTTGCCCACGGCTTTCTGGATCAACCAATTTTTCCTTGGCAAACGTAAACGGATTTTGAACATTGGCATAGATCCGGATATTAGAGATTCCTATTTTTTTCAGTCCCATTTGATCGAACAAATAGCCCAACTGAATGTATTTCACACGACAATAGCTGGCATCAAAATGCCAAAAATCAGATGTATGATGGTTACTACCATAAGAAGAGTTAGGAGCCATTCTCGGATAACGTGCAGTCGTGTTTGTCGGAGTCCAATAGTCTTTCTGGACTGCTAAAGGAGTTTGCCCGTCTCCTCCTACGTTCAAACCAAAAGAATAGGGTTCGGAATAATAAGCATCCACTCCTTGCACACCCTGAAATAACACTTCCAGATTCCAGTTTTTATAATCCAACGTAATATTGGCAAAATAATTCAAATTGGGCTGATCATCTCCCCGGATAACACGATCATCTGTCGTAATACGACCATCCCCGTTTTGATCCAAATAATGGATATCTCCCGGTTTTTGCCCGTCAAAAATAACAACGCCATCTTTCGGTTTCAAATTTCCAGAAGCATCCTTCACAAAATCATTTTCTTGCAACAAACCATCTGTCGGATAGACATAATGACTATTCAATGCATATCCTACTTGATGAATGCGATTACCATGATCATAAGGAGCACCAAACAGTTCTTCTATTTTGTTTTTATTTTGTGAAAGACCACCATGTATACTAAACCCAAAATCCTTTGTCAACTGTTTTCCATACGTAAAATCCAATTCCCACCCTCTGTTACGAACTTCACCTGAATTTAACGGTGCTGAAGAAGTACCTCCGATATATGAAGTCGGTGGTGTAATAATCATATCGGTTGTCAATTTATCATAATAATCAAAAGTAATAGATAGATCTTTGAAGAGACGAATATCCGCACCAATGTTCAGCATATGGACAGTTTCCCATGTAATATCCGGATTTCCAAATACAGTCTCATTACCATTACCCGCATCGATCAACGACTGATACTTATATAACCCAATATTTTCGTTGCCCAACAAACCATAGGAAGCTCTCACTTTAAACTCGGAAATCTGATCCTTCAATGGCTTCATAAAAGCCTCTTCATGTAAGTTCCACCCAGCTCCGACAGAGGGGAAAACCCCAAATTTGTTGCCTTTTCCAAAACGAGAAGAGCCATCCCGACGCACAGTCGCCTCCAACAAATATCGAGAATCAAACGTATAATTGGCCTTTGCAAACAAAGAAACCATAGACCAACGATCCCAATCGCCACTATTGGTTAATTCTTGATTATAACCGGCAATAGTGAACAGGCGATGCTTTCGCTTTTCAAATGTATATTCGGCTGTTCCACCCAAATAGTAATAACTTGAACGATCTTTGGAAGCTCCATAACTCGCTCCCCATGTTTGTAAAAATGCACCAGAATTGTAATCAAAAAAGTTATAGGCTTCTCGCTCATCCCGTTGTGCACTGCTACTGATTCGATATGAATATTGTCCCCGAACTATCAATTTGGGGATAATCTCCCAACGAGGCGCAATATTGATACTAATATTATCTTCCAAATTAGTTCGAATTCCACCACGTTCAATAATCGCTGCAGGATTACGCTGCTCAGGTCTATTCCCATAATAAACAATATCACTGCCTTCTTTCATTGGATAATGGATAACTGTCGTAGGTGGTGTACGATAGATATAGGTAAAAATATCCCCACCATTATCAAATAATGGTTTTTCTCTATTTGTCCGATAAGAATTGAAGTCCATATTCACAGACAAATTATCCAACAAGTTAACAGATGTATTAGCACGAATATTCAATCGATCTGAATTAGTATTTTCAACTAATCCATTATTTTTCAAATAATTCACAGTCAAAGCGAAACGAGCTAAATTACTACCTCCTGAAACAGCAACCGAATGACTTTGCAGCGAACCCGTTTTGAATAACCAATCTGCCCAATCAGTATCCGGATAATTGATCGGATCAGTATGGTTACGAGTTGCTTCTATTGCCTCTTTAGAATAAACTGCATTTCCACCTATATTCAAGTTTGCAGCATTAACCATCTCCATATATCCGGCTCCATCTATAAATTCAGGTAAATACGTTGCTTCCTGCAAGCCAAAATAGCCATTGTAAGAAACATTTACCTTTCCTGGCATACCTCGCTTCGTTTTTACGACAATCACACCATTGGCAGCACGAGCACCATAAATTGCTGCTGCAGCCGCATCTTTCAAAACCGTCACACTTTCAATCGTATTCGGGTCCAATTGATTCATATCCATCGGAATGCCATCAACTAAGACTAAAGGATCATTATTGGTCTCCAATGAAGAAATACCGCGAATCTTAATTGTTGCAGCATCAGCACCCGGTAGACCAGAATTTTGTGTCACATTCAATCCCGTAATCCCTCCTTGCAGAGATTGAGAAAGGGATGTAATTGGTTTAGTCGACAGATTTTTACTGATATCTAAAGAAGATACAGACGAAATCGAGTTCAATTTCTTTTCTTCCGAGATCCCCGTCACCACAATTTCATCCAGCTTTTCCGATTCGGCATTCAAAGAAACTGTTAAGTTACTAATTGCACGTGAGACAACATATTCATAATCTTTAAAACCAATATATCGGAAAATTAAAACATCTCCTTTTTGAGCCTTAATGCTAAAATAACCATTTCCATCACTGACTGTACCCAAGGTTGTCCCTTTTACTACAATATTAACTCCAGCCAACGGAAAAGGAGGTTCTATATTTTCAAGAACCTGTCCTTGTATAGTCCAATTTCTATCGTCAGCAATATTGCTGACGATATCCGATGCATCGGATATCTCTTTCCGGGCGATTGCGATATAATCCTCAATTTGTTTAAAAGAATAACCGTCGCCCAATACAGAGCGTAATGCTGTCAAAATATCAGAAGTCTGGATATCCACCGATACCACCCGGTCCTTTTGAAGTTCATCACTACTATAGGCTATTTTCACACCCGATTGTTTCATAATAGCATCCAGAACTTGCTCCAAACGGGCGTCTTTAAAAGATAAATTCAACGTGTACTTTTGCTCTAAAAGAGTTGTTGATGCCGAAATATCCGGCGAAATGCTTAATAAATTGATGAGTAAAAATAAAAATAACGAGTGCTTTAAGACTTTTTGTGCATACACAAAAGCCCCATGTCTGCTTTTTTCCATAAATTTGTATTTTACAGGTTTAAACTGAGTTATAAAAATGTTTAGTAATCTGTTACGGGAGACAGTATCTGGTACATACTGTCTCCTTTTTGTGTTTTCATGATATCTAAGTCATCATACCTCCTCTCTTTTTTGTTTTAACATAAATGATATTTCCTTGGCTTCGTTCCAATTTTACATCCGACGTAAAACTGATCAACTCTAATAATTGCTCCAAACTGATTTTCCGGTCTATGACCAAAGAAAAACGCTTATCTTTCAACTGTTCATTTTGATACCGGACGGTAAAATCATACCAATGCAACAACTTATTAAAGATTTCCTCTAACGCGGCATCTTTGAAAATATATTCTCCTTTTACCCAAGATGTATATAAATCCGTGTCTACAACCCGTATCCCGGACTTACGGCTTTCCTTATTATAACAGAACTGCTCGGAGGGGACAATCCGGAATTCTTCGCCACCATTCGCTTTTACAGCCACAGAACCTCCTACCAGTGTGACACGAGCCATTTGCTCGGACTGATAAGCCGAGACATTGAAAGAGGTTCCCAAAACTTGAACTGCGACTTCATCTGTCCTCACCACAAAAGGACAGTCCGGATTCTTAGCCACATCGAAGAACGCCTCTCCTTTCAACCGGACCTCGCGCATTTCTCCTGCAAAGCGAGTCGGATAAGATAACTCTGATTCAGCATTCAGCCAAACGTGTGTTCCATCTGCCAACTCCAGTTCGTAAGCATTCCCTTTCGGTATCACCAAGTGATTCCAAGACAGCTTTTCTTCATCTGAAGGCTGCTCCCGGTCCGACTCATACGAAAGTTGTCCAACCAGATTATTCCGAATCACCATATTGCCCTGCTGAATCGAAAAACTATCCTGCTTTAATGGAATCCGTTCCCCATTATCCAACAGTAAAGTTGGTTGATTTATGTTTTTCAATACATCTGCCTCAGCAGTCCAATCCTGCTCCGCAGGTCTGTTCATAAAATAGAGCCCTATAGAAAACGCAATAGCGACCAAGGCCGCATAAGGCAACCAAGTTTTTAAGTTAAACTTTTTCTTCTTCTCTACAGTCTGGTTGCGTACCCTCATCCAAGCCTGTTCAACATCATATTCAGAATCATCCTGCTTTCCGACAGTCTCGAAACTGCGATATAGTTCACCCACTTGCTCGAACTGCCTTCTGTTGGCTTCCGAACAAGCAAGCCATTCATTCAACAGGCGATGCTCGTCTTCGGTCGCATCTCCGGACAGGACAGACAACATGATCTCATATATCGTTTCAGACTTCATTTGCAATACCTTTTATTATATGACAACAGTGAACAGGAAAATGGGTAGGAAAAAATAAGCTTTTTTCATGTATCTATGACAAATTCAGTCTGCATGTAATTTGTTTCCGGCAATACCGAGCATATATTCGTATATCTTCGACAATGTCGAACAGCTACACGACAACGTCAAAAACAGGTTTCATTAGCATAAAAAGCAAGACTGTTCCTTGTAAATCAATCAATTCTTCCCGCATAATTCGGAAAGCTTCTCCCAAATGATACTTGACAGTATTGACCGATATTCCGGACACTTCTGCTATTTCTTTATATTTCAATCCTTTTATACATTTAAGAAGAAATACTTGTTTACATTTAGGGGGTAGTTTACGAAGAGCCTCCCGCACTTCTTGTTTATACCGGAAATCATTCTCCTCTTCAGCTTGTCCATTCCACTCTTCTACAAGCGAGGCCAGAAAACTTTCTTTCGATAATTCAGCTTTATAGTAATTCAAGCAGCGGTTATAGACAGAACGATAAGCATAAGGCAAAAAGTTATCCCCGTTGATCGTCAAACCGTCTTTTTCCCAAACGGCAATAAAAAAGCTTTGGACAATATCTTCTACAATTTGTTTATCTGACAAATAACGGGATGCATAGCGGCACAACTCCGCATAATACATCCGAAATAATTGCTCAAAAAGTAGTTCATTGACCATTTTTCCATTCAATTTTTCAATCTTATATGATAACTTAGAAGTACAAATATAGGGAAAAACAAGAAACAGGAGTGAAAACCATAGTAATCCATAATGCTTTTGTTAAAATCAGATTTAAATTATATGTTGTAGAACATATTTCTTACAAAGATGTTATCTTTGCAGCGGTTATCTAAAAAGACAGTAAGAATATGCTAATAGAAGCATTTTACATCCTCTTCTTCTATTTTACAGGAGAGTTTATCAGTTATTTTATCGACGGGTTTATCCCAGGTAGCGTAATTGGAATGGTGCTGTTATTCCTGGCACTGGCATTCAAAGTCGTCAAGCCGAACAAAGTGAAGAAGCTCTCCACGCTTCTGACCGAAAACATGGGGTTGTTTTTCCTGCCGGCGGGTGTGGGATTAATGAATTCGCTCGGTATCATTTCCCAGTATTGGGTTGTGATCGTAACAGCTTCCGTTGTCAGCACCATACTCGTAATTGCCAGCGTAGCACTCATCCAGCAAAAATTAGGAAAGGAAACGGACGAAAATGAATAACCTGGCACAATCGGAAGTATTTTCACTGACTCTGGTAATCGGTACTTATCTGGCTTCTTTGGCTTTGTACAGAAAGACGCGTATCAGCCTGCTGCATCCGCTTATTACCTCCATATTTGTTATTATCGTTGTCTTGAAAACGATGGATATCGAATACGAATCGTTTCAGAAAGGCAGCCACCTGATCCATTTCCTGTTGGGGCCGTCGGTCGTGGCGTTAGGATATGTATTGTATGAGCAGATCCAATACCTGAAAGGAAATGTGATTTCGATCCTGACGTCCGTCTTTGTCGGAGCGATTGTCGGGATTGTCAGCGTTATAGCGATCGGCGAACTGATGGGAGCAGATGCCGCGTTGGTCGCCACGCTCGAACCCAAGTCGGTCACGACACCGATTGCGATGGGCATTGCCGAGAAGTCAGGCGGCATTCCTTCTCTAACAGCCGTCATCGTAGTGGCGGTCGGAATATTCGGCAGTATTGTCGGGCCGTTCGTGATGAAAGTATTAGGCATCGAAAGCCGCATAGCCAAAGGGTTGGCATTGGGCGCCTCTTCGCACGGGGTAGGTACTTCCGTTGCGATTCAGATCGGTGCGGTGGAAGGAGCTTTGAGCGGACTTGCCATCGGCCTGATGGGGATCATGACGGCTATCCTCGTTCCGGTTATCAGCTTTATTATCTCGCTTTTTTAACTTCCCGTTATCCCGGACTTGATCCGGGATTGTATTTAGCCTTTATACCCCTCAGCATATCAAACTGATTTGCAACCTATTTCCAAATAAAATTACAGAAGTTTATTGTTACTTTAAGAGGAAAACACTACTTTTGCACTCGAAATCCATCACGAGATAAATTAACAATATAATATAAAGAACATTAGTATGATTAATTCACAGGACATCAAGAAAGGAACATGTATCCGTTTGGACGGTAAACTCTATTTCTGCGTCGATTTTCTTCATGTAAAACCGGGAAAAGGTAACACGATTATGCGTACAACCCTGAAAGACGTTGTAAAAGGCGGTCAGATCGAACGTCGTTTCAACATCGGTGAAAAACTGGAAGACGTACGCGTAGAACGTCGCCCGTACCAATATACATATCAGGAAGGCGAACACTATCATTTCATGAATCAGGAAACTTTCGACGATATCATCATCGACAAAAACCTGATCAACGGTGTGGACTTCATGATCGAAGGCCAAATTGTGGAAGTCGTTTCAGACGCTTCAACAGAAACTGTCCTGTTCGCAGATATGCCTGTAAAAGTACAGTTGAAAGTAACTTATACGGAACCGGGTATCAAAGGCGATACAGCAACCAACACTTTGAAACCTGCAACAGTAGAATCAGGTGCTGAAGTACGCGTTCCGTTGTTCATTGAAGAAGGTGAAATCATCGAAATCAATACACAGGACGGTTCTTACGTAGGACGTATCCGGTAAAATTTATGATTTATGATTTATGATTTATACGTTGACAAGATAAATCATAAATCATAAATCTAAAATCATCCAAAACTTTCTTGCTATGAAAATAAAAGAATGGGCAGAAGAAGACCGCCCACGCGAAAAAATGTTATTGAAAGGTATTGCTTCCCTCAGCGATGCCGAATTACTGGCCATTCTGATCGGCTCCGGCAACAGCCGGGAAACTGCCGTCCAACTGTCACAACGTATTTTAAATTCCGTCAATAATAACCTGAATGCTTTAGGCAAATTATCCGTCAAAGAACTGATGTCTAAGTTTAAAGGCATTGGCAAAGTCAAAGCTATCACAATCAATGCAGCCCTCGAACTTGGGAAACGACGTGGCAACAGCGATCCGGTTCAACGTCCCGTTATCCACTCCAGCAGCGATGTTTACCGGATTTTCTATCCCCTGCTCTGCGATCTTCCCCACGAAGAATTATGGATCGCACTCACGAACCGTTCTTCCCTGGTGATCGAAAAGGTCAAGATAAGCCAAGGCGGGATAAGCGAGACATCAGCCGACCTGCGCATCATCCTAAAAGCCGCAATCAATGCCCTTGCGGCAGGCATCATCCTCTGTCATAACCACCCTTCGGGCAATCCACACCCCAGCCGGCAGGACGACCTGCTGACACAACACCTTCGGGACGCTGCCCGCTTACTCGAAATACAACTGTTAGACCATATTGTCCTGGCCGACGGCAGCTACTACAGTTATTCGGACGAAGGAACCCTGTGAGATAAAGCTATGCTTTACGAAGGGTAACTCTATGCATTAGCCATCGTAAAGCTATGGGTTACGAAGCAGAAGCCACCCTTTCCTGTTATTAATTGTCAATTGTCAATTGTCAATTGTCAATTAATTCGTACGTTTGTATTCAAATTAAAGAAATATGAACAACGAATTCCTCCAAACAGAAGAAGCGATTGTCGCCATGCTGAAAACCGTATACGACCCGGAAATCCCGGTTAACGTCTACGATCTTGGCCTGATCTATAACATAGAGGTAGACGATGAGAAGAACGTTCGCATCGACATGACCCTCACCGCCCCCAATTGTCCTGCTGCTGATTTCATTCTGGAAGATGTCCGGATGAAGATAGAATCAGTCGATGGCGTGAACAACGTGGAAGTTAACCTCGTGTTCGAGCCGGAATGGGACAAGGAGATGATGTCCGAAGAGGCCAAACTTGAACTAGGTTTTTTATAAAGGCATGGATTCCCTTCGACAGAAAATATATTTTGCATCGGACGCCCATCTTGGTGCCCGCTTCCATAAAGACCCGCTTGCCGTCGAAAAGAGACTGGTACGCTGGCTGGACAGCATCAAAGACGAGGCAATGGCTATTTATTTCCTAGGGGATATGTTCGACTATTGGTATGAATATAAATACGTCGTACCGAAAGGCTTTGTCCGTTTCCTTGGTAAATTGGCGGAACTATCCGATAATGGAGTGGAAATCCATATATTTATCGGCAATCACGACATCTGGATGTTCGACTATCTGCCAAAGGAGATAGGTGCGATCATCCACCGGGATGTGCTCACTGTAGACCTTTTAGGCAAACGGTTCTTCCTCGGACATGGCGACGAGGTAGACTATAGAAGCAAGGCATTCCGTTTCCTTCGCACCCTTTTCCGTAATAAAGTCTGCCAATGGCTGTATGCGGGCATCCATCCCCGCTGGACGTTCGGCTTCGCTCTCGGCTGGTCGCTCAGCAGTCGTAAAAGCGGATTAAAAAAACATAAGACAAGGGAAGCAGCCGAATACCAGGGCGAAGACCACGAGTATATGGCCCTCTTTGCAAAAGAATACCTCAAGACACACCCGGATATCAACTTCTTTATCTTCGGACACCGCCATATCATGCTCGACCTGATGCTTTCGCGGACCGCACGGTTGCTGATTGCAGGTGACTGGATGCAATATTTCTCCTATATCGTCTGGGACGGGGAAACGCTGTATATGGAGCAGTTCGAAACAGAGTAAGAAGAGGATTAGTTTTTACTAATATTTATTTTTACATTTGTATAATCATACTAAATAGAAAGACGATGCAAACTGAACTCTCCAATATAAGCAAAATCAAGCATACTTCACTTCAATAGAAATTGGTGGCTTAACAGTCATTACCGGAATTAACGATTCTGGTAAAAGTACGGCAGGTAAAGCTTTGTTCTATGCAATCAAAGCTTTATCAAGCAGTGAAGGAGATTCTTTTGAGTACAAAACCCGTATCGTTCGAGAATGTATTAATACCCATCTTAAATCAAACAACGGAACAGCATTAATAAACGATGCATTCCAAAGAGCCATTGATTCCGAATTTATTCAGAACATTTGCACAGAAGGGGCGGAACAGTCATCTGTCATATTATCCGATGAGACAGGACAATGTCTTTTTACAATTCAAGACAATCAGGTTGTCAGATCTTTTAAAGATGAAAGTTTCTATCTACCCCTTGTTTATTGTAAAGATTTTGACCGTTTCATTTTATAAAAAAAGACCGCCCCAACCGGTGTTGGGGCAGTCTAAACACTAATCCTAATGTTTTGTAAGCTGTGAGGATTAGAATAATTATTATTTACCTAATATATCCATTGTATCGGCAGCGATCATGTATTCCTCGTCTGTCGGTACCACGATGATTGTGACCTTGCTGTCCGGCGTGCTGATAACCATTTCTTCACCACGCATACCTTCGTTCTTTTCAACGTCGATCTTCATCCCCATGTATTCCATGTTTTCACAAACGACACGACGTGTCGCCCACTGGTTTTCACCGACACCACCGGTCCAAACCAAGATATCGCAACCACCCATGGCAGCAGCGTAAGCACCGATATATTTCTTGATGCGGTAGTTGTAAACATCCAAAACCATAGTAGCACGTTCATCGCCTGCCTCTACGGCTGCTTCCAAATCACGCATATCGGAGGAACCACCGACCAAGCCGGCAACCCCACTCTTCTTGTTGATCAAGTCTGATAAACCATGACCATCCAATCCTTCTTTTTCCATGATAAAGGAAAGAGCACCGGCGTCTACGTCACCGCAACGAGTACCCATCAGCAGACCTTCAACCGGAGTCAGCCCCATAGAAGTATCAACACATTTGCCATGATCTACGGCAGCGATGGAACCACCGTTGCCTACATGAGCCGTAATGATCTTCTGTTCTTCATAAGGAACGCCCAGGATTTCGCAAGCGCGACGGGAAACATAGCGGTGGCTTGTTCCATGGAAACCGTAACGGCGCACACCGTATTTCGTATACATCTCGTAAGGCAAACCGTACATATAAGCCTTAGCCGGCATTGTCTGGTGGAAAGCCGTATCGAATACTGCTACCTGGGGAATACCCGGAATCAATGCTTCCATAGCATCGATACCCTTCAGGTTAGCCGGGTTATGCAACGGAGCCAGATCCGAACATTCGATTACCTTGTTGATCACATCCCGATCGATCTTCACGCTGGAAGCGAACTTTTCACCTCCATGTACCACACGGTGGCCGACAGCGTCGATTTCGTTATATTCCTTGATGCAGCCATATGTCTTGTCAGTCAGAATACTCAGGATAAATTCGATACCTTCCTTGTGGCCGGGTATTTCTTTTTCCAAAACAACTTTCTTACCGTCTTTGTCGGTCAGTTTCAGGAATGCACCGGGCAGACCGATCTTTTCGATACCACCTTGTGCCATTACTTCACCGGATGTCATATCGAACAATTTATATTTAATAGAACTACTACCGCAGTTTAATACTAATACTTTCATGATTTAATGATTTATGAGTTGGGATTTTAGGAATTTATGAATTATGATTTATCATCGTCACATAAATCATAATTCATAAATCAAATTATTTATTCGCTTTCAAACCTATCGACTGGTTACATGCAATCGCAACCATCTTATAGATATCGTCAACAGAGCAACCGCGAGACAGGTCGTTAACCGGAGCAGCCATACCCTGCAGGATAGGACCTACAGCTTCTGCACCTCCTAAACGCTGAACCAGCTTATAAGCGATATTGCCCACTTCCAGAGTCGGGAATACCAAAACGTTAGCCTGTCCGGCAACATCGCTGCCCGGAGCCTTCAATGAAGCGACCTTTTCAACCAAAGCGGCATCGGCCTGCAATTCTCCGTCAACCTTCAGGTCGGGAGCCATTTCTTTTGCCAGACGGGTAGCTTCGACAACCTTGTCGACCATCTCGTGAGAGGCACTGCCTTTCGTAGAGAAGCTCAGCATGGCGACACGCGGTTCCATTCCTACGATATCGCGGGCTGTAGCAGCTGTAGCAATAGCGATACTTGCCAATTCTGGTGCTGTCGGATTCGGCATTACGGCACAATCGGCAAATACCAAAATGCCTTCTTTACCATACTGGGGAGTCTTTGTAAACATCAGGAACGCACCTGAAACGCAACTCATACCCGGAGCAGTCTTGATAATCTGTAAAGCGGGACGCAACACATTGCCGGTCGTGTTCTGTGCACCAGCGATTTCACCGTCGGCATCGCCGGATTTAATCATCAGGCAGGCAAGAAACAAAGGATCTTCTACTAAAACGGCAGCCTTTTCGGGAGTCATACCCTTTTTCTGGCGCAACTGGAAAAGCAGGTCTGCGTAAGCGGCTTTCTTTTCGTGATTCTTCGGATCGATAATAGTAGTTTGTCCGATGTGGTTCAACCCGTACTGAGCAGCCAGGCTGTTGATTTCAGCGGGGTTGCCAATCAGGATAATGTCTGCAACTTCGTCGGCCACTAAACGGTCGGCAGCTTTCAATGTTCTTTCTTCTGTTCCTTCAGGAAGAACGATACGCTGTTTGTTTGCTTTAGCGCGTGCAATAATCTCTTGCATTAAGTCCATAGCGGAAGATCTGTTTTTATTATATTGTTAGTTAGATATCACAATAATCGGGTACAAAAGTAGGCAAAATGCAATATAGAGTTTGCAAAATCAGTAAAAGATTTACATGCAGACCTATCAGTTTCAGAACATTTAACAATAATTTGTTACTTCCTTCTCCCCTGACAGGATTTGTTGCAAATCCTCTGCCGTAACGTTCACTTCTATTTTACCATTATGAGCGACCGATATCTTCCCACGTTCTTCTGAAACGATGATTACCAGTGCATCCGTTTCGAGCGACATTCCCAAGCCGGAACGATGGCGTAATCCCATATCTTTCGGCAAATTAGCGTTTTGGGCAACCGGAAGAATACAGCCGGCAGCCTTGATACGGTTGTCCGCAATGATCATGGCGCCATCATGCAAAGGACTGTTTTTGAAGAATATATTTTCGATCAGGCGGGCATTGACATCAGCATTGAACATTTCACCGGTATGCTCATAAACGGTCAGATCGACATCCTGCTGGATGCATATCAGTGCTCCCGTCTTTTTCTTCGCCATATTCATGCAGGCCAGGACAACCGGTGCAATAAACTTCCCTTCGTTCTCCTTGTCATGGTTCTTCTTCGAAAATATTTTTCCCAAGAACTTCCATCCCCTGTGCGAACCGAGCGCCACCAGAAAACGACGTATCTCATCCTGAAACAAAATCACCAGCACAAGGAAACCGACACTGATAAACTTGTCGAGTATCGCTCCCATCAAACGCATCTCCAACACTTGGGAAACCAGAATCCAGACAATAATAAACGACACTACTCCACTAAAGATAGCCAGAGTTCCGGAATTCTTCATCAGCTTATATGTCTGGTACAAAAAGAAGGCTACCAATAAAACATCAATCAGGTCTTTTATTCCGAAATTCATCCACATAATATTAACAGTTGAAAGTTGAAAGTTGAAAGTTGAAAGTTTTCGAAACGAGTTTGACTGCTTCTACTGCGGCTTTTACGTCGTGGACACGAAGGATATCCGTCCCATTCAACAAAGCGATCGTGTTCAGGACTGTCGTTCCATTCAGGCTGTCGGCTGGTGTTCCACCCAGATATTTATAAATCATGCTCTTACGGGAAACACCAACGAGCAAAGGTAAACCGAAATCCTTAAACTCACGCAGATGTCCCATTAACGTATAATTCTGGTCTACCGTCTTACTGAAACCGAAACCGGGATCCAATATAATATCGTTCACTCCCAACAAACGGAGCTGTCGGACTTTCCGGGCAAAATAGAGCATAATCTCCTCCATTATATCTGCATAATCGGTATGTTGCTGCATCGTCTGAGGAGTTCCGCGCATATGCATCATTATATAAGGTACATGCAAACGGGCGACCGTCTCAAACATTCCAGCATCCAACTCTCCTCCCGAAATATCGTTGATTATCGCGACGCCGTATTCTTCGACGCAACGACGTGCCACATCCGCCCGGAATGTATCGACAGACAGGGTCACATCCGGATAATGCGTATTCAGTATTTTCAAGGCAAAAGCCAGACGTTTCATCTCCTCTTCCGGTGAGACCTCTGCGGCATCGGGGCGGGAAGAATAACCTCCGAGATCGATGATCTGTCCTCCCTCGGATAAAATTGCCTGTATGCGTTCCTCAATTGCAACTTCCGTCTGCTTCCTACTATCGGCATAAAAAGAGTCGGGAGTGACATTCAGAATCCCCATCACCAGCGGAGTATCGAGTGAGGTAAGCGTTCCTCTAATATTGAGCGTTTTATGTAACATTCTTATTTTTCTTTCCGACAAAGATAAAGGTAAATACATTAAATCACTACATTTGCGCAAAATAACTCTCATAGAAATTATAAAGGGAAAAAGACTATGACTATTCCTGAACTATATGAATTGTTTATACACAATCCGAAAGTGACAACCGACAGCCGAAACTGCCCTCGCGGTTCGATTTTCTTTGCCTTGAAAGGGGATAAATTCGATGGTAACCAATATGCAGAAAAGGCGCTGGCATCCGGTTGCGTGTATGCGGTAATCGACAATCCGGATTATTTTATAGGAGAACGCACAATCCTTGTGGACAACGTGCTGACGACCTTGCAGCAATTAGCGCACCGCCACCGTAAAGTGATCGGCTGTCCGATTATCGGTATCACCGGAACAAACGGAAAGACAACGACCAAGGAACTGCTGGCTTCCGTCCTGTCTACCAAATACAACCTTCTCTACACCGAAGGCAACCTGAACAACCATATCGGCGTACCTCTCACCTTGCTCCGCCTGACGCACGACCACGAAATGGCTGTGATCGAAATGGGAGCCAGCCATCCGGGCGATATCAAAGAGTTGGTCGACATAGCACAGCCAAACTACGGGATTATCACCAATGTCGGGCGTGCCCATCTGGAAGGTTTCGGCTCATTCGAAGGTGTGATCAAAACAAAGGGTGAATTATACGACTATATGCGCCGCACGAAAGGTAAGATATTCATCAATCAGGATAATAAATATCTGAAAGAGATCGCCAATGGAATCGAACAGGTCACATACGGTTCCGATGAAACGGCTTTTGCCTGGGGATGTGTAGTCAGCTGCAATCCCTACCTGACTTTCGAATGGAAACAACAGGGCAAAATCCACACAGTGGAAACCCATCTGATCGGTAACTACAATCTGGACAATGCCTTAGTTGCCGTTGCTGTTGGCCGTTTCTTCAAGATTCCGGCAGAACGCATCAGCCGTGCCATTGCCGCTTACGAGCCGACTAACAACCGTTCACAACTGAAAAAGACTGAAAATAACGAACTGATCATCGATGCCTACAACGCAAATCCGAGCAGCATGAAAGTCGCTTTAGACAATTTCGCCACAATGCCTGTCTCGCCCAAAGCTCTCATCTTAGGTGACATGCGCGAATTAGGTCCTACAAGCGACGAACTCCATACCGAAGTCGTAGCCCGGATCAAGGAAGGTAATTACGATAAAGTATTTCTGTGCGGCGAACATTTCCAAAAAGCCGCCGGAAAAGACTTCACCACCTATGCCACAACAGAGGAGCTGATCGAAGCCTTGCGCAAAAATCCCTTGGAAGGATATCATGTGCTGATAAAGGGATCGCACGGGATGGCCCTGGAGAGGGTGGTAGAGGTTTTATAAAAATCCACAAATCCGATTCACATGAAGGAGGTACATATCTCTGCAAAGAGATGAATTTCGATTGCGAAAACAACTGTCATACCATCATGCTTTGCCTTTTATATAATGAATATCAATCTCTACATAGAATGATAGCAGGCATGATGGATGTTTTTTTAACTATCATACTATCATAGATATAATAGCTTTTTCACACACAACATATAGCTTATTATCAGCAATATAGCTATATATTTTTGTCGAGATCCGGGTGTCACCCCCCTGCAGACCCAGGTCTCAAGACCGCTCAGATGGGGGTGTAAATGAACCTGATACGCGTATTTTGAGGAAAAGAACTAACGTCTTTTGCTTTCCAAAGTACCTTATTCCGGCAAAAAAGGCTTATACATTCTCAAAAACATTCTGTTTTAACACTTCCAAAGTACATCTATTTTCCGATAAAAACGACCAAAATGATGATTAAACAGCTGATTTATGATAGTTGCATGATAGTTGAAATGAGAACTATCATAGCTGTATATCTTGATATTCAACCTTTACACAAGAAGCATGATGGTATGATGGTTGTTTCTCAGATATTTTTTTACGAACCATATTGTTATGACTCTTATCTCGTAAAAATAACCTATAGCCTATTCAATAAAAAAGATTTAGCTTGCTCCAACAGAGCCAATACCTTAATAATTAGGAAAAACAACAAACATTTCATTCTTTTCCCTAAACTATTACTATCATTATTCAATTTCTTCCAACAATGCCGTTACACACCATAGATAGGGAGCTTGTCCATGATAGTCACCAACAGAACGAGGACGATCGTAATAATACTGTTTATCGTTTTTCTTATTAGTCCCTACACAAACTTCTGTAACATCTCCTTCTCCATTAATATAAGATACTAATGCCAACCAAGCTTTACGAGCTATTGGAGTATATTCCATTTGGTTTAACCAGCCTTCTTTTATACCCGTGATTATCGCATAGGCGAACATTGCAGAGCCAGAAGTTTCAGACCAGCAGTCTGATTGGTCAACTAATTGTCTCCACATACCTTCTCTTCCTTGATTTTCTTTTAAGAATGTCATCATCTTCGTGTATCCAACCATAATACGTTTTCTTTCAGGATGATTTTTCGGCAAATTTTTCAATAATTCAGTCATACCTGCAGCCATCCATCCATTTCCACGCGCCCAAAAATAAGGAACATCCGGTGCATGATAAAACATTCCATTTTCTCGTTGTAACTTATCCAAATAATAAACCATTTCTTTAGCTGTACGGTCTATATATTTGTTCTCTCCTGTCGCACGATATGCTTGACTTTGCAAAATCGTAATCATAAACATATCATCTATCCAAAGACGAGTTTGCCACGAATATCCTTTTCGTTCCCATCCTCTTTGTTCCAGACTAGCATCTTTGGGCAACTTCCACTGCGAATCAGCATAAGATAAACCTAACTCTAAATATTTTTTGTCCTTTGATACCTGGTAAAGTTCTAATGCTAAACAACCAAACATATTCAAATCCACATGGTTTTTAGGAGGAAGATATTTTTGTTCTTTCGTCAATAAAAGATCAAAACGTTCTTTTAACATCTGAATCAGTTCTTTATCTTTTACCGTTTGTGCATATCGCAATGCTCCTAACCAAGTACAAACTTCGGCATAATGAATCCATTTTTTCCCATGCAAATAATGTGGGCTATAAATAAAATGTTTTCCTAATTTATTTCCTATTGTTTTGGGAGAATATTCTGTTTGAAAAGAATTTAAATCCACTGTTACATCAATAGGCTTAATTACATTTGCTTCAAATGTACGGGGCATTTTAAATACATGACCTTGTTTATCACAAAAATAAAGATCAGACTGAGAAGGTTGTCTACCATGTCCGTCTGCCCATATTGCATAAAAATCAGAATGGGGATTTTTAGGACTTCTAATATAAGTATGATTTTTAGGACTTCCTACTGTTAATTGCTGATTCAATTTCCAATTAAGACCTTGATCTTTACTTTCCCAAATAACAACTTCGCCTCCTGGGTTATAAGATTGAGGTCCTTTTTCTGTTGGAGCTATTATCTGAATTAAACCGTCATCCGCATAAATCGATCCCATGTCGTAATTATTATCAGAAGTTGTTAATTCGGTATTGAACCATTTATCCCCATTATGACGAAAAAATTCCCACACACGAGGTCCATTCTCTGGTCCAGGTTGATATCCTTTACTTGATATTACTAAAATCATCGGATGCTTTTGTTTATCATAAGCAATGTCAAGAACATAACAGTTCTTTTTTAAAGTCGCAAAATCTTTTACTAAAGCAGCATTCTTTATTTGTTTAAAAGGCAACTGCACCTTCTTTCCGTCTGCCAAATGCCAACTTTCACCGAAATCATCAGTTTCTATATAATACAAATTAGTTCGATAATTCAATCCCTTATCTATCGGATGGTAATCAAAAGCAACGCCGACCTTTCCTTCTTTTTCTACTGAAATTTGATAATGCCCCATTCCAATATGAGCTATAGGTTTCCACTCATTCCAATGGACACCGTCCCGACTTGTATTATATCCAATCACTCGATCTCTCCAACCTTTATATTTCGTAAACAACCCCAAAAATCCTTTTCCTTTTATATACCAAATTTGCATATAAGAGAAATTATCAAATGGTACTTTTTCTCCATTAACCATCTCTGTCGCGTGAACCAATTCAAACTCTTCTATATCATACGGTCTTTTACCTTTATGGATATAAGAAGGTCTTGTAACTCCATGAGAAGTTGAAAATATCCAGATAAAACCTTTTTCATCAATCGAAATAACCGGATTATCATGCGCATCAGTTGTCCCCTTATCCAATAACACTGTTGGGTTTGCTAACATTTTTGTCTTATGATCAAAATAAGACACATTATGTAACAATGTTAAATTGTCAGAATCAGTTCCTCCAAAACAAAAAAAAGTTTTTTCCACTTCAGGAGAATAAACAGCAAAAGGCCTATGATTCGCCGGATATACAGCCATTCCACCACTATATTTATATATATAGTCATTATTAGACAATTGATTTCTGTACCAAATGCCTTTATAACCATTTGCTTTTTTGTATAAAAACGTTGCTTCTGCTATCTTTGCATCCAAATTTACAAATTGTTGCCCAAAACATTTCATACAAAATAGTGATAAAATGATCACATAATATAAACACTTAATATCTAACATAGCCACTGATTTTACACTAACAACTTTTAATGGATTGATCTTACACTTTCATACTTTAGCAAAAAAATCAGCAAGATACTATTTAGTGACAATATCTCGCTGATATATAGTTTTAAAGGACAACTATTTAGGTAAACGTATTATTTCGCTTCCTGCTAATAAAAAAGCACCTGTTCCATACACTTCCCAACTATCCGCCGAGAAATTCTTTCTTGGATCTGCACCAATAGGCTGTACCCATCCAACTTTACCTTCCTCATTTACACATCTATTCAACCCAATCCATGCTTTTTTTGCAGCAGTTAAGTAGAGTTCTTCTTTTAGTAATCCATTATTAACTCCCCAAGCCAATGCATAGCATAAAAAACCAGAGCCACTAACCTCACCTCCCGGATAAGATTCTGGGTCCAAAAGACTTGCTCTCCATAAACCATCAGCTTGTTGTAAAGAAACAATACGGGCTGCCATTTCTTTAAACAATTGTTCATAAAAACTTCTTTGCGGATAATCAGAAGGCAACTCCTTCAGTATACGTGCCAAGCCTCCCATAACCCAACCATTACCACGCCCCCAAAAGATTAATTTGCCATTAGCTTCTTTTCTCCCCTTTCCATTTTCCTTGATAACATAATCCAAATCACGGGCAAAAAGACGCTCCTTTTTATTGTAAAGCAAATCGTAACATTCTTTAAAACATTTATCATTATATTCAAAATATGAATTGTCATTCGTTACAACCCCCAATTTAACCAAAACAGGAGGAGCCATAAATAGAGCATCACACCACCACCATTTTATTACATCTTTCTTTCCTGAGGTCGGATAAGACTCTTTTTGAAAACGAGTCAATGCATCAATTGTTGCATTTAACATCTCTGGGCGTCTCTCTTGGCGATATAAATCGATATACATTTGACTGATTGCTATATCATCTGCATGAAACCATCGCTTTCCAGGCTGCCACTGTGTAGAATCATTCCCCACAGCCATCATTGCATTATACATTTTCTTAGAACGCGTTGTCTCCCATGCGGCATATACCCCTGCATAAAAAGCTCCATTCGTCCAGTTTGTTTGTTTATGACGTGGATGTTCTAATTGCCAATCCGCCGTTTTAATCATTATTTTTTTTATATAATCCTCCCGAAATAGAAATGCATTATCTTGAAAGTCCTTAGGAGATATAATAGAATTATAATTCATAACTTCAGGCCTTTCCCATTCCTCCTTCATATTATAAGGTAAACGATATACATTTCCTTTAGAATCTGCAAAATAAAAATTCGATATACTTAAACAATCAGGATTTCCATCTGCCCAATAAGTATAAAATGGATCCACTGCATTTACAGGACGCCTCATATAAGAATGATTACGAGGACTTTCCTTTGTATAAACATGTTCTTTTTTCCAGGTCTTTCCTGAATTTATGCTTATCCATGACTCTACTTCTCCTCCAGTACCCCAATACTGTGGTCCCGCTGCAGTAGGAGCAATTACTCGCCAAAGATTTCCCTCTACATAAAGGCTACCTGAATCATAATTATGAGTTGACGTTGTAATTGGGTATTGTACCCATTCTTTGCCAGTCCAATGTGCAACAAACCATTCCCGAGGACCATGTTTAGGACCAGGTAAATGTCCATAGCTAGTCAAATACAAAACAATCGCATTCCCTTTTTCATCAAAATTCACATCCTTAATATAAAGATTTTGACCTTTTGATTCAGCATCTATAACCCGACAGGGGCTGTCTTTATCCACAATAGGCAATTCGATCGGAGTACCATCGGCTAAAGTCCAAGTTTTTCCAAAATCAACAGTTTGCAAATAATACATATTCGTACGGGTATCACAATCTCCATTTTTATGACGATTAAAAGTTGTCACTAATTTATTTCCATACTGACCTGTAATTTGATAATGCCCCGACCTGTTCTCTCCTTCTGGAATAATAGAGGCTATCTGGTGATAATCACTCCAGTTCAATCCATCTGGAGAAGTCCGGTAAAATAACCGTCGAACACCATCATAACGGGTACAAAACATAAAATGCCCTTGTCCTTCTACCAAACGAGGCTGAGGATAAGCCATTATGTCCTTAAAACCTGTCGATTCAAATTTCGAAATATCATAAGGTTTCACACTCTTATATATAAATCCTGGACGATGATTCCCTCGCCCTGCAACATATACCCATAAATATCCTTCTCTGTCAATCAAAAGAGCAGGATTATCATGTGGATCATCCACTCCTTGTTTATCATAAACAACTGTCGGCTTACAGACTTTACCAGTTACATGATCATAACAACCAATCATACAAAGCAAATACCTTTCATCCTTATTAATAGTTCCTCCAAAAACAAAAAATGTTTTATTTGTTTCTGGAGAATATATAGCCATTGGGTTATGCTTTACCGTATAAGTACCCAAACCACCTGAATATTTAGATCCATATTCAGATTTTTGCCCCAAATCAAACCATATTGGTCGATATCCATCTATCTTGCAATTATTATATTCACCTTTCTTCTGTGCTGAAAGAGAGCAAAAAAACGATAATAAAAGAAATAATAATATATTTTTTATCTTCATGACTCATTTACATATTTATTCAATTCATAAAAATTAACAATAAAAACAGCCATCCTTTCATAAAGAAGTCACTATGGCTTATGATTAATAACCTTCTATTTGAGGAGAAACAGGAGCAACTGTCAATAATTCAACATTGTTCTCAGCCCCAGGATAACCAATATTCTGATTAATCACTCCATTCACATTTGAGACAATAGCATTTTCTGGAATCGGCCATAAAACGTGGTGAACACTTATTTGATAAGTGTACCATGAAGTGGTAACATGTTCTCTATAAAAATTATTTTTAGCCATCACCCAATCCCACCAAAAATTGACTCCAGCTTCTTTCACATTAGCCCCAGTTCCCCCCGGACCAGCAAAATTGTCCAATGAATACGTACGATTAAACACTTCACAGGTTTTACCCAATTTCGCATAAGTATATGCTATACGCACTAACTCTACATGACGCAATTCTTCATAATACAACTCTCGTGCTCGTTCGTTCAATATTTCTCCAATATTAATATCAGCAGCAGTCAATGGCTCAGCACCTGCACGAGTTCGTACGACATTCAACATTTCAGCAGCCTGAGCATATTGATCTTTCCAATAATAACACTCTCCTAACATCAAATAAACTTCAGCTGATCGATAGATATACCAAGGAGTTTCACCACCATACCATTGCGTTACCGTTTCTTTTTCCGGTACAAATATTTTATAATGAGGCCACTGAAACCAGCACATAATGGAGTCATTCACGCTGATGTTCACATTTTTCTGTAGATTTTTTCTATACCAAGGATTTCCAGACTTCTTCAAATCTGGATTATTGTATTTTAAATCTTCTGTTCGTCTCCAGCTGTCACGATTATAAACTCCTCTTAAATCATTTTTTTCTTTTTCACCCCAAATTTCATATTGAAAATAGTTGGTTGGTCTCGCCTTACCTGTACCGCGACCATACACACGATTAATATCTAAATCAGGTTCTTCCCGTACATCATCAGCAATAGCCGAAACGTTCCAGGCAGTACCCGTTTTTCCATCAGGTGTTATTGTACCCTGTCCCCCGGTATTCCAAGAAGGAACTCCATTTCTCATCGTAAAAATCTGAACAGAACCGACAACATCCGGATAAGAAGAAGTATAAAAAATTCCTTCCGTATTGTTCATGTCCAATTTTGCTTCTACACTATGCAAGTCATGCATCAGATTTGTTCGAGGTTTACTTTTATTCGATGTAAAACGTTCTGTCATTAACGGATGATTAGCGACAATTTCATTTCCAATTTCAATTGCCCGATCAAACTTACCTAAACTCATACATATTTTCATCAATAATACCCCACAAGCATCTTTATTTACTTTTCCACGTTCAGTTTCGGCATGAACCCATTTATAAGCAAATTCCATATCAGAATACAAACGTTCTAAAATACTCCACCTATCACTCGAATAAAAATCAGTCTTCGGCTCCGTAAGTTCCTCATCTAAAAAAGGGACATTTCCAAATTGATGCACAGCTCTATAGTAACGATAAGCCCTATGAAAAAAAGCTGTGCCCAATATATGATTCCGATCCTCTTTCTTTCCCCATTCGATATTATCAATTCTAGAAATAACTGTATTGCAATATTTCACAACATTGAATGTATATTCCCAAAACCAACCGACCCGTGTAGTATTTATGTTTGACAAATCTGCACTAGGCAAAAGAGCTTGATCCATATCTTGCTGAGGTCCTGATTTATTCGTTGTTCCCTCTACGCAAATATCTGATTGTACCATTTCCGTTATAATGGGAGCAGCATCTCCATAGAACTCACTCACGATATTCCGCATACATGCCCCCAAAGCAGATTCAAACCCAGCAGCATCAACATATGAATTTTCAGGAGTATAAATTGATAACGGTTTTGTATCCAACCAACCATCACTACATCCTAAAAACGAAACTGCAACACAAATCAAAAATTTTGTTTTATATCTATTAATTTTCATAATCTATTCTGTTTAAAGTTATAACGTAAAGTTTATACCTAAATTAAACGATCTCGGAGACAAACTGCCATTTTCCGGATCCCAAAATGTCCAATGTGGAGACAAAACTGCAACATTACGAGCAGTAAGCGTCAATCTCATATTCTGAATAGCAAATTTCCGTAAGAATGATTTCGGCAAATTGTACGAAACGGATACATTATCCAAACGCAAGAATGATTTTTTTACCCAATTCGTACCGGCATTATAAGAACTAATTCTTGCATAATCATTAGTCGGATTATCTTTAGTCCAACGTGGTAAATCATAAGATGAAAATTTGTAAGGAGATCCACCATTATAATTTGCGGCTTCGTTAAACGCACCATAATGTCCAAAATAAGAATACATTGTAAAAGAAACAGTAAAATTCTTATGTATCGTAAAATCATTCCTCATAGACCAACGGTAACGAGGCGTTTTATATCCTTGAAAAACTTTATCTTCGGTATTCATAACTCCATCTCCATTCTGATCCTTATATTTAAAGTCCCCTGGTTTACAACCATAAATCGCAGCTTGTTCCTCTTCTCCCAACTGCCATACCCCTAAACGTTCATAAGCCCATATACGATCCGGATCTTGTCCGATAAACCATCCATTCGTCGGATCATCCGATTCTTTTTCTCCTATCACATTACCTTCGTTATCCAATACATTCTCCATGTCTCCATAAAGGGTAACAATCTTTCTTCTATTCATAGAAAATGTTGAAGATGCAGACCATTCAAAATTATCCTGCTTGAAAATATTTGCATTCAAAGTTAACTCCAACCCTTTATTTCTCAATTTCCCCAACTGTAACATTTGCAAAGCCTGTTATACTTGGCAAAGAACGTTCAACCAACAAGTCTTTCGTCGTTCCTGAATAAACTTCTAATGAACCACCAATAATATCATTAAATAAAGAAAAATCCAATCCTAAATTATAAGACTCTGTCCGTTCCCACCGCAAATTATTATTGGCCATTGTATTTACATAAATATAAGTTGAGGTGTAAACAGTTCCATCCGGTCCGATATAAGTCAAAGGATTTGTTTTCATATTAGACAGTGCAGCATATTGACCGATATCACGATTTCCGTTCTGCCCCCAAGAGAAGCGTAATTTTCCATAATTTAGCCAATGATTTATTCCCTCCATAAATTTCTCAGAAGTAAAAACATAGCCAAGTGCTACGGATGGAAATGTTGCTCGTTTATTATTAACACCAAAAGCCGAATAACCATCTCTACGAACAGATGCTGTCAACATATACTTATTTTGGAAAGAATAAAAAACACGTGCCATTAAAGCATCTCCTGTCCAATATGTATCAGAACTTTGATTCGTAGGATTCAAACCAGAAGCCAGATTATGATGTCCTAATACATCACTTGGATTAAAATCATAAGTTGATGCAATAGTTGACCAAGTTTCTTTTTTCTCTGCATTAGCTAATAAAGTCAATTCTAAATTATGCTCATTATTAAACTCTTTTTTCCAACGGACTATGTTATCAACAGTCCAATGTGACTTAATGTCATGCTGACGTTCAGAGGTTCCACCTTGAGTCTCAACTTCACTATCTGCTGATTGATGATAGAATTTATGATACCACTGTAAATAAGGAGTATAATTCATCTGATATTCTATTCCAAAAGGTAACTGTATTTTCGCATATAAATTTGCATTCAATGAATAATATTTTTTCGTTTGATCCCTATATTCACGCGCATACAAAGGGTTTGTTGTTGAATTATCACCTGCCACATAATAGCGATACAGACTTTCAGGGTTATCCAAATTATTGGATGCGTAAGGTGAATTTTTTGCCATTGCTTCCCAAGTTACCGGTTGTGAGCTTTCATCCCTAATAGCAAAATTAGCATTCATTCCTACCGTTAGGAAACTTGTTATTTTAGAATCAAGATTCAATCGAGTACGAAGGTTTTTATAATCATCTCCAACTATTATACCTTTCCGATCTACATAGCCCAACGACCAATGATAGTTTACCTTATCTGTTCGATTAGATACACTTACCGTATAATCCTGCTGTAAACCTTTATGAAGAACAAGATCAGCCCAATTTGTTTCTATTCCCGCTATATAGTTGTCAATTTCTGGAGTATAAAGTTGCAATCTAGAAAGCCATGCACGCGTCAGTTCTTCATCCGATACAGATGAGACAGGCGTTTTTTGATTATAATTGTACCAGTCTAAAGGATTAACACCTGTACCATCCAACTCAAAAGGATTTGTATAAATTTCAGGATATTGGGCTAAATAGTCACTTGAACTATTGCCAATATTATAATCCTGTCTATATTGTAAATATCCTTTACCATCTAAAATCGGCATTTGATTGGCTGATTGAACAAAACCCACATTCGCATTAAATGTGACAGACGCAGAACCATCCTCTTTACCTTTACCTTGTTTTGTTGTAATCACAATAACTCCATTAGCTGCTTGTGAACCGTAAACAGCAGCAGAACTTGCATCCTTCAAAACGTCAATACTTGCAACATCATTCGTATTTATGTCAGATAAAGAACCATAATAAATAACTCCATCCACAACTATTGTCGGGCTTGAACCTGCTGTCAAAGTATTAACACCACGTATTTGAGGAGTTAAATCTCCTTTTGCCGATGTAGACATACCGACATTTAAACCTGCAGCCGTTCCACGCATAAGATCTGTAATATCACGAGGTGCCTCTACTTCCATTTTTTCTGCTTTTACACTTGCTATAGCACCTGTTAAGTCACGACGTTTTGCTGTTCCATAACCAATTACGACAACTTCTTCCAGAGCTTGTGTATCTTCAATTAACACTACACGTATAGAACGCTGATCTTTTATTTTTATTTCTTGTGATAAATAACCAATATATGATACTACTAAAACCGCTTTATCAGAGACCTGTATAGAAAAGTTTCCATCAACATCTGTTATCGAACCATTAGCTGTACCTTTTTCAACCAGATTCGCACCTATAATTGGTTCACCAGCCGAGTCAACAATCTTACCAGAAATCACTTTCTTATCCTGATTGACAGACATTTTTTTAGAAACCAACGTAATATAATCATGATCAAATCGATACCCAATCCCAGTACTCTCAGCTACCTGCTCCAAATAATCAGATATCTTTGCAGATTTCTTTCGAAAAGACACGGTCTTATTGACATCCACATCCTGATCCCGAAACACAACCAGATAGTCGGTCTGTGTCTCGATTTCTTTGACCAGTTGTTTAATAGTCATGCTATTCTGGCTGATCTTGATCTCAATATTTTGCGCACCAGCCTCTTCTGCCATTAACTGGCACACACAAACAAACAAAAGAAAAAGTGATATTCTCATAATTCTAAAAAAAACTTTAATGCGGTTATTATGCACAATAAAGGACTGTAACAAAGTTTTTCTTTTCATATCTTTGTTCTAAATTTAAAGTGAATACTAAAAAATTACGACTTGTGTTTGCTTTAACTCTTGCGGCAGTTGTTGGTAGCTTCTGCCGCTTTTGTTTTTCTACTGTTCTTTCATCATAGGCTATACGTTTTTATGTTTGACATGTTCTTATTTTAAGGTCACTATGTTCCGCTCTGTGTCTTTCTCTACTTTGAATTTGCGGATTTGCTGCAATACGCGGAAAACATCGTCAAGACTGTCGCGCTGCCTGAATTTTCCCGTATAAGTATCTTTGAATAAAGATGTGTCTTTTACTACGATCTTTACGTCATAGTAAAGTTCCATTTTTTCCAGAATATTGATCAAAGGTTCATTTTCAAAGGCATATATACCGTCAAGCCATAAAAAATGAGCTTTCAGGCGAATCGGTTCTACCTTCATCTTTCCGTTCGAGACAGTCACTTGTTGATCCGGTTCCAAAATGATCCCGTCAGATTCCTTATTCCGGAAAAAGACGCGTACGGAACCTTCCAACAAACTGGTTTGTACATAGCCGGTCGCAGGATAGCTGCACACGTTAAATTGGGTGCCTAAAACTTCCATATCGACATCATGCGTAGAAACAATGAAAGGGCGGGAAGGGTCTTTCGCCACTTTGAAGAAGGCTTCCCCTTCGATCGTAACATTCCTTTTATCATCGGTAAAACGGGCTGGATAGATCAACTTCGACTTCGCATTCAGCCAAACTTCCGTCCCATCCTGCAAGACCAGTTGTGCCCGCTGTCCGGCAGGAGTGTACAGAGTATTCATCACATTCTCCGATAAAAAATCCGCTTGCTCTGGCTGTGCATACCAATATGTCAATATACTTGTTGAAACGACTAATATCAGGATAGCAGCCGCATACCCGATCCGGCGTGTCCAACGCTTCCACATCACGGAGTGTTGCTTTTGCAAAATAAAGCGGTCGTATTTCTGTTTGCCGATTGTTTTATCCTGCACCTGATGTCCTAAGTTCAACAAGGCATATAGATTTTGATACTCTACAAATTCTTTTTTGAGTTCTTCACTCGCCTCGACATCGCGCAGCAGGGATAGTCGCTCTTCCGTGGAAAGTTCCTCATAAAAGTATTTATGTATCCGTTCGTTCATATTTTCCGCTTTTGTTCTTAATAAACGGATCAGGGAACCAAAACCCCCAAGAGGATAAACGTTTTTTTTTAATTAGCGAGTAAAAATATTAATAAAGGGAGATAGTCTTTCAATTCGCTTTTAATTTTTTTATAGGCAATAGCCATTTGATTTTCAACAGTTTTAAGGGAAATATTCAATTCTGCAGCTATGTCTTTCTGTTTTTTCCCCTCTATTTTGCTTTTGATAAAAATTTCCCGACATTTTTTAGGCAAAGAGTCTACCACTTCAGTAATGATCCGTTCGATATCCTGCTCGGAGAGTAGAGACTGATCAAATAATTCCAAGGAGGCAAGTTTCATCCGCAAAGTAGCCTGATACTCTTCCTGTATCAGGTTGACAGCTTCCTTTACAACAATGCGGTGACGTAAAAGGTCGATACAACGGTTTTTGATCGAAGTAAAAAGCAGGGCAACCAGATTCACATCATAAGCCAAGATCTCTTTTTTTTCCCACAATTCGGTAAATACGTCCTGGACGATATTTTCTGCGTCTTCTTCTGACACGACATACTCCAGAGCGAAATATTTCATCCGGGAAAACCAAGAGACATATATTTCTTCAAAATGGTCGGATAGTATTTTCTTTTCAACCAGCATCTTTCTTCTGTGTGAATAAAATCACGGCGTTCTCGATCTCCAAACTTTAATCTTTAAATTATTATATAGAGTGTGAGAGCTGTGACTTATCTATCAGAAAGGCTCTGGAAAACCGTAGAAGTAAATAAGCAACATACTCCCACACCATATTTACGGATACGATGCGGGATATGCTAACTCATTCTTCTTCTATAAATTTTCCAGATTTTTTCTGAAAGAATCAGTTAAACAACGCAATTGTGCTATTTGCACAATGCAAATATAATAATAGTTATTGGTTAGACAAGTAAACTGTATATTGTATTCAAGACAAACGTATCTAATTTTTAGTCGATAGCTGTGCATAAAGTACAAGAACTTCCGAGAGAAGGAACCAATAAGCTCTCCAAACAGCGTTTCTCGGATCTAGTGGAAACAATTCGCATGATAGGGCATGAGTTATCAGAAATTTCCATTGTTTGAGCCTATGACAAACTATTAATGGCAAGTTTCATTATTCAAACTGGCGAAGGAAGAGCTAAAAATATTCATAGCAACAATTTATTTCTTGTTTTTATATACTTTTGCAGCCTGATTAAATAAGTAATATGAATACACATAATCTTTGTTGCATCGGCCACATTACGTTGGATAAGATTGTAACGCCGAAAAGGACACTGCATATGCCGGGAGGAACATCTTTCTATTTCGCGCATGGAATGAGCAAATTAGATACTTCCGACTTCCTGTTGGTAACAGCTCTTGCTGTCAGTGAGATGGACGCGGTGGAAGAAATACGCAGGAAAGGGATCGATGTAAAGGTTTTGCCCAGTACCCATTCCGTCTATTTTGAAAATACATATGGCGAGAACCAGAACAACCGGACGCAGCGGGTATTGGCAAAAGCCGATCCGTTCACAGTTGAAGGGTTACAGGATGTCGATGCCCGCATCTATCATTTGGGAAGTTTGCTGGCGGACGATTTTTCTTTAGATGTAATCAAATATTTATCGACCAAAGGGATGTTATCGGTCGATGCCCAAGGCTACCTGCGTGAAGTTCGCGGTGAGAATGTTTTCGCCGTAGACTGGCCGGAAAAGGAAGAGGCACTGAAATACATCCATATCCTGAAAGCCAACGAACACGAAACGGAAGTTCTCACCGGATGCAAAAATCCGCGTGAAGCAGCTCTGAAATTAGCCAACTGGGGCGTTAAGGAGGTTTTGCTGACATTAGGAAGCATGGGATCTGTCATTTATGCCGACGGCGAATTTCATGAAATACCCGCATACCCTCCAACAGAGATTGTGGACGCTACGGGATGTGGCGATACCTATATGGCCGGCTATCTGTACATGCGAAACAAAGGAGCTTCATACAAAGAAGCAGGATGTTTTGCCGCCGCCATGTGTACAATCAAGCTGGAAGCCTCGGGACCTTTCGGGGGAACAGAGAAGGATGTTTGGGATATTATCGAAAGGTATAAGTGAAACGATTTATGATTTCAGATTTATGATTTATGAGCTATGTATCACTGATAAATCATAAATCTGAAATCATAAATCAACGCAGTTTCTTAGCCATCACCATATAGGAATAAATAAGGACTACGGCATACCCAAATAGCGGTACGACGAACGAAAACGACATTGTCGAGATATCGGCTACATAGCCCATCAATAACGGTCCGACAGCTCCTCCTATCGGAGACATCATCAAGAAGGACGAAGCACGCTTGGTATAGTCACCCAATCCCCTCAGCGAGATAGCAAAAATCGTCGGAAACATAATAGCCTCGAAGATATAGCAGGCAAATAGAGCACCTTTCGACAGAGTACCTAAATTCAGGGTAACGAACAGAGCGCCCAAAACAGTAAAAATCGCACAAATAAACAAGACTTTCTCCGCTCGGATATAACTCATAATCCAACTACCGATAATACGCCCGATCATAAACAAGCCCAACCCACCAAAGGAAAGAACGATCGCTGCATCATGTGCATCCATCCACCCATCGTCAGTCACATAATTAATAAAGAAACTGTTAATCGATATTTCCGCTATTTCGTAGCAGAACAAGGCCATCACCCCCCAGGTAAAACAACGATGTTTCCACAATCCTTTCAATCCGGCTTTAGCCTCAGCAGTCGTATCTTCGCAATCGTCATGGTTGATCTCCGGCAAGCGGATGCGGAAGAAAATAAGAGCAACAGACAGGACGATAACGCCCATCACGGTATAGGGCAAAGCAATGTTAGCATCTCCGTTGCCGGAAAACAACAGCATTCCACCGATTACAGGTGCACAGATACAACCTAACCCGTTGAAGGATTGTGCCAGATTCAAACGACTGGCTGCCGTCTCGCGATCCCCAAGCTCTGTCACGTAAGGATTGGCTGCCGTCTCCAAGAACGTCAGTCCGCAACCGATCACAAACAGGGAAAAGAGAAAGAAGTTGAATGACATCAACTGTTCGCTCGGAATGAAAAGCAACGATCCGATCCCGTAAAGGATCAGACCGAACACCACCCCCTGGCGGTATCCGTATTTATTAATAAAAAGTCCGGCTGGGATAGCCATTGTGAAATAACCCGTGTACATCGTTGCCTGGATCAAAGCAGAATGAGCCTTCGTCATGACAAGCGCCTCCTGGAAATGCTTGTTCAGCACATCTAAAATAGCATGTGCAAAACCCCATAAGAAAAACAGAGATGTGACTAATACAAAAGGAACCAGATACTCTTTCTTTACCAACGATTTCTTTACTTTTTCCATTTTATTGTTATTTGTTTTATACTCATCTTATTCATTTACCGGATTGTAGGGAATCGTGAACCAGAAAGTCGAGCCTTTACCTAACTCCGAATCCACACCGATCTTGCCATCCAAAGACTGTATGATGGACTCGCAGATGGAAAGCCCCAACCCCGTTCCCTGGACAAAGCTGTCAAATTTAGCAAAACGTTCAAAAACATGCGGAATATTCTCCTCGGCAAGTCCTTTGCCGGTGTCCGCCACATAAAAGCGCAGGATAGCGCCTATCCTCTCATATCCCATCGTAATAGAACCCTCCGAAGTGTATTTGCAAGCATTACTGAGGAAATTGGAGAGAACCTGTGTCAGCCGATTCTTTTCCGAATGGATCACACAAGCGACAGACGGCAGATGGCAAACCAAATCGACACCATCCTTCACACGCGACTTATAGATCTGCTGCAAGTTATTGAATATCTCGGACAAGTCGACTGCCGAATAATTGAAATCCATCTGCCCGGCTTCGATCTTCGAAAGGTCGAGAATATCATTGACCAACTGGAGCAAAAGCTCATTATTCGTCTCGATGATCTTGACATATTCACCGATCTCATCCGGCTCTTCCGCCATCGCAATCAGATTCGAGAAGCCGACAATCGCGTTCAGGGGCGTTCGTATCTCATGGCTCATATTGGCTAGGAAAGCGCTTTTCAACCGATTGGCCTCCTCCGCCTTATTACGCAGGCGGATCAGTTCGTTCGTCATCTTCAAGTCCGTAATATCGCGCCTCAACCCGATGAGCTTACGTATCTTTCCATTTTCATTCCGTCCATAGGGAACGGCATGCATCTCGAACCAGCGATCTCCCAGTGCTGGGACCATTGTCCTGATCTGGACCTCCATCACATGGATCTTTCCACAGGCAAGGTCTTCCAAACCTTTCCGAAGCAAATCACGGTCTTCGAGATCTACGAACGAAAGATACTCATCCAACGAAATTGTCATTCCTTCGAACACGGTAGACCGCGGCGAGTAGAAAATCCGAGTATCCGGATTGTACTCCCACGAAATAATCTGAGCAGCATCAAGAGTGAAGTCCAACTGTAGTTTGTTCTCTTCAAGTTCCTGCCGTCTCTTCATCTCACCCGTTATATTTCTTTCCGTCCCGATAATCTGTTCGACTTCGCCAGTCTTTTCCGACTTCAACCCGATTGCATAGGTTTCGAACCAATCATAGCCTTCACCCCGCCGGAAGCGAAACACTTCCCTCAGTTTGTTTTCTACTCCCCTGGACAGGCGGGACATAAACCGACTGTATTTTTCTTTGTCGTCCGGATGCAATAAATCCAGTGCACCTTTATTGCTCAAACCATCGTTGGCAAGCGTCTTCCGGTAAAGAGAGGTGAATGTATCCTTCTGCACATCATAGCACCAAGCCGACAGGGAACCGGCATCAAGGGCAACGGACAATTCCCGGCGTATATCATCAAGCTCGAGTTCATTCCTACGAATATCCGTCGTATCAACCATTGTAGCAACAATATATAGGTTTCCCTCTTTATCTTCCAAGCGCGTCTTAGTAGTAACAGCCCAACGGACAGGTAACCCGGTTTCTTCATCAAACAATACCCGGTTAAAAGAAATCGGCTTGTCGCTTTGCAACACCCGGTTATCTTCTTCCCTGAAAAGAGAAGCTTTCAAATCGTTCACTTCAAAATCATTCTTCCCCAACATACAATCAAAGGCCTCTTTATAAAATTCGGAGACTTTGTTGTTGTAGAACAGATAGCGGTACTCATTACTCACATCCTTGATAAACAATCCTACCGGCAGATTATCCATGATCGATTGCAGGAATGTTTTCAAACGCAGGATTTCCTTTTCGGCAACGACATAAGGAGTCACGTCATGGGTAAAGCAGATAACCGAATTATTCTCAAACGGCACAACACGTGCCTTTGTATATTTGATCCGATCCTTTTTCCCGTACTTGCAATTAAAGACAGTCACCTCACCCGTTTCGACCGTCCGTTTCACATGCAAGATAATTTCATCCAGCATCTCTTTAGCCTGCGGATATTCAAGATGAAGATCCTTCAGATTCTTCCCTATCTGGCATCTCGTGTCGACATCTTTCCAATTGTGATTATCAGGGTTCACGATATCCACTATATTCAGATCGGAGTCATAGATGGTCGCCATATCCGGCATCCGACTCAAGAGTTCCATCATTTTGGTATTTGCCGTCTTGTAAGCGTCTTCCTTTCGTTTCCTGTAATTTAAGATACCAATAAAAATAACCACCATCAAAATAACCAAACAGACAAACAGGATCACTTCTACCGGATGTTCCTGCCATAATGAAGGTTCTTCGTTATAGAACACCGTATTTTCAGGCAACAACGAGGGGTCGATCCCTGAAGCTACAAACGTCGGATAGTTGATATAGTAATTGGGAAGTGAAGGAGTGAACTGAAAAGCCGGACTATTTTCGAATCCTTTCGTCAGAACACAATGAGTCAGCAAAGCCAAGTCTTTACCCAAATCCTCTCCGGAAATAAAATAGCCACCGATGTAATTCATGTTCGACGTGCCCTGATCCAAAACCTGATAAACCGGCTTGGACGTATAACGTGCCAGCTCATTGTGGAGCATCGAATGTGCATGGGGATATTGAAGGGCATCGGTATACCATCCCGCGGATAAGATGGCATAGGAATCATCCATACAGGCAATCGAATCGAGTAGTTGGGGAGTAGACAGCTTACAGCCATCCATATAGCAAAGGTCGAGCGAATCGATCTGCTCGAAAAGATCGTTGATATAGGACTCGAAAAACGCCATATTATAACGATTGTCATAACAAAACGCCACTTTGCGGATATGTGGCTGAAGTTGTTTTATCAGCGACAGATTCTCAATGACAAAGTCCTTATAGGAATATCCCGTTATTCTGAAATCGCCGAACGACTCTTTCATCGGCATCATATCGGCAACCGAAAACAGCTTCTTGTCTTTATTCTCATAATCAATGAAGGCTCCTTTCACATAACCCAACACGACAGGAATCTCATGCCAGCTATCCACACAAGTGACCCGATAGGAAGACCAAGCCTCATTACCTAGCAGCACGACCACATCCGGCTTTACCTTATAGGCAGCAAAAAGCTGCCGCATCCATCCTACCCAGGTTTCAAAGACGGGAGAAGCCTCGCAGTCCATATACTCAACAAATATTTTCGCTTCCGAATCTACCCGCATCTGATCTATGAAAGACGCAATCAGATGGTTTCCCTCTTCCTTGATCGGAGAATAAGAGCTAATGACCAAAACCTTCTGACCATTGACGCTTGTCGTCCTTGCCTCCATAGGGAAAAGAGAAAGAGTAAAAACAAATAAAATTATCAGTAGTTCGTCGATTATCAACTTGCCATTTAGCATCATTATCCCGTTGTTATTAGACTATACCTGCAAAAGTACAGCATTTTTTCATTTCAAGAACCTAATATGCTTGTATTTGAGCCACATTATGGCAAAAACGTCCCATTAGCCAGGATACGATCATTGACATCAAGCCAATGCTAAGACGGATAATTAGGGAGTGTCAACCAGAAAATCGAGCCTTTTTTCTTCCGACTTAACTTTGAGCTCCCCCCAAGCATTCGACGACCATCTGAGAAGATGCCGTTCAAAAATTACCCACACATCCTTCCTGACATATAGGCACATCGACTTGAATAGCTTTAGTTTATTACAGTATAAAGTTACCCTACTACATATCTGGCATTCCTCCCCATCAATCGATAAATGGAAGCTACGATCAACCAGGAAATGGCAAATGCGACAACCGCGGCAGCAGGTATCTGTAAAGCCACCGGTACATGCAGGGCACGCATCAGAACGACACCCGGACCGGTAAAGAAATAATGCACCATATAGATTCCGAACCCACAAGTCGTCAGGTTTGCCAGCAAACTCTTGATCTTTTCGGATCGCACATCCACTTTTTTCATCAATAGGAAAACGGGGACCGTCATCATCACGACATTAAGAGAACAATAGGTAAAGAAAAGTTCCAGCAATTCTTCGCTGTATTCCGGCAGAGCGGTTACATAGCGGAAACCGAAGAAAGTTACGACATAGCCGATCAAAAACATCGGGATCCCGACCAACAAGATTTTATTCAGACTCCAGTCGTGATTGCGCAGGTAATGTCCTAAAAGCAAATAGCCGTTGAACCCGGCAAAATAATACAACATATTGAAGGAGTTCCAGGAACAGCCTCCCCAGACATAAGGTGAAACGAACTGATAGTAATACGGTAGCAACGTCGACACGCCCCAGGCCAGCAAAAACCATAGCTTGGCCTTTTCAGAGGCTTTTTCCACCCAGGCAGAGAAAACAGGCAAGTACAGATACAGACCGATCAATAGATAGATATACCACATATGCACATCCACAATCGAGAAATTCAGCGGAATTTCCGCAATATATCTCAAGGAAATACCCAACGACTGGCGGGCAACTTCTTCGCCAGAATAGGGGAAAAAGTCCAAAATTACCTCCGGTGACAAGCCAAGCAGTCCGGTTATCCAAGGGAACAGGTTATAAAGCACAGACCAAATCAGGAAAGGCCAAAAGACACGACTGATCCTTTTTTTATAAAAGACGGAAGTATCGTCCTTCAATGGCAACAGCAAAGCTCCCGTAATCATCACAAACAGAGGAACACAAGGACGGAGAAACGATCCATAGGCTGCCCCCCAGAACTTAATCTGATCGATATTAGCTGGTGGTTCACCTGGATAAAAGTTAAACGGATCTGCACTATGGCAACAAACCACGGTAAACATGGCAACAAAACGTACCACATCCAGCCAAACAACATGCGATCGGCCAATTGCCGAATTCTGACTCTTCATCATAATATTAGCATCTTACTAAGTTTATATTCCAAGCTAAGAACCGCCCGCCGTGCAAACGGAACCAGAAAAGCTTTCATTGCTTTATCAAACTATTAAAGGATTTGTACGCTCTATAAAAGAGAAAATCCTGACAATCAATATTGTCAGGATTCCTTGTACCCAGACCCGCATTTGAAATAACTAAATCGGGAACAATCCGTTTGAATAGCAAAACGATGAAGTTTAAACTAAACTAAACTGATTATTAGCGCTTTATGCAATACTAAAAAGTTAATTCAATTTAATTGGATTGAAATAAATTTGGGATGAATGGGAACAATTTGGGAACAAATGCTATATTTGCGCCATAACAAAATCATTCAGCCTATGAAAGCAACAGCATTTATCCGAAAAGCTGCAAGCAAAAATGATACCAACAGCGTAGCAACAATCTATTTCAGACTAAGGGACGGGAAAAAGGACATAAAGGCAGCCAGCGAGCTGACTATAAACCCAAACCACTGGAGCAGCGAAAAGCAAGGTTACAAAGACAGGGTTGCACTTGTGAGCGAAGAAAAGAAGCAAGCTTTGAACAATGAAGTGCAAAATATCCTCAACCTGATAAACCAGAACTATACACCGGAATCAGACAGTGAATGGTTGAGCACCTTAATTGATAAATATCACCACCCCAACAGATACAAGACAAAGGAGGAAATCGAAGCGGAAACCAAACCGATGCTGCTTGAACTGTTCTCTGAATTTCTTGTAAAGCACAAACTTTCCGAAGTCAGGAAAAAGAATTTCCGTGTAATACAGCGTACTTTGGCAAGATATGAGCTTTATGTACGTGCCACTAAAAAAGGGCAAAAGGACTTTATTCTCGATGTTGATACCGTCACCCCTGAAACACTTCGGGACATGTGGGACTTCTTCGAGAACGAATACCAATATTATGAACTGTACCCAAGCATTTATGAAGCCATTCCTGAAAAAAGGACTCCGCAACCACGTGGAAAAAACACTCTGATAGACTGTTTTTCAAGAATACGCACATTCTTTCTGTGGTGTTTCGACAACAAGCTGACCACCAACAGACCATTTGACAAGTTTCCGATAGAGGAATGCAAATACGGAACCCCTGTTTATATCAACCTTGAAGAAAGGGACAGGATTTTCAATGCTGACCTTTCGGCTACCCCACAGCTGGAGATACAGAGGGACATCTTCATTTTCCAGACACTTATAGGATGCAGAGTAAGCGACCTGTACAGAATGACCAAACTGAACGTGGTAAATGAAGCCATTGAATACATACCGAAGAAAACCAAAGAGGGCAATCCTGTAACGGTACGTGTTCCGTTGAACGACAAGGCAAAGGAAATTCTCGAACGGTATAAAGACCATGAGGGAAAACTGCTGCCGTTCATTTCCGAACAGAAATATAATGAGGCAATAAAAAAGATATTCAAACTTTCAGGAGTGGACAGGATTGTCACTATATTAGACCCGTTGACACGTGATGAAGTCAAAAAACCGCTTTATGAAGTGGCAAGCAGCCACCTTGCAAGACGCACCTTCATCGGTAATATTTATAAGAAGGTGAAAGACCCGAATCTTGTTTCAGCACTGTCGGGACACAAGGAAGGCAGCAAGGCTTTCAGACGGTACAGGGATATTGACGAAGAGATGAAGAAAGACCTCGTTAAACTTTTAGACTAAACCTATATGGGACAACAGGAATACGACAATTTCAAAAGACTGATAAGGGAGTGGCTTGACAGCCACCCCGATGAATATGCGGCTTTCGTGGAAGAAATGAACGACAAGGAGTTCAAGGGATTCGTTAAGGTTTTCAAGGTTGCCACAACCTTGGTACCGAGATACAAGGAAGCCACACGCAGACGGATCGGAGACGATAAAATCTCCGATTTCGAGGAACTGGAGAACGTGCTTCTGGATTCTGACCTTGCTCAAAAGATTGTAAACGAGTTCCATCATTCAAAAAGGCGGAGCATCATACCTGCCATGCTCGCATGGTTGTACTACGGACGGAGCTATGAGTGTATGGTAGAACAGGGAGAGGAACTGGCCAAAAGAAAAGGTATTACCAGACTATACAAATGGCTTGTTTCCTACATGGTCAGGTTCATCATCAAGAAGAGCATCAGCAGCGGCATGAGAACCAAAGAGGACTGGATGGCTTTCAGGAAGCAGCAGAAAGCCATTGAGGAAAACAACCTCGTGGAATGGTCTATTGAGGATGAAGAAGACATTGAAGAAACCGAAACAGAAGATACGGACAGCCTGCAACAGGGACAGCCCAAGAGTGCCGGACGAAAAGCCGATACACGTACCCTGCCGGAGCTGCTGATAGAGAACAGGGATGTCATTCTGGAAAGAATCGGAACAAGGCTGAAAACGCATACGACCGAAACGGACATCGCACGTCTGTACATCGCACTGGTGGAATACCGTTTCATGCGCCCCTGTCCCATAAAGACTTTCCGGAACGCACTACAACAGCAATACACAGACCTCAGCATCGTACACGAAAGGGGAATACAGAAAGCGTACAGGAACCTTACCACACCTTTCGGAGGCAGCAAAAAACTGATAAAGGACATCGGGGAAGACCATGTTGCCATAGAGGAATTGAAGGCTTATCTATCCGCTTGAAATTCGTTTAATTCGTTTTTGGATTTTACGAATTTAACGCATTGAAATTCATTGATTTACGATTATTTTTCGTTATATATTTGTGCCACTATCCTAATCGGGGTAGTGGCTTTTCGTTTATAATACTGCCGAAACGGGAAGTCTTACAACCGGCAGTTTCAACAAGCCTATGACAGATCTGATGGCAATTATCCAAAGCGGAAACGGCAACATCAAACTGGAAGTGACAGGCGAAGACCTGCTCATGTTTTCAAACCAGCTGATAAGCCGTGCCAAGCATGAACTCTCCACCGCCATTGCGGAAGCGAGAAAGGAAAAGTACCTCACAAAGGAGGAAGTGAAGAAAATGTGCGACGTGTGCGACACCACCCTTTGGCACTGGGCAAAGAAGAACTACCTGAAACCCGTGAAGGTAGGGAACAAGGTCAGATACCGACAGTCGGACATACAGAAAATCCTTGGTGAACGCAATCCTTCAATCTGAGCCTATGAAAGAGGAAGAATACATGCGTGTGGGAACGACACTGTACAAGGTCGTAAACCAGCCCTGCGCCAGCGGAGGATATGAGAAAAGACGTGTGATATGGAACAACAGCACACTCAGGCAGGACTACGGGAAGAACTATCTTGCGACCGTCCCGAAGTATGACGGATTCTGTACCGTTCCCGACCATCTGAACTACCGGAAGGAGATTGACGGTTTCCTGAATCTGTACGAACCGATAGAGCATACTCCGCAGATAGGGGATTTCCCGAATATACGTTCTCTGGTGCTACACATTTTCGGTGAGCAGTACAATCTGGGACTGGACTATCTGCAACTGCTGTTCCTGCAGCCGTTGCAGAAACTCCCCATACTCCTGCTGGTATCGGAAGAGAGGAACACGGGCAAGAGTACGTTCCTTAATTTCCTGAAAGCCGTATTCGGGGATAACGTGACATTCAACACCAACGAGGATTTCCGCAGCCAGTTCAATTCCGACTGGGCCGGAAAGCTGCTCATTGTCGTGGACGAGGTGCTGCTCAACCGCAGGGAAGACAGCGAGCGGTTGAAGAACCTGAGCACTACTTTCAATTACAAGGTGGAGGCCAAAGGGAAAGACCGCACGGAAATAGCCTTCTTCGCCAAGTTCGTACTGTGTTCAAACAACGAGTACCTGCCTGTTATCATAGACGCAGGGGAAACACGATACTGGGTAAGGAAGATAAATCCGCTGCAGAACGATGACACGAATTTCCTGCAAAAGCTGAAAGAGGAAATCCCTGCCTTCCTGTTCTTCCTGACGCAAAGGGAGCTTTCAACGGAAAAGGAAAGCCGTATGTGGTTCAATCCGAAGCTGACACATACGGCAGCCCTGCAGAAAATCATCCGGAGCAACCGCAACCGTCTGGAGATAGAAATGGCTGAACTGTTCCTTGACATCATGTCAAACATGAATGTGGAAAGTGTATCATTCTGCCTGAATGACCTCATGACACTACTTATCTATTCGCAGGTAAAGGCAGAGAAATATCAGGTGCGGAAAGTGGTTCAGGAAGTATGGAAGCTGACTTCCGCACCGAACTCGCTTTCCTACACAGCCTATGAGATTGCTCCCCACCGTGACTGCCACTACGAAACAAAAAGGAAGACAGGAAGGTTCTACACGATAACCAAGGAACAGCTGACCGCTATATGATTATTTTGATGAAATGATGAATATGGTATATAACACATTGTATTACAATATAATACAAGCTCATCATTCATTCATCGGAATATAATGCTGATGAAAAGAGAAATCATCATTTCTTTTTTGGCAAGCAGTCTGATGAGAAAATGATGAAGCGTTACCTTTCTGTATAACAGCTTATTACAAGCAAAATTCATCAAATCATCGTTTTTTCATTCATCACAAAACCGTACGAAAATGACAACAGAAGAAGCAAAAAAGATAAGAATCGCAGACTATCTGCACAGTCTAGGATATTCCCCCGTAAAGCAGCAGGGGGTAAACCTCTGGTACAAATCCCCGTTCAGGGAAGAGAACGAGCCTTCGTTCAAGGTAAATACCGAACGTGAACAATGGTTCGACTTCGGTCTGGGAAAGGGCGGCAACATCATCGCACTAGCGGCACACCTCTACGCAACGGAGAGTGTTCCGTATATCCTGAAACGCATAGAGGAACAGACACCGCATGTCCGTCCCGTATCTTTCTCTTTTCACAGGCAGTCTGCCACCGAGCCGAGTTTCCAGCAGCTTGACATCGTACAGCTGTCTTCTCCTGCCCTGCTCTCTTACCTGCAGGAAAGGGGAATAAATACGGCACTGGCGAAAAGAGAATGCCGTGAGGCACACTTCACCAACAACGGCAAACGGTATTTCGCCATTGCCTTTCCGAACATATCGGGCGGATATGAAATCCGCAACCGATATTTCAAGGGCTGCATCGCACCTAAGGAAATATCACATATCAGACAATCGGGAGAGCCGAGAAAAGCATGTTACGTTTTTGAGGGGTTCATGGACTACCTTTCCTTTCTGACGCTAAGGCTTGAAAGCTGTCCGCAATCCCCCGATTTCGACAGACAGGACTACATGGTTTTGAACTCCGTTGCCAATGTTTCCAAGGCACTCTATCCGCTGGGCAGCTATGAACGCATCCACTGTTTTTTTGACAACGACCGTGCAGGAATGGAAGCCCTGCAGCAAATCAGAAAGGAATATGACAATGCCAGATATATACGTGACGCTTCACACATATACAGCGGATGCAAGGATTTGAACGAATACCTGCAAAAACGGGCAGAGACAAAGAAACAGGCTCAATCCATCAAAGTGAAGACACCGCCCAATAAACCGGGAGGCTTTCGGTTATAGCCCACTATAACTACACGCTTCGCTTACGTAGTTGTGGGCTCTCCCGAGGGGATTAGGGTTTTACCCTAATGACCCACTCAGGGCGTTTCTCCCCTGAGAACCCAGAGCAAAGAGTGACCCTCTCTTTGCAATCTCCGCTTATGGGTTGCACCCCTAAGAACCCCATGCGTTTACGAACAGCGGAAAAGCAAGCAATAAAGTACAAACCAAAAAACAAGTATCTATGGCAACAAAATCAAGCATACATATCAAGCCATGCAACATCGCATCGAGCGAGGCTCACAACAGAAGGACTGCCGAATACATGCGCAATATCGGAGAGTCCAGAATCTATGTCGTTCCTGAACTCTCCACCGATAACGAGCAGTGGATAAATCCTGACTTCGGCAGTCCGGATTTGCGGACGCATTATGATGATATCAGACAGATGGTAAAGGAAAAGACCGGACGTGCCATGCAGGAAAAGGAACGGGAGCGCAAAGGCAAGAACGGCAAAATAGTCAAGATTGCGGGATGCTCACCCATACGTGAAGGAGTGTTGCTTGTCAGGTCGAACACCACACTGGCAGACGTGCGTAAATTCGGTGAAGAGTGTCAAAGACGGTGGGGAATCACACCGCTGCAAATCTTCCTGCACAAGGACGAAGGGCATTGGCTGAACGGTCAGCCGGAAGCGGAAGACAAGGAAAGCTTCAAGGTCGGGGACAGATGGTTCAAGCCGAACTATCATGCCCATATCGTTTTCGACTGGATGAACCACGAAACCGGAAAGAGCCGAAAGCTCAATGACGATGACATGATGCAGATGCAGACCCTTGCATCAGACATCCTGCTGATGGAGCGTGGGCAGTCAAAGGCTATTACAGGCAAGGAACATCTGGAACGTAACGACTTTATCATCGAGAAACAGAAAGCCGAGCTGCAACGCATGGATGCAGCCAAACGGCACAAAGAAGAACAGATAAATCTTGCCGAACAGGAACTAAAACAGGTAAAATCAGAAATACGCACTGACAAGCTAAAGAAGACAGCCACCACAGCAGCGACAGCCATAACAAGCGGTGTTGCTTCTCTTTTCGGAAGCGGAAAACTGAAAGAACTGGAACATGCCAACGAAAAACTGCAAGACGAAGTTTCAAAACGGAACACCAATATTGAAAAATTGCAGAGCCAGATACAGCAGATGCAGAAACAGCATGATACGCAAATCCACAATCTCGAGGAAATATACAGACAGGAACTTGACATGAAAGAAAAGGAACTGTCACGGCTCGCCAGAATCATAGACAAGGCTTTCAGGTGGTTTCCGATGTTCAGGGAAATGCTGCGCATGGAAAAGTTCTGTGCCATGCTGGGGTTCACTAAAGAAATGACCGAAAGGCTTGTAGTCAAGAAGGAGGCAATGAAGTGCAGCGGTAAAATCTATTCCGAGCAGCACAGGCGAAATTTTGACGTAAAGGATGATGTTTTTAGGGTGGAGAATGACCCTGACGATGAAAGCAGGCTGAATCTGACAATAAACAGGAAGCCGATTGCCGACTGGTTCAGGGAACAATGGCACAGGCTTAGATATGGAACAAGAGTGTTACAACAGGAGGAGAAAAAAAGCAGAGGATTCAAACTGTAATTGTTAAATCACTCGAATTTAGTTGAAAGGAGTAGTCAAATATATTTTGTTTACTCCTTTTTTATATCTTTATAGCATCACTGATACAACCAAAAAACTTCAAGATATGACTAAAGTAACAAAGAAATTAGAGGAAATAAAAGAATATAGAAATACAAGGAATGTTTCTACAGATAATGAATTTATGATAGCCATAATTACAAACTTATTAAAAAATATAAGCGTGAGAAGTAATCCTATGCATTTACTGCTTAATACGTATAAAGAACAAAAAAGAAAGATTGACTCAAATTTGGAAATTGCTATTGGAGCTTATATTTGTTCATTGGTGACATGCTGGGAAACTTTTTTTAGAGATTTATTTATTTTTATATCTAATAATGATAACACGATATACAAAAAACTATGCGCAGAAGTATCAGAAACAATACCTTTAGGACTTACGATAGGAGAGTTTTATGCTAGAAAATATAATTTCCAGAACTTAAACAATACACGCGAAGCTTTTGATTATATTTTCCAGAAAAAGACACAGAGCATAGTGGATTATTTTACAGATGATATTTTTAATGAGACCGTGTGTTGTAGTTTTCCATTAATTTTTAAATGGATTCAAGACGGAACATTTCAAGATAAAGTTAATAATGTACTACAAACAGCTTTTAATATAAGACATAAGGTGACTCATGACGCTAATTATGTTATAACATATAATCACATATTATTTGCTGAAATAGAATGTATTTTTCAAATAATACCTCAATTTTTCATATCGACTATTGCTGCAAAGTATTCACAAAAAAGACTTGTATTTAATATAAAAGAGTACTATGTTAGAATAACGGATAGCCCTACTGAGTTTGAAAAGCCATATGCATTTAGTATAAAAGATTTTCTAGCGGATGATTACAGTATTGTTAAATAGCTTTACTAACGAATTGCGAAAAATTATAATAAAGATTCTTTAAAAAGTAAGGAACTATGCAATATAGCGAAAAACTATTCCGAAAAAACAAATGGAGGCTTGACATCAAAAAATGATATTTTTAAGATAGAAAAGGGACGGTTGATGATAATAAATGTTGATATTGGATATTAACAGAAATCTATTCCCGGCAAGTTCTATGAACAGTGTGATAAATTTTGATAACGTTTACTATTCCAAAGTCAATTAACACTATTCCAATAAAAACGAGGTTTCGAAGTATAAGAACTTAATAATCCAAAAACTTTTAGAGGAATTGGCATATTTGAAATAGAAATATTATATTTGTCAAATAAAGACAAGTTTAATATTGACAAATATGTTATTCGCTAATAAATTAAAAGAGTTAAGAGAGGAGAAGCAGCTGCTTCAAAGACAGTTAGCTTCTGCATTGGAAATAGATACCCCAATGTATAGCCGCATAGAAAGGGGGGAAAGAAAAGCCAAAAGAGAACAAGTAATATTATTGGCAAAGTTACTAGATGCAAACGAAAAGGAGTTTTTGCAATTATGGCTTGCAGACAAAGTCTATGACGTTTTAGCGGAAGAAGATTGTGCCGATGGAGTAATAAATATGGTAGCAGAAAATATACGTGAATATGGAAAATAACATTCAAGATTTTATTAATAAGGTTATTGAAGGAGACTGTCTGAATGTTATGCCTAATATTCCAGACAAATCTGTTGATATGATTTTGTGCGACTTACCTTATGGTACAACACAAAATAAGTGGGATTCTGTCATTGACTTGGATAAACTTTGGCAACAGTATATGCGTATAATAAAAGATAATGGTGCTATAGTCCTAACAGCACAAGGTCTTTTTACTGCAAAACTGATTTTAAGTAATGAAGATTGGTTCAAATATAAAATAGTTTGGATAAAATCAAAGTCAACGAATTTCTTAAATGCCAAGAAACAACCTTTGAGAAAACACGAGGATATTTGTGTGTTTTATAAACGACAACCTACATATAATCCTCAAATGACAAAAGGAGAAAGCTATGATAAAGGCATTCGAAAAAACCAATATACAGGAAGTTATGGAGATTTCAAGCCACGCCATGTGCAAAGTGACGGCATGCGCTACCCTAATGATGTCCTATTTATGGATGATAATGAATTGCCAACAGAAGACTTTTTGTATGTAAAAACGGCAGAATCAGAAGGTCCCGTATATCATCCGACGCAAAAGCCAATAGAGTTAGGACGATACTTAATTAGGACATTCTCTAATCCTGGGGATATAATTCTTGATAATGCTTGTGGTAGTGGAAGTTTCTTGGTTGCAGCTGCAATGGAGGATAGAAAGTATATAGGAATTGAAAAAAATCAGAATGCAATGCTACATAAAATCAAAGCAATAGACTATATACAAGTATGTACAGATCGCCTCGCTGCGGTTACTGCTAAGCAACACAAAGAAAAAAAAGAACCAGCTATTCAGGGTTTATTCGATGATACAATATATAATACATTAGCAATTAAATAGTAATCATGGCGAAACTTGATATAAAGAGAAATGAGCGAGATTGGGCAGGTCAGTTGATTAGTTGGATAAAATCTGCCATAGATAGAAAAACTACAGTTTTTCAAGATGCAACTAATGATACCAGTGTAAAGATGAAATCAGGAAAGACTAAATTTCCTGATGTTCTTCTTTTTGTCGATAAAACTTCTGGTGTAATTTTCAATGGTTGGGAGTTAAAGTTTCCTGACACGGCCGTAGATGATGTTGTTATGCTAGAAAATGCACTTGAAAAAGCACAGAAGTTAAGTTCTGACTCTTTTGTTACTTGGAATGGTGCTGAAGCAGTTATTTGGCATGTTAATGATGAAAAATACTCTTTAGACAGTCTTTCAAAAATAAAAGTCTACCCCAAAATACCGTCTATAAGTACTCGTGAGGATTTGGCGGATCCCGTAAAATTTGCACAACACGAACCTTTGTTAAAAGAACGTACAGAAGAGATTTTGCACGATTTGGATTCTTTGTACCGTAACGGAGCATTGAAACCTGCGCTTGATATTTCTAAAAATATCATTTCAGCTGTACAAGAAGCATCTATTATCATTATTCCACAATTTCAAGAAGCGATAATTCAGGAGAAAGGTAGTAATCATGCATTTAGAGACGAATTTAATAAATGGAAAATTTATGAAAGTTCCACTTTGAAGATTTTAGCATCCTCATCAAGGAAGAAGGAAAATGTCATACCAGAGCAGGTGTTAGCGAAGTTTACTTTCTACAATTTAATAGGTAAAACTATTTTCTATTTGACACTTTGTGATAATTTAAGTGGAGAATTGGAGCCGATTACTCTTGATGAAAGCAAATCTGCTAAAGATTTATTGAATAGCTATTTTGATAAAGCAAAAAAGATAGATTATCAGGCCATCTTTAGACCATATTTCACGGATAGCATAAAATATTCTGATCTGACCGATAAAACAATTTTTGCTCTATTGGAGGTTCTGACTGCTTTTGATTTCAAAGTGTTGCCAACAGAAGTCATTGGAAACATATTGGAGAACCTTGTTCCTGATGATGAGAAGCAAAAGTTTGGGCAATATTTTACTAATGAAGTTTTGACAAACCTTGTGGCATTCCCTATAGTCAAGACTAATAAAGATGTTCTGTTTGATCCCACTTGTGGAACAGGTACTTTTCTAAATTCCTTCTATAAGATTTTACAAACGTTTGGAACAAAAGAACATGGGGAACTTTTAAAGCAAATATGGGGCAACGATATTTCTCACTTTCCTGCTATTTTATCTGTTATCAACTTGTATAAGCAAGATGTAGTAGCAACAGACAACTTTCCCCGTGTTATACGTAACGACTTCTTTAATTTGGAAGTTGGAGAAAAGGTCGTTTTTCCTGATTCACACGATCATAATAGACATATTGAAGTGCCTATTCCGACTTTTGATGGTATAGCAAGTAATTTCCCATTTATACAGCAGGAGGATATTCCAAACGAGAAATTGTCAGCCTTCTTTAGAGAGCAATTTCAGAGTGAACAACAAGCATTTTTGAAAGATAACACTTTCAAAATCAATGAACGCTCTGATTATTTCACCTATTGCATCTATAATGCGGACAGATTTCTCAAACCTGATGGTTGTTTATCTGCAATAACATCTAATGCATGGTTAGGAAAAGAGTATGGATTTCAATTTAAGAAATTCTTACTAGATAATTTCCATATACGATATATCGTAAAGAGTAATGCAGAGCATTGGTTTAAGGATTCTCAAGTCTCTACAATATATATTGTATTAGATAAAACTCAAAGTAGCAAACCTACAAAATTCGTAACTCTTAATCGCAAATTAAGTGAATTAATACATCCAAAATCTAGAAATGATCAAATACAACAGATTGAAGACTTTTATGCAGATATAGATAATTGTAACAATCCCCGCAATAATTTATGGGAAAAGGATCATTTCTTTGATAACTTATATAAGCGAAAAGATGGAAGTTTGTCTATATGTTTAGTATCTAAAGAACATTTGCTTAATAGTTTAGAAAGCAAAATGAACTGGGGGCAATTTTTTCTTTCTACCAATCTATTCGGTAGCTTTGAAAATTGCTTGATACAATATTATCCCAATATTGTAAAAGTGTTTAGAGGAGAAAGAACAGGTTGGAATCCCATGTTCGTTATAAAAGAAAAGGATTTAAAAGCCTCACGCATTGACAAAAAATACCTGATTCCATACATAAAATCATCATCAGAGCTTCAACAAATAGAGTTTGATGATAATTACAAATTTAGAGCATTTGTATGTCAAGATGATGAAAAAATAATAGACGAAGGAACTAAATCTTGGATTGATAAGTTTGCAAATGCCCTTAACAAGAATGGAAGTCAAACAATACCTGAAGCATGTGCAGGGCATCGCCCATATTGGTATTCTCTAAATCCAAAGAAGGCGAATATTATTACTACAATAAATCCATACGAACGTTTCTTTTTTACTTTCGCAAAAGAATCTTTTAGCATTGACCAACGTTTGATAGCAATGCAAGTACAAGATGGCTATGATGTAGAGTTGATTGCAGCTTTGCTTAACTCTGTTATAACATTCTTAATACTTGAAATGCGAGGGACATCTCGAAATTTGGGTGCACTAGACCTGAATGCCGATTTTCTAAAACAGCTCAAATTGTTGAATCCGAACTTATTAAATAAGGAAAAAGCCGATGCTATTATTTCAGCTTTTCGTCCATTAAAGAATCGAAATATCAATTCAATAGTAAATGAAGTAGAATGTAGTGATAGGCGTAAGTTTGATGCAACTATTTTAAAATGCTTTGGACTGGATGAAGAATATCTAGATAATATATACAATATTCTGATTGAATCAGTTAATGACAGAGTTTCTATGTCAAGAAAATAAAAAGTTTCATTAGTATAAGTTTGTAAAAAATGATACAGAAGATTGTTTTAAGGAATACAGCAAGCTTTGATGCTACAGGTATAGAAATTGATAATCTCAAGAAAATCAATTTCATTTACGGAGCAAATGGTTGTGGTAAAACAACCATATCAAATGTTATAGCTTCTCCTGAATCTTATCCGGACTGTTCAATGACTTGGGCTTCGGATAGAGAAGAAGATATTCTTGTATATAACAAGGCTTTTCGTGAAAAAAATTTTGGAGAAAACAATATTCCAGGAGTATTCACTTTAGGGGAAGCTACAAAAGAACAAATCGAAGAATTAGAGCAAAAGAAAGAAATATTGCGTGAACTGAATCAACAAGGATTCCAAAAAAGGACATCTATAGAGAAGAAAAAACAAGAATTAGAAGAACTTCAGAATAGCTTTAGAGAAAACTGTTGGAATCATATTAAGAAAAAATATGAAAATCAATTTAAGGAAGCTTTTGTTGGTTATATGGGAAGCAAAATATCTTTTGCTGATAAGGTCTTATCTTCTTTTATAAATTTAAGCAATGTGAGCAATACAACATATGAAAATCTAGTTTTACGATCTAATACTTTATTTGGAAAAATGCCTTTGCTTATGCAACCTTTGCCTCAATTAACAGAAATAGAGGACATAAATAAGTTGGAAGAAGATGCAATTTGGACTAAGAAAATTATAGGAAAAGCTGATGTTGACATAGCTCCCCTTATTGAACGTTTGGGAATAAGTGACTGGGTTAGTCATGGAAAATCCTTCTTATCTCCAAATACAGAAACATGTCCTTTCTGCCAAAAACAAACAATAGATAAAAAATTTAGAGAAGATCTCGAAGCATATTTTGATGAAACGTTCATTTCTGATTGTAAAAGGTTAAAAAATATCTCAAACCAATACCATGTAATTAAGAATAATATTTCTAATATATTAACTAGTATAATTGAAAAGGAAAAGATATCACCAACCAAGGTTAATGTAGAATTGTTTGATGCAAACATAGGTTCGTTAATCCAATTATTCCATAGCAATGGAGAAATAATTGAAAATAAAATAAAGGAGCCAAGCAGAAGTTTAGTTTTACAGAGTTCTAAAGAACTAATCACATGGTTTAATGATACAATTTTACAAACTAACCAAAAGATAAAATCTCACAATGATATCGTTAATAATTTTGCAAAGGAGAAACAACAGTTAATAACCGATATTTGGAACTACATAATAAAAGAGAATAAAGAATTGATAAGCTCTTTTGTAAAAACAAAAGAAGGATACGAGCGTGGTATCTCAAATATGAATCAGAACTTAACTACATTGCGACAACAATATTCAACTCTAAACAATGAAATTAAAGAGAAAAATAAAAGTATTACAAGCATTCAGGCGTCTGTTGATGAAATAAACAGAACTCTCTTGGCATATGGTTTTACAACATTCTCAATAGTTCCTGTTGATGAACATTATTATCAAATAAAACGAGAAAATGGTGACATAGCTAATAGCACATTAAGCGAAGGCGAGATTACTTTTATTACTTTCTTGTACTTTATGCAATTAATTAAAGGAGGAAATACTCCTGAAACAGCCAATAGCAATAGAATTGTAGTTATTGATGACCCTATTTCTAGTTTGGATAGCACAATTTTATTTGTTGTTAGCTCTCTAATAAAAGAGGAAATCAAGAAGATAAAGAAAGGAAAAACAAATATTCTTCAGTTGATATTATTAACACATAATGTATATTTTCATAAAGAAGTGTCTTTTATTGATGGTAGAACAGGGAATAGTAAGGATACATGGTTTTGGATTTTAAGAAAGAACAATAATAGATCTACCATTAAATGTTATGAACAAGAAAATCCCATTCAAGGTTCTTACGAACTTTTATGGAATGAGTTAAGGAATAAAGATAATATTTCTATTATAACATTACAAAATACAATGCGAAGAATTTATGAAACATATTTTAAGGTATTAGGAAAACATGACGATGATTATATTCTACAAAAATTTCCAAGTATGCAAGAAAAAGAAATATGCCGTTCTCTTCTGTGTTGGGTAAATGATGGCTCCCATTGTGTACCAGATGATTATAGTATAATCCCTGATGATGGACAAGTTGAAAAATATCTAGACGTGTTTAAGCAAGTTTTTGAAGTTACAGGACATATACAACACTATAATATGATGATGGGTATTGAATTTGAAGAAGATAATAAATAACCAATGCTGATTGGGAACAATTTGGGAACATATATACAAAAAGAAAAGAGCTAAACATTTGATTCACAAATACTTAGCTCTTTTCCTTGTACCCAGACCCGGGATCGAACCGGGATGGAAGTGAATCCATTGGTGTTTGAGACCAACGCGTCTACCAATTCCGCCATCTGGGCATTTGCTTTGAGTAAGTTTGTTTCTCATTTGCGTTGCAAAGGTAGACATTATTTTTAAACCTGCAAACATTTTCCTCTTTTTTTTCATTTTATATCTTCTTAGGATTTATGGATAAACGAAATCCCGGAATATTTCGTTAACTTTGTAAGAGTATAACTAAAAAAACAACCTGGATCATCATGAAAGATAATTATTGCGTTATCATGGGCGGTGGGATCGGAAGCCGTTTCTGGCCTTTCAGCAGAGAAAGTTACCCTAAACAGTTTCTTGACTTTTTCGGTACAGGCCGGTCGCTACTACAGATGACATTCGATCGTTTCTCCAAGATTATTCCGATCGAAAATATCTATATTGTAACAAATGAGCAATACGCTTCACTTGTAAAAGAGCAACTGCCAGAGTTGGGAAAATCGCAGATATTATTGGAACCGGCACGTCGTAATACAGCTCCTTGCATCGCTTATGCGGCATATCATATCAAAGCTTGCAACCCGAATGCAAATATTGTTGTCGCACCTTCCGATCATCTGATTCTGAAAGAGGACATTTTCCTGAAAGATGTGCAGAAAAGCCTCGACTTCGTAAAAGACAACAATGCACTAGTTACGTTAGGCATTAAACCGAGCCGTCCTGAAACAGGCTACGGATATATCCAAAGCAGCGATATCATGCTGGACGAATTCACGAAAGTGAAAACTTTTACTGAAAAGCCGGATTTGGAACTGGCAAAAGTATTCATGGAGAGCGGCGAGTTTTTCTGGAATTCCGGTCTTTTCGTCTGGAACGTCAACACCATTTTAGAAGCATTCTCCAAATTTCTCCCCGATATCTCCCTCCGTTTCGATTTGGGCAAAGAAAAATTCAACACAGCGGAAGAACGAGATTTCATCGCCGAGAACTTCCCTTACTGCCTGAATATCTCCATCGACTACGGGATCATGGAAAAAGCGGACAACGTATATATGCTCTGTGTTGACTTCGGCTGGGCCGACCTCGGGACATGGGGATCGCTGTTTGACCTGGCGAAGAAAGACGAACAAAACAATGCGCTCCTAAAAAGTGAAGCGATAATGTACGAAAGCAACGGCAATATCGTTGCCCTCGACAATCCGAAACGCCTCACCGTCATACAGGGCATCAATGATTGCATCGTGGCCGAGTCCGGCAATGTTCTCCTGATCTGCAAGAAAGAGGACGAACAACGTATCAAACAATTCGTTGCCGATGCACAGATGAAATATGGGAAAGAGTTTAATTAACTGATAATCGCCAATTAATCAGACATCTCATAATGATCAAAAAAATGACAATTGACAATCAAAGGCCTGCCTTTTAGTTGTCAATTGTCATTTTTTATTTCTTTCCACCTGTAAAAAGCCAAATTTGCGATTATATGTGTTTAAACCAAAAGTGTCGAAGTCCGAAACAATGACAGCTTATGCTCACAGATAAATATCCAACTCGAAAAAGAGATAAAATTTACCTATTTGAAAAAAGTTGCATAAACTTGTAAAGGAAGTGATTGAAAAACGAATAAATATATGGCAATTAAATACAATATGGAATTTTACACCCACATCACAATCCCCAAAACCCCATTTACATTTTCCTATACGGTGCAAACGGTTCTGCTTGGTTCCTGCTTTGCCGAGAACATAGGAAAAAAATTGGAGGGAAACAAGTTCAAGACCGATTTGAACCCATTCGGTACGCTTTATAATCCTTCGTCCATAGCCGAAGCGATTCGCATGTTACTTCAGCCGGAACAGTTCACAGGAGATGATCTTTTTCAGCATGAAGGGATTTATCATAGCTTCAGCCATCACAGCCGTTTTTCCTCACCTTCGGAAACGGAATGCTTAGCCAACATCAATAGGCGACTGTTCAGTTCCGCTGACACGATACTGAAAGCCCAACGGATGATCCTTACTTTCGGCACGGCATGGGTCTACAAGCTGAAAAGTTCGGGAAAGGTCGTATCCAATTGCCATAGGCTGCCAGAAAAGATGTTCGACCGACAGTTACTTACCGTAGGAGAAATCGTAGCGGAATGGAAAAGTCTGCTTCTATCGCTTTGGAAACAGAATCCAGAGCTGAAGATACTTTTCACCGTCAGTCCGATCCGCCATTGGAAAGACGGAGCACACGGTAACCAGCTCAGCAAAGCTACCCTCCTGCTTGCCATCGACGCTCTGCAAAAGGAATTCCCGGAACACACCGCCTATTTCCCAGCTTACGAAATCATGATGGACGAATTGAGGGAGTACCGTTTCTATGCCGACGATATGCTGCATCCATCCACCACGGCGATCGAATATATCTGGGAACGGTTCACAGGCAGCATGCTTTCACCTGATTCGCTGTCAATTCTTAAAGAATGGAAGGATATCCAAAAGGCCATTAACCACAAGCCGTTTCAACCGGAAAGCGAAGCCTATAAACGATTCATCTCGCAAACTTTGTTAAAGATGGAACGACTTAACGAGAAATTCCCTTACTTTGATATGACAAATGAAGTCGAAATGATTAAAAAGAAGTTCTAAACTTAATTATAGAGAAAAGAATGGAATATTCAATTAAAGAAATCGCCGGGATAATTGGAGCTGACGCCCAAAAATTATATGACGCTCCTGTCAGTATATTGCTTACCGACAGCCGCCGTCTTTCATTCCCCGAACAAAGTCTATTCTTTGCCCTCCAGACAAAGACCAACGACGGACATAATTATATACAAGGATTATATAAATTACGTGTACGCAACTTCGTAGTCAGCACTTTTTTACCGGAGTTCGAATCGATGCCTGAAGCAAACTTCCTTGTCGTCAAGGATACACTGAAAGCACTCCAGAAGTTAGCGGCCCATCACCGGAAACGTTTCAATATTCCGGTAATCGGCATTACGGGAAGCAACGGGAAAACGATTGTAAAAGAGTTTCTTTATCAATTATTGCACAACGAGTTCAACATCGTCCGCTCCCCCCGGAGCTACAACTCGCAATTGGGGGTTCCGCTGTCGGTATGGCAGATGAGCGACAAGAATACATTAGGCATCTTCGAAGCAGGCATTTCCCAGCCGGACGAAATGGAACGCCTTCAACCGATCATCGCACCAACCATCGGCGTAATCACAAACATAGGGGAAGCGCATCAGGAGAACTTTATCTCTTCCACGCAGAAATGTCTAGAAAAGCTGACGTTGTTCAACGACTGCGAAGCAATCATCTATGACGGCGACGATGCTTTTATCGCCAACTGCATCGAGTCGGCCTGCCTGTCCCACAAAGCAATCACTTGGAGTCGGACAGACTCGGAAGCCCCTTTGTATATCGAATCGATCAAGAAACTGGATTCCGAAACCATTATCCGCTGCACGCTTTTAGGTTTCGACCGGACATACACGATTCCTTTTACGGACGATGCTTCTATCGAAAACGTCATCCACTGTATGGCCGTGATGTTGTATCTGAAACCGACAAGCGTAAACGATATCGAAAAATTCAAATGCCTCGAACCGGTTGCCATGCGCTTGGACGTAAAGCAGGGTATCAACAACTGCCTATTGATAAACGACACCTATAATTCGGATATCAATTCTTTGGATATCGCCCTCGACTTCCAACAGAGCCGCCGCGTAGAGAAGAATTTAAAATGCACACTAATCCTTTCAGACATCCTGCAATCGGGAACGTTGCCGAAGTCTCTTTATAAGAAAGTTGCGGACTTGGTGCGCAGAAAGAAGATCGATCGCATTATCGGTATCGGCCGTGACTTGAAAGAGTACGGAGGTGCTTTCGATATCGAAAAAGAATTTTACCTGACAACGGATGAATTCATCAAGTCTCCGTCTTTCAAAAAGTTCAAAGACGAATTGATCCTGATAAAAGGCTCCCGCCAATTTCATTTCGAACGTATATCCGAGCTGCTGGAAAAGAAAGTGCATGAGACGATCTTGGAAGTGAACCTGGATGCCGTTGTCCATAACTTCAACTATTACCGCTCAAAGCTGAAGCCAGAAACTAAAATGGTCTGCATGGTCAAGGCTTTCGGATACGGAGCCGGTTCCTATGAACTGGCAAAGACACTGCAAGAACATCGTTGCGACTACCTGGCTGTTGCCGTTGCCGACGAAGGAGAAGAACTGCGCAAGGAGGGCATCTCGATCCCGCTTATCGTCATGAATCCGGAATTCAGCAGCTTCAATGTCTTGTTTGAAAACCAGCTGGAGCCGGAAGTGTACAGTTTCCGTCTGCTCGACGCAATGATAAAAGAGACGGAACGCAGGGGCATCACCTCTTATCCGATCCATATCAAGATCGACACGGGAATGCACCGTTTAGGCTTCCAGCCGGAAGATGTACCGGAGGTTTGCCGTCACCTGAAAGAACAGAGCGGCGTAGTAGCTCGCTCCGTATTCTCACATCTCGTAGGCAGCGACTCCTATATCTTCGACGATTTCACAAAAAAGCAACTGGATACGTTCACCCGCGTGGCAGCAGAACTGGAAGCCGGGTTGGAATACAAGGTGATCAAGCATATCCTGAACTCGGCCGGAATAGAACGGTTCACCGATTATCAGATGGATATGGTACGTCTCGGCATCGGCCTGTATGGAGTCAGTGCCTCCGGTCAGAAAGGGTTGCGTAACATCAGCACGCTGAAGACGACTATCTTGCAGATACAAAACGTTCCGGCAGGCGATTCCATCGGCTACAGCCGGATGAGCTATGTAAAGCGCGATTCCCGCATCGCGATTATCCCGATCGGTTATGCCGACGGCTTGGACCGTCATTTCAGCAATGGTGGTGGCGAGGTCGTGATTAATGGCCACCGTTGCCCGATCATTGGCAATATCTGTATGGATGCCTGCATGATCGATGTCACCGATACCGACGCACACGAAGGAGACTCCGTCATCATTTTCGGCGAAGAACTCCCTGTCAGCGAACTTTCGGACAAACTAAAGACCATCCCATACGAGATACTTACCTCTATCTCGCCGAGGGTAAAAAGAGTGTACTACAGGGAATAAATATCCGGGGGCCCTATCCTGTCCCAGACTTGAAGGGGTTTCATGTAAGCGATTGCGTATCTTGCACATTTTTACTATCTTTGTGCCGTAACATATTAAAATAAAAGGTATGAGTCATAATTTATTGAAAGGCAAGCGAGGCATTATATTCGGTGCGCTGAATGACATGTCCATCGCCTGGAAGGTGGCTGAAAAAGCCGTAGAAGAAGGAGCAACGATCACACTGAGCAATACACCGATCGCCGTTCGTATGGGACAGGTGGATGCTCTGGCTGAGAAGTTGCACGCCGAAGTTATTCCGGCGGATGCTACGAGCGTGGAAGATTTGGAAACGGTTTTCTCTAAATCAGTAGAAATATTAGGGGGTAAGATAGATTTCGTTTTACATTCCATCGGCATGAGCCCGAACGTGCGCAAGAAGCGTACTTACGATGATTTGGACTACAGCATGTTGGAAAAGACACTGGATATCTCCGCAATCTCTTTTCACAAGATGTTGCAGGTTGCCAAAAAGCAGGATGCCATTGCCGAATACGGTTCAGTGATCGCCCTCTCATATGTGGCAGCACAACGTACATTCTTCGGATATAACGACATGGCAGATGCCAAGAGCCTACTGGAATCCATTGCCCGCAGTTTCGGCTACATCTATGGCCGTGAAAAGAACGTGCGTATCAATACCATTTCCCAGTCACCGACATTGACTACAGCCGGTAGTGGCGTGAAAGGCATGGATCATTTGATGGATTTCGCCGAAAAGATGAGCCCGCTGGGCAATGCCACAGCCGACGAATGTGCAGACTATTGCGTTATGATGTTCTCCGACCTCACCCGCAAAGTCACAATGCAGAACCTCTACCACGACGGTGGCTTCTCAAGCATGGGTATGAGCCTTCGTGCCATGAACCAGTACAGCAAAGGTCTGGAAGAATATACCGACGAAAACGGACACATCATTTACGGTTAAGCCGTAAATCAGGTGAAAGCGGAAAGGTGAAAGTGGAAAGTTTACTTCGTGTTTTCTCAAACTTTCAGCTTTCAACTTTCAATTTTCAACTCATAACGCTATGCTCGTAAAAATATACCCCGAAAACCCCAATCTCAGGGAGATAGACAAGGTGGTCAATATCATGCGCGACGGTGGCCTCGTGATTTACCCGACCGACACCGTTTATGCCATCGGTTGTGACGCGTTGAATGTGCGTGCAGTCGAAAAGATCTGCCAGCTGAAAGGCGTCAACCCGCAGAAAAGTAACCTGTCCATTATCTGTTATGATCTTTCCAATCTGAGCGAATACGCCAAAGTGAGCAACGCTGCTTTCAAGTTGATGAAGAAAAACCTACCGGGCGCCTTTACCTTCATCTTGCCGACCAGCAGTGAGCTACCAAAAATCTACAAGAACAGAAAAGAGGTAGGGATCCGCGTGCCGGACAATAATATCATCCGTACACTTGTACGGGAACTCGGAAATCCGATTTTGACCATGTCTTTGCATGACAAAGACGAGATCATCGAATACAGTACCGACCCCGAACTGATCGAGGAGAAGTATGAAAACCTAGTGGACATCGTCATCGACGGCGGTTACGGAGGTACGGAAGCCTCGACCGTCATCAACTGCACAACAGACGACTTTGAAATCATCCGCCAAGGAAAAGGAGAATTAATCTATTAAGCAAACAAGACAAGATGAACTGGAATCAATTACTCTCCGGCAAACGTTTCGGAATGGAAGAATATCACGAACGCAAACATGAACGCACCGATTTTCAGCGAGACTACGACCGCCTGATCTTTTCCTCCCCTTTCCGCCGTTTACAGAACAAGACTCAGGTATTCCCCCTACCGGGCAGTATATTCGTGCACAACCGTTTGACACATAGCTTAGAGGTCTCCTGTGTAGGACGCTCATTAGGCAACAATGTCGCCAAAGGCCTGATGCTGAAATATCCCGACGGAAGCGTCAATTTCCCGGAAATAGGTTCCATCGTCTCAGCCGCCTGTCTTGCCCACGACATGGGCAACCCGCCATTCGGACATTCAGGAGAACGGGCGATCTCCGCTTACTTTGCTGAAGGTAACGGAAAAAAGTTACAGGAAAAGATTCTCAACGAAGGAGGGCGCTATGAAGACTTTCTTCATTTCGAAGGGAATGCGAACGCCATGCGTCTGCTCACCCACCAGTTCATCGGGCGCCGCAAAGGGGGCTTTGCCCTGACATACAGCACGCTTGCCTCCATCATCAAATATCCGTATTCTTCCGTTTACGCAGGGAAGAAAGGAAAATTCGGTTTCTTCCAGTCGGAAGAGGAGGCTTACCTGCGCATTGCCAACGAATTAGGCATTAGCCGGAACCCGGAAGACGCAAATAGGTTCGTCCGCTATCCGCTTGTTTATTTGGTGGAAGCAGCTGACGATATCTGCTACCAGATCATGGATATCGAGGATGCCTACAAACTGCATATCCTAACAACGGAAGAAGCCATCCGGTTGCTCCTCAATTTTTTCGAAGGGGAACGCCTCGACCATATTGTCCGTGTCATGAAGATGGTAGACGATACCAACGAACAGATCGCCTACTTACGTTCCTGTATCATCGGCCTCTTGGTTGACGAATGTTCCCGCATCTTCCTCGAAAACGAAGAGGATATCCTCAGCGGAACATACAACACTCCGCTTATCGATAACATTTGCGATCAGGCAAAAGCCGCATACGACACCTGCTCAAAAACCGCTTACAAAAAGATATACCGCGCCAAAGAAGTTTTAGACATTGAACTAGCAGGTTACCATATCTTCAGTCATTTGATCGACACGCTGACAGAAGCTGTCATGAACCAGGATCATGCCTACAGTAAGCTCCTGTTGCAACGCATCCCGGAACAGTACGACACAAACGCACCAACCGTCTACGGCAAAGTACAATGCGTCCTCGATTATATCTCCGGCATGACAGATGTATATGCATTGGATTTATACCGCAAGATCACAGGGATGAGCTTGCCGGCAGTCTAATATTCTTCCCTATACTTGCTCTCCTGTTTATCATCAAGAATGCTCAGGTAGCTTTTATATCGCGATTCGCTGATATAATGTTCTTCTACGGCACGCAAGACGGCACAGCCCGGCTCATGGCGGTGAGAGCAGTTATTGAATTTGCAATCAGCGGAGAATTTGAATATTTCAGGGAAGTAATGAGCGATTTCCGCACCTTCCATTTCGATCGTGCCAAAACCTTTGATACCTGGAGTGTCAATCAGGTAACCGCCATCCGACAAAGGAATCATCTCAGAGAAGGTGGTAGTATGCATTCCCTTGTTATGGTATTCGGAGATATCGCCGGTACGGAGATTGACACCTGGGATCAGTTTATTGATAATAGTTGATTTCCCCACACCTGAATGACCCGACAATAAAGTGATTCTCCCTTTAAGGTCTTCTCTCAACACATCCAAGCCCTCTTCGGTACGGGCACAAAGCATAGAGCAAGGATAGCCGATCGTCGTATACAGATTGACCAAATCGTCCAATAATTCCCGGTCACCGCCATGATAGCGATCTATTTTGTTGAAGACTAACTTCACCGGCACACGATAAGCCTCGGCTGTAGCAAGAAAACGGTCGATAAAAACGGTAGTGGTAATCGGATAGTTGACTGTCACGATCAGCATCGCCTGGTCTACGTTCGCGGCGATAATATGCGACTGCTTGGAAAGATTGGAAGCGCGGCGGATGATGTAATTCTTCCGGTCTTCGATCTTGGTGATAAAGGCGGTCCCTTCGGTATTGATATCAATATCGACCCGGTCTCCGACCGCAACAGGATTGGTGGTACGGATATCTTTCAGGCGGAAATTTCCTTTGATCTTACTTTCTATATCGCGACCATCATCGGTACGTACGGTATACCAGCTACCCGTATTCTTAATAACCAATCCCCTCATGTTAATTGAAAGTTGAAAGTTGAAAATTGAAAGTTGAAAGATAAGGAGGAAAGGAAGGATCTATTCCGCCACTTTCAACTCTCAACTCGTTATACCGTCATTATTTCTTTTTCTTTTGCAGCGTAGAGTTCATCTACTTTCTTGATATACTTGTCATGGACCTTCTGAACTTCTGCTTCTGCATCTTTCTCGACATCCTCAGGAGTTCCGTCAGTCTTAATGCTCTTCTTCAATTGCTCAATTGCATCACGGCGAGCGTTACGAATACTGATTTTAGCAGTTTCCGCTTCCTGCTTAGATTGTTTAGCCAACAGACGACGCCGTTCTTCCGTCAGAGGAGGAATACCCAAACGAATCACTTCACCATTGTTTTCAGGAGTGATACCGACTTCGGAATCCATGATCCCTTTTTCAATATCCTTGATAATCTTCTTCTCCCAAGGAGTAATCATGATCGTTCTCGCATCCGGAACAGTTACGGTAGCCACATTTGTCAAAGGAACAGGAGCACCGTAATACATTACTCTCACGCAATCCAAGATTTTCGGATTCGCCTTACCGGCACGAATATGAGACAACTGTTCATCCAAATATTCGATCGCAAAGGTCATCTTCTCTTCTGCCGCCTTTACATACTGTTTTATATCTGCCATAAGTGATTGTATATTTTTGTTTTCTTTGTTTGTTAGGCAAACAAAAATAGTAAAGTTTTTCTTTTTGGCAAACTGTTTATGGAAATATGTTATTCCCGAACCGCTGGGACTACTTCAGCTTTGTAAAAAGGAAAAGCAGGTAAAACACTCCGACTGCCAAAACCAGCAAGGCGCCTGTCTGCGAATGAAGAGCATCAGAAGCAAAGCCCATCAAGAGCGGAAAAACCGTTCCACCGAAAAGTCCCATAATCATCAAGCCGGATACTTCGTTCTGCCGTTGGGGCATCGACAATAAAGCCTGAGAGAAAAGGATGGAGAAGACGTTCGAATTGCCATATCCGACCAAAGCGATGCTGACATATAGCAGAGCCTTGCTGTCGAACAAAAGGAAACCTGCCATCGAAGCTACCATCAACACGACACTGACAACAAAAAATTTCTTCGGTGTCCAATGGGCCAGGATCAACGAACCAGTCAGGCAACCGACCGTACGGAAGATAAAATAGAGGCTCGTTGCAAACGCTGCCGCATGTATGTCCATCCCCAACCGTTCCATTAGGATCTTCGGGGCGGTAGTATTCGTGCCGACATCTATGCCGACATGACACATGATACCGACAAACATCAACAGGATAAACGGGTTACCCAATAAGGCAATGCATTCGGCAAATGTGGAAGGTTTGCCTTCAGGTGCCTCTTCCTTGATAGAAGTCGCCCCCAACAGTAAAATCGCCACAATTGCTATCACCATATAGATCGGAAACAGTACACGCCAGCCCAATCCCAGCGAAGGGATCGCCGCCGTCGCTCCCCACATGGCGATATAGGGCGCCAGAAAAGAAGCGATCGCCTTGACAAACTGCCCGAAAGTCAAACTACTCGCCAACTTATCTTCAGTAATAATATTAGAGAGAAGCGGGTTCAGAGAGGTCTGCATCAAAGCATTCCCAATCCCTAATAAAGAAAAAGAGACCAACATCACCATATAGCCATCGCCGAAACATGGGATCAGCAACGACACGAAGGTAACAACCAGGCTCAGCATGACCGTCTTTTTCCGTCCGATCTTATTCATCAACATTCCCGTCGGGACGGAAAAGATCAGAAACCAGAAGAACACTAAAGAAGGAAAGATATTCGCTTCGGAATCCGTCAATCCTAAATCCAACTTCACATAGTTGGAGGCAATTCCTACCAAATCCACAAATCCCATCGTGAAGAAAACTAACATCACTGGGATCAGCCTTATATACAAGCGTTTCTCTTTCATAATCAGTCTTTATTAGGATAAGCAGGCCATGCACCCTCTTTCGTACAAACAAAAGCTGCTGTCCCGACAGCTGTTTGATGGGCTTCGCGCAAGGATTTACCGGCTAATATAGAATAAACGAATGCTCCAGAGAAAGAATCTCCCGCCCCGACCGTATCAGCCACCTCGACTTTGGGAGTAAGAATCGTCGACTTGTCGGCAGCCGTATAGACAGAGCTGTAGCGACTGCCGGCAGTCAAAATCATATAGCGCAGGCTGTAACGCTCGACCAATTGGCGGCAAGCCGTATCTTCATCCTCCGAAAGGGAGAACATTTCACGTATCAGGTCGAGTTCCTCGTCATTGATCTTAAATACATTCGCCTCTTCCAGCAGACTGGCGATCAACTCCTTCGAGTAGTAAGACTGACGGATATTGATATCGAAAAACCGAAGCGCCTCTTTACAGGCATAGGAAAGTAACGCATGAATCGTCGCACACGATTCGGGCGAACGCTGCGCCAACGTACCGAAGCAGATGGCATCCGCTTCTTTCACCAGGTCGATGGCTTCCTGAGTCAAAGGTATATGATCCCAGGCAACACCTTCTATAATCGTATAGGTCGGGATACCGTCTTTCAACTCCACCATCACGCTTCCGGTAGGATATTCGACTGTCCCCAGCAAATGGCAGATACTGTTCTTATCCAACTCCTGGACGATCTCCGTCCCAAACACGTCATTCCCGACCGCGCTAATCGCATATCCTTCGGCCCCCAATTGGGTAGCATGGTATACAAAATTGATCGGAGCGCCTCCGGCACGCTTCCCCGTTGGCAACACATCCCAAAGGAGTTCGCCTATACCGACAACAACAGGTTTACTATCTTTCATTAATTTACTTATTTTATATTTTCTAAATTACTCCCAGATGGATCGAAACGTGTATACTTCCATTTCTTTTACTTCGATATTATTTCCAAAAAAATGGAATCCTTCCCTGTTTTTCAAGTCCGGCCGACGCTCCATCGAATAAGAATAAGCCCCATCATCAATATAAACTTCAATAGAAGTTTTATCCAAGATAATATCGGCTGTGATTTCCATGCTTGTCATGTCCTCGGGCGAATAAAACACACCATTGATCCGGTTATAATTCATATCGTAATCCAGTAATGACTGCCCGAACAGGTTCAGGCCAGCATTCGTGGCATGAGACAATTTGAGGGTTGTACGGATACGCAATGTACTTGCATCCTTATACTGCCGAAGCAGTTCATCTGCTTTATCTGCCGTCAGCGCTCTCCACTTTCCGGCTGAGGTCTGCAAGCGGTCAAGTTCTTCGATCGGTTTACTAAACAGGCGAATGCCGTCTTTCGTCGTTCTCAAAGACAACTCCGTCGGGAATAACATCATCCCGTTAAAAGGCATTCCCGGATGAGAGATACGCCCCCAACCGATCTGAATACGACGGCCATCCGACTCAGGTATATTCGTAAACGTCTGGGCAGCATAGATAGAACCGGTCGAATAGTAATATTTGCCGGATTCAGGTGTAAATTTCTTTCCGTCAAACACACCCAACATATAAGTCCCGGAAGCACCGTACATCACCCATTTGGCATTGTCCTTGTTCCCATCGACAGGGAGTTCGAATAATTCAGGACACTCCCAAAAACCGGTAATATGGCTTTCGAACGTCCAGTCTTTCAAGTTGTCGGAGTTGTATATGGAATGTCCGTCGCGCTCATTCAGCACCATGACCCATTTACCTGATGGTTTATGCCAAAAGACTTTCGGATCGCGAGTATCCTTACTGTTCCATTTGGCCTTAGAATCGATCACCGGATTGCCCTCATATTTTGTCCAAGTGCGTCCTTTATCCAGGCTATAGGCTATACATTGCACCTGCTTTTCCGGGTTGTCAGCTGTATAAATAGCCACCATTGCCGGAATACCATTCTTTCCGAAGCCGGAAGTATTGTCATAGTCGATCACTGCCGAACCGGAAAACACCGTACCATGTTCGTCGGGATACAGGGCGATCGGTAGCTCTTCCCAATGTATCAAATCATTGCTTACTGCATGCCCCCAATGCATATTCCCCCAATCGCGTTCATACGGATTATGTTGGTAGAACAAGTGATATTCACCGTCATAATACAGCAATCCATTAGGATCGTTGTTCCATCCTCTACGTTGAGTATAGTGGATTTGCGGACGGTTGGTTTCTTTATACAAGCTATCTTGTCCGGCTATTTCATCCGCTTGATAAATCTTGTTTATACCTGTTTTATTCCCAGTATAAGATATTTTTATCTCTTTGTTCTTCAAGGCAGACATATCACAAAACACCCAATAGTCAGGTTTTCCTGAGGCCAAACGAATCTCGAACGCCCGCTCTTGCCGCCCTCCCACATCAAATGTCATCAGAGCCCGGTCTACCTGATGCGAAACCGGCAGATTGAGGTATCTCTTCGTTATTTTCATTGTCAGGTCTTGCGCGCTCAAGGTAAAGACACAACCCACCAAGGCACTCGCAAGCACCCATATACGTTTGTTATCCATTTCAGCATTAATTATGCACCAGCGTTCCGATATTTTCACCACTCATCACCTTTTTCAGGTTACCATTGGTATCCATGTCGAAGACAATGATCGGAAGATTGTTTTCCTTACACATCGTGGTGGCTGTCAGATCCATCACCTTGAGGCCGCGCGTATAGATTTCGTCGTAGGTGATGTCCGAGAACTTGGTAGCAGCCGGATCCTTTTCCGGATCGGCAGTATAGATACCATCTACACGGGTTCCTTTCAGCATCACATCCGCTTCGATCTCGATACCACGCAGAGAAGAACCTGTGTCAGTCGTAAAAAACGGGTTGCCAGTACCGCCCGACATAATTACAACATGACCCTGTTCAAGCAATTCGATCGCACGCCATTTGTTATAAAACTCGCCGATCGGTTCCATACGGATAGCAGTCAGCACTTTGGCTTTCACGCCCTGAGCGACGAGGGCAGAACTCAAGGCTAGACTGTTGATGACCGTTGCCAGCATCCCCATCTGGTCGCCTTTCACACGGTCGAAGCCTTTGGAAGCCCCGCTCAGGCCGCGGAAGATATTGCCGCCACCAATCACAATTCCGATCTGGACACCCATTTCGGCTATTTCCTTGATCTGCGTCGCATATTCGTTCAGACGAACTTCGTCTATACCATATTGTTTACCTCCCATAAGCGATTCTCCGCTTAATTTCAACAGGATACGTTTGTACTGAGCCATATTGTCTTGATTTATTTGATTGTTATACCTACAAAAATACAGTATTTCAATGACCCAGCAATAGCAGTCCTTTATTTTAGTAAAACATTTTAACGAGACTGTACACCCACTGTAACAATTTTGTAACATCTCCCTTCTACCTTTGTCTGTAGAAAAGAGAAACACACACTTATATTACTTATTTTGAAGACGCGAAGAAATCACCAAGACCTTATTCCTAACTTTTATACGGCAATCCTCTTTCAGCGGAAAGAAACGGGTTGCCGTATATTTTTTACCTAAACAATCCCGCAATACCTATAAATACTTTAAAAACCGAAACAATACGGATTTACCTCTTGTTTTGAATAAACAAAACTAAAGTAGTAATCATTTAAAAACGTAATGGTATGAAAGATTTATTAATCGGTATGGTAGTCGGAGTTGTCACAGGTTATGTACTCCGCAAAATGGAAGATGATGGTAAATTCCGTTGCCTCCACGCAAACCTCCACCACCTCGCTTCAAAGGCAAAAGAAGAAGCGATGAACCTGAAAGACGCAGGCTTGGACAAAGTAGAATATGTTGCCGACCGCGTTCATCAGGTTGCAGAGCAGGAAAAGAGCAAAAAATAAAACAGTATTCATGGGACGCAGACAACGCAGACGAGCGCAGATATTATTAATTATCAGCAAAATAAATCTGCGTCCGTCTGTGTATTCTGCATCATCTGCGTCCAGTGATATCAAATTGACACACCCTCTTCGAATTATCGTAACAGACGTGTTTTACTAACACGCCTCTCCATTTTTACCAGAGTTTATCCTTTAAATATTTTCCCGTATAAGATGCCTCGCACATGGCCACCTCCTCCGGCGTTCCGGTGCAAACCAGATTTCCTCCGGCATTTCCTCCTTCGGGGCCGAGATCAACCAGATAGTCGGCACATTTGATCACATCCATGTTATGTTCGATAATGACAACCGTATGACCTTTATCGATCAGGGCATTGAAAGCCTTCAGCAACGTCTTGATATCATGAAAATGCAGACCGGTCGTCGGCTCGTCAAAGACGAAAAGCGTCGGTTCCTGTTTCTCCTGCCCCAGATAGTAAGCAAGTTTCACACGCTGGTTTTCACCACCGGACAAAGTGGATGAAGTCTGTCCGAGTTTGATATACCCCAACCCGACATCCTGGAGGGGTTTCAGCTTTTTGACGATCTTCTTTTCCTGTGATCCCGGATATTGTCCAAAGAACTCAATCGCCTGGTTCACGGTCATTTCCAGCATATCATAGATACTCGCACCGTGATATTCGACATCGAGTACATCCTGTTTGAAGCGCTTGCCATGGCAGGTTTCGCATTCGAGGGTGATATCGGCCATGAACTGCATCTCGACCGTGATCTTTCCTTCTCCTTTACATTCTTCACATCGTCCGCCTTCCTTATTAAAGGAGAAATAGGCAGCCGAATAGCCCATCTGCTTAGCCAAAGGCTGCTCACCGTAAAGTTTACGGATCTCATCGTAGGCCCCGATATAGGTCACCGGATTGGAACGGGAACTCTTGCCGATGGAGTTCTGGTCGACGAACTCGATATTTTTGATCATGTGCATATCGCCTTCCAAGCCGGAACAGTCAACCATCAAGCGGGCAGCCTCGTCTAAATAATGCTTGACACCTTCGTAAAAAATATCACGCACGAGCGAACTTTTACCCGAACCGCTGACGCCTGTTACGACTGTCATCACATTCAGGGGGAACTTCACATCGATCCCTTTCAAATTGTTTTTACGGGCGCCTTTCACCTCGATATAATTATTCCAAGGACGACGATAAAGAGGCACTTCTATCTGGTCTTCTCCTGTCAAATACCGGACGGTATAGCTGTTGCTACTGGTTTTCAAATCGTCCACATCACCCTGATAGACCACCTCTCCACCCAAGCGACCGGCTTTCGGACCAATATCGATAATGTAATCGGCCGCACGGATAATTTCTTCGTCATGTTCTACCACGACAACCGTATTGCCTAATGCCTGCAATTGCCGGAGCACCTTGATCAGCAAATCGGTGTCGCGCGAATGAAGTCCGATACTCGGCTCGTCCAATATATAAAGAGACCCGACCAAGCTACTCCCCAAAGAGGTCGCCAAATTGATACGCTGGCTTTCTCCTCCGGAAAGAGAGGCAGACAGGCGGTCAAGCGTCAGATAGCCCAACCCCACATCCAACAGGAATTGCAAGCGGTTAGTGATCTCCGTCAGCAAACGTTTGGCAATGGATGCCTCGTTCTCGTCAAGTCGAAGATTATCGAAAAAGGCTTTTGCTTCCGTGATCGGAAGGGTAACCAGTTCCGCAATATCCTTTCCCCCTACCTTTACATACAGGGCTTCAGGACGCAGGCGGGACCCTTTACAGGTCGGGCAAACGGTCTTTCCGCGATAACGTGCCAACATCACACGATACTGTATCTTATACAGGTTCTCTTCCACAAACTTAAAAAAGTCATCGATGCCATGCAGCCCGCGGGCACCGTGCCAAAGCAGGTCTTTCTCCTTTTGTGTCAGATCGTAATAGGGACGGTGGATCGGGAAGTTGTATTTCTCGCTCTTCACAATAAACTCTTTCAGCCACTCCCCCATCACATCGCCTTTCCAGCAAACTACCGCTCCCTGGAAAACAGACAAGCTTTTATCCGGCACGACCAGATTTTCATCGATACCGAGCACCTTCCCGAAACCTTCACAAGTCGGGCAGGCGCCTAACGGGTTATTAAAACTGAACATCATATCGGTCGGTTCCTCGAACACCATACCATCGGCCTCGAATTTCTTGGAATATTCTTTTACAACCGTTCCTTCGGATGTGTAGATACGGATGATACAGGTATCGTGCCCTTCAAAAAATGCCGTTTCGGCAGAATCAGCAAGACGGCTTTTCAATGTCTTGTCATCCGATACGACCAGACGGTCTATCAACAGTTCGATCACCGGGGAGGAAAGCAATGTGTCATCCGCCAATACTTCACCGATACGGTAAACGGTCTCGCCAATGGACAAACGGGTATAACCTTCTTTTTGCAAGATTTCCAACTGCTCCTTGATGCCACGTCCATCCGGCAGGACGACAGGAGCATATACGGCAAAGCGTGTTCCGGCAGGGTAACCTAAAACTTTTTTCACAATATCGCTTACCTGGTGTTTCTTCACTTCTATCCCAGACACGGGAGAGATAGTTTTCCCGATACGGGCATATAGGAGCCGAAGGTATTCGTATATCTCCGTAGAAGTTCCCACCGTCGAGCGCGGGTTGCGGGTGTTCACCTTCTGTTCGATAGCGATGGCAGGGGGAATGCCTTTGATATAGTCGCACTCCGGCTTACTCATACGCCCCAAGAACTGGCGTGCATAGGCCGAAAGGCTCTCCACATAGCGACGCTGCCCCTCCGCATACAACGTATCGAATGCCAATGATGATTTTCCACTACCGGAAAGGCCGGTTATAACGACCAGTTTATCTCTGGGAATCTCGACATCGATATTTTTCAGGTTATTGATTCGAGCTCCCTTGATGAATATAGAATTGTTTTCGGACATAATGATGATTTATCAGCCTGACATATAGACACGGATTACACAGATGTGTAATCCGTACCCAATATAAACATCGCAAAGGTAAAAAAGGATTGCCGTTTTGCCAAGTAAACGTTTGACATTCACATTCGGAAACAATCAATTTACACATTCTATATAAACGGGGCCGATCAGGCCGGATTTCTGCAACGTATCGGCAGGCTTCCAGCTATTGCAGGGTGTCCAGGTTTTTCGTTCGGACTCCGGCAAACCGCTATCACCGATCAAACGGTTCATCCAAGTGGTAACGACCTCTACCTCGACTTTATTCTTCCCTTTCCGAACCAAATCCGAAACATTTACCCGGTAGGGAGCCGTCCAGACACCACCGGCATACCGACCGTTGATCTTCACTTTTGCCATTACACCGACATCGTTCAGATTCAGATACAATTCGCCCTCCGGCTTCTTTTTCAATTTAAATTCCGTCTCGTACCAAATCGTACCGGAATAATAGCGGATATCGGGATTCTCGTTCTTGCTGATATCTTCCAGGTGGACAAAAGTCTGGCTTGCCGGACCTCTTCTCTTTTCCTCAAAGGATACTTTCCAGAGAGCATCCAGGCGAACAAGCGTCTGCGGAACCGGATAGTTCAGTTCCAAACCTGTTCCCTCAGCCTTTACGGCCGGCCGGCGGAACACGACAAAAGCACTCTCATAAGGATGCAACTTCAAAGGAACAACTGTCCCCGTAGCTGTCTCTTCATAAGCAGGAAGCGTACGAATACGGCCGGTTACCGCATCCCATAACTCCGGTTGCCTTGAACGGATACGGAATTCAGGACTGATCTCAACCGTCTCGTCTTTCTGATTGGAGATAAAATAGATCTCAGCATCTCCAGCAGAACGGCGTCCGTAGAGAACCGGAGCATCCGCCGGCAATCCGCAGTCCGGTACACAACCGATATGCTTCAAGGCCTCTTCCATCGTCATACCCAACAACAACTCTCCTTTTCCTCTTTTAGCTGCCTTCACGCTCCGCCCGTCCAGACCGCCCCATAATTCGTCGGCCAATTTCTTAACCTGCCTGTCAGCCATCGGAAAAGATTCGCCACTCGGCGAACGTTTCGGAGCAGGCCCCAAGACAACCGCCCCATCTTCGATCAGTTTCCCGATCTTGGTAAGCAGTTCGGGACGCATGGTCTCTAGCTTCGGAAGTACCAGTATTCGGTATTGCGTACCATGAGGCAGCGTCAGCAAACCGTCTTTGACAAAGAGGTCGCGCTCGATCACCTCGGCATTGATATAATCGAACTGGTAGCCTTTCGGCAGTTCCGGTTCTACAATACCGGTCATCTTGGGAGCATCTTCGCCGATGAAATAAGCGACATCGGCAATATTCAAACCTTGTTGCAACATATAGTTGACACGTTTCAGATAGGATGTAAACAAATCCATCTGCGGATACCAAGTGTTCAACCGGTTGAATTCGCTGCTGAACCAGGCGTTCATCCCCGGTTCCCGTTCTTCCGATGGCTGCGAGATATAGACATGCAACAACGTATTATTGATTCCTTCCGTAAAGAAACGGTCGCCACGCTGTTTCATCATGGCAGGATAACAACTGAAAGGCGTCCCTCCGCTGGTGAACGATTCGGCCGAAATCTTCTGCTTTCCATAGATATGTCCACAGGAAGAGGCGGCACGGTTCTCGATATTCCCCAAATCGCCAAAACTCCAGAACTCTCCTCCTATCTCGTCCGATTGTCCGCCATATTGCAGGAACTCACCGGGGAACCCCCAGTGCCCGTAGTTTTCCAACCAGGTTGTCAAGCCATATTTATGGCACACCTCCCGTAAGCCGCCGACATAATCGTATGCAACCTTATCCGCGATCAGACGGCGCAGATCCCAAAGGAAACGGTCGGAACGATCCTCGCTCCCGACCACATATCCTTCATAAGCGGGAAGGAACGGTAACGGGTCATAGCCGTAACGCGCCTGGAATTCCGACAAGAAATCGTCGGTAAAGTTTTGTCCGCCCGTTTCGTAACTATCTTGTACGACTACTTTCCAGCAAGCACGGTCTTCAGCCGGAATACGACGGTAGATTTCACCCATGAAAGCCTCGAAATGCGCTTCTACATGCTTGCGGCTCATCTTATCTATCTCCAGTCCGGTCGCTTCGGGATCGGCCGGGCTGTTCGTCACACCCGTCGGGAGCATACCGGTACGCAGGATCGTCCATTCTCCCGCCGGAGCTTTCCAGACAAGGCGGTCTCCTTGCAAGAAAGCAGAAATATCCAATACTTTCCCCGGATCGATAACCAGAGAGGGATCACCCACTTCCGGTTGTACCGGCCACTGGTATTCATGCCAATAAGGAAGCGGAGTCTGAAACATCTTGGCTAATGTCTTTTCGGGATAACGTTCCACAATAGGAAGAGATGAGAATTCCACCTCTCCCAATCCCGTACCGGAAGCCGTGTTTGCCAGTTCCAATCGGAACTCGCTTGCCGTCGTCTCCGGGACAGAGATAACAACCGGAGCATACGGACCGAAGCCGACATTCAAATTCGCATTGAAACGGTCGATCTTAAATTCGGACAGCATCCGATAGCCCCCGTTCTCTTTTACTAATAAACGGGCATTGGTTTGAATCGGCTGACGGGCAGGGAAGATTTGCAAACTGCGTAAAGTAAACGGTTGGTCCGTCCTGAAATCGATCGCCACCGGCTTTTCGCTTTTTTCCGTAAAAAGCATAACCGTTTCCTTATTCCCATCAACCAAATGGTTCAGATTTTGCAAAGACATAGCAGATGTCACTTTGGTATTTGCTGCCGACAACCGGGTTGTTTTCTTCCCGATAGATGGAAAAGCGATCACCTTTACATCCTGAAAGTCCTTATCCGGCTTCGTCAAAACCACCTCTACCTGTTTTCCACCGCTGACCTCCGCCTTTACCGATGCTAAATAACGCATCGCCTGCTCCGGTTTCACCCACGGACCGCCCGACTGGCTCCATCCGGGTGAATTAAAGATGCCGATCTCTATCCCCAATTCCGTTGCTGTTTTAAGGGCTGCGTGCAGTATTTTCCACCATTCCTCACTATAGAACGGCACGGTCTTATAAGGCGTCTGGATTCCTTCCAGTCCGATATTCCCGATAAAAGCCCGGTTGATCCCGGCTTCTTTCATCGAATAGAGGTCCTTCTTCACGCCCTCTTCCGAGATATTCCCAGAAATCCAATACCAATAAACGGAAGTCTGTACTTGCTCCGCCGGATTCACGAAGCCGAATTCAAGCACGTTTTTATCTTGCCCACTCCCCATAAAAGGAGCCAATAGCGAAAGGCAAAATAATGTTTTAAGCAGAGGTTTTCTCATGGTCTGTTCTTTTTAAGATTCCAGCGGTAAAAGTAGCAAGATTATCTTTCACCTCTGGTTTCTATATTGATTTATATCTTTTCAAAAATGCTTTCTCAAACAAGTTTTTATCCAGCATTATTTCCAAAACCATTGTTTATAACATAAAAAAGATAGAGGCTTTTAAACTTTTCGTATCTTTGTGTCGGCTTGTACAAGGTGTATAGGACAACAAACAAAAGAATCTCAAACTCAAAGACTTCATGATGGCAAAATACCTTCGTCTGTTACTGATCTTGCTGCTTGGAGCAGTAACGTCATGTAAGACGACACAACAAAAACCGCAGCAACCGACTGGAAAAGAAGCGAAACGAGAATTTCGCGGGGCTTGGATACAGACAGCTTTCCAGGGAGAATATAAGGATATGACACCCGCACAAATGCGGAAAGACTTTATCCGTAAGCTCAACTATCTGCAAAAATGCGGGATCAACGCTATCATCTTCCAGGTACGCCCGGAAGCCGACGCTTTCTATAAATCGGATATCGAACCCTGGAGCCGTTTCTATACCGGCAGGCAGGGACTCGCCCCGGACGGAGACTTCGACGTGATGGCCTTCCTGATCGAAGAATGCCACAAACGGAATATGGAATTCCACGCCTGGCTGAATCCTTACCGGGCAAGCACAGCCGGAAATACCCGTTTTGCAGATTCACATATATATAATAAGCATCCGGAATGGTTCGTGACCTACAACAAGCAAATCCTGTTTGACCCGGGATTACCGGAAAGCAGGCAGTTCATCTGCCGAGTGGTACGGGATATCGTCAGCCGTTACGATATAGACGCGATCCATATGGATGACTATTTCTATCCCTATCCGGTAGCGGGCATGCCTTTCCCGGACGACAAAAGTTTTCAAAAATACGGCTTGAACAAAGGATATAAAGCATCACAACGTGCAGAATGGCGAAGGGAAAATGTGAACAAGCTGATTCGTGAGATCAAGCGTACCATCCTATTATCCAAACCGTGGGTAAGATTCGGCATCAGCCCGTTCGGCATCTACCGCAACAAAAAAAGCACACCCGACGGTTCAGGCAGCAACACCAACGGATTGCAAAACTACGATGACCTGTATGCAGATGTGACACGCTGGGTAAAAGAGGGTTGGATAGACTATAACATTCCACAGATATATTGGGAGATCGGACATCCGGCAGCCGACTATATCACGTTGATCCAATGGTGGAACAAAAACGCGACGCGGGAAGGCACGCATCTGTATATCGGCCAAGACGTAGCACGCACCATGAAAGCGGACCAGCTCACCCGCAAAATGCTTTACGAACGTTCGCTCTCGAAAGTAAAAGGCAACTGCTTCTGGCCTGCAAACGAAATACTCTGGAACAACAAGGGTGTGGCCGACAGCCTGAAACGGAACTACCACCGCTATCCGGCCTTGATCCCGGCCTACACCCATCTGCACAACCGGGCTCCGCAAGAGGTCAAGAAACTGAAAGCCGAATGGACTGCCCAGGGCTATATGTTGCACTGGCAGGCGGAACAGAGCAAGACCAATCCCGAATTGGCAAGCTATTTCGTCATTTACCGCTTCGAAAACAAGGAACCGGTCAATCTGGATGATCCTTCTAAGATCGTAGCGGTCACACGCGAGACGAACTATCTGCTGCCCTACGACGGCGGAAAGCGCAAATACCGTTATGTAGTCACAGCCGTAGATCGTTTCCATAATGAAAATCAAGGTAAAAGCAAAAAGGTAAAACTTTAAATTCAGCCACGGATGTCAGATTTTATCTGTCAGAAATATACAGACTGTTCTTCTTGCTCCCACTATCAGAAGCAGATATTCAAATACCGTTCTTTCCCGAAAGGAATGATGATCCCGAAAGAACGGTGTTCACAAAATACGATCTATTTTCTGATATCCGGCTCCGTTCGGGTAACCAGCGATGAACATCCGGGCACAGTATTTCACGACGGGCAGTTCATCATGCAGCCGATCGGTTCACGTGTAGAGTTCCACATCCTGGAATCCACGGAATGCATCCTTTACCTGTTCGAGACTCCGCAAAACATTTGTACCGACCGTTTCAACAAAGGACTGGAACTGGCGAAAGAGTCTCCCATGCTCCCTGTCGTCATGGATATGTGTTTCCCTTTGCGCCTTTTTATCAACGGGCTCAAAATGTACCTCAACAACGAACTCCTGTGTGCGGAATTCCTGAAAGCCAAGCAGACGGAGTTGTCTTTCCTGCTCAACTGCTATTATACCTTGAAAGAGATCGCCAATTTCTATGCACCTATATATAGGTATAGCCAAACATTCCGCTACTTTGTCATGCAAAATTACCTGAAAGCGAAAGATGTCGAGTCTTTTGCGCAATTAGGAGGATATAGCACTACCACCTTCCGGCGTTTATTCAAAGAGACGTTCGGAGAGCCGGCTTACCAATGGATGACCAAAAAGAAATGCCTGGATATACAAAACGACCTGATAACCACGAATGCAAGCATATCCGAGATCTGCTATAAGTACGGTTTCGAATCCTTGTCTAACTTTTCCCATTTCTGCCGGGCCAACTTCGGCAAATCTCCACGCGCCATCCGCAACGAAAGAGACGAAAACGTGTAGAAATCAATCTATTTCATATATTCCAACCTTTTGATTAAAAAAGCAATTCATCCGAAATCTCCCACCCTCGCGGAACAACTAATCCGGAACATACCCTAAACTAACTCGGATGTCATAGTAAACTAATTCAAGACATACAGTATATTATTTATATGTAGTACTACTTATCGCAAATAGGTAGTACTACTTATTGTCTATAGGTAGTACTACGTATAGACGATATGTAGTGACTACCAACAGATACTTTACTATATGTTATGAATTAGTTCTTGGGGTGTTTTGATTTAGTTGATGGTATGAAACGGATTAATTTACCAGTCATCCCAGGCCGATTTCTCAGAGTACCGTATATCGGAACCGACACCATACTGACACCACACCGACACCTATTTAATACGCTGTTTATCACACATATAAAAGCACTTAGTGTCAGATGCCAGTCTTTTTCAAATTTTTCTATCCCACATTATAGATTTGCTAGCATAACCATTCGTATCTACCGGGTGCAGATACACCAGCCGTCAAAAGATCAGATTATCCGTCAAAATATTTATATAGACCTTCTTCGTAACGCCATCATAATTTTTCAGTTCGCCTACCAACACAAGTTCTGCCCCCTTCATCCAAGACTCGAAAGGAACCGTCTTCCGATAGGTAATCTCTCGAAGCAAGGTCGGTTGATTTTTCACAACCAGATAAGCCCCGTCATCAGCCACGGCTTTTCCTCTAAAGGCAAGGGTTCGTTCGTACACCTTCTGCTTATTAGTTCCGTTCACAACAATCGGTTGAAGTCTCAGCGAGTCACGGCCTTCGCGAAGCATCGGTGCTATCGCCAAGCTTTCGTAACGGCCTACGGACAATCCGGACAAGTCGATTTGCAAGTCCAACATCAAGTTATCTCCCTGCAGCCCGATACTATTTTCTCTAACATACACCATTCCCCGGTAATCGGACAGAAGTTCCTGAGCAGGACAGGACAAGGCGGTAAAAAAGAAAAACAGGATATATGGAATTGTTCTCATAAAATTCTTATTTAATAATATACATAATACTAATCCCCAACTTGGTAGGTCCGAAATAGTCATTGCGGTAACTGCCTGCCACTTCCCGGCCCGCCGGGAAAGGTGCTTTGTCGTACTCGAAACGAACATATCCGATTCCGGCAGCAAACTCGATATTCCAATGGGGGGAAAGATACAACTGGTAGCCATACGAAATACCGCCTCCATAGGCATTGCCATCATAAGCATAATCGGACTTCATCACATTCAGAAGTGTCTTGCCTGCCACTTCATAATCGGCATATAGGACATGAACACCCAAAAAATGTCCGTTAAACCGTTCGTGCAGCCAATAGCGCAACTCCGATTGTACGAGCCAGTGCTTAATGGATTTATCGTCCGAAAAGGTCCAGGGATTGTAATTGCCGGAAATATCCAGCGAAAGATGTTTATTGCATGCAACTTCAACTCCCAAGTTGAGAGTCGTGGTTGCATCATACAACGTATTCGTTTTGACGGCAACCACCTGCGACCGGGCACAGAAAGCACAACACAGACAGATAAGGACGAGACAGGTTCTATTCATCGATATTTATTGATTTACAATATGAATTTAAAAACAAAGATATGTAAAATCTATATATTTATAAACAGAATCGATACTGAATACACATTCGGACAGATTTATTGCATATATTTGTAGAATAAACTATTTAGTATTGGGGGTATATGAAATTTAAACTTATCACTCTGTTTATCATCCTTTGCCTAGGATTCACAAGCTGCTCCGAGAACGAGACTCCGGAACCCCGGACAACCCGCACCATATTAGTCTATATGATGGCCAATAACAGCCTCAACAGCTTCGCCTCGAAAAACATAGAAAGCATGATAGAAGGAGCGACCAGCAAAAACCTCAACGGAGGAAACCTGATCGTTTATTATGCTCCCGCCGGTTCGCCCCCGGAACTTCTCCGGATAAAAGAAGAAAACGGCGTTGTCAAGAAATTCCATCTGAAGGACTATGAAAAGCAGAATTCGGCTGATCCGGACGTGATGCGGAGCGTGATCGGCGAAGTGGTTTCACAATATCCGGCAGACAGTTACGGGTTGGTGTTATGGAGCCATGGGACAGCCTGGCTTCCTTCCGACTACCAGAATAAGCTGAAAGCGTTCGGACAGGACGGCAACAACTGGATGGAGATCGACGACCTGGCAAAGGGACTGCCAGATGATCTATTTGATTTTATCCTGTTCGATGCCTGCTACATGGCAAGCGTCGAATGCACTTATGAGCTTAGAAACAAAGCTGAATATATCTTAGCTTCTCCCACCGAAACAATGGCGGACGGATGGCCTTATGAAGAGATGATGCCGCAACTGTTCGCTACTGACCTGCAACTGGAAAAGGTCGGTGAAACATTCTACAACCATTACCTGAACAATACCTATCCGTATGCGACCGTATCGCTCACGAAAACAAGCGAACTGGATAATCTGAAAAGCGTAGCACATGATATCTTGGCAGATAAGACCGAAAGCGATATTTACAACCTCGATCTAAAGAAAATGCAAAGACTGGAATATTTATACCGTAGCCCAGGAATGCTTTATGACTTCAATGATTATATCAAGCAGTTGGCGACAGCCGAACAATACGATCGTTTCATCAGTTGCCTGGATAAAGCAGTCGTCTACAAGGCCCATACGCCCAAATCCTACTACGCCGCCATAGGAAATGCGTTGCCGATCAAAAGCTATTGCGGCCTGACCATTTTCGTTCCGCAAGAATCTCTACCCAAAATGCTCGAATGGTATAAACAAAGAGTCGGCTGGTATAAGGCAGTTTATGAATAAATCCTCTATCACCGGATCAGGAAAGCCTTTTTAAAGCGTTTCACCGTACCTTCGGGGTGGTATATTTCAGCATAAAAGATATAGACTCCTGTTTGCAGCGGACTTCCGTTGTTGGCTACGCCACTCCATGTGATCTTACCGGAGATGCCTAACAACTCATGATTGGATATATCAGCTACACGCAGACCGGAGGTATTGAAAACGAAAGCGCGACAGCTATATCCCGGACGGTCGAGCAGGTAGGACACCGTGTAACTACCGGACTCTTCTATCCACACAGGAGGTTCTATACCCGTGGCATCGCCCGATGAAGCGTCTTTGTATTGAGAGTTCTGATAGCCAGGTGTGCCATAGCCAACTGTTTCGGAAGCGGAGGTCCAGTTTGCCGCGTCTTGCGTAGCGGCATCCGGATCGATACGCTCAAGGGCAACACCTTTTTTATTTTTGACTGAATGAGCATGCCATTTAGACGAATAGGCGACTTCATCTATTATTATTTCATCCGCTGTACGAAACAATACCAAGGTAGAAGATGTATTGGCAAGAATAGGAAGCTTGGCCAATCCGCAAAGAGCAGACGGATCGGCTATATCATAAAAAGAAGTCACACCTTCCAAGTTCTTGGTCAAGAGGAGGTAACTTTTTGCCTCCAGATTATGCAGGACGGAAGTCAATGGATAGCGAGTGCTAAGTGTTCCGTCCGATTTACGGATGGCGACAGAAAGGGCGGACAAAGACAAGGAATGCTCCGAACGATTATACAATTCGATATATTCGCTGCCTCCGACATATGGGTCAGGGAGCAACTCGTTAATGATGATTTCTCCGGGCTGGATCGGTTCTGTGACTTCCGGAATGTCGGGATCATCCGGATTATCCGGGACATCGGGTCGGTCTGGATCTACCGGCGGATCTTCCTCCTTATCGGGAGAAGAATTAACGGCGCCGGGAGTTCCACCACGTGGATCAGTAGAAAGATGCCAGCCTGAAGTGCCTCGTTCCCACGACACACCAGAGGTAGCCGCTTCATACGCCACTTCTTCTATCTTGCCTCCGGCGGCATCCCACAATTGCAAGACAGCTCCTTTGTCATTCAAAGCCGGAAACTTCTCGATAGGAATCAGCAACGTTTGGACAGGGAAGGACAACACATCCTCCTGGTCCAATAAAACTGCATATCCGCCAGCAGGCAAATCCATCTCTGGCAGGGCTTTTGCCTTCTTCCCCGTCACATTCTTGTACACCCATCCATCCAACGAGACGGTAGCAGCAGTCGTATTATGTAATTCGATATATTCCACCATTCTTCCATCTCCCGGCTTTGCCATGACTTCATTGATAACGACCGAACCTGCTGGATAGCTCTCCGGTTCATCCGGATCAGGCTTCGGTTCCGGCTTATCCGGTCCAGGTTCTTCTTCCCCTCTCAACACGACTTCGACAGCTTCATCCGGCATCGCCTTTCCCGACAAAGAGCGAAGACCGGCATAAGAGATCGTGTATGAATGGTCCAACTGCATCTCTTGATCGAAAAAAGTGCTTACGAATTGCTTCGTCCCTGCATCTACATACCTTTTGAGGTAAGCGTCTCCAATATCCGAAATACTGAAGACAGCCTTATCAATATCAACCGGCTTATCAAAAGCGAACAGCAAGTTGGAGGCCGATAGCGGCTCGACCTCAAGCAACTTTGGCGGACTTTCTGATTCTCCCGGTTCTTCTTCAGGCTTGTCCGGCTCGATCGGTGTATCCGTCACCCGATTAAGCACACACACATTATCTATGCTGAAAAGAGAACTTCGTGTCTTCGTGTAATAAAACGTAAACACCAAGTTGCCTCTCTCAACCGGCTCTTCTATCGTGTACATGGCTGAACCTTCAAGGCAGTATCCCTCCATATCGTCTGTCTTGTAATACAAACTCCACCGGAGATTGTCTTCAAGTGTCACTTTCACATGTAACAACAATGGCGACTCTTCAAAATCGGTCTGTGGCAGAATCAAATTCCCGTTTCCGTTACGCTTCAGTCCTAGTTCCTTGTTGCCAGTATTCCCGAGACGTACATAATAATAACGTTCTTGATTTTCCTGATACAAATAGATGCATAATTTGTTCTCGTCGCTCGGTTGGTTTTGCATATAAACATCGAACTCCCATTGCATATCGGGCGAATAGGCGATTTCTTTGCCTATGGAAGCAGTTCCTGACTCAGTCGGTTCGATATTCAACTGAAGCCTGCCATCGGCATTGACTGCAAACTGCCCTCTGTCTTTGCCGATCCAGTCGGCCCCCAACATCGGGCCGTCAAACGTCTCATTCACCTGTGAATTCACACAAAAAGGAAGTAATATGAAGAGATAAAGAATAAATTGTTTCATAGCATTCTAGTTTTGTTTATAATTTGCATATCTTTGCACCCCAAAGCGTTGTAATGAAGGAAACGCAAAGCTTTCTGTAAACGTTGTAAAGTTATACTATTTTTTTTATAAACAAATTAATTAGTGCTCAAAATGAAAGTAGCAATTGTTGGAGTGAGTGGAGCGGTAGGACAGGAATTCCTGCGCGTACTCGACGAGAGAAACTTCCCAATGGATGAGCTTGTGCTTTTTGGCTCATCTCGCAGTGCCGGACGTGTTTATACTTTCCGTGGTAAACAAATTACCGTCAAGGAGCTTAAGCATAACGACGACTTCAAGGGAATCGATGTTGCTTTTGTTTCGGCCGGTGGCGGTACTTCTATCGAATTCGCAGAAACCATTACGAAATATGGTACTGTGATGATCGACAATTCCAGCGCATTCCGCATGGACAACGACGTACCTTTGGTAGTTCCCGAAGTGAACCCGGAAGATGCACTGAATCGTCCGCGCGGTATCATCGCCAATCCGAACTGTACCACCATCCAGATGGTCGTTGCATTGAAGGCAATCGAAGGCCTGTCGCACATCAAGCGTGTACACGTATCGACCTACCAGGCTGCCAGCGGTGCAGGCGCAACAGCAATGGCCGAACTGGTAAAACAATATGAACAACTGCTGAAAGGCGAAGAACCGACTGTGGAAAAGTTCGCTTATCAACTGGCTTACAATGTCATCCCTCACGTAGACGTATTTACGGATAACGGCTACACGAAGGAAGAGATGAAGATGTATAACGAAACACGCAAGATCATGCACTCTGACATCGAGGTGAGCGCAACTTGTGTACGTGTTCCGGTTATGCGTGCCCACAGCGAAGCGACTTGGGTAGAGACAGAACGACCGGTCAGCGTAGAAGAAGCTCGTAAGGCGTTCGCTGAAGCCGAAGGTGTCGTCCTGCAGGACGAACCAGCGAAGAAAGACTATCCGATGCCGTTGTTCATCGCAGGAAAAGACCCAGTTTATGTGGGCCGTATCCGTAAGGATATCACGAACCCGAACGGCTTGACATTCTGGACGGTGAGCGACCAGATCAAAAAAGGGGCAGCCCTGAATGCTGTACAGATTGCAGAATATCTGTTGAAAGTAAAGAATATCGGATAAACGGTATACGATATTTGGATATAAAGAGAAGGAGATGTCAAAACTCCTTTATCAGGATCTTTTAGGCACGGATTTACACGGATAAATTTATTTTCTTTCGTGTAATCCGTGCCTAAATTATATCTTCATTTCTTTCAGTCCTTCTTCCAGCGTATGCGGGCGATAGCCCAATTCGCGTTTTGCTTTTTCGATGGACAGTCCGCTATTGCGTGGACGTGGCGTTGCCTCCTTCATCTCTTCCGTTGTGACCGGACAGATCAGTGAACGATCCAGTCCGAAATAATCGGCTACACGGTATGCCATTTCTGCAATAGAAAGATATTCCGCGCCACAGATATGATAAATACCGGAATCATCGGTATGCACAAGCCGTTCCACTCCGTCGGCAATATCCTCTACCCAAGTCGGTGTGCGGTATTGATCGGCGACGACACGGATCTCTTGCCCTGCTTCCAAGCGGTTCTTGACTAATTGAAGGACATTGCCATGCTGTCCCGGCAACGCTTTCCCATAGACGACAACCACACGGACAATAGCATAGTTGCGGCAAATACTCGCTACCGCTTGTTCTCCCTGATACTTGGTCACGCCATAGTAATTGAGCGGAGCGGGCAGGTCTTCTTCCGTATAAAGACGGTCACTTCTCCCGTCAAACACAAAGTCTGTCGACAAATGGATCAATCGGCTCCCCTGATGCTCGCAACAATACGCCAAGTTCTCTACCGCCGACACGTTAATGGCATACGCCTCCTCACGGTGCTGCTCGCAATAATCCGGGACGGAAAGAGCCGAACAATTGACAACGACATCAGGACAAATATGGTCGAACAAGGCCTCCACCGCCGGATAGTCGTTGATGTCCAACCGGACGAAAGTATGGTTCCCTTCCGGACGGATATCCGGATGAAGGGAACAGCCGAATACTTCGCAGGCCCCGTTCTCCGAAAGGTTATCCAGGATTCTTCTCCCGACAAACCCGTTAGCACCTATAACCAATATCTTTTTCATCAAAACATATAAATCAGAACACCCAACACACGGTGGTTCGTCACCGAATGCGTGTTTTCTATTTTACCATTTTCTGCATTCATATCTCCATACCAGGCAAGAGAAGGACTGTATTCCACTCCCAGCTTCCAGTGGGGCAGATTATAAGAAAGTTGGAGGTTGGTAGTAAACACCTGATCCACCTCCAATCCGACACCATAGGTCGGCCCGGCAATCGTCTTTCCCGTTCCTAAGTTCTTCAAATAGCCGACAAAAATTCCCGGTTTCCATTTCTTGCCATAGACTACATTCAGCCAAGTCATGGAATGACGGTAAGGCGTATACTCCTGTTCACCTGTATGCGGATCGACAGAGGTAACCGCATAACCACCCAACATACAGGCTTGCGTCAGATTGGAAGCCAGCAACGTCTTACCTGCAATCACCCAATCCTGAGTCATATATTTGGCATGTGCCTCAAAAGACAACGAAGTGACCCGCTCGTTCACTTTATACACCCGGTCGTCCACCGTCGTTTGCTGTCGGGGTTTCAAGGACAGCACTTCCATGCCGACGCCGGCAATCAAACCATCAACCTTATAATCAGCCGAGACGTAGACTTCCGGGATGCAGCTGTTCTTGATATATTCCTCGCTTTTTCCGTTCGGGCCGGCAGACAAATACTGCAACTGCCACAACACGGCTCCTGTCAGCTGCAATCCTTTGCCCGACGTGTACCGGTAACGGATCTGAGGGCTACGGTTAAACGGTTGGAAAGGCGCACCGGTCGAAAGGTTCAACATTTGCGGAGATACATCGCCGAACAACGGATGCCAGGTTTGTCCTACCAGTACCGCCGATTTTCCCCAATCTAAGTTGACATAAGCATGGCGAATACGCAAGACCGCCCAGTTGCTTCCGGAGCCGCGAAAATCCGCCTCTAACTTGGCTGTTGTCACGGCTTTCCCGATATTCGGTCCCGTCACGTCTACTCCCAAACGGGAATAGAGCAGATAGAAACTCCCATTTGCCGTGGCATTCAGGTCATTACCATCGGCATCCAAATTCTTGTCTTTAGGATAAAGGTGGAATAGCCCATCCACAATTTCAGCATTGGCACGTGAATTATAAAACAGGTCGCCACGCACCTGTCCATAAAATTTATAAGAAAAATTCTTTTTCTGAGCATGACCGGCCGTAACCATGTATAAGGCCGCGAAGAGTAGCAAATATCTTTTCATTTCTGTCTTTTCAAATTGATTGCAAAGGTAAGGAAGTTTGGGATTACTGCAAAACAGGAAGAGTCTTACTACACCTTAACCTTATCCGAAAAACAGGAAATATCCTGGTAAAAGCACCCCTGACACCCATACAAAAAACGGAGAGGATAACATTTTAATACATCCACACCAAGCAAGTCGTAGTTCCACTATAGGGAACCATCAGTTTTATTCAAGGATAATTCTTAGAGCTCTGAAAAACGCTTGGAAAAAGGAACTGGGAAATTCTTCGAGCCTTTAAAAGTAATACATCACAAGTCCCAATATACGATGGTTCGTGACACTATGCGTATTTACGGTCTTGCCGGAGACTTTGTCCGTATCACCATACCAAGCTGTCGTCGGCATATATTCCATACCGATTTGCCAATGGGGCAGATTGTAGGAGAAAGCGATATTGGTAGAGAAAACCTGGTCTATATCCAATCCCATACCATACACGGTGGCGGAAACTAATACGTCGGCCGTTCCCAAGTTCTTGGTATAACCGGCAAAGAAGTGCCCCTTCCATTTCGTCCCGCAAGTGAAATTAATCCAAGATGTGGAATGCCGGAAAGGCGTATATTCCTGCTCGCCGTTATCCGGATCGATGGAGCTGATACCATAACCGCCGATCAATGCCGTATGATCCAGACAGGAAGCCAACAGACTCTTGGCGGCAAAAGTAAAATGACGCCCGGTATATTTGACATGAGCCTCATAAGAAAGCGCCGTCATGCGCTCGTTCACCTTATAAGTCTTTTCATTCCAGACCGAAGACGTACGGGGCTTCAAAGAAATCAGATGCACACCGCCACCCGTCAGCCAGCCACTGGCGGAGGCATAATCGGCTCCGACATAGAATTCTGGCACGCAGCTATTCTTGATATATTCCTCGCTCATGCCGTTCGGACCGCTCGACAGGTACTGCAACTGCCAAAGGGCAGAAGCCGTCAACTTCACATCTTCTACTTTATATTGGTAACGTATTTGCGGTTCGCGGTTAAACGGCTGGAAAGGGGCGCCGGTAGAGAGGTTCAGTATGTCCGGACAGACACTCCCGAACAAAGGATGCCAGGTTTGCCCGATCAGGATTTGGCTCTTTTCCCAATCCAACGCCACATAAGCCTGCCGGATACGCAGCATCGTCGTACTGGACGAGAATCCTCCGAAGTCGACTTCGATCTTTGCAGAAGAGCGGGCCGTACCGATATCCGGTCCGGTCACATCCACGCCAAGACGCGAAGTAAAGGTGTAGAAACTGCCGTTGGGACCGGCATTCAGATCCTTACCATCCGCATCCGGACGCTTGTCCAGCGGGTACAGGTAGAAATTTCCGTCTACCGGAGCCATATTGACACGTGTATTATAGAAGAGGTCTCCACGGACAAAACCGTAGAATTTGTAAGTAAAGTTCTTCTTCTGAGCTGTCACCGGAAAGACCATGCAGATGCCGGCCAGCAGTAATATCAGCTTTTTCATTCTTATAGTTTGTTACCAGTTTAACAGAGTTGAGCCACAAAGATATATATTTTCCTGTATTTCATTTGAAGAACGAAATATTATTTGTTACTTTGCTTCCAAGTTGTAAGCCTTAAAGGCCAAATCGATTAATAATGTAAACTACATAACAACATCATGGAAAGTAAGAAGTTTTTACTGCAGGAGAAAGATATTCCTACAGCCTGGTACAACATCGTAGCAGACATGGAGAATAAACCGCTTCCTCCGCTCAACCCCAAAACAAAGGAACCGCTCAAGCCTGAAGATCTCTATCCTCTATTTGCCAAAGGATTGGTAGACCAGGAGATGAACCAGACGGATGCCTGGATCGAAATCCCGGAAGAAGTTCGCGACATGTATAAAATCTGGCGTCCGACTCCGTTGGTCCGCGCTTACGGACTTGAAAAAGCACTCGACACGCCGGCTCACATCTATTTCAAGAACGAAAGTGTCAGCCCTGTCGGATCTCATAAACTGAATTCCGCTATTCCGCAGGCCTATTTCTGCAAAAAGGAGGGCGTGACCAATGTCACGACCGAAACAGGCGCCGGACAATGGGGAGCTTCCATGGCTATGGCCGCCAAACATTTCGGATTGGAACTGGCTGTCTATATGGTAAAGGTCAGCTACAACCAGAAACCCTATCGCCGTTCTATGATGCAGACATTCGGAGCCGAGGTGATCGCCTCGCCCAGTATGAGTACACGTGCGGGCCGCGACATTATCACCAAGCACCCGAATTATCAGGGAAGCCTGGGAACGGCTATCTCCGAAGCGGTCGAGTTGGCTATGCAGACGCCCAATTGCAAATATGTATTGGGTAGCGTGCTGAACCATGTGATGCTCCACCAGACAGTTATCGGCCTGGAAGCTGAAAAACAAATGGAGATGGCGGGAGAATACCCGGACGTAGTTATCGCTTGTTTCGGTGGTGGTTCAAACTTCTCCGGTATTGCATTCCCATTCCTGCGTCATAAGCTGACACAAGGAAAAGATATCCGTATCGTGGCTGCCGAACCGGCCTCCTGCCCGAAACTGACACGTGGACAATTCCAGTACGACTTCGGTGACGAAGCCGGCTACACGCCACTGCTTCCGATGTTCACTTTAGGGCATAACTTCGCCCCGGCCAATATACACGCAGGCGGTCTGCGTTATCACGGTGCAGGTTCTATCGTCAGCCAATTAAAGAAAGACGGCCTGATGGATGCTGTAGATATCCAGCAGCTTGAAACATTCAAAGCTGCCACGTTATTCGCTCAGAGCGAAGGCATTATACCGGCACCCGAATCTTCCCACGCTATCGCTGCCGCTATTCGCGAAGCAGAACAGGCTAAAATCGAAGGCAAACCACGTACGATCCTGTTCAACCTGTCCGGTCACGGCTTGATCGACATGGCCGCTTACGACCAGTATCTGGCAGGCGACCTGACAAACTACGAAGTCACAGACGCCGATGTAGAGAAGAATCTTTCGGAAATAGAGAAGATCATTAAATAAAAACAAGATAAACTCCGATCATTTTCGTGATCTCACGAAAATGATCGGAGCAAATGAAAATGGCGCTAATAACAGGGACTCACGTCTTTTGTTATTCGCGCCATTTTCGGTTGTGTCTATGAAATATTCTAAAATAGGTATTATGAGAAAATGTCGTTATAACTTGTTGCCGGAGCAACCATATTCTGGACATTTAAGCTAAAACTTTTCTTCTTTTTATCCCACATTCCGTATGTGGTGTTGATTTCCCCTGTTTCTGCATCATATGAATAAGTCGTCAGATAATAGGGAACCCACTCATCCTTACTCTTATTCCAGCGATATGCCTTCTTTTCTGACACTTTGCCGTTTTCATTGTAAGAAAATTCATATTTAACTTCTTTATTCAAAAGCCCATTGTCATTTAAGAAAATGACTTTTGAAATAACCTTACCATTCTCTTCCTTCGTATCATACATGTACTCTCTGGGAGAGGCTGCGCTCATTGCAAGATTACACAAGAACATAACTGCAAGAACAAGAATGCTTTTACTTAAAATCGAAGTCTTCATATAATTATTACTTTAAGATTACTTTCAAATTGCGGTGCAAATATAGGCAGTTCACCAGAGTCGTCCAAACATTTACTTACATATTGTCAGTCAATATAACTTATTTAACAATATTTGATCTTTTATCCACCTACATATTAGTCAATACACTTACACATCGTAAGGAGACAGTCAATAAATCCCTTAAAGAGACTATTCATCTTCTTTAAATTCGAGTATATCTGCCGGTTGACAACCAAGCTCCTTACAAATTGCCTCAAGAGTAGAAAAGCGTATAGCTTTGGCTTTACCCGTCTTTAGAATCGAAAGATTCGCCGGAGTTATGCCGATACGATCAGCCAAATCACCCAATGCAATCTTTCGTTTTGCCATCATCACATCCAAATTTACTATTATAGCCATATCTTACTCCTTTGATTATTCGTTAATTACGACACTATCAGTTTCACTATCTCTGTTTTCCGATATTTGCCAAGCCGGGACCTTCAAACTCCGGTTCAGATAATATATACAGATTGCAGACAATATTACACTCAGAACAGCAAGCCCAGCAAAGGGCATTGTTCCTATTATTTCATACACGGAACGGACATCCGGGTAATAAATTATAAGCAAAGCCCAAATACCATTCATGATCATATTAGACAAAATGCACAACCCCAAGCTCCCGGATCGATAATAAAGATATCCCCAAAGCAGTCCGAAAAAGAAAAAAGAAATATTTTGTCCCGGATGGACAATACTAAATATCAAGGCAGAAATCAAAATAGCATATTTAGGTGCTAAATTCTTTTTTTCAAGCAACGAGCTAAGTATCGCCCCCTGATATAAAAGCTCTTCCGCAACCGGATAAACAAATAAAAGAACACAAAGCCCAAACGGATTAAGAGCCAGATCTCTCAGGATACTGAAATTATCATTCAAATCTTCATACCCCAGGAAATTGGACAAACCATCCAGTCCATTCGCAAAGAAGAAAAACAAGACATTCAGCATAATAGTCAGAATGATTACTTTCACAGAATGGAATGACCAGGTCAGTGAGTCGAAACGAACGTATTTCTTTGACAACATATACCATATAAGAAGCAAACTTCCTAAAAACAGTCCCGATACAACCACATAAACCTTAGCAATGTCCATCCCCATAATCAGGAAACAAGGAATAGCAGCCAGAATAACTCCCAAAAATATAAATCCTATCTGGGCAATCAGTAATTTTACAATCCTATCCATATCCGTCCCTCCTTTAAACCGTTAGATCCTGTTCCTCTTTCAACTTAACCCCTAATGCGAATATTTCGGCAAAAAGACCGAACAAGAGAGCTAAAAAGAATGTACTATATTCGAACTCGAAACCCGCAACCTGATAGCCGGGAAAAGAGACATTGCTATCTTTTAAAAGCAAGAAGTAGTCCACCCCTGCAAACAAGTTTTTCATAATCCCGACAAACAACAACATCCAGCAGATAACGCGGAGCCTCCTGACATTCGAATGAATAAATATCTGTTGGCGTTGCACATCCCGGATAAAATGAAAGAAAGACAATCCCGCCCAAATTATCAGAAGCATAAAAACCGGCGTGGAAACCAATCCTATAATGCCGGAAAAAAGCTCATAGACTTTCTCTGTTTTCACTCCCAAAGCAACATTTCCTATCTGATAAGGTATTTTCCGATTGTCCGCCAGTTGCAATGTATCAGGCAAACTATACGTGACAGTAGGAGTCAACGAGACGTCTACCCGATGAATTTTTCCTTCTGACTTTTCATCCAAGTCACGGCCTGCACTGTTCCATCCGTCTTTAAAGCCCCGAAAACCATCGCCCAACACCACTATAGAAAGAAGCAGTATCAAAACACTCAATATCCTTATACTTTTCGATTTCATATTCATTCCTTCCATTAGACCGTCAAGTCTTGTTCTTCTTTCATTCTCAAACCAATCGCGAAAATCTCTGCAACCATCAAAACAAATATTGCAGCAATCACTCCCTGGTAATCAAACGGATTCCCTTCAAAAGTCTCCGAAGCCTGCTTAGCCACATAATTAGCTGTAGAAGAAACCAAAGCGTGAATTCCCAACAAATATCCGATCCATCTGAACAAAGTGATATTCTGCCATACAAAGACAAGTCCCTTATTTATTTTTGAGACAACTATAATTAAAAGTATGCCTGCTATCAGCTGTATATTCATATCTACCGCACGAATAATTGTCTCTATCAGAAAACTTTTCTGTGTAGCATCGGTATAAGCCGTACCTTTCCCCATCTCATAGCAAAGCTGTAAAGCATCTATATTATTTGATGAAAGAGCTACAATACAAAGCATCACCAACACAAAACATAGGGTATTCAAATTCCGTTTCATCTCAACTGATATTAAACTGTTAAATCCTGATCTTCTTTCATTCGTATTCCGTAGCGGAAAATTTCCGCGATGATAAATAGAAATGCACCTATTGCGCTCCAAACAGGAATTTCCATCGGTATGCTTTCCCAGTCATGGGCTGTATCAAAAGCCTTTCCTAATTCATGAAGCAGAGGCAAAAAGAACAATGCAACCCCCATATAATAGAAAAGTTTATAATTTATCTTTACGAAAAACTTCTGTTTATTAATATTACCAATCACCTTACAAACGCCATAAGCAATAAAGATAAGGACTGCCAACTCCAGAGAATAGAATAAAACAGCATGTATATGTTCGCTTACAACACTTTGTTTCAATTGTATATAAGCTTCATCGAACTTCTTGAAGCCAATCAGAAATAAAAAGAAAATAAACACTCCTGTTATTACTCCCAAACTTGTATTTTTAGATGTCTTGCTCATGGCTCTTGTCAGTTTAATTATTATCAGATTCTTAAATTGTCAACTCTTGTTCCTCTTTCATCTGCAGACCGATTGCAAAAATACGGCCTACCAATAAAGCAATCAGGCCCATTATCAATGTCATCGGCTGAAAGTCACACCAGAAATTATGTTCATAACCTTCCAACTCGAATAATCGGGTTGCCTCCCAGTAATTCGTTATCATATAAGCTTGTGTCAGTATGAAAGAGATCAGCAGATTGCGTCCGATGCGATTCAAACGGCGTACATTCATCCAATCGAATATCACCTCGTGATTAATCGCATTGATAAGCTTATAGAATTGGATGATCGCTTTTATAATAAAGAACAGACCGATCAGCATAAGGAAACTTACATATCTTGCAATTCCAACATCTTTGGATTTCGCCCAGACCAATGTCTTGATATGTGAAGCCGGATACCACTCCTGATCCTTCTGATTGAATAGCTTATCAGAAGTGGCAGCCAAAGATTTCGGCCATAAACTAAGAGTCATCGGGCTTAATATTCCCGCACTAATGTTTGTTGTTCCCTGCTCATGCGCTTCTTCAGCCTGTGACATTCCTTCTTTGAAACCGTCCACAAATGCATTACCCATCGAATAGATGCTCGGAACCAAAGACAAACCGACAAAGAAAAATATCAAAACACAGATTAAATTCAATTGCTTTTTCATAACCTATAGCATTCTTGCTTAAGAAGGGCGGGCAAGCCCCGCCCTACCTTCCATTATAAACCTTTTATATCAAACGGCATACGGGCAATAATACCGGATTCCGTTTCAGCCCGGCGGATCGTTGAGAACAGTTTGAATTGTTCTTCGCCCATTACAGATTTGGCGATGGAGACTTTTGCTTCATCCATCTGCTTCTCCATGAATTTGGTAAAGAAATCTTTCGGGCCATCTGCTACTATTACAGAATAATCAGTCAATTCCGCTAAAGTCGCAGCCTCTTTGATCGCATCGTCCATGCCGCCCAACTGGTCGACCAAACCTCTTTCCAATGCCTGTTCGCCTGTCCATACACGTCCTTGTCCGATCGAATCGATCTCAGCTTTTGTCATGCCGCGGCCATCTGCGCAACGAGTCAGGAATAAATCATATGTTTGTTCTACACCACGCTGGATCAACGCCTTTTCATCTTCACGCATCGGACGACTGATGTCCCCCAAATCAGCGAATGTATTTGTCTTTACGATATCCGTAGTTACACCTACCTTATCAAATGTTCCGGTAAAATTACGGACGACACCGAATACACCGATTGAACCTGTCAAAGTCGTACGTTCGGCGACAATCTTGTTTGCGGCACAAGAGATGTAATAGCCACCGGAAGCAGCATAGTTACCCATCGAAACAACGATCGGCTTCTTAGCTTTCAGCTCGACCACTTCTTTCCATATCTGTTCGGAGATATAAGCGCTACCGCCCGGAGAGTTCACACGAAAGACTACGGCTTTTACATCATCGTCATCTTTCAGCTTACGCAATTTATTTGCCATTTCTTCTGAAATCACCTGTTCGTCGGCACTGAAAGGAGAAGAAGAATCTTCGTCTCGGATTTCACCTTCCGCATACAAGACAGCGATCTTATTTTTGTTCTCTTTTTCTTTTACTTTGATAGAGACAATTTTGTCCACTCCTGCCGTTTTCAGCTTGCCCTTCACATCCTGTCCGGCCATTTCTTTCACACAGTTTTCCACCTCATACCGATAACGAAGCCCGTCCGCCAATTTATAATCGACAGCATTGGAAGCCTGGCCCATTGCAAGACCTTCGTTCAGGTAACGATCCAATTCGTCGGAAGAGATATTACGGCTTTTCTCGATAGCAGTTGTCAAGTTCCCCCATACGCTGCCCAAGAAAGAAGTCAACTGTTCACGATTGGCATCGCTAAACTTTTTCAGGAAAAACGGCTCTACGGCACTCTTATAAGTTCCAACCTTAAAGATATAATGTTCCACTCCGATTTTCTCAGCCAACCCGGTAAAAAACAACCCCTGTGATGCAAGACCAACCAACGAGACGCTACCTTGCGGATTTAGGAAAACAGAGTCAGCTACGCTACACAGGTAATAAGCCCCCTGCGTATAATAATCGCCGTATGACACGATAAACTTACCGCTATCCTTAAAGTCCTCCAACTCGCGGCGGATCGCCTCAATCCCTGCAAAGCCTGTAGAAAGCGAACCGGCTTCCAGATAAATACCTTTAATATTATCGTTTGCCTTTGCACGGCGGATCGCTTTGATCACATCCGACACAGCCATTTGATTGCTACTTTCTCCCATCAGTTCCGAAAAAGGATTCTTCACAGCCTGATCGACCAAGACACCATCCAAAGACAATTTGAACACCGTGTTCTTATCCGGTTTGTACTCAGAAGAGCCATCAGCACTGGCGGCTACTCCTATGATGAAAAAAATGGAACCCATTGTTACGATTCCCAAAGCAACCAACACTCCCAGCGTGGATGCAAATACCGTTTTGAAGAATTGTTTCATAATGTTTTATGTAATTGTTGTTCGTTTTTCAAATAATATTTATCGTTTTTCGATATGCAAAAGAATATATTATTAATAATAAAAATGGAAAAATATTTGAATACATGAATTATGAAGATATGTATATGAAAACTAAAGAAATGATTAATGAACATTGCATTGAACAATATAAGAGAAAATCCAAAGAATTGTCAGAAAAATATTTAATAGAGAATTTATTGAATGATTTTAGTAACCAGATAGCTCGAAGGGAGAAATAATATGAATAAAATAATGATGATACTTAGAGTACTTTTAAGCATTCCAAAAACCATTTATTTCAATTTTGTAGTTTTTGATTTTAAAACTGCTATTTTATTACCAATATATGTTGATAATAGTATTAGCATTAAAGGAATATATAAAAATGCTATTACAATTGATTGCTCATATAAAAAAACTTTTATGATTAAATTTGGAATAGGTGGCTCAAAAGCTATAAGAGGAAAAAGAGGTATTATTTACGTAAATCATAAACAAAAAGGAAAAATTATATTTTTAGGAAAAGCAAAATTTGGTACAGGTATTGTATTATATAATAACTCAGGAACAACTATATTTGATGACAATTTCTCAAGCAATAAGAATTGCTTTATTTCGTGTGATTATAATGTGAAATTCGGAAAAGATGTATTACTTGGATGGAATATTAATATCAGGGATTCAGATGGTCATAAAATTATTGAGACTTCTAATAAAAAAATAATAAATAATATTAATATTGGAAATCATGTATGGATATGTTCAAATGTTGATATTTTAAAAGGAACTCAAATAGGAGATAATTGTATCATTGGCTATAGAAGTTTAGTATGTGGCTTAAAATGTGAAGATGGAAAACTTATAGCTGGTGTTCCTGCTAAAATAATTAAAAACGATGTCAATTGGATTAAATAGTTGGAGGAATTAAGAATGTGGAGTTTAAAAAATAAGATATTTTATGTTGCATATTGCTTGTTTGGTAAGAAATTACCATATTCAAGACGAAGTAAAGTAGCTAAAAAAATAAGATATTTTTTTGGAAAAAAAATCATGAAAAAAGTAGGAAAAAATGTTAACATTGAAACTGATGCAGTATTTAATCCTAATGTTGAAATTGGAGATAATTCAACTATAGGAGTTAAATGTGAAATAATAGGAAGTGCTAAGATCGGATCAAATGTTCTAATGGGACCAGAAGTTATTTTATATGCTGTTAATCACGAATTTAGTGATAAAAATGAATTGATAATTAACCAAGGATACAGAAAAGAGAAAACTGTTATATTAGAAGATGACATCTGGATTGGAAGAAGGGCTATAATCTTGCCAGGAGTAACTATAAAAAAAGGAACGGTTATTGGAGCAGGTGCAATTGTAACAAAATCATTTCCAGAATATTCTGTTATAGCAGGAAACCCTGCTAGGATTATAGGAAACAGAAAGGAGTAAGGTCGAAAAATAATAAGGATAAATTCGCATAAAAAATAAAAACCCTAAAAAAGCGTTTTTTTGAAGAATATATAAAATTAAAAACCAAACAATTAATAAAAATTAGCTAACTTTGTAGCCCTGAGATTCTAAAAAATTAATAGCATTATTGATATTTAGTTTTTTGCCTTTTGATTTAAAATTCTTTTGTGTTAATTGTTCATAGATTTCGTTGTTAAAAGGTTCATTCTTAGATAACATTTGGTAAATGCAAGTAAGTAACATTCTAGCAATAGCAATAATAGTGCGTTTGTGACCTCTACGTTTTTTGATAGCATCATATCTAAGTTTAAAATAAGGACATTTTTTATCACGAATAGCATTGTTAGCACACTGAATAAGTAAAGGCTTCAAGTAAATACCAGTTCTACTAACATGCACAGATTTCTTTTTACCATCACTTTCATTGCATTGAGGTGTAAGACCAGCCCAAGAGCAAAGATGTTCAGCATCTTTGAAAACAGACATATCTGCTCCAATTTCAGAAAGTATTGTAATAGCAGAAATATCTTTTACACCTGGTACTATTAAAATAAGTTTAATCTCATTTTGAAAAGGCTGAATTAAAGGTAAAACAGCTTGTTCGATGTCGTTAATACATTCAAGAATATTATCGTAATGGCTAAGACAAACTTTCATTTTAGAGTTTTGCTCATGAGTTAAAATACCTTCAATAGAATCCAAAATTTCTTGTGGAGAAGATTTTAATTTTTTTCTGAGTAATGGGGTAATTTCTTCAAGAGTAACATTATCTTCTTTAGATAATATGAGTTCTAAAATAGATTTAGAAGTTTTACCAAAGGTACCTGTAACGATATTAGAAATCATAATGTTGGAAACAGTTAAGGAATTTTGAAATCTATTCTTTTCAGAACTTTTGCAATTAACTAATTTTAAACGATAACGCATCAAATCACGAAGTTGCCTAATAGCAAGATGTGGCATAAAACTACCTTCAACAAGACCAGGTTTGAAAATATCAGCAATCCAAACAGAATTTTTTGTGTCAGTTTTTTTACCACTAATAGCTTTAACATATTTAGGGTGAGTAATAGTAACATTACAATAATCTTCTAAAATGTTAAAAATAGGAATTCAATATTTACCTGTAGATTCCATACAGACATCTTTGCAATTATTATCAATAAGCCATTGTTTAAGTTTTTTAATATCTTTAGTGAAAGTAGAAAATTGTTTGGTTTGGTAAGTGGTAACTTTACGTTCATTAGTAGTTGCAATAGTAGCAACTAACATTTTCTTGTGAACGTCAATACCACAACAAGTATTGTAACAAATTTTTAGCATTTTGTTACCTCCTGTTACAAAAAAATAAAGATGTATAGACATTTACTATGTGTACCCAGCTAGATTAACGGACTTTGTTAAATACAAAGATAAGGTTACGCACACCACCTACTTTTTAGTAGGATATGCTGCACTCATTTGTGCTTAAAAGGTACACGTCACATATAAATATGCGGGATATAATTACAAAAAGTGGTAATTATTTACCACTCACCCCGACATGATCTTCAGTCTATCTATACATTTACAAACATTATAATAAATTATGGTAACAAAATCAAACTAGGAATTTTTAATAAAGATTTGTGCCTTCCGAAGACGTAGCGTCAGCGAAGGCAAGGAAGGAATGAGATTAAATATGAAATTTAAATTAATTGTTAGATGGTATAGAATGTTAATTGGAAAAAGTTCATTTCATGTTAAACAAGGAGCAGGTAAGCATTATTCTAAAATAAAGGTTTTGGGCTATTATAACGATTTAACCAATAAGGTTCTATCTAATCAAACATTATTAGACGAAAAAAATATACCATATAATATTTTGACATCAGGAGAAATTGTATATTTTCCAGGAACCATATTTCAATATGCTTTAGGTTTATATGATTTATTCATTGAAACTAATGATAAGGAATATTTAGACCAATTTATTAATCTTGCAAATTGGGCAGCAGATAATCTTACAGATAACGGATATTGGAAATGTATGAGTGTTTTGCATAATTCAATACATAAAACACAGTCAGCTATGTGTCAAAGTGAAGGTATTTCGGTTTTAATAAGAGCATATATTCAAACAAAAAATAAAATATACATAGAAAAATCTAAAAAAGCTTTAGAATTAATGATTAAACCAACTGATAATGGTGGAACATGCTATTTTAATAAACAAGATATTATTTTCCAAGAATATGTTTCAGATTATAATCAATCTGTCTTAAATGGTTGGATATTTTCGCTATTTGGACTATATGATTATTATTTAATTACAAAAGATGTAAAAGTTGAGGAAATATTAACTCAATCAATTAATACATTGTCAAAATACTTACATAAATATGATAGAGGATTTTGGTCTAATTATGATTTAGTTGGAACAATTGCTAGTCCAGCTTATCATGACTTACATATTATGCAGTTACGAGTTTTGTATGATTTGTTTGATATTAATGAATTTAAATTGGTAGCTGATAAATGGGAAAAATATCAAAAATCTTCTTTTAAGAAATATTATGCCATGTTTATAAAATTTATCCAAAAAATGAAAAAAAACAAATATTATGATATTAATACTAATTTGGTAAAGTAGGTGAAAAAATGAAAATTTTACAAGTAATTCCAGATTTAAATTTAGCAGGGGCACAAACAATGTGCGAAAATTTAGTATTAGAACAAAAAAAAGATAATACTGTAGAAATTATATGTTTATATAATAACGATACACCAATTGTTAAGAGATTAAAGAAACAAAAAATTAAAATTCATTTCTTAAATAAAAAAAGAGGAATTGATTTATCACTTATAAGAAAAATACATAATATTATAGATACTTTTGAACCTGATGTTATTCATACTCATAGATATGTTTTGGAATATGTTATTCCTGCAGTAAAAAAGAGCAAGAATACTAAAGTAAAAATTATTCATACTGTTCATAATATAGCAAGTAAAGAAGTACCATGGTATTTGCAAATTTTACAAAAAAAATGGTTCAAAGCAAAAAAAATTATACCAATCGCTATATCTGAGGAAATAAAAAAATCAATTATAGATTTATATAATATTAAAGAAAGTGAAATTCCACTAATATATAATGGCATAGATTTAGATAGGTGTATTCAGAAAGATAATTATGAATTTAACAATACAATACTTCACATAGGAAGATTTAATCCACAAAAAAATCATTATGAATTAATAAGAATATTTGAAAAATGTATTTGCTCAAATAAAAAATTAGCTTTGATTTTAGTTGGAGATGGAGATTTAAAAGAAGAAATAGAAAAAATTATTATTGAAAAGAATTTACAGAAAAATGTATTTTTTAAAGGATTGGTTGCAGAACCATATGAAATATTAAATACATCTGACATTTTCATCTTACCTTCAAAATGGGAAGGAATGCCAATGACTTTGATTGAAGCAATGGCAACCGGATTACCATGCGTAGCATATCCCGTGGGTGGAATTAAAGATATGATAATTGATGGTGTAAATGGATTTATTCCTAAGGATGAATTTGAATTTTATGATTGTATAATTAAATTAAGTAATGATAAAAAATTACGTGAAACAATTGGAAAAAATGCAATAGAAAGTTCAAAAAAATATTCAGTAAAAGAGATGAATAAAAAATATATAAATATTTATAAAAAAGGGGAATAAAAATGAAGTTAAACATAAAAAAAATAGAAAAAAGCTTACTGGTAATAATGATTTTTGCAGTATATGTTTTTAACTATCAAGCAGGTTTGAGAAATACAATTACAAATGCTTTAATTATAATTTTTTGTGTATTTGAAATTTATATAACGAGTAAAAGAAACAAAATTAAATATAACAAAGAAATAATTTCATTTTTTATTTTTTTTGGTATCTGTCTCTTATCCTGTATATATTCTGAATATCAAAATGACTCACTTATAAAAGTAAATACATTAGCTATTTTAATGTTATTTTTACTATGTTTATATAATTATTTGAATGAAACAGATAAATTTAGAACAATGTTAAAAGTACTTTGTTATGCAACAATTATTTCGTCCATTTATATTATTATTAATTCTAATTGGTACTTAGGAAATAGAGTTAGCGATATTATTGGAGACTCAAATCTTGTTGCAACATACTTGAACTATGGATGTGCTGTATTATATTATTGTATTAATGAAAAAATTATTAATAAAAAAATAGGATATTTAGGATTAATTATTATAGCATTTTCGATATTGATTAGTGGTTCTAGATCTGGCTTAATATTATTTCTTTTAGGAACTATTATGTCAGTTATAATGTATAGTAATAAGAAAATAACATTTAAAAAAATCTTAGCAATATTTCTGATACCATTTGTCTTTTTTTTAGTATACTATCTAATTATGAACAATGAAATATTATATAATATAATTGGAAAAAGATTTGTTTCATTTATAGAAATTATGAATGGTGAACAATCATCAATAAATGAAACATCAACACAAACGAGATTTTTGATGCTTTCATTAGCTTGGGAAAGATTTGTTCAAACTCCTTTTTCTATTTTGTTCGGCAAAGGAATAGGAAGTTTTGCTCCATTTTTCTTAAGAAATGGAGGTTGGTATGCATTTTGCCATAATAATTACCTAGAATTATTAAATGGAGTTGGAATTATAGGAACACTATTTTGGTATATTCCAATTTTTAAAATTTTAGTTAATTTAATGATTGATAAAAAGAATAATAAGAGTAAAAAATCAAGTTTAGGAATTATCCTAATAATAGAAATGCTAATAATCAATGTATTTGTTGTTTTTTATTATCAAAAATGTGAATTTTTGTTTTTATCTTTAATTTTATATTTAAATGACTTAACAAAAGTAAAAAGTGTGAAATCAATGTAATGGATACAAATGTAGTCAAAAAATGAAAGGAAGATTAAGTTGAATAAAAAAGATGTAGCTATTTATGTATGTACTCATAAAAAATTTGATTATAAATTGGATGATGAATATTATGCACTTCAAGTAGGAGCATTAGGCAAAACAGATTTAGGATATTTAAAAGATAGCACTGGAAATAATATATCTGAAAGAAATCCTAATTATTGTGAGTTAACGGGTCTTTATTGGATTTGGAAAAATAGTGACTTTGATATTGTGGGATTAACACACTATAGAAGATATTTTTTTAGAAATTTATTTGATTTTAAAAACAAAAAAGTATTAAATAAAGCCTTTATAATAAAAAAATTAGAAAAATATGATGCTATTTTACCTAATAAGAGATTTTATAAAGAATCAATGTACGAAATATATAAAAGAGATCATCATATAAACGATTATGAAAATATACGTGAGATTATTAAAAAAGTTTCACCTGAATATTTAATTGACTTTGATAATTTTTCAAAAAGTCATGAGTGCTTTTTATATAATATGTTTATATGTCGAAAAAAATTAATAGATGAATAATTCCTATTAGATTACTTAGGTTTAGATTCTATAGG